>Ga0247841_10000080_pt1 | contig 236928 bp, 200 predicted proteins | sample LaCruzMarch2015__2_FD_192410 | JGI IMG/M metagenome (GOLD analysis project Ga0247841, IMG submission 192410) | Freshwater microbial communities from meromictic Lake La Cruz, Castile-La Mancha, Spain - LaCruzMarch2015_18m | ecosystem: Environmental > Aquatic > Freshwater > Lake | place: Spain... | reverse complement strand
CGGAGGTGGAACTGGTTGGTATTATGGAAGTGAGAGTAACGGCGGTGCAGGCGGTTCAGGCATTGTAATTGTACGTTACTCAAAAGTAAGTTGATTAATTAAAATTTTAAATAATTTTTCTTTTGAATACACTCAAACGCAGAGGCCGAGATTCGAACTCAGGTATCCTTTCGGATAATGGGTTAGTAACCCACCGCATTTGGCCGCTCTGCCACCTCTGCAATACTTTATTTTACCAATAAACAGGCTATTAAATGATTTCCTGTTTGCTCTTATATTAAAAATTACAAAAAAATAGATTTATTAGGGCATCTTTGATGAATTATTTTAAGAGTAATCATTATGGAAAAGTTAAAAATCAAGGGGCATGATATACCGTTTGCAGGTGCAAAAGACTCTTATAACCGAAGAGCTTTACAGTACAAAAACAGAATTATTAATTCGCTTGAAAAACTGGGCGCGCAAAGAGATGATGTTGAGTTAGAGCTTGATGGCTTTTGTGGAAGAGAAGCAAAGGCAAGCGTTGTTTGGTTCTTTAAAGGAAATAGAATGTATTATGAAATTGCTTCCCAGAAAAAGTATGTGGATAATCTTTTTGTAATATCAAAGGTTATTGAGAAAGAAGTTGGTTTAGTTCTTTCTGAAAAAAAGCCTTTAGAAGAGTTTCTTGCGGAGTTCAGGGAAGACGAGGATGTGCATGATGAAAGAGCAGAAGCACGCGAATTCTTCGGGGTATCGCATGACCACAAGGATATTAATGAAATTAACAAGAGGTACAAGGAAATGGCTAAAACCCTGCATCCTGATATGCCTACAGGGGATGCTGAAAAATTCAAGAAACTGAACCATCACCACAAAATACTTAAAAGAGAACTCTCGTAACCCCCTAATTAGGATTAAAAACAGCAAATACCTTACTAATAAATGTGAGAACAAATGGCTGGACCAGTAAGAAAACAAAGGACACCAAAAATAGCTAAACCTGTTGGAACTGAATTCGAAACAATAGGGGAATCAAAAAGCAAGGAAGAGCAAAAACAAAGAACAAACAAAATCCATCATTATACCCCTAAGAAAAAAGTAATTCTCCTAACCGGACCGGTACAAGAAACAAAAAAATAAGCTTATAAAAAAGGGTTATTTATGCCTAAGAAAAAAAGCATTGGACGCGGCGCAAAACAAGATGCATGGAACAAAGTGCGTTTCAAGGAAAAAATGTTTCCCGGGGTAGAGGCTCTCTTCAAAAGAAAAGGAATGATTGTAGAGGAAATAAATTCCTCAAAGGATCCTGTAAAAACATACTTTAAATACGCGGAAGCGGGAACCACAAAAGCCCTTTTTTCGCCGCATGAGAGAAGATGCATAATCATGGCTCTAATTGGGAAAAAAAGAAATAAATACACTAAAATAAATACTAAATCAACTGAACAGGAACTTGAAGAGTTTCTCCACAGAATTGCTTAATCTTTTTCCAATATGTTATTGGTTTTTGCAGGCAAATTTAGCTAAACGAATGCTTATATTTAACGCAAGATTAATTCATTTATGAACCCCCTTAATTTGGCTTCAAGAAAGCGAATCCTTAGCAGTGCTGAGCAATTAGCTTTGCAAAGGCAACGCCTCCAAGAGCGCAGGGAAAGCTTGGTGAGAGCAAGGAAGGCAAAAAGAGAACTTAGAGTACAAAACAAGAGATTTTTAACTCAGCTTTCAAATCCGCGTGTTTTTGATGAATATGTAAATAAGATAGGCGCAGAGTTTTACCGGTTTTTTTTAAAGAAAAAAGTAAGAATGCCTTATTTTGAATCTGTTCCAAAAGGAAAGTTCCCTGAATTATCCTCTACTAGGGCAATTGCGGGAATCTTTGGGCAGCTTGCTAAAGAAACCGGGTTTATTCCTCTCAAAAACTTTCCACGAACAATGCCTGCTTTGCTAAGAGAACAAGGAATTAAAAGCGTTTTAGAGATTGGCCCAAGCGGGAGAGGAGTAATTGATTTACTTATTGACAGCGGAATAGCAAGCGCAGCAAGGCTCCAGTTAAGTGCAATTGATACTCATTTTGGCGAGAAAAGATTAATACAGTTAAGGAGATACAGGGTTCAAGCAGTGCATGGAAATGCTATGAATATTTCTAAAGAATTTAACGGAAAAAAATTTGATTTAATTATTGCAGTAGGAGTACTAGGAGTAGGAGGCCAAAACGGACAAAGTTTTAAAGAAAACGCTATATCTTACTCTCTTAACTCACACAGAATAGCTAAAAGCGCAGTTAATTCCCTAACTCCTAACAAAAACGCTTTGTTTTGCGCAACCCCCATTCTTGGACTAACTACTCTCAGGCAAAAAGCAGTGAATAGATTTGCTCATATTGCGCAATGGTCTGAACTCACCGCAGACAATTACGAATACGCCCGCAACACAGTATTCGAAAACATGCCCCGCCTACCAACACCAGGACTACTAGGCCTACCAAGCGAATACCACGAAGCCAGATACAGACAAGATGAGTGGCAAGAAAAAAACAAAAGATATTATAACTACGGAAAAAACTTAATCAAAGGCGCGCCGAGTTTGGTAATACTGAAAAGAAAATAAATTCTCAATGAATCTATTAAAAGAAATAAATAACACCGGCATGGAACTCACAAAGCGCTTAAAAAACCTAACAAACCCCATTTTCAAAGATAAAAAGACTAATAGAAGAAACCAAAAAAGGTATAAACTAAAAGAGGATTACAGCAAAAATAATAAGAATGTGATTTGTATGGATTATGTTTTGGCTTACAAAATATGCAAAGATGCCATTGGGGATACACAATTAATACCTGACTTGCCAGACAAAGAAATACTCATGTTAGTTTCAAGAGAAAATTGGTTAATGTTCAAGATTGCAGGAGAATTGGACAAGAACGAAGCTAAAATAATTGCAAGACCAAACATTTATCTGCGGATTGAAGGAGATAAATTTTACCTAGGGTTAACTTTAAACCAAATAAAAGCAATTGAATGGTTTATTGAGATTGTGCAAAATTACAATAAACAAAAAAAACTTGAACTAATCGAAATGCTAAGGCAATTACCAGATGGTTATGAAACTGTACTTAACAAAAAAATCAAAGACACCTTTTGGGCACAAATACCAAAATATACCTATGCGTATAGTTTTCAATCAAACACGACTAATGAAAATAAACTAACAGAATTATGCAACAAAGCCGAACAAATAAGAAAAGAAGGCAAACAAAAATCTGACCAACAAAAAAGCGATTTAAAAAAATACTACTCTGAGTTTCCTGAAATCAACCTTGCTAAGATTGAACTTGCATTAACTGAAGAAAACCTTAAAAACACCGCCAAACAACTATTTCCTCTACTTGCCAAATGTCTCTCAATAGAACAAAGAATAAAAATTCCCGAAAACATTCAAATAATAATAAATAAAATTTTTGAAGCACCTAAATGGTGGTTTTATATCAAAACAGATAACGACATATTACTAAAAAAACTAAACCCGAAACCAAATAACGAAGAATTCGAAGCCGCTTTAAAAATAATAAAAAACTCCAATGAATTTAAATCAAAATACACTGAATATTTTCACGTGTGATACTTATGGTTTATGAAAAACAAAAATCAATAGCAGATTACAAGGCAAATGAAGAATTCAAGGATGTTTTTGTAGTTAGGTTTACTAAAGAATTAAGGCAAACAAGTGGTGGCAAATATTTTTTTGAGGTTAAAATTCAGGATGCTAATGGAGATGGAATGCTCAAATACTGGGGTTCAGAAAACAAAACAAAAGTAGAAGAATTACTAAACTCTCTAAAAGAAGATGATATAATTTATGCTGAAGGAAGAGTATCAGAATACATGGGTAAAATTGATTTTAGCGTAAATGAAGGTAAACTAAAAATTTTAGCCCCTGAAGAATATGATATAAGTGATTTCATTAGGAATAGTGAACGAGACACAGAAGAAATGTATGTTGAATTAAATAAACATATTGAATCAGTTCAAAACCCTGAACTAAAACAAGTCTTAAACGCATTTTTCTCAAACAAGGATTTTGTCGAAAAATTCAAAAAAAGCCCAGCAGCCATGTACATCCACCACGGGTGGGTAGCAGGACTACTAGAACACACTTTAACAGTAGTAAGCATTTGTATAGATGTAGCAAAACATCACAAAGACCTGGATAAAGACTTACTAGTTACTGGGGCAATACTTCACGATATAGGCAAAATTGAAGAATTCAAAACAACAACCCAAATAAAAGTAACAGACAAAGGAAACCTGTTAAGCCATATGATTATTGGAATGCAAGAACTAACACGAGTACTTGATAAATTAGACATTCAAGAAACAACAAAACACAAATTGCTTCACACAATGATTGCACATCACGGTTCAATAGAGAACGGGTGTCCAAAACCACCAATGACGCCAGAAGCATTAATTATTGCTAAAGCTGATGACTTAGACGCACAACTAGTAACAATGCTAGACGCAAAAAACACTGCACAAACAAACGACTCATTCATTTACAACAAACACATGGGAAATATTTACTTGAAATAAAATTTGAATAATAATTATTTAGGGGTTGTTAATATGGCGGAAAATTCAATATGGGCGGAAATGACAAATCAATATAGTTTGTCAAAAACATTAAGATTTGAGTTAAAACCCAGTGATAAAACCGAGGAATTTATTGAAAAAAACGGTCTAATTAATGAAGATGAACAAAGAAACAAAGACTTCTTGTACAGCAAAGAACTACTAAACGAATATTACTCACATTTTATAGAAAAAAGATTGGGTGAAATACAAATTGACGTTGGAGTACTAAAAGACTATTTTGAAACATACAAAGAATTCAACAAACTAAAACAAAAAGGCAAGGAAGTGGATTCTAAAGAATTAAAAAAAGCTGAAGCTAGGCTACTTGCATCTCAAAATCATCTAAGAAAAGCCCTACACCGAGTATTTTTCATGAATAAAAATATTTCTGATAAACGTGATGAAAAGGATATTATTGCCGCAGTCAAATACCATGCTGATAACGGGGTTGTTAACGAAAAAGTAGACAGATTGAACAGGTTCCTTATTGATAAGTGTACCACTTACTTTACTGGATTTTTTAATAATAGGGATAACGTGTTTACAAGTGAGGAGATCCCAACATCTGTGTTTTATAGAACAATAAATGAAAACCTTCCATTTTTTGTCAAGAATATACAAAAATATGAAAAACTCAAAGACATTATTCCTGAAAAAGAGTTAATCACACGGGAAAATGATTTGAAAAAAGAATTAGGAGAATTTAGTGTAAAGGAGGTATTTAGTATAAAATATTTTAATAGTTGTCTAAACCAAAAAGGAATTGATAAATACAATCAAATCCTTGGAGGAGTAAAAAAAGAGAATATTCAAATAAAGGGATTGAATGAACTAATAAATGAGTTATCTCAAAACAAGGATAAAAGCATTAGAAAATTAAAAATGACTCCATTATACAAGCAAATTCTAAGCAAATCTGAATCAAAATCCTTCAAAATAGACACAATAAAAAACGGAAAAGAATTAAACTATAAAATAAACGAATTTTATGAATTGGTGTCAACTTCAAATAAAGACCAAAAAGAAGCGTTGATTTCATTGCTCGAAAAATTATTCAAAAACGAAAGGGAACTAGATTTTGATGGCATCTATGTTAATTCAAAAGGACTAAGAGAACTCTCCAATAAAGTGTTTGGGGATTGGTATGTAATAGAATCTGCGTTAAAACAACAATACAAATCAAAGATCCTATCTACCGGAAAAAAAGAAAAGGATGATTCAAAAAAAGATAAAGAGACTAGTGAATGGTTTAAAAAAACTAAACAGTTTTCAATAAATGACATTAATTCAAGTTTGGAAGCTGCTCAAAATGATTTGATTACTAACAAAAACAAAAATATTTGGGCATATTTCAAGAGACTTGAAAATCAAAAAGAATTGAATCTAATAACTGAAATTAATGAATCCTTTAAGGACTTAGAGTCCGTTCAATTTGGAGAAGATAAAGAATTACTTAACGACAGTAACGAGGAAAATGTAAAAAAAATAAAGAAAGCCCTTGATTCAGTACAAGAGTTACTTTGGTTCATCTCTCCTTTGATGTATGATAAGCCAAAAGAAGAAGTATTTGATTTGAATTTAGACCCTGAATTTTATGGGCAGTTCAATATAATTTATGAAGGAGTAAGGCAAATAGTTCCATTATACAACAAAACAAGAAACTTTATTGCACAAAAGCCATTCAATGAATCAAAATTTAAACTAAACTTTGAAAATAGTACTTTACTTGACGGATGGGACAAGAATAAAGAACCGGACAATTGGTCAATCTTGTTTAGAAAAGATAATAATTACTATCTTGGAATAATTGCTAGCGGTAAAGGTAACAATAGAATATTTGAAAAAATTCCAGAATACAAACAAGGAGATTGCTACGAAAAAATGAACTATAAACTACTGCCCGACCCAAGCAAAATGCTCCCAAAAGTATTTTTTGCGGACAAAAATATTGAATATTACTCTCCACCCAAAGAAATATTGTCAATTAGAAATCACTCTTCCTTTACTAAAGGTGGAACCCCTCAAGAAGGATTTGAAAAAAAAGAATTTAACCTGAAAGATTGCCACAAAATGATTGAATTTTACAAAGAATGTATAAGTAAACACCCTGAATGGAATGAGTTCGGGTTCAAGTTTAAGAAAACAAGTGAGTACTCTGATACTTCAGAGTTTTATAAAGAAGTTTCAGATCAAGGCTATAAGCTTACCTTCCAAAAAGTTAGCACTAATTACCTAGATGAAATGGTGAACACCGGGAAATTATATCTTTTTAACATTTGGAATAAAGACTTTTCAAAATTCTCCAAAGGCAAGCCAAATTTACATACACTCTATTGGAAAGAGATATTCTCAGAAAATAACCTAAAAGACGTGGTTTACAAGCTAAATGGGCAAGCGGAGATATTTTACAGAAAGAAATCATTGAGCGGAAAAGTAACTCACCTAAAAAACATCCCAATTAAAAACAAAGACTCTATTAACGGAAAAGAAACAAGTGTATTCAAGTATGATTTAATCAAAGATAAAAGATACTATCAAAACAAATACTTGTTCCATTGCCCAATAACCTTGAATTTTAAGGCAAAAGGAAGCAGTTTCATAAATAATAAAATCAATGAATTTATTATAAAGAACTGCAATAAAATAAATATTCTTGGTATTGACCGGGGAGAAAGAAATCTGCTTTACTGTTCTCTATTAAATTCAAACGGCAAGATAATACTTCAAAAATCCTTCAATGTAATGCAAGATAAATTTGGGCGAAATGTGGATTATTATAATAAATTAGATGCAAAAGAGAAGGAAAGAGATAAATCAAGGAAAGAATGGAAAAATATTGAAAACATAAAAGAACTTAAGGAAGGATATTTATCCCAAATAATTCATGAAATCGCTAAAATAATTATTGAACATAATGCAATAGTAGTTTTAGAAGATTTGAATTTTGGCTTTAAGCGAGGAAGATTTAAGTTTGAAAAACAAGTTTACCAAAAGTTTGAACTAAAACTAATTGAAAAACTAAATTATTTAGTATTTAAAGATAAAAACTCGACCTTGGCAGGAGGATTGTTACATGCATACCAACTGACAAATGAATTTGATAGCTTTAAGAAATTAGGAAAACAATCAGGAGTATTATACTATGTTGGAGCAAACTACACCTCAAAAATTGATCCAAAAACAGGATTCGCAAACTTGCTGCACCCAAGCTATGAGAATGTAGAACAATCAAAAGAATTCTTTGGAAAGTTTGATTCCATAAAATTCAACAAGACTGAGGGGTTATTCGAATTTGATTTTGATTACTCAAACTTTAATAAAGACTCAAAACTTAAAAAGAACCAATGGAAAGTATTTACAAACGGCGAAAGAATAATAAATGAAAGAACAAAAAACAATACTTACGAATCGAAGAAAATAAATTTAACCGATGAATTGAAAAAGTTGTTTGAAGAGGAAAAAATACCTTTTACAGAGACCAATAATCTAAAAGGACACATAATCTCTTCAAACTCAAAGAACTTGCACAAAGGTCTGACTAATCTGCTAAAATATACTCTGCAACTTAGAAATTCAAACAACAAAACTAATGAAGATTATATCCTGTCTTGTGTAAAATATGATGAAAAGAATTTCTTTGATTCAAGAAATGCTAAGGAAAGTGAGCCAAAAGATGCTGATGCCAACGGAGCATATAATATTGGACTCAAAGGACTAATGCTAATCGAAAAAATGAAAGAACAGAGTAAAAAACAACGAGGCGAAAAACAAAAATATGATTTGAAAATCTCAAACGAGGATTACTTTAACTGGGTAACTAATCGGAATCAGAGTTAGGGGACAGTAGTTATTATGGAAGAAAATATAATTATCTCAAATTTAAATGATTATATTTTTTGTCCAAGAAGTATTTATTATCACAATTTATACTATGGTGTCGATACAAAATCCTACCATGGCTCATCCCAAGTGAAAGGAAACATTGCCCATGAATCAATTGACACAGGAAAATATTCCTCAAAAAAAACTATTCTAAAAGGAGCTGATATTTACAGTGAAGAACTCGGAGTAGTGGGAAAAATTGATTTATATGACTCGGAAAAAAAAGAATTAATTGAAAGAAAAAACAAAATAACAAAGATATATTATGGGTACTATCTACAAATATACGCTCAATACTATTGCTTACGCGAAATGGGTTTTGAAGTAAAAAAAATCAAACTATACTCAATTAGCGATAATAAAAGTTATTATTTAGAATTACCAACTCAAAAAGAAAAAAATAACTTAATTCAAATAATAAACGAAATAAAAGCATTCAACCTTGAAGACAAACATTTTTCCCAAAACAAAAATAAATGCGAAATGTGTATCTATAAGGATTTATGTGATTATTATGATGACTAGACCAGATTTTGTAGAAAAACAAGTTTTATTAATTGAAAGCAATCATAAACATAAAATAAAATTCAAAAACTCAAACCTTGTAGTTATTAATGAGAATAATAAAACCTTATTACAACACTCGCTACACAGAATATTTGTCGTATTTATTATTGGAGAATCTTCAATAACTTCAGTTTTAATAAAAAATGCTAAAAAACACGATATCAACATATGTTTCCTAAACCTAAACTTGAAACCATACTTTTCAATAGGATTAGACAATAGAGGTAACTTTCTTCTTAGAAAAAAACAATATTTGTCCAAAAATAATTTTCAAATAGCAAAACATTTAATGAAAAATAAAATAAATAACCAAACCAACCTAATGGAGTCTTTACGATATAAAACCAAGGAAGAAAAAAAAATCTATTAGAATAATAAAAGACCAAATCAAATTAATTTCAAGCGCAAACACTTTAAATGAATTATTAGGCATTGAAGGAACTGCATCTAAAGAGTTTTTTAAAACTTATTTCAAAAACATTAAATTTAATGGTAGACGACCACATTGCAAAGATGATGTATTTAACTTACTTTTAGATATTGGGTACTACTATCTATTTAATTTTATAGAAGCAAACCTTGAACTATATGGTTTTGACACTTATTGTGGAGTTTATCACACTTTTTTCTTCCAAAGAAAATCTTTGGTTTGCGACGTAATTGAGCCATTTAGGTGCATAATTGACAAAAAATTGAAAAAAGCATATAATTTAAAGCAAATTAATGAAAACGAATTTTACTGTAAAAACAATCAGTTCTTTATTAAATCAGAATTTAATAAGAAATACTCAAAATTATTTTTAGAGGAGATACTTGAACATAAAGAAGAGATATTTTTATATGTGCAGAAATATTACAGGGCGTTTATGAAGGAAAAGGATCCTAATGAATATCCAGAATTTGTTTTAAGTGATAAAATATGATTATTTTATCTTATGATATTCAAAATGACAGATTAAGGACTGAATTCTCCAAGTTTATATTGCAGTATGGGAGACGACTGCAGTTTTCAGTTTATGAAATAAATAACAGCAAGAGGTTGTTAGAAATTATTAAAATTGAGATAAATGCCAATTTTGCAGGTAAATTTGGACAAAGCGATAGTGTGTATATTTTTGAAGTGAAAGATAATAAAGACATAATTAAATTTGGTTACCCAAAAAATGAAGACAAAAATCTAGTAATTATGTAAAAAATGCAAACCCCCCTCTTAATTTTTTTCTGAAAAAACGGCAATTATTGATTAAAACGGCTAGTTTTCGAAAAATGACTAAGTTTAATAATATTCATTAATAAGAAATTGATGCTAAGGCAGGGCAAAATGAGTTTTAGAGTTTTTTCTAAAATGAGGTAGGTTGGCTTTATTTGACAAAATAAGCCATTTAGACTAGATTCAAACTTAGCATACTGTCTAATGAATTCATTTAATTTCTACTATTGTAGATCTCACTATGATTTTACTGAAATTGATGTTTGTCTAATGAATTCATTTAATTTCTACTATTGTAGATTTATTAAAAAAAAGCTGAGGTTAAAAAAGTCTAATGAATTCATTTAATTTCTACTATTGTAGATATGCTAATGTTATGGTATTAACTATTATGTCTAATGAATTCATTTAATTTCTACTATTGTAGATAAAGATGGACTCAACTTCAAATGAGATTGTCTAATGAATTCATTTAATTTCTACTATTGTAGATATGACTGTAAAGGTGAAAGCATGAAAGTTGTCTAATGAATTCATTTAATTTCTACTATTGTAGATTAACGAAGCTCTGCGATTGGCGTTGTTGTCTAATGAATTCATTTAATTTCTACTATTGTAGATAAAGAAAATTAGACCAACAAGGATTCTTGTCTAATGAATTCATTTAATTTCTACTATTGTAGATGTTCACTGCTTGGCTGAATCCATGCAAGTCTAATGAATTCATTTAATTTCTACTATTGTAGATTTACAAAATATGCCAATGGCAAGTTTGTCTAATGAATTCATTTAATTTCTACTATTGTAGATAAAAGTCTTTTTGATACCTCTAATAACTGTCTAATGAATTCATTTAATTTCTACTATTGTAGATTTAGCGTAATACAGGAATGTGGTTTGTCTAATGAATTCATTTAATTTCTACTATTGTAGATTGGATTGATAGTTATACTTGGAATACTGTCTAATGAATTCATTTAATTTCTACTATTGTAGATATGAAAATTCTATTTCAAATCCCACTTTATGTCTAATGAATTCATTTAATTTCTACTATTGTAGATGTTTGGGTTAAGTATTGCGATGCCGTAGTCTAATGAATTCATTTAATTTCTACTATTGTAGATATACGTTATATCTTGAAGAACCCTCTTCTGTCTAATGAATTCATTTAATTTCTACTATTGTCGATGTATAGTTTGGTTACTATAAATACTCTTAGGCGGTATTATGAGTTAGATAAGTATATAAATATGTTTGTGTAGTGTAGTTAGGTAACGCAGAGTTCCTTTTGGTGGTATTTTGGATAATAAAGCTAATAGACTTGGTTTGGGGCCCATTGAATCAAACGTCCTCTCAGATTTCTCAGCAGAAGGCAAAAGCATTTTCACAATAGCAGAGCTTTCCGAAAAAGTACACTCCAAAGTCAAAGCTAGGAAAATGGCAAGCAACCTAACAAAGAAAAAATGGCTTAGAAGATTAAACAAGGGCACTTACCTTATACTAGAACTTGGAGCTGGCAGTGAACCCAAATGGGTCGAAGACTCATTCTATATCGCATCAAAACTAGCAAACCCTTATTACATCGGGTACTACTCAATGCTTAACCATTACGGTTGGACAGAACAAGTCCCTAGCACAGTAACAGTAACTACGACAAAAGTTTTGCGCTCAAAAAAAATTCTAGGAACAAAATACAACTTTATTACAATCTCAAAGAAAAAATTCTTCGGATTCATCGAAACTAACATCCACGGACACAACGTAATAGTTTCCGACCCAGAAAAAACCCTAGTAGACGCACTAGACCACCCCGAATACTGCGGAGGAATTAATGAAGTAACAAAAGCAATCACAAATGCAAAAATAGATTGGAAAAAAGTAATCAAATACGCATCAAAAATGAATAACGGTGCCATATTCAAAAGAATGGGATTCATAACAGAAAAAACAAACACTCCCGTCCCAAAAGAAATTATAAACACACTAAAAAAAAATATAACAAAAGGTTATGCCCCCCTCTATCCAGGAATTAAAACAAAAACAATCAAATACAACTCCACATGGAATATTGCAATAAATACAAATCTCTCACAAGAAGGGGATTATTGAATGATAACAAAACAAGAATTACAACGCCTAGCAGGAATCAAAGGCGTAGACTTAAATACAATGGACAAAGACTATGCACTAACATGGACACTAAAAGCAATAAGCACAAATAAATTCCTATCAAACTCACTCCTCTTTAAAGGAGGAACCTGCTTAAGCAAAATATACGCAGAAAACTACAGACTATCCGAAGACCTCGACTTCACTAAATCAAAAAACACAAATCTAACACTCGACCAAATAGTTACAGAACTCGAAAAAGCGTTCGATCAAGCTAAAACTGAAGGCGGACCACAATTAACAGTCAAAGAAAAACACGACAACAAAGGGTATATCCAACTCAAAATACAATACACAACAATATTCTCCCAACCCGGCACACTAAAACTAGACATTTACCTAAACGAACACGTAATCTACGCCCCAATGAAAATGCCACTAAAAGAAAGTCTATACAGCGACATAAAACCCTTCCAAGTACAATGCTATCACATCATTGAAATCACAACAGAAAAAATGCGCTCACTTTTCCAAAGAAAAAGATGCAGAGACTACTACGACTTATGGAAACTCACAACATCACCCGACCTAAAAAAACAATTACTACTAGACACAGGCGACCTAAGAAAAGTCTTATATGAAAAATGTGCATTAAATGATATTCCTTACAAACCAGAACTAATGTTTAACCCACAACTACTCGAAGAAACAAAAGAATACTGGAAAAATTCTTTAGAACGATTAGTAAAAGAACTACCAAACTTTAACGAAGTAATAAAAGAATTACAAGAAACATTTTTTTATGAAAACGAACTAGCCCAATTCGTAAACGACCAAAACCTAGACCACTTAGACGACATTAACCGCGGGAACGACACAGAACTACTAATAGGAAGAGCAATAGAGCTAACCCTAGAAAACCTAAACTCAAAGAAAAAGAAAACAGTCCTAGACGCACTCGGACAGCTAAGCATAATATACACCTACAAAAAATATGCTCCACACATACCACGAAAATGGCTAATCGAACTAGCAAGAATCCAAAACCAAGACAAAGACGACGACATAAAAAACTCAGCAAAAGCAGTACTCGAACTAATAACAAAATCAGGAAAAACAGAATAAAAACTCTTTAATTCAGTGCTAATTATCTCTTCAAAAGCCCCATTACCCCAAAAGGGGTTCAATTCTGGCTTTCCACCAAATTTAATTGGTGCTATAGGCTCAGAATGTGGTGCCTAACTATTTAGGTTTTTGAGTATTTCTTTTTTGTTCCAGTATAGTTTGCAGATGCTGTGTGCTATTTCTTTTCCTTTGATTTCTTCGCTTTTTGCCATTTGGTAGGCTTTGGTTATGGTTGTGGGTATTACTTTGATGTCTTCGTATTCGTTTGTTTCTAGTTTCTTTGGAATTAAATTTGCAGCCAGGTACACAAAGTGAATGTATTCATAGGATTGTGCGGGATTTGTTTTGTAAAATAGTTTTATTTTCTTAGGGCAATAGCCAATTTCTTCCATGAGTTCTCTTTTAGCGGCTTGAATTGGTTTTTCTCCTTTGTTTACTCTCCCAGAAGGTAATCTCCAGACAGATTTCTTTAAATGTGTCCGATATTCTTTAGTTAAAAGAAGTCTATTTTTTTCATCTATTGCTAGTACAGATACACTTGGTTGGCGACAAGCTTTTTCAAAAATTTCTACCCTGCCATTAGGAAAAACAGCCTTAGCTTGTTTAATAGTAAAAGTTTTTCCAATAAAAACAGTTTTATATTCACCAACTTTAACATGCTCCATATGAATTGTCTTGTTTAAAAGAAATTAAAAAACAATGGTGTAGTGCCTAACTTTGATTTGAATTGACGCGGAGAAAGGGATTTGAACCCCCGCTCCCTTTCGGGAACCTGGTAACTGTTCTCGGTTAGCTCAAAAATCTTTTTCTTTTGGGGTAACATAGCACTTTTCTTTTTCTTTAGAAAAAGAAAAGGGCGCGAGCTCAAGCCAGGCGCATTTGACCACTCTGCCATCTCCGCTTATTTTAGTTTTGACCAGCTTTGCTTGTCAATAATATAAAATGAGGAATGCTTGTTTTTAAAGCTATTTTTTATCAGAAATTAGTCTTTTTCAACTTCTTGGTTCTTTGGGCTTTTTTTCTTTAATTTAGCTATTTCTAATTCAAGTTCGGTCATTCTTAATTGGTATTCTTGCATTAGCTTCCTGTATGTTTGTTGATCCATTTTTCCTTTCAAATATGTTCTTTCAAGAGCAACCATTTTTTGTTTCACGGAATCCATTTCTTTGATTACTTCATTTTGCTTCATTTTGATAAAAAAGAAGGAAAAGAAAATCATTGCAGCTATCAAAAGCAGTATAATTATTACCAGGATTATTAACAAATTTGTTGAAGAAAACAAGTCCAAAGAGTTATTTGAATCAGAAAGGGTATTTGATTTTAATAAAAGCCCATTAACAATTACAACCCCATTTTTGGATTGCACAACAGAGTATCCTGTTTTAGATAAAACATTTTTGAACTCAATAGGAGGAATTGGAGAGATTTTATTATTCGCGCAATACTCCAAATATCCATCAAATAGAACATCAAATGGAATTGAGGAGGAACTATCATTGTTACAACATAAGTTAATATAATTCATTGGGTCATAATTTACAGGTTTTTCATTTAAAGGAAGTTGAGTGCCTTGTGGTGAAAAACAATTAATGGTAATTTTTGTAAAATTATCAAGGCTTTCTGAGTTCAACTTATTTTGAGCACAATAATTAACATATTTTGAGTATTCTTCCTCCATTGATGCTCCATTTAGGTGAGTACATTTATCATTAATATACTCTTTTATATTACAGGAATTTGCTGGGGGAATATTTGAATCCAAACTCAAGGCTAAAGGCAAAACCACAAGCAAGGCAAGTAGAATGAAAAAAAGCTTCTTTTGCATGCCAATTAAAAGCATTTTAAAGTATTTATATTATTCTTTAAGGCTATTTTTTTATCTTTCCTTGAAATATTAGATTTTAATTTGCTTTATAAAACAGAAAGAGTTTTAATGATAAAGTACTTACCTTGTTTGGTGAAATGAAAATGGATTTTAAGGATTACCAGGAAAAGTCAAAGAAAACTGATTTGAGGGTTGTGATTAATGATAGTAAATTAGCTTACTATGCTTTGGGTTTAGCTGATGAGTCAGGGGAAGTGGCTGGGAAAATAAAGAAGCTTTACAGGGATTATAATGGAGAATTAACGGAAGAATACAAGAAAGAAATTGCTAAAGAGATTGGGGATGTAATGTGGTATATGAGCCAGTTATGCTCTAACTTGGGTTTAACTCTGGAAGAGGTAGCGGAAATGAATATTGAGAAACTTTACAACAGAATGGAGAGACAGAAACTAAAAGGAAACGGGGATAAGAGATAATTCTCTTTTGAATTAAAAATTATTTCAAAAATAGTTTCTGGTAGCTGTATTTAGCTAAATCTTTTTCAATATCAGCGTATCTTTTACCGCAAAGCATTCCACCGGCAAGAAATTCCTCATTAGTGGCTTCTGCAAGGCAAAAGAAAGGCGCTTTGAAAGAGTTTTTTTCTTCCTCGGTTTTGAATTCAAAATCAATCAAAACAAGTCCGGTTAAAGCGTCCTGGAAAACATCAAATTCAGCAATCATTCCATTAACAGGGTAATTATACCTCATTTTTCTTATTCTTCTACCAGGAATTTCTTTCTCAAGCATCATAAACTCGTTTCTGAGAAGAGTAATTGTTTCCTCTTTGAAAGTAGAACGAACCCCTTCTGTTACAAGCGTTTTCTTAGTTATCTCGTAACTATCCCCGTTTTTGCGAATCCTTATTGGAGCATGAACTTCAACTGCTTTAGGAAGATAAATATCAATTATTTCTTTTGATTTGCATTGCTTTAAATCAGAAGGCAATTGTTTTGCTAAAAAAGTTCTTTCAAGTTCAATCATAATTTCACCAAAAAGAGAAAAGGCAATAAAATATCCTGTAGGTTTTTTCTCTTTTGGCAACCTACATTTTCTCTTTTTCCCAAAAAGAGAAAAGGCGGAGTAAATGTTAAAGAAGCAAACCAGGGATCCAACAAAAGACCTTCTAAGAAGACCCGCAAAACAAAAATGCTTTGCAATGTGGTATGGTTTGCCTCCTTCACCTTACAAACCGAAGTTTGTTTAGTGCTTCACAAAGCGCTGCTTTGTAAAGTAACTCCCAACACGAGAAAACATTTGAATCATTTGATTTAAATACTTAACTTGAAAGGTACCAAAAAAAATTTTCTCGCAAATTCTTGGAAAAATTAATGGTTTTTAGCAGATTTTGCAATTTGAAAGGGTTAGGAGCATTCAAAACTCCAGCAACACAAAAAGTATTTAAACCAAGAAATGCTCTATCTATCGAACTTTATACGCTAAGTGGCTTTTATGGTTGAAGAAAACAATTCTGTTCCTAAAGAAAGGGTAGAGAAGACAATCGAAACTGAGGACAAGGACATGTTCAGTGAGGTTTTCGGGGAAGATGAGGATGAAAAGCAGGCAAAGAAAAAACTCCAGGAAAAAGCAGGGGAATTAAAGAAACAAAAAGAAAAAACTACTGAAAACAAAGAGGAAAAGGAAAAAGAATCCCCTCAGGGAAAGAAAGCCGAGAAAGAGGATGAAGATGATGATGGAGATGAAGTGGAAGAAGAACCGGGGGCGAGCGTTGAGCCGGTGATTTTCGGAGAAGCAGAAGATAAAGAATTTGAAACAAAAGAAGAAGCTTTTGAAAATGTTGATGCGGGCGGAAAAAGAAAAAAATCAAAGAATAATTTTGATGAAATGGTAAACGAAGGATTAGAGAAAAGCATTTCAGGTAACGGAGCAAATGGTTCCGGAAAAGGAATGGGCGGAAAACTTGATTTAAAAGTAATTCATGAAGAAGAGGAAGAAGAAGAGGAAACAGAACCAACGCATCCTGTGGAGAAAACAATAATTAAAAGTGTAATAAAAAATAAAGCATTAATGGCTGCAAAAAGTGAGGTAAAAGTAAATAAAGGAAAAAAAATTGAGGATGATTCGCTGGCAAAAAGAAAAAATGAGGATCATGAGGAACTAGCTGATGCTTTACTAAGAGAAGAGGGAACAAAAGAAGAAGGAATCGAAGAGGATGAAGAAATGGAGACAGAAATAGAACCTGTTTCAGAGGAAGGAAAAAAAACTGTTATGCCAATAGCAAGGGCACAGGAAGAAGAAATTACAGAAAATGTTTCCGGTGAAGGAAAAATTGCTCCGGAATTAGAATTCTTAATGAGTAAAGAAGGCCATGCTTTTATTGGAAGAAAGAAAAGTGTTTTAGGAAAATATGGGGAAGAAGCAGGATTATTTGTTGGGAAAGTGAATGAAAAGGATAATGAAGGAACTGAGGTTTATCTTGATGGATTAAATCCGCACGTTGTGTTTGTTTGTGGAGCAAGGGGTTCGGGAAAATCCTATGTTTTAGGAGTAATAGCGGAAGAACTCGCAATGAAAAATAAAAATGTTGGGATAGTTGTTGTTGATCCAATTGGAGTATTCTGGTCAATGAAGCACCCAAATAAAGAAGAAAAAGAATTAGAAGCATTAGCAAAATGGGGCTTGTTGCCAAGGGGACTAGATAATGTAAAAGTTTTCATTCCGGTAGGAATGAAGGATGCGGTGCCAAAAAGCACTTATGATGCGGTTTTCTCTATCCAGCCATCACTCTTAACAGCAGAAGATTGGTGTTTGACTTTTGGAATTGATAGATTTTCTCCAACAGGATTGTTAATGGAGAAAGGAATTGTTAAAGTAAAATCAGGTTATGCCACACCAGAAGGAAAAGAGGTTAGGGGAAAACAAAATACTTTTTCGTTAGAGGATTTAGTAAAATGCTTTGAAGATGATGTAGAGATTAATGATAAAGATAAAGGATACAAAGCTGATTCAATAAGAGCATTAGTAAGCAGGTTTGATGCGGCAAAGCACTGGGGAATATTTGATGATAAAGGAACATCATTAGGATTGCTTTCAAGAGCAGGACAAATGACTATCCTTGATACAAGTTTTTTAGAGGATAATGTTGGGGCGCTTGTAATAGGAATTTTATCAAGAAGATTACTTGCAGCAAGAAAATTAGGTACGAGAAGAGAGGCTGCAGGAAAATTTACTGAAGAAACAGATATGGAGGATTTAGTTGAACTAAATATTCCACCAACATGGCTGTTTATTGATGAAGCGCACACATTAATTCCCGGAGGAAACCAAAAAACTCCTGCAAGCAGTGCAATAGTGGAATATGTAAAACAAGGAAGAAGGCCTGGTTGCTCATTAGTATTTGCAACTCAGCAGCCAAGTGCAATTGATTCAAAAGTGTTAAGCCAGTTGGATGTAATAATGGCGCACAAACTTGTTTTTGATGATGATATTAAAGCGATTTACAAAAGAACACCTGCTATTGTGCCCGGAGCATACAGGAGATCAAATTTTATCAAAACAATGCCTGTCGGAATTGCATTAACCGGGGATAGAAGCGAAACAACAAGCAGGGCATTCATAATGGCTATAAGGCCAAGAATGAGCCAGCACGAAGGAAGAGATGCGGAGACAGTGGAAGTAAAACAAGAACTTGAAAAAGAACAAGTAGAAATATTGGCGATTAATATTGCGTTAAGGCAATTAGAAAAAGACCCAAGTATAAGGATTGAGAGTATCCAGGAAACACTTGATACGCTGAATAATACTTACAAAAAAGAAGTAAGCATTGAGACAATACTTGAGGGATTGAGAAAAAAAGGAGTGAATGTTGGGAAAGAAGCTATTTTTGCCGCAGGGGTTGCTGAAGAAATGGAAGCACAAGCGGTGCAAAAACTTGAAGAAGCAGAGGAAGGAAAAGAAAAAGATAAATTGGAAACATACGGGGAAAAATTGCTTAAAGCAAAAAAAGAATTTGGAAAAGAAGCAGAAGAACAGGGTTACGAGGAAAGAGTAGAGCTATCTGCTTTGCAGCCTAATATTGATGAAGCGAAAGCAAGGAAAATTATTGCAGGGCACATATCAAAAAAATTCATATTCCTGGATGAAGAAATACTTGACAGGCTGACAATGAAATATGCGTTAATCTATAAAGTAAAATACAAATATTACAGCCATAAAGAAGCATTCCATACAGGGGAAGCATATATTGATTCACTTACAGGAGAATTCATCCATGATGACAGAGGAGTATTGAGAGAAAGCAAAGGATTATCATTACTGCTTGAGTTAAGCGAATCCGAAACAATTGTGCTTAAATTAGTTGCAGAAAAAAAGCGTTCAGCAAAAGAAGTTGCTGCTTTCCTGAAAATGGAAGAAGGGAATGCAAAAAGAATACTTGAGGGATTAGTGAAAAAAGAATTGCTTGCACTTGTTGAACAAAATGGAAGCGTTAAATATGCGCCTAACGCGAAACTTGAAATTGATTTGCCTCCAAATCCATTGCATAATTTATTGACAAGCATAGGAAAAAGGCCTATTACTGAAGTAGAGACTGCTGCACTTGTGAGCCCTAATCTTACTGAAAAAGAGGTTCCGGAATTATTGAAAAAACTCTGGGGAAATATTGTTGTTAAAGAAGTAACTCATTTGTTCCTCCCTGTCTGGGAAGGAGTATTAAAGAAAAAAACCGGGGAAGAAAGAAGCATTGCAATTGATGCAATTAATGGAAACAAAATTAATTTAGCAAAATAAAGCTCAATTTTGCGCAGGCTTTAATTGCTGTGAACCTTCTAATCCTTTTGTTTCAGCAGATTTTTGTTTCTGGTTTAATGCTTCGGAAAGCTTTATCTCAGAAAAAGATTTCAGTACTTTGTAAGAACCGAAACAATTTGCTTTGCCTGCCATTATTGTTACTTTTATTCCTGGAAGATAAAGAGTTGCTTTTGCGGAGGGCACAGAAATTAAGAGCTGTATCATAAGGGAAATGCTTTCCCCTTCAACAGAAATTACTGATTGTTTCTTCCAGTGGTCAGGAATTTTTGACAAAACATCATTATCTTTTGTTTCAACAATAATTTTTTGGGAATTAGAGAAAGCTGTTACTTTTGAGGCAAAAGAATCATCAAAAACAAATTCAATTGAATCATTAAAATCAAGTTCACGCAGTTTTTCTGCCTGCTGCTGGATTAATTCACTCATTTTTTTCAAATACTTCCTCTGAGCCCTTATTTTTGTTCTAAGTTCTTCAACATCATGAATGGTAAAAGAAGCATTTTCTTTTGCATTATTCAATAAATCCTTGTCCTGCATTCCGCGCTGGGAAAGTATTACAAGGAAACGGACAATTTGGTCAAGATTATTCATTGGGCGTTTCATTTCTTCGTTCAGGCGCAAAACAAGCTTATCTTTCATCTCAATATTCATTGAAGCAAAGCCCTTGTCTGTAACAAAAAACTTTGAATTTTCATTCTTCAAAAGCCCAAAGGAAACCAAATCCTTTAAGGAACGGGAAAGAGCAGAGCGTGCAGAAGCAGGGTTCTTGTATCTAGCGCTTATCCTGGCAAATAAATCATTATAATCAATGCCGGGGGATTGTTTTACAACAAGCAAAACAGAGTTATTGAAAGTCATAATACAAGAATTGTTTTAAAGTTAAAAAGACTTTTGGGTTTGAATAAAAACCAAAAAACAAGATATTACAAGAAATTGAGCAAAGAATAAGGAATTACTTGAATAAAGCCATTATTTTTTTCTTAGCCTCTTCCACTTGCTTTGCATTCAGTTTTAGCCCAAGGGAAGTACTGTCAGAAGCACTATTTATAGAATAAATTCTTTCCTCTAATTTTGATTGTTTTTCCATCCCTATAGGAATTTGGGGAGTAATTCCAATTGCTTTTTGTATATCTTCAGGAAACTTTCCAGGATCAGCGGTTTCATATATTACCGCAAGCTTGTCATGCTTTCCATTCAAAAAAGAATCAAGGGTTTTCCATCCCACCGCCCCATGAGGATCAAGAATTATTTTTTCATTCTCATAAACCTGTTTTATTGTATCATAATGTTCTTGGTTATTAACCCCTATTGAAAAAATATCTCTTCTCATTTCCTCAATATCGGGCATTGAATCAATTAACCCTTCTTTAACAACTTTTTTTGTTTGAGGATTTCTTTCATCATACATGTGTCCGCCATAAAAATCAATTAATCTTGCAAGGTTGCTTGGATGAGAAACAATCATGGCTGAAGAAGGGGATTTTTTTGAAGCTTTTACAGAATATTTTCCTGTTTGGAGAAATTCAGGGAACTCGGTGTTCTCATTCACCCCACAAAGTATTTTGGAAACAGGCAAACCCATTTGTTTTGCAATTACAGTGCCCATCATGTCCCCAAAGTTTCCTGAAGGAATACTCGCAATCATTGGTTCAAAGTCCTGTGCAATGCGGGAATAGGCAAAAAAAGGATAAACTGATTGCGGCAAAAGCCTGCCTAAACTAATTGAGTTAGCGGAAGTAAACCTTTCTTTATCATTAAACACTTGTTGGGCAAATTCTTTGTCACCCAAAATTGTTTTAGCAAGAGCCTGGCAAACATCAAAATCCCCATTTACTTCAAAAGCATAAACATTGCCTTTGAGAGTAGTCATTTGTTTTCTCTGCCCCTCGCTTACTGAACCTTTTGGAAAAAATACAATGCAACTCACACTGCCAAGGCCATGCAAAGCATCAGCTACCGCTCCCCCTGTGTCTCCGCTGGTGGCAACAATAACAATTCTCTTCAATCCTTTCTTTTCAAGAAAATAATTTAGTGCCCTGCCAAAAAAACGTGCAGCATAATCCTTGAAAGAATAAGTTGGTCCATGAGTCAGCCACATTATGTGGGTTTTGCCTTTCACGTGCTGAATATTTATTGGAATTTTTTTCTCATCATAAGCATCATTCAACAATTCCTTAAGTTTATTTGAAGGAATTTCTGAACCAAGGTAGGGAAGCAGAACCTCAAAAGCTATTTGGGCATAAGACATTTTTTTCATTGCAAGAATTTTTTCTTTTGATAGTTTTGGGATTTCGGTGCGTGAAGCCATATATAATCCATAATCTGGAGCAAGGCCACAAAGCAATGCTGATTCAAAAGAAACCCTTGCAGATTTATTATTAGTGCTATAATAAGTAACGGACATAAAAGAAATAGAAACAAAAAGAATAAAATCCTGCTGGGATACCGGGGTTAATAAGAAAAGAACAAAAAAAAAGAAAACTTTAGTTTTGTGTTACTTTCTTCATTCTTTTTCCCAAAGAATAAGGTATTTTTTTGTGGCATTCCATGCATTCAGCAACAAAAACAGGTTTCTTGTTTTGTTTCTTAACAAAAACAGTGTATTTGTATTTTCCCAAGTATCCGTGTTTTGTGTTTCTATCGTGTCTTCTGGCACCTGCGGCAAGCGTTCTTGCAGCACCTGATTTGAATTCCTTCATCTTGTGCTTAGTGTGTTTTTTGCACTTAATACAGAAAATCTTTTTTTCCTTAGGGAACTTCATACAATACTCACCAGAGTACAGCGCACTATTGCACTGAATAACAAAAAACTGCAGGGAAACGTTTTAAAAGCTTGCCAAAAGGCAGTAAAACAAAAAATGGCAAAAGAAGCAGGAATAACGCATTTCCAAGCAAGTATGGGTTTAATCAAAACACAAGTAATTTAAATATCATTTACTTAATATTAACAGGTTTGGTGGTTGAATGGTTTTGTCTGATTTGTTCACTTCTTTGATGCAAATATTTTTCAGGCCGTGGATTTTGCTGCCAATGATAATTATTTTACTGATTTCAGGGGCAATATCAATAACTAATTCCTGGGCGCTTGAAGGGCCATTAAATGATTTTGTGCTTTATTATGATACAATCCCTAATGACAATTTGCTCGGAGTAATGCTTGCAAATTACCCGCTTGAAATAGCCTCTATGATTGTGTTTGGATTTATTCTGAGCATAATCGGAATTATTGGAATGATTAGTGTTTCAAGAATGATAAAAGGAGATTCATTTGTCGATGCGATAAATGATTCTGTAGGTGACTGGAAAAAAGCAGGAGCATTAACAATAGTTCTTTGGTTATATTTTATTATTTTCGGATTTGCTTTCAGCGCAGCATTTGCTTTATCATCAATCAATGAAACTATTTCACTGATATTTGTGGCAATTTTTTTAATAATTGCTTTGGTTGTATTGGTAAAAGTGGCTTTCATATTCCCTGCTCTGATAGGAAAAGAGCCTAAAAAAGCAATACAGGAAACCTGGAAATTTACTGACAAGAAGTTCTGGGGAACTGTTGCATTAATTATTTCGGCTTCATTCATTTCACTGGTTGGATTAGTAATTATTTCACAAATCGGGGTAATTGTCGGGGGAATATTTGATGTATTGCTCTCAATAATAGGAGAAGCTTTCGGAACCACTTACTTTATTGCCGCATTAACTAATTACTTTTACGCAAAACGAAAGTGAATTAAATGACGCGCCTGGTAAAGCTTTCCTTAAGGAATTTTAAATCATTCAAAAAGGCTGAGGTGCCCATAAGCAAGGGTTTTACCGCAATCGTTGGAAGCAACGGCTCAGGGAAAAGCAATCTCCTTGATGCACTGCTTTTTGTTCTAGGAATTACTTCTCTTAAAACACTAAGAGCGGGAAAACTCACTGATTTGGTTAATAATGATGCAAGGGAAAATTATGGAAAAGTTGATCTCTTAATAAAAGACAATGAAAAACAATACGAAATAAGCAGGATGATTGACAAGCAGGGAAAAAGCGTTTACAGGCTTGATGGAAAAAGAACAACTCTTAATGAAATAAGCTCTCTCCTTACTGAGCTCGGAATAGATGTTTCAGGGCACAATATTGTAACACAGGGGGATATTACAAAAATAATAGAAATGTCTCCTATTGAAAGAAGAGAAATAATTGACAATATTGCGGGATTAAGCGAATTTGATGAAAAGAAAGAAGAAGCAATAAAGGAACTTGATAAGGTTGATTCAAGAATAAAGGAAGCAACAATTATTCTCAATGAAAGAAACTCTTTTTTGACTGAGCTTGAAGAAGAAATGAAGAGTGCGAAAGAATATTCTGAGCTTGAAGATGAAAGAAAAAGAACCAAAGCAACAATTATTTTTAAGGAATTATATGCGCTGGAAAAAAAGCTCCTCGAGGCGGATAATGAAATATCTGAAATGGAAAAACAAAAACAAATAGTAGAGAACAGGGTAAATGAGGAAAGAAAAAATCTTATTGAATCAAAGAAAATGTCTGATGATTTGTCAAGGCAGATGATTAAGGCTTCCGAGCAGACATATTCAACAATTGGAAGGGAATTTGAAGAAAAAAAATCAAAATTGCTTCTTGAACAGGAAAAAATTAACCTGAAAAAAATGCAGATAAGCAAAAATAACGAAAAAATTGAATTAAACAAAACGGCTTTGCATCACACGGAGAAAGGAAAAAAGGAACTACAGGAAAAAGACAAAAAATCACTGGAAGAAAAAAAGGAAATTGAGGAAAAACTCAGGGAAACTATCAGAAAAAAATTGTCGCTTGAAGAGCTGGTGAAAACCAAAAACATTGATCTTGGCAAGGAAGAAGCAGCAATTGAAAAAATGGGCAAGGCAATTGATGAAATAAAAAAAGAGGGTTTTGAGTTAGAAGTTTTCGTAAGAAACTGGGAAAAGCAAAAAGCATTCAATGAAAAAAAACTTAATGAATTAATAAATGAGGAAAGAGTGATTGCTGAAGAGATAGAGGAAATAGAGGACAAAAAAAGGAGTATTGAGGAATACTCAAGAAAAGAGCCTAAGAAAGAGCTTAGCGAACTTGAAAAAAGGCTTTCTGAAACACTTGAAGAAAAAAATCTCTTCAGGGCAAAAATATTGCATGAGGAAAAATCAATTTCTGAGTTAAAAAGAGCCTCATCACAATGCCCTGTGTGTGATTCAACATTGAAAGAGGACAGAAAGTTATCATTAATACAGCAAAAAGAAGTTTCTGCAAAGGAATATGCAAAAAAAGAGTCTGAACTAAATGGAATTGTTGAAGGAATAAAGAAGAAAATTGTAGAGGAAAAGGAAAAGGTAATGAAAATTACAAGGCTTTCTGCCGAAATAGCGCATGAGTACAGCACCAGGCAGAAAATTGAGGAAATAAAGCGCAAAGTAATTGAAATAAAGAAAGAGCTTGACAGCAGGGCGTTTGATGAACAATTGCAGAAAAGGGATAAATTAAATGAAAAGATAAATGAAATGATTACTGAAAAAGAAAAATTGAATGAAAAAGTCAGTGCGATAAGAAAACAAAATATTTTTGAAGAATATTCGCAAATAAGCAAAACCCACGAAGAACTTCTACATAAAAAAGGAATTATTGAGTATTCCTTAAATGAAGTAAAAAATAAAATTGAGGGATTGGATGCAAAAAATGAGGCTCTTTCTTTTGAAAACAATAATCTTTTGATTGAAGTGGAGCTTATTGATAAAGAAATAAAAGAAAAAGAGGAAGCATTAAAGGGAATCAAGGAAGAGGTTTTGGCTAAAGAAAAGGATTTTGTTCATGCTAAAAAGAAAAATGCCCTGCTTGCTGAGGAGAAAGAACAGGCTGATAAAAAAATTGAGCGTTACGAGAAAGAAATATTTAATGAATCAGGAAAAATAAAGAAAATCGAAACAAGGATTAATGAATTTAACATTGAAAAAAGCAAATTGGGCGTAAGGCAGGCGGATTTAACTGAAGAGAAAAAGGCATTTGAAGGAACAGAACCATACTCATCTAAAAGCCTTGATGAATGCAAAAGCAGGATAGGGTTTATTGAGAAAAGGCTGGGTGAAATAGGCGCAGTGAACATGAAAGCAATGGATAATTTCAATGAATTGAAAAAAGAAGTTGAGGATATACAGCAAAAAGCGAACAAATTATCTGAAGAAAGGCTTGCTGTGCTGGATATGATTGATAAGATTGAGGTAAAAAGGACTAATGTTTTCATGGAATGCTTTAATGAAGTAAATAGAAATTTCCAGAATATTTTCTTCAAATTCTTTAACGGCGAGGGAAACCTCAGCATGGCTGATTCGGAAAAGCCATTGGAATCAGGGCTTATGATTGATGCAAAACATAAGGCTGGGAAGCTGTTGAGCATTGATTCAATGAGCGGGGGAGAAAAAACGCTTACAGCACTTGCATTTATGTTTGCAATACAGCTATACAGGCCTGCGCCGTTCTATGCTTTTGATGAAGCGGATGCTGCATTGGATAAGGAAAATTCCCTGAAAATGAGTAACTTGGTTGAAATGATTGCGGAAAAAAGCCAGTTTATTGCAATAACCCATAATGATGTTATAACAAAAAAAGCCCATCAAATAATAGGGGTTGCAAGAGGAAAGGATGATAGTTCAGTGATTGGGCTCAAATTAAAGAACGGAAAAGATGAGGAATTAAAGGAAATAAAACCCAAAACAGAAGAAGAATACCAAGAATAATTAATTTACTATATTTTTGATTAATTTATCTTAAGTTTTCAACCAATTTATTTTTTTATTACATCTTTTCTAATTTATTTTTAGTTTACTTCTTTTCTCCGCGGTAAGAAAATTTTTTCAAAACTCTTCTGCGCTTAACTTTTTCAGCAACCTCGGATTTCTTTTCCTCATCAACTTTTTCCTCAGTGCCTTTGATTGGAGCATCTTTTTGCCTTGAAAGTTTTCGCATGAGCACTGATAGGGGAGAATCAGCTCTCCGCTTTTCACGCGCTTCTTCCTGCAAAACCCTCATCTCTGATTTTATATCAATAATCTCTCCGCTAACCTGTTTCAGGCTGTGTTCATAATCTTCAGGAATTATCAGGCCTTCTTTATAATGCCTTTTCAAATCATTCACACCGCGCTCAAGCGCTCTTTGCTTTGCACGCAAATCCTCAAGGCTCAAGTTAAGGCGCTTTCTTTCAACTGCAATAACAGGTTTCTGGGTCAATTCCTCTTCATACCTTTTTTTCATGAAAAAATATTCAGCATCTGAAATTTTTTTCTTGGATAAGGCCTTGTCAAGATTGCTTAAAACGAACTTAACTTTGTCTTTCCTTATATCATAAGAAAGCCTGCTCTGCCTTGCTTTTGAATAAAGACCAAGCAACAGGATTAGGGTAACAAGGAGAATTAAGAAAAGCAGTATTAGGATGATTAAGTACTGGGTTGGGTCATCACGCTTAGTGTACTTTATGTCAACAACAGGCTCGGTATCAACATAGTCAGAAAGCTTGTTGAATGATAAATATTCTTCTACAATATTTTTGGATTCAACTATTTTTTTGCTTAAATAAATCAAATCATAGCTTGTCTCAGTGCTCTGAATTACCTCATCAGTTCTGCCAAGCTTTGCGTTGAACACTGCATTTTCGTAATAAAATTCAGCGTGGTCAAAATAAAGATTAGCCCAGACAGAATCAGAGTTTGAGCCGGAATTAATGTCTTTTTCAACTAAAGCAAATAACTGGTTTTGGTCTAAAAAAATTCTGTTAGTCTCAGCCATTATGAATGATTCAGCAAAATATGCATCATACAGGGAAGCAAACAAAAAATTGTTGTCAAAAGAAGTTTTAGCGGCATTATACCTTCTTAATGCCTCTTCCTTTGTTGCAATTGAAACATTTGAATCCTTTATCAATTTTTCTTCTTCAATAAGCTTTGAGTTTACCAATTCAACAAAATCCGGTGTAAAATAAGGTATTTTTTTGCCATTTGATTTCTGGGCTTGTTTGAAAAAATCAGTGGCAACACTCACCCATGCCTGGGCAGAAACATAATCATATACTTTGCTGAAAAGCACTGCCTGTTCTGCAGCCTGTTGTTCTTTTGATGAACCTGATGAAGAATCACTTGATATGTTTGGTGTGGATTCAATTTTTTTCAAAGCGTTTTCTGCATAAGCAACTCTTTGCTGTGCCCCTATAAGCCATTCAAAATCACTTGTTGAAACAAAATTCATTTTTTGCTTAAAATCACTTATTTCTTTTTTTAATGAAGAAATTTTCGAATCAATTAATGTTGAATCAGAAGAAAGCAATGAAGGATTCTGGGCTATTTCGTATACCGCGCCGGCCATTACTCTTGCATTAAACGCGTAATTGGCTGAAGAGTAAAGATAATTCTGGTCAAGGAACCTTTGAGCCATTTCAACATTTCGTTTTGTAGCTGAATGCTTCTGGTAAAGATCAGCTCTTAGCTCATCAGTAATATTGCTTTTCTCAAGTTCTTTTTTTGCATTATCAATAACTGTTTTTGCTTCAGTAATATAATTCTGCGAAATTTTTCTCATAGGAAAAAGGATAGGATCATATTTAATCGGCTTTGGAATAAACATTTGGATTGAAATATTTGAATCAACTTGTATGTCCTCTATATTCGAGTAAGCATACTCAATCGCCTGGTCAATTTTGCTTACTTCAACTACTTTCATTCCTAGTTTTCTTGGGCCATATTCAAGGAGGTTAACTGTTTCCATTGAGCCATCTTCTTCAACCTCGGTAACTGCTTCCCCTGAAGGAATCATGAAAAGTTTTATTCCTACTTTTGCTGCGGCCTGGGATTTTGCTCCTACCCCCCCAACCATTCCTACTGAACCGTCACTGTTAATAGTGCCGGTTAATGCAACCACAGGGTTCAAAGGTTTTTCAGAAAGAATTGAATAAGCTAAAAGTGTCATTGCTGCTCCAGCTGATGGACCGTCAACTTCAGAAGCATTGGCACGAATATCAAAAAGAACATCTTTATCAGTTAGTTTAACGCTGGTTAATTTTTGGGCTATTTGCAGAGCAATATTTCCTGTTGTTTGGGTGTCTTTTCCAACAAGCGAACTTGAAGTAATAAAAGCTGCTCTCCCAGTGCCGGGCATAGTGGACATGATTAAATCTGCAGCCATTCCTTTGTTGTCTTCAGTTACTGCAAAAATTTTTATGCTCCCGCTTTGGAGAATTGCTAGGGCTGGAGAAGCAAGAATTGCTAAAAAAAGGCAAAGTAAAAAAAGCCTTGACATAAAAATAGTTGTCTGAATGCGTGCCATAAAACCAACATCAAGCCACTATAATGAAGATTTAGATGTTTATAAACTTGACTCAGGGCAACAAAAAATAAAAGTGAAATAAAAATTTTCAGTAAATAGGATGGAAATTACTAAAAGTTTTCAAAAAAATTAGGTTTAATAAAATGACATGGGCGGAGGCGCAGGAACAACAATTGCAATCAAATCATACCACACGTTGGTGAGCACGCTTTCCCGCGCTTGCCCAAAAAACCTACCCAACTTTTTGGATAAGTCCATCACTCTCTTGAAAGCGATTCCACTTTCACATGAATTTGCTTTCATGCATTATTGGTGCTTAACTTGCTTAAATACTTATCCAAAACTTTGTCACTGGACAAAATTTTTCGTCAAAAAATTAAGACAAGTGACTTAAGGGGATACGGGAAAAGCCGAAGAATCCTGATAAAAAGACCTTTGTTAAGGTTTATTTTAAATTCTTAAAATTAGTTTTTCGCATTAATCCAATGCGGTTTTACCCGCACTGAACTCGCGAATAAGCATACAATTTGGTGAAAGCATTTTATTCAGATTATTCATCCGAACAATGCGCCTAAACCAGCTGCTGCTTCTTCTTCTGTTTTCCTTGCTTCTTCTTTCTTTTCTTCAACTACCGGTGCTGCGCCTGCTGCTGGAGCTGCTACTGTTGCAACTACTGCTTTAGCTATAGCATCGTCTATGTTGATGTTCTTCAATGAAGCTACCATTGCCTTTACTTTAGCTACATCAAACTCAACCTTAGCTGATTTTAGTACAGATTCAACGTTTGCTTCATTTAATTCTTGCTTGTTTGCGTGAAGCAACATTGCTGCATATACGTATTGCATACTTTCACCTCTCAAATGTAAAATAATTATTGTGCAGGAGCGCTGGAATCAACTGCTTTTTGCAAAGCCTTTGCTCCTCTTTCTGCCTTCACAACAATCAATTCAACTGCCTCGTCTTCGAATATTTCTGCATTCACAGCCAAGTTCAATGCCTGCTGGTGTGCGAGAACAAACTTGTTCAATAATTCTTCTTCATCAACATCAAGTGCTTCTGCTGAATAGAACATGTTTTCGTTCAAATCCAGTACACCAATAATTTTCATTCCAATCTTAATTGGCTTAATATTTAGTTTTCCTAAAACATCAGCAACTTCTTTCTTTATTGCTTCCCCTTTTTTTGCAACAATTTTGTCTTTTGAAATAGCAATTGTTGGACCGGCTACTTTTACTTCAAGCCCTGCCGCTTTCAGAGTTGATAATGCTGGTCCTGGAGGAAGCCCTGTGTCTCCTGCTTGAACCAAAATATCAATGTCTGCAATGTCTCCTTCTTTTGCTGCTGCTGAACCCTTATTCTTTTTAACAAATGAAAATAATTCAAACGGATTTATTTTTGAGAAAATAACTAAAATGCTTTTTGAAACATAAGCATCTAATTTTGAAGTGTCAATTCCTGATTCTTTTAATGCTCTCTGCACAACCCTTGTTTTGCAAACCCTTAGCTCTGCTTTGCCGCTTAATCTTTTTCTTAAAACTGATATAATGCTTGCAGGTAATTTGTCAAGTGTTACAATAGCAATTATTTTATGTGACTTTGCAAGCTTAGCAAGCTCTTCCCTCTTACTTGCTTTCCATTTTTTTGTGTGTGAAGTCATTGAACCTCACCTACTTTTACAGGAGCACTCATAGTAAATTTTATGTAAGCATTCTTTATGTTTTGTTTCTTCTGAGGCAGAGCATTCATTACTGCGTCGAAAACAGCCATAATATTTTCAACCATGTCTTCATCTTTCATTCCTTCTCTGCCGATAACTGAATGAACAACAGGCATGAATTTTCCTTTCTTATTTGAAATGGTTATTTGTGTTCTCGCTTTTGCCAAAGCTTCATCAAAACTTGAAGCGCTTAAAATTGGTTTAGGCATTTTTCCCTTGGGAGCTAATTGCTGTCCGAGGAATCTTGCAACAGTAAGCATTGCTGGGCCTTCAGCAAATAAAGCATCAAAATTAATTAATTCAGTAATTTTTGCCCTGTCTTTTGCAAGTGCTTCAATTTCTTTATCCATTATTACTTTGTCAACTTTTCCTTTAATAGAATCAGCTAAGTCATCAGTTTTAGCAAAAACAGCTACTTTTCCTGAACCTTTTCCAGTTGGGAAAGGCAAAGAAACTTTTACATTCACCTGGTTCTGGGGTTTCTTCATATCCAGACCGGTAAAATTAATCATTAATTCAACTGATTGAGTAAATTTTCGCTTAGGCGCTATTTCGTGTAATTTCTTTAATGCACTCAATGCTTCATCTTTTCTCATTCTAAACACCTTCCGCCGAAGCGGTATAGTTGGACAACGCCCAACAACGGCCTACTAAAAATAGGCTTACTAATAAACAAAAATGTAAATGAAATATTTATAAAGGTTAGCAGAGAGCGTCAAAAAATCTCTGCCAACAAAATAAACACCCAAAGGCAATTCATTCTTTTAATTCAGAATCATATTTGCCTTCATCAACTGCTTTTTGTGCATCCCTTGCTTTCATTCCTTCAATGGTTACTCCCATTGAGTCGCAAGTGCCTATAACTTCTTTTGCACATTTCTTCATTGAAACAGCATTAAGTTTGTCATATTTTGTTTTAGCAATTGAAACAACTTGTTTCATTGTAAGATTGCCCATGACATCTGTTTTTGGGTTAGCTGCGCCTTTAGCTGCTTTTGATTCTTTCTTAATCAAAGCGCTCATTGGAGGCAAGCCAACTTCAATGTCAAAACTCTTGTCCTTGTTAATTTTTATTGTTACAGGAACTTTCATTCCTGAAAGAGCAGCTGTTTTTTCATTTATTTTAGCAACAACTAATCCTATGTTTACTCCTGTTGGGCCCAAAGCAGGACCTAATGGAGCGCCGGCAGATGCTTTTCCGCCATCAACCATTACTTTCAATTCACCCATTTTTTCACCTTTAATTTTTTTTAGAAGCTTTTCCTATGCGTAACAATAAAATTTTCCAAACTTATTGGATTACTTTTATATTCTCAGCTTTAATTGTAACAGGGATTTTTACAGCTGCTTCAAGAAGCTCAACAGTTACTTCTTCTTTTGACTGGTTTACTCTTGTTACTTTTGCTTTTTCTCCCTTGAATGGGCCTGAAATTATTTCAACTTTCTGGCCTTCCTGAATGCTTTTCATTAATGGCTTTGATTCAAGCAGGCTTGTAAGTTCATCAATTTTAACCGCGCCTTTAACTATTCCTGAACCCTTAATGTGGGGTGTGTCAGTTATTCCTCTCCTGAGAGTTACTTCGTTATCCGCTTCAATCAGGATATATCCTTTCAGTCCGGGTACTACTGCAATAGAGTAAATATTCAATTCTTCTTTAACAATTTTTGAGCTAAGTATGTCAACAACTAATTGTTCTTGTCCAACTGTTGTTCTTACCGGGAAAATCATTTCATCACCAAAAAAACTAATTCAAATCAAAAAATTCTTTTAATTAAAATTCATTATATCTTCGCCCAGCTAAAGCCAGGATTATACAAAATGCTCTTTTGAAACATTTAAAAACCTGCTCTTACCCCTCTAAAAAAAATGCTTTGTTTAGTATCCTATTCCAGTGAGTGCAAAAAACAAATAAATAATGTAAGCCAACACCCCTATTATGAGTATTCCTAATGCTACTATTAGCGCCATTCTCTTGTATTCTTCCATAGTTGGCTTTCTTGAAACCAAAAATATTCTTTTCGCATCCGCAATAAAATTTCCAACTAGTTCAATGATATTCATGTGCTCACCAATAATTAATTAAATTAAAACAAAAAATATAAAGGGCATAGTTTGGCAAAGCAAACCATGCTCAATCAAATCTTTGCAATCTTCACTGATTTTAAGTGAATTCTATTCCCAAATCAATTGCTTCGTTCCCGCTTTTCTTTCCTTTTCCGTCTTCAAGGTAAGGGAATCTTCCGCCTGCAATAACAACCATTGCCTGGATATGATTCTTAGGCATATTTTCATCAACCATTGCCCCCCAAATAATGTGGCTTGAGCTGTGGATTTTTGTTGAAACGGTTTCAACTATTAATTCAGCTTCTCTCAAAGTCATATCTGTTCCGCCTGAAACATTTACTAACGCTCTATTTGCTCCTGAAATATCAACATCAAGCAAAGGGCTGGTTAATGCATTTTCAACTGCTTCTAGTGCTCTTGATTCTGATGATTCTCCTCTTGAGGATTCTCCAAGGCCTATCATTGCTGCGCCGCCTCGTGAAAGAATTGTGCGCAAATCAGCAAAATCAAGGTTAATTAACCCGGGCTTTGTAACCATTTCGGTTATTCCCTTAACAGCATTAGTTAATACTTCATCCGCAACCTTGAATGCAGCGTTAATTGGCAAATCAGGTGCTATTTCAAGTATCTTATCGTTTGGAATTACAATTATTGTATCAGTGTGTTCTTGTAATCTTTCAAGGCCGTACATTGCGTTCTCCATTCTTTTCTTTCCCTCAACAGTGAAAGGAAGGGTCACTACCGCAACAGTAAGAGCTTTCAATGATTTAGCTATTTCTGCAGCAACAGGAGCAGAACCTGTTCCGGTTCCTCCGCCTAAACCGCATGTAATGAAAACAAGGTCAGCGCTTTTCAATACTTCGGTTATTTCTTCGCTTGATTCGCGGGCAGCTGATTCACCAACAGAAGGGTCAGAGCCTGCACCTAATCCGCGGGTAAGTTTTTTTCCTATAAGAATTTTTTTACTTGAATGAGTAGACAATAAATCCTGGGCATCAGTGTTAAGCGCAAGGGTTACAGCGCCTTCAATACCTACTTCAGCCATTCTTTCAATAGTATTACAGCCTCCTCCGCCGCAACCAATAACCATTATTTTTGCCTTATTGTGTTCAAGCATTTCCAATAATTCGTTGTCTGAATGAGTAGGGCTCTTCTTTCTTCCTTTCTCTGCCTTCTCATGCTTTGCTTGTTTTGGATAAACCATTTTAGATTTAACAATTGTCTTCTGAGGAACAACAGCTCTGCTCTTCATTTCGGCCTGTGCCCTGTTTATTGCACTCCTAACTATGTGATCCATGAAACCCACCCATCCTAATAGAAATAATAGATTATATTATTTGCTCAAATAAGTCTTTTAAAAGCTTTTGCAGAGTGAGGAATGGCTATTTGCTTTCAGAAGGCAACATTCTTGCAGGTTTTATGCATTAAAAGAAGAAAAAATATTCAAAGAGCGACAAAAATCAGAAGATTCCAAATAAAAGAAATCATGCTTAACAGCAAAAAAACCAGCCCTAAAATAAAAATTCTTTTATGATTATCATTAAAATTGCTGAAACAATTAATTACCAAGAAAACTATTAACAAAACGGAGAGAAGCATCATCATGGTGCTGTTAAAAGAAGCCATATCTGTTTTGCCGAGAAAAGTCGCAACATAAACAGCGCCAAAAGGAACAATAACTCCGAACAAACCAAACAAAACAGTTAATGTCCCTTTGCCTTTGTTCTCGGAAGCCAATGTCATAAAAACACTGGAAAACTAAGGAAAAACAAATATATAAACATAACCGCTGGAGGGGGTAATCTGAAAAAAATATCCAAAACCCAAGCTATTTTTTGTCCCGCCAAAACCATTTGAAAAAGTATTAATACTAGGAAAACCTATTTCGTGGTATGAATATTGTGAATCAAACTGTAAAAGATATTATTTCACTCAAAATTCAGGGCGCATCGAATGTAAGAAAGAAAGCTGTTGAAGCGCTTGTAAAAGCTTCAAAAGAAAGCAAGGCAAAAAATGAAGAAGAATTCAGGAAAGAGTTTCTTTGCAATGCGGAAAAGCTTTTCTGCGCAAGGCCCACGGAACCTGAACTGAGAACTGCACTTAGAATTTTGAAAAAAAGCATTTCAGAAAAAGGAATAAGTGTGGAAGAACTAAAAGAAAAAATCTTTAAGGCTGCAAAAAATTATGAGGAGAATAGAAAGGAATCATTGAAAAAAATTGCTGAATACGGAGCTGAATTAATCCAGCCGGGTTCAACTGTTTTAACTCACTGCCATTCAAGTTCTGTAATAAATGTTCTTGTTAAGGCAAAGAAAAAAATTGATGCAGTTTATTGCTGCGAAGCGAGGCCATTGTACCAGGGAAGAACTACGGTAAGCGAACTTACAAAAGCAGGGCTGAATGCAACGCTGATTGTTGATAACGCTGCTTCAACAGTAATGAAGAAATGCAATTATTTTTTTACCGGAGCAGATGCTTTGCTTGCTGATGGGGATGTAATAAACAAAATAGGAACAAACCAAATCAGCACTGTGTGCAAAAGATATGCTGTTGCGCATTATGCAGTTGCTTCAACCCACAAATTTGAACCAGCAAGTTTTTTCGGGAAAGCGGAGCCGATAGAACAAAGAAGCCTTGATGAAGTATGGGAAAAAAAATTAAGAGGAAAAGCAAAAATAATAAATCCTGCTTTTGACAGGACTGATGCGAATTACATTGAAGGAATTATCTGCGAGTTAGGAGTGTTTGACCCAAAGACACTGACAGGGGAATTGTATAAAAAACTGCAATTAGATAAACACCACCCTGATTTCCTCAAACTCTGAAAATAAATGATTTGGCAAAAGCTGAAAGGAATAAAAACTGATAGAAATCTTGATTTGATGAAGAAGTGAGTGATATGGTTTTGAGCATTGAAAAAAGAATGGAACTGGTTAAGAGAAACTGCCAGGAAATAATCACTGAAACTGAACTCAGGAATCTTTTGGAAAAAAAATCAAAACCTGTTGTTTATATTGGCACAGCTATTACAGGCAGGCCGCACATCGGGTACTTTGTGTGGGCAACAAAGGTTGCTGATTTTCTTAAAGCAGGGTTTAAAGTAAAAATTCTTTTAGCGGATTTGCACGGAGCCATGGACAATTGCCCTTGGCCATTACTGGAAAAAAGATTTGAATATTATAGTGTTGTAATTAGAGGAATGCTAAAAAGTGCAGGAGCAGATTTATCCGAGCTCGAGATAGTTAAGGGTTCAAGTTTTCAGCTGCAAAAAGATTACCTGCTTGATGTGCTGAAAATGTCTACTTTCACTACAGTGCATGATTCAATGAAGGCGGCAAGTGATGTAGTAAAATTTGGAGATAACCCTAAGCTTTCAGGATTAATTTATCCATTAATGCAATCGCTTGATGAACAATATTTGAATGTTGATATACAATATGGAGGGGTTGACCAGAGAAAAATACTTGTTTTTGCAAGGGAAAACCTTCCTTTGTTAGGGTACAAACCAAGAATAGATATTATGACTCCATTAGTGCCTAGCTTAAGTTCTTCTGGAAAAATGTCGGCTTCTGACCCAAGCTCAAAAATTGATTTGATTGAAAAAACAGCGGATATTAAATCAAAATTAAACAAGGCTTATTGCCCTGAAAAAGAAACAGAAAATAATGGAGTAATGGCTTTCATGAAGTATGTTGTAATGGTAAAAAAACAGGATAACAAGGAAAAATTTGTTATTGAAAGACCGGAGAAGTTTGGGGGAAACATTTCATTCTCAACTTTTGATGAGTTAGAGAAAAATTACAAGGAAGGCAAATTGCATCCAATGGATTTGAAAAACTCTTTAGCAAAAGAAATTGATTTAATGCTTGCACCAATAAGAAAAGAATTTGAAGGGAAAGAAAAACTAATTGAAGAAGCGTATCCAAAAAAATAAATAAAACTAATTCACAAAAACCTGGACCAAGTAAAATGTTACGACATTTTACGGGCCCCGCAACCATGCAAAAAGAATTTGCAGGGCGACGCAAAAGCCAATGCTTTTGCTACGAACTAGGGTTTTGCTTGGACAATTTTAATTCTAAAACGCTAACAAGAAAGATTAAATACCCAAAAGCCCTAATTTTTTCTGAAAGTAAATTGGTGATTGATTGGGCAAAGAAGGGTACATCCAGGATTTAAGGGTAAAGGCTTTTCCGATTAGTGCGGGAAAACATATTGCTGTGTTAAATAATTTGGATGCAAAGGAACTTGGGGTACTTGCGGGTGACAGGATTGAACTGTTGAACAAAAAAAGCGACAAAAAAAGCGTTGCGGTTGTTGACACCACAGAAAAATGGGTTAGAGAAAACCAAATAGGATTATACCAGGATGTTCTTGAAGACCTTGGCGCAAAAAGCGGGAGTGTTGTTACTGTTAGAGCAACTGACCCATTAAAAAGCCTGGATTACATTAAGAAAAAAATGATGGGAATTAAACTCTCAAGGCAGGAAATAATTGAAATAGTAAAAGATATTTCCGAAGAAAGATTAAGCGATATTGAGGCTACGGCTTTTGTAAGCGCGGTTTACATGAAAGGGCTTGATTTGGATGAAACAATCTCAATGACAAAAGCACTTATTGATGGCGGAAACAAAGTTGTTTTTACAAAAGGACCTATTGTTGACAAGCACAGTGTTGGGGGCACGAATGGAAGAGCCACAATGATTATTGTGCCAATAGTTGCTGCAGCCGGGCTATATATGCCAAAAACAAGCTCAAGAAGCATTACTAGTGCGGCAGGCACCGCTGATTCAATGGAAGTGCTTGCAAATGTTTGTTTGCCAATGGAAAAAATAAAATCTATAACAGAAAAACACGGAGGAGTAATTGCATGGGGCGGAGCCGTTGATCTTGCGCCTGCTGATGATAAAATAATTCGAATAGAACATCCGCTCTCGCTTGATCCTGAAGGGCAGGTAATAGCTTCAGTGCTGGCAAAAAAAGCTAGTGTCGGAAGCAAGTATGTTGTAATTGATTTGCCAGTAGGAAAATATGTAAAAATAAAAGATAAGACACTTGCATTAAGAATGGCAAAAAAATTTGTTCAGGTTGGAAAAGAAATAGGAATGCATGTTGAAGCTGTTCTAACTAATGGAGAAGAGCCGTGCGGAATGGCATTCGGGGCGGCACTGGAAGCAAAATATGCGCTTGAAATACTTGAAGGAAAGAGATTTGATAATTTGGCGCAGAAAAGCTGTGAACTTGCAGGAGTATTATTTGAAATGGTTGGGATAAGCAAGCCAGGAAGAGGATACGAAAAAGCAATGGAAATACTTGCATCAGGAAAAGCATTGAAAAAAATGAAGGAAATAATAAAAGCACAGGGCGGAAAAATAGATTCAAGTGAAAAAATCCCTTTTGCTCCTTACCATAAAGAATTCAAAGCAGGAAGCGAAGGAATAATTGAAGAGGTAAACACTAAAACATTGACTAAAATTGCAAGATATGCAGGGGCGCCATCAAACAAGACAGCAGGGTTAATGCTTCACCAATTTGCGGGAGACAAAATAAGGGAAGGAGAAATATTAATGGTTATTTACGCGGAGAACAAGGAAAAATTAAAATTAGCGGAGCAGTACGCGCTCAAAAATATCCCTTTCAAATTCAAAAGAATAATAATGCAAACAATAAAGTAACGGGAAAATAAAGAAATTATTTCTTTTGAAATTATTTCTTTTCCTCTTTTTTTATTTTTTCTTCTTATTTTTTTTCTGCAGTTTTTTAACTGCACCTTTTTCATTGAAATAATTAAACACTTCAAGGAATTCCTGCGGGGAAAGAAGATAAACTTTTTTTTGGGCAAGTTCGAGGTTCAAAATCTTTTCATTAAAATCTTTTTCTTTCCAGCCGAATTTCTGGCTCAAAAAAGAAAAGGATTGTTTCAAAGAGCGCCGCAAATCCTTGTTTTTGTGGCGGAACAATTCATGAAGAAAATAAAAAAATTCAGGGGAATTATTTTTAACATCAAAATCAAGCTGGACAATAGTGCTAAGGCAGTTAGGGGCAGGGAAAAAGCTTTGCTGTTCAATTGTGTCCTCAAGGATTTCTAATTTAGCATTAAGGTTAATCAGCACTGTGAGGGCAACGTATTCAGTAAAGCCTTCAAAGGCAAGGAGTTTTTCAACAAACCCTTTGTCAAGGACAAGGATTACTTTCTCGAGTCCTTTCGTTAAACCGATTTTGGATAACAAATCGGAAGAAATGTGATAAGGGGGAAGAGAAACTATTTTGTTTACTCCAAGCGCATGAATGTCCTGGTCAAGAATGCTTTCCTTAATGAGAACCAGTTTTCCTGAAGAAAGTTCTTTTTCAAATTCCTTTGAAAGCAAATCAAACATTGTTTCATCAGGTTCAACAGCAATTATTTTTGCCCCTACTTTTTCTGCCTTGTCCAAAAGTTTTCTGGTTAAGAATCCTGTGCCGGGGCCTATTTCGAGAACAACATCCTTTTTTTCAAGCTTGGCAGAATTAACCAAATAAACAAGCAGGGCTTCATTAATGCAAAAAAACTGGGAAAGTTTTTTTTCAGGCCTGAAACGATACTTAAGCATTAGGTCCTGCAATCGCTCAAACAAAGACATTCAAACCAACTATAATAAAAAATATTAAAATTCAGAATCTTCTCGGGCCGAACTGGGGCCTTGGCTCTGCAGGGGGCCGTACAAATAAGTAATGCTTGTCCTCTGATCCTTCAAGCTCCTCAACAATTCTCTTTACAATAGATTTTACAGGTTCGGGAGTTCCCTTTACTCTTAAAGGAATTTCTTCAAGCGAAGCAAAAGGTTTTTTTTCCCTCTCATCAAGAATAGCAAGCATATGTTTTTTCCCCATTCCGGGCAATAATTCCAGCTGGTGCCTTCTCAGTGAAATTGCTCTTGAAGTATTGAAGAAAGCAAGAAATTTTTCTTTTTTTGATTCAACTATTTTGGTAATTATTTCTTCCAACTCTGCAAGTGAATTTGAGGTTAAATCCTTGTAAGAAATTCTTCCCTTAACTAATTCTATTTTTGGCCTTTCATCTTTTCCAACATAAACTTCTTCGCCCACGATTAATCCTGCACCGAGCTTTGGCACTAACTCAAGCAAAGTAAAGAAATCCACTCCTATAGCTTGCGCTAAGGGCTCTGCTTTTGGAGCAGAGGATTTGCCGCTAGGCATGTAATCCAAAACCAATACTTTTTCTTCTGCTGTCATAACTTTCACTCAACTACAATCCAATACATAATTATGCTGCGCTGTTATTTTAAATAATACATCTTAACCCAAATTATAGGAAAAGCTTTGGAAAAGAATTATTCTAGCTTTTCCTCGAACTTCTTCGTGAGTTCGATGACTTGTTTCAGTTCCTCTTCGGGAGGAGCTACTCCTTTTGGTAGCATTAACTGCAACTGTTCCACTCTTGCAGGAATCAAATTAGCTATCTCAAATCTAAGCAGCTCATTTTCTTTCAAAAAAGGAACTTCTGAAAGTGCTGCTAATAAATCCTGAGTCTGTTTCTCAGTCAGTTTAGCAAATTTTTCAACAAATTTAAAGGTTAAATCCTGTTCATAATTAAGCTCTTTTTCGGTCTTTCTGCCCTTAAGGACTTCTTTTACTTCGTATAAAGCAACCGGCTTCATTGATACAACCTTGCTCTCCATAATCCCACCAAATCATTTCCAAAAATCAATAAACCAAACCTTATTTCAATCTCTTCATGTGTACAGGGGTTGTTACTACAGTTAAAGGCTGATTTCCTTTCAGCACATCAATAATATAAGCTTCTCCTCTGCTCCCAATAACTGTTCCGGTTAAACCGTGAAAGCTCTTGTGAGGCAATCCTGAATGATAACTTGAATCAATTACTATCTGCACCTTATCGCCCTTAGCGAATTCCTGCATAATATCATTAACACTAACTTTAGCACCGTGCTTCTTGAACTTGCTTCTAGTCTTCCCTCTCCTGCCGGGCTTTCGTGGATGTCCAGTCTGCTTCAAAATAACTCACCATCTTAATAGAATACAAAAATCTGGATGAGAAAGCTTTAAAAAGCAACTCATAAAATGAAACCAAAAAAAATATTTATGCAAATAGAATTTTTGAAAAAAATAAATAAAGCAAACCCCTCACCGGGCACATAATCCCTTTTTCTTGGACATTAATTTTGGCTCTTTTTAAAGGGGTTTATAAACCCTTCATTTTTTACTTATAAATGGTAGGGCGCTTTGTAAAAGCGTTTGGGGTGGTATTGATGAAATACACAATTGTTAACATGGTTGCAGCTGCTTCTTTGGACCAGAATCTGGACCTTTATTCATTGGCTGTAGGAATTCCTAATATTGAGTATGAACCGGAGCAATTTCCCGGTGCGATTTTGAAAATAAAAGAACCAAAGGTTTCAATGCTTTTGTTCAAAAACGGCAAAGTTATCTGCTCAGGAGCTAATTCTGAAGAACAAATAGAACAAGGAATCAGAAAAGCAAACAAAATGATTCATGATGTGCAAAAAGAAATAAAAATTAAGAGAAATGTGGAGTTTGAAATAGTTAATTTCGTTGCAACTGCCTCATTAGATGTTAACCTGGATTTGTTTGATGTAGCAATGAACCTGGATAATGTTGAATACGAACCGGAACAATTTCCCGGTGCTATCCTAAGAATGGATGAGCCTAAACTAACTTTCTTGTTGTTCAAGAACGGCAAAATGATTTGCGCAGGAGCAAAAAAAGAAGCTCATTTGAAACAAGGATTAAAATTAGTTGAAGAAATGGTTGTTAAGAGAAACAAAAAAAAGAAGAAAAACGTTGAGTAAAACAGATTTTTTAATTGCTTTTGAACAGGAAAAAACTGTTTAAAAGCAACCTTTATAAACTTTGCATTATGCAACTTAATTGAGGCGGCCAAACCGCGAAGGTAACACCCGGACCCATTCCGAACCCGGAAGTTAAGATTCGCAAGGATTGGCTTCGGCCCTGCTCTATGAGTGGAGCCCGCCAGGCGCTGCCTCACTTTTTGTACAGCCGAAAAAGGCTGTTGTTTTACTTTTTCCTTGAGACCAATATATTTTTAATCAACTGAAACAGTACTCTTTAATGGAAGCACAAAAACTTAGTGACTATCATTTTAAACAAACCTCACAAGAAGAAGTGCTTGCTGGAAGAAAAAGTACCGCCAAGTGGCTTTTTTTATCTTATAAAGGCGAACGAATTGGTTCAATAAAATACGAAATGCGCGGAAAAGAATTGGTAATCTGGAATATGACTGTCAAGGGAACACCGGAAGAAAGAAAAATTAAAAATCAGATTTTTTCAATGAATCCTGAAAACAAAGATAAACGCTCTTTAGGACACGAATTGCTTTTACAGGCTATACAAAGAGAACATCCAATAGCAGTTTTTACTCCTCACCAAACAGCTTCTGCAAAAAATTCTTTTGCACGCATGGAAAAAAAGTTTGGAATAAAACTTGCAAGCAGGCTTCCAAAGAAAGTTCCTACAGGACTAATAAAGAGAAGGTGATTTGATGAAAACAACGGATTTTTTCAAACCGAGCTGGAAAAAAATGTACTGGCTCCTGCTTGTTTATTTGGTTGCGGAGATTTATTCATCAATAATAATGCAGGCAGTTCCTTCCTCCTTAATGGCTAATTTTATTTCTTTTTTGCTTAATCCTGCAAGCATGCTTTTAACGCAGGCAAGCGGGGTGGAGAAAGAAATTATTATTCCTTTTGCAAAAACGCTTGATCTTTTTTGGCTTTATCTTGTTGCAACAATATTGGCAAAAGAAGTAAGCAAAGACAAAGAATAACCTTCTTTCTTTGGGCAACTTACACTTTCTTTCTTCGCAAGAAAGAAAGGGCAGAGCAAAAGAAATTAGCAAAGACAAAGAGTAAATTCTTTCTTTGGGCTAAAATAAAAAAATTAATTTCTTTTTCAAATTAACTGAAAAGAATTATTTTTAATAATTTTTATTTTTGTTTTTCCAATAGTTATTTAAACTTGTCAACTTAAAATTTAGTAGAGGTGTGATAATGCCGTTCAAAGTAACACAAGATCAGGAAGCATGCATTGGTTGTGGAGCATGCGCAGCAATATGCCCTGCTAATTGGGCATTAAAGGGAGACAAGGCAGAAATTTTGGGTGCAAAAAAGGAAGGAAAGGTTTTTGCAAAAGTAGTTAAGGAAGCGGGATGCAATAATGATGCAGCAAATGCCTGCCCTGTAAAGTGTATTAAAGTGGAACAAGTACAGTAATATGAGTTTTAGAGTTGATTTTAGCTGTGGAAACAGAAAAAAAAGTTTCTGAAGAAGAAGTTGAGCATTCGGGGCAAAGTGTTCTTGAAAAAAAAGGCCCCCCTTCGCTTAAACCAAAAAAGAAAAGCCAGAGAAAAAACGTTTCAAGAAAATATTTAAGGGCACGCTGGAAACATTTTCTCGCACAGGACAAAAAAGGAAATCTTCTCATAGAAGGGATTAATGTAAAAGAAATTGTGAGAAAGTACAGTTCCCCTGTCTATGTTATTGTTGATGAAGAAATAAGAAAAAAATGCAAATCATTCAAAGATGCATTTGATTACCCTAATTTTAGGCCGCAATACGCATGCAAATGCAACTCAAACCTGGAAGTACTAAGAATAATCCAGGAAGAAGGATTTGATTTTGATGCAAGCAGTGTCGGGGAAATTATCCTTGGATTGCTTGCTGATTTCAGGCCAGAACAAATCACTTTCACTAATTTGTATAAATCAAAACAGGATATGGCTTTTGCATTAAGTGTGGGGATAAACTCAATAACCATTGATTCGCTTGAAGAAATAGATACTGCAATTGAGGCGGGAACGAGCCTTAACAAAGCTGTTCCGATAATGCTTAGGATTAATCCAATGATAACGGAAGGGAAATATTCAACAAAAAAACAGCAGTACGGAATTCCTTTTTCTTATGCAAAAAAAGCTCTGCTGAAAATAAGGGATAACCCGATTATCAGGCTAAAAGGATTTCATTTCCACGGTTCTTATTCACATAATACAAAAAACTATTTTTTGGCAGCAAAAAAACTTGTTTATCTGGCGGTTTTTGCAAAACAAAACGGGATGCCGATTGAAATGCTTGATTTCGGGGGAGGATTTCCTGTTGAAGCGCCTATTGTTTATCACCCAGGAAAATTTTTTGCGCCGAAAGATCTTGGGGAACGGTTCTGCCCTTTCTTAAAGAAATTGTGCGAAAAAAATGAGCTCCCACTGCCAATGCTTATTTTTGAGCCCGGAAAATACATTGTAGCTAATTCAGGAATAGGAATAATAGAGGTTGTCAGCCACAAAAAACTGGATAAAAAAGATATTTTGATTACTAATGGTTCTTGTTACTCAATGTTCCCTGATGTGCTTATTTCTCATTGTGATTACGAAATGCTGCCTGGGAACAAAATGAGAACTAAAAGCCTGTATAAGTATGACATTGCGGGATGCACTTGTGATAACATTGATATTATTGCTACCTGCCAAAAAATGCCTAAATTGGATAAAGGGGATTTGCTTGTAGTAATGGATTGCGGAGCATATAGTTTTTCCATGGGTTCGAACTTTAACAACCTGAAGCTTGCACCCATAGTAAAAATTGATAAGGATGGAAAAACAAAACTAATCAGGAGAAGAGACAGATATACAGAAATCTTCGGCCCTGAACTGGATGTGCTAAAAGTCGCGGGAAAAAACGAAATGAAAAGATTTTATGATTTATTGAGAAAAAATTACCAAAAAACAAAAAAAGAACAAACACAATAAAAAAAATTAGAGTGATTCAAAGGTCTTTTTCAAAAGCAATGTATCCTCTTCAATATTTGGGGATTCGCAAATAATCATTCCTGCGCAGTTAAAATCTTTAAGAGCCTGCAAAAGTTCTTTGTATTTAAAATCTGATTCTTTTAGAACCAGGTGATTGCGTTCGCCTTTCTCAGTATACTCTATTCCTGAAACGTGGCAATGCATGTTCTTCAAAAAGTTTTTTCCAAGCGCTTTTTCTGATTGCTCAAGAATCTGCCTGAATTCAGGATAAGAATTCATTTTTCCGTTTGAGCGTGCATGCAGGTGAGAAAAATCAATGCAGGGCAGAACATTGTCTAACTGGGAGCACAAAGAAAGCAATTCTTCAAGTGAACCGAATTGTTTTCCTTTTCCTGTTGTTTCGGGGCGGATGGTTATTTTATTCTTGGTTGATTTTAATTCACCTGTGATTTCTTTAAAGCACTTCTTTATATTTGAAAAAGTTTTTTCAGGAGAATCTTTTAAGTAAAAACCTGCGTGAAAAGTCATTGAAAAAGCGCCTGCGCTTTCAGCTCTTCTGGCGCAGGAAAGCACTCTGGAAACAGAAGCATGCATTTTTGGCCTCTCAACTGCATTAAGATTAATGTAATAAGAACCATGGCAGGTTAAGGCAACTTCATTCTCAAGCGCAATTTTTTTTACTTCAGGAGCCTGTTCTTTTGAAATATGCACGGAGTGAACAAACTCAAGTTCCATACCGTCAAGGCCTAGAGCATGAACATGCTTTATTCCTTCGATTGTATTATGTTCGGGAGTAGAAATAGGAATTCCTGCTGTGCCAAACAATAATTTTTGGAAAGACATGAATGAAAATATTAAAGAACTAAATAAAAAGCCTCTGAAAACAAATAATTATTTTTTAAACCAAAGTTTCTTTTAAAAAGTATTGCTTTCTGTATTAATCAGTGGTTTTAGTTGGCTGAACACGAACAAACACATCATGAACATCATCCTGCTCATCATTCTGAGAAGAAAAATATTTTACAACAAATAACTCAAACAATTTGGGATAACAGGGCAATAATTATCCTGCTAATAGCAATTTTTTTACTGGCTTTCGGAATAAGAGGCCATTTATTGAGATACACTTATTTGTTTGAATTTGATGCTTTTTACCACGCAAGGCTTGTTGAAAGCCTTATTACAACAGGAAGCATTCCAACAATTGATCCTAATGTTTACTATGAAGTTCCGGGAGGAATTCCTCACCAGCCAGCAAGTATTTACCATTATATAAGTGCTGCATTTTATTACCTTGTTGCATTCGGGCAGCCATACAGCAAAGCCCTCTTAATGTGGTCAATGCAAATTAATCCGGTTATTTTTGGTTCACTCATATGCATACTAATGTATTTCTTGACAAAAGAAATTTTTGATAATAAAAAAATCGGTTTAATTGCGGCTTTTATTGCTGCTGTTACCCCTGCATTTGCTTACAGAACAATGGCAGGAGCACAGGGAGATAACGCATTTGGATTCCTCTGGATGGTAATAGGATTCATCTTTTTTGTCCGGTCAATAAAAGCTCACGGCTTGAATAAAACAACTTTAATTAACGCGGCGCTTGCAGGATTATTTTTCGGGTTAATGGCAATGACTTGGAGAATGTATTTGCTAATCCCTCTTATAGTAATATTATATGCTCTTTTTGCAATTGTTTGGATTGCAAGTAAAGAAGAAAGCGAGAACAAGGATTTCAAATCAACAAAAGCATTTGCCTTTGCAGTAAAAGTAATTATAGCAATGGTCATCTTCCATGTGTTATCATATATTTACGGCGAGGACTGGATTAATGATGCACTGGGATATGTTGCAAGAGCTGCTCATTTAAGTACTTCATTAACCCTGATTTTAGTTCTTGTTGCGGGAATCGCAGCAATACTCTTAAGCATATTTTTCATTTCAAGAACCAGCAAGGACAATAAAAAATTATTCTCAATCCTTGTAATTATTGGCTTGTATGTAGGATTTATTGTAATGATGTTTATGTTCATTACAATACCTGATCTTTCTGACAGGACCTCTATTGGAAGTATGGTCGGGGAAGAAAGCGTTGGAAACCAATTCTTTGGAACAAAATATAACAGCCTTATTATTTTTCCTTGGCTTGCAATCACATTGCTTCCAATCGGATTGTACTTGTTCAGGGATAAAGAAAACTTTCATACTGCAATCATTTACTTTTTCTGGACGATAATTACCCTGTTCATGGCTTGGTATACACTCAAATTCACATTTGTTTTTGGATTAGCAATAGCCCCCGCAGCAGCAATTGTTTGTTACATTGCGCTTGAAGGATTAAAGAAATTCCAAATTCAAAAAAGCATTGAAGGAAAAGTCATTATCCTGGCTTTATTTATGTTAATAGTTCTTGGAGTGGGGGCATCCGCAAGATTTTTCCCTGATTATGTTCCTTATAATGATGAGCATCCGGAATGGGTTGCTGCGGAAAACTGGATTATCCAAAATACTGCACAGGATGCTAAATTCTTTAACTGGTGGGACCAGGGGCATATACTGGCTTTTATTACTGATAGGAAATTTTCAACTGATAATAGAAATTCTTCAGGTGAAGCAAACCAGGCTTTGGCAAAATTTGTTACAACAAATGATACTAATGAGGCATATACAATTGCATCAAAAACGATCGGAGCTGATTATATAATACTTGATTCAACAATGTTTGCAAGCCTCCCTACCTTTGAGTATTATGTTGCTGACAAGGTTGATTCAAAGCTTTCAGAGAAATATTACAAAGCGAATTTCAGGGTTTTGAATTGCCAGGACAATAATTCTACTGTAAGCTGTGAAGGAACAGCTATTTCACGCGAAGAATGGGATAAACTTTCAGATAAATGGAAACAGGTTCCCGATGATTTCCAAAACGGGTCAGAGCCTTTGTTTTATTACAGGACAAATGACCAGCTTATCATACTAAATCAGGCAATGAATAACACGAATCTCGCAAAAATATGGACGAATAGCGATGAAACAAGCAAGTACTATGAAGATGTTTACTCAAAACAAGGGGTAAAAATATTTAAAATAAAGAAATAAAATCGTACCAACCCATTTAAAAATAAAAAAAAGCTTCTCTTTGTATGATATCACTAATTATACCTGCATTAGTGGCACTAGTTACAATCCTCCTGGTAATGCCCCCGTTTATCAAAAGAATGCATAAACAGGGCTTTCTTGGAAAAGATATGAACAAGTATTTGGCGCCTAAAGCTGCGGAGCTCGGGGGAGTAATAGTATTTTTGGGTTTTAGTTGCGGTGTTTTTGCAGCAATATTTATTTCAACTTATTTGAAATTTTTTACAATTGAATTAAGCTTATTACTAGCAGGTTTTTGCACAATAGCAATGATTTGTTTTGTTGGGATAATTGATGACATAATAGGGTGGAAGAAAGGGATAAGGCAATGGCAGCATGCTCTTTTCCCTGTAATAGCAGCTTTGCCTTTAATGGCAGTGCAGGCAGGGCAGACAACAATGACAATTCCTTTTTTTGGAACAGTTGAATTTGGAATAATTTATTCATTAATAATAATTCCCATAGGCATCACAGGAGCGAGTAATGCATTCAATATGCTTGCGGGTTTCAACGGACTTGAAGCAGGGCAGGGGATTATTCTTACACTGACATTAACGATAATTGCTTTGCTTTCAGGAAATATTACTGCAGCGATACTTGGAATTGCAATGATTGGAGCGCTTATTGCTTTCCTCAAATTTAATTGGTTTCCTGCCAAAATATTCGGGGGAGATTCCTTAACACTAATGGTAGGAGCAAACATTGCAGTAATGAGCATAATAGGCAACATGGAAAGTATTGGCATAATAATAATTGCTTTGTTTTTTGTTGAATTCTTAATAAAAGCAAAACACAAATTCCAGTCAGAGTGTTTTGGGATTCCAAACAAAAATGGAACGCTTAAAGCCAACCCTGAAGGGGGTTCAATAACCCAATTTATTTTGAAAATAGGGAAAGGAAAATACAGCGAAAGCAAAGTAACTTTGATAATACTTGGGGCCCAGATCCTTATTTGTTTGTGCGCCATTGCATTTTATTTCAGATTTTTATAAAAAAAAACTGTGAAAATATGGATAAAATAAAAGTTGATTTTAAGTATTTCCCGAGAGAGGCTTCTAAAGAAGATAATTTCTTCCAGAATTTTTCAAAAAAATATTTTGATACTGAAATAAGCAATACCCCTGATTTTGTTTTTTTCTCCACATTTACCGGCGAAAAAACAAAAAATATCCCTCAACTTGAGGGAAACTTTGAAAAAATCTTTTGGACAGGCGAAAATATCCGCATAGATATGAAAAAATGTGATTATGCATTCGGATATGAATATGAAGAAGAAATAAATTCTTCAAATTATATGCGGCTCCCGCTTTACGCGTATTATGGTGCCGGAAAAGAACTTATACAAAAGAAAAATCCTGAGGAGATAATGAAACAAAAAACAAGGTTTTGCAATTACACTTATTCAAAAGATGCAAAAGAAAGGGTTGATTTCTTTAATGAATTATCGAAGTATAAAAAAATTGATGCGCCGGGAAAATCAATGAACAATTCCCCCCCTATAATGAGCCAAAAATACTCATTAATCTTAAAGCCTTTGAGGGCAATTGAATCATTGGGAAAAAAGTATTATCTTTCTTCACTTTTATCAAGGCACTGCGGGAATTGGAGGCAGGATATTATTAGTTTTCAAAAAAATTACAAATTTACAGTGGCATTTGAAAATTCCTCCTATCCTGGATATACAACTGAAAAAATCTACCATCCTATGGTTGCAGGCTCAATCCCAATTTACTGGGGAAATCCGGAAATCGGAAGGGATTTTAATACAAAAAGCTTTGTTAATTGGCATGAATATAATGATAGTAAAAAAGTTGCTGATAAAGTAATTGAACTTGATCAGGACAATAAAAAATACTTTAAAATGCTTGAAGAACCATGGTTTAATGAAAACAAGCCGAACAAATGGTGCAATAAAACAAGATTAGTAAAGCAATTTGAAAAAATATTTAAAGTGAAGGCAAAAAATGTCTGAAAAGGATAAAAAAATTTGCATTGCTGCAAGCGCAGGGGGGCATTTAGCTGAAGCGCTGCAGTTAAAGAGTGCGTGGAAAAACAAGCAATGCTTTTACATATCAGATAACAGGGTTAATGCAATTAATCTTGCAAAGAAGGAAAAAGTTTATTTTGTAAAACCGGCAAGGAGAAACCCATTGAACCTCGCAATATGCTTTGCACAAACCCTATCAATTCTCCTGAAAGAAAATCCTTCCGTGATTATTTCAACCGGGGCCGAAATAGGCTATCCTGCAATGGTAATCGGAGCACTCACTGGAAAAAAAGTTATTTACATTGAATCATTAGCAAGAATCAATTCTCCCAGCCTTACCGGGAAATTAGTTTACTTGTTTGTAAAAGACTTTTATATCCAATGGCCGCAGGCAAAAAAATGGTTTCCTAAAGCAAAATATGCAGGGAGCGTGTTTGAATGAATAAAAAAAAGTTATTTTTTACAGTCGGAAGCACTTACCCACTTGACAGGCTGATAAAACAGGCGGATGAACTTAATACAAATAAAAAGTATGAGGTTTTTGCGCAAATAGGGGAAAGCCCATTTATCCCAAAAAACATTAAGTGGACAAAATTCATGGATTATGAAGAAATGGTAAAAAAAATTGAATGGGCTGATATAGTAATAAGCCATGCCGGAGCAGGCACTATAATTGAGTGCATTTCAAAAAACAAAAAACTAATTTTATTCCCGAGGCTAAAGAAATATGGGGAAGCTGTTGATGACCACCAGCTTGAAATATGCAAAGCATTCAAAAAAAAATACGAAATCAATTATTTTACTGAAAATGAATTAAAATCAGTTTTGGAAAAAAAATTAGGGCATATAAATAGAAAAAAGTCTTCTCTTGCAAAAGAAATTGCAAAACTTCTTTAACCCTTGTGCACTTTTAGCCCAAGGGCATGGAAAATACTTTTAGCAGCATTAAATACACAGTGTTTTGCTTTAATGGAAACAAATGGAACAAAACCAAAGTGCTTTTTTATTATTTGCTCGGTTTCTTTATAAGAAACGCTGCCTGAACTCACTCCACCCATTCTCATAACAGCCACAATAACAGGAACTTTTTTTGTTATTATTCCTTTTTGCAAAATCTTGCAAAAGAAATCAAAATCCGCGGAGGATCTGTATTTTATGTCAAAAGGATTTTTTAGCAAAAGTTCTCTTTTTACGAATGAAGCCTGGTGAGGAGGCATATTTCCCTTTTTTATTCCTTCAACTGAAGCTATCCTTGAGATTCTTACTTTTTTTTTCTCTGAAGGATAAGAGAATTCCACGTCCCCGAAAACTAAACCATTTTTTCCATCCAAATACTTCGAAATGTTTTGAAGGACCTTCGCGTCCTTGAATACATCATCAGCATTAAGAAAACAAATATACTCTCCTTTTGCCTTCGTTGCAGCAATATTCATTGCATCATAAAGCCCCTTATCTTTGCTTGAGATAATTGTCCTGATTCTTTTCTTGTAATTTAAAACAATACTCATTGTATTGTCTCGGGAAAGACCATCCTTGATAATATACTCAAAATCCTTAAATTCCTGCGAAAACACGGATAAAAAAGTTTCTTCAATTGTTGCCTCGGCATTAAAAGAAACTGTAATGATTGAAATCAATGGCCTTTTCATAAACACTCCCCTCAAAATTACTGTTTTTTTGTTATACCGGAAATAACTTTGTTCTTTAATGGTTTCCACCATGAAGAATTTTCTTTATACCACTGAATTGTTTCTTTCAATCCCTCATTAAAATTATGCTTTGGTTTCCAGCCTAATTCAGAATTTATTTTTGAAAAATCTATAGCATACCTAAAATCATGTCCTTTTCTGTCAGGAACATACTCAATCATTTCTTCACCATAACCAAAACTTTTGAGGATAATCTTTGTTATTTCAATATTTTTCATCTCAGCATTTCCTCCAACGCAATATGTTTCCCCTGATTTGCCTTTGCTAAGAATTAAATCAATGGCATCAACATGGTCCTCAACAAAAATCCAGTCTCTAATATTTTCCCCCTTGCCATAGACAGGAACTTTCTTTTTTTCCATCAAATTTGTTACAAATAATGGAAGCATTTTCTCAGGAAATTGATAGGGCCCATAGTTGTTGGAACAATTTGATATTGTAGTGTTTAAGCCATAAGTATGGTTATATGCCCTGACTAAATGGTCGGAAGCTGCTTTTGAGGCAGAGTAAGGTGACCTTGGATCATAAGGGGTTTTTTCAGAAAATTTGCCGGTTTTGCCTAACTGGCCAAATACTTCGTCAGTGGATATGTGGTGAAATCTTTTAACATTATTTTTTACTGAGGCTTCCAAAAGAATTTGAGTGCCTAAAACATTTGTTCTGACAAACTGGTCAGCAAACAAAATGCTCCTGTCCACATGGCTTTCAGCGGCAAAATGAACAATAATATCAACATTTTTTACTAAATCAAAAACAAGCTCTTTGTCGCAAATATCTCCTTTAACAAATTTATATCTCTTGTTATTTTCAAGTGAAATTAAATTTTCTATATTTCCTGCGTAAGTTAATTTGTCCAAATTAGTTATTTCCCAATCCTTGTGGGCATTAATCATTTTGAGGATAAAATTTGAGCCTATGAATCCGCATCCGCCTGTAACAAGAGCTCTCATAAAAATCAATCCTCTTCAACTAACTTTAACAAATATTTTCCGTACTCACTGTTTTTAACGCTAAGAGCTGATTGCTTTAATTTGTCTTTACCGATAAAGCCGTTCCTGAATGCTACTTCTTCAATACACCCTAATTTCAGCCCTTGCCTTGTTTCCATTATTTCAATAAAGCTTGCTGCTTCGGAAAGCGCTTTTGGTGTCCCTGTGTCAAGCCAAGCAAAGCCTCTTCCAAGAAGTTCCAGATTCAGGTTCCCCTCTTTCAAGTATACTTTGTTCAAATCAGTTATTTCTGTTTCTCCGCGAGGAGACGGCTTTAATGATTTAGCAACTTTTATTACTGAATTATCATAGAAATAAAGTCCTGTAATCGCATAATTTGACTTTGGGCTTTTTGGTTTTTCTTCAAGGCTTATTGCTTTTTTATCTTTATCAAATTCAACTACCCCAAACCTTTCGGGATCGCTCACATAATAACCAAAGAGTGTTGCTCCTTTGTTAGTCGAAGCTCTTTTTAGCATTTCAATAAACCCTTCACCAAAAAACAAATTATCCCCGAGAATCAAACATACCTTATCATTTCCAATAAATTTCTCGCCGATTATAAAAGCTTCCGGAATTCCTTTTGGTTCTTTCTGAACAGCATATTCTAAATTAATCCCTAAATTTTTTCCATTACCAAAAAGGGTTTTAAAAGATTCAATATCTTTGGGGGTTGAAATAATTAAAATATCCTTTATCCCTGCGAGCAGTAAAACTGAAAGAGGATAGTAAACCATCGGCTTATCATATACTGGCAATAATTGTTTGCAACAAACTTGTGTCAGGGGATAAAGCCTTGTTCCTGCCCCGCCTGCGAGTATTATTCCTTTCATTTCAATCACCAAACCTATTTGCTACTTCAACAACTTTATTTACCTCTTCTTTTGTGTGAAAAAAAGATATTGGTAAACTTAAAGTTGTAGCATGAATTTCCTCGGAGATTGGGCATTTCACTTTATCAATAATCCCTTTCATTGCTTTTTGCTTGTTCGGAGAAACAGGATAATGAATCTCAGTTCCTATTTCATTTTTCAGCAAGTATTCCTTCAACGCATCCCGTCTTTTGTTCCTAATATTGAAAATGTGATATACATCAAAATAATCTTTTCCAACTGAGGGTTTAACAAATTTGTCATTTAATCCTGACAAATATATTTTTGCAAGCATACGTTTATGGGAAATTATTTCATCAAGTTTTCTGAGTTTCACTAAAAGAAGAGCTGCCTGGATTTCATCAAGACGCGAATTATAACCGACCAGCTCATTATAGTACTTTACTTTTGACCCGTAATTTCTAAGCATTCTTACTTTTTCAGCTAGTTCGTCATTATTAGTGGTAACTGCCCCTGCTTCTCCAAGAGCGCCCAAATTCTTTGTTGGGTAAAAACTAAATGCATTAATATCACCAAAGGAGCCAACTTTTTTGCCGTTCTGCATTGCGCCATGAGCCTGGGCACAATCCTCAACAACCCTCAAATTATTTTCTTTAGCAATCTCCATTATACTTTCCATATCACATGCTTTCCCATACAAATGAACAGGCATTATCGCAGAGGTTTTCTTTGTTAGTTTTTCTTCAATCTTTAAAGGATCAATATTGTATGTGGCAATATCAGGTTCAACAAGCACTGGCTTCAAACCTGCTTGGAGAATAGATAAAATCGTTGCTATATAAGTGTTTGAAGGAACAATAACTTCGCTTCCATGCTTTAAATCCAGGGCTTTAAGAGATAAAGTTAGTGCATCAAGTCCTGATGCTACCCCAACACAATATTTTGTTCCGCAATGCTTTGCAAATTCCTGTTCAAATTTCTGCACAGAGTCTCCAAGAACATAACGCCCGCTTTCAAGAAATTTTTTAAATTCAACCTGATAATCATTAAAAAATACTGCATTTGATTTAGTGAGGTTTTCGTATTCAATCATTCATATCCCTCGTCAATGTAGTCATCTTTATCATAATTAGTGGATGCTAATACCAAGAGAACAGCTCCTTTGCTGAAATTTTCCATTCTGTGCCAGTCTTCCGGATTAAGGACTAAGCATTTTTCAGGAGAATCAAGCGGAAAATTTTTCTTTTGCTTCCCATTATTTACATACACTGAGCATTTTCCTGAAACGCAAATAAGCGCCTGCTTGGTTTTTTTGTGCATATGTTCAGCTCTGGTTCCCGAAGTAGAATAAATGTAAAAAACACGCTTTATTTCAAATGGAAGGAATTTATCAATTACGCTGAGTTTGCCTCTTTCATCGGAAAAAGTTGGAACCATAACAATTTCAGCCAAGTAATCACCTAAAGTAATCAATCCCAAATATATTGTATTCACTCATTAGTCTTCTTTTAATATTTATGATTAAAGCCTTTAAGCTGGCTTTTGGTACAATTTTGTCCTCGAAAAGGCTTTTATAAATCCCCTTAAGGCGTTCCCTAACAGCAAGCAATGATTTAACATAAGGAAAATAAAGGGTATCCAAAAAGTCTTTTGGCAAATAATAAGGACACAAATCCACTTTGTCGGAAAAAAGCTTGATAGCATGAAAATGAAAAAACACCATTTCAAATTTTTTGCTAGTGCTTTTCTCTGTTAAAGTATTGTCGCCAGAGAAGGAATATTGATGCATATTCCAAGGAGCAACTCCCCCGCCAAGATTTTCTAAAACATGAACTCCTTTGAATCTTTCAGTCCAGTCATCAAGATATTTTTGGTCCCCAAACTTTCCATCTTCAGGCTTTGCATAACACCAATCAATACATGCGTTTCTCCACCAATTAAGCGCCCTCAAACCATTTTCGTTCCTTTTGAAAGTCATAAACTGAACACAGTACTTTCCGCTAATCTTTGACTGGTCATATTTTTTTGTATACCTGTGCTCAGAAATTAAAACTGAATCACCGCCCATTTCATCAATCAAAATTTTTGGGTCCGAATAAAAAAACAAATCCGCATCAATGTAAGTGCAGGAAGGCACTTTGTAATTATTCAAAATATAAAGGATTACTGAAGAGGAACAAGTCCACATATATTCAACCTTGCTCCTGTTTGATTTTGCTTTCAAAAGGTCCTTATCCTCAAGATCCCTAAGCGAAATTATTGTTGCATGCTTGAGATTTAGCTTCTTAAGAACATCAAAGGACAAATCATCAAATGCAAAAATGTACAGGTGAAAACTCTTGCAATTCTTTTCTAAAGAATCATACATCAAAAGGCCGCGGTCAATATAGTTTGAATCAAATAAAGTGCAAAAATTAATCATTTGCTCACCCTTCTTGCAAGTATCACATTATCTAAATAAAGGTCATTATTCTTTGGCAAAATGACTGAAGAAATTACTCCCAGAATATTAAAAATGCTCATTATAAAAACAATACAAAAATGTTTCAATAAAGGGATGTTTGAAACTTTTTTGAACAAATAAGAATTTATTAATTGAAAAATAACCGCAAAATTTGAAACACTTTTTCTTTGAATAATTACCTTAAAGCCGTTGCGTTCAAGCAAATTCTTTAAACCAAAAGAAGAATACCTCGCGAAATCAACCGGTTGCTCGTGTTCATCCCAAATAAAAGGGACTGTTAAAAGAAGCTTTCCATTAGGCTTTAGAATACGGTGAATTTCATGAAGAAAATCATCAGATTCAAAAACATGTTCAAGCACCTGGTTGCAAACAACAGAATCAAACCTGGAAGATTTGAACGGAAAAGTTTTTCCATCATAAAAAATATCGGCCTTTTTTGCCGCGCGATTCTCGGTATTGTTATATTCTAAACCAATATATTCTTTGGTTTTGAACAAACTTTCATAGGGCTTTTCCCCACAACCCACATCAAGAACTTTTCCGCTAATTTGATCTGAAAGGGAATAAATTTCTTTAAACAATCCCCTTCGTGCGATAAAAAATGGATTAGTAAAAATACCAATAATTCCCGGATTGAAACGATTCTTTGCGACAATTTTTTTAAAAAAACTCATATCAAACCCTTCTGAAAGTGAAGCTTTCAAATGAAATATCTTTCCCAGAATAATCATTATTAATTGATGAGCTGATTACAGAATATTTTTTTGCAAAAGCCTTAATAAAACCGGCTTCATTAAAAATGTGGCAAGGATAACTTGCAGGATAAATGTCAGGATTTACTTTTTGTATGCAAATTCTTGATTGGTTTTGAGTAAAAGGAGTACGGATAACCAGAATAAATAAGGGTTTTTTGCTGATTACCTCATTTATTACTTCAAAAGGTTTTTCGAGGTACTGAAGGACGCTCGAAAAAAGAACTATGTTAGGGGATTTTTTTTCAAAAAATGAATCTAATGAAGGGTAGAACTGCAAAGTTTTGTCTGCGAAATTCGCTTTTCCCAGTTCAACAAATTTTTCCTGCTCAACAACACACCAATTAAGGCCCTTAATTTTTGAAAGGAACTTTTTATTTTTGAAATAAGTGCTACCCAATGCCCCTCCATAATCAAGAACAGTTACTTTTTTGTTTTTCTTAGAAACCATTGAAACCAAATTAATTAAATCAGTATCAAATTCTTCTTCATAAAAAAGAATTGAGTCCTGTTCATACTTCGCCCTGCCTGAAACAACCTCTAAGGTAGATTTGAATACTCTGCTGATTATTTTTTCTGAGTCATATCCTGTAGAGTTATTGACTGCCTCTTCCCATGAAGAAAAATTGCCAACCCATTTTGTGGACTTGGAGAAATTATCACGGTAAAAATCTACAACTGCCTGCGGGAGAACTGATTTGAGTGCTTTTCTAATTTTGCTCATCTTAAACCACCTGCAAATAAATCTTTTGCCTTATAGAATAAATGGCTCAAATAATTTGAATTATGTGAAAAAAATGCAGAAAACTTTTTCTTCGAAAAAGAACTTTCTTGCAAATGTATTTTATTAACCAAAACCCTGTTATCTGACAAATCCACAGCATACTTATTTACTTTACCGCTGTGCGTTCCAATAGTATCATTGCCAATATTTGAAACCAAGGATTTTCCGGGGTATAGGGTAAATTTGTGTTTGAGAAAAGCGGAGGCATACCATCTGACTGCCCAAGAATTATTCTTTCCTTTTATCTGGTCCTTTAACATTTCTGAGAATTTGTATGCCCCAAAAAAATCAAATTCATTAACCATATTTGTTTTCTCTAATTCATTCAAAAGTTTTTTTCCATCTTTTTCAAATAAATTCCAGGCGCTTTTCCAAGTAGCCCAGCCCCAGCAATCCGCACCCCTGATAAAAAAAGTTTCAGGCAAACCATTAATCGGATAAACATACCCCGAAATACATGCAACTTTAGATTCATTTTTGTATAACTCAAGTGCATCATTCATGAACTGTAAGAAATATTTTGAAGTAACCAAATCATCTTCCAAGACAATTACCTTGCCATACTTATTCACTATTTTAGTTACCCCCTCGATTATGGAATTGGCAAGGCCAAAATTCGTTTTACGCTCAATAATTTTTACTGATTTAAAACCGGTTATTGTTTTAATATAATTTCTTACCTCATTGACTTCCTCAGCAACAGACTCATTTTTTGGGGCATCTGAAAAAATTATCAAATCTGATGTATCAGCGTAAATATTTTTCTTAAGAGCCTCAATTGTCTTTCTGGTATGGTCCTGCCTGTTGTAAACAAACAAAACTATGGGCGATAATTTACTCTTAGCCATTAAGGAATATAACAAAAAAGAGCAATAAAAAGGTTATGATACAAATATTATTCTATGAAAAAAACAACAAGCCATGTTCAGGTGCAAAAGGAGCATTACTTTAATTCCGGTTATGATGATATATTCAGATTTCTTTCTTATCAACACCAAATAGAGCTTGTGCGCGAATTGGGCCCAAAAACTGTTCTTGAAATAGGGGTTGGAAACGGGACATTTGCAAATTACCTCAAGCAGGCAGGGGTAAAAGTAACTACCTGTGATATTGACAAAAAACTAAATCCTGATGTTGTTGGGGATGTACTTAATCTCCCCTTTGGCAGCAAAACTTTTGATGTTATAGTTGCTTTTGAGGTTTTAGAGCATTTACCTTTTGAAAAATTTGAAAAAGCTTTATCTGAACTTAACAGGGTCAGCAGGAAAAATTCCGTGATTTCTTTGCCTTACCCCTGTATTCCTTTTACGCTAGCAATAAAATTTCCTTTAATAAACAAATTAATCAAGAATCCAATACCAAGCACCAGCCTGAGAATACCTAAGTTCTGGCAATCAAACAGGTTTGATGGAGAACATTACTGGGAACTGGGAAAAAAAGGCAGTTCTTTAAGAGAAATAAGGAGTATTTTGAAAAAACAATTCAAAATAACCAAGGAAAATCATCCTTTGATGAATCCTTATCACGAATTTTTTGTCCTTGAAAAATAAAAATTCAAATTATTCCTGCAAGGGTTAATGCAGAAGAAAGCTTTTCTAAATTTATTTCGGTTCCAAAACTGAAATCAATCCACCCATGCTTGGATGCCAAAAAATAGTAATAATCAAGCTCAACACAATTTGAGAGCGCCCAAAAGCAGGCATTAACATAATCAGGATGAAAGATTTCAATTATCTTCGTTCCTTTTCTGCAAAAAGCAAGATTTGAAAGGGCAGCGCCATGTGCAGCGACAATTACTTTTGCAGATGCAAATATTTTTGCCTGTTCCTCAATGCTTAATCCATCAAGGGTAATCGAAACAAATCCTTTTTTGGATAAGAAATCTTCAACTTCTTTCTCGTTCCCTACTTTCCTTTCTTTTACATTGCCTCTGGCAACATAAATTTTTTCATATTTTGACAAATATTCTTTTGAAGGCTTCTTCAAAAAAGTTTCACGCAAAAAATTGCAGACCAATGGAGTCGGGTTCCCCGAATTAATTGGCAAGGAAGGAACAACTAATTCGTCAGCAAAAATGTGCAGGTTGTCATTTGCAGGAATAATCTTCTCAGAAGCAATTGCAAGGTTTTTTAGCGATTCTTTCTTAAAGGATTTATCATTTCCAACAACAAAATAATCTGGTTTTATGCCAAGCTTTTTCAATAGCAGCAGTCTCGGAATTGTTTCAAACATCCAGTGGAAATAATTATCAGTATTAAACAAAACAGCAACTTTTCCCCTGAAATGCCTCAATTTAGGAAACTTATTTGCATAAAAAACCTGGCTCGTGTAACGCCCCATTGAAGGATTAATCTCCTCCACTAAAAAGTCTTTTTTGGTTATAACAAAACAATCCCTGAGAACAACTCTTGAATTCCTGAGAATTAAAACAAATTTTTTACTATTTGTATATTTTACGATAGAAGTAAATTTCGAATGAATTTTTGGTTCAATTGTTTTTGGAAGCTTTTTCCCAAGAACTATCGGACCAAGCGCTTCCTTATATTCTATATCATTTTTCTCTTCAGCCAGAGCTTCTTTTAATGAAATTATTTTTTTAGGGAAACCAGCAAACAACAGGTTTAAGGGAAATAATCCTTTTGCTGAAACAGTTTTATCGAACAAAAAGATTATTTGTTTCTTCAACGGAAAGTTCATAAAACCACTAAAATCCAAGATTCGTAAGAGTTTTCTTTATAATTCCCCTTAATTCCGGAGACAAAATAGGGCTGACATTATCTCTCATCCACATCATAACATTAATCTGTATGCTGTCAACAAACCCAACTTTCCCATTGGCAAAGTATTTCATGTAAAACTTTGTCGGGCCCTGGCAATGCAGGCACTTCATTCGAACAACCCCCACATTTGTCTTGCCATAAGGCAAATTCTGATTAAATATAATTTCTTTTACCCCTCTTTTCATTTTAATATTATTTTGCTCAATCAACAAGCCCGCATCATAAACAGTATTTTTGATTATTGTGGTTACTTCGCCGACATTAAACTTACCGGACTTTTTTAATTGCTTCCAAAAACTCATGTCTGTAATAGTGCCATTTGATTCATACTCAACTTTGCCTATTTTGGTTTTATAAAAATCAAAAACAATGTCTGAATATAATTTTAGAACAGAAGGATTATTGATAAAAGTCAAACCAGCACTTGCACCATTTGCTAACAGAACATCAAAACGCTTATAATTTAACATATCCTTACTCACGTTTTCAAACAATAAAACATCAGAATCCATAGTAAATATTTTCTGAAACTTTTTCTTTTCCATAAAATCAAGCAATACCAGCCAGCGTTTTATACAAAAAAGCTCTATCTCCGGATTTGACCTGTTTCTGTGAACATAAATCTTGTCAAGTACCTTTGAATATTTATTAAAATCAGAAAGCTCTAGCTTTTCGACAGAATCAAAATTTTCGCTAGTGCCCTCGCAAATCAGGAATATTTTTGAATCAGGATTAAACATTCTCACATTCTGGATTGCATATTTGAGATAAAATGAATCCCCTTTATGAACAAGGACTATAGGCAACTGCTTCATAATTACTTAATGTAAATTTGGTATTTAAATAGCTTTTAGTACAATTAAACCACACATAAATAAAAAGCCAAAATTGGAAAAAGAACCAAAATAGTTATATACAGAAATACCCTGTGAATAGTTAGAGTACTTATGGGCATAAAAGAAAAATTGATTAAACCAATAGCTAATTTTAACGAGGAACTTGCACAGCATATCGGAAGAATAAGAGTATTGCAAGGCAAAACCGAGAATATAATCAACGGTAAAAGTAATTTACCAGCGAAAAACCCAAAAATTTGCATTGTTTATTTGACTTCCCCAACAAAAGAAGTACATAGTGTTGGATTCATGGGGCATAGAGAAGCAGTACGAAAAATAGAAATTTTGAACGAAAGCATAAAAACCGTAGTAAAATACCTGCCCAATTATCCAATTATTATTTTTCATGAGGATTATACAAAGAAGGATATGGAAAGCATCAGAAGAACGGCAAAAGGAAGAAAAGTTAAATTTGTAAAAATTGATTTTAAGCACTACAAAGGGCATAGTAATCTTGATGAATGGATGAAAAAACAAAAAGGATTTGTTGAAGGCAGGCCCTCAGGGTACAGAATGATGTGCAGATTTTTTTGCGGAGTAATGCAAAACCACCCCGCACTTAATGGATTTGATTATTACACCAGAATGGACCATGATTCTTTTTTTACTGAACCAAAAACACTTAATGTTGAAGAAAGCATAAAAAAATACAATTTTGATTATCTTTACAGGAGCGTTTGGACTGACCATAAAGGAAAAAAAGCAATATGGGAATTTACAAAAAAATATGCAAAGGAAAATAATCTTTCGCTTAAAGGATTTGGAAAATTAAGAATGCTTAATCTGGCGGGAAATTTTAACGGACGCGCCCCATACAATAATTTCCACATATCAAAAATTTCTTTCTGGAGAAACCCTGAAGTTAAAAAATTCCTAAAGGCTATTGAGGATGAATATGGCATTTTGGTAAAACATTGGCAGGACACAAATATTCACTCAATGGTTTTAGGCTTGTTTAATGCAACGGTTTTAGAAAAAACTGATTTTGGTTACAAGCATAATGTGCATTATTCCCTGCAAGGATCATTAAAAATCAAATGCAGGGGAGAATAAAGCTAATTCTTGAATCTTTGGGCTAAAAGCCAAAAGAAAAGATATATGCAAAGGAAAGGGTGCAAAATTTTTGATAGTAAGCCAAAGTATACCATGTTTTTCCAAGGGGATAATAACAGGTATTTCATGTATGCAAATTCGTAACGGGTTATTCTGTAAGATTTGAAAGGCTTGTAAGGGCTTTGAAAATGAATTATCCCAATTCCCTCCGGATTATCAAAGAAATGCCAGACATTAAAAATCAAATTTTTGAAGAAAAAATTCCATTTATCTGGAAGGTAAAATACTTTTCCGTTGAAAACATAATTTAATGCATCCTGGTCAGGGAGAGAGGCTCTGCCTGAAACAATAAAATCAATCAACTTTTTTTCGGTACCAAATTTTTTCCATTTCACGCAATCAATCAAAAGAACTCCTGAATTAAAATAAGTTCCTTTATCTCCGACAATTTTCCTGTAATGGTTAATGATTTTTGGGCTGATTTTTGTTCCCTGGTCTTTAACCGCACCAATATATTTATTTCCAAAATTTGTGAAATAAATTTCAGTTATATCCCCTAAAACTAGCAAATCACTGTCAATGTAAAGCATTCTTTTTAATTTAGGAAAAATCCTTGGGCCAAAAATCCGGTAACAAATTGCTTCAGAGTAATATGCGCCCGGCTTAAAATTAAGGTAATCAGAAGCAATTATTTCCTTAAAAAAAATCCTTGCTTTTCTCGATTCAACTGATTCTCTTAATTTTGATTTATTTTCTTCAGAAAGCTTTCCTTTCCCGTGAATAACATAAATATCAATATCTTTTGCGCGGGAACAATTTTCGAGAAGAGAAATCAGGGTTATCCCACAAGGCATTGTGTACTTATCATCAATTCCTACAACAACATTCATTCTTTCCATACAAGACACCAAATTATTTTGATAATACCTTTTTAACTATTTTTGAAAATACTCTTGGAAAATCAAATGATTCAAGGAACATGAAAAAAAGAAATTTTGTTTCCCTGAACAAAAACAAGCTTCCCCAAAAAGTGAAACCAAAACAAATAAAGGTTGCAATTGCTGCTCCTGCGAGACCAAAAAAATACACGAAAACTATTGAAAGGATTACATTCATGACTGCGCCAAGCACTGATCTTATCAGGGTTATTTTTCCAAAATCCTTAATCACAAGGTGATTGTTGGCTGCAATCCCGAAGAAAATGAATATGCTTGAAAGCATGTATATGGCAAATATAGGGACTGCGGAAGCATATTCAATTCCATATAAAAAAACAATTACTGGGTAAGAAAGGAGAATTGAAACTATTATCAGAATTATTGAGGAAAGAGTAAGAAAATCAAAAAAATCCTGCAATCTTTCCTTATATTTTGAAAAATTATCTTTGTCAAGGTTTACAAGCTTTGGGAAAACTGAGGTAGAGATTGCTGCAGGAATAAAATAAAAAAATTCGCTTAATTTCACGGCTACTGCATAAAAACCAACTGCAGCAACAGGAAGCATGTAACCGACAATTATCTGGTCAGCATGCATGTAAACAACCGTACCAAGGCCGGCAAGCATGAAAGGAAGTCCGCTGGAAACTAATTTTTTGCCCACCTCTAAATCAAATTTAAGTTTGATGCCTGAATAATTCCTGAAAAACATTGTGCAAAGCAAAATTGCGCTTAACAAGGATTCGAAAAGCGAAACGATGATAAAGAAAATTACTGAAAATCCGAATAAAAGCAAAATAATTTTCAAAACTGTTGTAATCATTAATACAATTTGGCCCGTAATAATGCTGAATTTTGATTTGAGATCGGAATCAAACAGCTGGCACAGAACATTAGAGGAATCAAAAATGAGTGAAAGAGAAAAAATCATTGACATTAATAGTATAGTAAACTCAATGTTTGTGAAATACAAAAAAACAAATAATGCTGCAACAGAGATAACAGCTGAAATTAATCTTAACCCTATTGAGGTGCCAAGAAAAACTCCCCTTTTGTCAGGATGCTTGACAAATTCTCTTGTGAGGATACTGCCCAAACCCATGGCGGCAATAGGGCTTATTAGGCCGACTATGGCGATTGCAAAACTAAATTCTCCAAAGCTCATTGGGCCTAACTGGCGAACAATGAATATACCGACAAGCAAACTAATTAAGAGACGGGAAAACTTGTCAAAATAAAGCCACCAGGTATTCTTAATTACCTTTACCAAATGAGGCCTGTCTTTTATAGAGGAATGAATTTTTTTAATCAAATTAATTACCAAATAAATTGTTGTTTTGACAGTATAAATAGGTTTTGATACAAAATAAAAGGACAGGCTAGATTTTTGAATGATTTTCTTCAAACCATTTAATTGTTTCTTTCAAACCTTCCCTGAACTGGGTTTTTGCCTTAAAGCCGAATTCTTTTTCAGCAAGAGAAACATCCAGGCTTCGTCTTGGCTGGCCATTTGGCTTGGATTTGTCCCAGAGTATTTTTCCTTTGTAATTCATTAAATCACAGAGAAGAGTTGCAAGGTCTTTAATTGTTATTTCCATTCCTGCCCCCAAATTAACGGGATCAGTTTTGTTGTAAAATTTTGTTGCAAGAACAATTCCCCGGGCAGCATCTTCTACGAAAAGAAATTCACGTGAAGCAGAGCCATCTCCCCACACAGTGATTGAGGGAGAATTGTTTTGTTTAGCTTCATGAATCTTTCTGATAAGTGCTGGAATTACGTGGCTTGATTTTGGATTAAAATTATCCTTAGGGCCGTACAAATTCACTGGTAATAGAAAAATTCCATTAAAGTTGTATTGCTGTTTATATGCCTGGAGCTGGACTAAAAGCATTTTTTTTGCCAAACCATAAGGGGCGTTTGTTTCTTCAGGATAGCCAATCCATAAATCTTTTTCTTTAAATGGAACAGGAGTAAATTTTGGGTAAGCGCAAATAGTTCCAAGAGCAACAAATTTTTCTACTTTTGATAAACGAGCCTGCTCAATTAATTGAATACCCATCATTAAATTATCGTAAAAAAATTCTCCGGGGCGCTCCATATTGGCTCCTATTCCGCCAACCTTTGCTGCTAAATGAATAATTATATCTGAATCTTTTGCAATTTTTTTGCACGCACTAAGGGTGGTTAAATCATATTCATGCGAAGAGGGGGTAAAAATATTTTTTGCACCTTGCTTTTTTAATTCTTCAATAACAAAAGAACCTAAGAAACCTGTGCCACCGGTTACGGTTATTCTTTTTGAAGACAAATCCAAAGAATTGCTTAATTTCATTTTTTCACTTTCAGGCTTAATCTTATTCTCTTTTTCCTTTAAGGCCATAAACTTCTTTTTCCACTTTCTTCATATCAGCATCAACCATTAAGTGAACTAAATCCTTAAAAGTTGTTTTTGCTTTCCATCCAAGTTTTTCTTCTGCTTTTGAAGTATCCCCAATTAATAAATCAACTTCTGCCGGGCGGATATACCTTTTATCAAATTCAACGTATTTATGCCAATCAAGCCCCGCGTAAGAAAAAGCTTCTTCTAGGAATTCGCGAACTGAATGAGTTTCCCCTGTTGCGATTACATAGTCATCGCTTTCTTTTTGCTGAAGCATTAGCCACATTGCTTCAACATATTCTTTCGCATAACCCCAGTCTCTTTTCGCATCCAGGTTACCTAAAAATAATTTATCCTGCAGCCCGTGTTTTATTCGAGCAAGAGCCATGGTTGTTTTTCTTGTAACAAAAGTTTCACCTCGCCTTGGAGATTCATGGTTAAAGAGAATACCATTGCAGGTAAACATGTTATATGAATCACGGTAATTTCTTGTAATCCAATAACTAAACACTTTTGCACAGCCATAAGGGCTTCTCGGATAAAAAGGAGTAGTTTCTTTTTGAGGAACTTCCTGCGCTTTACCAAACATTTCGGAACTTGATGCCTGGTAAAATTTTGTGTGAGGGGAAAATGATTTAATTGCTTCAAGAACACGCAAAGTCCCAAGAGCATCAATATCACAAGTATATTCAGGAGTATCAAAGCTTACCCTGACATGTGACTGGGCACCTAAGTTATAAAATTCATCCGGCTGAATTTCGCGAATAATTTTTCCAATAGAAGAAGAATCTGATAAATCACCGTAAATTAAATGTAAATTTGATTTTTCGTGAGGATCCTTGTATATGTGGTCAATTCTGGCAGTATTGAAGGAACTTGCTCTCCTCATTATCCCATAAACCTCATAGCCTTTACCAAGAAGAAGCTCTGTTAAGTATGAACCATCTTGTCCTGTAATTCCTGAGATAATAGCTTTCTTTGCAACCATATCAAAAGAATAGTTTGACCAATTTATATAGGTTATAGGACAAAAATAGTATTGGTGACCCGTAATGAAATATATTCTTTCTCCTGATACTTTTGAGGTTAAAGAGATATTTAATCCCCAATTGATTTCCAAGGGCCTGAATGTTTATTACCTGGTTGAAAAAAAAGGTTTAAGCCACAAACAATTATTAAAGCGGCTTCCAAAAGATGCTTGCTTCTGCGGAATAAAAGACAGGAATGCCACAACAAAACAATGGATGTCAAGCCAGCAAGTTATTAGTGATATTAATGAAAAGGATTTGAAACTAAAACTAGTTGGGTACAGTGATAAAAAGATTTACATTGGGCTGCACAAAGGAAATGCTTTTACTGTAAAAGTTGAGTTTGGCAGGGAAGAAAGTACTGAAATAAAAAACTTTAAAGCAAAAAAGGAGTATGTGTGCAATTATTTCGGGGAACAAAGGTTCAGCGAAAATACACAGGAGATATGCAAGGCTCTTGAAGAAAAAAATTATGAGAATGCGTTGAAACTATTTTTGACTAAAAAAAGCAAATTTGATTCTGATAAAAGCAGGGCAATGAAAAAAATTATTGAAGAAAACTGGAGCAACTGGAAAATAATTCTTGAGGATAAAGAAATCAAGGGAACCGGAAAGGTAGTTTTATTTGAATACTTGGAGAAAAATCCGGCTGATTTTGAAAATGCTTTTTTGCATACTGAAGAAAAAAGCACTAAAACGCTAATTAAAGCTGCGCAAGCGCTGAGATTTAACAAAGAATTAAATAAATTGGCTGAAAAGAAAAAACCCAACAATATTAAAGCACAAATTGCTGGACAAGATTTGAATATGGGCGCTTCAAAAGCATTTCCGCGAAAAATAACCATTAATCCGACTGAATTTGAGAAAAAATTCAGAAAAAGCGATTTAGAAAGAAGGACTTTTTTTACTGTAGACAAATTTAGAGCAAAACTAATAAAAGGAAATGAATTTGAGATTAGTTTTGAACTTGGGCGGGGAATATACGCAACTGTTTTCCTGAAATACCTTGAAGCTTGGCTAAAAAACAAGATTAATAAAGGCTAATACTCTAATAATTAAAACAACAAGTGTGGTTTAATTGGATTTCAAAATAACAATAATCATATTTTCTCTTCTTTTCCTGACAATGAATGCTTGTTCTGCTTCCACAATAAATGATTTTAATATAAATAATAATGCCTCAATAACCAACAGCACCTCCGCAACTTTGTATATTGATTTAATTGCGGATACTAATTGTGAAATGTGTTATTCTGCAACCAATGATCAAAATACCTGCACTCCAAAAGAAGCATGCGAATCAGGAACAGAGCCTTTTACCTTATCATCAACTGATGGCTCAAAAACAGTTTATTTATTTTTGTATGACAATTCAGTTTTTACAACAAGTGACAATGATTCAATAACTTTGGACACTAATGCCCCAGTAGTAACAATAGTAAATAATGTTGTATCTGACGGTAATTATTATTCATACACCCCTTCAGCAATTATAATAAAGGTAGATGATAATAGTGGATTAAATTACAGCGGATTCACTTTTTCTCAAGGAGGGTATGATTTTAATATAACAATCGACAGCTTAACTGCATTAACAGCAACATTGGATTTAAATGACCTTGTAAGCGGGGAATACACAATCACTTACGATGTAAATGATATTGCAGGAAACAGGACAACTGATAGCATTGAATGGATAGTGGACACGAATGCACCTGTCACTGCACGAAAATCTTCTTCAACCTTCTGGACTAACAGCCTCTTTCCAACTATTAAAATTACTGATTATATTGATATGAACCATCCTCAATATGCATTAAGCAGTTCTAATGCGGACATAAACTTAAAATGCAACTCAAACTCAGGAACATGGAAGGAAATAAGCTATACCACAAGCACAGATGATTTCAACATTGGGGGTATAGCCTATGATTGTAATGGCCAACAGGGTTACAAAAAAGTATTTGTAAAGGTCAGGGATGCTGCGTGGAACTGGAGTAATGATTCAAATTTTATAGTAGGTTATGATATTACCACTCCTGTTGCTCCAACGGATTTTAGCGTAACAGCAGGAAATGCAAAAGGGACATTAACATGGGTGGCACCTACAGCGGATGATTTTTCAGGGAACAAAGGGTATAAGATTTACAAAAAAACAGGGGGCGGAAATTTTGTCTCGTATGATACAATAACAACCGTATCAATCCTGACTAAAGACCTTAACCTGACAAATGGAACTACATATTGCTTCAAAATGAGCACTTATGATAATGCAGGAAATGAAAGCTCACAAACAAGCGAACAATGCATTACACCTGAAACAGCCACTGCTACTATTAGTGTTAAAAAAGATGGGGCAAATGCTGAATATGCAAAAAACGGGGATGTATTGGCTATTGCATGCACATATTCTTCAAGCACAACCGGCGCAAAAATGTACTGGGCATATTACAATCCTAATGTAACCAGCCAGGTGTTAGAAGAAAGCTCATCCAGTGTTACCTCGCTAAGTGATACTATTACAGTAAGCACAGGAGCAACAAAATACGAAAAAATCGGGTTCAGGTGTGAAGCAACAGGATCATCCGGATCAGGAACAAAATATGTAATACTTGACAATAATGCCCCAAGCGTTTCATGGGTTGATACAAATAATAATTTAATAGGAGTAACAAGAATAACTGTTTCAGCAACAGATGACAAGGCGCTTGACAGGGTTGATTTCAATTTTGAAAAAGCAACTTATAGTGCAAGCAAGGACACAAACAACACAAAAAACTATTACATTGATTTAAACACAATAAAATTTGAAAACGGAGCATACAAAATAAAGGCAATTGCTTATGACAAAGCGGGAAGCAAAACGGAAATAGAAAAAACAATTACAATTGATAATGTTGTTACTGCAAAACAAAAAGCGCAAAAAATGATTAATACTGCAAAAGAAAAGCAAAAAATAGCAAATGATTTGATTAATTACTTTAGAAGGGAATCTGTGGCTGTTCCACAGGATTTGAATACAAAAAAACAAAACGCTGATAATTTACTAAAGGCAGCAGAAACTGATTTGAATGCAAAACCAGAAACCTCGCTTGATGAATCAACTCAATCAGTTGCATTATATGAAGAGTTCAATAAAAACGCAAAAATAGATACAAACCAAACAAAGACATATGTTTATGATTCTAACTTACTGGCTGAAAAATTAATACAACTTGGGTTTAATGAACAGCAGGCAAAAGAAACCAAGGACAGAATAGATAATTCAGGGATTGAAAGAAAACTAATACTGGTGAAAGTCGGGGATACAAATAAAAGTCAGGCAAAAATAGAAATAAGTTTCACAAATGACATGAACTATGATACTATAAGGATAATTGAAATAATCCCTAAAGAGTTCATTGATAATGCAAAAAAGATTTTTTCTGATTTTAATTTCAGGATAATACAGGAAGATCCGATAATTGAATTCACTATACCTGTACAGAAAGGGGCAAAAGCAACTATTAGTTACGGAATAGGGGAAATCACTTCAGAACAGGAAAACAAATTAATGCAGGAAAATTTAATTGCAAAATTCAGCAGCCCGCCAATAATTTTAGACCAAAATACAACAACAGAACAAGTAATCGGCAACGCATTATTTCCGACTCAGTTATTGATTATTGCGGTAATAATACTCATCATAGTTATAATAATAGCAATTATTTTCTTTGTTAAATTTTCTCACCCCGGGCACGGATTTGGAGGAGAAAAAACCATTGCAGAACACATAACCTCCGAAGCTCCTAAAACTGAACCGGAACAGCCTAAATGGTCTGCGCCATAAAAAATTTATCTGAATTATAGCAGAAGCTATTTATACTTAATTTCTCTAAAAATTGGTGAAGAATATGAATACAGTGGCAATTATAGGAGCAGGACCTGCGGGGTTACAAACCGCGCTTAAACTCAAGGAAGAAGGATTTGATTCAACTATTTTTGAAGAACACGAAACAATAGGATTGCCTGAGCATTGCTCTGGATTAATATCAAAAAAAGGGGTTCATGAATTGGGATTGAATTTAAGCGATTCCCTTCAAAATGAAATAAAAGGGGCTAGGATTTATTCTCCCTCAGGGCATTCAATTGAAGTGAAAAAACACGAAACAGTTGCTTATGTTGTTGATAGGAAAAAATTTGACCAAATCTTGTTAAGGAGAGCAAGGCTTTTAGGGATTCACGTGGCAACGGATACAAAATTAATTGATGTGAGAAAAAACACTTTGTTTGTGCAAAGCAATGGCAGGGGAGAATTAAGAAAAGCAGAAATTATTATTGGAGCGGATGGGGTAAATTCAACGGTAAGGCACCTAATAGGGCTGGAAACTTCAAAAGAAAATTTTATTCACACCATACAGGCAACTTGTTCCGGAAATTTTGATGATAAAATGGTGCAAGTGCATCTGGGAGATTATGCAAAAGGATTCTTTGCATGGGTAATACCTATAAGCAAGGAAAGAGCAAAAATTGGTTTAGGAAGTGAACTTGGAGAAGATGTATCCGAGAACTTCAAAAAATTCCTTGCAATAAAGGCCCCCGAAGCAAGACCCCTGAAATATGATTCGGCCCTAATTCCATACGGCCCTCCATTAACAGGAATAACAAAAGAAAACATGGCTATTGTGGGGGATTCGGCATTCCACACAAAAGCAACAACAGGGGGAGGAGTAATCTTTGGAATGAAAGCAGGAAACATTTTAGGCGAAACACTTGCTGATATGTTCAAGAGAAAAGCAACTCTAAAAGATTATGAAAAAAGAATGGAACCATTAACTAATGAGCTGAAAATGCACTGGAAAATTCGAAAATATGCTAATTCATTAAATAATCAGGAAATAGATGAATTATTTTTAAAACTGAAAAACAAGGGAATTGAGGATTTTTTGGAAAAAGAAGGAAATATGGATGAGCCAAGCAAATTCATAGGGAAACTGGCTACAAACCCGAAATACTTGTTCATGGCAGGAACAATACTAAAGTTCTTAAGAAGCTGACAAACCTAATAATTCGCTTTATAAATTTTCTCAAGCCTTTATCTTGTATTAGCCCCTTCGTCTAGCAGCCTTTTAGAAAAAGGCCGTCACAAGTGTTACTTGTGACGCACTGCAAAAGTAGAACTTTTGCTTGGTGGCGAAAAAATAGACTCGGGCAAATACCCTGCAAAGCAGGAAAAAAATTGTCAAATAGCCCCTTCGTCTAGTGGCCAAGGATACGAGCCTCTGGAGCTCGGGACCCCAGTCCGAATCTGGGAGGGGCTATTATATTTTTTGAAATATATACAGCTTCGCGTATTGGACTAAAAATACTACACTCTTAAAATGTAATTGTATAAGAAATATTTTATGGAAAACGAGCCTTTTTCATTCCCCTGTTTTCATGTTTTAAAGTTAGATAACGATGTTAGACAGGTTATTTGTGCAGGGTATCAAGTATACTCTAAAGAAGACCAAGTTTATGATGCGTTACCATTTATTTTTATCTTGCATAAACCATCTCTTTCAAGCGTACAACCAAACTCAAAGAATACATTTTGTATTGACCTATTGGAAAGTATGCCTTCGTTATCTAGATTTAAGAACCGAGTCACTAAAGGCTTTATGTTTGATGAACTAACAATGAAAAAAGAATTGATTGATTTAATTTTTGAAAAAGGATGGATAAATAAAGCTCCTTTGAGTCCATTCCCATTATCAAGCATTCCTGAAGTCGGAGAAAAAATCCATGGTATAAAAAAAATTATCGAGTGGATAAAGGCAAGGTTTTCTGTTGAAAAAACTTTGAGAAAAGCCGCTAACCAATTTGAACAACAGTCAAGAGTATTGTATTATTATTTGATTCAAAGTTATCCTGTTGTAGTACTATTTTGGAAGGATTCTAACCCAACAGTACACATTGTAATTAATGGGACAAAAGAAACAAAAGAATCTATTGCAAATTACTTTTATTCATGCGGGGTTGGTGTTGGGGAATATGACACTGATTTTTTCAAAAGAGTAAGCAAAACTCCATAATTAGTATATCTAGGATTAGAACTTGATTGTTGAAGAGGAGATTCTTACTTTGCTTTTGACATAGACAAGTTTTCCGTCCTTTCCTTTTATGATTAGTTGCTTTTTTTTCTAATCAGGTTTTTTAACAAATTATTAACAAAATCAAGTGAAGCATCGCTAAAGAGAATCACATCAAAATGTTTCTTGAATTCTTCTAGCTGAGCCGGATTATTTTCTTCAAGAAAGCCAATTCTTATTATTTCATTATAAGGAATCTGGCCAACCATTTTCAGGTCCCCAAGCGAATCCCCCATAAGGATTATGTTTTTTCGTGAAGCGATTTTTGAAAAATGAGGAGTGCCTTTTATTTGGGATTCGTCTTTGTTGAAAACATGAATTATTTTTCCCTTGTACCCAATGGCTTTCCCTTCTTTATTAAAATCAAAATAATTGGATATCACATGAATATTATCAGTGAAAAGATTGTATTTCTCCAGCACTCCTTCAATTACGTCGCCCAAAGCAGAGGAAAGGATTAACACAGGAATTTTCTCTGAATAAAGGATTCTAAAAAAGTTCCTGAATCCTTTACGCATGTATCTGGATTGAATATGGGTAACTTCATCCACAAGCTTTCTTGTCATGCCGTGCTCGACAATTATCTTCAAGTGCTTTGACCACCATTCTTCCATAAAAGGAATTTTTTTCTCCATTGAAATATTATGGTCAGCCTCAATAGGGCGGTATTTATTAAACAAAGCAAAGGATTTCTTTGTGTAATCCTCTCCAAGAAGTTTATTTTGCCTTATCTGTGAAATTGCAGTGTTTACTTTTTCGCCCTTATAAAAACCAACTGTGAGAGTCCTGTCAAAATCAGTAACTATTTGGATAGAGTTTGGACCATCTTGAAAAAATTTTTTCTTCTTGAGTTCAAATTCAGGAGGATTAACTATAAGCACATCATGCATAAAAATGATTAAACACTATTTCCCAAATCTTCTTTCTCTGTTATCAAAATCGGTTATTACTTTGTCAACATCCTGTTCTGTAAGCGCTGGCCAGTATTTGTCAATAAAGGCTAATTCAGAGTAAGAGGATTGGTAGGTGAGGAAACCAGAGAGGCGCTGCTCATTTGAGGTTCGGACAATCAAATCAGGAGCTTTAAAGTCTGCGTATAAATATCTGCGGAAAGTTTCCTGATTAAGTGAATCCGGAGAAACTTTTCCCTCAGCTACTTCTTCAGCAAATTTTTTTGTAGCATCAATTATCTCTGCCTGGCCGTCATAACCAAGAGCAAGATTAATTGTTTTGGAGTTAAACTGGGAAGTGTATTCCTCTGTTTCATGCATTTTTTTCAAAAGGTTTTTGGAAAATAATTCCTTGCGCCCGATAAAATTAATCTTAATCCCTTGTTCAAGAATGAACTTGTGCTCTTTTACCTTATCAAGTTCTTTCTCAAAAATCCTCATCAATACTTTTAATTCTGTTTTTGATCTCTCAAAATTCTTTAGAGAAAATGTATAGAAAGTGCCTGTGGTAATGGAGGGGTATTTTGAAAGCCATTGAAGTACATCCCATGCTTTTCCGGTGCCGAGAGAATAGCTTTCAGCAAGAGAAATGCCTGCTAGCTTGGCATAACGCCTATTCCCGTCAGGAATGAATGCTATTGATTCAATCATAAAAATTACTTAAGTAAAAGAGGGTTGTTTTGTTTAAAAAACATTCTGGGACAAAAGCATTCGAAGAATGTACCAGGAAAGGAGAGTTAAGAAAAAAGAAAGGTTTTAAACAAGTAAGCTGAAGAGTTGTTTTGCAGGTGATTGGGTGGAGTTTGTAAAAGCAAGAGAAATACTTAAAGTAATTCAAAAGCTTAATCCTGAATCAAATAAAACTATTCTTGAAGCACTAAAAATTGCCCAGCATATTGAGGAAATGAGCAAAGAGCTTTACAAAAACGAAACAATAAGAACAAAGGGCACTGAACTGGAGAAATTTTTTGTTTTTCTGGTAAAAGAAGAAGAAATGCACTTGGCAAAAATACTTGAGTTGCAGAAGAATATTAACAAAAAAGAGCTCAAAAAAATTTCTTTTTCAAAAAACATTGCGCCTGAAATACATTCTATCCCAATAGGGCAGAATGAAATGACTTCAATACTTTACAGTTTGTGGAGAGAGAAAAAAGCTGTTGAGTTTTATTCTTCAGCTGCTGAAAAAACTAAGGGCAAGGTAAAAGTTTTTTTCAAAGAGCTAGCGGATTTTGAAAAAAGGCACGTGGCTTTGTTTGAAGCGCTGGTTGAGGGAACGCAGAATGTCAGAGAACTTATCATGGGCTAATATAATTAGGCATATAACAGGTGATTAAATGAAAAAGCCCTATATTTGTGTTCCGGGAACTAAAATAAAACCAAAAATAAAAAGGGCACTTGAAGAATTCAAAAAAAATTATGAATCAGAGGAAAAGATTTTTGAAGAACTTTGTTTTTGTATTCTTACTCCGCAGAGCTCGGCAAAACAGGCAATAAAAACAATAAACCTTTTAAAAGAACATCATTTGTTGGACAAAGGTTCGGCGGCGCAAAAAGAAAAATTTTCAAGAAATGTCAGGTTCTACAGAACAAAAGCACTTAGATTGGAAAAAATTCAGGAAAAGTTTCCTGAGAGAAAAATAAAAAAAATTCTTATTGAAAACGGGCTTCCAGAAGAGCCATTAAAATGCAGGGAATTCCTTTTGAAAGAAGTTAATGGTTATGGGATGAAAGAAGCATCGCATTTTTTGAGAAACATAGGGTTTGGAGAAAACATCGCGATACTTGACAGGCATATTTTAAAAAATCTCTCAAAATGCGGAGTAATAGGAGAGGTTCCAAAAACGATTACAAAAAACAAATACTTGGAAATAGAGGAAAAAATGAGAATGTTTTGCAAAAAGCACAAAATAAATTTTGCAGAGCTTGATCTGATTTTTTGGAGCAATGAAACAGGAGAAGTGCTTAAATAAAACAAATGCAAAACAGCCCCCCAACAGGGCAGTAAAAGTTTTAATACAACAAAGCCCCTAATAAGTGCATGGACGACGATGAACCAAACCCATTAATGCAGGATATCAGGCAGGGAATCAAAAGCAATTCTAACCAGCAGTCTATTGAGAAGACAAAAGAAGAAATGGCCAAAATCATATTAGAACTTAAACAAAAAATGATTGAAATTGACAAGATTACTAATGAACTTGAAGAAAAAAGGAATGAGTTGGACAAAAACTCCCCAAAAAAAACTGAAAGAATTCTGCAGGAAATAAAAGTGCCGCCATTGGAATTATTAAAATAAAATCTTGTTCAACATAACTAATTTATTTTTAGTTTTATCAAATTCAGGCAAAAAAAGAGCTAAAACATAATTTGGGTGAAAGAAAAATGCTTAAAGCTGGAAAAAAAATTCTAATGAAGAAAATTAAATTTGCTTCAAATAGTTGGGAGAGAACAAAAGGACTCATGTTTGAAGAAAAAAAAGATTTCAATTATGCACTGGTATTTGAGTTTCCAAGAGAAAGCAGAATAGGAACTTCACTGCACATGATTTTTGTTTTCTTTCCTATTGATGTCCTGTTTCTAGATAAAGAAAAAAAAACCGTGGATAAAGCCACTTTGCACCCGTTCATACCAAATTATACCCCTAAGAAAGCAGCAAAATATGTAATTGAAATGCCCACGGGAAAAGCAAAATCAGTTAAAATTGGGCAAAAAATTGATTGGTAAGAAAAAATTTCTAAAAGAAGAAAAGAAAGCTAAAACAGGTGCTTTCTTTTCCTCCTTTGCCTTTTCTTGCCTTTACCTATTAAGAAATCGGGGTGATAACCCGAGAATAATATAACTAAACTTATATAAAAAACCAACTGGTTTAGAAAACAAACCTTGCCAAGGGTTAAAACCAGTTAGAATGGGCAAAAAATGAATTTTAACGCATTCTAGAGCTGATTTTATTAATGATAGAAAGTTTACTTTTCGTCTAATTTTGAGCTTTTTAGCCCAAAATTAAGCTAAAACAATATTAGGCAATTGACGAACTTTTCAAAAAGTTTTTAAGAGAATGAAAGAAACTATCAAACATGGGTGCTGAAATAGGGTTTGAGTTTATACCAATAGAGTACTCAAAAAAACTTAGTGAGTGCGAAAGCGGGGTAATAGTTGCCCAAAAAGAGCAAAGAATGCTTTTAGTTAAGGCACCTGATCTCAGTGAAAAGGAGAAAAAGTTTTTTGTATCAGTACTTGAAGAATTAAAAAAATCAACAAAATCAATTCAAACAAAAGCTGATGTCTATTTTTTCCTAAAAGAGCATTGCCTGGAAAATATGGTGCTGTTAAACAAAGAACAAAGGGAAAAAATACTAATCCTGCTTGAATGGGAATCACTAGGAGAGGGCATCTTAACGCCGCTGCTCAAGGACCCTGAATTTGAAGAAATAGTAATTAATGGCCCTAAGAAACCTGTAATGGTTTATCACCAGACATTTGGCTGGTTGACAACAAATGCTTGCATTAATGATGAAGACAAAATTAGAACAATAATAAACAAAATGGCTGCTCCGCTGGGCAGGCAATTAAGCTACCACTGCCCCATAATGAATGCGGTACTTAAAGATGGGTCAAGGCTTAACGCTTCAATGAACCCCATAGCTTTTACAGGAATAAATGCAACTATAAGGAAGTTCAAAGAAAACCCTCTAACTCCAGTGGATATCATAGAGTATGGGACAATAAGCAAAGAAGCCATGTCTTTTTTATGGTCAGCAATGCAAACAAGCTGTTCAATATTAATATGTGGAAACACCGGCTCAGGAAAAACAACTACACTTAATGCATTATTCTGTTTTCTTCCAAAAGAGGAAAGAATAATTTCGGCCGAAGAAACCCCCGAACTTTTGCTTCCTCAAAACCATGTAATAAAACTGAATACAGCAGAACAATTGAACATCACCCTGAATTCGTTAATTGATAACACCTTTAGGATGAGACCTGACAGGGTAATTGTAGGGGAAATAAGAAACAAAGAAGAGGCACAAGCATTTGTAAATACAATGCTTGCGGGACAGGCAAGAGGATCATATGCCACTTTTCACGCTGAAAGCGCTGATGAAGCAATACAAAGGCTTATTTCTTTTGGAATTGAAGAAAGAACTCTTGCATCACTTGATTTAATTGTAGTGCAAAAAAGATTAAGCAAAGTTGAAAAAACAGGATTAAGGAGAGAAGAGAGAAAAATTGTAGAAATATGTGAAATCGAGAAAAAAAAGAAAGGAATACAAGCAAAAAAACTTTTTAATTATTCATATGAAAAGAAAATAATCGAAAAAATAAATGCTTCTGAGAGAGTAATGGAAAAAATTATGCGGACTTTTTCCTGCAGCAAAAAAGAAGCGCTTGAAATTGAAAAGAAAAGGGAAATACTTCTTGAAAAAATGAAAGGAATTGTGAAGTTCAAGGAATTTTTTGAACTAGCTGAAAGAGAAATGGAATAAATAAAAAATAAGGCAAGTGAGGAAATGAAAAATGAAAAAATAAAAGAAATTTTAAAAAAAACAGAAAAAATATCAAGAATTTCTTTTTTAGAGGGATTATTGAAAAGAAAAGCACAAATGAAGGAAAAGGAATTAAACAAACATAAATCTGTTTCATTGAAACTAAGCATCTTTCTTGGATTATTTGCATGGCTTTTCATAGGAGTTATGCTGAAAAACACTATCCTTTCAGCAGGAATTGCCTTGATTATAGCAATTATTATTTTTGTCCTGCTAATTCAATTTCCAATTGCTAAGAAAAAAGCTTATTCAAAAAGAGTTGAAGCTGATTTACCCTTGTTTCTTTTAAGATTGGCAACTGAAATAAAAATAGGGAAAAGTTTTCCTAAAGCTATTAATGATTCCTGCAAAGAAGAAGGTTTTGCATCAAAAGAATTCAAAATCATATTAAATGATATGCAAAAAGGGGCAAGTTTTCAGGAGGCATTGCAGGAAATGAATGAAAGGATTGATTCAGTCAATATTAGGAGAGCATGCAGTAATTTAAGCAATTTAAGCATTCAGGGTACAAAAGATGTTTCAGGATTAAAAAAACTTTCGCAAGAATTATTATTGAAACAAAGAATTGAAAGCAAAGAATTTTCCGGAAAAATGGTTATTTATGCGCTGGTGTTTATTGCTGTATCTGCAATAGTGCCGGCAATGTTTCAGAGTTTCATACTAATAGGCTCTTATTTCATGAAACTTTCTTTTACAGCACAGCAGATATTTTTCATATGCGTAATTTTATTTCCATTAATTGATTTGGGAATTTTAATGATGATTGATTCAAAAACACCCTTATTTTTGAAACAATGAATGTGATAAAAATGGATTCAATATTGCTTTTGGAAAATATAATAAAAATGTTTGTCAAAGATACAAAAATAAAAAACTTTGAGTCAAAATTATTGCTAAATAATTCAAAAATGAAAAACTTTAAAGGATTTTTGAAATGGGGCATTATTGAAGGAATTTTTTCAATGATAATAACAATGATTTTGATTTCTCAAATACTGCAAATCCAATCAAAAGTAGAGCTTTTCTTTCTTATCTCAATCATAGCTTTCTTCACCCCTTTATTTTTGAATTATCTTTTTCATGATGTTTTATTTGAAAAAAGGAAAAGAGAGAAAGAAGAATTGCTTAGTGATTTGCTTTTAGAGGCAAGTATTTTTTGCGATGAATCCTCAGCGACCCAAACAATAAAACGCCTCTCAGAACAGGATTTTCCATTGCTGAAAGAGGACTTTAAACGCGCATACACAGAAATAACCAATGGAGCAAGCATTGAAGAGGCACTTTTGCATGTAAAGGAACTTAATCAGAGCAAAACTTATTCAAGGGTAATTGATTTATTACTTCAAGGATACAAAAGCGGAGCAAAAATTTCTGAGTTACTAAAAGAAACTGCTGAGGATTTGCTTGAAATGAAAGCAATTATTAAAGAAAGACAGGCGGTAATGCTAGTGACAAAATATACTCTGCTAATAGCATCAGGGCTCATTGTGCCGGCAATCCTTGGACTAATAATAGGCCTTGTTTCAGGGTTAAATTTTAATTCATTAGGAGAATTATCATTTGGATTAAGCACAGAGCAAAGAAAAGCATTATTTGAAACCGCAATTTCCGGGACAACAATTTATGTTTTTGAATATGCCTCAATAAGTTCATTTTTTCTGGCATTACAGGAGGGGAATAAAAAAAATTTTTGGATTTATGCACTTGTACTCGTGCCATTGGCAGGCATTACTTTCTTTATTTCAAAAAACCTTCACTAAAAAAGCAAGGTTTATTAATAACAAAGATAATTATTGCATGCGTGGTTGAATGCAGGAAAAGAATAAGGCTGTTGAAATAATTGAAACAAAGAATGTTTCACTGAAAGGATATACTTTTGTTGAAGGTTTTCCTGATTTGGGTTTGGCAGGAACAATAGGAGCAAGATTTTTAGTTGAAAAACTGAAATTTGAGCAAATAGGTTTTATTGATTCAAATTTCTTTACTCCCATGATTAGGATTCAGAATGGGGTGCCTGTTCATCCTGTAAGGATTTATGCCAGCAAGAAAAATAAAGTTGTTATAGGGCTTGCAGAGCAAATAATTGATAATGCAATTGCCGCCCCTTTATCCAAAGAACTTATTGCATGGATAAAAAAGAAAGGCATTAACAGGGTAATAACAACTTCAGGGGTAAGGATTCCTGATGGACCAAGCGTTTATGCTTTTGCCAGCAATGAAAAATCAAAAAAAATTATTAAAGAAAATAAAATCCAAATCATTGAAAACGGGATTACATCAGGAGTAACTGCTCTGCTTATGCTTTACTTGAAAGATAATGATATTGAAGCATTCTGCCTTTTAGGGAATGCAAAAAACAGCGCTGATTATAGTGCAGCAGCTGAGGTTGTTAAGGCTATTTGCGCTTTGACAAAAATAAATATTGATATCAAGCCATTGCTGAACGAAGCAAAAGTGCTTGAACAAGCTATTCTTAAGCACTTAAAATCTGTTGAGGAAAACAAAACAACTAAACAAGAAATAACTCCAATGTATACTTAACAAATATTTTGATTAGGTTGTGAAGAAAAAGTTTCTACATTTTTCTTTGCCACAGGTGCAGAGGATTAAATTATTTTTTTCTTCAGTTATAGTATAATCCAGTGTAATTTCTTCGCCCGTAAAAATATCTCGTTTTGCGCGAAGCACTACTCGTTGTTGTTCAAGCACAATTTCACTATTTGGATCGCACGAGTGATTTACATAGTTAAGCACTTTTTCATCAAACACAAATTTGTTAGTTGCGATACGCGCAGCACCTGGAGTTGGAACTAAACGCAAATCACCTAACGGAACTAAATAAAATAATTCATTAGCAGGAATTGCAATTGTTGTAAAAATGCCAATTCCGTTAATTGGGCTTTTACCTTTTTTTAGAAAATCTTGTTTTGTAAGAAAATCCTCTTTTTCTTTGCAAGGAGTTTCATCAAGAAAAAAGTCTTTTTCTGAAAAAGATTTTTTTAAATATTTATTTTTGTGCATACACTAGTCATGAGAGAATTTATTTAAAGCAGTATTGGTATGGTTAGTGTTTGCGCTTTGCTTTCAAAGTACGCCCGTATGTAAGAGTATAAGCAAGTAAAAGGAAGAGAGTTATAAACAAAATTAATCCACTTATTGTTTCAGGCATTGATGGCAAACTGAATCCTGAGCCTTGTCCTTGGCCTATATTGAAAGTCATTGGGTTGGTTCCTGTTCCTGTTACATTACCATTTTCATCAGAACCAAAGTATGCCCCGTTATCTTTGAAGCCTTGGTTTAATGGAATCTGCAAACCATTTTCAGGGTACCATAATCCTTTTTCAGGGTCATACCAGAATGAACCATTAGGGCCTTGTGCTGAGAGCAGTGTTTCTTGAGGGCCACCGTTGTAAGAAACTTTTGGAACACCATTCTCTGCACTAAAATCCAGAGTGTGTTCCTGCCCGTCCGCAGTTTTGAATCTTATTGTGCCATCAGCATCCTGCTTTATTCCGCCCACAATCTCTTTGTCCTCAAGTATTTTTCCTGTATCCTTATCGCGAACCCTGAAATAGTCTTTGCATTCACCGGTATTTGCATCTCTCTTTGAATAGAACTCGTAAATCTTTTTATCAGTGGTGAATTGTGTGAATGGGCCTAAATGCTCCATTGAAGTGTTGAAATTATCAACTTTTTTTGCTGCCAATTCATCATTAGGGAAAGGAATTGCTTCAAGGTCAATTGCCGGAACAGGACATTCATTTTCGGGGTCTTTTACTGTTGTAGGGTGTGCAAGCAATCCTTTTACATCCTTGTTTGAAAGTACTGAGTCTTTGTGCTGGCGGAGCCAAATAACAAGTTCGTTTGTTTCTGGTTTCAAAACTATTGAGCCGTGCTCGAATGTCATTCCTGTAAATTTGCCTGCATCAACTCCATTGTTTGAATCAATTGTTAATTTTGTTTTCCAGAAGCCATTAATTGTTAGTTTTGAATAAGATTCACCCTGTGCTCTTGGGGCAGTGCCTTCGAGGAATATTTTTCCATCTCTTGCAAATATTGAACCATAGTTTTCAGTGCCTAATTGTTTCAGGCTCCCAAATACTTGTGTTAATTCATCTCCACTGTATTCTATTCCTGTCTGGTCCTTAACTGCCTTTTGTATACAATCAAGCACTTCAGAATTAAGCACTTTTATTTCACCGTAAGAATTCATTTCGAAAACAATCTGGTCATTCATTGGTGCTGCTACTCTGTTCAGGGTAACAGGAACAACTTCCGCAGGTATTCTGTTGTCCTGGGCAATCATTCTTGTATGGTCAGCCTTATCAGTGTCCAGAACTGTTTTTCCATTTATTTTTAATGTGCCATCAGCATAATTTTTCTCCACTGTATTATTGCCATCGGTTGTAACACTTTTTCCGGTTGTTCTGTAAGCAGCAGGCATTAGGCTGTCTTTGAACCAAACATAAAATATATCTTTACCCATTAAGGTTCCGGAAGAAGGAGCCATTAATTCAACACTTGCCTGCAAAATATTTGCCTGAGTTGCTTTATCCTTGAATTCATTAAATTGATTCTTTATTTCATCCATTGATTTTTCAACAGGGTTGTGTATATCTGCATTTACTTTCTCTGCCTGTGTTTGTACTTCATCCTGTTTTGTTTTTACAAAATCATTAAGCTTATTGCTCATGTCAGACAAAGCGTTTGTAACTGTTTCATTTGAGAGAGATTCCTTTGATTTGGTTTTTGTTGCTTCTTTTTCTGCAGGAGCAAAAAAGTGTATGTAATAACCTTCTTTGTCATCAATACAATCCTGCAAGTCACGCCCTACAGTCATCTGTAAAGTAAAGCTTGCGATTAATCCAGGGCCAAAGCCTGCAATATAAGCAAGGCTTTCAATTCCCATTGTTACTGCCCCCGCTGAGGTTCCTGCCCAGCCAAGATGATATTTTTCTAATTTCTGTTCACAAGTTAAATCATTGCTTGCTGCATCAGTAATATTTATTTGTTCACCCTCAATCTGGCCTGTTTTTCCCTGCAAATCAGAGTGGTGAGTGTAGGAAATAAGGGTTGTGCCTGTTTTCTGTTTTGTTTCCGCACTATTTGCTTCAATCAGGAAAGCCTGCATGTTTACTCTTGAATTAAATCCGTTTAGTATTAAGTATTCATTCATGTATTTTAGAGGAGCAACACAGCCGGAACAATTCTCGTTGTGAGAATAAAATGCTACTTCTCCCACTGTATCACGCATTGAGCCGGCGCCTTCAAAGAATCCTCCTGAAACTTTTGAAATTCCATCTTTAACAAACTGGTTTGTTCCTGCAGCCATTTCAATTATTTTGTTCCAAACAAGAGGCAAGGAATTAAATGCTCTTTTGAACATGTCTCCCTGGTCAGAGCCTTCATTAACAAAGAAATCAATGTAAGAATCTCCATAAATTTTGTCAACTCCTTGTGATACTGTTAAAGTTGACCAGGTATCGGGGAGCATGTATGCTGAAAAGTCTTCATTGCCTAAACCTTTCTTGAAATTCCAATAAGCAATTGGAAGAACAGTTCCTTTGTATATTCCTGTTACAGGATTTTTGTAATAAGCCTTAATCATGTCTCCTTCAGCAGCGAATTGCTGGTCAAGCAAGCTGGTGTATTTTCTCGGAGCAAAATTATTTTGCACTAAAGCATTTTTCAAATCATCCAGGTTACGCACAGCTGTCTTTGGCCTGCCAATAATTCTTGTATCAGTAATTCTGTTAGCAAAATCATCAGGAGTCATTGCTTCTGCAGGAGCATAACCGGATTCATAAATTGATACATGCCCGGGAAGCAATGGGTTGCTTTCAATGTATTTTATTGAATTCTCATTTAATGCGCGGTAAGTTCCATCAGGGAATTTTATTGCATAAGTGCTTGCGCCCATTTTTGATAAATGGTTATGCAAATCTGTTAATCCAACATTTTCGGCTATTACTTGTTTTGGCTGTATTTTGTATAACTGCAAACTTACTCCGTCAGCTGCAACGCTAAATGTTTCAGCATCCGCACTGTTAGCCCATTTTGACCAGTCACCGTCTTTGCCGAATGTTTGTACAACTCTTTTGAAATTAAATGGCTGGCCTGTAGAAATATCAACGTAACCTGTATCATTAGCCCAGGAACCATTTTTCTTTACTGCATATCCGCCGAAAGAAAATAAGTCATCGTTTGCTTTAGCCCAATCTTCAAAATCAAGTGCAAGTACTTCATCCCATGCATCTAAATCATTTGCTGCTTTCTGCGCGAACTCCATTTTAGCAGCTTTTTTTGCTGTTTCCCTCATTGCTGCATCTGGTAACTGGTCAGCGGCAGCTGCTGCTGCTTTGTAAGCACTTTGAGCATCAACTAATCCTTCAGAACTTGCTCGGGCATAAGCGCTTAAGTGTTCAATTGCTTCAAAAGCTTTTTCTCTTTTATCAGCAGAAAGTTTCCACAAAGGAGAACTTGGGTCAGTGAGTTTCGTTATCTCTCCTTTTGCTCCGGAACTCCACAAAGCTTTGCTAATAACTAATGGTTCTTCAATTACTTTGCCTAAACCTTCTTCATGCATTAATGCTTTGAAACGCATATCCCTTGCTTTTCCGAACATTGACATTGGGGAAGTTAAGCCGGTTACTTTATCCCTTAGTTTCTGGGGAATAGCCCACTTGGATTTCAATATATCTCCTGCAGTGCTCTTGTATGCTTGAGTCATTAATTTTTGTGCCTTATTGAGCAAAGTTGGGCCAAAAGTTGAAACAACCATTGTGGTTGTCATCCATGAATTAAAATATTTATCAAAAGCAGAGTAAGTGCTTATAGTGCATGCGCTATTATTACAGGTAGTTGCATTTTTTGCGGTGTACTGGCTTGTGAGAATAGAATTTCGGAGCATTTCTCCTTTGGCAAAAGCACCAGTAATAAAATCATTTGAGTTAATATCAAGGTAATTGCTTTTCAATTTATTAGCATCATCTTTTGAAAGCGCTGATTCAGCCAAACTTGTTCCAGTATTTGTTGCTGAACTAAATGCATTAACCATATCTGATTTGAAGCCAACCCCTGAAGTTCTAACTGAAAGACCTTCACCATTAATGAGGCACTGGTCTTGGCGCAAACCCTGGCAGCGCCCTATACGCATTGTGTCATCCAAAATCAACCCTATTCCAAAAGGACCTGAAATTGTTGTACCATTAAGAAAACTAAATCTGTCAGCTTTTGCCGCAACACTAGGGGCTGAAACTTTTATTGCTTCTTTTCCATCAATATCTTTTCCAATTAACTCAACATCCCCAAGATTTTTCGGATTGCCATTATTAACATCCTTTCCATCACTTATCTGTTTTCCATTAAATCCTTCATGGGTCAAATCCATTATAGCTTTGGATTCTGTTGGAGAAAGTTTAGAAACAGAACAAGTACCGGGAGCAACAGTGCTTGTAGGAATATTAAAATCAATGTTATTTGTATTGCCTACATTTGTGATGTTCTGGTTGTTATTTGTATTACCAGTACTTGTATCATTATTTCCCAATAACAAAGGATTTTCATCAGCAAAAGAAGCTGTGTTATAGGAAGCTTGCTCCAAAGAGTAAGCAAAAGCAGGGTTTGAGAGCAAGAGGACAAGCAAAATAAGGCCAGTGAAAAAGCCCTTAAAAAAGTCCTTGTTTAAAGCACTCATCCAACCACTCAAAATAACTTATTCACTAGAAAATATTGTCTTTTTGTAAATATAAACCCTTTCCTTGCCCTAATTAAAACGAAATAATCATTGGTAAGCCCTGTAATGAACCATAAAAAATGAAAACAAACAATCCCAAAGGCACCCAGTTAAATATGAATATAAACAAGAACAGGAAAACAATTGAGGCAATTAATACCCCAATAAATTGTTTTACCCAAGAAGCTTTTTTCTTGGATTTACGTGTTTCCTTTACTGTCATAAATAAGCTGGCAACTAACTCAAAAAAGAGCAAAATAAGGGAAAGTATTATTGAAGCAACAAATATCCTAATGCAGGCAATTAATACAAGCAAAATATTTTCAATCAAAGTATACTCAATTTCAGGGTCACGAATAGGGGCAATTGAGGCGCCAATAAGCATAAAATAAATATAACCAATAAGCAGGACAGCAAAGGAAAATAAGAAATTAAAAGCAAAACAGGATTTCATCCATGAAAGAGAATATTTTTCAGCAATTCTTTCCCTCACGGGGGCAAATAATTTATAGCCAATAAATGAAATTATTGAAACCAGAATAAGCAACTTTGAAAAAGAAACTATCCCTGACAAGATTAATCCAATATCCATCATGAAAATAATGAATTAATTAGTATAAAAGAATTGCTTTCACAGGAAGAGCACAAAAATCCATTGTATTTCAAACAAGTCAGACTATTTGATGCCCAATGAAAATAAAAAAAGAGAGCTTTTCAGCTCTCATTAGAAAAAGAATTATTTCTTCAAAATTATTTCTATTGAAGAAACTTTTAGAGGTCTTCCATCCTGTGTTATTACTTCTTCAGTGGAAATATTTATGTCAATAATCTTTACAGTTGTATCCCTGTTTCTTACAATCTCAGCAACATCAACTGCCCTGGAAATAGATTTTCCTCTTGCTTTAACAATAACCTCTTTGGCACCCATACCAAATTGTGTTACTACTGCAAGAACATAAGCCATAGCCCCTTTTTTCCCAATATAAACAAAGTTTCCTATTGGTGCCTGCGGAGCCTCAACCTTTGCTTCCTTGATTTCCTTTGATTCTTTGACTTCCTTTGCTTTAGTTTCTTTCTTTTCTGCCATGTTTGATTCCTCCAAGAAATTAATCGAAACAATTAGAAAAAAAATGATTTAAAAACCAATCGGGAAAATTGGATATGCAAAAATTTCAGCAATAAATCAGCAGGACCTGTTTTCCCATTTCAAAGTAGGATAACTTGCTCCCTCGCAAATATCCCAAACATTAACAAAATCCCAAGTAGATGCACCCGCAGTATAAACACCATGGACCGCATGCATAAAAACGGATTTATCGGCCTCATTATAAGTTACATTTTCTCCAGTAGCTCCAATGGCATACGCCGGCCCAGAGCCATCCCACCAGCCACAGTTAGTAATGGTCGCACCATCTTCCTTACCATGTACCAATCCTCCTTTCCACCTTTCACCGCCCGTTGCAGTACCAACGAAGTAAGAATTAGAAATTGCACTAGTGCTGTCAAGATAACCCATTAATCCTCCTACATCATATTCGCCATAAACATTAACATCCGAATAACAGTTTGCAATGACTCCGCCACCCGTATTATACCCTGCCAATCCCCCTGAACCATAATAAGTACCAGAACCTGTATTAGTTACAGTGCCTGTAACATAGCAATTAGAAATAGTTGCATTACCAGTGTTCTGCCCTGTCAATGCCCCTATCTGCCCCAACCACGGATGAGCAATTACATTTGTATCCCTAACAAAACAATCAGTAATATTAGAATCTGTATTAACACCTACTAAACCCCCAACCCACATATTGCCATATACACTTACATTGGTTAAACCTGTATTTGTAATAACCGCTCCATTTGTTGAACTAAAAAGCCCCACAAAATAAATATCTCTGTTTATGTAAATATCTGATACAACATGACCTTGACCATCAAATGTGCCCGTAAAAGAGTAATTTGGCGGATACCAACCGGCAGTATTCGGTCCAACAGGCTCAAATCCTGCTCCGCCATTGTATAATGCCCCGCCTGAATGAGTATCATCGTAACAATTCACATCATTCATCAAAACATAATCACCATCTAAATTCAAATTCATCCCTTGCAATTGTAGACAATTATTTATCTGATAAGCATTAGCATCAACAGACAAATCATTTGCGGAAGAAGCGCTGCCTGAATTACCCCATTCATCAACACAATTCACATCCCACAAATAATTCACATCATTTAAATTATAAGAAATAGAATTCAAACCCAAAACCGGAACAATATCATTAACATCAATCCCATCAATCAATAAACTACAACTATTGACATCAGATGCATCCCAAACATTAAAATCAAAACTCACCGTAGAACTATAATCCCAAAAATTATTATCCTCAGGAGACAACAAAAAAATCAAAGGAGAAACATCCTCGCCACTAGGTTCAACAACAACCGAAGGATCCGCTGCCATCACCACAGGAACACAATCAACTGAAACAGCTAAAGGAAATTCTTTCTCCAAACCATACTCAGACTCAGCAAAAACAATCACATCACAAGTTCTTGTTTTACCTTCAAACCCGGCACAAGAACAACCAGAACTAACTTCACTTAAAGAAAAAGTTTTTGTTTCACCCTGAGATAAAGAAACATCAGGATAATTATTATCAACCCCCTCAACACTCAATTTAGTAATAATCAATAATCCGCCAGAACTATTACCTAACGTAACCAAACCATCCCCGCTATCATCAACAACAGCCTCAGAAATACTAATCAAACCAGAAGACTGAGCAACCCTAGAAGAAACAGAACCAACATTAGAAAAAGAATCAAAACTCGAAGAAACCAAACCTACAACAACCAAAGACAAAACAACAATAACCCCAATAGTCACAAGATACTCAATAGTACCCTGCGCAATTGATTCTTTGTCGCGAAAACTAATATCTTGAAAAGACAACTTCATAAAAACTACATAAAGAAATAAGACTTCAAATAATATAAAAGTTCCTAAGAAAGGCATATGCCAAAAACAGCTCCTTTCAATACAAGAATAAATACAAATAAATACAACTAAAAACTTAATTTAATCTGTATTGAAATACTAGTGTTTCTTATGATGAGTCTCATTTATGCTTTTTTTATTTTAGGCAGTTTTCCTGCAGGGTACCTGCTTTTGAGGACAGGATTCCCCAGTACTCAAAATCTTTCAGGACTAAAAAAAATAGGGATTAGTTATTTAATGGGGTTAATTATTTTCGGATCACCAATCTTTTTCCTTGATTTTTTTGAAATAAATGAGAATTATTTTTTTGCCACATGCTTTATTTTTCTCGCAATGGCTTTCGTAATCCTTTATGCAAAAAGAATTACCTTCAAAGAAACTGATCCAAAAATTATTGAAGAAAAAAAGAAAACAGGGGAAATTTCTAAAATTAATGGGGAAGCTAAGACAGGGCGTAAAAAAATTATTTTTGAACAAGGATTAATGGTTAAATCAAATACAAGAGGAGAGGAAACAAAAAAGCAGGTTTTTAAAGAAAAAGACGATAATATACTCAAAGTAATTGAAAGGAAGACAAAGGAAATTGAGTCAGAAACAAGGGAAAAAGAAAAGAAAGAGGCCCTCAAGAAATTAAGGAGTTTCGCCCAGCAAGTAAAATCATCTAATTCAGGAAAGAAAAAAACTGAGTTGGATAAGGCAAACGAAATGAATGAAATTGAAGAGGATTTGCTGAATAACCTTGAAGAAGTAAATGAATGAAATAAAAGATGATTTCATATGCCAGAGAATGTTCCAAGAAGAATGATGCGTTTTTACAGGAATGCTGAACAAAAACAGCAGGATGAGGACAAGGAATATGGAAAAGAAGATTTTGTTGCCCCTAATGGTAGGCCTATTTTAAGTGAAATTCCTTCAATGAGCTATGAGGACCTTGAGCTTGATAAAAAAAATTATGAGGAATTAAAGAAAATTCACGAAAAAAACCTTGAAGAAAAACTCGCTTTAAGTGAAGTAGAGAATTTTAAGAACCGGCATAACAGGTTGCCTACAAAAGAAGAATCAAACCAAATAGCTGAGAATCTTTACACCCAGCTGAAGAACACTGATATGAGCAAGATTTACCCTGAAATGGCTTCACAACAATCAATGGAAATGGGGCAGGGCAGGAAAAACAGGAGACTTGCAAGGGCAAGAGCGAAAGAAGCCGGTTCAAATGAAATGCAAAATGAAGAAATAAAATCTGAGCAACAGCAATTCCAGCAGCCTGTTTCTTCAAATATTGTTGATGTAAAAGCCCTGCTTGAGGATAATACTGACATGGATAAAAAATCAAAAAAAGGGGATGAATTTGATTTAGGGTTAGATGAAGATATGGAAGGAAATAATGAAATAATAGGGGAGGAAAATACAGAGGAAGTTGAGGAAGAGGAATTGGATAAAAAGCAAAAATGCCCTAATTGCAAAAAAGGAACTGAAAAAATAATTTATTGCCCGAAATGCGGTAATGCTTTTTGTGAGAACTGCGCAAAAAAAGAAGCAGGGCAAATGGTTTGTCCAAAATGCGGCCAGCGGATAAAACAATGAAACTATTTTTTAATCGGGGTTATTGATTAGGCGGAACCCCTTCAATTTTAGTGCAACTAAAAATACTACTAGCACAATTAGAAGAATCAGGATTAGGACTATTTGGATCAGAATTATTTGGATCAAGATTTTTTAATGCATCAATCCTTTTCGAAACCCATGTGTGCAAACCTATTGTATAGGGGGAATCACTTAAAGTTATTTTCCCAATAGCAGAATCAACTTTCCCGACATTAGGAAAAATGCATTTTTCAAGCACTGATTTTTCTGTAGGATTGCAGGAATAAAAAACCCTGTTAATGTAAGAACATTTTTTTGTAAGGGGATCGCAATAGTATTGGCCTTCTGTTCCAGAATCAGAGGGAACATGAACGGCTATTATCAAAGCAATGTATTTTGCTTCCTGGACTGTTGCCCCTTCTTTTATAACATAAAAAACATAATCAATTGAGTCATCAAATGGTTTCAGTACAGAGTAAAGAGTATTGGCAATTGCTTTCCTTGATTCCATCCCTATTTCTTTTTTTTGAGCAAAATCCTCCTTAATAGAAGCGAGCAAATAATCATACTCGGAGGCACTTACAGGGGTTGAAGGATTAATACTTACTGCTGAACCATCCCTCATGACATTAACATAGGTAATTACTTTCAAGGAATCCATGGCGAAATCGCTTGAATAAAAAGAATTAAGGGAAGATTCGGTTGAAAGCCCATAATTTATTGCAAAATAAAATAATCCTGTACAGATAGCTGAAACAATTGCAATAAAAAAAAGCGAATCAACAAGCGCGGCTTGTGCACGTGAATCATTAAATAAATTCATTCCCACACCACCATAGCCATTACTGCAGGAATAATGACATACTGAGTAGAGCCATTAATTGTCAAAGGATATTGGACAGCAACGGGGTAATATCTTAAAAAATAACTTTTTTCCATCCCTGTAAAAGCCCTTGAACCTACTTTAATATAATTGCAGAAAAAACCTTTTTTTGAGCCCTCTAAATCGGCTGCAAGCAAATCCGTTGAACCATTATCAGCAATGCTTTCATCTTCAGCCATTGAAATAAAATCATTTATAACTGATTTCAAATCACTCTCTGAACTATAAATCCCGGCCATGAAATTATAGGGAAATCTTTTTACCTTCACTGATTTGCACTTGGAGTCAAACTGGTCAATGCCAAGGATTAGTGAATCGCCCTTTATTTCCCTTGCAACAGAAGTCATTTCCATTTGTTTCCTTACAGAAGTATTCTTGGTATTGTAAGTGTTTAAAGTCATGGAAAAAATAGTGAAAAATAATACAAGGGCGACAACAATAGGGATTAATGAGGGCAAATCGTCCCCAATAGGGCCGATAAACCCTTTGTGAGAAATGAACTTTCTTGACATGCAAACCAGAAATAAAACGCTTATGCAATTAATAACCTTTTTGGTGAAAAAGAATTGCATTAACTTCAGGACCCTGTGACTTCAGTGAAGAGGCTTTTGCAGTCAGCCCAAGTATAGTTCCTTGATTTATCATAATCAACAGAAGCCTGGGTAGATTTATTGAAACAAGAAGGCACTAAATCATCATTATTTGTCTTGCCGTCAAGTTTCAACAAGAGGCAACCAACACGCAAAATATTTCGCACACAATTGTTAGGTTCTTTCTCTGTGGCACAAGGAATAATGTAAACAGTTTTCTTTCCCTTCTTTACCTCCTTCAAAGCAACAAAAGCATCAGGGGAACTTGCTTGGGCACCTTTTGATGCAGCTCTTGGATAAAGAGAAATCTCTGTGTTCTTACCATCATTGTAAGATTTTTCCAAAGGAGAGGTTTCAGAGATAAAATTAGTGTCAACAAGAATAAACTCTGCATCTGATGAAACGCTTTCTGCAGCAATAATATTTTTTTTCGCAGAACCTGATTTGTGTTCAATAATCCTTAATATAAGCAAATTCTCAATTGTATCACCTGAACCAAAACTTTGTTTCGAAAACTCCAATTCATAAGGAAAAGCTTCATTGCTAAAACCATAAGTAAGTACATTTGGGAGAGTAGTGAATTTATCTGAGCAAAACAAATCATTGTTTATCTGGTCGGAAACAATTTTTGAATTAGAAATAAGCAGGGTATTAGCTGATTCAGCCAAACCTATTCTTGAAACAAAATCATAAAAAAGAAGAGCAACAACTGCTATTCCTGCGGCAAAAACAAGCATCTGCATTTTGCTTAAAATGAATCCAAGCATCAAAAATCACCTTAAGAGCCGCCAGCTTTATAAAAAACACATATTTTAGGGTAAGTATCTCCTGCAGGAGAAATATTGCTGAAAACATAACTCCCCATTTTTATCTGTCCTTCATCCATAGGATTAATGGGCATATAATCACTATAACCAACCCCTGGAGTACAATCATTAACAAAATTTGTGTAAGGAGGCAAATCAAGGCATTTTTGCTTAAAGGCATTTGCAATATTAGGGTTAGAAAAAGTCATTACATAGCAGCCATCTGAAGGATAATTGCATCTTGCAGAACAAACAGCTTTATCATTTTCAAATTCAATCTTCATTACAGTTCCTTTAGAAGAAACACATCTCTCATCAGGACTAAAAAAAAGCTTGTTCTGGCTTTTCCTAACCACGGTGTCCTCTAAGGAAACCTTAAACTTAGTCATTTCCCTGTCAACGGTATTCAAGCAAACCTCAGTATTAACTTTTTCTAGTGCCTGATAGCCAACTATGACAACAAAAGACATTATTATTACGGCGACAAATAATTCAAAGGGAGCACTAGCTTGAGCCCTTTGCTCTTCGAGCCAAGCCCTCGGGGACAATCGCTTTGCATGAGCCTTTTCGTTAATAAATTTACCCACTAAAGTCATCCCAAAAATAATTCCTGAGTTCACTTGGTTTTTGGAATAGTTTTCTGTGCTTGTTGAAACATAGGCTTAACTATAACAACCAAAGCCAAAGCAGCTATCGCAAAAACAAGAATCATATAAACCATGCCAAAATTGCCATCGCCATTATCCTCAAGAAAAACAGAGTTCTTTTCAAAAAACGAATAGAGTTTCATAAAAAGAATAAGGAGAAAAGAAGTATATAAAACTTCTTTTCTTCAAACTAACTGAAAAATTTACTTTGATGATCTCATTAATACAATTGCACAACAAGGCTGTACAGTATCACAATAACTGCTTGCTCCATTACCAACATCATAAGTTATACCACCAGTATTTAGTCTTTCTAAAGCAGCATCAAGAGCATCAGTTGTTTGCTTGCAAACAACTTTTGCACTCATCTTTTTCTGAGTTAATCCTGTGTAATGAACGGAACTGCCATCTGGTTGACTATCTGTAACAGATATACTATCAGTATCCACAAACTGACCCATTGTAAAGTAAATTGATTTTGCATCAAGATCAGTTTTTGTTGACAAATCAGCTGTATCAACAGAATCTCCTTTATTCAAAACAAAATCCTGCACAGTTGCTTCTCCAGAAGGTGAAGCTGTTTTTAATGCATTAGACATTACTGTTTTTGCATCAGAATAAGCGCTTGTTCCTACTCCCCCTATTACCATTAATAGAATTATTAGGATAGCAAAAGCTACAACCCCTGCAATCATTAATTCAAAAACACTAAATGCTTGTCCTCTTTGATTCATTAAATCACCTTAATTACTGCAATAAAGAGAGCAAAGTAGTATTTAAACTTGCTTTCTTTGTTTGGGTTAAAAGTTATTGTATTTGTTTGCCGAAAGAAATTAAGCAATCAATGCAGCACTCATTTTTTTGATTAGCAGGGTTACAGGATTGGGATACGCATTGAGCATAAACTTTTGTCTGGAGGTTCTGCAAAAACTCGGCTTTCCTAAAATCACTGCTTATTTCAACTGAAGAATACCTTGAGTCAAATCTAAAGCAATCAGAAATATAGCCTGTCCAAACTTGCGCATCACTTGAATCAACTGCAAACCCCTGTGCAAAAGAAAGATCTTCTGATGCCAAAATCTCTCCATCAGGGGAACTTGCTGCTGATTGCACAAGCAACATTAATTCGGTTTTTGAGTGAATAATAACCTGTTCATTGAAATAAGCAATTGATGAAAGGATTATTACAAGAATAACTAATCCAACAATTGAATCAATCATTAAACGAAAAACTGTTTCAGCTTGAGCCCTTTCTTCTTTCAGAAGAAAGCCCTCGGGGAAAAAAGGCTTAGCCTGAGCCCTTTGCTCTGCAAATAAACTTTTTGATCGAATTTTTTTACTCAATTTTTCACCTTTACATTATTGCACTTATTGCCAGATTAGCTGCTATTGTTGTTACCAAGTAAACAGCCATTGCTATTGGCAGGGATTTTGCCAGATTTATTCTGAAAAGCAACTCATTGTCTTCCTTTATTTTTGTTGTAAAATAAGTGAGGATTATTACTATCATTGCAACATAAATTCCTATTATTAGCATGTAAAGCAATGGAGTGGCAAATGATTTGAAAGAATCAATGCTTACTTTGAATAATTCCATGTTCATTCCCCCTGTTGCGCCAGTGACACTCTGTACTCCTGTTGAACTCGTCTCCATATCAGGGGAAGCAACTATTTGCGAAAGAGTCATTATAACTACTTTTTGCAATGCGGTGGTAATTCCTAAAACCATTGGGGCAATAAAGAGAGCCATTGTTTGCATTGTTGTTGTGACATCAGAAACCATTTCTTTCAAGGATTTATTTACTTTATCCATGTTCTCCATTTGCAGGGATAAAGACATTAAGGTACGGGCAGCAACCTCAACGCCCAGGGAAACAGAATCAACAAGAAGGCGCATTGCGGTTGTAAGAACCTTTGAAGGAATTCCTTTCATTGAACCATAAACCGGATCAAAAACAGCTGTTTCCAAAGGCATCCCCATTAATTCAATATTCTCCACTGTTTTGCCAAAAATTCTTTTACTTATCAATAAATTTGGAAGAAATTCTTTTGCTTGTTTCAACGCACTTTCCACAGGTTTATTTTCACCCATGCGTGAAGCAATCATGTACATTGATTCCTTGAATTCATCCTCCATCTGGATTACTTGTAATTGTGCCTGACGTTTATAAATATTTGAATAATATAACAAGAAACAAAACGCGCAAACAATTGTCAGCAAAGCACAAGCCCAGAAAACATATTTTGTTGGGTCATTACTTGGTTTGCTTGTAATATCAAGTAATCTCTTAAAAGCAAGGTTCTCGGCTGTAGCAGGGTCAACTCCCTGCGTAATCAATTGCTTATAAAATTCACCCTCCTTTATTCCCCCCCCAAACAAAGGGTCGGTTATTTGGATGAAATATAAATCATAAGCAACTTTTTCATAATAATTAGGACCATCTTTCTGGAATACTTCACTCCACTGTTTATCAGCAGGAATTATTTGCAAAGGGATTGAATAATTTCCTTCCGCATCTTTAGGGAAAAGGTCTTTAGGAGGAAATCCTTCCAAAGACAAGAAATAAGAAATTCCAAAGCCAACTATGAGGATTAGAACAAAAACCATTTTTGTATTAATCATCCCTAATCCAAACAACATGTACCCTTTTTTTGGCAAAGAAGAATAATTATCATCAATATTAGGGGGTTCGTAAGTCGGAGGCCTTTTTTTCACCACACTTTTGGCAAAACTATAGGCAATCATAGGAATCATAAAACAATAAATAAATATCAGCACGGGAGGAGTGGCAAAAGGGAAACTGGTGAAAGCAGAGCCAACAGGAAGAATTATTACTAATAATAAGGGAAGGAGCACTCCAATATAGAAGAGCATTACGGAAGGCTGGTTTAATGAACGAGCATAATCCCCCATTTTTTCTTTAACACTGTCAAGCACATCCATCATTGTTTTGTCAAGAATCTGGTAACGCTTTGATTCGCTTGGTTCCATTACTGAGGCACGAATCTTCATTAAAGCTTCTTTTAATTCAGTAGAGTATTTTCCCCAATGAAGAGCCATCATGTCCAAGCCTTCGCTTATAGAAGAATAAACTCCTATTTGGAAATCCCAAATTAATTTTTTGAAATCATCAGCAACTTTTCCTTTACCATGCTTAGCAGAAAACTCAATTGATTTTTCTAAATTAGGGACTAATTTCATTGACATTATTAAATAGCCGACCATTTCAGGGACATAAGTAAGGGCTTTGTTTTTTTCATCATCGGCAACGCTAATAGGGTAATTGTAAATAAAAAAAGCAATGAAGCCAATTATTCCAAATAATCCGAGGGAAAGAACAAGGAAAACAGTGAAAGCGGATTCACCAAAATTGTCTAAGAGAAAAGTTATTGGAATTATTTGGTTATTGCCAATGGTTAAGCCAAATCCAAATAAAAAAAGAATTATTATGAAAATAACTGCGGGGATTGCTCCGACAATAACTGTTCCTTTTACTCCAGCCATTAATTCTTCTGCGGTTAAATGCCAGCCAAGAAAATCAATTGCTTCCTTGTGCTTTTCATCAAAAATAGCTCCTTTGCCGATGCCTTTGAATTGGTTATTCATTTTTTTGCAATACAAAACAAAATCAGGGTCACGCTCAATAGTGGTTTTTGTTTCACCCTCAAAAATTTCTGAAACATCCGTTATGCCGCGGTAAAGTTCTCCAGGGGAAGCCTCGTATGACATTTTTTTTTGTGGGGGCAAAGAAACACCTTATTTTCTTGAAATAATAGAATAAAGAACTATAAAAAGCAAACTATTGGAGTATTCTTTATTGTTTTTCTTCATACATTTTCTGCAATTTTTCCAACGTATCTGCAATTTTTTTTGTTTCCTCTTCCACCATCTTTTTTGTCCAAGCATCAAAAGCTTCTTTTAATGAATCTCTTTGTTCCGCGCTCGGAGAAGAGTTTATTTTGTAAACCAAGCCATCTCTCTTGATAATGCCTAAATCAATTATTCTGTTTAAATGGTAACGAATTAGTTTCTCACTCATTTCTACGGAATTTTTTTCCTTAATAAAATTCATTATATCAATGGTAGAAGGGAATTGTTTTTTTGTAAAAAGAAAAGTGAATAAAGCATCAAAAACAAGGAAACCTTTATCCCTGGATTCTTTTGGAGAAATTAATCCCAAGGAAAGGCAGGACCAGCGGAGCAAAGATTTTTTTGTTAAAGTAACGGAAGCAGGCAAATCAACCTGGCGCAAAGTAATTTCTTTTCTAATTAATTCTGATTCAGGAATCATAAAAATGCACTAAAAAAAGGAAAAACTCTTTTTCCTTACTTTTTATTAATCAAAGAAGTATTTATTTGTGAGGGTTTGAAAAATTCAATTGAAAAAAACTTTTTTTAATATTCAATTAATCAACTTACTTTTGAGTAACGTACAATTACAATGCCTGAACCGCCTGCACCGCCGTTACTCTCACTTCCATAATACCAACCAGTTCCACCTCCGCCACCCCCACTATTAGGAATCCCATCTTCTCCATTTTGATTACATGTGCCATCTCCCCCTCCGCCACTTCCGCCGGTCCCAGCAGGATATTCTGGATGTCCCCAACAATCCCATACTCCACCGCCTCCGCCACCTGCATAAGTAACTGTCGTTCCTGATATTGAATTAGTCAACCCATTACCACCATTGCCACCACTAGTAACAGTGCCCGTCACTCCGATTGTTCCTGCTCCGCCACCGCCACCGCCACCACGACCACCTTCATCACCACCATCACCACCATCACCACCGTTATTTCCCTGATTAATTGTTCCTAATCCACCTAAACCACCAATAGGAAAAGACCCACCTCCCCCCGAACCACCATTACCACCATTATTATTCTCAGAAGGGCAATAAGCTGCGCCACCACCACCACCAACTGCAACAATATCACCAAGACTAGAATTTGAACCAGACAAACCCTCCCAACCAGAACCAATTCCACAAGAACCAGAACCAGAACCACCAGCACCTCCAGCACCAACTATTACTGTGTGGGAACCAGCAACTACAGATGTGGATTCAACATACACATAACCTCCTGCACCTCCCCCACCACCGGGCACGGTTGATTCTCCCCCACCGCCACCACCGGCAACAACTAGTACATCGGCGGAAAGATTTCCTGATGGGATATTGAATGTTCCACTGCTCAAAAAAGTATGAATGCAATAATTTCCAACAATAGTTTCTGTGCCGCCAGTAGCAGGACACACATCTAATATTGTTACACTTCTTTCTTCAGTTTGATTTGAACCTACATTTGCGTCATCAGCAAATGCTTGGTAATTATAAGTTCCTCCGGAAAGATTTTGCTGATTAGAATCAAAAATCCATTTATTTACATCATATTTTCTTAAATTTGAATAATAAAGTTGATTAATATCATCTGCAGAAAGAGCGCGATTATAAATACGAACTTCATCAATGAGGCCGGGAAAATAATACATTGGATACAAATTATGAGACATTGTTCCAGAGCCTATGTAAAGCGGCAAATCATTTGTATAAATAGCTGATTTAGTGTGATTTTTTGTTGTAGCCAATACGCCATCAATGTATATTGATATACTTGTACTGTCAATTGTACTAACCACATATGTCCATTTGTCATAAGCACTTGCAGATGCCCAATCTCCGGAAAAAATTCCGCTTTCAGTACCATCTTCGCTTGCTGCTAAACCTATAGACAGGCCTTGAGCTTGCAAAAACCAGGTGCGCTTCTCACCGAGATCTGCATCGCCCCACTTGCTGGCGATTGGACAATACGGCCTGCCATCACCACAGGCTGGCGCAATACTTACCCAAGCAGAAACGGTTAAGTCCAAATCAGAAATGTCCAAAGAATCAGCATCAGGAATAGTGGTATAATCATCACTACCATCAAACTCAAGTGCACTTCCATATCTGCCGTTTGAATTCAATATACTTCCAGTGTTTGTCCCATTATTTCCATACTCACTAACATCAGTAACATTAACAGAATCTTCACCTAACGCAGAAACATTATCCAAATTCATCATTAAAACCAAGGAATCATCATAAAGAGAATAATTAGTGTCATTCCAATTCCATTTGAATTCATTCAAGTCAGGAGCACTAGTAATGCTGACATTTATATCCACAAAAGAATTTTCTGTACTCGCATTATCAGCAGGAGTAGGATCAATAAAGGATATCTCTGGAAGAATGTCCTCTTGCGGTTCGTTACTTGGCTGAACAACAGCTGAAAGATTAGTTGCGCTAGCAACAGGGACACAATCAACTGAAACAGCAACAGGAAATTGTTTTTCTAAGCCATATTCTGATTCAGCATAAATGATTACCTCGCATGTTTTGGTTTTTCCCTCAAAACCAACACAAGAACAACCAGAGCCAACTCCATTCAAAGAAAAAGTCTTCTCATCACCCTGAGACATACTAACATCAGAGTAATTTGAATCAACCCCATCAACACTCAACTTGGTAATAATCAAAAGCCCGCCAGAATTATTTGAAAAAGAAACCAATCCATTCCCATCAGCGCCTACAACAGCATCAAAAACACTAATCAAACTAGAACTTTGAGAAATCTTTGAACTGGCACTGGCAACATTGCTGGAAGAATCCGTTGTGGACATAACCAAGCCGACAACAATCAAAGAAATTACAACAATAACAGCAATAGTAACCAAGTATTCGATTGTCCCTTGGGCAATCGATTCTTTCCCGACCGAGCAAAATCGAGTGGATTTTGCGGGTCCAGCAAAACTTGAAAGTTTTGCTCGGAGGCTTTTTTGCTTCAGCAAAAAAGGCTCTTCGATAGTGCCCTGCGCGCTAGAATTCATGTAATTAAAGTATAGTTCATGAACTATTTAACCCTTTCAGCCCTTAATCAGAAGGAAAAGGGCTACAAGGAATATTGCTATTCTCCCGATATCAGCAAGCGAATTAATCACAGGAATGAATGGAAGTGCTATTGCTATAAGCAAAATTATTCCAAGCAACTGGTTTGTACTTAATTTAGCCATGAAGAAAAAGAGCTGAGAAGAGTTTAAAAAAGTTCAGTGAAAAAAATTTAATAAAAAAATTAACTATACATAATTAGGGGTTTGGGAAAAAGCTTAATAAGAACCCCGCATTTACTTAGATAAATTCTTTGATAAGAGTCGGTGGTTTGAATGATTGATTTGAGAGCGGAACTTAGCCCTATTAGAATGGTTCTTGCAAGAAGAGAGCCTGTGGAATTAATGATTGAGCTAAATAATAATACAAATAAGGACCAAATGGTTTCAATTGAGATTCATGCGGGAGATATGCTTGCTTTTGATAAAGGCGGAAGAATGAATGTGCAGAGCAAAAAAATAACTGAGTTCAAGGCGGGAGAACATTTGAGGGATTATTACCATATCTATCCAAGGCCTACTGCTAATAAAAGCATTCAAACTGTTAGGATTGAAATTAATGAACACTTTAACGGTTCTTTCCAGTATGTGCAGAGCAAAAAAATAAAAGAACTAACATTAAGAATTGATTAATACAAAAACAAAACAAATAGGGGTTGGTGTTTTGAGGCTATACATTCCGGGACCAGTAAGTGTATCTGAAGAAACTATGCGTGCAATGAACAGGGAAATGATTGGGCATAGGGGAAAAGAATTTCAGGAACTATTTGGAGAAGTTTCTTCAGGATTACAAAAAGTTTTTCAGACAAAAAACAGGGTTCTTGTTTCAACTAGTTCTGGCTCCGGATTAATGGAAGGAGCGATAAGGAATTGTGTTAATGAAAAGGTTTTGGTTTGCGAATGCGGAGCATTCGGAAAAAAATGGGCTGATATTGCAAAAGGATGCGGAAAAGAAGTTGATGTACTGCATACTGAGGCCGGGAAAGGAATTAAGGCAGAGGATTTAAAGAAAAAACTTTCAGAAAAAAAATATGAAGCTGTTTGTGTAACGCATAATGAAACATCCACAGGAGTAATGAATCACTTAAATGAATTAGCGCCAATAATCAAAGAGAGCGGAGCACTGGTTTTGGTTGATACAGTTTCTTCCATGGGCGGAGCAAAAGTGGAAGTGGATAATTTAGGATTGGATGTTTGTTTGACTAGCTCGCAAAAATGTTTTTCTTTGCCCCCCGGATTAAGCTTTGCAAGTGTGAGCGAAAAGGTATTGGAAAAAGCGAAGGGAATAAAGGGAAGAGGATATTATTTTGATTTTGTTGAACTGGCAAAAGAATATGATACAAAGCAAACACCTTACACCCCTGCTGTTGGACTTATTTTTGGGTTAAGAGCGCAATTAGAGAGAATGATACTTGAAGGGATTGAAAATGTTTATGAAAGACATGAAGATATGGCGAGGGAAACACAAAAATGGGCAAAAGGAAAAGGATTGGATTTATTTGCGGAGCAAGGGTACAGGTCAGCAACAGTTACTTGCATAGAGAATACTAAAAAAATTAATCTTGATGAAGTAAAGAAAAAAGTTAAGTTAAGAGGATATGTAATGGATGCAGGGTACAGGAAACTGAACGAAGGATTGACTGCTGCAGGGAAAAAGGATACGTTCAGGATACCACACATGGGAAATCTTACTGTGGGAGAACTAAGAAATTATTTGGATTGTTTGGCGGAAGAAATGAAATTATAAAAGACACAAAAACTTGGACAAATATAAAATTAAGGGGTTGATGAAAATGGTAAAAGTATTGATAACAGATCCGGTTAGTGAAACAACTATTAGTATTCTCAAGGATGCCGGGTTGAGTGTTGAAACTAGATTTGGGTTAAAAGAAGATGAACTTGCATCCCTTGCCCCTAACTATGATGCTTTTGTTATCAGGAGCGGAGTAAAGATTACTAAAAAAGTTCTTGAAAGCGGAGCAAAGGGTAAATTGAAAATAATTGGGAGAGCAGGAGTAGGAGTGGATAATGTTGATAAGGAAGCTGCTAAAGCGCTCGGGATTGTTGTAGAAAATACTCCTTTTGGGAATACTAATGCTGCCGCGGAGCACACCCTTGCATTAATGATACTTTTATCCAAGCACATTATTCACAGCCACAAAACAATGAAAGAAGGAAAATGGGACAGAAAAAGTTTTGAGGGAACTGAACTTAAGCATAAAACATTAGGACTAATTGGATTTGGAAATGTAGGAAAAAAAGTTGCAAAAGTTGCTTTAGCATTTGAAATGAATGTACTTGTATATGACCCATATTTGCCTGATGAAAAATTTAAGGAACTTGGAGTAAAGAAAGCGGAGTTAGCTGAAATTTACAAACAAGCAGATTACATTACAGTGCATGTTCCCCTTACTGATAAAACAAAAAACATGATTTCTGACAAAGAATTTGAGCAAATGAAAAAAGGAATAAGGATACTTAATGTTGCACGCGGAGGAGTAATAGATGAAAATGCTCTCCTGAAAGCAATTAATGACGGAAAAGTTGCCTGCGCAGGATTAGATGTTTATTCAGAAGAACCGCCAACAAAAAAAGAATTAATTGCACATGAAAAAGTAATTTGCACCCCACATTTAGGAGCATCAACAATAGAAGCACAGGAAAACGTTGGAATAGAGGTTGCGGAGCAAATAGTTTTAGCGCTGAAAAAAAAGGAAATCAAGAATTGCGTGAATGGATTGACAAAATTAAGGGCTTAGGTTCTTGAAAATTCTTCCAAAACCCTTTCCTCCATAGGAGTAAGCTTAATCGGCTTAGGGCTTGCATTTGGCTTCCTTGAAGCATTATCCCACAAAAGCAATTTATTCAATATCCTATTCATTGTTTCCATTCTCTCAGGGAAATTCTCAACAAGAAGCTCACCCCTCCTTGCCCTGTAAAGAATTGTTGAAACCTGGTTGGCTAAATTATAATAAGGCTTTCTTGGGTCAGAAGCTATTTTGTTTACCTGGGCAACCATTCCTTCCCTAATCCACAACCCTCTTGGACCACTTGCACCCCTCGAGCCAACTCTCGGCCTGGAAAAAGTTCTTGGCTTCATACTCTTAGTGCTGGCATTTGCCATTTTTTTTCTTAAATCTTCAAGAGTCCTTTTCGTTTGTAACGAATTCATAAGAATAAAACCACAATTGAAGTATTTAACACTTTACTCAAAAGGCAAGAATTTTATACTCTGGAAAAGTGATTTAGTTATGAGACAAGTGTTTATGCGATTAATGAGGAACGTGAAAGGAAACGTTCTTAATACAAAAACAAAAATAACCAAAACAAGGTTTCTGGCACATACGGGAGAATTTAAACAAACAATGAGAGAAAATCGCGGGCAATTCACAGCAATTAGAAAAATGATTGATGAAAATTATTCAGGGTTTCTTAACGGGAAGAAAGCAGTTGATGCAAAAAAAGGAATAACTATAAGCCCAGCCAGAACAGGTTCCCATAAAGGAAATAAAAATTTAATTACTTTAAAAGTTGAAACTCCTGGAAAAAATTATTTTGTAAAAGAGGAAATATCAAATCCGGCAGTTTTGCTTAAAAAATATAAAAGAGCTGAGAGGTTTATCAGATTGCTTGGCGGAGAATATAATGGATTCAAAATCAAATTAATTAAGCCGCACATAATTTATGGAAAAAGAACTGATCCCAAAGGATTATTCAGAACAATGATAGCAACAGATTTTTTTGAAGAAGGAAGAGTGAATCTTGTGGAAGATTATAAAGGAAAAGATGTCAGAGATTTGAGAGTTGCTATAGAAGAACTGGGGAATAAATTCAGCAGAATAGATATTCATGAATCTTCACATATAAATTCATTTTATGAAGAATCAACAAAAACTATTTACTTATTTGATGTCTAAATTTTTGCCGGCAATTTGCTTTGCAAATAGTTAAAAGCACTCCTTGGTTTGCCTCTTACATGAAAGTTTATTTTCCTTACGAGAAAGTTAGGGCGGAGCAGCAGGCCCTTGTTGCTGATGTGGCGGAGGCAGTGGCAAAGGAAAAAATTTTTTTAGCGCACGCGCCCACAGGATTAGGAAAAACTGTTTCAACTCTAGCGCCTGCTTTGAGTTATGCTTTAGAGAATAATAAAAAGGTTTTTTTCTTAACACCCAAAATTTCACAGCACGAAATTGTTTTAGAAACCGCTAATTTGATGAATGAGAAATTCAATTTAGGGATAAAAACAGTTGATCTGGTTGGAAGAAAACAAATGTGCATTGATCCATTTCTCTCAAGAACAGGAACAGGGTTTTATGAGGCGTGCGCGAAAAGAAAAAAAGATAAGGCGTGCAAGTTTTATGGAAATACAAAAGGGTATACTCCAAAACAAAAAACAATTGCATTCAGAAGGAAAAGAGAAATATTGCAGAACTACAACAAATCATACTTATACATAAAAGAAAATTGTGTTTTCAAGGAACTATGCCCTTATGAAATAACCCTTGAAATGATAAAAAACGCTAATTTAATTGTAGGGGATTATTCTCACCTTTTCCATGAAGATATTAGGGAAAATATTTTGGGGCAATCGGGGATTCAATTGGAAGAAATTATTGTGGTTGTGGATGAAGCGCATAATTTCCCTGAAAGATTAAGGGACATGATGGCCACAAGTTTTGATCTTAATGGATTGGAGAAAGCAATAAAGGAAGCAAAAAATGTGGGGGCATTTGAAACAGAGTTTCTCTTAAAAGATATTGAAAAAGAAATTACTTTATTGGGAAAAAAACTTTCTTTGAACAATTCTGATGCTGTTTTATCTCCAAACGAAATTGAGTTCCTGAAAAAAGTGGCTAAACAGGGTTTGGAACAAATAGAGGAAACTGCTGCTAAATTCATGGCGAAAAACAATACAGAGAATTCCTTCCTTTTAGCGCTCAATGAATTCCTTTACGAATTGTTAAAAGAAAAAGTGCATACCCTTCACGTAATTGAAAGAAAAAATGCTTTGGGAATAGGGGTTTATCCGCTTGATCCGTCAGAAATGGCTAAAGATGTTTTGGAAAAAGTGCATTCAGCTGTTTTAATGTCAGGAACATTATTGCCTTTGGAAATGTACTCTGATGTGTTGGGAATATCGCAAATAAATAATGAAAATGAAAAAAGATTTGCGGAACAAGGGAAAAAAGATGAGCAAAATGCGTTACATAATCGCGGATTTGCTGTAAGCGCGCATGAATTAAGAGACCAGCAAAAAAACATGGTTAAACATAATGTTAATTCAAAAATTTTGATGAAAGAATACAAAAGCCCTTTTCCAAAAGAAAATAGATTGAATTTGTTTGTGGAAAAAACCACTATGAAATATACTGCAAGGAATGCGGAGCAATACAAGCAAATAGCTGAAACAATTGATAAAGTAATTTCCAAAGTGCCGGGAAATACAATAGTTTTCTTTCCTTCATTTGAAACCCTGGAAAGCATTTCCACACTGCTGAGGACCAGGAGGCAAATCTTGAAACAGGAAAGGGAAATGGCACAGGATGATAAAACAAAACTGGTGCATAAATTCAAATTACTTGGTTCGCAATTCGGGGGAGTATTATTGGCTGTTAGCGGAGGAAGCTTTTCAGAAGGGCTTGATTTTCCGGGAGACTATTTGAGTTGTGCAATAATTGTAGGAGTGCCATTCGGAAGAATGGATATTTACACAAACGCATTAATTGATTTTTATGAAAAAAAATTCCACAAAGGATGGGAATACGCTTACAATGGACCGGCAATAACCAAAGCAATGCAGGCATCAGGAAGGGTAATCAGGACAGAAACGGACCGCGGAGCATGCATTTTCCTAGACACAAGATTTTCAGAGCCAAGATTCAAGGTTTATTACCCAAAGGATTTTGAGGTAAAAAAAACAATTGAACCGGAAAAAGAAGTGGAAAAATTCTTTAACAAAAAATAAAACTCTTTCTTAAGGAAAAAGATTATTCCAAACCTTATTTCAAAGCTTTTTTCAAAATGTTTCTTATAAAAGAAAATTTGTATTTAAGGTATTTTTTTCCGTGATTGGAATACAAATGAGAAGCTTTTTTCTTTAATTTAATATAATCATTTCTTGCTTTTTTGTTTGCGCGCAAATAATCCCTAAAAGCAAGTGCTTTTTCAATTTCTCCAGAACCTTGGAAGGTTAAGTGCAAGTGAACTAGTTTTGCAGAGCCGGATGAAACATAATATCTATAAAAAAAACTTCTTTTTTTGCGCATAGTGTGATCATATACAAACCCTGCTTTTTCAAGCAGTTTTTTTGATTTAGAAAAACTCTTTTTTGAAACAACCACAATAATGTCAATTATTCCTTTGCCCCCTAAATTAGGAACTGAGGTGCTTCCAATATGGTAAATCTCCTTATTTTTTATTTCAGAAAGCGCTTTTGAAAGAAAACGCTTTTGGGTTAAAAACATTTTAGGGTATTTTGGAGAGTATTCCTTGAAAAAATATTTTTCAGCAATAGCTTTCTCAAGAATATTCATATGTGAATAATAGAACAATATAATTTAAAATTGAAAAAAACAAGGGCTAAGAATTATATACTTCCCTAAACAATTCTTTGTTATGATAAGAGCAATTAAAAGGTATAGTGAAAGAAGAAGGCGCCTGACTAGTTTAGTGGAAAGTACGCGTGAGAGCCTAAGGGATGCAAAAGAAACAGGGGTTGAGCTTAATGGCATTATAAAAGCTGCCAGAAGGGAAAGAACTGCCCTAAACGGTGCAAGAAATAATGAAGCAATAACTCATTTCAGGGCATTAAAAAAAATAATTAAAAGGCTTGAACTCATTGACAAATCAAGGTTTACAAAAAATGAAAAAAATTTTATTGAACGGACAACAAGGGCCCTTGAATCAAGGGCTCCGGTAAAAGAACAGCAGGTGCTGGTTGCTCTGGAAATAATGAGAAAATATAGTCCCTTACTGGCTGAAAACGCCCAAACAAGTATGACACAAAGAGGATACAAAGGAAGGCTTTTCAATAACAAAAACAGGGTTAGTTGAGTGATGCAATATGAGTCCGACTGAATTTCCGCCATTTACTATTCTGCCAAAAACAAGGATAATTCTTTCAGGTACGCATTATGATTTAACTTCACCCGAACATTTACAGCAAATGAAAGGTCTCGGGGTAAAGAAAGTCTTCTTTGTTTTCCCAATAACCCAGCAACAACTTGAGTTAAGCGGAGAATTCAAGGCAAGCCCGCTGGAAAAAATTAATTTAATGGATATTTATGCAAAATTCAAGATAAACCCGATGATTGCAACAATCCTTCCGCAAAACGGAATACAAATAACTTCATTACTAAGAAATCCGAGGACTTTTAGAAGTTATGAATCTTTTGATAAAGAGGCCAGGGAAGTACAAGGAAAATTTGTCATTCAATGCATGCATGGCAGGCATGCAAGCGCTGCTTATGCATTATACCATTTAGCTAATTCAACAAATCATTCCCTGCCTGAAATACACAAAATATTTTTTGATGCAGGCTTCAAAGCATCAGAGCTGGAAAGAATGGAAAGCTTTTTGATGGATGCAGGAGTTAATTTAAATAAAGTAACTGCAGAAAAAGAAAGAATTATTTTAGCTCAAAAAAAATCATTAGCAAGGCAAATGAAGAAAAGAATGAAAAAAATTGCAAGAGGATCAAAGCCATTGCGGCATAACCGCCATTAGGTGAAATAAATGGTGATCAAAAAACTAATAAAAAAAGCTACTTCAGCTTCACGAATCAAGAGCTTAGCGGCAAGGACAGGGCTGAATTCAAAGCAAATAGTTGCCAAGGCAAATGCGGTTAGAAGAGAAGAAGATGCAAGAAGAATTCTGAAAAAACTTGAGGCTCTTGAAAAAAATGCACATGACAGGGAAAAAAATTTTGTAAAAACTGTAACATTGAGAACGGAATTAATAAAAATAAGAGAAGCGCAGAAAAAACTACACTCAAAATAAACTCTTTTTCTTGGACAATTTTTTAAATTATTAAAAAATAAAAATGTTAAGTATATAAACTAGAAAGTTCTTTTACTTGTCATGGCAAAAGCAAAGCAAGAATCTGGAGTTCAATCAATGTTTTCCTCGTTTTTAGATAACTTTAAGGATAATTTTATTGGCGTAATGGGAAAAACAATAAAAGAAAAGATTAGGAAACTGGAAAAAATGGCTTTGGAGATAGCACTAAGCTTTGTTTTCTTTTTCATATCAATTATTTTTGTTTTAGTGGGATTAATGTTTTTTTTAAAAGAGTATTTTCGGTTTAGTTATTCTTTAAGCTTCCTGTGCGTAGGAATAATCGCACTCCTAATAGCATATGCTATTTATGGAATTGTGAACAAAGAATAATTATTTTTAAAACAAAAAAGGAGGGAAAAAAATGGGTTCAAAAAAGAAAAATCCTGCAATTGAGCTAGCAAAAAAGGATGCTAAGATTGCTATGGATATTGCAAAAAAAGATGCTAAGAAAGCATTGGCTATTGCAAAAGTAAAATTCGAACAAGCTCACAAAGTTATTGACAAAAAAATTGAAACACACCCAGAACAAGCAGTGCTTGTTGCAGCAACACTTGGAGCTGCTATTGGTGCATTAGCTACATATGCTGTTTTGAAAAAAAAGAAATAATTAATTGAATGGCCAGCCTTAGCTGGCCAATTTATTTTTTAAAAAAAAATTCCAAGGCTTAAGATAAATCTGTAAATTTGGTCCTTAAATCCTTAATTTTTGGCCAGGTTGAAGCTGGAAACTTATTGATACATTTTTCACTTTTTTTGGCACAGTTCGCCCTATCCCTCTAATTGATTTAATGGGCTTTAATTTCGTTAACCCAACTTTTCTCAGCAATGGCATATTCATTTCACCTATATGAAAACAACAACCATGATGAATTTAAACTTTTAGCCTCCACTTCGGAATAAAGTATTTCTTTAGGAAACAAAGTATTACATAATATACATAACCTATTTTTTAAGTAATTTATCTAGCTCTTTTTACAAAATTCTCTTTTTATTTCAAAAACACAATTTTCATTTTGCACAATTTCTAGGACATTTCTTCAGTTGTCCAAAAATAAAAAAGTATTAAGTTGAGCACCATTAGAACTAGTTCTTTGATCTTATTCGCGTAGCTTTACTTTGTCTCTTTTGGCTATCTCTCGCAGGTATCTTTGCACTATTTCTGGGTTCGCGTGGCCCATGTATCCGCCCGGAACTGCTAAATTACTTTTTCTTTGATTTGCCTTTGGGTAAGCTAGATTTGCTTCATGTATGCTTTGATGCAATCCTGCTTTCTTTCCTCTTAGGTAAGCTGTGCTCATAACAAGAGTATTGCCTTTGACCCTAATAATACTTTACTTTTTTTACCACCCAACCCATTTCTTATACATAACTTTTAAGACCATCCTGGCTTAATGCCACTTTGAGAACACCCTAGGGCGCTTCCCCTAATAAATTATTGCGGGCATATTTAATTTTTTTCCCATATTTTCCTTAGGAATTTTGCCGTATAACGATGATTATATGGCTTCCTGAGGGCCAAAATGGGGCTTTTTGGGGCACATTGAAAAGGCGCAAATAGCTTAGAATGGCTCAAATCGCCAAAATGGATTATTTTAACAAAAAATTACGTCGATACGTGGGCAAAAATTGGGCTTGGGCGGCTAAGGTGAGATTGGGTTAAGGGCAAGTAGCGGAACTGGGCAAAGGAAAAGAATTAGTTAAAAGTGAGGGCTGGATTTGTTATGTATCAACTATGCCTAAAGCTAAGCCTGTTGACCTTTTGCAGACAGGATTTGGAACCTATCATGAGGATAATTAAAATGTATTCGAAAGTAACCAAAGAAAGTTGATCCTAAAATAAGTTCAGAATGTTGCTTTCCCTCTTCAAGATTAACCATACAACGAACATCAAACATCAAAGATTGCTGCCGTCCTTTCCTAACTATAATCCTCAGAGAAGATTTAGTCGTAGTAAATGGCTCACCCTCATATGATTCTGCAGAGCATTTATCCATAGAATCGTATTCAAGTGCTAGTTCATCTGCAAGCTCTTTAGGAATTAATGTGAAATCAGAACCCGAGTCCAAAATAGCATTAACGACTAACACAAGCCCATTGTTCCCATGTAACTCGACCGGAATTATAGGCCTTTTTACAGAAATCCCGCTTAGAAGTTGTTTTTTACAACTATATGCAAAATTCATAAATAACTAGCCGTTTTTTTTACCTTTGTTATTAACACCTTTGATGCTGGAATCGCCTGCTTTTTAAGACTTTCAAGCACATCATGCAATTTCTTTTCACTTGAAACGACTTTGCTGTCGTATATTGCAACCCATGACCCATCAGCATATCCATCAAAAGAATGCTTTAGAAAAAAACTGAATTCACCATCAATATTAGAACTCATCTCAAAAACCCCTCAATATCCATAATACTATTATGCAATTGTCTATTTAAAATTTTGCTTCCTTAGAAAACTGAATTTAATCGAAAAACCCAAAATGTAATCTTTTGAAAGCATTAGAGAACTCAACTTTTTTAGAATAAAAACTCTTTGGGAGCTAAGTGCCGACGCAAAACAAAAGTGAGAGTTAAAAATAATTTTTATTGATGAGAGTTAAATTTGTCCTATAAAATGGGTTTTTGTTCTGTTACCAAGCTAACTTAGGATAGTATTAGCACTTTGTCCCTTATGAAGTTTAAAAAATCTAGAATATCCTTATTAGTTAATTTCGAAAATTCAGGATCATTATGGGCTGCTTGATTCCCAATTGCATAATTGGCCCTTAAGCTACCCTCAAATGGCTTTGTTATATGCCCCAAAGTCTTTAAATCAATAATTAGTGCATCAAACTTTCCCAAAAATTTCTTTCCAACTTTTATTTCATAAAATTCCCTCAAAGTTGTTTCAACAATAACTCGCCCGTAAACGGCCGCTGCGATTAAAAGATTATTTTTATGAAATTCATACGCTTGATCAAGCATAGTCGAGAAAACCTCAAGTTCCTTTTTATAAAACACGTCATCCACAAACCCTTCCTTTAATGAAGACACAATCCATCCAAGAATTGCATTTGCACGAATAATGTCCCCTTCAACTGTATCCCAAGAAAACAGTTTTCTTTGATTCAGATAATCCTGACTAAACGAGGATAAAAATCTACTAAACTGCGGCGAATCTCTTGTAAACCTCAAGGAAATTATATTAAGTGCTTCACTTTGCCACTTAATCAGAGAACTCAAAAAAGAATTATCAGCATAGTCACTTGTACTACGCCCCATTGATTCTAAACTATGAAGATAAGAAAAATGCTTTTCAAATTCCTTGCCTTCAATCAACAGAACTGAAAGTTTATGCAGAGTATCTTGACCAACCATATTCAAGAAATTACAAACCTTTCTCCTTTTATTTGTTTTCAATTCCCACATTAAATAGTTTTTTAATTCATTTCTAACAGACTTCTGAAATGGATCTGACCCCCGAAATCAAAGAAAAACTAATAGCTCAACTAAATTACAAATTTACGAAGGACGGAGCTGTGTCCTTGAAATGCCCAATGTGCGGAAACCAACAGTTTGTCTTGGTCGAAGAAGGATTTACAGCGCGAGATATTAGCCGCAATTATGAACAAAGACAAATAGGTGGGCAAGGCATCCCAAGTATTTCAATAATCTGTACAAACTGTGGATATATAGCAGACTTTTCAATAGGCGTATTGGGACTTCTTACAAATACCCCAAAAAATCCAGACTCAAAAACAGAGCAAGCAACAGAAATGGATCCCAAAGAAAAATAGGCTTTCTTATGACTACACAACGAACCTCACATGGCGGAATAATATCCTCACAAAAACAAGATGTTGTGTACAACAATACTAAAAATGAGATTTTAGCAGTTAACAAAGATAGGTTGAAATTAATCCTGATTGATTATGAAAAAGCAAACGAAAATAGAGTTAAAGCATGGTCTTCACTAGCCGTTTTTCTCTCAATAATAATAACCATCGTAACTGCCGATTTTAAAGATTTTTTGATGAGTAAATTCTTCTGGCAAGCAATTTTTTATTTATTTGCAGTAGGTTCCTTCCTATTTTTTATCTATAGTTTATATAAAAGTCATAAAAATAAAAAAGACATTGAGCAAGTAATTAAAGAGTGTCAAGGGAACTAAAAGACTCCCCCCAATTTAGTTTTTCCAAAAAAATTTCTTATTGAGGAAAAACCCCCTTCCAACAAACTGCCTTATTTCTTTTCTTTGTTAAAGCATCGCCCCATCATTTCTAGTACGTTTTCGTGTGTTGCTAGGTACCAGTTTTCTTTGAGTGCTTTTTCTTTGAGTTCTTTTGAGGGGTTTAGTGCGATTGGTTTGTGTACGTTTTCAAAAATTGCTTTGTCTTGAATGCTGTCTCCTAATCCAATGGTTTTTTGGAGATTGATTTTGTGTTGCTTAATGAGTGTTTGGATTGCGTTTGATTTTCCTTTTTCTAAAAACATTAAATTCCCTGTTATGTTTAAGTACTTTCCATTCTCTATTTTTATTTCCAACCCCACTGCTTCATCAGCACCAATTTCTTTTGCCACTAATTCAGCTAAATAATCCCATCCCGCACTGATTAGAAAAACCAAGTACCCTTTTTCTTTTAAGAGCTTGATTAAAGGTTTAGTGGAGGAATAAATGTTTTCCTTTTTCCACTCACTAAAGAATTCATTCGCTTTCGCCTTGAGTTCTACAGGGGTAAAACCATTGAAGCACTCTGCTACGCTTTGACTCCATTTAGGGACAAGATCAGCATACTTTATTTTACCGTTTTTATAATCCGCCATTAAAGATTCATGCAAAGCAAAGGATTTCTTATCTAAAATTCCTTTTGCTCCAAGGTACCTGATAAAATCAACACTAACAAACCCTTTTGAGAGAGTTCCGTCAATATCAGAAAAAACAGCTTTCATATCAAACACTTGCTTTGAAAATATAAAAACTTAATCGTACGAGAGTTTTTTATTAACCTTTCTCCTCATTATAATGTAATGAATTTCACAAAATTACTTTTGGCTTTAGTTTCTTTAGCTCTTTTGTTTGGTTGTACACAAAATACACCAGGTTTTTCGTTTAACCAGCCTTTTCAAGTAAAAGAAGGGGTAACATATCAAGTGAGTGATTTGAGTATTAGAGTGATTTCTTTTTCTGATTCGCGTTGTCCTATTGGAGTTCAGTGTATTTGGCAGGGAGAGTTAGGGGTTAATTTGCAGGTTAATGATAATAATGTGCATTTGGGGGAAATAAATAAGAGTGCTTCGATTGATATGAAACAGAATGTGGTTAGTTTAACCTTGGTTTCTATTGATACAAATCAAGCTGAAATTATTGTAACTAGTACCCCTTGGGACCAAGTTGTTTGTAAAACGGATATTAAGACTTGTTCTGATGGAAGCTTGATAACAAGAGACCCTCCTTTGTGTAATTTCGCTCTTTGTCCAGATGAAAAATAAGTAATCTCTTTTTTTGTTACACTTATTTTTCAAGATTATTTATAAATCACTTAACCTGCGTATCCTTTACCATGGAGGTGGTAAATAATTCATAATATTAGGTTAGAAACAGATAGACTAATTCTGCGGGATTTGCAGATGAAGGATAGTGTGTTCATAGCTAAATGGTTAGCTCCGCTTAGCGTTACACGTTTCCTTGCAAAAGTACCGCACCCATACTCATTGACGGATGCACAATCCTTCATAGGAAGAGCTGTTGCAAATCAGGTTAATGAGAAAAGAGAAGGGTATCCTTTAGCTATAACCCTAAAGCCAGATATATGTTTAGCTTAGTCTGCCCCTCTTGACGCACCCATAGGTGTTGTTGATTTAACAGGGGTAAGTTACTTTAACGGCACCACTGAGTTAGGTTATTGGTTGAGTGAAGAGTATTGGCGCCAAGGAATAATGACTGAGGCAGCCAAGAAAGCAATAGAGTTCGCGTTTAACTCTCTTGGGTTAACCAGGATAAATGTTTACGCAGCAACAGAAAATATTGCTTCAAATGCAACCATAAAAAAGCTTGGTTTTGTTTTTGAGGGCATGCAAAGAAAAGCTATGCGCTCAAAAGCAACAGGAGTACTGCACGATAAAAATGCGTACGGGTTGCTGAAAGAGGATTGGGAAAAATCTGGCAAATAAAACCAAGGGGGTTTAATCCCCCTCTTGGGAAAAAATGTATCTTTATATTGCATCAATATAAGGCACTAATTGTATTACCCCGTTTTTTTGGCCAATTATTTGCAAGTGATCAGTATCAAGTGGTTTTAATGCAAAACTTGTTCCATTCTTGTTCTTTATCCAATCACTTGCAGGATAGTTTTTTGAAAGCACTACTTTTCCTTCCCTCAGAACATCAAATGATTGTAATGCAATTTCTGATCCTATTCCAAGAAGTTTTTCCTTTAACTTGTCTTTAGGTAAATTCATTTCATTTGATAACCGGGTAAGCATTCTGTTTGCTTTTGGATTTAAATCAGAATGATAAAAATCGCCTATTGTCGGAAAATTTGAATACCTCATTGCAATGAATGGTCCAACAGGATGCCCAATGGGTTTTATTATAGTAAACCCTGCGTTAGGACTTCTTGGATTAATTGCATCTACCATTCTTCGTACAAACCTAATTTCCTCTTGAGGCGTTACTTTGTAATGTTTGCTTGCAAGGGTAGGAAATTTTAGAACAACCCCTTCTTCGCCTTTCAAGTGAAGTAACCTTACTCCATAACCCGGGCCTTTGTCTTTTTTGCCCGCTGAAACAATAACCCCCGGTACATGCCCCCATTCCCTCAATTTCCTTTCATCAATATTCCGGAGATTTCCAAAAGCTCTCAACGCTCTTTTTGGAAATTTTCTTCCAGTTCTCTGTTGTTCGCGTTTCATTACTGAACGCAATCTTTTCAAAACAGTTTTATCAAGTGGCTTAAGAACCATATAACAATTAGCTTCAAAGGAAATACTTTAATCTTTCCCTAAAAAATTTGTCCAAGAATTAATGTTTAAACTATTATTTTGTATTCTTTGATTAGTTCATTGTCAATATATATTTTGACGTGATATGTTCCCGGGTATGGATGGCCGCTCATCCCCGTTAGTTTTTGCGGTTCGCCAGGGGAAAGCGTAAATGAATATTCCCATGGCTGGGTTTCTGTAAGCACTTCCCCTTCATAATTCTCTCTTACCATTACCGCTCTTCCATAAACCTCTTTCCCATCCTCAGGAACTTTTCCAAACACAGCAAAGTTTATTTGATCTATCCCGCTAAGATCAAGTTCTTGTAATCTTTCAGCATCTGCCCTGTCTTCCTTAGCAATCCAAAACTCTATTCTTGACAAGAATTCTTTAGAATGCCTTGATATAACATTAAAATCTTTTTCAGCAACAATAGTTGCTTTTGTATTATTAAAATCAATTTTCACTAATTGCAGAGTATATTTTCCCCCTGGCAAAATATTCCTCCCTTCATTGTTTATTGTTCCTGCACCTGCTCCTCCCTCAGAGGGAACATCAAAGTAAGGGTAAATATCCAGTGGAATAATTACTTCATTCCCATCCAGAACCCTAAAAGCAAATCTATCCCCTTTCTTCAGCCCTTCTTCTTGCGGATAAATTGCTTCCCCGGTTACAAAAGTTGTTTTATTCAAATCTGTAGGATGCTCTGCCGGATAAGTTGTTGTCAAAAGAAATATTTCCACATTAGGATCAATTTCTTTCCCCATAATTATGTTTGCTTCTTTTACTATAGGAGGCATTTCATTGTTCCCAAAAAAAGAATTCAAGAAACCTACTAAAAAAATAAGAATTACTACAAGAACAATTAACCCTATTACAAGCAATACAAGTGCTTTTACTAAAAGAAATATTCCTCCAAAGAAGGATGCAAAAAAACCTTTCTTTTCCTCTTTAGAATCCTTATCAAAACCCATACACTAATTACCTTTTTTTAAAATAAAACCCTTCCTGTTAAAAATATGTCCAAGAATTAGTGTTTTCAACAACTGTTTCTGCATTTTTTTATTAAGTATTTTTGGTGGCTTTCTTCCGCTTCCCAAAACTCCCCAACTTTCCTAATATCAGTAACTATTGGTAAAGTATATTTTTTGCTTCTAGCAAGTCTTTCTTTTGATAAAAAGGCTTTCTTCTTTTGTTCTTCAGAGTGGTAAAAGATAATGGATTTGTATTGTTCCCCAACATCCTCTCCTTGTTGGTCAAGTTGAGTGGGATTATGAATTTTCCAGAACAAATCCAGGAGTTCCTCATACTTAATTCTTGTATTCTCAAATGCCACTTCCACTACTTCCACGTGTCCGGTGGTATTTGTGCAAACCTCTTTGTAAGTTGGGTTCTTCACTTTGCCCCCCATGTACCCTGTCCTTGTTTTGCTTACCCCTTTGGCTAACCTGAATTTTTCTTCCACATGCCAGAAGCATCCCGCACCAAAAGTAGCTTTTTCAATCATTTTTTCTCATTTTTTTCCTTGAACTCTAAAGCACAGGAATTAATGCAGTACCTTTTCTTTGTTTTATTTGGTCCAACAATTAGCGTCTAGTGCGTATTCTTTTCCTCATTTTCACAGCAAATTTTTTTCTTGCAAGAGACCTTCCCCTAATTGCTTTGCCCATTACCGAATTTGCAAGCATTTGTTCAGTGAAAAACTTTTCATTGAATAGTTTGTTAACCATTGGCTGCATTTTTTGCAAATCGCGCAGCATTGCTTCTTTTACAATTTTAAGATTGAGTTTCCCGTTAAACCTGCTGTTTTTCCTGTTCACTGCCGCATCCCAGCAATCAGCTATTGCCAATACCTTTGAGTATTCAAAAGCCAATCTTTTTGCGCGCAAAGTTAACTTATGCGTACCGTTAGGCAATCTTTCAGGATATGGTTGTGGTCCGTGCCTGTGATGGTTAACCGCTATGTACGCTGAGAAAGCATTTGTTGGTTCTACCCTCTTGAAAGTATCAACTGGATGTGCTTTCATTGCTGCGCTGTCTTTTGGCCCCCAGTTTTTTTTCTTTTTCAAAATCTCATCAGGAACAAATATTTTGCCATCATCATGCCTTGGTGCGGCAAAAAGCAATGGTTTTGTATCCATCCCTAAGTGCCTGGCTATTTTCATTGAAAGTAAAGTTACTCTTGCTGAGTGCAAAAAAGTTTCTTCGTCCTTTGCCTTAATTAAAGCCAAATCAGTCCTTATCCTGCCTCTATCTTCTTCGCTTAATCCGTAATGATTGAATAGTTTTTCTAAAAGTGGAATTCTGTGAGCCATGTAAAAAATGCATTTCTTAAGAATAAAAGCTTTTGTGGAAAAAAATATGTCCAAGAAAATGTACTTTTTTTTAGCAAGTGTTTTGTGCGTTGGCATTTTTTCCTAAAGAGTTAACTTTAAATACAAGATGTTAGAATAATATAACATGTTAGAAATAACTAACAAGGGTGGTTTTGATGAAAGGAAGCAGTGTTTTTAATGCAGGCTTGTTCTTAGCCTTTATCGGTCTCGGAACACAAATAGCTTTTGGAGAAATGGGAGTACTTATCGGAGGTGCTTTAAGCACGGCAGGAATAGTTCTGGTAGTAAAAGGACACCTAATGCAAAAAAACCCTGAAAAGTTAAAAAAAGACGAGCGTTCAAAAAAAATAAGTGCTTGGGCAGCATCCCATTCCTGGATGATAACAATTTTTGCGTTAATGATAATGTTTTGGATTAACAAGCTCAACATCCTAACCCTTGGAACAGACTTAGTAATCGGCTTAACTTACATAGTAATGGTTGCTTCACTAATGATTTACAAGTACCACTTTAACAAAAAAGGTGACATTGAATGAAAACTCATGTTAAAGAGTACCGGCTCAAAAAAAAACTAACCCAGGAACAGCTTGCGGAAATAGTTCAAGTGAGAAGAGAAACCATTGTCTTTCTTGAACAGGGAAAATACAATCCTTCACTAAAACTTGCCCATGATGTTGCAAAAGCCCTTAACTCAAAAATAGATGAATTATTTGAGTTTGAAGAATGACTCAACAGATTGTTTAAATTCATCAAGTGAGTTGTATTTATTATGAAATCACTTGCAAAAAAATCCCAAGTAAAGAAAGGAAGACCAAAAGTTTTGTTTGTGGATGATGATCCTGCAATTCACGAATATACTTCAAGAATATCAAAGAACCTCGGGTTGCTCAAGAGAACTGCTTTTCACCCCGCCCAGGCTAAATCAATAATTTGGGTAAGATTACGGGCAATTGCGCGTTTAAAGAAAAAATTGATTCTTAAAGAAAAGGTTGCTAAGAGTGTTGAAGAAAAACAGGATTTATTGAAGAGAATAAATACGCTTAGCATTCTTCAAAAGAAGCCTTTTGCTTTGGTTGTTTCTGATGTCAATATGCCTAGCGGGCATGCTGTTGGAATTAATTTTGTTCAGGAATTAAGAAAAAAACTGCCTGAACAACCGATTCTAATGCATTCAGACGACTTAAACTCCCTTGATTATTTAATGGAAATAGGTTTTGACAGGGAAATAAAAATTCCTGGTTCTGATGGAGAAAAATTAAAAGAAAGGCTGAAAAGCGAATTATGGCCAAAAAAATACCCTAAGAAAAGTAATGATGATGACTGGTTCTAAACTCAATTTCTTCTATACACAGTTCCCATTCAGGCATTTTTTGCCTGATGAAGCACAATCTTCTATTTCTTTCCAATAATAAAAGAATCCGCATTCAGGGGATGAGATGTATGAGCCCACATATCTTTTCTCTGAACCCACCCCACAATTGTATACGCTTGAATCAGTGAATTGTAATATTGAAGCAAGGTTTATTCCAGCCGCTGAAGCGCAATCACAGGTTTTAGATTGGCATGGTTTTACACACCCAATCAGATTATCCGAGGCTTTGTAACAAGTGTAACCGTAAGCGGAACCACAATCCAAAGCGCCTTCCGAACTAGTCATATAAGAACCATTACACCAAAGAGGAACATTAGTAGTAGATAAAGCATAGTTAACGTGATAATAAACCCCATTCAAATTCATAACTTCATTTTTTGCATAGCTCAGATACTTAACAATGCATTGCCCGTTTGTGCATACTTTTCCTAAGCTACATCCTCCGGCATCACATGCTTGGCTTGTCCCAGGCTTTGTTCCTGAACAATAACTATCCTCCACCTTTGTTTCATCATTTCTCTGGCAATAAACATCCCTTGTCTGACTGCCTGCTCCGCATGAAACAGAGCATGCTGACCATGAACCCGTTTTCCAGGAATAAGTATAGGAACTTACACAAGCGCCATTAGAGCAGGTTTCTCCCGCACTACAAACAATTTTCACTTCAGTAGAATCACTTGAAGAACAGTTGGCTTGTACTGTTCCAGGACTATTGCATGTCCATTCCCTGTATGTTTGCGCTACATCATTTCCTTGGCAAAAAGACTCATTGATGTATCCGTCCGTTCCACAATCAGAATCTCTTGAACAAGTTACTCCTACACATGCCCCACCAGAACAAATTTGGCCAGAGGAGCAACTTGTTCTCAACTGATTCAAATCAGAAGAAACACATGCAGAGGATACAGTTCCTGGATTATTACAAGTATAAGTCCTGAAAAGATTCCAAACATCATTCAAATTACAAAAATTAGTTCCAACCCACTCATTAGTTCCGCATTGCGCATTAGTGGAACAAGCGATTAAAGCATAATTACAGTAGCTTGAGGTAGTACCAGGATTTACACAAGTGTCCGTGGTTGAGGAATTGTAATCATTACAATTTGCGTTTGTTGCACATGCAATTTGAGTATGCGTGCATGCACTTGAATAAGTTCCCGAATTAACACAGGCATCAACTGTCAAAGAATTGTAATCATTACATTCTCCATCCGTAGAACAGGTAATGTTTAAGCATGCCCCATCCAAACATCCATTACTGCAGGAATATGTTGTTGTGTAAGGAGGCAATGCTCCGTTACAATAATTTTCTGTCACATGGTTTGCATCAGTACAAGTATCAGTTAGTGTTGTTATATTGAATCCATCCCAATAAGTCAGAGTTCCTTTCGTATACAAATTAAATCCTCCATCCGTATCAGTGCAGTTCTGGTCACACGCAAGTGCATTGGTTTCAAGCCATGAACAGGAAACAGCCTCCCCATCCGGAAGAGTATTTCCGGTTGCTGTATTTCCTGCCCCCGCCCCGCAAGAATTGTCTTGCTTGTTAGAACACATCTTGTTTCCTGAATAGTAATTATAATTTGAATAGGAAAGGTAAATTCCGTGGTAGCCATTGCTCATATTGTTGTTTATTACCCTGTTTCTGTTTGAATAACTCATGTTTATTCCCCCAGCATAATACCAAGGGGAAGAAGCTGTTCCATTGTAAGATAAATCATTGTTCTCCACATTGCTGTCATTAACATTATAAAAAGAAATTCCATTTCGGTATTGGTTTTCTTTAATTTTATTGTTTTTTATGCTGAGTCTATTAGAATCACTTACCAATAATCCTGTGTCCCAGCTTCCAAGTGAATTATTGTCAATTAATGTAATATAATTAGATTTTTCTATTTTAATATTATAATTTCCTCCTTGTATTCTGCAATTTTTTATGGTAACATTATTTCTCCCCTGAATTATGAATATCGTTCCTGAACCCACAGAAATAGAAGCTCCTCTGCAATCAAGTACTATATTATCTGCAGCAATGTTTATGTCATTAGCAGCATGAGCCCCTGGACAAAAATTTATTGAAGTAGTTATTTGCATTCCTCCTAATGGATCAACACATATTTCCCCATTGGGAACAAAACTACAATAACTTGAAGTAGTGCCGGGATTAACACAGCTATCATCTGTTTGAAAATTATAATCATTGCATTCATTGTTCGAGGAACAATTAATTGTTGGAGTATAATTACAATAACTTGAAGTAGTGCCGGGATTAATGCACTCATCAGTTGTTAGAGAATTATTGTCATTGCACTGAGTATTAAGTGAACAAATTATGCTTGTATCACAAACCCCATTTGGGCAAGTGAATGTTCCTTTGAGTGCTGCTTTAACTGAATCATTTTTCATGAATTGCTCCATTACTCCCCCTGTTCTGTAATTTTCTATTGAAAGAACAATTGGGCCCTCATCTATTCCTGAATAATGTGTGCTGTACTGGTTTTGAGAGTTGAATGAATCATATGGTCCATAAGTTCCCCATAGTCCTGAGTAGCGTGTATCATACAAATTTCTTAGTACCTTGAATCCAAGATTATTCATTAACAGAGTTCCATCTTCGCTTTTGAAAAACGGCATTGTGCTTATACTGCTGTAGGGCGCTATTGTCCCATTGTGATTCGCATAATTATTATCATTTGGGAGTGCTCCATTTTCACCAAAATAAGTTGTGTTTGGCATTTCAACTGCACTTAACCCCCAACTGTCTGCTCCGTAAGAAGAGTAAGTTACCGAGTTGTTTATTACAAATTGCCTGTTCGCTTTTGCAGCATTAATACTGTTTTGCCACCAATCAACCGCCGAAACACCAGTCATTATTCCTGTCGGATTATCTGCACCTATTCCTTCAAAATCAATAAATAAATGCGCAAATTCATAGCTAAAAAGCGAGCCAAAATAAGAGTTCACTACACTGTATCCAGCATAACTTCTTGTTACCCTTGGCCAGCTGAAAAGTGATTTTTTAAAATAATTATTATCTGGCTCTGTCGCAAGTGCAATTACTGAAATTAAAATTACTTCATCTGTCGGCCTATCCCATGTCTGGGCTATTCTCCCAGTGCTTGGGTACCATCCGTGTGTGAACTGGTAATTAATCCCATTATTTGTGGTAAAGTTATTTGATGGGGATTTTAAGAAATAATTCCAATCAGTGTTTCCAAGGATTGTGTTTGCTTTTTCCTTTACTTCGCTGCCAAAGTACTCTCCTGCTGTTATTACTCCTGCAAATAGGATTGCATTATCAACAGTGGATACTTCAGAGCCTGAAGCCGGATTATTATCCGCATTTACAAAATGAAACAATAATCCGTGTGTTCCGTAAGATGAAGGGTCACTTGCTTGTCCGTTTTGAATTGCTATTATGTTATCCAGAATTAGGTTTGTTCTTGTCCTTAACTGTGCGGGAGTGTAACTCCATTCAGCTGTCGTTCCATAACGCTGAGCCATTACTGTGAAAGCTGCTAACCCAAATCCTGTGCCTGCTATGCTTGAAAAACTTTTTACTGAAGTGTCTTTCACAAACCCATTGCTTATTGACTGTTCATAGAAGTATTTTGCTGCTTTTGCTTGTGTAGAATCAAGTAACTCTGAATTTGAAAGCACTGGTCCCGCAGCAAAAGCCTGTGAAGAAAACAATGACAATAGAAGTAGTATGCCGAAAAATAAGTAACAGCGATTACTAATTTTTTTCGCTGAGCTTTGTTTCCCAACAAACCCCATATTGAAAAACCCACACGAAATATTTATATATCCTACCTTTATCCTACTTTATATGACATGGTGAATTAGGATGAAGAGCAAGATTTCAATTACTTTGGATGAAAATGTTGTTGAGGGAATAAAGACAATAATTGATGGAATCTATATCAGGAATACCTCTCAGGCTGTGGAGTACTTGCTGAAAAAGACTCTTTCAGGGAGCAATAAAGCCATATTCTTGTGCGGCGGGGGAATCTTTAAGAGAACCGAAAATGGTTACTTCAGGCCTTGTACCCCTTTTATGGGTACCACCGTTATAGCACATAACATAAGGTTCCTAAAAAGCAATGGGTTTAGTGAGATTGTAATAATTGCACAGAAGGATTGCCTTGAAGAAGTAAAACAATGCCTTAGCAAAGAAAAAATAGCAGGGGTTGATATAAAGTATGTAGAGAACTCAGAGAATACCCAGGGCTCAATGGATACTTTGCGTATATCAAATATCCTAACAGGAACAACCCTTGTTGCTTTTGGGGATATTATCTTTTTCAACAACAATATTCAGAATTTTTGGAAAACACACTTATTGTACAAAGGAACCGCAACCCTTTATGTCCAGGCATTTACAGAGAAAATCGGCCATGCAGGTGTTGTTAGCATGGAAGGCAATCAGATAACCAGTTTTGTTCAAAAACCCGGAACAAAATTTTCCTTAATCCATTTTAGTGCTGTGTTTATCGCTGAACCAAGTATTTTGGATTATGAAGGGCATAGTTTGGAATATGATATATTCCCTGCGATGGCAAAGAAAAGGCAATTAGTTGGTTATATGAGCGAGAAGCCTATTCATCATTTCCATACTGAAAAAGAAATAAAGGATTTGGAAGTTCAATTAAAAAAGCCTTTCCAGTCCTGGAGCCCTTCAAAGGCAACTAAAAGAAAGAGTTCTTAAAAACAAAACTCTGTTACTTATTTCATGTTTCGTTACATGCTTGCCCCGATGGAGGATTACACTGACAGCGCTTTCCGGACCCTTTGCCATAATCACGGCGCTGATTTGTGCTTTACTGAGGTTGCTAAAATTGATGGTTTGGCAAGAAGAAACAAAGCTACTTGGAAAAAACTTTCCTGGAAAGACAGTGCCCCCACCCAAATACAAATTCTGCCGGGCAAGGATGAAATGCTTGAAAAGTTCTTAAAAGAGTTTAAACCAGAGGATGGCTTTAAGGGTTTTAATTTTAATTTCGGCTGCCCTGCTCCTGAGATTACAAAAGCAGGAAGGGGTTGTGCAATGGTGAAAAGAGTAACCAAAACAAACAGGTTAATTGAAATAGTTCGTAAATACAATTACCCCATTTCAATTAAGATGCGTTTATCTGAAAATGAATTCGAGAAAAGCGTTAAAGTTTACATGAATCTCATTAAAGGCACTAACCCTGATTTTTTTGTGGTGCATGCAAGAACCGGCACACAAACTTATAACGATGAGCCTGATTACTCTGTTTTTGAGGAATGCGTTTCCAGCGGGAAAGAAATAATTGCTAATGGCAGTATTGATTCTAAAGAAAAGGTTGAGGAATTAAAAAAAATCGGGGTAAAAGGAGTAATGATTGGAAGAGCCGCAGTAAGAAACCCTGCCATTTTCAACCTCTTAAAAGGGAAAACAATTGCCCCTATTGAACATTTGAAAAACGAGTACTCTGTTCTTGCTGAAAAATATGATTCAGATGCCAGGCACAAAAAAAATGTTTTAATGCGTTTGGGCCAAAAATTTTCCCCAACAGAACTTGGAAATGATGCTTAATTAGTTTAGTATCATTATTGAATAGTTTAAGATTGTTGCAAAACTTACCCATAAAATATAGGGTATTAACAGGTATGCTGCTTTTTTGTTGACTTTGTAAAAAGAAAGAATTGTAATAATTATTGAAAACCAAAGGAAAACTATTCCCACAAAACCCAAGAAAGCGCTTTGCATTCCAAAAAACAAAAAAGACCAAAGGACATTTAGCGCAAATTGAATTGTAAACCAGCTTAATGCAATTTTTCTTTCCTGCACAACTTTTTTTCCTTTGCTTTCCCAAATTAGGTATAGCGCTATCCCCATTAATAAAAACAAAATAGTCCAGGCTGGGGCAAATAACCAGTTTGGAGGAGAAAAAAATGGTTTTGTTAATGATGCATACCAAACAGGAATGTTGGGAATAGTAAAAATGGATCCTAGTGCTCCAATAATTTCACAGGCAATTACAAAAAAAATAAGGGTAAGTGCTTTTTCTTTGTTCATCACAAAGTAAGGTTTTTGTGGTTAATTAAGGTTACTAAAAAGCATGTCCTAAAAATAGTGTTATTATTAAAAAAAAGAAGTGGGTTCTTTTGGAACCCAGTTAAAAATTTAGTAGTTGTTTCTTGGTTTTTTGTGTTTCTGGTAGCAATCTCTGCAGTACACAGGTCTTGATGCATCAGGCTTGAAAGGTACTTCTGTTTCCTTTCCGCAATCTGCGCATGTTGCTTTATGCATTTCTCTTCCAAAATTATCTTTTCCATCAGCCATATTTTATTTCACCATTTTCGTGTCAAATTCATCATTTGACAGTTTAATTTATCTTGGAGAAGTATTAAAAACCAAACAAATAAGGCTTTTTTGTACAACTTCCTCTCAAAAATTAAATTTTCTATTGCTTTTCAGAAAAGTATTTAAGGACCGGATGAAGTATTTTATTTATGCCACGCGTTGTTGTTGGAAAAAATAAGTTCGGGAACCCGAAGGTTTTGACTTATCCCGGAACCCTGTTTGACTCCAGAGGCAATACTGCCTGGAGGGAGTGGGAAGTTAAGAACCGGTTTCGCGACTCTTCCCCTGTAAAATTATTTGATTCTAATGGAAGACTTTCCAAATCAGGCTCTTCAGGCCTCCTCTATGATAGGAGAGGAAAACCATTGAATGGCCGTAGCCTGCTTGAACTTTCATCAAAGAGAGAATTGTCTCAATTTTTCCAATCTCAAAGAAAATCCCAGGAAAGGTATAAGTGGATGCCTCGCAGATTAAGAAATGGGGGGCTTACTTTGGCACAGCTTGAACATATGCACGAAGGACAGGAAATGCAAGCCATAAGATTACTGTTAAGGGATTCTTTTTTTGGAACTGCAATAACAACAGGAAAAATGGTTATCCCTGAAAACAAATTAGTTTTAGAAGATGCTTTTATTCACTATGCCGGAAAACTTCCCCAAAGGGATTCTACTCGACTCACAATGGAATTAATCAGGCAAATAGCGCAGGATTATTTTTTTAAGGAAATGAAGAAAGAAATTGGTTCAAGAAGAAAAGCTTTGAGTGACGGGAAATTATTTGTGTTGGATAAAGCTAAAACAAGTGACCTTGTTGTTTCAAAAAATTAATTTAATTAGAAGAATCTGTTTTCTTTATAGTTCGGCGAATCTTTTGTTATTTTGATGTTATGTGGGTGGGATTCCTCTAGTCCTGCATTTGTCAATCTGTCAAATTCTCCTTTGTCTTTTAGTTCTTTTATTGTTGCTGCTCCTACGTACCCCATTCCTCTTTTCAGCCCGCCTATGTATTGGAAGATAACTTCCCTCACTTTTCCTTTGTATGGCACTACCCCTTCAACTCCTTCCGGAACTAATTGCCCTTTGCTTGTTTCTTCCTGATTGTATCTTTCTCTTGAGCCTTTATGTACTTCCATTGCCCCTAATGACCCCATTCCTCTGTATCCTTTCCATGGCTGGCCTTGTAAAAAAATCATTTCTCCCGGTGCTTCTTCTGTTCCCGCCAGCATGCTTCCCAACATTACTGTACTTGCTCCCGCAGCTATTGCAATAGTTATGTCCCCAGAATTAGTTAATCCTCCATCAGCACATACCGGTACTCCATACTTATCAGCTGTTTTTGCGCAATCATAAATCGCTGATACTTGCGGGCGCCCTATTCCTGCAATTATTCTTGTAGTGCAGATTGATCCCGGGCCTTGCCCTACTTTTATTCCATCAGCCCCCGCTTTTGCCAATCTTTCAACAGAATCACTGACTGATACATTTCCTACCACCACATCGGTATCAGGAAATTTTTTCTTTATTTCTTTTAGTGTTTCAAAAACAGGTTTTGAATCCCCATGTGCCGTATCAATTACCAGCACATCCACATTCTCCTCTACTAATTTTGCCGCTCTTTCCAAGGCTTCTTCCCCGGTCCCTATTGCAGCACCTACCCTCAATCTTCCTTTGGAATCAGTGTTATACTTTTCAGAACTCCCTGTGATTATTCTTTTCACATCAGAGAAAACATATAGCCCTGCCAAAATCCCTTTTTTATCCACTAAGGGAAGGGATTTTTTCTTTTTGGATTTCATTGTTTCATAGGCTTTTTTTGCATCAGTCCCTATTGCAACGGTAAGCATTTCGGAAGAAGGAGTCATTATTTGTTTTGCTAAAACCTTCTTATCCACACAGAAATCAAAATCATTTCCTGTAATTATTCCTACAAGTTTTTCTTTCCTGTCAAGCACCGGAAAACTGCTGAATGAATATCCTTTTTCATCCATTCTTTTTGAGATAGAAGCAATTGATTCATCCTCATAAACACAAATAGGGTTTTCAATTAACCCGTTCAGATTGTGTTTTACTTTGGCTACCTGGTCCGCTTGTTCTTCAATTGAAAGGTTCTTGTGTATTACCCCCAATCCCCCTAATTTTGCAAGTGCTATAGCCATTTTGCTTTCTGTAACCGTATCCATTGCCGCGCTTACAATAGGAATCTTTAGTTTAATGTTTTTAGAAAAAAGGGTTTCAGTGCTTACAGAATTCGGCATTACTTCAGCGTAACCTGTGCGCAGTCTGACATCATTGAAAGTGAGTGCCAAACCGTCTTTTGCTGCTTGTTCAAGCAAAAACTTTTCCAACATAAGAAACAACGAAACGAACAGTATAAAATATTTATGTAAGGGCAAAATAAATTTTCCAATCCTATTCCTATAAATATCCTGATGAGATTTATTCTCTCATGCCTTTTGTTTATCTTTTGCAGTGCGCTGACAATTCTTATTATTGCGGTTACACTAATAACCTTGAACACAGGGTAAAGGCGCATAACTCTGGAAAAGCAAGCAAATACACCCGTGCCCGCCTGCCGGTAAAGCTTGTTTATGCTGAAAAACTTTCTTCCTTAAGCAAAGCATTGAAGAGAGAATATGCAATTAAACAGCTTTCAAGAAAGGAAAAAATTGGTTTAGTAAAGAATTTCGAGCAGTAAATCAATTCCCATTAAATACTCTTTCACACATTAATTCATTATGGTTTCAAAAAGAAAGCAAAACAGATTAAATCTTGAACAGATTCAAAAGGACCGCGACAAGGATCATGAAGTACGTTGGATGAAAAACAAGAGAAGCTCTAATGAACAAAGCATAATGGATGCTTCAAAGAAATAAGTTAATTAAATTTTGTTTTTCTTAACAGCAGGCACTGTTATGTACAGTCCTGATTCTCCGCCGTGCCCAACAAATCCTTCTTTCTTATATGCCTGTTCTAATGCCTCATTCCGTGCAAAAAAATTCATCATTGGATAAACTTGTATAACAAATTCATCCCCCTTAAACTCTTTTCTTCCCAATTGCTTGCTTTCCTCAATCATCATTCCTATTACTCCTCTTCCTTTTTTGAGCATTGATAACCCTATTTTTCCCACAAAAAAGATTTCCACTATTTTCTTTGATTTATCCACAAATAGTTCTCCTTCTGCCCTGAATTTTTTTCTGCTTAAAGGAGAAATCAGTATTTCATAACTTTTTTTCCCGCCAATTTCCGGTCCGGATTGCCTTTTCAAAATAACTTTTTCCCCGGCTTCATTAACATAAATCCTTCCTTTATTCCCCTGCCTGGCTTGAACTATGTGTTCCCTTAACCCCGCTTTACTTAACCTGACCCTTTGCCTTCTTGCAGTCTTTGAGAATTTAGAAAAAAATTTGAGCATAAGAAAATTATGTTAAAGTAACTAATTAATCTTTGCTTGGCTTAAATCAAGTTTAGAAATTATCTTCTCATACCATAAACTGATTTGGTTTTTTGTATTTGCCCGAGCCTTTTCTGAAATATAGAGTTGTTTGAACCTACTCTTCTTCCTGATCCTCTTCTTACCGGCATGCAAAATCACCTAATAAATATGTTTCTTCAAAGTATAAAAAAGTTGGTATTAAAAAAAAGAATGGCAAGGAATTCTTTTATTCCTTGCATTCAGCTATTGGTTTGCAGTTAGCATCGCATCCTGAAAATACTGGCAAATTTCCGTCAGAGCACGCGCTTGGAAGACCATCATCAAAAAGCTTTACACAACTCTCATTCTTGCAGCATGATTTGTCTGTTGTATTCACAATGCATTCTATTCCGCATTCTCCTCTGTAATAAGCCCATTCTTCGCATTGTTTTCCATTTGAAAGAGTGCATATTCCTATTTGCCCTTCATTAGTATCAACTATTTCCAATGAGCCGTTGTGATCAATACAATTTACTGAAGCAGGGTTTGCTAATTGGCCCCCAGTATTTGCATCCAGAGCATTGCTGTCAGTGCATGGTTCTTCCCATACTCTTAAACATTTTTGGCTTAGTTCGCACCAGCTGTATCCTGCTGCAATCAAGCATCCATGTTCATCCTTGTCTCCGCCTATTAATCCCGGCCCATTTTGGTCACCAAGTTCTGTCGGCCCCGTTGTCTGACTAATGCATCCAGAAAATAGCATTAGTAAAACCAGTGTAGAAACACTCACCATAAAAGTTTTCATTAAAATCACCTAGAAAAAAAGCACTAAACAGGTTTTATTTGTTTGCTATTTGCCTGGCTGCCAAGCAGAGCCTGTATCTCCATTTAAGGTTTTTTGCCTTGCTTATCCCTACTCTTGGCAAGCAATTTATTTTGTTTCCAGCAAGAGTTTTTTCTTTTGCATTTGTTTCTTCAATCCAAAGCTTTCCCCCAAGTTTTAATCCATTAAAGTCTTTGTCAATGCTGAACGCTTGGCATAATTTTCCCGGGCCATTGCACAAATTTTTTTCATCTTCCGTATTCCTGTGTTTTTTCATTAATTTAATCCCTTTCAATGGAATTGCTTCTCTTATCAAAACAGCTCCTGCTTCCTTTGAACCACAGGTTATGTTTAAGCAGTAATGGTTTCCGTAAACAAAGTACACATACCAGTGAGCATATGTTTCGTGCATTATTTTTGAACGCGGAGTAATCCTGAATGCATGGCTTGCAGGGTCATTTTTTCCTTCATATGCTTCCACTTCAGTAATGATTGCTTCACATTCTTTTGAGCAAATCTTCTTCCCTAAAAGTTTCGGCGCGACAATATGCGCTGGTTTTGCAAAAAATTCTTTAGAAATCTTTTTCATAAAAAAAATAGTTCTTCAGTTCTTGTTAAAAATCATTCTAAAAAAAGAAAGAAAGCAAGGTTGCCCTTACTTTCTTGTTTTCATTATTATTGCCAATGCTAGGATTAATACCGCTAGATTCAAGGCTGGTGCTATTAATTGTCCTGCTAATAATCCATCAAGCACTATTAATATGATACCTAAACCATACACCATTATGAAGCTTTGCTGGATTTCATTCTTGTTTTTCCCGCCCTTCATTAAGTGAACTAGTTGTATCACCCATCCTATTACTAAGAGAACTAATCCTACATTGAACATTGTTAGTAATAATTCCAATGAATCACCTTGTAGAAACAAGCCTTTTCTTTAATTTAATCCTTTTGTTCAGCTAATGAAATCAATAAGAATATTCAAACATTTACATTGGAGGGGGGGCTGCAACGACTTCCATTTCCACAGTCAGATTTGCATTCGCATCAGCAATTACTGCATTGCTTATAGTTGTATAGTATCCATCCTTAACAAAAGTGCATGTGTGGGTTCCGTTAAAAAAATTCCTGTTCATATCCCCGTTAGCATCACTGTTGCTGTCAATTTTAGGCGGCCAGCCTGGCGAATTTAAATCATATTGGCCAGTACAATAAGCCTTAACATCTTCCAGAGGAATAACCGTGCCTTTGTCAATTATGAACATAAAAGCCGTGTACCATGGGCGGAACATTGTGACAACATAAGGCTTGGCATTCAAATCAGGTACCACTACAGACAAAGTCTTGCTGGTATAGCCGCTCTTATAAAAAACACAGGAATAACTTCCAACATTAAAATCAACAACAAAATAAGAAGCCTGAATATTCAAATCATAAGCATTCACATTGCAATCCATATTAACATCAGTCAAATGAGCTGATGAATTAAAATCAACAACATTGAAAGTAATAGCCGCACCAGAAGACGATGGGGGGAGTGAGGATGAAACTAATCCTATTACATAAGACTGTGCACTTGAATCAGGAACCACAATATATTTAGTATTGCTGGTATAGCCGCTTTTATAAAAAACACAGGAATAACTTCCAACATTAAAATCAACAACAAAATAAGAAGCCTGAATATTCAAATCATAATCATTTACATTACAATCCATATTAACATCAGTCAAATGAACTAAAGAATTTGAATCAATTACATTAAGGGTTATTGATGTACCTGATGGAGGAGCGGAAGAGGAAGCTAATCCTATTACATAGGATTGAGAATTCAAATCAGGAACCACAATTATCAGGGTATCACTGGTGTAATCATCCGCTGATAATATACATGAGTAACTTCCTACATTAAAATCAACTGATATGGGAGAAGGAACAACTGTACTGTCATAAGCATTTACATTGCAATCAACATTCACATCAGTTAAATGAACTAAAGAACTTGAATCAATCACATTCAAAACAACACTTGCGCTGTAGGCCCACAAAAAAGGATCTGATTCAGGTAAAACAACTTCGTTTAAATTAACTGAAGTTACTTCCTGGACACAATCAACTGATACAGTAACAGGGAACTGCCTTGGTACCCCCGATTCGGATTCAGCGTAAATAATAACATCGCAGGTTTTTTGCCTGCCAATAAATCCTTCACAGGAACATCCGGAACTAACATCGCTTATAGAAAAAATTTTTTCGCTTCCTGGAAGCATTACTGTATCAATATAATTAGTGTCCACCCCGTTTACTCTAATTCTGGTGATAATCAAATCTTCATTTGAATTATTGCCAAGCCCCACTAATCCGTTTCCCTGATAATCAATAACTGTTCCATCAATGCCAACAACTCCTGAAGAGGAACTAATCCTTGGGCTTGTGGTATTTACATTAGTGAATAAAAAACTAAAGGAAGAAGAGAACAAAACAGTAATTATGAGTGCTATCACTATAATTACACTTAGAATAATTAAGTACTCTATGGTACTTTGGGCTCTCAAAAATAACACCTTAAAATAGAATACACAATTAACTCTAACTTGACATATAAACCTTTCTTTTTCAAAAGTTCTTTTTTCATAATTGTATTTTAGAGAACGAGTAGCTTCCTATCCAAAGAAATATTGATGTAACAATTATCAAAAGCGCCAGATCAAATGGCAATCCGAATTGCGAGCTTCCTGTTAGTGCTGCCCTTAACCCGTCAACACCATAAGTAAGAGGATTGAATTTTGTTATTAGCCCTAATGGTTCCGGCAGTCCATCTAAAGGGAATAATGCTCCTGATAGGAAAAACATTGGCATCATCAAAAAATTCATTATTAATTGGAACCCATGCATATCTTCCATCCACGAAGCTATTGCTGTCCCGAATGCTGTGAAGAGGAGTGCGATTAAAAACATTATTAGTATTGCAACTGGTATCATCCAAATGTTTCCAACAGCGAAACCAAATATCATTGAGATTATCAGTACAAGGAGTCCTTGGAATACTGATACTGTTGCCCCTCCAAGGGTTCTGCCGACCATTATTTTTATCCTGGGCACTGGCGCAACGAGTGTTTCTTTTAAGAATCCGAATTGCCTGTCCCATATTACCTCTATTCCGTTAAACATTGCTGTGAACAAAATAGTCATTGCAATTATTCCCGGTATAATGAAATCCAGATAATTTCCTCCTCCGGCTTTGGCAAATATTGGGCCGAACCCAAATCCAAATGCTAATAAAAATAAGAGCGGCTGGCCTAATGAACCGATTATCCTTGATTTTGACCTGTAATATTTTTTTACCTGTCTTAACCACAAAACATACATTGATTTTATTTCCATAAACACACCATTAATCAATTTCAATTATCTTCTCATCCTCATTTTTGCCATTGCAGTAAATGATTCCGCTTCCTGTGCCCTTATCTGGTGCCCTGTGAGTTTTATGAATGCATCTTCAAGCGATTTTGATTTGGTTTGTTTTTTGAGTGTGTTTGCTGTTCCTTCTGCAACTATTTTTCCATAATCTATTACCGCAATCCTGTCCGCTACCCTCTGCGCTTCTTCCATGTAATGTGTGGTAAAGAAAACTGTTATTCCTTCTTTTTTGTTTAATTCTTTTATGTATCCCCATATGTGGTTTCTTGTTTGCGGATCAAGTCCTATTGTCGGCTCATCAAGGAAAAGTATTTTTGGGTGATGAAGCAATCCTCTTGCTATTTCCAGTCTTCTTTTCATTCCGCCTGAAAATGTTTTCACCAAATCATTTCTTCTTTCCCATAATTCTGTTATTTTCATTAACTGCTCAATTCTTTCTTTCCTTAATTCTTTCTTTACCTGGTATAATATTCCATGAAAATCCATGTTCTCGTATGCTGTCAAATCATCATCCAAGCTCGGATCCTGGAATATTATTCCAAAGCTTTTCCTTGCATTCTCTGAATCAGTTGAAGGGTCAAAGCCGTTCAGGATTACTTTTCCTTTTGTAGGATGAAGCAGTGTTGTAAGTATTTTTATGGTTGTTGATTTGCCAGCCCCATTTGGTCCAAGGAAAGCAAATATTTCCCCTTTTTTCACTGAAAAAGAAATTCCATCCACTGCTTTTATTTCACCAAAGTGCTTAGATAGATTCCTTACTGTAATAATATTTTCAGGCATGATTTACTCACTTAAGAATAGGTTAAAAAAGCTACCATTTTCCGGTTTGATTTTTCAATAAGCCGTTTTATCTTAATTATTTCTTTTAAGTATTTGATTTAGCCTTCTTGTTACCTCAAATCTTTTTCCCTGGTATTCAAGGATTGCTTTTCCTTCTTTTGTATGGTAAACAATTATCCCTTCATTTGGCTTTGGCGCTCTTAATCCCGCTTTATCGAATTTTTTTCCCGTTAATCTTTCAAATACCGCCATCATTTGCCAGTCGTGGGTTATGTTAAGCATTTGGTATCCCTTTACTCCCGCTCTTGCCGCTCTTTGCCCTAATCCAAATCTTTTCCTGATTATATCCTCAGCCATTTTTTGCGGGGAAGCAATTTTTTCGGGAGGATACTTGCCATCAAGCCAGTTTCTCATCATTAATGAATTACTGCCCCCTACTTTTGAAAGCTCTTTTTGAGCATACACATTGTCAGGAAACATATTTCCCCCAAGGAGTTCTTTTCTCACCCCTTTTCTTTTTGCATGCTTGTATTTTGCTGCTTTTCCCCCTGCCTGCTTGAATCCTTGGTATAAATGAAATGCTGTTTGCCTTGTCCTTATTGAGGGCGAAAAGTATAATTTTAATTTTGCTTTTTTTTGCATTTTTTTCCCTAATTCAAAAGCCTGCTTTTTACCTTCTTTTGTAAGCACAACCAAATGATGCTTTTCTGTATTACGTATATGCTTTCTATTACTGTGCCTTTGCAAAGTGTTTTTTAGCAAAACAGAATGAATTTTTCCCCTGAATTTTATTACCGGCATATAAGAAGCATGTTCAAGAACCTAATAAACTTAATGCAAATGTAAAATAATTTCACCAAAAACGCTTTTAATTTGATTTTGTTTTTTTCCGCAATTCTTTTAACTTTATGCCTTAACAAAATTGTTCCTGGTGAGCATGAGTTTTCTTTACAAAGGCCCTGAGCTTAGGGCTTGGCAGGTTGAGGCTATTGATGCCTGGGAAAAGCATCATATTGGAATTATCCAAGCTGTGCCTGGTGCTGGAAAAACTATTCTTGCGGTAAGAATGCTTACTTCCAAACTTGAGCAGGAAGAGAACCTGAAAGTGCTTATTGTCTGCCCCCGTTTAACTCTTATCCAGCAATGGGTTGATTCTATTACGGAGTATTCAAATATTAAGAGGAACGAGATTTATGAGGTTTCGAGCAATAATGAATCAAAAGCTTATGTTTGTGCGCAGAGTAAATTACAGCATTACAAGGTTTTTATCTCCACTTTCCACCAGATAAAACAATTCTTCAATGAATGCAAATGGAAGGACCATAATTGGTTCCTTATTGTGGATGAGATGCATAACACCACAGAGAATTACAAGTTCCCTAATGCTCCGATAAAGTATAAGCTTGGTTTGTCCGCAACTCCTAAGAAGAAAGGAAAGGATGCTGATTTTAATCTGGGGGGAATTGTTTATACTTATGCTTTTTCCCAGGCTTTGCAGGATAAAATAATTCTCGACCCTGTTATCAAAATTGTTTTTTACTCTGTGAATAAACAATTATTTAAAAAAATCCAGAATGAAAACGATGCTACCAGTGATTTAGTTGAAAGCGCTTATGATGATTTTTTGCCTGATGAGGGTATGGATGAAGTTGAGAAAATAATGTTTCACCAGGAAAAACCCAATCTTGTAAAGAATTCAAAAAAGGTTGAGGAAGAGATTCAGGAAGGGTTGGAGGAAGTGCAAAACGAGGAAGCTGATGTCTTTACCTCAAAGAGCACTGATTTTGTTGGTATCCAGCGCATCCTTGAAGACCAATTCAATATTGGCAAAAAAGATAGTGTTCAAACCCTTGTGTTTGTTAATAGGATAAAGAAAGCTGATTTGCTGAACAGGATGCTTGCGGAAAAGTTTTCCGAAAAGGTTTCTCATTCCTATCACTCCAAATCAGAGAAATATAATCAGAAAAACAATTTCAATAAACTGAAACAGCAGTTTGCTGAAGGCAGTTTTAATGTGCTTATTTCGGTTGGCACTCTGGGGGAGGGGATTGATTTCCCTTATGCTTCCCACGGTATTATTGCCAGCCCTATATACAATCCCACTTCTTTTGTTCAGAAAGTTGGAAGGCTTTTGCGTTCCTATAAGGACCATAAAAAAGCTGTTATCTACTATTATGTCCCTTCTGAATTAATTACCCGGCTTCTTACTGATGAAAAAATTGAGCCTAATTATTTCAAATCCATAATAAAAATCGCTGATGAAAATAAGGATTTGTATTTTGTTGACAGAAAGTCCCTGAAAGAAGAGCCTGGTTCTCTTGCTGATTTGCTTATCCAGGGCGCTGCTTATGAGAGAAACGAGGATATTAAGCGCATAAAGATTCCTTATGACCTTGATTCAATAATGCGTTTCTTTAAGCGCGTTTATCCTGAAAACCTAAGGGATTGGAAGAAGTTTTACTCTGACCAGACAGAGGGGCAGGAAGATAAAGGAAAGAAGAAGCAAAAAAAGAAAACTATTGCAGAGGTTGATGAAAAGCCCCAAGAGCCAAAAGTGCATAAAGAAATTGATTTTACTCCTTTGCGTAATGAACTCGCAAAGAACCATTTGCTGGTTCTTTCTTCCGCAAAATCATTGAAATCTAACCTTCAGAGCATTGAGGTTATCCAGAAAAAATTTGCTGACAGAAAATTCAAGGACTTTGAAAATGTAAAGGCTTTTGTAAAGGAAGGGCTGAAACAGAAAATCATTACAAAAATAAAGTACGGTCATGAGCTTGAAAGGATTGCTTCTGATGAAAGATCAGTTCTTTCCCTCTCTGAACAGGAAATGCTTGCAAACATGGTGTCTGCGGAGCTCTATGATTTTTGTTCAAAACAAAAAGACCTCAAAAAAGTGCTTGTTTCAATTTCTTCCTCTATTTCCCTTCTTGAAAAGCATTCTGAAGAAAAGCATCCCAATCAGGATACAGTTAATGAGCGTATTAGTGCTATGAACAGGGTTGCAAAATCTTTTTTTGATCTCCAGTCTCTTTTCCTTGATGAGCTTGATTTATCTGATTTGGCTAAGAGCATTACCAGTGATGAGAAAAAGTTTTTCTTGGTAATAGGAAAAGATATTTTCCTAACCAAGCAGCTTGCGCGCAAATTCTCTTATCCTGAGGATTTTGGTTTGAGCAGATGGAGAGAAGAAAAGGAAGTTCCTGTTCCTGTAATTACTCTTTCCCCTGTTGAAAAGTTTTGCAAGCGTTTAATGTTCCTTATGAATGAGCAGGAACAAGGTAAAGGGAATTATTCAGGTTTATTGCATAATTGGGGTATTTTGAAGGAAAGTATTTGTTCTGAACTTAATATTCCTATCCAGAAAGACGAAAATATTTTGAAGGAGCTTGAGAGGCATAAGTTTGAGAAAGAGTTTTCCTTTGAAAAACTCTTTTTTGTATCAGAAACCGTTAAGGCATTTAGAACAAAATCCTCTTGAAAATACTTGTGATAAAAACCTTTTGAAGGAATTAATTTCTAAACGTTCAGCATTACCCTTTTATTCTGTTTCAATTGCTATTCCTTGGGTTGGAATGAAACATTTTTGCGGGATTTGCGGGGCAAGTTTTCCTGATTGCGGTGCTGAACTCGCATTATATCAAATGCTTTTGCAGATGCAGCACAGGGGCCAGCTTTCTGCAGGAATAACTGTTTTGAAAGAAAATGAGCCTTTCCTTTTGCGTACCCATAAAGACCTCGGGTTGGTAAATAATGTTTTTCATGCGGAGCATAAGGGAAAATTTTCTTCTATTATGCAAAAATTTTCTTCAAGGAAAGGAATTGGGCATATAAGGTATGCTACTTGCGGAGCTGATGATGTTGAGTATGCTCAGCCGTTTGAGCATTTCCATGGCTTGAAAAACAGGTGGTTTTCTCTTGCTTTTAACGGAAACATTGCCAATTATTCTAAAATAAAATCAGCTCTTGAGGAAAAAAATTATCATTTTGTTAGAGAAAATGATACTGAAGCAATAATGCTTTTGCTTTCAAAATCCCTTAAAGAAAAGGAAACCATTCTTGGTGCTTTTTCTAATTTAGCAGATATCCTTGATGGAGCTTATTGTCTTTCTTTTATGAATGCTGAAGGAACTCTTGTTGGGGCGCGTGATCCTCTTGGGTTAAGGCCTTTGTGTTATGCTGAAAAAGATGGGAAAGTTGCTTTTGCTTCTGAAAGCATTGCTTTGCAATCTATTGGCTTTGAAGAAATCCATGATCTTGAGCCCGGGAAAATGATTATTCAGGAAAAGGATTCTTTTAGGATTGAGGAATTTGCGAAGAGCGAGAAAAGAGCTCATTGTTTTTTTGAGTGGGTTTATTTTGCGCATGCTGCTTCAAAAATTGAGGGAAAAATTGTGTATGAGGTGCGATACGCCCTTGGAAAAGAACTTGCTAAACTGGAAAAACAAAGTATTGACAAAAATTGTGTTGTTGTTGCGGTTCCTGATTCAAGTACTCCTTCAGGAAATGGTTTTGCTGAAGCGCTTGGCATTCCATTAAGGGAAGGATTAATCAGGAACAGGTATGTTGGCAGAACTTTCATTGAAGCAAAGGATCGCGCTGAAAGGGTTAAAAGTAAATTTTCTCTGATTAAAGAGGTTTTTGAAGGAAAAAAGGTTTTCTTAATTGAAGATAGTATTGTGCGCGGAACGACCTTGAAGAGCCTTGTGAGTTTTATCAAAAAGTTTGGTTCGCCAAAAGAAATTCATGTAAGGGTTTCCTGCCCCCCTATTCTTTCGCCTTGTTTTTATGGAATTGATATGAGCACTAAAAAAGAGCTTATTGCTGCTGAGATGGGCGCTGATGAATCTGCAATTGCAAAAGAACTTGGGGTTGATTCTCTTTCTTACCAGACAATTCCTGGTTTAATCAGAGCGCTTGGGTTAAAGGAAAAAGACCTTTGCTTAGCTTGTTTGAATGGCAATTATCCAACTGAAGCCGGAAAAGAAAATGCTTTGAATGATTCCGGTACCGGAAGAAAATGCTAATTTTAAATTGCTTTTCATATTTTGGCTTGTTTAGCAAAATAATAAATACTCTTGATTCGTAATTTCTTTATGGCTTCCCTTCTCCCTCAGAAAGAAAAACCAAGAGAATTTTTTCCAAAAAAAGGAGCTAAAAGAAAAGCTTTGATGTTTTTGCCTAATTTGCTTAGGGTTCGAAAGGAGCAAAGAGCATCCATTTACAGGAAAGTATTGAAATCAAAGAAGGGCGCTGAAAGGGCAAAGCTTATTGAAATGAGAAAAACCCTAAAATCAAGAGAAGGTCTTTTCAGAGTAATTGATTCTACTGTGCAGGATTACCAATCAAAAAATCATCATCTTGAAGGGGTTATTCTTTTTGGCGGCACAGCAAAAAGAACTACTTCCCCAACTGATTTGGATATAATTCTTGTAGGGCCTCTTATCCCCTCTGAAAAAAAGGAATTCCTTAACCGCCTTGAGTCAAATACCAAGATGGTCCCTGATACCCCTTTTTTTCAGATAACTACTGAAAATGCTAAAGAAGTATTCAAGCAATATTTATCAAAAAGTCTTCCTTATTTTAGTTCTCAAAGAGAATGGACTATTCAAAACTTTTTTGGGCCAATACAAGCAAAAAGGAAAATGATTGCTGCATTTAGTGCAGCAAAAAAAGAACTTGCCTCTAAAAAACAATTGTATAACGGGAAAACCAAAAAGCGAATAGAAGCATAATCTTTTCCCAAATTAACTCATTTTTCAGGTTCTCTATTCTTCCATAACCGGAAGTGTTGAGTGTTTTAGGGTATTTCTTCCACTATTTCTTTTTCATTAGAAACTGATTTCTAGTGAACAAAAGTCATTTCTTCCGTTAAACAAAAATTTTAGAAAAATAGAAAAAAATCAGGTTAAAAGAAGAAAAATAGTCCGCCCAACCCCAACCCCAAGACTTTTTCTTGGTTGTTAGACGGACCTTTCAATTTCTAAGAATTAGCTGTGTGAGGAGTTAATTCAAATCGATGCCCTAATAATGCCTTACACCGATTTTTTCGTTAGTATCTCTTACCCAATTAGCCAAAGTATTGTTTTCCAATATCTCTACCATTACTTGATCCAGGTAAAAGTTATGACTCCTCTTTTGAGCCACAGCCTCTTCTCCTTTAACGAATCTCATCCAGTTCATACTAACCATTACACTCAAACTATATTTAAATAAGTAGCTTTAAAAAGATTACTAACTATATAATGTATAGCTATTCCATTTTGGCAAAGAGATTGATTTTAATGAATAAGAAGAATGAAAAGCCCAATCCATTAGACAAGGCCTTGCATCTCGTTGGCAAAAAATATGACCTTCTGATTCTTGATTCAATTATGCTTCATAATAAGCGTTCAGGGTTTAATCAAATCCTAAAAAATATTTCAGGGATTAACCCGCGCATCCTTTCAATCAGATTAAAGAACCTTGAAGCCAACAAGCTCATTACTAAGAGCCTTGTTCTAGGTACCCCTGTGAAAACCGAGTATGCTTTAACCCCAAAAGCAGAGGAACTTATTGAAATAATTGAAAAGCTCAAAGCATGGGCATAAGAATAAACTATTTCCAAAAGAAAAAGAGTTTTCTTAAGTTTTTTAGTATGTTTTTTATATCCCCTTGCACTAAATTATAATTATGGCAAGATTTTTTTCCAAAATGAGAACCTTTTTTTCATTTTCAAGGACAACCCCCCAGAGAACTGGGAAAGGATCTAATCCCGAACTTAAAGCATTCATGATTTCAAGGGGCTTTCCTAGTGGAGAGTTGCCTAACAACTTTTCCCCTGCAACTTACGAAAAATACAAATCTGCATATAATTCTTTTTTGGCAGAACAGGCACTTAAACGAATCAAGGCAAACAATCAACTTCAGAAACAGACTCCCTAAGCAAACCTTTTCGCAAATAGTTGCATTTTGAACTATTACCCCTTTGAGCCAGGATTAAGTTTATTTACCTCTTCGCTGTTATTAAGTCATGCGCTTTTCAAGGAACTATCCAAAGAACAGAATCTATTTTTCCAAAAGAAAAATATTGTCTGTAAATCAGGCGATTTTTTTTATTTTTGAGGAAGCAATGCTTCTCCTGCTCATGGTAATACAATTATACAAGATTTTGGGCGTAGAGTTTGCAGACAAAACAATCCTGTTTTTTCAATCCCCTTTCGGAGTTCAAAATATTTTATGGCTTTTCAGCACAATAGCTTTTTTCCTGATTGGTTATGTTGTTATTGCTCTCAGGGATGAAACTGTTTCAAATATCCACCGAAATTTTTCTAAAGTATTTTTTGGGGCAGCAAAACAAAAGGTTTCCAGTTTAAACCGGGAAATAATAATTTTTGTTTTTGGGGAAATTGTTTTTGCAACAGTTATCGCAATAAGCATTTTCCTTTACCTTGATCCTGAAATCAACATTGTCCCTTTTCCCCTGAATATCATTAGCTTTGCTTTTTTCCTGGGAATTAGTTTGTTATTATTTTCTCACACAAAACAGTTCCGCGAACTCATTTATGGGCCAACCCCTTTGCAGAAAAGGATTCACGGAGGAAAGCACGAGGTAAAGCGTTTCACTAACCCAAAAACAGGTTCCATTAGAATAGCTTCAAAGAAAAATTATTCAAAAAACAGATTCTTTAAGTAAAGTGAGTTTGCAAGGAAAAGAGCTGCTAAAAAGGTTTTTTGATGCATTATCATTTAGATAGGAGTATTTCTTTTTCACAGGCCATTATTTACGGTCTCGGAGTAATTATTGGAGCAGGAATTTACACTCTTATAGGAGTAGGAGCCGGAATTGCCGGCCCCGCATTATGGATTTCTTTTATCATTGCAGCAGTAATTGCTTATTTTACTGCCCTTTCCTATGCTGAGCTTTCAGCAAGATTTCCAAAGGATGGTGCAGAAAGCGTTTATGTTTCCAAGGCTTTCAATAACAAAGCACTTGCTTTTTTTATCGGCTTTCTTTCAATAATAATCTGGGCTGTTTCCTCAGCTACAGTTGCATGGGGTTTTGCCGCGTATTTCAAAATTTTTTTTCCAGTAAACCCTCTTTTTGTTGTAATAATCCTGATTATTGTACTCAGCGCAATTAATTCTCTCGGGGTACAGTTGAGTGTGCGAATCTCCAATATAATGACTTTTTTTACAATCCTCGGACTATTGCTTGTAGTATTTTTTGGTTTGAGATTTATTGGATCAGTTAATCTTTTTGAAGGAATTAATGGAGAAAACCTCTTTGAAAACTCTTTTTCCTTAATCCCAAGTTTATTTTCCGCAGCTGCTTTGATTTTTTTTGCTTATTTAGGCTTTGAGGGATTAGCAAATATTTCAGAGGAAACCCAAAATGCGCGTAAAAATATTCCGAAAGCAATTCTTCTTTCCTTAAGCGCAGCAACAATTATTTATGTAGCAGTTGCTATTGTCTCTGTTAGCGCTATTGCTCCTGCCCAACTCGCTTTGGCAGCTAACGCAAATAATTCTATTACTCAGGGCCCTTTAGCTTTGGTTGCTGAAAATGCCATTGCCCCGGGAGCAGGTTTTTTTCTAAGCCTTATTGCTCTTTGCGCTACCGCCAGTACTCTCATAATCCTCCTTAATGTTTCAAGCAGGATTTTGTATGGGCTTTCTGAACAGCATTTGTTTCCACAACTCTTTTCCTCAATTAACCCTAAAACAAAAACCCCTCTTTTTGCGATTTTAATTTCAGGAATACTAGGAATATGTTTTACTTTTGTCGGGAACATTGAATTGCTTGGAAAATTCTCTACTATGGGCACTTTTTTGTTGTTCTTTGTAATAAATTCTTCACTAATAGCAGTAAAGCATAAAGAAATTTCCTTAAAAAATCTGGAACATCCTTTTGATTTGGAGCGCCTTTCCTTGCCTGCACTCTTTGGTGCAATTTTTTGCTTATTCATGTTCCTTACTGAGTACTGGGAGCCAATCAATTTCCTCGGTTTCTCAATCCCCCTAATAGGAATAGGATTAATTCTATTCCTTCTTTCAATTCCTTTTTACTATTTGTTTGCTGAAAAGTATTTTTAGCCCAAAAACAAATCCATTTAGCCTTGTGCATTTGTTTAAAAGATGTTATTTGATAGAAGTAATCAAAGGCTTCTTATTTTTGCCTTGGGATTGGTGTGATAATGAATTATTTCTGTCCGAAATGTTATGGTGAAAAGTATGTTACTGTTCGCTTACGGCAGGAAGGAAAAGATTACATTTGCACCCAGAACCCAAAGCATGTGTTCACAATTGATGCCGCTGGCTTTCCGCGAAGAAAGAACTAGCATTTAACTAGAAAGATTTTCAATACAAGCCTGTGTCGGGATTTGAACTCACAATTGACGGCATCGCACTTACAAAACGATTTTAAGTCAACAAACCCAATTCTCTCTTCATGGAGAACAGAATCGGTTTTAAAAGTGATAAATTACGAGAAGAATTTTTCTCGGCAGTAAAAAACAATTGCGAAGCGCAAAGCTGGGATGAATTGGCAAGGAAATTTGGGCTAGGAAGAAGTCATTTTCAAGGATATCAATATGGCAAAGTACTGCTTCCCGAAACACTTTTTCAAAAAATGGTTACTTTACTACCCCTTGAAAAAGCAAACCTGATTATTGAAAGTATTTACACTTTGCAAGGAAATTGGGGCAGAAGCAAAGGTGGCAAAGCAACTTACAAATCACACCCTGAAATCTTTGCTAAAGGCAGAAGGATTAATAGTATTAACCGGGCCATAGCCGCCTTACAACCAAACAACATAGAAATTACTCTTTCAGAAGACCTTTGTGAACTTATAGGTGCAATAATAGGAGATGGTTGCATTACTGCTTTTAAAAAAAAGAGCGGATTGCCAACTTACAATCTCTGCATCACAGGACATTCTATCCTTGATAAAGATTATTTAACCAAATATCTTTCAGAAATAATCAAGCAGCTCTTTAATGTTAACTGCAAAACCTCTTTTCGCAATGACTGCAATGGTTTAATTTTGAAATTTAACTCTAAAAATATTTATTCATTATTAACGACTAGATTTGAATTTATTCCTGGAAAGAAAGCATATACAGTAAAAATACCACAGGAGATAATAAATTCCAATGAAAAATTCATGTTTGCAGTAACTCGTGGAATCTTTGATACAGATGGTTGTGTTTTTTTTGACAAACGTGGAAAATATAAATCTCCTTATCCGAGAATAGTTTTGCAAATAAAAAGCAAACCCTTGTTTTTACAATTAAAAAACTTTTTAGAAACCCATTTTTCACTTTATGCTCGCGAAAGCAACTCAAGAAACACCTGTTGTCTTGAAATTTATGGAAAAGAGCAATTCAAAAAGTGGATGAACCTGATTGGTTTTTCAAACAAAAAACACTTAGAAAGAATACAAAAAAATTATTTAAAGCTCCAAGCGGGAATTGCACCCGCAACCTCGGCATCATTGTAACTTAATCAAAAAAAGATACCAATGCCGCGCAATTGACTAAATATGCTATTGGAGCGTATCAAAATTATTTTTAGCAATCCTTAAATTAATTACTTTCAACTAAAATCCAAAACATCGCCGTATTTTACCATTGAAGCGTTTCCTCTTACAAATATTGTGCCTTCTTCCCCTGAATTAAGCTCCGGTACTGTCATTGAGCCTTTTTTTAAATCACTTACTCTGATAGTGCCTTTGCCAAGGCTTGAGGACATGCTTTTTCTTATTCTTCCTGATAGTACTCTTCCTGATATCATTGTTTCTGCTCCGACATACACTCCTTTTACTTCAAGTGAAGCTGAAATTGCTTGCCGGGGCGCTTGTGCAGTTTCGTATCCTAATTTTTGTCTTGCTGTTGAAGAAAATCTTGGAACATATCCTTGATCTAATTTTTCTATTGCATTATCAATTTCATCTTTTTCTTTTGCATTTTCTTCTTTTCCTGAAGCAACGCTTTCAACCCCTAGTTCGGGGGCAAAATCGTATGGTTCTTCTGGTTCTTGTTCAAGTATTTCTTTTACTTCCCTGCCAATTTCTTTATCGTGTTGTGATCTTAATTTATCAAAAGGGTTTATCTCTTTTGGCATCTTTTTTCTTTCCTCAGGGCTTTTCGCATGATTGGGTACACAAACACCCAAATATTTTTTCTTGGGGGTTTCAGAAACAGTTTTTTCTTTCTCTTTTGCCCACTTATTTTCCTTCTTTGCCTTTAAAAAATCAAATAAACCCATTTTCTTACCCCTTAATACCTAATAAACCTGGAAATAAGATGAGAAGAAAAGAATAAAAAGCGGATTTTTTCATGTTTAAATGTGCTAATTTACTTTAAACCAAGCCTTTTTTGCGCGCTTTTTTTGTGCGCATCAAGTCCTTCAATTCTCGCTAAGGTTGCCGCAGATTTAATTAGTTTTTTATCAGTTTTTGTTACATTTTGAACGGTAACTATTTTCACAAAATCTCTTACTGATAATCCTCCAGTATAGCGAGCGGCTCCGCTCGTCGGAAGAGTGTGGTTTGGGCCTAAACAATAATCCCCAAGCGCTTCTGCTGATTTTCCCCCTAAAAACATTGAGCCGTAATTGTAAAAACTGTCCAGCATTTTGGGTTTTATTTTTGCTTGAATTTCCAAGTGTTCTGGTGCAATCTCATTAGCTTTTTTAATTGCTTCAAAAATATCCTTAACTACAATTATTGAACTGTTTTCCAATGCCTGATCCGCAATCGCGCGCGTACTTAGTTCGCTTAATTGCTTTTCAAGTTCAATCTTTACTTTATCAGCAATTTCCTGTGAAGTTGTAATCAAATTTGCTTTTGCATTAGTATCATGTTCTGCTTGTGCTAAAAGATCCGCCACTATTAAACCCACATTTGCAGTTTTATCTGCAATAATAAGCACTTCACTTGGTCCTGCAATGAAATCAATTCCAACTGTACCAAACACTTCTTTTTTTGCTTCTGCAACATATTTGTTCCCCGGCCCCACAATTTTATCTACGCGCGGAACTTGTTTTGTTCCATATGAAAGTGCTCCAATTGCTTGTACTCCCCCAATGTTAAATATCCTATCCGCCCCTGCGATATTTGCCGCAACAATTACAACAGGTTTTATGTTTGGAGAACAAACAATTACTTCTTTTACTCCTGCAACTTTTGCAGGAATAACTGTCATTAGTGCAGTGGAAGGAAGGGGATAATTTCCTCCAGGAACATAACAGCCAACTCGTTGAAGAGGAATTACTTTTTGCTCCAATAATCCAAAAGAAGTTTTCATTTTAAATCCTTCAATTTGTTTCATTTGTGCTTTTGCAAAAATTTTTATGTTTTTAGCAGCAAATTTCAATGCATCTATAGTTTTTTTATCCACTATAGAATAAGCTTCTTTGATTTGTTCAGAAGTAACCTCAAAATTTAGAAAAGGGCTTTTGTCAAAAGAAATATTGTACTCAAGAACAGCACTATCCCCTTTTTGTTTTACATTTTCAAGTATTTCCTTAACAGTATCCAACTAAATCACCTTAACTATTTCATTTACCTGGTTAATCACTTTGTTTGCACCAAGTTCAAGCATTAGTTTTCTCAATTCTGCAGAATTATTTTTTGGAGGCATGCATCCAATTGCAATTATTCCTGCATTTTTTGAGGCACGTATGTCATCCGGCGCATCCCCAACATACAGTGCTTCAACACAATCTGCCAGCCCCAATTTCTTCAAAGCTAATTTTATTCCAAAAGGATTTGGTTTTCCTTTTCCCTCGCAATCCTCCATACCAATTAGTACTTTAAAGTATTTTTTGACCCCTGCTTTTTTCAAAGGAATTATTGCTTCTTCTCTTGGTCTGCCCGTAACCAACCCAAGGAAATACTTGCCTGACAAATCTTTAATTAGTTTTTTATCAAGCAACCAGGTTTCATTTTCAATTAAGCCTTCGTTTCCACTTTTACCTAAATAAAGTTCTTGAAATTTATCAATTATTTTTTGTTTAGAAACCTCCATCCCCTTATTTTTTATTAGTGCTTCCGTAAGATCCCAATCATTATTGTATCCAGTTTGCTGCTTTAATTCCTGTATTTCACTTGGCAATACTTTTTGTTTAGTAAAGTATTCTGTTGTTTGTGCTATTGCTTGCCGATAAGAATTACTTACATCAACAAGCACTCCATCAATGTCAAAAAGAATTACTTTGAGTTTGGTTGCCATATTAATCTGTTGGTTGATGAAGATAAGAATCACTTTGCAAAACTATTATACTTTTTGTTCGCTTTTCATTCATCTTCATCGCCTCCAAAAAATTATTTTATCACTTTGTTCAGTGGATATTCAATTATATCTTTTGCCCCAAGCTGTTTTAATCTAGGAATTATTTCCCGCACTATTTTTTCTTTAACGATTACCTCAATTGCAACCCAATCTTTTTCTGCAAGAGGCGAAACAGTTGGACTTTCCATTCCTTTTACAAGTTTAACTACATTCACAAGATTCTCTTTTTGAATGTTCATTTTTATTCCAACCATTTCTTCGGCAGCCAATGCACTTTGCAATAACATCGCAATGTCATCAATTTTTTGTTTCTTCCATTTATCCTTATAACTTTCTTTATTTACAATCATTCTTGTTGTTGATTCCATTATTGTATCAATAATCCTCAAGTTATTTGCTCTCAAAGAATTTCCTGTTTCAGTCAACTCTGAAATAGCATCAACCAACTTCGGCGGCTTTACTTCTGTTGAACCCCAAGAAAACTCAACTTTCGCATTGACCTTATTTTTTTTTAAGTAACTCTTAGTAACATTTACTAGTTCAGTGGCAATTCTTTTTCCTTCAAGATCTTTCACTGTTTTAATTGCAGAATCATTTGGAACTGCAATTACTAGCTTCATTGGACTTCTGCTAACTTTTGAATATCTTAATTCAGCAACTTCAACAACATCAACTTCATTTTCATTAATCCAATCTTTTCCGCTTATCCCAAAATCCAGTACTCCTTCGGCCACATACCGCGGTATTTCTTGAGCCCTAATAAGCATGCACTCTATTTCTGGATCATCAATACTCGGAAAGTAGTTTCTTTCCCTTATGCTTATGTTATATCCCGCTTTTTTGAATAGTTGTACGGTCGCATCCTTTAAGCTTCCATCAGGAATACCAAATTTTAATTTATCCATAAAATCATCTCCCCTCTTATTTTTTACCACAATACTTTTCTTTTGGATCAAATACCCTTTCAGCAATTATTTTCAAATCCCCTTTTTCAAACTTCCTAAAATAACAGCTCTTGTATCCTTCGTGGCAGGCTGCCCCGCCAATTTGTTCAACTTTTAACAAAACAGAATCAAGTTCACATCCAACAAAAATTTCTTTAACTATTTGAAAATTCCCTGATGTTTCTCCTTTTAGCCAGGCTTTGTTTCTTGTTCTGCTAAAATAATTTGCTTTACCAGTTGCAAGTGTTTTTTCAAATGCTTCCTTATCCATGAAAGCAACCATTAATACTTCATTAGTTTTCCAGTCCTGTGCAATTGCAGGGATAAGCCCATTCATTTTTTTGAAATCAATTTCAACCATAAAAATCATTTTCCCAACAACACCTTAATAGTGTCCAGGTTTTTGAATGATACTTCCTCTTGTTTTCCAGTTGCAAGGTTTTTTACCGAAATTTTATTTTCCTTTAACTCATTTTCCCCAACTATTCCGACAAAAGCATATCCTTTTTTCTCAGCATATTCTATTCCCCTGGAAACATTTTTTTCTGTGAGGTCCGGCTCAGCAAAAATCCCTTTTTCTCTTAAAACTCCTGCAACTCTGATTAGTTCTTTCTGTTTTATCCCTATTCCAATAAGGAATAATCCATCCAGTGAAACTTGAAACCCGGTTTCTTTCAAATAATCAAATATCCTGCTTACTCCAAGCCCTACCCCTACTGCAGGTGTCTCTTGCCCGCCATATAACCCGATTAATTTGTCAAATCTTCCTCCTCCGCCAACACTTGGCCCATTATCCAATTTTATTTCAAAAACAATTCCTGTATAATATTCAAATCCCCTTGCCAGCCTTGCATCAAATTCAACAAAATCAAGAGAATTTTCTTTGCATAATTGCAAAAATTCTTTTACTTCTTTTACTCCGGCTGTTTCGGAGCCAATTATTTTTTCTATTTGCGCTAATGAATTTGTTTTGATTAGTTCAACTACTTTTGAATTGATTTCTTTTTCTTCAAGCATTTCCTTTATCCCTTTTTCTTCCACTTTATCCATTTTGTCAAGTATTCTCATTGCCTCTATTTCTTTGCCCTTTGCATATTTCCCCAAGATTTCTTCCAATAATTTTCTTGAATTAAATATTATTTTTGGTTTTAATCCCAACCCTGCAAAACAATCCCTGATTACAAGCATTATTTCCGTTTCCGCGCTTAATCCCTTTACCCCTAAAATATCTATATCAGCCTGGTAGAATGCCCTGTACCTTTTTGCCTGCGGCCTGTCATATCTGTAAACTTCTCCTATTTGGTAGCGCTTGAAAGGCATTTTGAGTTGTTGTGTTGCTGCAACCCTTGCCAGTGATGCTGTGAACTCAAATCTTAATGCGAGTTCCCTTTCCCCTTTATCTTTAAAGTAATAAATTTCATCCTTTATTGCTTCCCCTGCCGCCCCTTTTACTTTGAATAAATCAAAGCTTTCAACAGCAGGAGTATACAAAGGCAAGTACCCGTAAGAGGCAAAAACTTTTTTGAATACCTCTTCAATTGTTTCCTGGATTAAAGCATCCTGCCCAACAAGGTCCCTCATTCCCCTAACAGTTTGTAATTCCATCAAAATGCACTTCCCATAATTAAAAGGTCGGGATCGAGATTTGCACTCGAGTCAGAAGCTCCACAGGCTCCTATGCTAACTGCTGCACCACCCCAACCAGGTACTAAATTTAGTCCTTCGGCAAGCTTAAAAAAATTGCTTTCTTGCCTAATGCTATCGCTAAAAGATTCAAAACTAAAGCAGATGAATATACTCACTTTTAGCATTCATAACAAATTACTCTCTCCCTTTGTTTTTAAGCCTAACGTTTGTCCAACAAAAAGAGAACTTTTTTAGATTTTGCAGGAACAGGAAAATATGCCTTTTGCTTGATTTTAAAAGTGTTTCCAAAAACAAATAGCTTATGCCCTCATAGTATAGTGGATTAGTATACAAGCTTGCGGCGGGCTTTTCTTAAAAAGAACCTGGCAAAGAACAAGTCTTTGCAAGGCATCGTGAAGTAACACTTCACAATGAAGCTACGATGCCAAAAGAAGTCGCTTTTGGTTTTTGTATCTTTATTAGATTGCAATTAGCTTGAGACTAGGGTTCGATTCCCTGTGAGGGCATATTAGTCATATCTATTGGAAGGCAATACCATGGCAATCAAAAATCTGGCACAGACATTCAAAAAAGAAATTAAATTATACGCACTTGTGATAAAGGATAAACGGACGCCGCATCTAGCTAAAATATTACTCGGCTCTGCTATAAGTTATCTCTTCATGCCTTTTGATTTAATCCCTGATTTTATTCCTGTTCTCGGCCAACTGGATGATCTGATTATTGTGCCTTTGTTAATATTTATAGCATTAAAGCTAATTCCTACTGAAGTAGTTAATGATTGTAGGATAATGGCAGCCGGCAAAAAATAAATAGTTATATAAAATCAAATGGGAAAATAACTTCCTTTCCGTGTTTGTGTTTTGCATCTCTTAATCTGTGTTCTTGCTGCGCTAACTGGTGTTTGAATGCTTCAGGGATATCTGTTTCTTGTTCGTAAATGGCTTTGATTCTTTCCAGCCGTTCAATTAATTTGCCTGTTCTTATTGAGAATAATTTTTCGTATTGTTCTACGCTGAATTCCTTGCTAAAGACTTCTTTGTATAATTCTTTTAGATCTTCATAATAAGGGATGAATCCAATTGGCGTTCTAATTGCTTTGTATTCGCCGTGCACTCTTCCTTCCATCCAGTACAGCCAGATTTTCTTATCAACTTTTTCATTCAAATATTTTTCATTTTCTTTTAAAAAATAATTTGTTGCAAAAACTCTTGGAGGGTTTGAAAGGTTTTCTCCGAAACGTAAATGATTTTTGATGTATTTGCTTAATGGAATTACCAAAAAATCCATGTTTGCCATTGGGTCATGGGTTCTTGTACCTAATACTCCGCCGATTTTTGCCGCAGTTGTTTCTGATTCCAGTGCTGCCCCTATGAATACTCCGTGAGCCCAGCTAAAGGATTCCAGGACAGGGGGAGAGGTGTCTGAGTCTCTTCCGCCGTAAATTATTGCCGATACCGGCACCCCGTTTGGGTCATCAAGTTTTGAATCAACATTTGGCAGTTCCGTTATCCTCATTGTATAACGCGCATTTTTGTGCGCTAAAGGAATTTCTTTTCCTTGTGCATCTTTGTTTCCCAGTTTCCATTTGCCTGAATGATTAAGCCCTTCTTTTGGGGTTTCTTTTTTCATTCCAAGCCAGTAAACTTCCTTGTCATTCACCAAAACATTTGAAAAAATGAGTTCCCTTTGGGTTGTCAGTGTTTGGTAAATTAAGGGATCATCAACCGAATTAACATCTTCAATTATCCCAAATATTCCTTGTTCTACATTAACTGCATATGCTTGCCCGTCAGTTCCTATCCTAAAATAAGCTATGTCATCGCCGATTATTTTTTGACCGGGAATCATTGCAGTGCTTGTTTTGCCGCAGGCACTTGGAAATGCCCCTGTAAAATAAGTTGTCCTGTTTTTTCCGGGTCTGCTTGCACCCATCACAAACATGTGTTCGCATAACCAATCTTCTGAATTAGACTTTTTTATTGCCAATCTAAGGGCAAGTTTTTTTAATCCGACACTATTTCCCGCATACTGGTTGTTTACGGTATAAACCCTGTCTTCTTCCAAGTCAATGTATATTCTTCTTTTATCAGCATTTTTAGATGCCCCTTGGTCAGTTAATTCTCCTGCAGAGTGTACAAAATAAAAAAAGTTTTTTGAACCGTTCAGGCGCTTAAATTCCTCGTACCCTTGCCTGTATAAAATATCTTCGCTGTGCAAAACGTAGGCTGAATCAGTTATCTGCAGAGCGCATAAAGAAAACTTTGACTGTTTTGGCCCCAGGCAGTAAAATCTTACAAACATTTCTTTACTTTTCATTATTCCATCGAGTATTTTATATATTTCCGGCAAACATTCATCCCTGTCCCCTGTATTGAGCCTTTCGCTTATGTGTACCCCTTTTTTTAACAGAGTTTTCGTATTAGCTGCATCCCTGCCCTGGTCAGAATACCCGTCAAAATGCACTGTGTGCCCTTTTGTTTTCAAACGGGTCTCTTCTTTCAGGCCAGCAGCCAGGTTTCTTATATAATCCATATCTTTTCTTGAATCATCAAACACGATTATTTTTTTCGGCTTGCATAATTCAGCATATTTTTGTATTATCTCTTGAACATATTTATTTCCCGTCTCTTCAATTTTTTTCCAGCTCGTTGCATCCATCAATTCTTTTATTTCAGTCATTTGTTTCACACTCCATGCATGCAGAATAAATATTTTCAAAAACCAGCGCAATATCTTTTGCAGGAATACTTGAGAATGAAATTCGTAAAAGTTTTCCTATTGAAATTACCCCTGTGTCATATTTTTCTAGGAGCCTTAGCCTCACTTTTTCAGCAACAGCTCTTTTCGGTTCCACACACATAAAGTATCCTGAATTAAATGGCAGGACCGCAAAAACCTTTTTATATTTTGCATTTTTCAGGACACGCTTCACTTCCAGATACCTTTGCTTTAGTATCTCAAACTTTTCTTGTTTTTCTTTTTTATAAGTATTTGCCCTGAAAGCATTTAATACAAGGCTTTGTGAAAGATGCGGTGCATTGGAAATGCTCCCTCTTATTGCTCCCGCTGTTTTGTCTTCGAGAGCCTTGTAGGCTTCTTGTACAGCGCCCTTGAACCCGTAAGTAATAAACCCTATTCTCAGCCCCCACACATAATCTTCTTTTGTTGCCCCATCAATTTTCACCGCCAGTACATTTTCGTGTAGCGAAGAAAGTTCTGCAAAAAGAGATTCTTTTTGTGTTTCTTCTTCAAAAAATAATCCAAAATACGCGTCGTCAAGAAGAACAACTATTTTGCTTCCTCCTTCCGCGCATTCTTTTATTGCATCGATTATTTGTTGTGCTTCTTTTTTTGTCGGGGTATATCCACAAGGATTGTTAGGAAAATTTAGTAGAAGAATTTTTTTCCCACCGCCGGAAAGCTTTTGTTTCATTGAATCAACATCAAATAATCCATTCTTAAATGTGCTGAATGCATCAAGTTCTGCCCCGTAAGCATTGGAAAAGATTAGTTTATAGTTTCCCCAAAATAAATCAGAAACAATTATTTTTTCTTTTTCATTGGCAAACATGTACCCGCAAACGTTTAACCCGTGTGTCAAAGCGTTCGTTACCAAAGGCAAACTTATGGAATTTTTTATTGACGGATTTTTCTGGAGGATTTGCTTTTTCCATTCTTCTCTGAGTTCCTGTTTTCCTTGTGAGGAGGCATAAACAAAAACTTCTTTTGGATCCAATAAAACTTTGCCGCTTATTGAACTTAACCGCATTGGTGAACCATCATCTTCAACAGCAATTCCTATCGTCGCATTAAGTTTTTTCCCTTTGGCTTGCGCACTTTGCGCAACAATCCCTTCTTTAGGGAAATAAATGGCTTTTCCTTTTTCCGAAAGCATTTCAAAAACAGAGGCACTGCATTTGTTTATTATTGAATTTAATTCTTCAGCTTGCTTGCTAATTGACATGACAAACTGATAAATTAAACAAATAAAAACCTTCTGTTTTTGTTAATCCAACAGCATTTAACTGCTTATTACTTCTGATTATCAAGGAAAAAAACTTAACAAAATTTAAAAGGAAGACTGGAAAGAAAATTATTCGCCCAATATTATTGTTTTGTCTTCAAGCACCACAATACTTTTTTCCACTTGTGTTACAATTGTTCCTTTTGTTTCTTTTAACCCGTGGTAAGTGTGAAAGCACCCTGTTTTCATTAATTCTTTTAATCCGATTGTTGCTTGGAATTCTTCTATTCCTTTTTCTTGAGCTTTTTCCCTTAACCATCTTTCAGCGAAAGGTAATTCTCCAAATTCTTTTGCAATATCAAGTAATTTTCTTGCATAAGGGTTTCTTACTCCAAAGGTTTTTTTCAATGCAAATATTTCAACATTCGAAGATTCTGTGACATTTCCTTTTCCTGTTGAAGCAAATGGTTCTATTGCCATGGCCCCTTCTTCTAATTTTGCTACTGAACCTCCTTTATGGTTTGGAATGCTTGGTGATGCGTGTATATCATTTTTTCCCAATCCGTGCCCCCCAAGATTGTATATAGGATTGAATCCTTTTTCTTTTAATGTTTTCTCAATTTCTGCGCCCATTAATTCAACCGGCTTCCCGTATCCTGCAACACTTATTGCATTTTCTAATGCCAAAGCATTTGCTTCTATTTGTTTTGCGTGTGCATTATCAAGATTAATTGTTATTGCCCCGTCACAAATATATCCTTCCACTGCCGCCCCTATATCAATTTTCAATACATCGCTTTTCTTGAGTATTGCTTCATCTTTCCATTTTGGAGTAAAATGCGCAGCCTCTTCATTAATACTTAAATTTGTTGGAAAAGCAACTGTTACTTCTTCCTTTCTTATAAAATCCTCTATGTTTTCCGCTAGTTCAATTAATTTTATTTCTTCTTTAGCTTTCTTTTCAGCAAATTTAATTGCTTTAGCCCACACCACACCAGCTTTTTTGTAGCAAGTGATTATTTCTGTTTCCATAAATAATTCCTTCAAAGTTAATTATTAAAAAGCCCCTTTATTCTAAAAATTTTAACCTTTTCCCAGGATTAGTTCCATGCCCCTAATCCTGTTTGTTTTCCGCCGTGCAGTAAATCTTCTTTTGAGTAACCTAATTCAGCCATTATTTTTATTACTGCTGGCAGCACCTGGTTTTCAATGTAATACTCTGCATCATAATTTCCTTCTTCAACGAATTCTTCCAGCTCTGCCTTGTCTGATATGCTTGCTTTTTCATTTCCTTTTGTTATTATGAATGAAAGCATGCTTCCTACCCCAAGCTTGTTTCCTCTTTTAATTGCTTTTTCTGCTGCCGCAACATGCGGGCCTATTGCAGTGTAATCTTTTGGATTTCTTTGCAGTAAAGTCATTATGGTTAATTCTTTTTTAGGGACTTTCCCTGCTTTTAATTCCAATAATATATTTCTCACGTATTTTGCCGCTTCTTCCGGATTTCCCTGGCTTAAAACCAGTTCAATTACTTTTTTCTGCGTCTCTTTCGCTATGTTGCACCAATCTCTTCTCACATACTCAAAGCCCACTATTTTCAAATTTCCTTTTTCATCTATCAGCGCATATTTTTTCTTTGCAGCCCCCCCTTCTTTTTTTGTTACAAATAACCCTCTTTTATAATGCCCGTCAAATTCAAGTTCCATTCCTTCAGGCAGGTTATTGTTTACTTTTTCAACAAAGTTTTTTACATCCTGGAGAGTATTTTTTCCCATTAACAGGAAATTTGAATCCGTATCAGCATATAATACCTTAAAATTTGCTTTTTCTGCTTTGTCTATTGTGTCATGAATATATCCTCTTGCAAGTGCCGTTACTGCCGAAGCACATTCCCTTGAATACCATCTTGCTCTTGCATACCCAAGGTAACCATAAACAGAGTTCAGCACTATTTTTAGCGCCCATTGTTTTGCAAACAGAACTTTGTCATCAATCCCCTGCTCTTTTTTCTTTTTCTTGTACTCTGCTTTCAATTTCAATCTTTCCCTTAGCATGCGTTCCAGTATTTCAGGAAATAATCCTCTTTCTTTTGTGCAGAAATATGTTCCGTCAGGGGAAACATTTTTTTTGCATCCTTCATGCCCGCAATTTAAAGTTTCAGGGCTTATGTTATGCGAAATTATTATGCTTGGATATAAGGAAGCAAAATCAAGTACCGCAATATTTTCATGCAACCCTGCTAATGGCTCTTTTACGAACGCCCCTTTTATCGGGTTGGCTGTTCTTTCCTGCACCTGGTTTTCTTTCGGCTTGTTCGGTGCAATTATTTTTCTTGAATGCGCTTCTTTCATCAGCAAATCCTCAACCATTTGCGAGGTAGAGTTCCTTGTGGTTTCATATAATGTCTGGGAAGTCAGCTTTGATATTTCCACAAACATTGGAAGAAACTCTTTTGCTATCCTGAAAGCCGTTCTTGAATCTTTTAAGTTATAATCTACAACTCTTTCCAGTTTCTTTTTATCCTTTCCTTCCCATGCTTCATTTATTTCATGAGGAAAAACTTTTTCCTTGTATTCCGAGAAAACTTTTTCCGAAACGCTTTCAATATCCATTTTTACTACATTTATTGCCCCTGTCCTCTGCAATAGCCTGATTATTTGAAAGGAATCAATGTGCTGTATTCCCTGGAGCTTCATTGCATTGTCCAGTCCGTGGCGCATTATTTTTGGCTCAAAACCATTTACTTTGAATTCAAGCCCGAATTTCTTTGCCCTTTCCCGGGTATATGCAAAATCAAAGTTATCCCCATTATAAGTTATAATAAAATTGTTTTCAGGGTTGTTAAGTTCTTTTATGAGTTTTTCAATTAATTCTTTTTCTGATTCAAGTATTTCAAGTTTTTCAACTTTTTTTGTGCCATATGACATTACTCTTTCATAATTCGGTTTTTTTTCTTCCCCAAGTTCATTTGCAACAATTGATGCCATTAATATTGGTTCTAATCCTATTCCAAATTTTTTCCCAGAATATGTTTCAAGGTCAAATGAAAGCCCCCTTCCACAAAAAGGGCCTTCAGTAACTTTTATGTCTTCAACAACTTTTATCCCTCCTTGTATTTCTCCGGAATATACACTTGCTTCTTCCTCTTCTTCGCTTATTTTTATTAAATTTTTTTCCTTCTCTATTGAATTGCTTTTTTTTCTTTCGGAAAATTTTTCCTCATCAATAATATCATATTTAACCCAGTTTCCCGGCTCAAGCCTCTTATCCAGCAGATATCTTTTCGCATATGGCACATCATATTCATACCTTTCAAATCCAATTTCTGATAAAATTTTTCTTGCCTGTACTACCTGTGCAACCCTGCTGAACTCAAGTTTTAATGCATTCTTTCCGTTGAACTCCTGCCCGGTATCCTTTACAGATAAAACCTTAAACCTTTCTTCTGAACCAAAAATAAAATCTTTTAATTCTTTGATTGTTTTCTCTTTTTCCCCTTTTCCTGAAAGGACATAAAAGTATGGCTTGAAATTCTTGTCCTTAATCCAAAATGTTCCTTCTTTATTTGACACAAAAAGAGTTATTACAGATTCATTATTTTCATCAAAATAAGTCACATCTAAAAGCAGGGCTTTTTCAGTTATTTTGCTTTTTTCTTTCTTTTCCATACAATAACTTTTTAAGTATCAAAACCTATTTAATATGAAGACAGAACGCTGGTTTTGTCTTTCAATAAAAAGGTGTTTTTGTGCCAAGGCCTGATAGATCTAATCAACAACAGGGCTCTTCTTCAAACGTTTCTATGCAGCAGCAAAGCCCGATACAGGGTGTGCCTGTGCAGGGGGGAATAAGAGAGGATATTCGTGCGCTTAATTCAAGCATTCTGCTTGTTACTCAAAAAATAAAGTATCTTGTGAGGAATGAAAAAATTTTGGGCCGTAATCTTGTTGTTTTGAATAAAAAGATTCGTTCTATTGAGGAAAAATTTGTTAACTCTCCCCAGGTATCCCAATCAGGAGGCGCAAATGCTGAGGAAGTTGAGGCACTGAAGCAAAAAGTTGCTTTGCTTGAAGCCCAGCTTGAAGATATGCGTTCCCGTACTGCTTCAAATGAATCATTGAAGGAATTAAAATATGTTATTGATTCAATTAATCCACTGGAATTTGCTACTCTTTCTCAAGTAAGGGATTTGATTGACAAAAGAATGAAGGAAAAAAAATAATTTTAATTCTTGTTTTGCAGGAAATTATATTTTTGGCGCACCGCTGAGGCTTGGCCTTAACATTACCCTGTAATTTCTTTTTCCTCTTATTGAAACAGCAACATCTTTTCCTGAGACAATATTCATTTTTGCCGTCATTGTATTTGCCAATCCTTCAGGAATTTCTTTTTCTGCGCCCATTACAATGCCTAATCCCCTGTTCTCAAGGCGCATTATTGTTGTTGAGGCTTTTTCACTGCTCTGCTCAAACAGTAATCCTGCTTCAGGCATGAGCATTACACAATTTATTGCTTTTGTTTGTGAAACATTTTTTGTCAATTGCCTCATTATTGTGTGCATAAATAAAATTTTTTCTTCATTTAACAGTCTTTTTGTATCAAGCACTGTTGCTCTCCCGACTTTTCCCGGAATTTCTTTGATTAATTCTTCAGCAGGAGTCTCTGCTCCAAATAGACCTTTAAAGGATTTGTCAACTATGCGTAGAATTCTTTCTGCACGCATTTTTTCATAATCACTTAGTTCTTTTGTTTCCATTACTTTTTGTATTAGTTCTTCGGGCGTTCCAGCCCTTACAGTAAAGCAGAATAAGGAAAGATTTTTTTGGAATTCAGGGTCCTGTAACCCTATTAACTCAAGCACAAAAAATAAATCCGTGTCCTTTAATGAAATTTTTATTGATTCTTTTGCAGAAAGCTTCCTGACTGAAAATCCTAATGGTTCAAATTCAACTAATTCATCTTTTAGGGGAGTTGAATCGTTTGAAGAAACACCCAGCCCTGAGAAATAATCGTTTGAATCAAAAACAATTATTGGGATATTTTCAAGCAAAAAGTTTTCTGATAGTATATAGATTCCGTAATTCAAGGCATTGCCTTGCCCGATAATCTGGGTTCTCATCAGGTTTTCTGAAGGCTCTTTTATTATTCCCCTTGCCTTGCTCAAACCAAGCTGTATTAATGGAAAATTTTCTTCCTGTATTGGGGTTTTCTGGCTGATATCAAGTTTTGAAATCCCTGCTGAGTTTTGCCCTGAAATAAGTGCTTTCATAGTAAATGGGTCTCCAAGAATAGGGGCATATTCTGCTTTTGGCACGGTCGATAATTCCCTTAAATCCACTGAAGATGCTCTCGCAAGATCAATTATTGTTGAAGCATTTTCCTCTGTTTTTCTTATTGTTGAATCAATTTTTCTTGTATAATCTTCCTGCCTGAAATCAACATAAAACGGGTCAAAGGAGAGGAAAAATATTTTGCTTGTTTTTTCCCCGTTCGTTTTTTCTATTCCAAAAGATGGTTTTGGCAGGGTTTGTATGAATGATTCCATTAATCCTTTTGCATAATAAGCCTTGTACCCTTCTATTATTGCCCCTAAATTTCTTCCTTCTTTTTTGTCATAAATTATAATTAAAAAAAAGCTTTCAGGATTTGATACTATCTCAACCTCATGGCCGTATGTTTGCCCTGAAAAAATTGTTTCCCATGGCCCAAAATCAACTTTAAAATCCATAAATAGTAACCTTTTCTTCCATTCATAATAAGCATTTTTCCATATTTATGCCTTTCTGAAACAATTCTTTACTATTCGACAAAAAGGTTAAATACCTAAAATACCTTAGTTATTGGTTTAAGTTGTTGTGTGAGCGGGATGATTAACGAACAAGTAATGATGGATACTGTTGCAAGAATGCTTGAAGCGGGTATTGATGAACCAACTATTCTTTCTACCCTTGTTGATGCGGGCTTAGCACAGGAAGAGGCTATTCAAATAGTTCAAAGAGTAAAGGTTCCTCAACCGCAGCCTTCCCAGCCACAGGTACAGCAATCTTCCCAGGATATTCAGATAATGAAGAACCAGATTGAGACTCAGGCTCAGGCACAAGAACTCTCTGATACGAGTGTTCATAATAAGCTTGATATGCATGAGCAGAAGATTGATGATGTTTCAAAAAAGATTGATGAAGTAAAGCAAGCGGTTTCCGCTACTCCCGCACCACAGGATGCCATTCTCTCAGGCAGAATATCTGAATTAGAATTAAAGCTTGAGGAAGTTAGTTCTATTTCAAAAGCAAATCTTGATTTGCTTAAAAACATCCTTGAAACTGACAGGAAAATTCTTACCGAACTCGAAGCAAAGAAAGAATAATTTCAAATTGATTTTTTCAATGCTATGCAAAAAAAGTTTTGACTATTTCATTCCCAGAATTTCTTTTAGCTCTAAAAAAAAGTTTTTTGCCATTTGCGGTGTCTTGTGTATTGCCCCTTTAGTATTGTATTCTGTTTCAGCCGGAGGGATTAATCCTTCAGCTAATTGTTTTGAGAATCCTTTTACATATGAATCATATTTCACTTCAGGATGCGTTGTCTCAGCTTTTTTCAAATCCTCCCATGCCTGTTTTGTTTGTTTCTTCGCAGGATTGTAAAGTAAAACAATTATTGCTATTATAAGGAAAACAAATCCCAACCATTCAACTTTGAAATACAGAAATAGTAGTGCAATAATGAGCGCTGTTATGAATGAATAAAAGTTCATACAATCCCTTTTTTTATAATTAATATAAATTATTCCATTCCGGGCATTCCGCCCCCCATTCCGCCTAATAATCCTGCGTATGGATCAGCAGGGGCTTCTTCTTTTCCCAAGCCAAGCAAATAAGCTACGCCAAGTAAAAAGAATATTGCAAATATCCAGTATTCTTTCATCCCCATTCCGTTTACAACATATAAAACAAAAACTGATAATATTAGCAGGAGGCTTGCTTTGATGTCTTTTGAAGCGAGTACTAGTATTAAGGTTGCGCCAATTACTATCCAGAATTCTCCGAGCTGAACCGCAAACCCAAGCAAGGTTACTGATATTAGGAATGTTAGTAAATCCATGTGTTACACCAATTAGAATTACTTTGGTTTGGGCACTTTTTCAAGCAAATCCTTTCCAAAGATTGACCATAAGAATAATATGAATGGCACCCATATTAAATCAGGGAACTGGTAGAAAAGCAGGTAAGTAATTATTATTGTTAATATTACCCCTAGTTTTGCTCCTACTTGTTTTTTTGCCCAGGCATATATCCAGAGGAAATAAATAATGAATAAGATTAGTGTCAGAGTAAGGAAAAAATCTCCCCCTTCCAGAGCTCCAATGAAATCTATTTCCATTATAGGTATTCCCATGTTATTCATCCTTCCTTTCCTAAATATTATTGTTTTCGGTGATTTATTAATCTACCTTATCATGGCCTTGGCTTGGTAAGGTCCATTACTGTTTTTGACCCCCATGTTAGTATGCTGAATATCCCGAAGGTTGCAAGGGTTATTGCAAACCACCCTGTAGCACCTATCCACCACCATTTTATTACTAAAAAATAAATTAGTATTCCTGAAATAATGAGTGTCAGCACCCCGTTTCCAAGATAGCCTTTTACTGTGCTGAATATCACAAATATTAGCATTATTTTTACAATAATATCTATTGGAGGAAAAATATACATTAGTGCAGGCAGCATGAAAACTAGCACAACCATTAGAACTATTGCTATTAATATGAAGTTTCCTTTTTCATTCATTTTTTCACCAATTTTTTACTATTTCCTGACTTTATTCCCATTTACCGATTTAATTATTTTCCTCTTATCCTTAAACATAAATATTTTACATCATTCTTGCTCTTCTCTTCATTTCAATTGCTCTGTGCTGTCTCTCTTTGAAATCCATGCCATTAGGCTGACCGGGAGTTTCTTCCCCCCCAGCCATGTTTTGTTCCATAGCTGCCTGTGGAGCAAGGATAAAGAAATCCATTAATAATTGTGATACGCCGAATAATACAAGCATGTACAATACATATATTCCGCCAAATATCATAAAGTAATCAAATATTATGAAATAAGAAAGCACTGCTATTATCATTAATGATAAAGGCCCTTTTCCCAAGTGTTGTGTTACATAAGATATTATTGTTAATAGGACAAATATTTTGAGCACTAATGTCATGTCTGAGAATAGTTCATCAATCAGAAGCATGAAGGGCAGGATATTTGTCAGCGCCATCACCGGAAAAGCAAAAATTGCCATACTAGTAATAGGTTTTTCCACTATAAAAAGATTGCTCGCCTAATTATTTAAGCAACATGCTTTATTGAGTTTTTTGCCTTAGTTTGTGCCAACTAACTCTAATTCTTTGTTTGCCAGGCTATTTGTTGAACCTGTAGTGTTTTCTAGTACAGCCGGGTTCCACCAGAAGCTTGTTGATGAACCGTCACTTGATACGCATACTTTTCCTTCTTGTACTGCATCAAACAAATCTTGCAGTGATTTCATGTATGAATTGTTTTGCAGGCTGTTGTATTTCATTCCCGGTATTCCTAAGAGTTCTGCGGTTGAATTAAATTCATTGCTTGTTGTCCAGAAGCTTGTGCCTGCATCATTTGATATTAATCCGTATCTTGATTCGTCATGAGGGATAAAGAATACTGATTTTAAGTACATGCTTCCTGCTCTTGTTGCATCATTAAATTCAAATCCGTACACATTTTCCCCTAATTTGCTTAATCTGTAATCAGGTGAATTGCTGTACACTTCCACAGCATTGCTTCCGTAGAAGTCCTTGCTTTTTGCTGCTCCTGTCCAGTAACTTAAATTGCCTCCTGTGCTTACTGCTTTCTTTGTATTTTCTACACTGAATGCCATGTTGCCTGATGTGCCTTGCAATGTTTGTTTTGCAATTATAGGAGTAGCATAATTTGGGGTTAAAACTAATTCAGCCGTGCTTCCGGAAACAGTTGCTGATGCTAGCTGCCCTCTTGATGCAACTGAGGAATTAAGTGCCTCGAAATTTGTTTTTGTTTTTGTTGTAATATTGGTTACCCCGTTGCTTGAAGCATTGCTGAAAGTTGAAACCAGATAATCGAAATTGCTTATTGTTATTTCTTTTTCATCATTGTTCTTGTATACGCTTCCGTATCCTTGTCTTCCCCCTTTTTCTCCAAGCACTCCATCAAATGGCATGCTGTAGAATGGGCTGTCCACACTCGGTTTTTTTACTAAAAGCAATGTTACTTCAATATTAGTATTATTTCCATCTATTACCCTGAAATTGTCTTTTGCGTTAAGGTTCACGTACACATCATACAATCCTGGTTCTATTGTATTGTCTCCGGAGAATTTTTTCTTTATCTTAAAGTTGCCTGAAGTCAGGTAATCAACTATTTCTCTTTGCCTTGAATTAACATTTACTTCCTGCAATAGTGTTTCTCTGTAATGTTGTTTGAAATCATTAAAGAAATCTTCAGTGAATGCATCTTTTGTCAGATAAACCCCGAAATTAATTGTATTGTATAAATCTGTTTCATCTTTCACTGCATCAGTGTAAGTTACTCCGTCAGAATTTGCAACGTAATACATTAATCCTGGCAAACCAGCTACTGATTTTGTTGTCTGGGGCATCCAGCAATTATTATCCATTTCCCTGTTAATGAATGCTCTTGAAACAGTTTTCTTATCCGTGCTTCCCGGACCATTCACAACCGCTGTGAAGAAATATATTCCTTCATATTTTGGCGTATCCGCTTCAAATGTTGTTTCGCTTTCCCCTGCAGGCACTGTCCATTGTTTTACATCTGTTACCGGCTCTCCTTCTCCCTTCCATGCAATCGACATGTATGTTGTTACAGCATCACTTGTATTATTCTTTAATTTTACTGTTGCTGTTGTTTTATTGTTTTCAGTATCAACACTCATTGTAATATCTTCTATTCCCACAAATCCTTGTGCAACAGTTAATTTTTGTGAATTTATTTCATCAACAGTATCAGTTACTTGTTGCTGTATTATATCGGGCGGACAGGAAAACTTGCTTCCATTGTTTGCCATAAATTCATCAAGATTAGCCAGTTTTTTTGTTAATGCTATTAGGAATTGTGTTGCATCACAATAAACATATTCTGGGTTCATGTAATCGCACTGGTCTGCAGATATTGCATCCCATGACCAATCTAATTTTACTCTTGGCAATGCTTCTTTCCCTGTCGCTCCTGTTAGTGCCCCGAAGTAACATGAATTAGCTTTCTTTATGTACGCTTCTTCTCCGCTTGGTTCTCCTGATAATACTCTTAAATGGTATTTTTGTGAGTAAGTTGATTCACTTACCCCATTACATAATCCTGCATCCTCTTCTGCACCCACCCAATAATTTCCGAAGGTTGCTTTAAAGCATTGTACATCATAATCAAATTCTGTTCCTGTGCTTGTAGAAGTATTTGTTCCATCTACTGAATGTATTTGTTTTCCGTGATTATGTACTGTTGCCCCTATTGTTAATGTACCGTATCTTGGCTGTGGGTCATTCAAACTGTCATTAGTGAATTTTAGTGCAACTGTTTCTTCTGAACTGTATTGTGCATCAGTGAAATCCCATTCAGATCCAATTCCTTCTAAACTAAATGTTAATTCTCCTGCATCAGGAGGAACTGTTTGTTGTGTTGGCCCATTCTCATCCTCGCTTCCTGATGGAGGAGTTACTCCAACAGTTGTTCCTTGCAGTAAAATAACAAAATCATCATAAGGCACTGTCTGGAAATGATCCGCACACTCGTACAAATCCGCATTCCCCATTAAGTAACCGCCGATAACTGCCCCAATAATTGTTGTTGAAGCCTGGAACCAATTAAAAGAACCTGAAGTTGTAGTTGTACTACCAAAATGAGCTACAGGAACTTTTTGGTCATCAAGACTTTTTACGCTCCACTGATCATCGGTATTTTTAACAGTAGGAGTGTCATTTGAACTCTTTGGAGGCGTAGAGCTACTCCAAGTATTTTTTATAGTTGTCCATCCTTTTGTAACATTATTTGAAATTCCACTACTTATCCATTTAGTTCCGTCCCAAATCTGGCTACCAGTCCATTTAGTAGCATCCCAAGCCGTACTTCCTACAGTGCCCGCCCAACTACCGGCAGTACTTAAACCAGAACCCGTAGCAGATGCACCACCTTTTACACTATTCCAACTGAAAATATTGCTAGTCCATCTTGATAAACTTGAACCTGAGGTACTGTTAGCATAACCAACTTTACTACTAAAATCACTTATAGCACCATTGTACTGAGGACCTGGAATCACCCCAATCGTGTGTGAAGTATATGTTGAATAATCCCAACTCTCACTAACTGTATAATCAGTAATTTTATATGTTTGTGATACTCCGCTTCCTTCAAATTTATATAAATTATCTCCCAAACTTGTAACTTTTATTGGAACAGAATCAATTGTAGATTTACTTGGTGTTCCATTAATAGTAATTGAGTCGCCATCTTTTAAAGTTAAAATGTCACTAGTTGTTTTAGTACCTTGTAAAGTATTACTTATTTCACCTGACCAAGATTTAGCTGTATTAAGTTGATTATCTATTTCTGATTTCTGAGATTTAAGCGAGTCCAATTGTTTTACTTCAGTATCATTTAAATTCCCGCCAGGAGTATTTGTTCCGGCAGTCAAAGTATCAATTTGTGACTGAAGGTCTTTGCTTTGTTGTTCAAGCCCACCAACAGATTTATCTTCTTTTGTTGGAGGTGTTTTTGTTGTATCGGTTTCTGCTGGTTTATCAGGAGTTTCCGTCGTTGTTTCTGAGTGTCCTGGGTTCCATGTTGAGCCTATCATGTTTCCTAAAGCCGCACCCATCATTGCGCCTGCCACTGCTTGTGTCCAGTCAAAGTCTGCGTCTTCTTTTCCCCAGATGCATTCATCTGCTTTTACGTTTACTGTCTCGGTGAGCATTTTGTTTGTTAATAATATTGAGTCTTGCGAGCCTGCACCCACAACATTTAATTCGAATTTGTTTAAATTAAAGTATTTTCCTTCTGGTTCTAAAAATGATACTGGTGCTTCTCCTATGAATGTGAATCCTGCGGTTCCTCTTGCTCTTGCATGCACTGTTATTCCGTAGCTCCCTGGTAAAGATGGTCCGTATGCTTCTATTTCCTGGGATTTTCCTTGTAATGTAAATGCTTTTTTGCTTAGAGAGATTTTTCCTTCTACCCCTCCTGAGCATCCTGAATCATTTTTGCATAATATTACATCTATTGTTTGTCCTAAGCATGAGGATGCATCTATTGTTATTTTTGCTTTTTCTTTGAATTCTACTGGTGCTGCGTCTCCTGTTATGCTCATGCATTCTTTCAGGTTAACTACATTTACTGTGTAGGTTACTGTCCCAGGATTGCTTTTGACTACTTTGTCCTGGAATTTCGCTTCAAAGCTTAGTTGTATTGAAACTGCTTTTCCTAGTGCTTCTGTTCCCGGCGCGAATGTTAATGTGCCAAATAATTTTTCTCCTGCCCCTATTTTGTCTAGCACTTTTCTTTTTCCTCCATCAAGTGCTGTTCTTCCTACGCTTGAGCCTGTTGAGTTCCTAATTGATATTTCTGCTATTCCTGGTATTTCTGTTGGGGATGTAACTGATAGTGCTTCTAATGGGATATTCACATTGTCTGATGCGCATGCGTTAATCATTTCGAAATCAAATCTTGCCTGTGCTTTTTCTGTTACTGCTGTTGTCTTGCCTGGTTTTAGTATTATACAGTCTTCCCCGGGATTTGCTTCAGATGACACTGTTACTGTTAACGGGATATTTACATCATAAGTTAAGTGTAATTCAGGTTGTTCGAATATTACTTTTACTGAGCCTTGTACTGTTATTGGTTCAATGAAATTATCCTGTGTTATGCTGTTTGCCAATCTTATCCTCAATAAATCAATGTCCAAAGTATCCTCTGCTTTTACTGTCCTGTCTTCATTTGCAATTTCTTCAAAGTAACCGTTCATTGCATCTTCATTTATTGTGTCCTTGAATTTTGCATCAAATTGCAGTGATTTTATTATCAGGTTTTGTTTTGAGAGGTTAGCAAAAGTTACTTGTTTTATTTCTTCTCTTTTTGAAAAAGTATTTAATGCTACAAGTATTTCTTCAGGAGTAAAAGCTATTATTTGGTCTGATACTAAGAGAGAAAACATTTGTCTTGAGTATCCTTCTTTTGTTATTTCAACTATTACTTTTGTTTTCTGGAATAATGCGCCTGAATCAACTACTGCTCTTCCCAATCTGTCTGTTTCTTGTGAATCAACCATGTATTGTTCAAACCCGGGTTCTTTTGCATAACTTTTTACTATTGCTCCAGGCAGATAATCTCCTTTTTCATCTGTAACATCCACCTCTATCTGGGTGTTCATGAGTGCGGGTATGAATTGCGGGCTTATTGCTACTGTGAATTCTTTTTCTTTTACTATTTCAAAGCTTGTTTCTTTTGTGTAAATTATTCTTCCCTCTGATTTTAATTCAAATCTTATTATTTCTGCCCCTTCTTTCATTCCTTCTATTGTCATTTCAATATCAATGGTAGTGTTTTTTTCAAAATTATTAAGCTCAATGTTTTCTGCTTTGTATATTTCCCTGTCATTTGTTGTTGTCCCTACAGAATCCTTTATTTTGTAACTCTTTATTTTTACTCTTTTTTCTTCCTGCTCATCCCCGACAACTGTAATATTCAAATAAACAGGTTTGCTGTTTTTGCCGTAATCAATATCCGAGTTATTCAGGAAAGTAACATGGTATGTGTGGCTAGTTATTTGTTTCATTGCATATGGAGGATCAATATACAAATCGTCTTTTTTTGAGTAAAGCCATTCTGAGTTAGAGCAGAATCCTTCTTCGCATACTGCTTCTGTTCCAACGTAATAAACATTTGATTGGTATGTGTCAGCATAGAAATCCTGCTGTGCATTGCTTGGCGGCAGCCTTGTGTTGTCAAAATTTCCTCTGTAAAAGAATTGCAGTTCCTTGTTTGGAGGCGCTGTTTTGCTTATCCTGAACCATACTTTTACTTCTCTTGTTCCTTGCCCAAAATTTCTCCACAAAGTATTGCTCCACTTTGCCAATCCGTCTGTTGTATGCTCTGAATCATATGAGTATCCTTTTTCAGGGTCATATGTTGTTCCTCTTGTTTCTGAGGAAATGTTTGCCCCTTCAACTGAATCAATTGCCATTACATCGTTTTCCAGCATTGTTTGTTTTCCTGCCCTGAAATGGAATAGTACCTCATTGTATTCTTTGTCTGAATTAATATTGAATTTTGCGTAATATTTTTTTCCCGCAGCCATTGTTTGTATTAAAGCATCATTTTCATTGTAGATTCCGATTAATTTTATTTCTGGCTCGGATATTTGTTTTAGCATTGTTACGTTGAAGGCGTATGTTTTGTCCGGCCATAACACTATTGGAACTGTGTAATAATCTTCATATGTTTCTGCTTTCAGTTTCACATATATTGTTTGGCCTGCTTTTATGCCTCTTGTTGCTTTTCCTTTTTCCACTGAAACTATTCCTACTAATCCGTGTTCATCAATCATTTTGCCATCAATTGTCATTATTTCTGCAGTACCGTCAATCTGGTCGCCCGCTTCATTTAGTACATTGAGTTTTATTGTTGCTGAGCCTACCTGCATTGTAATGTTGAAAACATTTTCCCTGTCAATTGCCACTAATTTTTCTGTTGAGGACCCTATGAACGGTCCTTTTATTGCATAGGCATATACAATTCCTTCAACTTTTCCCGCAATGAATTCTGCTTCCCCGTTCAAATCAGTAAGTGAATAATTTTTTTCCTGGTATAATTCAACTATCCCGTCATTTTCTTTATACTTTAGCATTACTTTCGCGTTTATTACCTGTAATCCATCCTGGTCTATTACCTTTATTTTTACTTTTCCCGCATTCAGGCTTGTTATTCTTCCAAGCTCCATTGTTACATTCATATCCCCTGTTAATTCCTGTTCTATTTCTTTTGGAAAATATCCTCCGTTCAAATCCCCTAGTTTTTTTGCCGCAAATTTGTAAGTTCCAAGGTCCCTGAAAGTAAACACTGCTCTTCCATCTGAATCTGTTTTTGTGCTTGCAACTTCTCTTCCGTAAGAATCTTTTGCGGTCACTATTGCATCAACTATTAATGTGCCGGATAATTCATCAACCGTTGTTATGGTTACTCTTGATTTTATTGTTTTTGATACCTCCATTACTATTTCCGTTGCCTTGTTCACATCAACTGTTGTTGTTACAATTCCATAACTATTTCTCGGATCAGAGATTGAAAGGAAATATGTTCCTGCCTGCACCGATATTGTTGCTTCAGATGCTGTTCTTGTTTCTGTTTCATAAGTATTAGCCCCTGTTAATTTTATTTTGAAGCTTGTATCATTTATCGGGTAACCGTTTGACCTTATTTTTATTTTCAAGCTTCCAAGGGTTTGTTCATTTGGTTCGAGGTATAAATCATAAAGTGTTGAATTAACCAAGTATGTTTTTTGTTTGTATTTTGGATTTGAAATTGTTGCCTGTAATCTGCAGTTAACCGGCTCTGTTACTTCAACAGGTCCTGTTGCATCAAATGTTGCTGTTTCTGGCTGCGGGATTATTGATGAATTCTCGCATGAAAAATTTAACTGGATTTCTTCTGTTGGGTTAAACCCTGAGGAAGTTTTTACAAATATTTTTTTTAACACTTCTTTGAAAACTACCGGCGGCGCTTTTAATTTTATTATTTCATTTAGATTTTCATTTACAGGAAAGGATTGTGAAAATACTCCTTTGCTTATATTTATGTCAAAAGCAAGTTCCTGCCCTTGTTTTATTCCTATAAAAGTTATTGCTCCTTCAGCATCTGTTCTTGCATTAAGGTCCTGGATTTTTTTATCACCCTGCATTAGTTCTGCAAAGATTAGTGTATCATAAACCGGTTTGTTGTCATTGGTTTTTATTGTGAAAGTTGCGCTGTATTCCTGGTTAGCGCTTATTAGAACAAAAGCACCGAAAATAATTAATAAGAAAATTATTAATAAGAATAAAAGAAAGCTTGGAATTACTGTATCAACTGCATCTATTACCCCATAGACAGGGATTTTTTTATCAACAGCATCCCAGAAGGAGTACCATTTCTCTTCAAGAGAGTAGTAAAAATCCTTTATTGCCTCAAGTACCATAGTAAACACTTACACGTGCAAAAACGATTGTTCCTATAAGAAAAACTGCTTCAAAGTATTTAAATATATACTCGGCAAAATCGCAAAGAAACGCGTTTTGATGCATTATAATCAAAAACTGTCAATCCAAAAACATGTCCAAGAAAATGGGTTTGAATAGAACTAGTTGCTAATTTTCACAGAATTAATTTATCTGCTTGCTATGCAAGTATTTTCCTTTGCATCTATTGTCCCTTTCATTTCTTGTCTTAATCCTGTGTTATTCCAGTAGTAATCTCCGCCTATTACACATACTTTTTCTTGTTTTACCAAATCAATTACGTTCTTCAATGTCTTTATTCCCTCTCCTGTTGTGCTTACTTGTATTAGGCTTCCGTTTCCGTAAGTGCTTTCAAAGCTTGCTGTGTCTTTTGCCCCTGTTACTTTCACAATTGTTGATGTATTTTGTGGTGCGAAAAATGAACCGTAGAATGATGCTGTTCCTGATACTGTAGCCATTGGCCATCCTAATCCATATCCGTCATATCCTGTCATTATTCCGCTTGCTTTTGAATCAGGAGTATTATAGTAAGCGCTCATTGGTGATCCATCAAAGGTTACGCATCCCTGTCCTATTCCTGTCCATGAAATAAATGAGCTTCCTGTTTCCTGTGGTTGTCCATTTACCTCTGCTGAATAAAATGCGAATGCATCCGTGCTTGTATCCCTTGAGATATTTAGTATCAATGGCACCGCTACGCTTGGTGTTATAACGAAATCAACATCATCTCCCGTTCTTGATATGCTTAATACGTTTCCTCTTGTCGGGGAGCTATTCAATTGGTTGAATGCTTGTGTTCCTTTTATTACTGAAACACTTACATTTGTTACTGCATTGCTTCTTGCATTTGGCTGTGCTATTACATTTGAGTGCCCATCAGTAGCTATTACGAACAAATCCTCTGTTTTTTGTATATAACCAGCACCATAACCATTTCTTCCGTCATCAGAATTCATTCCAACAACCCCATCAAATGCAACATTGTATATTGGGTAGAATGGGTCTGGTTCTCCTTGTGGAGCCAAATCAATTGTAATGCTTTCAATATTATTATTGTCCCACTGCCATGAACTGTTTGCAAACTTAATTGTTATTGTTGCATCATACTTGCCTGGTTCCCAAGCAGTTGGTTTTGTTGGCCAAGTAACCTTGAACTTGTCACTCAAGAATAAATCCTCTATTCCTTGCTGCTTGTATTCTACTGGTGCTGCTGCTATTTCACTTAGGAATGCATCAAAGTCATTCTTGAAATCCGCACTGAAACCGTCTCTCACTAAATTTGTTTTGAATGAAATTGCTTCTAATGCAGCTTTTCCTTCTTCAGTATCAAGTAAATTGTTTGCTGCCAATACTTTTTCGAAATAATCCCTGTTAGTTTTGTATTCTCTGCAAGCTGCTGCTCCGCTTGAACCGAGCACTAAAGCTGTTTTTATTGTATCATTGGTTGTCAGATTGTTTTCGCATCCTTTGCATAGAGTTGGTTCCATTGCAATATCAACATTGAATGTTCCTGTGCCTACTTTATTAGTATCAACACTGCATATGTACTTTGTTCCGCTTGTAAATGATTTTGTTTCAGGTGCGCACACATTCACTACCTCAGTGCCGTCCTGTCTAGTGAACTTGTAAGTTAATTTAGCGCTCATTTCAATGTTATTATTTGTTTCAACTGTTGTTTCCAGTGATGCTCCGTTTGCAGCTGGTTTTGCTACAATGCTTGTTATTCCTACATCAAGTGAGTTCTCGCTTAATTTCTGTGTTTTTGTTCCAACTATATCTATTGCTGTTGGGCAAGCAGACAAGTTGTGTGTTTTAAAGAATTCTTGTAAGTACATTATTTTCTTTAGTGTTGAGATTGAGAATTGTGTTGAATCACAATAAACATAGTTAGCATTATTCTCTGAATCACATTCTTGCATATCTATTTCGTCCCAGTTCCAAGCTAGTTTTATTTTTGGTACAGCCTCTGTTCCTGTTACTCCTTTCTTTCCATCCACATCACAATTGCTTATTTCTTTTACCTGGCATGGGTAAGTGTTTGGTCCGCAGTCAACGTATTCGTATGCATCAAACAATAAGTGGAATTTCTTTGCATAAGCCCTTAGTTCCTTCACTACCAAATCATTGCTGTCAATAGCAGCTATTTCTTCATTGCTTGCTCCAGGTGGTGAGAATAAATCTTTTATTGAACCCCATATTCCTCCTCCATTATCTTTCTCTAATTCTTCTCCTCTTTCAATTGCTTTTTGCTTTACATATTCATAATTGTAATCTGTTTCGTAAACTTTTTCTTCCCCAGTTACTGTTAGCAATCCTACAAATGGCTGGTAAGCAGTTTTGTTTTTTACTTGCCCAGGGTTAGAGAACTCTAATTCTCTTATCTCTACTTGTCCCATTGTTGCGCTTAAAGCTTGCGGATTGTATAATACATTTCCTGTGTATTGTGAATTATTTGTTGTATTTTTTGTGTTATCATTATTAGCTGTGTTGTCAGTAGCCGTACTATCAGTTGTATTGCTTGTTCCTGTTGATTGCATTCCATAATAATTATCATAATCGTAACTTACTTCTCCTACCACCATTTGCACTCCATCAGCGCTTTGTAATGCAACATCCTTTATTTCTACTAAAGGCACTGCGAATGTATCAGAATAATCTATTTCTGTGTTTTGTGCATTCAGCCACTCCCACATGAATGTTGTTGCTGCTCCTGCTAGTGCTCCTCCCCACCAAGAACTAGTCATCATTCCGGCACCAAAGCCCATACCACCCTGCATTAATGCATTCAAAGCAGTGCTATAATTATCTGAACCCCTATTCTTGTTAATATTATTAGTACCAGTATTAGAAGAAGCTAAAATGAATTGGCCTGTTGGAGTTGAAGTTTGTTTTGGAACTGTGTTTGGAGCTGAGTCAAGTCTTTTCACAGTATTCCCTTTGACTCCTGCTTCTAAATCAGCAGCTGTAAAGTCTGTTGTTTCAACCCAATACTTAGCTTCTGAATCGCTTCTCATGTCTGCTTTGTAAACTTTTCCTGTCGTTGAATCAACTTTGTAATAAACATATTGTTCATTAAAGAAAGGAACAATCACAGTTGTGTGCTGATAATAAGCCGACAAATCCTTGTTGCTTGAACTTGGAGTTGAAGGTTGCACTGGATTTGCACTTGTTACATTACTTGGTACACTGTTTTCATTCACATTCGTTGGATTGTAATTTGAACCACTTGTCTGAGAACTTGTTTTATCAGCAGGAGGAGTAATAGCAGGAACCGGCTTAGCCGCTTGTTTTGTAGTTACCTCTTTTACGATTATATTTAGCTCTAATCCCAAATCAATCCAATCACTAAGAATTGATTCAAATGAATCCTGTAGTTCAGCAAGTTTTTCTTCATTTTGGATAGCTGTTCCTGAAGATGTTTTTGCAGCACCAAATTCTTTTTTATAACTAGCAAGTTCAGTAGTTACTTGCGAATACAACTGCCTGCCCTTAGTAGTGTTAGCCGTAGCTTGCACTGAATCCAAATATACTCTATCCTGCTCTAAATCCTTTTCAAGATTAGCAATCTGTGAAGTCATGCCTTCAACAAAGTCAGAACATTGTGTGCTAAAAGACACTTTGTCAACATTAGGTTGTGAACTTGCTGACGTAGCCAAATATTCTTTCACTTCTTTTTCTATTGAAGCATAGTCATTATCATGTATTTTACCTAAATCCTGAACACTTTTCACAGCAGCATCTCTGGATTCTCCAACTTGCTTTAAGTGTTCTTTTTTTATCTCAATCAATTTTGTATTGTATTCAGCTAACATGTTTTGATACAATGCCTCTTGATCTTTATCTAAATTATCGCCCGCATTAATTTTCTTTCCTAAAGCATCAAATTGTTTTTTGAAATCTGCTTTTAGATTATCCATGCTTTTCTTTGCTGTTGTGTTTATTTCCTTATACTTTGCGTTGTATTTGTTAACAGTTTTATCAATATTTTCAGAGCTATCATCAATATTTGCAGTCAGTTTTTTGATTTTTGAAATTAAAGCTTTTTTCTTAACTTCTTTTTGAGCATCAGCTGTTGATGCAAAAGACAATTTACCAAGTTGCTCAATTGTAACAGATTCTACTTTTGCAGGAGTGGTTGAAGAAATTGATAAAGTATTTATCATATCGTTTAATCCATTTTTCTTTGTATCAAGGTTTGCTTTCTGGACCTTTGTATCAATTGTCGCATATCCCTGTGCATTTTTTTCATATTCAGTATAATTTTCTATTCCTTTTCTTTGTAAATCAACCTCTACCCTATTGTTCCACTGTGAATTGTTTTCTTTTCCTTTTTTCTTAAACCAACTTGTGTTTGAATCAGGTTGTTTTATGTATCCTGCTATTCCTCCTGTGATTGCTCCCATTAGTGCCATTTTCCATAGGCGTGCGTTATCATATGGTATTTCTCCTGTTACTGATGCGGTTGTTGTTTTTTGCACGCAGTTATTTCTTAAGTATCCTCTGTCTATTCCATCAAATTCATTGAATTGTGAGTCATATACATCGTATTCGTATCTTGATAGTGTGAAGCAGCTTCCTGCATCCTCTATTATTACTTTTACATTTCCGATTAATTCAAGTGTGGTTCCTTTTTGTCTTCCATAAACAAGGAGATTGTATGCTCCTGGTATTTGTCCTTCTGATGCTGTTACTGTTACGTCTTTGTTTTCTCCTGCATTTAGTGAGAATGTTTTGTTTGATATTGCTCCTTGCAAATCCCCTGTATCTATTTGGAAGTCTGCTTTTGTTTTGCATGAATTTGTTATTGAGAAGCTTCCTGTTCCTGGTGCTGATATTGTAATTAAATCAGCTCCTAGTACTATGCAGTCTTGTAAGTTTTCGTAAATGATATTGTATTTCATTTCGGCTGTCAGTGTCTGGCTTTTTGAATCTGTTTGGTTTTGTGCTTCGAATATTATTGAGCCTGTTGCTGTTCCGCTTGAGCCTGCTGCCGGGGCGAATTTTATTGTTACTGGTACTTTTTCGCCTGGGTTTAGAATTGTTTTGAATACTCTTGCATATGCTGTTCCTAATTCTACCTGCACTGTTTTTGATTGTGCATTAAATGTTCCGCCTATTGTTCCTGTTGAGCTTATTGTTGCCCCCAGGTTCTTCAATGATACTGGTTTTCCTTCTACTATACAATTATTTTTGATTTCAAAGCTTGTTTCTATTTGGTTTCCTCTTGTTACTGCTTCCCAGTTTGTTTGTGTTATTTCTAAGCATGATGGATTGTCAACATCTTTTCCTAATCCTACTCTGATTTTTGCTTCTATTTCTTTTGTCCATTCTTTTCCTTCTGCTCCAACAGTTATTTCGAATTTCCCTTCAAGGTCTTCTGCGGTTGGCACAATGTTTGCTGATATTACTTTGAAATCAAATTCTTCGTAATCCTGTGATTTTATTTTTGTTCCGATGTAATTGTTGAACCAGGATTCTATTTGTGCTTCATTGAGCACTCCTTTCAGTTTTCCTGTTAACTTGATTGATATTATTGCTAAATCTAATCCTGTTTTGTTTTCTATTTTAACTGTTTTTATGTCCTGTAATTTTGTCTGTGGATTTACTGTAAAGGATAATGAATCAGGGGTAACATCTATTACATCTTCAGCGATATTGAATTCTTTTACAAGTGTTTCGTATTCAGGTTTTTCTATTTGTAGTTTTAGTTTCTCCCCAGGGAATGATGCCGGTATGCTTAGTGTCGCTAATCCTAATTTGTTTGTTGTTTTTTCAAGTAGTTTTGTTCCGAATCTGTCATAGATTTTTACTATTGCCCCTTCTACCTCTATTCCTGTTGCTGTGTTGAATACTTTTACTGTTAGTGATTCAGGTTTTCCTGAAACGATTTTTGGCATATCATCAGTGAACTCAGTTCCTTTCATGAATTTTACATTCATTTTCTTGTCCGAGCCAACATTTACTGTGAATGATTTTTCAAATACTAGTGAATTGTCTTCTCTTATCCTTAGCTTTATTGTTCCTGTTCCTGTTTTTTGCGGAGTTACATCCACTGAAACTATATCTATTGAGGAGTTTTTAACAAATCCTGGTGTATCTATCCATTCTGTTTTGTAAGCATTTACTGTTCCTTGTACTGGAGCATATTTTGGAGTTAGGATTGAGTATGTTCCTAAGTAAAGGTTTTCTTCAGGGTTTTCCAACAATGTTTTTGCCCTGTCAAATCCTATTAATGAATTATTCATTACTTTTATTGATACCCCGTATTTTGAATTATTTTTTGCTTCAAATGAATCAGTGAATGTTTGTGTGAAGTTCTCTGGGTCAGTGAAAGTTGAGGTTATGCAGAAGGATTTTTCTTCTGTTGGATTCTCGCATAGTGTTTCTGTTCCAACTGATACGTATGCTTCTTTTGTTGAGGCATATAGTTCCTGTTTTACGCTTGAGCTCTGGTTTGTACCTAATTCAGTATCAGCTAAATCTCTTTCGTATTCTCCGTCAATTGCTCCCCATGCTCTGTACCCTATATCTATTCTTTCTTCTGCTTGTGCTGTTGGCCTGATTTTTACTTTTACTCCTACAATTATTTTTCCGGGGACATAAGATTCGCTTAGCCATCTTACTTCTGCCCATTTGCTTTCTTCAAGATTAAGGTATTTTTCATCAGTAGAATATCCCTTTGGCTTATTGTATGTTGCTCCTGTTGTAACCATTTTTTTTGCAGGAGCAATTACATCTTTGATAAATATTTTGTCCAATTCTGTTTTTGTGACATTGTCTTTTCCCATTCTTACAAAGAATCCTAATTCATCATAGTCTTTTGGGGAAATTACTTCAAACAAGGCATCATATTCCTGTCCTGGTTCTACTTTCAGTGCTCTTGCATCATTTTTATACAACCCAAGGAAATTAATTTTTAATTCATCTGCCGGAGGCTTTGACAAATTTATTTCAAAGTTTATTGTTCCTGCTCCGATTGTTTGTTTTGGTATTGTGGTGTAGCTTTCGTATCCTTCTTTTTTTATTACTGCGTAAACTTTTTTATCAGACTTAATGTTGAATTCGATTGTTCCGTCAAGGTTTTCAACCATTTTTTTTCCGCTTGCAGGATTATTTACTTTTCCTAGGGGAATGTATTCATCAAATAATTGTACTTCAGCGAATTGTATTGGCAGGTTATCAATATCTTTTACTGTTACCTTTACTGTTCCTAATGGTATTTCTAATGATACAATGAATGGATCTACTGCTGTTTTTGCATTGAATTCTTTTGCTTCACTCCATCCTGAGTAAGTTGCTTTGAATGCAAATACTTTGTATGTTTCCCCTGTTTTTGAGTTGCTTATCGGGTTCCATTCAACGTATCCGTTGAAATCAGTTAATTTTTCCTGGTAAGCTAATTTGTATTCATCTTCTTCCTTGCTTCCGAATAATGCTACTTTTGCATACGCAACTGGTTTTCCATCCTGGTCTATTACTCTTGCTTTTAATTTGTTTCCGCATTGCCCGATATCTTTTACCATATTTAGTATTACTGAGTCCCCTATGTTTGCATCTTTTGTTGCGTCACAGTAACCTTCTTTTGTTGCCATTACTAAGTATGAGCCTTCTTCCGCTATTTCGAATAATACTTCTCCTGTTCCGTTTGTATCTCGGTTTATTACTTCAACGTAGGTATCCCCTACTTTTTTGCTTAGTGTTATATATGCATCCTCTGCTTCAGCCAATCCTTGGTATACTTGTGCTTTAATGTATCCAATAAAATTTTTCTCCATTGCTATGTCAATTGTTTTTTGTCCTTCTGCTTTTGTGATTGAAGTTATTGTTGTTTCTTTTTGTTTATATCCTTGTTCTTGTCTTACTCTGAATTTGTAATCTCCTTCAGCTAAATCAAATGTTGCCTGCCCGTTATTTGCTTGTTTTGTATCAGTAGGAATGTAAGTGTTTTCTGAAGTAAATGCTTGTACTGTTACTGGCTCTGTTATGAGCACTCCATTTAATTTCAAATTTATTGTTACTTTAACAATTTCTTTTGGTTCTTTTGAGGATAATGTGAATGTGCTTGCGGGTGCTGTTAGTGTGAATGATTTTGTTTCATATTTTGGTGAGCTTACTGTTACTGTGAGTGTGCCGCATTCTTCTGTGTAGGAAACATTTGTTGTTCCGTTGTATATTGTTTCTTCTTGCGGTGCTTCTGAACCTGAAGAGCATCTGTATGACAAAGTCATTTCTCCTGTTGCTGTTTCCCCTGTTCCTGTTTCAAACCTGATTGATTTTTGGGAAATAAAGTGCGCTGAAATAGAGAGGATTATTTCTTCTACTTTTGAAAATTCATCAATGAGCACTGGCACTGTTGTTTGTTTGTCTCCTTTTTGTGCGGTTACTTCAATGGTTGTATTGAAGGGCACTGTTACTGCTTCAACTAAACCGAATTCATTTGAAATTAATTCTCTGTCAATTCCTTGTACTATTACTTTTGCTTCGCTTACTGCTCCTCCATCCGAATCAACTATGCTTAGTTTTAGTGTTGCTTGTGATTGTGTAACAATTCCAAAGAGCCCTGTTATTGTTAGCAAAAGGACAAGAAAAATTATTATTAAAAATAGCGCAAAACTTGGTATTACATTATCAATTGGGTCAATTATTTTGTATACTGGAAGGTGTTCATCTGCCTTGTCTAAGAAAGAGTACCATTTCTCTTCCCCTAGGTAGTAAATATCCTTCAGCTTTTCCCCAATACCCATAAAATCACTGAATTAACTTTTCCACATCACTAAGTGACTATAAAATTAATGCTTTCAACTATATAAATACTTTTCCCCTATCCTTTCTGTTTATCTTCTCATTACCTTCGAGAAATCATCCAGCATATTGGCAGCATTATTCCCTTGTATTAATTTAAGTCCCATAAAGTCTTCTTTAGGCCATAACTCAATTATTACCGGCAAAGCGTTTTCTATGATAAATGCTATGATAATTGCAATTACAAAAAGGATTAGGATTTGTTTTAATTCCTTTAAAAAGCTCTTTTTTTTCATAAAATCTTCCTGCAATAAGAAACCTAGCTTTGTTCCGGCATAAGTTGAGATTATTGAAGGAATTATGTACAGGAATATTGCCGCATTTTTTTCGGCCCCTAATTGTAACCCAAAGAATATGCTTGGGATAAAAGCAAAGTATCCAAAGAAGAGGATTCCTGCAAGGAAATACCCTATTGTTGTTACAGTGAAAGGTATTTCAGAAAAAAAAGTTGAGGTAGGTACGAAAAAAGAGTATGCAAAGCTGGCTAGCAATACAATCATGCTCATGAGCACCAGCGCTAATGCTTTTTTATCCAATTAAACACCCTGTTGCTTTTCAGCAAAAATAAAAGAATTCTTAGGTTTCTATGCAAGCTCAAATTTTGTCCAGGTTTTTGCGCTCAAGTTTAGTTTCCTTGCAGTAATTTTTTTTCATTCCAGATTATTCCATCTTGTACAGCGCATGCTCTTTCTTCTTTTACTTCATTAATTAATTTTTCTAAAGTTAAATCACCCTTGTTAAATGCCGCTATTTCTATTGGAGTGCTTGTTTGTGTTGATAATGCGCTTGTTCTTGTTCCTGAACCAATTGCCAGCACTTGTGTTGTTATTGTTCCTCCAACTTTTGCGCTATTGAATGCAAGACTGATTTTTTGAGGAGCATATAATATTCCTTTTAATTCCTGTGGAGTCTGTGATGGTGCTATTGGAATAACATATGAGCCTCCTGATAACATATCTGCTCCTTTCAGTATTCCTGCAACATACCAGTTAACTAATTCAGTTGGTACTTTGATTGTGTCTGATATAACCTTGTATGATGCTCCTGTCTCATTGCCATATATTGTTAGTTTTAACAGTACAGGTACTCTTTGGTAGGATACAATTTTTCCTTCATTTGTTTTTTCAACTGCAATTGCTTTTGTTGCATTGTCAAGTATTTTTGCTTCTTCTGCCGTATCTGTTTTGAGTCCCGCTTGTAATAAAATATTGCTTGTTGCTTTTGTTGCACCTGCAACAGCGCTTTTTTCACCGAATGTTGCTGTCACTTCTTTGTCCGTTCCAAGAACATAATCAATTGTCACAGGGTAATTTCCTATTTCTTTGCTTGCTTCACTGAACTTAATTGTGTATTCCTTAATTATATTTGAAAGGTTTCCTATAATTGTGGGTGTTATTTTTTCTGTTAGCGAATCAATTTTCGTGAGCAATACATTTGCAGTTGCATTTTTGTGGATGCTGTTCAAGCCTGAATTCTGTGCATAAATTACTTCAATGTCTTCTTTATTCATCTCTGTTTTTTCAATTACCCCTTTCTTTATTCTTGCGTGTTCGCTCATCCATTTGAATGTATCAACCTTTAATTCAACCGCTGACCCGCACAAGACTATATTGCAGCTCTTGCCGTCAAGTTTGCATCCTTCAGTTGTATTTGCTGTTTTGAGAAGTTCTATGTATCTTTTTACTGACACATACCATTTTGTGCCCACTTTAGCCATGCCTAAATTTGACAAATCAGTTGCCAGTTCTGTTTTATCCTCTACCTCAAGCAATAATTTGTCTTTGTCTTTCTGGTCGTTAAGAACATTTACCATTACATCTAGTGCTAAATCGTTCTTTGAAATTATTGTGTTCTTTACATCAGTATTGCTAATGTCTAATTTGTAAGAATTATCCAGAGCTAATCCAGTATCTCCTTTATAGAAACTCAAATCGCTTTCAGTGCATGATTTTATTGTTTGTTTCTGTACCTGTTTGTATAATTCGCTTAGTTTTACTCCGCTGTATGCGCTTGACAAATCCTTTATTGTCTGTATTTTGTTGTATAAGAATAATTGTAATTGTTCTGAATTACAGAAATTGTTTGTGCAGTAAGTATTTATTTCGCTTGAAGGAATTTCAAGCCCTGTGTACTTTATTTTGTCGAATCCATATTCCTTATAGCTTCCTGATTCGCATGTTCCTTTTGCTTCTGCTTCAATCAGTAATCTGTCAACTGTTCCTATGCTGATGAATGATACGCATGCAGGATTTGCTTTGGTTACTGCATCTACTGCAGCTTGTTTTTCAACATTAGTTGAGTTTAAAGTTAATTTTCTTGTTGTTATCTCTGTTTTTAATTTGTCTTCGCAGTCATTTCCTGCTATCGGAGTTACTTTTGTGCATTCTTCTATAGTTGTTGGTTTGTAATTTTGTTTTGTTATTAGTACTTTTAGTGTCCATACGAGTTCTGTTGAATCAAAGTTTACTGCTCTTGTTACTTTTCCTGATACAGGCATTTCAACGTATACACAGTTAGCAATTAATCCTGATCTGTCTACTTCCACCATTAGGTTTGAGCCTCTTGTGTTATTGAATAAGCTTCCTGTTCCTGTTTCAAGTATTCTTATTATTGCACCGCCGGCTTTTTCTGCTGGCACTAATGGTGTTTTTACTGTTATGCTGTCAAATAATCCGCAGTTCTTTGATGCTTCTCCGCTACTATTGTTTGAAGTGTTTTCCATTTGTTTGCTTCTGTAATAATATAAATCATATGATGGATATGCTGAGCTTGCTGCGCTTGGTGCTGCACCTATTCTTAGTGCTGGTGGTTCTGCTATGTACTTGTAGCTTGAACCATTGTATTGTTCATCAGGTATTGCTCCGAGAGTTACTCCTTTTGATGCCCAGTAATCCTGGATATCAAGTGCGTTTTTGTTCTGGCAGTCTTTTGCTTTTGCATTTGGATCTCCCCAGTTGATTGCTGAATCAATGCTTTCTCCTAGTCTCCAGATATCTGATAATGTTATTGGGAATTCCATGCATTCTGCTGAATTATACTGGTTTGTGTAACTAATATTCAAGTTTCCGTATACATTTGTTCTTGCATCTGTTTCTGTTGCCCATTGTCTTATGTCTCCCAGGTTCTGGAATAATCCGTATGAGCCGTTGCTTGAGTTAAATAATTTTCTTTGTGGGATGTATTGTGCGCTTGGCATTACTTCAAAATCAACTCTTTCAATTGAACCGTTGTTTCCTTGCTGTACTGTCCTGTTTCTTACTCTTGTTCCTGTGATTAGCGAGCAACTATTTGCTGCACATCCATTTGGCTGTATATAATTCTGGTAAGATGCATATTGTCCTCCTAATGGGTAACTTGATGAGTATGCTGATTCAGCTCCTTGCTGGAAGTATTGTGCTGATGCACCGTATTGTGATTGTGGTGCTGAGCATTCTATTGTTGCTACATTGCTTCTTGATAACTGTACTCCCTGGTCGTAACAGTAATTGTATACTGAGTATTTTTGTGGCTTGTAAATAAATGAATTCAAGCTTATTTTTGTTACATTTGTTTTTATGCAGTCAGTATCAATGTCCCCTAGTTTGCGTACTGTTACTTTTACTTCGCCGATTTTTTTCTTTGTTTCTTGTGTTCCTGCTGGTTTTGCGTTCACAACTATTTTGTATTTTCCCAGTACATATCCCGGATCAACTATTACTGTTGAATCAGAATCTTTTCCTATTGTGAATTTTTCTTCTGAAACATTTATTCTTGCATCAGGATCAAGGTCTATTTCAATATCAACTGCACAGGTATTCTTTATTGTGAATGCGTTTTGCTGGTAACTCATTGTTCTTTGTGTTCCTTGCTGGCCGGAATAATTGTTAAAGTTATTTGCGTATCCTGTTCCGTATCCTTGTGCCCCATATCCTGTCATGCCCATTCCTGCCATTGTTGTTCCCTGCATTCCGTATGGTGAGCTTTGTCTTGAAAATCCTCCATAACTTTGTCCGTAAGCTGACATTGATGAAGCATAATCTGATGCCATTAGTGCGCCGTATCCCATGTTCCATGGTGCAACATCAAGGAGTATTCCTCCTTCAGGCTGTTCTATTTCAACGCATTTTGATAAACTGCTCATAGTTACTTTTGTTTTTATTTGTGCTTCAGTTTTTTCTTCTGTCTTATCCTCTAAAATATTTTTTCCTATTATTGATATTGTGAATTCCTGTGTTCCTGAAGCAATTGCAGTGTTTGGTGCAAATCTTACTGTTAGTGTTTCTTCTCCTTCTCTGTCAAAGTAATCCGCTATTTTTGTGTAAGTGTTTCCTAGTGAAGCATTAGTAAATCCTTTTCCGCTTATTGATATTGTCCCGAATTTTGATTCTTCGCTTAGTTTTGCTTCTAAGTTATGCAGGGGTATTTCTATTCCTTCTGCTGTGCATGAATTTGTTATTGTTACTGTTAGGCTTTGTTCTGAATCTGATGTAATGAATTCAAGTGAGGCTGGTGTTACTTTCAGGCATTTAGCACTGTCCATATATCCTGGCATTGTTAATCTTATTTCTACAGGTATCTCGTTGCTGAATGATTGTGTTGTGCCTGTTATTTCGGTATTAACCAGAATTGTTCCCGTAACATCTTTTGGTTCTTGTAATCTTAGCGCATTGCTTGTTAATTTCATTGATAGTGTATAGTTTCTGTCTTTTCCCTGTTCAATTACTGTTCCTGCAATGTTTCCGCTGAATTTTGCTTCCAGGTAATTCTTTAAATCACCGTTGATTTCGGTGCTCGTAATTTTAATGTCTTTTGCTGTATTGTTTTGCATTAATATTGTTTCCTCAATTGCTGTTACTTCCCCGATTTTTATTGTTTCGCTTATTTCCGGAGGAGTTATTGTTAGCAATGCTTTGTCTACTTTTTTTGTTATTTCAACATCATCATATCCTTCTTTCTTTGCCGTGATTGTTAATTCGTCCCCTATTTTTGGTGAAGCTAATTCATATTTTGCCAATCCTTCTCCTGTTGTTTCTACTGTTCCAAGGACATCCTTTCCTGATTTTATTGTTATTAGCACTCCATCCATGCTTTCATTGCCGTCTTTTGCTTCAAAGAATAATGTGTTGTTTATGTAAGGGATTATCATTTTTGGAAGCATATCTAAAGTGAATTTTTTATTTGCTTTTACATTAACAGTTATTGTATCCTCTAACTCTGTTTTTGATGCTGAGCTTATTGAAAGTTTTATTCCTGATGTTCCTGAGGAGGTTGTGCTGAAAAGTACTTGTACTCTTAGTGGTGCATCTACTCCGAGTGTTCCTAAATTAATTGTTTTATCTGTTTGTTCTGAACCATTAACGCTTATTGCATTTACATCAAGGCTTTTTCCTTCTACTACCAGCACTGCTCCTGTCATTGCTCTTCCGCTGTAATTAGTCAAATCAGCTGTAAGCAAATATTGTGTGTCTTTTTTTGCTTCTACTGTGCCTGTTACATATTTCTTTTTTCCTGCTTCTGAGCCTTCAGTTGCTTCTATTGTATATGATTTGCAGAAGCTTCCTGAGCATAAATTTCCTGCTCCTGCTAATAGCACCCTGTTTTTTGCTGCTGAGTATAATTCGTTTGATGCTGGTGTTGTCATTGCTGGGTCGCGTATTACTGTTGCTCCTTTTGCCCATCCTCTGTAAAATAAATTTAGCGGCGCATTTGGATTTGCTTCGATAACAGTTATTTCTGCCTCTACTTCGTATGTTCCTTCTTGAGGATTTTTCCATACTGAATTAGCCCATTTTGCATTCCCTTGTACCAAGTTCTTTGAATCTTTTTCATATCCTGCTGGCGGAGAATAAGTTGTTCCTTGTGTTATTCTTCCTGAGCTTTCAACTTCGCTTAAGTATAATCCGTCTTCTTCCATCAGGTTTGTTACTCCTTGTTCTTGTTTTCCTGTTCTCAAGTGTATTCCTGCTTCAGAGTAAGATCCTTTTGGAACTTGCAGGATTGCTTTTACTGTGTATACTCCCTGGCTTACCGTACCTGCTGTTTCTGAATCATCTTTTGTTTCAGATACTACTGCAGTTCCGCTGTATACCCCTACAAGGCTTGCTGTTAATTGTGCAACCGATTTTACGAGTATTATTTCTTTATCTGTGGTGGCGTTAGCAATTGGGTAAAATGCAGAGGTAAAATATTTTGAGTATCCTGCGCTTTCAATTACGAAATATATTTTCTTGTCAGCTCTTATGCTGAATGATGCTGTGCCTTCTGTTGTTGTCAGGATTGATGTTCCTTCTTGTGCTGATGTGTAATAATTAATTGCTTTTACGCTTACTCCGCTTAAAGGATTCTTTTCATTGTCCATTGCCTTGACTTTTATTGTTCCTTCCCCTATATCGAAAACAACTTCAAGTGTTTTTTGTGTTCTTGGCACTATTTGTATATTTGTTGAGTTAACGCTTCCGAATCCTTCTTTTGAAACAGTTGCCATGTATGATTTGCCTAATTCCAGGTTGAAGAATTCTGCTTCTCCTGTTGCCCCTGTTGTTTTCTCTCCCACAACCGGCTCTTCAGGATCAATTTTTTTCAGTATTACTCTCGCATTATCAACAGGATTTTTTTTGCCGTCAATTACTCTAACAAGAATTGAGTTATTGTTTGTTTCATTTACTTTAGTTAACAGCACATCAATTACTTCCCCCGAGGTTGCTCCTTTTGTTTCCCCTATAAGATAATCCGGGTGATCAACTGTTAATATGTAATTTGAGCTGTCAGCCACATCAAATTTTGCCTGCCCTGTTACCCCTGTTATTTTCGTTTTTACTTCGTTGCTGTTTGTTGCTAAAGTTAATTTTACCTCTGCTCCTGAAACAGGATTGCTTGTCAATGAATCTTTTACATTAATTATTATTGTTGATTTCTGTACTTTCCTCAGGCTTACATTGAATTCTGTCAATGTATCTTTTGTTACTTCTTTTACTTCCCCTAATTTGCTTCCGTCATAATCAGAATAATTTCCGTCAGAGGAACTTATCAAAACATAATATTTTTTTACCGGAACACTGTCAAATGTTACTATTGCTGTTCCTGTTGAAATATTTTCTAATGGATAAGTATTGTCCAATGCAACTAATTTTACTCTTAGCCCTGCAGGAACGCTTGTTGAGCCTTCAACTGAAATATTTACATTTACTTTTCCTGTTACCTGTACTTCTTGTTCTACTGTTACTGCGCTGTTTCCTGAGAATGATGCTGTTGCGCTCACAACTTTGTAGTTCTGCATGCTTAGTACTTCTATTTCTTCGCATGATGCGCTTACTTTTGCATCAAAAGTTCCATTGGTATAAGTTGCAACTGATTCATCCGCTGAGCCTTTGCATTTGTAAATTAGTGTTCCTGTTCCGCTTATCAGTGACCCATCAGCTGTTTTCAGATAAACTGCTTTGGAGATTGTTGCGTCCTCTAAACTTAAAACAAAATCTTCCTCGCTATTACCGCTAAGGATTACCTCTCTTGTCTGGCTTGCATGATTATCTTTATCTATTTTTATTGAGTAAGTGCCATTAGCCAGGAACATTATTGCTTTTCCATCTGCTCCCGTTTGAATATTTGCTTTTTCTGCCCCATCCGCAAGTGCTATTACTGTTGCCCCTTCCAATGGGTTGCTATCTCCATCAGTTACAAGTATTGTCAGGGATGAATTATTTCCTGATGTAATGAAAAATATTACTAATAAAAGTAGAACTAAAACAAGTACAATTGCTAAAGGAAATGTAGGGATATTTTTGTCTTCAAGTGAATCAATTAAATTCCCAAAAGGGGGTACTTTTTCTGAAATTCCATCAACAAAGTCATACCATTTATCCTCAAGAGAATAATATGTTTCTTTCAGTGATTCAATTACAGCCATTTTAACCACTAACACCCAACCAATACCACTTATTCACTATAATACTATAATATTCAAGCCTTTATTAACTTAACTTTAATCAATTTACCAAAGCCCTTAATATCCTTCTTTTCAAACCCCCATCAGTTATTATTTGAATTATTACTCATCCACACATTCAGGCGGTGTTCTATTGCTTTTGCATTTTGGCATTGGATTGGGGTATTCGCTTTGATTCATAATTCTTACAAAACTTGAATCCTCTATCCTTATTTTGTATAAATCGCTTCCATCACTATATGTTCCTTTTACTATATACAAAGGATTCGTTTCTTGGTATACTATATCCACATAAACTGCTGCTATTCTTCCGCAGTATAATCTTGCTCCCGCATTCGTTCCAGTAATTTCCCTTGTAGGTTCTGTTCCTGTGGAAATAACCAGTTTATTGAATCCACAGGGCTGTATCGGATCTTCTCTTTGATCACCAGCTTCGAGCGAACCGTCGGAAAATAATTTAAATTTTCCATCCTCGCTATCCACACTAAAAGCTTCTTGTTCCCCAGCCCTTTCGCATATATTTACTGCCCCATATGCCTTAAGCCCTTTTTCTCCCGCTGAATTTCCTCCTGAAAGATAAGAAGTTACTCCCGCTTTTGCACTAGCTAATTGAACATCCGAACCAAGTGAGGATGCGAAGCATTCTTTGTTCCACGAATCAACAAGTTGCCCAGGATTGCTCGGGTCATTATTTGGCCAGCAGGCATCACAAAACCCCAATTTATAACCTTCTAAGTCACTATGCGCAATTGATATTGCTCGAGCGCTTTTCTTTGCTTCATATAACACCTTGAAGAATCTCAGTGGAATGTAAACCTTCAGATTTGTTCTTGGGAGTATAGCCATTTTTATTTCTTCTTGTGTCACTAAATCTTTTACTATTATTCTTGGCAATGATTCGTATTCTTCATCATTTAATTTATTTAAAGGAATATTGAAATAAAATGTTCCTACCGGGCAGGATGTATTATCGCATCCTACTACTTCCAAAAAATTGTCCGGCATGGTATTCACTGAATCTGTTATTACTTTTCTCAAAACTTCTTTTGCCGTATAAGTTTTATCACTTAAATAAACACTGAATCTTCCGTAAGTGCCTTCATTGAACTGGTCTATTGTTCTATCTGCAACAAATGTTGTTGCTGAGCCAAAACCACTGTCTCCGCTTGATTCATCTTTCAGGAGAATTGCTGTTTCAAAAGTTTTTTTCAAATCATCAAAAGATATTGGCCCCCCTCCTCCCCTCATACTAAATAATGCTAATCCGCTTTCATTATCCCTCATTTGGGCACTATCGTGTGTCAAATAATCTTCTAGTTTTTCCCTGAATGCGTAATTAAATGTCTGCAATGCATCTGCTCTTGCAATATTTGCTGCATCTGCTAACTGGTAATTATTTAGCATTGAATAAATCTGCCTGTTTGTTTTTTCTTCAGTGGTTATTAGCGTGCTTGTCATTACCACTCCAACCATTATTAGGATTACGGCAACAATTGCCGAGAACATATTGAATCCGTGTTCAGAAAAAGCTTTTACTTTAACAAATTTTTTCATTCAAATCAGGATACAAAGAGTTAAACTGGTTAAAATAGTTAATCTTTTCATTGGCGTTGTAGATTAATGCTCTTTTGGATTGGTCTGTAGATTAATAAAGATATTTGGACTATTACTTAATATGGTTTTTAAAGAATGTTTTGTTCTTTCAACTCTTCTTATTGAAGGCGTACTTCCAATAGTTTTTGGTTTGTACAGTTGGGGTCAATTTTACTTTGGCGCAAAATCTGCTGAAGCTACCATTGAAAGACTTTTTACTTTGATTGCCGAATCATTTATTCCTTGGTGGTTTAATCCAATTTCATTGATTATTGTTGTCATACTTACACTTTGTCTTTATTTGGGTTATTTGATTCTTACTTCTTCATCAAGCTAACTAGGTCAATTATATTAGAAGTGGTGATTTCAAACTATTTCGCCCCTTTAAATTCATTATGCCCAACCAATGCAGGAGGATGCAGGACTTATTGTAAATCCCTTATTGTGAGGCTTGGGTCATTCCCCAAAATTGTTTGTATGCGCCTGTCATACCTTAACCAAAACAGAACGTGCGAATTATCAACATCATAATGGGTTTCAAAATAATCTATTGACTTTTCAAATGCCTTCTGAGATTTATCAAATGCCTCTTGTAGTGAATTTCCTTTAAGTAATGATAATGGGACAACATTTGCTGCGCCAATAAAATGTGCTGCAATTTTATCTTTTCTTGGTGTGGCGGTATATTTTTCATCTTGCAAGAACACAAACTCTTGCTTGAAACCAATGAATGCCTTTGCACCCTTTCTTACACAACTTGGCCCAAGATCTTTTGCCGCATTACATGCTAAGGCATGCACAAATTTGTCTTTCAATAAGTGTTCATTATCATTTAGTTTTAGAATTATTTCTTCTTTGCTATCTCCAGTTATACAATCATTGGATCCATGTCCATTAAAAAAAACTAACTGGGGGTTATTCTTGCTTAATCTTTTCTCAAACTCACTTTTCGTTACTTTCCCTCGTGGTAATTCACAAACGTTTATTCCCCTATTACGGGCCTCCTCAATCACTTCCTCTGCACATGCTGAAAGGTAAGCCGTGGCATCATCAAAATCGGGGCGAGTAATAAGAACCGTAACTTTGGACATTAAAATTACCTCTTGAATTGTCTGAGGTTTTCCATATACACATCTGCAATTAATTTACCAACCTCGGTTCCCTTTTCCACTTGCTCCATCATTTCCCATTTATTAAAAGTTCCTTGATTTCCAATTGACATTTTTAATCCAGGAGGCATCGTTCGAAGCCTCGCTAAAACTATTTCTATTTCCTCTCTTGAAACCATTTAAATCACCTCAAATAATCCTTAATTCAAGCAATCTTTTTCCAATTCTTTCTCCAAGTGCATTTCTCTTTTTCATTTCTGAATAACACCTATACCAACTGAATTCTTCTCCATCAATAACAATTATTGGAAGCTTCCGCTCTGTTGGTGGCAGATTCCCATATACCACAGCAAACCTCTCAAAGTAAGTTAACTGTTGATTTTTTGGCACCTTAATTTGAACTTTATTTTTATCTTTTACCCTTAAAAGTAATTCCCCATTTATTGACTTGAACTCAATGTCATCCCCAGCTTTCCATCCAAGCTCCACAACAGTCTCCGAAGGCATGTTTACAAACCATTTTTCATAAGCCTTCCCCTTACTTTTTCTGGAAACACATTTTTGAAGCTTCATAATATCACGATAATGTAGTTTGCATATATAAATGTTTATATACCTAAAAAAAACCGAAAATAGGCATATACAAAATAATGCGATAAAACGAATATAAACTCTACTGTTGCCTCGACCATTCTTGTCAGCTTTTCATTCCAATCTGTTTTTTTGCGGGTTATTTATCAGTTAGGATGCAGGTTGTATGTTTGGTGATTTATCTTCGCTTACCATTTGCCAGAATGAAAGTACTTTAAGGAACTTATCAGCTTCTTTCTCTCCCACCTTGAATACTTTTTTCACTGATTCTTTTGTTAATTTTCCGTTTGCTATAGTTCTTTCTGCAATTAATTTTGTAACCTTGTCTTTTAATGCTCCGTTGTATTCTTTTACTTCTTTTTCCAGTCCTGGTCTTATGTTGTCCCAGTCATACAGCATTGTTGCTATTACAATTCCTTCTTCTGCGCCATCAATTTTGCTTCCGTCAACAGCTGTGTAATTATAAATTAATTCCTCAATTTTGCTGTCTTTTAATGTTGAGATTTGTTTTTGATATTCTTTTTCTTCATAAGGATATTTGTAGTCAAGCATGCTGTCTTTTGCCGCAGCCATATCTGTTTTTAGTTTCCATAAGCTTAGTGGTCTTTCTGATGGATCTTTTTCTTTTGGATTAATTGCCTGCCATGTAATTACTTTGCCGTTGTTAGCGCTAATTTTTGTGCTCATTTCTTTTGCATCCTTTACAGGGTCTTTTTCATTTAATACTATGCTCCATTCTCCAAGCGTTTTAGCAATCTTTAATTCGTATTGCTTGTTTTTTGTTAAAGCCATGTCCTGATTCAGGAGTTTGAATGATTTTTTCTTCAAAGCATCCATTTCTCCGTTCAATTCTTTCTCATATGCCCATTCGCCGGCAGCGTTTGCCAAATATCCGCAAAGGATTCCTTTCCCAAATTCTCTTGCAGCTGTGCCTACTCTTGTCTTAAAGACTGATCCGGCTGTCTGTGCCTTTTTTATTGCCGCTTCCATTGCGGGTTTCATTTCTTTATCCGCACCTTGTTTTAAAAGTTTTGCCATTCCTTCAAGATCTGCTGTATTTACTTTAGTGCCTAACATATCTTTTACCAGTAAATCCAACTGCACATCGTACTTAACAACAGTGCCATCAAGTTTTATGGTTGTATCTTTGATTTGATTCCATGTTGCGCTGGACATAGGTTGTGAAGTTGTTTTTTGGTATAATGCCTTGATTTCATTTTCCGCATCGCTGAACTTTCCGCCTGCATGGCTCTTGATTATCTTATCTAATTCACCTTTGAAGGATAATTTATCAGCCAAAGCAAGCCTATTAGTTAAGGCTGTTTTCAATTCTCCTTTAGTTTTACTTATAACAGTTTCTAAAGAATCTGACGGATCTGATCCTGTTAGTTTGTGCAGCCATGTTCGGCCTGATGCATCTGCTTCTAACAATAATTTTGTAAACTCGCCATCTGCTTCCTTTACGCTGTCTATTCCTGCTTGAGTAAAGCTTGTGTTTATTGTTCTGCTTGCATAAGGGGTCAGTACTTTGTTTTTCAATGAAGAAGCTTGTGAGTATTCGTTTACTGCTATTGCATTCATTTTGTCAGATATTTTTTTCTCCATCCTACTTTTCAATTCTGCAACAAAATCATCTCTAGCCGCTACTGAACCTTTGAAAGAATCATCAAGATAAGTTTTGTATCCATTGTCAACAATTTCATCTGATAGTATCCCTGCAAAGTCCGTTATTGCTTTTGGTGTCGTTGTTTTGGTTGTTCCCATAATCATATCTGAGATTTTATTATCTTTTATTGTAGTCCCGAGATTCCATAGTTTTGCTGTTGGAGATTGGGTTGTACTTATTGGGTATGAACTGAATATTCTGCTTGGCCCTTTTTGCAATAATGTTTTAATCATAGATTCAATTACTATCTGGCTATTGCCTGTCTTTGTTTTTTGGTCAGGCACATCTTCCCTTACTTCAAATAATGTTTTTAATATGCTTCCAACTAATGGAACATCCTTTACTGGTTTTGTCCATTCTTCTAACTGTGAATAAAATGCTCTTGCTGTTGAAGAGCTTGCTGCTAAATCTTTTTTGTATGTTGTTGCTACAGGCAATCCGCAATCAAACAGTACTCCAAGCACTGGGCCTAATAATGTTACTCCGTTTGTAGCTGCATTGCATGCTGCTGATGCTACTCCGCATGTGAGCAAGTATTTTCCTACTGCACTTCCTTTTGCTTTTGCTGCAGGGTCATCATATGCTTTTGTTCCTGCATAACCGCTTTTGTCATTGAATAATATGCAGCTCTCAAGTTGCCCTTTTCTTTTCAATCCTTCAATGTAATCCCCGAAGTTTGCTATTGTTTGGTCTCCTTGTGCCCAGGTTATTGTAAAATAATTTGAGTAATCTTCTTTTCCTTCAAGGCTGTTAGCGCAAATGAATTTTACCAGATCATCTGGGTGTATTGTTCCTGTGTTTACTGTGATTAATTTTTTTGCATCTGGCTCTGGCTGTGACTGATTGAGTGCTCTTACTCCTACCGTGAATTGCACCCCGTTTGCTTGTGAAAATATTGATACGCCATCTGTTGTCGTGCTTCCTTCTGCTGTTGCGCAGATTTTTATGTTCCTGTAATACCTATATTCTTTTGAGTTCTGGTTTGCAAATAATTCAACCTGATTGTTTATTGGATTTGATTTGATATTTCCTCCAAGGTATTCAACTGAGTAAAAGTCTTTCAAAGGATTTTTTGCAGCAGTGCTGCTTGGTGTTGTTCCTGCTGGTGTTTTTCCTTGAGGAGGAGTGTTAGTTGGCACTGTTTCAGCAAAGCTTATTTTCTGTATTTTTGTTTCAGGCATAGCAGTTGTTTTTGGTTTGTCTTGTGTTGTTGTACCAGTACCTGTTGGTGTCTTGGTTTCTGTTCCTGCGGGATTCTTTGTTTCAGTCCCTGTGTTTTCTAAAATATCTTTTGTTGTTGTGTTGCTTTGTACTATTGGAGCTGTTGCTGTTGTTGCACTTGGCAGTTTTACATCAGGCCCTGTTGCATTGTCATTCGCTGTTATGTTTATTTTTCCTATGTTTGAAAAGTTTTTTCCAGTTGCGCTTGGGCTTATTGGTTCTACATCAAAGTTAAGCATTTCAGGCACCGTTGAATAAACTGTTCCTGTTATGCAATTCTCAACAGCATTAAGCGGCAATGATTCTGTCTGGAGTTCTATTCTTCTTCTCCCGAGATTTGCCACATCAGTTAGTTTTACACAGGAGTATATTTCCCCGCTTTTGATTAAACAATTATCCCCGAATGAACCTGTTAGTCCGTCTGAAACTAATTTCACTATTGCTTGTGAGTAAGTATCTTTTGTTGTTTTGTCTGTTGCTTTTGCTATTGAGCTGTCAACTGTTACTGTTATTGTTTTCTTTTCTCCTCCGCTTATGCACATTTGTGCCAGTGCGTCTGATAGTGCGCCTTGCACTAATCTTACTTTATTTCCTGAGCCTGATGTAACTCTTTTTTCTGATTTGTATCTTGTTTTTGCTATTTCTTTTGCAACATCTTTCAATAATGTATCTGATTCCACTGTTGTCAGCCATGTTCCGTAATCAGAGCCTGTTTCCAATCCTGAATCAATTGGATTAAAGTTTGGCACGTTTGTTATTGAGTCGCGGCATTCTTTTGTTATTAATTTTGATTTTCCGCTTTGAGGTACTGCTCTTACTGATATTGCTGGTGTCATTGCATCTATCCCGTCAACTCCTGCCCTGAATGCTCCGCTTATCATTAATTTATAGTAACCGCATCCGCTTAGTTCTCTGTCAAGGAATATTGTTCTGTCATATCCTGACAATACCCTTACTTTCAGGAATCCTAAATCAACCATTTCGGGTATAACCATGAATCCTGTTGAGCCTGCTGTTTCTCTGAACGGGGTGGATGAAGATGCTTCATAATCGCTTCCGTTTAATTCTTTCTGCAGTATATCCGCTGATAAGTTATCATTTTGTAAATACAAATCAAGGTATTCCGGCTGCATTCCTATTTCTTCAAAGGTACAGGCTCCTGTTCCCTGGCAGTCAAATGTTTCTTCAAGGTTTTTCTTTGAGTATCCTTGTGATTGCGCTTTGCTTATTATTTGCCTTATTTTTTGTTCAAGGTATTTTGCTGCTTGCTGTGCATCGCAATATGCTTCTCCGCAGTTAGCATTATCACTTACTTTTGGAACAGTTATTTCTTCTTCCTGCTGTGTTCCGCATATTTTTGCTTTTAATTTAACTGCTTTAATATGCTCTGATGCCATGTCCTGCCCCGAGTAAATGTTTATGTTAAATGGCTTTGATGTTATTGGTGTCTGGCTTATTTCTGAAACAGCATTTATTACAACTGAATAATTTTTTCTGTTAACATTTGGTATTGCTGTTATTATTGTCATTGGCACGTGGATTTGTTCTCCAGGTCCTATTGTAACCATTGGCAGGGACATCATTATTGAGCTTGCTACTATTGGCACTCCAAGCACCGGATTAACTGTTTGCTGGGTCATTCCCGCTGGTGTTGCCCCTATTACTCTTACAGGCTCGGCACACTTGTTTGTAATGGAAACTTTTTTTGCTATTTGTCCTCCCTCTACCGGGAACAAATAATCAAAGTCGCCAAGGTTATCTGAAACAAGGTTTGCTGTTAAGCAATTGAATCCTGAGTAATATACTATTACATCAATCATTCCGAGTGTCTGGCTTGTATTCTGGTAGGAATTAGTTGTTTTTGGAGTGTAACTGTTCAGTGATGTTTTGCCATCATAATAATTATCATAATAATTGTATCCATCTAATTGCCCTGCCTTGTTGTTTAATTGCCCCATTTTTCCTGTGATTAATATTTTTCCTCTTACTGGTTCGGAAATCTTGCTGCTTGCCTGCGCGAAAACCAGTTTTGGCGGGTTAATTGATTGTCCTCTCTCAAGGCTTACTAATCCTGGCGGTTCAACGCTTAATTGTACATTTGCCCCTGATGCATATTCCCTGTCAACATTAAATCCTATATTTTCTACTGGGAAGGAGGAAATATTTGTTACGAATAATGGCTGTGCTGCCACTGCTTTTTCCTGGGAATTGCTTTGCGCTAACCACAGGGTTACTTGCGGAGGATAACTTAATGCAAATGCAGGGTTAATTGTTTTTACGTTTACAACAATTGTTTTTTTCAGATAATTTGAGTCATAAACCAGTTCGTAACTGAATGATTGTTCTCTTGCTGCTGCCCTTTCAACTAAATTATTTGCTGTTACAGTAATGTTTTTTGTTTCTCCTTGCTGTAAATCAATATCTTCCGTGCTAACAATTATGTAAGATTTTTTTGTTATTTCCCTTACCCTGCTTTTCAAATAAACTGCTTGGTCACAATTGTTTGTTACTTCAAGTACATCCGAATCAGTTGAGCCTTCTGCCCCAAGCAGGTTAATTACCAAGCTTGATGGAGTAACTTGTAGGCAGGATGAATCAAGTTTCCTGTTGTATGTCATATGCACTGTGGAGGAAATTTTTGTCAGGAATTTTCCTTCAACTAATCCTGAAATTGTCAGTGTTGCGGTTTCATCAGCTGAATCAGATTCCTCCCCGATAAATGTTACTGTTATTTGTACTGCTTGTTTTTGTTCTTTTCCTAATGCAGGAGGGGCTATTGCTGTTATTTTGAATAATCCTGTTTCGCTTGTTGTTATGCTTTCCCCCAAATTTTGTTTTTCTTTTGATGCTTCCCCATCAGTTTGCACAGTAATATTTTGCACTGTGAATTCAGAATTATTTGAAAGGAGCTCTGAAACCATTGTTGTTTTTTGCCCTAAAGGCAGTTTTACTTCTATTGAATCAGCAAAACTTAGTACATTTTGTGTTGTAACCAGCAATGGCACTGAGTTCGTTGCGTAAGTAGGAACGCTTACCTCAACTGTGTATAATCCAACGGGCAAATCATTTACAACCCTATAGTAACCATTTTTTCCTTTCCCGTCAGAGCCGTCTCCTGAAATTGTTTTTACTATTTTTCCTTCTTTGTCAATTATTTTTACTAATGCATTCTCTATTCCTTTTAATCCCTGATCAAGTACTTTTACTGTAAAGTTTTTGCCGGCCATTATCTGCGATTCTGATAATTCAATTAAAAGTGTTTTTTCCTGCACTACCTTGAATTGAAGATTTTTTTCTACTGTTGATTTGCCTGTTACTTTTACATTTATCTGGGCGTTGCCGATTTTTGTTCCTTTGAAATAAAATCTGATTTTTTCTTTCCCTTCTGCTGTGAGTGAAAGGGCTGCGGATGCCGTTGATGCCCCTGTGCCTGTTTTATTATAATCGCTTTCTCTTACAAAATTAAAGCTTCCTGACTGTGTGGAGGTGAACTGAACTAAGTTTCCGTCAGTGGTTGCAGTAACCTGTACGTAATCAGCTTCTAATGCTGTTACCTCTATTTCAAGCGCATATACTTTGTCTTTCAGCGCTTCAAATCCTGCTTCGTCAATTAGTGTTTCGTCTTCATCAATAAAATTTGTTGTCAAGCAGAGGTTTTCTTTGCATTCAGGCAGTGATTCATATAACGTTAATTCCTGTATGCTTGTTTCTGCATATAATCCTGATTTGCTTTCAGTGAATGCAACATTTCCAATTTCAACATCTTCAGGCATTCTGTAATAATCTGAGTTTACAACAGTCCATGCCCTGTAATGCAATTGTGCTTTTCCTTCAGTGAAGTCCTCTGCCCTTACTTTTACTTTTACAGCGTATGTTCCATTAGGCTGCGTTATTACTCCTTCAATCCATTTGCTTTTTTCTCCCTGGCTTACTGCATTTGCCCTGTCAACAGTTTCATTTCCTGGTGAGGGAGTTGGCGTGTAGGAATTGGATTGAGCTAATTGTGCTCCCTGCAAACTTAAATCATATACAGCAAATTTTTCTGAGTCAGAGAAAGCAACATTATCCGCGCCTGCTCTGAAATGCACTCCTCCTTTTGTTGCTGCTTTTGGGAATACAACATTGAATTTTGCCCAATAAAATGCCCCGGGAGTTATTCCCTTTACCTCCGTTCCCTGTTCATCTTCTATTCCAATAAATTCCATTAAAGGGGAAAGCGCTCCTGAATCCTTATTGTATACAACAACCTCTATGTAATCTTTTCCTTTTACTGTTACATTTTCAGTGAAAACATTTCCATCAACAAGAAGCACCTCTACTTCAACTACTTCTCTTTGTTCTGCATCAAAAAATACTCTTGAATCTACAATATTTCCGTCATAAATTGTTGTTCCATCTAATCCTGAGATTGTTGCTGTACCATAAACATCTTTTCCGTAAGCATCAATGAATTTCATTTCAATTACATTTGCTTTTTTTTGCATCTGTAAATAAACTTTTTTGTCAGCTTCTCCTTTCTTTACTTCAATTGTTTCTTGCCCTTCCATGACATCTGTTAATCCGTATATGTCATATGTTTTATCCACTGCAACTGTTACTGAAGCGTATCCTGCAAAACTTGTTTCTAATCCCGCAACTCCATAAGGCAGCATGTTCCCGTCAGTAATTTCGTAAATAAATATTTTTACTCCGTTAACTGATGTTCCTTGTGCATCAATTGCGTAAATATCCAGCCTTGCTGAATTTGTTGCGGTAACTTTTTCCATTATTAATTTTACTTCTTCTGTGGAGCTTACTGCCACTTTTTCTCTTGCAGGCAAATATCCTTCCCTGTATGCTGTAACGTAAATAATATCAGCAGGATCTAACCCGTTAAAATCCGCTCCTGATACTGTGGAGGTTTGTTCTGCAAAAAACTCTGAATTTTCTTTGAATACTTGTACTGTTGCGCCATCAACTGCAAATCCTGATGAGGAATCAAGTACTGTCACGTGCAAATTCTGCCCGCCTTGTTTTATTGTTACTACTATTTGTTTTTCTTTTTCCCTTATTGTAATGCTTGCCCCTTCTTTGTCAGAATCATAAGTCAAGTAACCTTCTTTTTCAACAACTATCCTTAGCGGTATTCCTGTTTGTATTTCCCCCATTACTGTTCCTTGGGAGGTATAATTGCTTAGTATTACAATATTAGTTTGTTTATCGTAAATAGTTACTTTTGCATCATCCACTGCTTTGCCGTCAGTATTTTTTACCACTATTGCTACACTTGCTTTTCCAACAAATCCCTGGTTTGAAGGGCTTAACTCAACTGTCCTTGTTTCCCCTTCATTGAATATTGCTTGTTGTTCATAATTATTGTATCCTTCTGCATTAATTTTCAGCAATAAAGTTACTCCTCCGGGAACCCCTGCTTTTTTGTATAATCCATTGCCGTCATCATTGAATTCAAAACTCAAATCGCTTGTGTTAGCAATTACTGTTGCCCCTGAAATAATTGTTTTTGTTTCCTTGTCAATTATTCTTAATTTTGCTTCTATTCCTTCAAATGCTTTTTCAAACGAAATCTTTGGCACAGTGTTTTCTTTTCCAACTGTAAATTCAAGTGTTTTCGGCTGGTAGCCATCTATAGAAGCAGTAATACTTATTTTTTCTCCATCATATAATCCGCGTTTTAATGCCACCTTGTCTCCATCGCTTTTTATTCCATCAAACAGCACTTCTCCTTTTTCATCAGTTACAACTATTTTTACATTTTGTAATGCTTTTCCATCTGCATCTCTCAATGACAAAGTGAGTTCTGATACATCAGGTCCTTGGTAAGTAAGTGCTATTGTAAGTAACAGTAATATTAATACTATTATAGCTATGGTGACAACAAAGCTTGGTATTCCCCTGTTTTCAAAAAAATCAGAGTATTTGTAAACAGGAATCCCTTTGCCGTCAAGAAAATCAAGTAAATCAAAGTATTTGTCTTCCGCTTTTGTGTAAATACCTGCTAATTTTTCTGATATCAACCCAACCACACATCCCCTATAAAATGACTTAACAAACAAAAACGAAAACCACTGCTTAACTATTAATAATTACTAATTACTTGCTTAATAAACCTTTTGAACCATCCCTTTGGCTTGCTTTAATAAAAACTAAAACTCTTCTTTTGCTTAGCTTCCTTTCCTTCTTTCCCCCAATTTTTCCTCAAATTCTCTCATAATCTCTGCCCACTTTCTCGCCCCTTGTACGTAAATGTTTCTTCTCGGGCCTTTTGATTCCCCTATTTCTTCCAAAAGATATCCCCTTGCTTCTTTTGCTTTGTTAAGTGCTTCCTTTAAAGATATTTTCCCTTTTTCGACTTCTCTTGTCAGTGAATTTATTTTCGCAGCTTGGCTTTCTTCAAATCCCCTTTGTACCCTTGCTAACCTCTCAAGCCTCGCCATTTCATTTTCTTTTTTCATTGCCCCAAGCTCTTCCGCAAATTTGTTTAATGCTTCAAACTCAGCCTCAACTTCTTTCTTTTCCTCAGAGCCATTATCAAGTTCAAGTCTTAGCATTGCAAGCTTTCTCCTTCTCGAATTGCATTCATCTATTGTTTGTTGCAAACTTTTTGCGCCCTCATTAAAAGAATTGCGGAATGCATTTACCCTTGCCAATGGCCCCTGTTCTTTTTGTCTTTTAATTCTCTCCTCAGCACGCTGTGAAATAGTTTCCCATTTTTTCAATTCCTCTCGCAAAAGATTTTTTTGCTCTTTATCAATATTTTGCGCCAACAAATCTTCAATTTCTTTTTTAATGCTGGAAATTTTTCTTACCATGGAGTTTGCCGGATCCCCCTTGAAAAAAGTTGTATCGGGCAAACGCATAGTCATTTTTCTTAACGCAGAAGATTCTTTTAGAACAAACCCTGCTCTGTGTTCAGCGTGTTCTTTTTCCTGTAATCGCATCATGGATTGTTCTTTTATCCGTCTCTCAGATTGTTCTTTTACTCTGGCAATCATTGCTTCAATTTTTTTTTCTAACTCAGGGTTTGTCACAGGAGCGGACTGCTTCCTATCAGCCGCAGCCAAATAGCTTTTGAATCTCTTCATTCCCTCTATTCTTCTCTGCATTTTCCCGCCTTCAAACAAATTATTTTTTTCTCATCGCCCAGTAAAACCAGGCAATGTAAAATCCTGTAATGTAAATAAATAAAACTATTTTGAACAAAAAATCATGTGCTAATTCAACTACCTGAATATTTTGTGTAAGCACAATATTTACTGTAACCCATATTCTGAATAAATTAAAAATTATCCCCGCAATTATCGCTGCAAAAGCGCCGAATATTTTTTTCCCCCAGTTAATTCCAAAGCTTGAGAGTATTGCTGAGACAAGAATTATTATTTCAAGTATTCCTGTGCATAACCAGGAAATTATTATTGTTTTTCCTTCCACACCAAATGAATAACAATTGCTTTTTGTTTCCATTCCCAGCCAGTTTGCTTCCGTGCATTCAGTTAAACCACCGCCAACAGTTTTTGCCCCCTGAATGCTTAACAATGCCTGTACTGTTCCGCCTGTTATTGTTTTGTAAGTTTCTGATGGAACAAAAAGAATTGCTGTTGATAGCACCATGTAAAATAAAACAAACCCGAGGATGAAGAAAGCGAATTGTTTTTTCTTGTCAGAAACAATTTTTTGCCCCTGTTCTTCAAAATATTGTTTTATTTTTTCAATCAGGGTTTTTTCATGCGCATGCTCTTTTTGCAGAACCTTTTTTCTTTGTATTGGCATGAATGATAATTGTTTTCTTTTCTTTAAATACTTTGGTTTTATTTAATAGTCACCTTTTCAATTGAGTTGAGTAAGTTTTTATATTCCTTTTACCAATTAATTATCAATTCTTTCAGGTGTTCAGGTTGAAGATTGGCGGTTTCAAGGTCGGAGATTTTGTTGTTAAGGATGTGGGCGGCAAGCGTTCCCTGATTTTTGATTGTAAGCATTGTGTTTATTCTGCTTCTCTTGCTGAGGATCATCACTGCAGGTTTCATGCAATTAAAATCCTTCAGGAAGTTGAGGCTGATAAAATTGTTTTGGCCGAGGTTTATGAGCGTGTTTACGAGGAGATTCAGACAAAAATGCTGATGGAGGTTGCAAATCTTTCGCAAAAACTTTCCATTGAAGGGGTGTGGAGTTATAATCACCTTGGAAAACCATTGAAGGAATGCGAGCAATATTTTCCTGAAAGGCACCAGCTGATTGTCAGGGTGGCAAATGATTTGATTAGTTATGACCCTTTGCTTGCTTATTTAACTCTTCTCCAGGAACTTAAGAAGGAAGAGGAAAAAATCAGGCAATCAGAAAAATTGTATATTGAGTGTTCTGAACCTTATATTGCTACTCTTGTTGAACTCAAAAACAGGTTTGATGCTTTAGTATTAATAATAAGAGCTAAAAGGATTCTTACTGAGTTACAGCAGGTTCCTGATACAAATCAGGTTTACAAATCATTATTTGAAGCTGATATTAAACCGAGTTTTATTGGTTCAAAACTTTCTTTTGCAGGAATGGAGAATTTTGAATTGCTTGATGAGTACCAGGTGCGCGAATCCAGTGTCCAGATTCTTGCTGACCCTGCTAAGGTTGAAAAATTATATTACATTAATCCCCCTGAATATTCTCTTGCCCCTGACCAGTATTTTGTTCTCAGCAAAACAAGGGAAATTGTTGCTTCTTACAAACCCGGCAGAACTTCTTTAAGCACTGTTGCTACTTCAAGAAAATATTTTGAAAGATTATATGAATCAACAATAAAAGAGGTTGCTGCTTTTAACAGGGTTCCTTTAAGCCCCGAGGAAATGGCTTCCTTGGCGAAGGTTGTTGCAAGGTACACTGTTGGTTATGGTATCCTGGAAATTTTGCTGAATGATAGAAAAATTACTGATGTTTACATTGATTCCCCTATTGGTTCTAGAAGTATTTATATTGTGCATGCTGATTATGGGCAATGCCAAACAAATGTAACTTTTACCGAGAATGAAGCTAATTCCCTGATTTCAAAATTAAGAGCTATGTCTGCACGCCCTTTTGATGAGGCTCACCCTGTGCTTGATTTTGATTTGCCTGATTTGGAAACAAGAGTTGCGCTTATAGGGCCGCCGCTTACCCCTTCAAGTTATGGTTTTGCTTTCAGATTGCACAAAATGACTCCTTGGACTTTAGAGCAATTCATTGATGTGAATTATTTGAATCCATTGGCAGCAGGTATGTTAAGTTTTTTTGTTGATATGCAGGCCACAACCCTTATTGCTGGTTCGCGTGGCTCCGGAAAAACTTCTTTGCTGCAAGCAGTAATGCTCGAAATCCCGCAGAACAATAGAATAATTTGCCAGGAAGATACTCTTGAATTGCCTATTACTTATTTGAAGGAAATTGGCTTTAATATTCAGAGATTAAAAACAAGGAGCCCGATTAGTGTTTCTAAAACTGAAACTGAGGTGGATCCTGCTGAAGCTTTGAGAACTGCTTTGCGTTTAGGTGACTCTGCCCTGATTATTGGAGAAGTTAGATCAAAAGAAGCAAAGGTTTTGTATGAAGCTATGCGTATTGGTGCAGCAGGCAATGTTGTTATGGGTACAATTCACGCTGATTCCGCTTACTCTGTCTGGGACAGAGTGGTAAATGATTTGGCTGTTCCAACTACTTCTTTTAAGGCAACTGATATTGTTGTTGTTGCCAGGCCGATAAGATTCAAGGGAAGCTTGAAAAAAGCCAGAAGGGTTGTTGAAATAACTGAAGTAAAAAAACACTGGAATGAGGATCCGAGCACTGAAGGGGGCCTGCTTGATTTAATGAAATATGATGCCTCTAAAGATACGTTGGAATTAATGGAAGATAATTTGAAGGAAAGTGATTTATTCCAAAAAATTCAGAAAACTTCCGGATTAAGCGTTGATGATATCTGGGCAGAAATAAGATTAAGGGGAAATGCAAAATTATTCCTTGTTGAGCAGAAAAATGCTTTGAGTTTGCCTTCTCTTCTTGAAGCAGAGCACACAAATGTTTGCACTAATAAATTATTTTTGATGAAAGAAACAATGATTGAGGAAGAAGGCAAAGTTAATTATGACCAGCTTCTCGGCCAGTGGAAAAACTGGATTACAACTTCAATGATTCCAAGGCTGCAGAAAGAAAAACCTATTGGAAAAAAACCAAGTGAAGAATAATTTATTTATTTTTAATTTTCTCAGTCTGAACGGACACAGCGTACATCAAAGTTTGGATAGCCTTTATTGTAATTGCCGTATGCATCACCAACAGCGAAGTACACGACCCAACAGCCAATCGTTGAATTCTCTAAAAATTCAGTGGATGCCAAGTAATACCAATCTTCGCCAAAATCAACCCATTGTGCCGTATAATCTCCTTTAGTTACATTATTCCTATCATTATACATTGCAGATAACTGATTTACTGCAGGTAAATACCAGTCATCATAACCACCGAAATTTAAATCAGAACATAATTTAGCTGCAATACCCTCTTCAGAACAACCAGCCACTATTGCTGCTGTATTTCCAGAACCATCAGTCATAGATTGTGCTCCTGCTCCAATAGTTGTTCCATAACATCCCCATATTCCTCCTCTTGTAGAATTATCTGTCGGATGAATATAGAGCTTTAAACCAGAACCAACAGGATAAATAATATAAGGAAGCGCAGAAGCGGCAACATCCACAGTCACTGTTACATCATAATCCTGGGTAGTATCATTCTGAGCAGTAACAGTATAAGTTACAGGATTAGTGAAATTTTGAGCTATTCCTGAATCAGGATTAATTGTTGCGTCATCTGAAATCACAATAGTCGGAGTAAGAGAAACCACACTAGTACCATATGGAACCATTACAGTAATTGTGTGAGTGCTTTCATTAATATCCCCAACAGCAACTGGATCAGAAAAACTAAAATCAATAATAGCCTTAGCAGAGTTAGGTAAAACATTTACTGTTACTGTGTAAGTTTGGTTTAAATCATCACTGGCAGTAATCGTGTAAATAACAGGGTTGGAAAAATTTTGTGGACCTGTAGGATCAATGGTTACTCCAGAAACTAGTGTAATTGCCGGAGTAAGATTATTCACATCAGTTCCATAAGGAACTGTTACTATAATTGTATGATTTTCCTGAGCAATTACACCTGAACCTAAACTATCAAAATTAAAATCGGTAATCAATTGAGTAGCAGAACTAGGCAAAACATTTACTGAAACAGTATAAGTCTGAGTAGAACCACTTGAAGTAGTAATTGTGTAAACAACGGGACTAGAAAAATTCTGCGAACCAGTAGGACTAACAGTAACCCCAGGAATAGTTGAAATAACTGGGGTCAAATTAGCTACATCAGCATTAAAAGGAACACTAATATCAACCGTACGAGCAACCACATTAACAGTGCTACTACCCCCAGAATCCAACCCAGCAAAACTAAAACCAGTTATTACTTCATTAGTACTAAGAACTAATTGTGCGCCAGAAGAAAGAGTAACCGCAGATGCATCAGCAACACAATCAACACTCACACTTGTCGTAAATTGCTTTTCCAAACCATACTCAGATTCCGCATAAACAATAACCTCACAGGTTTTTGTTTTGCCCTCAAATCCAACACAACTACAACCAGAACCAGCATCACTTAACGAAAAATACTTTTCTTCCCCCTGGGAAATATCAACATTATCATAGTTCATATCCTCCCCATTGACATTAATGCCTGTAATAGTAAGTAATCCCCCTGAAGTATTGCTCAAATTAATTAAGCCGTCTCCGCTATTATCCAAAACTGCTTCAGAAATACTGATTATTCCGGAGCTGCTGGAAATCTTTGAAGAAGTAGAACTAATGCCAGTAAAAGAATCAAGATTGTTCGACACTACTGCAACAACAAGCAAAGAAACAACCACAACAACAGCAACACTCACCAAATACTCAATAGTACCTTGTGCAACTGATTTTTTATTCAAAATGCCCTTTCTAGAATTATTTTTCATAACACATTATATTTGCATCAAGTATATAATAATAAGTTAAACCTTCAGAACGAGGGATTATATGCGAAAATCCTTTCAATAATATTATAAGAATTTTTTCCTCAAGATTGAATTTTATTTCAATCTTACCACTTCAAGATTTCTTATTGCTGATGCGCTTATCCCGAATTTTGCTGCGCAGTATTTAGAGAATTCTACGCTTCTCATCGGGTCACCGTGGTTAACAATCATTTTTTTTGGCTTTGGTTTTAATGAAGCAACATATCCGACAAGCTGGTTGAAATCTGCGTGTCCTGAAAATCCATCAATTGTCTCTACCCTCATTTTTACTTCAATTTTTTTTGTTTTTCCATTATCACTTATTGGGAATGTTTTCAATCCTTGCTGTATTTTTCTGCCAAAAGTCCCTTCAGCAAGGTAACCAACAAATACTAATGTGTTTGCTGGGTTTTCTGCTAATTTGTAAAAGTAATCCATTACTGGTCCGCCGTTCATCATTCCTGATGTTGCTAAAATTACTGATCCGCTGCCTGAACAGATTTTTTCCCGTTCTTCTCTTTTCGCAACCTTGAATATTGGGGAATCAAAAGGCGAATCGTTAGTAAGGATTCTTTTTTCCAAACTCTGCCTCAAAAATTCAGGGTAAGCTGTGTGTATTGCTGATGCTTCTCTTACCATCCCATCAATGTAAATACTGTTTTTGTCATTAAGGACTCCTCGCTTGTATGCATCTTCAATAACCATGCATATTTCCTGGCCTCTTCCTACACCAAATACTGGGATTAAAATGTTTCCGCCGAATTGGGTTGTTTCCTGGATTATTTCAATTAATTTTTGTTCAGAATCCTGCCTTGTCATTTGCACAGCATCTCTTGAACCATAAGTGCTTTCAATTACAAGTGTTTCCATTCTCGGATATTTTATGTCAATATTATCAAATAATCTTGTCATCCCGAATTTTATGTCCGCACTATAAACCAGATTATGCATTCCTTCCCCTATGTTTATGTGAACAGAACTTGAGCCAAGAATATGTGCTGCGTTATGCAGAGTTAATCTCATGTCAGGCGCAATATCAGTTACTTCCCTGTAATCTCTCGTGATTGAGTGAAGCAAAGTATTTTTTACATCAGCTTCAGCATAAGGTGCAACTTTTTCCTGCGCTACGCTTACATCAAGGTAATCAAATTGGAGTAATGTCATTAAGTCCCTTGTTGGTTCGGTGCAGTAAACAGGGCCGTCAAAACCCATTTTGTATATGAAGGGCAGTAATCCTGTGTGGTCGGAGTGTGCGTGTGAAATAACAACCGCATCTATTTCGCTTAACGGGTAACCCAAAGCATCAATGTAAGGGTAAGGGTCTTCTGAACTAAAGTTCAGCCCCGCATCAAGCATTACTTTTGTGTGTTCTGTTTCAAGTAACATGCAGCTTCTTCCAACTTCACGAAACCCCCCAAGGGCACTGAATCTTATCCACTGCCTGTTTGTTTGTGTTTTTTCAGCATAAATTTCTTCAGCTGTTTTTAAGAGGAATTTTTTTCTTTCATCAGCATGTTTGAATAAGTGTTTTCTTATTCCTGTGAGTATATCAGATTTTGAGGTTGGTGCGCGCAGTATCCTTGGAGTCCATCCTGTTTCAATTATTATTCTCTTTGATAATTCTCCGCCTTTTCCTATAACTAATCCTTTTTTCACTGCTTCTATTACTACCTCAGAAAAAGGTTCTTCAAAGTAAATATCTTTTACCTCTGCTTCTTTCGGGATTAATTCAAGAATTTTTTTCTTTGCTTCTTCAGGGTTTGAAAGCAGTGTCCTGTCTGTCCTGATGTTCACTCTTTTTTTTAGTTCAAAAGCTATTTTTGATACAAGGTTTTCTGTTCCAAAAAATCCCGATGGATTCCTTGTGTAAATAACAACTTCAGGCCCTTCCATTTCTATTTTTGTTACGCCGCAAGAATCAGGGACTATTCTTTTCACTATTTCGTTTATTTCGCCTAATATCTGTATTTTTTGTACCATTAAATCATATCCTTGTGTTAATGCAAATCAATCAAGTGTGGTATGCTTTTTTGCAAGAAAAATAAATCCAAATTTTTCCTTATCCTTTGGAAAAATCAATAAAAAATTTTTAATTTTAATTTTAAAAATTATTTTTTTGTTACATTTAGTTTTACTTTGCTTATTGCTTTTTCTATTTCCTTCGGATCAACTTGTTTGTATCCTTGTTTATCTATTATTATTACACTAATTGTTTTTCCGCCCGTGAATATATCCCTGCTTTTTGCAGCGGTAACTGCTTTTACTGCCAGTGCAAGCGCTTCATCTTCTGTCAGGCTTTCCCTGTATTCTGAATCAAGTGTTGTTAATGCAAAATCGGTTCCTGAACCTGTTACTGCATATTTCTTTTTTTCTGAAACGCATCCGAAAGGAGTTACTTCGTAAAGCTCTGAAGCATTATTTACCCCCCCTACTATTGGCATGAACATGAATGGGTAATACCTGTTATTGTTCAAAACATTTGACAAAAGGGATGTTAGTGCTTTTGGAGTCATTCTTGTTCCTCTTTCAACTTCATACAAATTTGCCTGCGCTTTCAGGAATCTTATTATTGCAAGCGAATCTCCAACTGTACCCGAAATTGTTAGTGCAATGTAATCCGTTATTTTGTATATTTTTGCTGCATCATCATCAGCAATAATGTTTCCCATTGTTGCCTGCTGGTCTGCAGCAAGTAAAACAAAATCGCTTCCTATTATTCCTACTGTTGTTGTCCCTGTTTTCTTGTCCTCAAATTTCAGGTTAGGATTAACAGGAGAACTTACCGGCTTGAATGATGCCCTCTCGCTTATCATGCTAATAGGCAATCCTTCTACTTCTCTGTAATAATTCATAAAAACCAATTATTTTCCTTAACCACTTTTTTAATTAACTTTTAAAAAATTACAGGCAATTAACTAAAAGCAGTTCTTACTAATCATGCATTCTGAAACCTTTAAAAAGGTATTTCTTGCGCTTTAAATCCCATCTATTGAAGCACTGGGTCATTTACTTTTCCCATAAACAGGAAAGCCCCAGTAGTATTGTCACGGATAATAAATATGAAAGGATGATCAGCAACGAAATCAACAACATCGCGCGGAGGACCTACTGAAGTCGCTACAATCCCGATTGTTGTTACTGCTGCTGCTTCTGTCCCCTCTTCATTAACTTCAACGAATGTATCATGAAGAACAAAAGAAACAGCAAGATCTTTTTTTCCATCCATTCCTGAGAAATCTGCAACATCAGAAAATGCCAATATCATTCCAAGCTGTTCAAGCGTTTTCCCTAAATCATAGTGTGTTCTGAAAGTAAATTTTGGAAGTGAAACATTTACTGTTGTTGAATACATTCCTTCAATCAATTCATTCGCATCAGATTGTGAGATTGCCTGCTTTTTCTCTTGTGGAGCATCTTTTTTTGGCAAAAGAATTATCATTGAGAGTTCTTTTCCCTCGTAAGGTATTTCCAGAATTTCATAATCATTAGTATCCGCATATTTTAGTTTTTCCTGTTTATGCATAAAAGGCGCTTGGATTTCCGAACCATTATTTTTGTAAAATGCTTGCGGATATGTAGCTTCTTTTTTGAATTCTTTCTCCCATTTTCCTTTAAAGTAAATAGCATTAGTAAGCACTAATCGTAATGCGCTCGTATCCATTTTTTCGTCAAGAACTTGCGGTATCCTGTTATTTGTATTCTGTGCCGCCCAAGAATTAATTTGCCGTACCGCATCAGAGCCATTTCTAACAAAATCAACATTGGTTGCGCTTCCGCCGTAATAATTCTTAACAGTTGAAAGGTAACTGTCTAAAAATAAATAATCTTTTTGAGTCCAAAGCGCGTTCGCTGTGTTTAGAATATACTGTTTATCTGATTTGTTTAGTTGATTATAAATTCTCGCTGTTGCCGAGAGCCTTTCATTTGCATCAACAGGAAGATAAAGCATATTTTGCATTTCATCAGCAGTGACACCACGCGCCCCTTCATACACCATGCTTAACGCAGTAGCAATGCTATAAGGAGAAAAGAAAACATTTTTTTCTAAATTTTGCGGATCATCTGCAATTTTTCCGTACAAGTTAAATGCAAAAGTATTTTGACCATTCACAAGGGATTGTACTTTTTTCAGCGTTGCTCCAGAATCATTTAACTGGTGTTTAGCATCAGGCGAAGTACATCCTGCAATCAGAAGAATTGCTAAAATCAAAAATACCGCAATTTGTTTTTGCATAATATTCATATAAACAACATAATTAATAAGTTTTGCGAAAAGTTTCGGAAAACCCAAAAGGAAACAAACACCCAAAAACTTGTTTCAGGAACTCTTTATTTGAGCCAGCCAATCCCCTTTTTTGAAAGGGTATGTGTTGTCTCTTACTGCTTTTAGTGTTACCGTGCCAGTGTTTTCATCAAATGAATATAACGAGAATGGCCCGTCAGCAATTATCAAATTGTTTCTTTCTTGTGCCCATTTTTTGATTGCTGCTTTATTGTTGTTAAATTCTTCTTCAGTGGCATATACCTTACTTCCAATTGTAAAAAATTTACTGTAATCTTCAAAATTCATTTCATCCAGTTTTTGCAGAACTATTTGTATATGCTCTTGATTCACTAATCTCATTGCTGGTACTTTGTATTCTTTTGCATCACTTGAATCATACATAAAGTTTCTGTCTTCAAAAACCAATGTGTTTTCTGCTGAGAATAAAACCCATGGATATACTGAAAATATCTCATTCTCAGCAATTTTTCCATTACTGAAACTCCATTCATCAAGATATATTTCTAATTTATTGCCATCAATCCTGTATCCTTTGTATTTCTCCAAGTACATTTCTTGTGATTGGGTTATTTCATTCCATTTTTTGTTATATACACTCTCGTATCCTGTTTGTAGCGAGTATAAAACATCTGCCCAGGTTATTTTTTCCCCATCCTGCCAGTTTGTCCCTATGTAATTAGATAAATCCAATGCAATTTTTGTTGTGGCATTTATATCTTTTGCAACTAAAGCCCATTTATCGTCTTTCCACATAAATGCGTCTTCAGGAACATTGAGTTTTCCGTTCGGTCCCGCGGTTTCTATTTCATAATTCCATCTCAATGGTTCGTATTCAAGTGTTCTTGGACTCGACCATGCACCAAAATCCATTAATGCCATCTTAATATCCATTCTGTAAATGTTGGTAGCTAAGTAAGAGTAACTTAACGGGTCTTCTTTATTGTAGGTTTCTTTTGTCCCTATAATTAATTTGTCTTTTCCAGGAATATTTATTTCTCTTAGGTTTTGGAGCAACCTTATTGCTGTAAAATCACTTACAGTTAATCCTTCTACTTTTTTGTTTGCCGCAAAAATTTGTTCTTTTGTTATTACATAAACACTATAAGCTTCATCAAAAGTAATTTCCATTCCTTTTTTGAATAATTCTTTCCATTCTCTTTCATTGCTATAATTTCCATCTTCCAATTTTTTAGCTATTGTATCTAACTCTTTGTTCTCAAAATTCCAGTTTCCTTCTTCCCTGCTCCCCATTAAGTATTTATTGTAAGGCGCTTCCTCAATCACCGCATAATCAGCATATTTGCTTGCGCCAAAATAAATTCCTCCTGAAGAAATTAGGTTCCAGTTCAAATCTTTTGCATCACTCTTAGAAAACGGATTCGGGTTTGTTGAATCATAATACACTTTATTTACAACAAATCCTGCTTCCTCTAACACGCTTGCTATGTAATCATTAACTTCTATCATATCGTTGTATCCTGTTCCTGCATAAATCAGGTAAGTTATTTCAACAGGCTTTTCATTGAACTGCCATTTATTATTTACTTTTTTTGCTCCACTTTCTTCCATGAACTCAGTAATTACTTTGTTTGCATCACTTGGCTTGTAAGAAAAATCAAATTTAGCCAGTGTTTCTTTTAGAAGAGCATAATCAGGGCTTTCTTTGAATAACGGAGTATCTTTTGGAGAACCATACCTTCCGAATAATTCATCAACCATTTTTTGCTTTGGTATTAAATTATTTAAAGCAAATCTTACTTTTTTGCTTGAAAAGGGATTTATTTTTTCACTATTTGATGGCGCCGGGTTAAGACTCAAACTGAAGAATTGAGATGGCGAAGTGTAAATATTAATATTAGAATCTTTTAACTTATTTGCTTCTTCAGCAGTAAGAGGAGCCAGGCTCATATCTATTTGTTCACTTAACAAAAGCTCAGCTGCTTTGTTATCTTCAATCGGAACAAAAACCAGGTAATCCGATGCAGGCCCTTTTTTTAATTCACTTAAACCATTAGGCGTATCAGATATATTAGTATTAGTACAACCAAACAAAATTAATAACAAAATTAAGAAGAAGAATATTTTTTTCATAAGAAACACAAGGTTTTTGTAGTTTAAAAAAGTATCTCAGGGCTTGCCCTTTGAATTCTCTGTCAAAGTGAATTAAATTATTTACTTTTTTCTGTAAATTCTTTTAAGTATATTAGCTTCTGCGAGGACTTTTTCCCCAAATCCTTTTTCAACAAGACCTAGCCTCTCAATAACCATTCCATAGCCGTCAGAAACTACTTTAAGGTTATTGAATTCATGGAGTCTTCTTACCATTCCTGATGAAGAGGTTTTAGTGGAGTCTCCCCTCTGTAATGTGAACTCGAGCTCGCCCGCCACTATTTTACTCAAATCAGTTTCAAAAGTTACCAGCTTTTTTCTTAACTTTTTTGATTCTTGGGGGGAGAGTTTCTGATGTTTTGCTATAAGAGCATTCATATCAGCCATTAATGCATCTCTTCTAGTTTTCATCCTGTCAAGCTCGCGTTCCTGTGCTTCAAATTTCTCAATGAGGGCTTTTGAATGCATTCTTGCCAATTGCCTGCCCTTAACGGTCTTTATATAAAAATACTTTGGATTAAGCGCTTTTTTTGTAGGAAGCTTTTTCACCAAACCAAAACCATTCAATAAAGGCATATAGGAATTATTAACTCCAGCCTTTAAATTACTTTTCGGTCGGAAAAATCAGAACTATCTTTGTGAATTACTATTAATCACAATTCAAGTTAATTCTTTTTTTTAAATAACTTTAACGCAGGACACCCTAGTTTTCTTTGTTTGCAGCATTTGCATGCTAATGAACCCCTGACAAACCCGCTGCCGGCAAAAGTTAAAAAAAGTAAAATTATTATCAGAATTAGTAATGTCCAATCAAAGTTGGATATCAAAATAATGATTCCTACGAGCGCGGGAATTATTGAAACCATAAAATCCGGCAAAATATCTTTCCAAGTTATCTTAATGTTAAGGAATTTTTTTGGATTTCCTTTTCTGAATAAGAGAGCGCACAATCTTCCTTTTCCAAATGCACAGGTTTTTCCGTAATAATAACAATTGACACAATGCCCGCTTATTAATCTAAATTCCAGGGCTCCAATAAATAAGAGATATAAAATCAGCCAGATAAATCCTATTTTATAAATAATAAAAGCCCCAATTAAATAAATTGCTATTGAAACAAGGTTTGAAATGAACACAATCCGCAACGGATAATTCTCAAAGCACTTCTCTTGTTTCACTTGAACACCTTTTAGAAATAGAACAAAGAAGTATAAAAACCAAATCTTTTCCAGGCTTTTAGATAAAGTTATATTTGTCAACTATGTAAATTGTCACAGTGGTTCGATTGAATAAACTATTAGCATTAATTGGAATCCTATTTTTAGGTTTATTAATTTTGTTTTTATTAGTTATGGGTTTAGTCATAGGTTTAGTGCTTCTTGCATATGACCAAGTCTCTGATGAAAACTCATCTTCAACTTTGCTAACCGTGGAGGATGTAAATCTAGTTTATACTCATGAAACAACAGACAATAATTATTTCGACTATGAGACTCCAGACCAGAACCAACCTGACACTAACATAACTTACAATTATCAAACATTAACCAATATTTCATTTAAAAGCAAGAAACGAGCACAGGGCCCAAAAGATGTGAATCTAATTTATACAATAGATTCAAATAATTTTGTACTTACGGCAACTTTTTACAAAGGGGAAAATGATTATTTAGCTGGACTGGATAGGCAAATATGGATTTATGATTACGAGCCAAATCCAACATCAAGAGATTTTATTATGAAAATTTTGGATGAACAAACCCAAAAAGAGTTCATGCAACCGCTTGTAAATTATTTAAATGACTTGAATATGCCTAATTATAAAAAAGTCAGAGTTGCAGTAAGTTTAGTTCAGCACATCCCTTATGATTGGAATGGATTCACTCAGGACACTATTACTGGTAAACACCCTTATGAAGTTCTGTACACTAACACAGGGGTTTGCAGTGAAAAATCCAGGTTGCTTGTTTACTTGTTAAGGGAACTTGGATATGGAATGGCTTTGTTTGATTTTAATGCAGAAAATCATGAAGCTGTTGGAATAAAGTGCCCAACTCAATATAGTTTTAGAAACAGCGGGTATTGCTTTATTGAATCAACAACTCCTTCAATAATAACAGATTCAAATAAGGAGTATGTTGCGGCGGGCAAATTGATTTCCAACCCTGAAATTGTTATAACTAATTATGGGGAATCATTTGATGAGGTTTCTGAAGATTACCGGGATGCACAAAATTATTCATTATGGGACAAAGAAGTACTTGGAACCAATATGAATGCATTAGAGAATGATTATTCAAAGTGGATTAACTTACGCAAAAAGTATGGCTTTGAAGAAAGTTCATGTGACACTGGTTTCACGTTGTGCAACGGATCTTGTTGGGTTGCATGCACGAGTGGAAAATGGGTATGCAACTCAGGACAACTACCATTTTGCTTTAACTAATAAGCCAAATATAAATAAAAAAAAGTAATCCCCCCTCCCAGACTTGCACCGGGGGTATCTCGGTTTCCGCACCAGAAGATTTTTTTCTTCGTGGAATTATAGATTCTACAGCCGAGCGTTTTAGCTGCTAAACTAAGGGGGGACTTCGTCCTTTTTTGATGAAACTTTTTCTAAAAGTTTCGGGGATAAGAACAAGCTTTGCTGGCTTTATCCTTAGTTAATTGTTGCAAAGTGTGTTTTTTAAAGGTTTAGTTTTGATTAAAAAAATTTGTTTTGCTCTGTTTTTTGGTTTTACTTTTTTCTGTTTTTAAGAAATTTTTTTCTTTCGCCAAGTTTTGGTGCTATTATTGGCCATAAAAGGGTTACAAATATTCCCGAAATAAAGAAAAGTACTTGGCTTAGTGCTCCTGTTGAAGAATAAGCTATTACGCCGAGTATTGATAATATTATCAATCCTGCTAGGAAAGATAATGGTTCTTGTTTTTTTGCTGATTTTTCCTGAATTTCTGTGTTAGTGTGTCTTAGTATTGCATATCCAGTGAAATATCCGAATAATGCATATGCTTCATAGAATTCTACTGGAATAAATAAGTCAAACAAAATTATCATTGCAAAGAATATTATTACCAGAAATTCTTCTTTTATTTTTGATATGTGAAAATTCATTTTGTTTATTTTTGATTCAAGTTTGTAAACAAACCAGCCAATTATTGTTCCAATTAAAAGGCCTGCTATCACATCGCTTATGAAATGCACCCCCAAGTATATTCTGGAGATTGCTGTTAGTGCTGTAAGTGTGATTAGTAAGTATTTCAAATTTTTTGAAATAGTTTTTGTGAGCCATGCATAAGTTGCGAATCCTGCTGTTATTGTTGCATGCCCTGATGGAAAGGAATAACTTGGCTCGGTTTCCATTAATATTAACCCTTCAGGCCTTGGTCTAGCAATTATTATTTTTAGTATTCCTGAAAAGAATCCTGCAAGCAGAATCAGTGTTGCTATGGTAAAACTTTTTCTTTCCCTTCCTGACCAAAAGAAAATTGCTGCAATTAAGAACCACAGTGCCGGGTGGCCAAAAAAGGTAATTGTTTTGAAAAACAAATCAAGCAAAGGGGTTGAGAAAGATTGGAGGAATTGATTTATCATTATTTCTTCAAAAACCAAAATTCTCACCAAAAATTCTTATTCACTCAAAAACATGTCCAAGAATTTGAGTCTTTATTCTTTAACCTCTTTTGGAACTTTTTTCTTTAATCTTCCCATTCCAGGTATTTCTATTTGTGTGTAATCAACCATAAGCCCGCATGCTTTGAGGCATTTTCTTGTTGCATAAACTTTGCAGAACTCCCCAACTTCTTTCTGCTGGTTTTTCTGCATGCCCTCAACCGAACTAATTTCGTTAATGACTTTAGAAATGCTTCTTGAATTAATTTCTTCTAACGCCTTAACCGCATCTCCTTTTGCTAAACCCAAATCAGCAATTGCTTTGTCAAGCTTATCAAGCGCAACTTTTTTCTTCAAATTCGCTTCAACTTTATTATCAACACTGTTAGTAAGGCCTGCAAGGAATTCCATTACTGTCAAAGGATCAGTTTTTTCCGTTATTGTTTGTTTCTTTACCGCCTTCCAGTCATCATAATTTGCAACCAATTGTATACTTCCTTCCATTCGAACACCTCTACCTGAACCAAATAGTCCTATATCATTATTGAGGGTTTGTTTCATTAAAAAAGCTTTTGGTTTGGGCGAAAAAGTTTGAAATTATTAAATTTTACAATCTTGTGGGCAAGTAGTTTTTTCCCCTGCAGCACCATCGCATATTCCGTCCCCGCATACTGCACCAGTTCCCCCACCACAATCAGCAGGGCAATTAGTAGAATTCTCGCCTAAAGAAGACTCACATTGTTTATTAGGACAAGTATACTTTGTTGTTCCGCCAGGACAATCAGCTGGACAACTAGTTTTTTCGCCTGCTGCCCCATCACAATAACCATCTCCGCATTCAGATACATCCGTACCAGTGCAGCTTCCTTCCACACAGCAGCTCTGTGTATCTGATGCAGCCTTTGTTTTTCCAGAACATGTTTGTTCTTTCGTGCATATTGTTCCGCCAAGTGCCGAACAGGTTTTTCCTTCCACAACCCCTCCACAAACTGGAGGTTCATAATCAGCAATATTTTTTATCACACAGCTTGTCGGAACATAAGTATAATAGTCCCCCCTGCTTATGCTGCAAAGTTGCTCTTGGCTCAAGCCTTCTTCAAGTTCGCAATAAGTCCCTGTATGCAAACACCTTCCAAAATTAAATGCCCCTGTATCAAATGGATTCATGCACGTACTTGAGCCGGATTTTGTTTCAATTCTATTTAAAGGCAAACATTGCTGTACTTGTGCATCAGTAGAAGAACAAACTTCCCCTATTGAAACAACTAAATTATTTGGTAAAATATATTTTTCCATTATATCTGACAAAGTCATCCTTTTCTTCCCCTCAGGATCTTTCTCATGCAAAAACAAAAGCCATTCTTTAAGTTCTACTGTTCCCCCTATATTTCCTGCATCTCCTTCACCATGATTAACAAACCCATAAATTTCATCTTTGTTCAGAGTATTATATTGTGCAATTTTTATTGAAGTTCCGTTCTCATATCCTGCCTTTATGTTCAAACCATAAACCGGGTGCCCTGATGCAATATCATGTTTAATTGCCACAGCACTTCTTCCATCAGGCCTTCCTCCCCCCTCATATATGAATGTTGAAATCAGATTTGTTGTACAAACACTCGTTCCTGATTTAATTGTATAATCTCCTGCTAATTGTTCATAAAGAATATTATCTGATTCCTTGTGAAGTTCTGAAGCATCATCGCCATCAGTACCATAACAGCCTTGGTTATGTATCCCTATTTCATGGCCTTGTGCTTGCCAGTCCCTCACCTGGGCAATCCTTCCAGGAGAAGCCAAAGCGTACTGTGCTGATCCTGGCCAAAACATTATTGTCAAAGGAACATTATACTGATTAGCTAATTCAACAGTATTCACCATATTTTGCCAAACATCTGGCGCCATAACTGAATCCTTGCCGCTGGTACGTATTTCAAAATGAACTGCAAAAAATGACCAAGGAATATCTAAATCATCAGAACTTCCCCCAACGCAACTTATTTTGCAGCACTTGTTTGTATCTGATGCTGTAATTAAGTCCCCATCACATGTTTGGGTTGCTGTGCACACAAAACCATTTTGGGAAGAACAAGTTGTACTTACCGGATCGTAAATGCATGTTTGGGTTGTTTCATCATAAGTTCCTATTGAACAAACATTATTCACAGGAGGATTATACTCACAAGTATCACTCACTGAATCATAAACCCCTTTTGAACAAATAATTTGTGTTTGCGGAACAAAAACACATTTTTGGGTTTGAGAATCATACTCTCCTTGCACACACGTCATTTGTATTTGCGGGCTAAAAACACATTTGCCAAAATTAGAATCATAAACCCCCTTTGAACAAACAAAATTAACATCAGGAAAAACCAAACACTTTCCAGAAACTGCCTCATACTTCCCAACACTGCAAACATACTCAACAACAGGCTCCCCCTCACACCTATTCAAATCCTTATTAAAAGCGCCTCCAAAACAAGCAACCCTCGACCCAGAATCCAATTTCTCTAAATAAGAACAGACAACTTTATTACTAGCCTTACCAACCCATGCATTAACCGTTTCCCCTGAATTAAAATCAGCATAAGAAACCCTATAACTATCTTTCAAAGGAATTTGAGAACCACAATTTTGAATAATTTCTTTCTCCATTTTTATTATCTCAGCCGCACTAAACAAGACAGACTTTGGATTCGAAAAATCGTGCTCCAACAAAAAATCCTCTACCACAGAATCTTTTTTTGCAACTACAAAAGGATCCGGCTGAACACAACCAAAAAACAAGAAAAGGATTAGCCCAAAAAGCAAACAAATGGATAACTTTTGCATTAGCTATTAATACTTTCATAGTTTATATAATTTGCTTTTAACTCTCCAGAAAAGAAAAAACCAGAAATAAATAAACTTCACCAACCCCTAATATAAAAACCTTTTTTTACCCATTATTTGCATGGATAAGGAAGATTTGCTTGCTGATTTCAAGCACAAGAAATATGGTTTTTTTGAGGATGCGAGTATCCAGGTTTGTGAGTGGAACAAAAAAGCTTTGCGAGGAGAAGGTCATTGTTATAAACAGGATTTTTATGGTGCTGATACTATTTCCTGCCACCAAATTGCACCCACTACTTTTTGGTGCAATAATTCCTGTATCTTTTGCTGGAGGCCGAATGAACATATGGGTTCAAAGCCTGATGCACCAATTGAGCCGAAAAAAATGATCGAAGGATTGATTGAGGAGAGAAAAAAACTTATTTCTGGTTTCGGCGGCCATGATAAGGTAAGCAAAGAAAATTTTTCTAAAGCACTTGCGGCAAAACACTGGGCGATTTCTCTGAGCGGAGAACCAACTTTGTATAAAAAACTCCCTGAATTAATTTCTTTGCTGAAAAAAAGGGGTGAAACTGAAACAATTTTTTTGGTTAGCAATGGCGAGAATCCTGAAATGCTTGTAAAGCTTTGGCACAAAAATTCTTTGCCCACTCAATTATACATTTCCATGGTTGCTCCTAATGAAAATCTTTTCAGAAGAATTACTTGCAACAGGGAAAAAAATGGTTGGAGAAATTACTTGAAATCCTTGGCTCTTCTAAAGCTTCTTCCATGCAGGACAGTTATCCGCCTTACTGTAATAAAGGAATTAAATGATTCTGAGGAAACAATTTCCCAGTTTGCTGAACTCCTTGAAGCAATTCAACCGGTTTTTGTTGAAGTAAAGTCCTATATGTGGCTCGGTTATTCAAGGAAAAGGCTTAAAGAAGAAAACACTCCAAGCCATAAGTATACTAAGCTCTTTGCTGAAAAGATATTGAAAAAAATGCCTTCTTTCAAATATGAATCAGAAAAAGAAACCTCCAGAATTGTTTTGCTGAAAAACACTGGTTCAAAGTTTCCAACCAAAATAATTGAAAGAAACTGATTATTCATCTAAATTAATTATCCTTTTTTGGATTTTATAAAACTCAAGCTTATTTCTTAATAACACAATCGCTTGGACAACTTGTTTTCTCTCCGGCGGCGCCGTCGCATATTCCATCTCCACAAAAACCCCTTGAAGTAACCACTTCATTCCAAATATGAGGAACATAATTTCCAAAAATTTCAGTTGTTTCTTCAATATAAACAGGAGATTTACCAAGTGTAATTGTTATTTGCCCATTCAAAACATTCACAGAACCTTTGTTAAAAAAATTAGGGTAATTTACTCCAGAGTTCTGCAACAACAAACCATTATCAAACGCAGGAATAACCTCAGTAACTTTCACTGTAGAAAACTGCCCAACATTTAGCGTAACACTTTTATTATTCTTATCCAACTCATTCCAATAATCCCACCAAACAACATAAATCTTTTTTCCAGTCTGTTTATTTACAAACTTATAAGCATAAATATTTGAATCATTATAAACTTCTTGAACATTATCCCAATCAGAACCCTCTAGCTTATCAGTCATCAACTTGTAAGAATAATACCCAAGTTTTTTTACTCCTTTGCCAAGATCATCAGTTCCAGTACCATCATAAATTAATTCTGTTTTACTGAAATAGTTATTGGGGCTAAACCAAGTACCTTCAACAAAAGACAAGCCGCCGAATAATTTCCTAATGTGCTTAAAAGTACCATAAGCATATCTCTTAACATAATCTCCTGCTTGTTGCTGCTCTGCTTGAGGATTAAATTTAATATCATCTATACTTCCAGAATGAGTTCCTGTTTCAGTTATCCAAATGGAAACATCATTTGAAAATAAACTTTCTAAAGACAATTTAATATGATCAATTAAACTTTCTCCAGTCCTCTCATCTTTCAAAAGATAATCTCCTAATGCATCGCCATACCAATGAATATCCATTACATCCACATAATTCCCTCCAAGTTCCTGTAAAAATGGCAAATAAATCTCATCAAAACCCTCAACTCCTATAAAATAACCCATGTCTGCATTAAAAGCGCCTGAAATAAGTTTAGACTCAGGATCAGCTTGTTTCATTGCAATATAACTTAGGCGAGTAAGTTCAGAAAGCCCAGTTAATCCAACTGATTTAGGAGATTCAAGCATAGGTTCATTAGTTATTTGCCAATATTTTACAGGTCTGTTTGTAATTGCTGTAATTGTTTCCTGCGCAGGATATTCATTATCTCCAACCACATAACAATCAGGAACAGATACTACACACCCATAATCATTATCCCCATCATAACGTTCAACTAAAGTTTTTATAAAATTTGAATATGCTTCCCCATTAATTGGAGCCCAAGAGTTTTCTTGAGTTCTTTTATGTTCAATACTATCATGAAGTAAATCAATAGCAATCAACCCCATTCCATGCATCCCCTCAGGCATGCTTCTTAAATCTCCATCCAAATTGAGAACATTATTATTTTTCCCACCATCAACATCTCGAGCAAAATAATATTCTTTCTTATTTACATCTGGTTGAATAGCCCACCAAAAAATAGTGCCAAAAGACCGAGTCCACCTTACCCCCAAATCTTCAGCATACTCATAAGGCTTTGCTGGATTCCATCCAAATGGACTGTCTTCATAAGCTTCAAAATTTGTATCTAGGCTTGTTGGGCTAGTGCAGTTTGTTGAGCAGCATTTGTTTGAATCATTTGAGTTCAGCCAGTTCTCTGAACAAGTTTGATTAATTGAACAAATATTTCCACTTTGCTCTGAACAACTTAAATCAACAGGATCGTAAATACAAGTTTCTGTTACCTCATCATAAGTTCCCATTGAACAAACATTATTCACAGGAGGACTATATACACAAGTATTACTCGCCGAATCATAAATCCCTTTTGAACAAATAATTTGTGTTTGCGGAACAAAAACACATTTTTGGGTTTGAGAATCATACTCTCCTTGCACACACGTCATTTGTACTTGCGGATTAAAAATGCATTTGCCTAAATTAGAAGCATAGATTCCCTTTGAACAAACAAAATTAACATCAGGATTAATTAAACACTTTCCTGAAACAGAATCATAATTCCCAACACTACAAACATAATCAACAACAGGTTTCCCCTCACATTTGTTTGTATCTTTATTAAAAACTCCACCAAAACAGGCATTCTTTACCCCCGAACTCAAATCTTCTAAATAAGAGCAAACAACTTTATTACTAGCCTTACCCACCCAAGCATTTACAGCCTTTCCTGAATCAAAATCAGCATAAGAAACCTTGTAACTATCCCTCAAAGGAATCTCAAAACCACAATTTTTGGTAATCTCCTTCTCCATCTTCACTACTTCACCAGCACTAAACAAAGTATATTTCAACTTAACATTCTCGTGCTCTACTAAAAAACCACTGACCAAAGAATCTTTTTTAACAACATTAACCGGATTCTGCTCAACACAACCAAAAAATAAAAGCAATAACATTACCAAAACTAAAGTAAAAGCTAGTTTTCGCATAATAAACAGGTAAACTTTCTCACTTATAATTATTTACTTTCACTGGAATTCACTTGCAGACAAGCATTTTCTCCTTTCCGAAAGTATTTATACTAAAAAATCATTACTTTATTGCTGTTTTGCAAGTGATTTAATGTCAAGAAAGCCTGTAAAAAATTCTTATTACAAAGAAGAATCCTATGAACCAGAACTGGATTCTTCCCCTGATTTTCCTGTAAGGAAAATTGTTTCCATATCAGTAATAATATTAGTAATACTTATTGTTCTTGGACTCATTTTTTCTCTCCTTGCCCAGTCAAATAACAGGCTTATTTTTGGCCCTGATGGAGGAAAATTGGCAACAAATGTTTCTATTTCAAAAAACGGGGAATTAATTGATTCCTTTAAAACTGATGGAAATAATCTTCTGCTAAGTGCTAATCCTGAGGAAAGGATTTCTTCTACAATAAAAACAAATGTTACCGGGAGCGGAAAGAAAAATGTCACTATTGTTATCAGGAATTCGAATGGCCAGGTCCAGATTATTTCTTCTTCCCCTGATAATGAAATTTATGTTGATGAAAACGGCTTAATTCATTTTTCCATTAACCCCTTGATTGATTTAAATCTCGAAGAATTTTATGATGAAAACACTGATACTTATATTTTTGATGATACTGAAAACCTTGACCTTAATTTTGAGTTTGTTATAGAAAATGAGGACACAAATGAAACAACAATAATTGATCTTGATGGAGGAATTATTTTTCAACAATTCCCCCAATCAGGCTGTATTGCTTTGAGCAGGTCTTCAGTAAAAGAAGCCACTCATTATGGGTTCTTGGAATTGAACACAAAACTCCTGGTTTCATGTGATTCCTACGATGACCTTGTTTCCTCTATTACTTGGGACAAGGAGCGTACAGGAAATGTGGAAATAATTTTTGGGAATTATAAATTTGCTTCCGTTCTTTCCGATTACAACAGAATCGCAATGCCCGTGCCTGCACAGGGAGAATATGATGCAAAAATTATTTTTACCCCTTTCAAAGAATCGGCCGGGCAGAAAGCTTCTTTTTCAGTGAACTTTGGTTTGGGCGCAAGCAAAGCAAAAATTGATTTTGATATAGCAATTGATAACTTAGAACAGTGCATTAAGATTACTCCTGAAAGCATGGTTATTCCTTCTGACCAGGATTCAACTACCATGACTGTTGATGCTTCTTCCTGCCACTCAAAAAGCATTGAGGTTTCTTTATGCGATAAAGATGAGGAATGTTCAGGAGGAACAGAGGGAGGAATAGATTTATCACAAACCGGTTTCACTTTAACTCCTTCAGGCTCAGCAACAAAAACCATTACCATTTCAAGAAAAGAAATTTCAGGCGCTTACGGTATTCCTGTTTATGCGCGCATAACAGGAACAGAAAAAAGTTTTATTGATGAAAAACTTGTTATCATTCAGCCAAAACCTGAGGAAAATATTGTTCCAGATAAATTTGTTGTTTCACTGATAGGAGGAACAAGGGATTCTATTATTGTTCATAACAAAACCCTTGCTGAAGATGTTGAAATTGAAACAAATATTTGTAATTTATACAAAAGTTCTCTTGGAATAAAAGGAGACACTTCTCTGGGCGCAGGTTTGCCTTCTTACGGTGCTGTTGCTCAGAACTCTTGGTGGTATGATTTAGCAACCAATCAGGAAAGATATGCAGGCCAGGGAAAATACCAGGCAGCACTCATAAATACACTTGCTTCTCTTGACAATATTAGAGCAACAACACAAGCAACATCCGCAGGAAAAAATGCTTTGATTAAACAATGCTACTTGGATGGAGTTGATGCTGGTAAAAGTGTTTCCACTACTTTTAATAAAACAAAAAATCTTGAAAGCAAACTTGATGATTTAGTTGACAAATTAAATGAGAACAATAATTTCAGAACTACTGATTTATCTGTACAAATGGTCTCTTTAGCCTCTTCTCTTGCCACTATTTCAACAACAAATATATTAGCCTGCTCCAGTATTAACGCAGCTAGTACACAAGCATCAACAATAGCCCCAACTTTGTGCTCAGCTTCAATGGGTCCTTTTACCTCAGGAGCCGTTCCCGCAATACAATCTGCATCCTCAACTCAATGTGGTGTTTCATGGACAACTACTGTTGAAGCAGTAAATCTACTAAACTCCCTTTACTCTACTTATCAACAAATGGATGCTTTATTAGCTGATGACAAAGATATTGATGCTGAAGGAGCTGTAGAAAAAACTCAAAAAGCTGTTAAAAAAATAAATGCCGCTAAAGAAAGCTCACAAAAAACAATTGATTTTTTAACTCTTGCATTAAGTGCTGCATCAGTGGATTCTTTTTATTCAGCAACAAAAAATGATTTAGATGCTGCTAATTATTTGAAATTAGCTAAGGCACAGAATGAGGAAACATTGCAATTGATAAAGGATGCTAGGGATACTTTAGCTGAAGCTGATTCTGACTTAACCACCTTGCTTGCTGACAATATGCATATTGAGGATTATATTTTACAAGGCGCACAAATGCTTGCCACCCTGACAAATTTAGTTCTTAGTATGACTTCTTTTTCAACAATAGTGACTGGTCAAATTACAGCCGCACAAACTGCAACAACAGCAGCAAAAGCCGCAGCGCTAGCTGAGTGTAATAGATGTGATGCTGTTTTAACAGGGTGTGATGCAAAATGTTGCGCAGATTTATTTACTCTAAATGAATTCCAAGGAGTTTTACTTGAAATTCAAGGTCAACTTAATATGGGTACAATTTTTAATTCTACTATGAGTGGCCTTTCTCTTGCAACTCAAGGTTATGATTTGTGGAGAGATTTGAGTGGTAATTACGCTGATTCAATAGCTACTGCAAGAACTGCTTATCAGGAAGCAATAAAAGCGTTGGATGATTCAATACTTGCTTTAACTGATGCAGGAGAATCTTATGATGCAGCAATTGCAGCTGCAGAGTGGCTTTCAGCTCAGGAAAAGAATTCAAGTTCCGCTTCAACATTCGAAGAAACAGATTCTTTGGTTACACTGGATGGAGAATATAACAAGAAAAGAATGATTGGATTAATTGGTTCTGCTATTAGCAATGGTTTCGTTAATGGAGCTTATGAGGGCGGAGTTTATACTACAAAAAATACTTTTGCTACTCAGAGCTCTTCACCTACAAGGGATTCTAGTGATGTTGATACTTCCGGATCTCCTGGTGCAACTACTTCTTCAGAAAAAAGTTCAGTTAATAAAATATTTTTAGAAGATTCGCCAAGTGATTCCGGCACAAGCGATGCTTCAGGAACAAATCCCTCTTCAACTAGTTCATCAGGTGAAATGAAAGAGGATTGTGCTAATAAAGTGAAGCTTACTTTGCCTGATTATGTGGTTAATCTTGTTCAGGACGGAAAACAAATTGTTGTTTCTAATCCTAATGTGGTTTCTGCATGGGTTTTTGATGATGCTAAAGTATTTGATGTGTTTGAGGAGCAGGAAGTTGGAGTTGTTTTTGCGGGAAGCAGTTTGAGAAAATCTGGTTATGGTGTTGTTGAGTTTAATTATGAAAAACATGTTCATGAAAGACCTGCCCAGGTTTCTTCCGAATTCGGCCCTTTTAATGTTCCTGATTCAAAAGAGCCACTGCAAGCTAAATACCATTTTAGGTTTAATGCGGAGCCAAGGGAAGGAAATAATTATGTTTCTTTTAGAGGAAATGATTGCACTAATGGTTTGCTAAGAGGAACAAATGGCGCAGGCACTTCATCTAATCTGGTTTTGTCATGGGATTGGAATAGTATAAGGCCTTTTGGCAATATTTCTGGTTCAAGCAGTGCTTACAAGAGCTTAATGAGCGCCACTATGGGTTCCGGTTCTAATGAGGAGCCTTTTATTGATGCAACCCAGTTAAGTATTTTGGTAAGCAAGAAAATTGGTTCTTTGACTAATTTCCTTGATTCTGTTTCAACTTCTTGCCCCGAGAATCCTGCTAAAAAAGTTCTTGATGCTGTACGGCCTGAAATTCTTAACCCTGAAACAGGATTAAATTATACAGGGGAAGAAAATATTCTTGCACAGGATGAAGATAGTTTTTGTTATATTCCTTTAACTACAAGAACACTTGAAGGAAAACCGGCTTTGTATTATTTTGTAGAGAACAGGCCTTTGACTGAATGGGAGCAATGGTTTGAAGATTCAGAAAGAGTAAATAATGCTGAAGAATTACTAAGCATAATTGATTTTAATGTCAACCTTGTAAGGGATGGATATGGTCTTGATTTCCAGTATGATTTCGTGAATAATTATTCAAAAGCTATTTTGAAGGCCGGACCTTCTTTCCTTGATCCTAGCAGGGGTGCAAAAAAATATTTTAGCGATAAGGATAATATTTATTTCAGTTCACAGGCCAATTTCCTGAAATCAAATAATAAATGGGCTTTGCCTGATGCTGGAAAATACAGGGTAAGGCTTCTTATTGATTTTAGTGGCAGTACAGCTAAAATGTTTAATGGCAGTTCCCCTTCTGCAAAAGTAATTGTTGAGTTATATTCCCTGGAACCTGTGAATAATAATTATAGTCCTTGGTATTATACTCCTATTGATGGTTCTGTCGGATTAAATTCTTCCAATAACAGGCGCGGGTATGGTTCTTCTGTTCTTTCTTCCGGCGCACAGTTTGATGTTTCAAAAACAGAAGGTTCTTTCCTTGATCCTGAACAAAAAGAATCCCTTGTAAGAGTTTCCTCTTCAAGCATAACTAATTTCTTTTTGCTGAATGCTTTGCCTTCTTTGCATGGAAAAATACTTGATTACTCTTACAATTATAATACAAAAACCTTTAGGGATGAGAATTCAAAAATCGTTTTCTCTCCTACGGTTGCAACTCCTTTGCTTTTTGAATTGCATGGCACTAAAGGAGAAAAAACAGGTTTGGTTTATTCAGTAAAAAAAGATAACCAGGAAATAAGCTCTGATTTAGGCAACTTATTCCTTTTGTCTTATGTGGGGAATTGCTCTGATTTGGCCGGAAAAGCTTTGTCAAAGGATTTCCAAAGGGCGCCTGATTTAAAAGAAGGAAAAATGTATGGTGTTATTCTTCCTCCGGCTGAAACAAACGGGAAGACTTTTTTGAAAACAATTGCTTATTCGCCCATAGATTATTCTTTTGGGCTAACAAAGGAAATTAATGAACAAATTTATTCTACAAATGATTTAAAGGGGATGAATAATCCTGTTGCTTTGACCGGAATTATTTCAATGCCCCTGAATGATAAAGGCAGTAACTCTGTTCCTAATTCATTGATTAATGTTTTGCAGGGAGTGGAAAAGAAAAGCATTTGTGTTTCTTCCCTGGGCTCAAGGGAAATCTTTTGGTGGCCGGAGGATAGTTTATTTGAAAAACAGGGTAATGAAGAACAAGCCCTTTCTTCAAAAGAAAATGATGCAAAAGCCTCTTGCGTTAAAGCTAGTTCTAATTAGGACTCATTAGTTAAAAAATAATTTTGTTTTGAAACAAATCTGCTAACTGCACTCATGGCTCTTATCGTATTCTATTTCCTCTATTTGTTTTTCCAAGTAATCAGGGTTCCACCACAGGAGAAGCTCTTCGGAGGAGTTTTTTGACATGCACATTTGGCTGTTTGCCACTCTGTCAAACATTCCCTGCAAAGTATCATAATCAGTTACCCCTGCAACATCAAGGTAATTCAGTATTATTGTTTGCCCTGCTGTGAGAGAAGGATATTTTTCACTTGTAAATAATTTTACAATCGAAACATCAACAGGAGCTGCTTTGGTTATATCAGTTTGTGTTTTTGGCGTAAAAAATGTTGTTACTAATTCCATTACTCCTGTCTTTGTCGCATTAGGCCAGGAAAGCAATTTCCTCCCAACCCCGCTGATTGTTTCTTTGAATATTAATGATTTGCCATTAGAAAAGTCAAGGCAGTTCTTTCCCCCTATTGTTGAACTCTTTACCCTCCATTCTTTCACCATGGATGAATCCGAACCATTGCCTTGCATTAAGTATTCTGCTCTCACAGAGCTTCCCGTGCCTGTTATTTGCATCATTGCAGGAGTAGGTTGTGATGGGTAAAACAAAAGCTCTTTTCCCTGGTCATTGTTTTTGTATCGCAGTGTGATTCCTTTGTTGAGTTCATTTAAATCTTTTATTAATGAATATTTCAGTTCAGTCATTGCCCCTGAATAAGTCATTGCTTTAACATTTTCTTTATTTAAAATAATTTCTCCTGATTTTATGCTTGCCCCATAATTTTTTCTTTCATAAGTATTTCCTTTTTTGCCTACCTCTCCATCAAAAGGTGTTTCATAGAATGCATTATAGTTTTGTGCGGGTTGTATTGGGGTTAATGAAATATTTATTTTTGCAATTGGGTTGTTATTATCCATAAGGCTCATGTAATTTTCATTATCAAAATTAATATCTATTTCAACCCTATATAATCCTCCATAAGGGAGATTTGTTGTTGCTTGGGGCGCATGTACATTGAAATCAATTTTATTTCCTGTAATGATTTTGTTATAACCCCCTACAGTAAAAGACAAAGGAGTGTTTGCAAATGCTTCTTTTGTATAATATTCGGAAAAATCATTAAGGAATTCTTTTGAGTAATTGTCTTTTATCAAATAAGCATAAAATGCCGTTTTTGCAGGAATCTCAACAAGTTTTTTCTGTAATAGTAAATCCTGGATTTTTTCAAGCCGTTTGAATAAATTTATAGTGAATTGTGCTGCATCACAATAAGTATAATCCTCATTTCTTGCATCACACTGGTTTTCTGCAATATTTGCCCACTCCCAATTGAATAATATTCTTGGAGCAAATTCTTTTCCTGTGAATCCTGCTATTCCATCGCTTGTATAACAATTGCTTGGGTTGCCGATTAATTTTACCTGGAATCCCCGTTCTTCTTTTGTATCCCCTGTCCAGTCTTTCACGCTGAGCACAGCATATTCATATCCTAGTAAATTTGTTTTTCTTAAAGTAAAATTGATGTTAGGGCTGTTTATTTGCGGCGCCCCAATATACTCTGCATATACATGCCCTCCGCGTAAATACATTTTTACTCCAAGAGGAATTGAGTTTGGATCAAGCTTGTATTTTATCATTCCCCCGCTGCCATATTCAACTAAAGGGTCTGATGCTGGTTCCATCTCGTATGCTTCCCCGGAAACATTGGCTGTTTCTGGCGGGATGAATCCTGTCGGGTTTATGCAAAGGTTTTTCATTAACACTGCGCCGTCATCCCATTCTGCCCCTACCCCTTGTCCATAAAGGGTTGTTTCATTTGTCCATTCAGGTACAGGAGTTGCTTCGTATCTCCCTAAATCATAAACCTTTCCTTCCACTGGCTCTATTGCTACTGCTTCTCCTACCCAAGCTTTTTTCTTTTCCTGCTGGAAATTCAGTATCCTTGCCATTTCGTTTTGTGTTTCTACTGTGCATGTTTCGTCCCAACAATAATCAAATGGCCAAGTTCCATGGCACACGGTTTCGCCAATAGTTGTAAGAGAAGCTGTTTGTGCTTCCCTGTTCATGCTTATATTTGTCTGGGTGCAACTGTCTTCTGTCACTTCAAGCACTTTTAGGTTTCCGAGTGTTACATCTTGGCCGCCTGTCCAGCATGTTTCCCCTTCTATGCATGACTCCCAGTTTGGCGGTCTTTGTGCAGGAATATAATATGTTTGGTGGTCTAATGACCCGCAGCCTCCGCCAGTATCCGAGCCAATTAACCCGTTAGGGTAAGTAATGAACTCATCTCCTGTATGCAGCTGGCCTGAGCCAAAATATAGTGCATCAACTTTCCCAGAATTATTTTCCGCAAGTCCTTCTTTTCCTGTAATGTTTGTTTTCGGCCCTTCCTCAGGAACAGTATCTGATGGAGTCCATTTTTTTGCTGGTTCTGTTTGCTTTGGAGGCAAATCCGGTTCAGGCTTATTTGTCGGCTGTCTGGCCATTAATTCTGCAAGCATTTCCTGGCATGCAGCCGTATACTCTGAATCATATATTGTGCTTGATGATGGTGAATCAAGCGAAGTGGGAGTATTGCAGGTCTCTCCAGCCAAGTACTGGCCTATTATGTGCGACCACATGTATGAGTATAGGATTGATTCTATCGCGGAGCCAACAACCCTTGGTTGTATTACCACTTCAGTAGGATTGCCTGGTTTGTCATAAGCTAATGAAACACTGTTTGTGAAAATATTCATTTTTGGATAATAATTATCTTTTCTTCCTGAAAATTTTGTATTAACTATTTTTGAGCTAACAGATTGTGTGTTTCTGAAATCAAAAATTGCTTTCTCAAGCTGGAAAGAAGAAGCAGGATCACTTATTATTGCATCAACTAAAGCTATTTGTTTATATTTTTCCGAACCAATTGAAAGTATTTGAATTGGGTAAGCCCCAAGAAGCATATCAGGAGGGCTTGGTGTTGATGGAGTTGGATCAGTAGGATTAGGATTTCCAGTTGGAGTGAATTCTGCAAAAACAGGAAGATGGTCTGAAATAACTGTTCCCATTACTGTATTTGCATTAATTACATTGGAATTAACATCTACATATGGGTCAAAATTTTTACTATAATAAAGCTGGTCAATTCTGGAGCAAGGCGGAGATAAATCCGGGCGGGTACTCAAGTCAACGCTGCAACTACAACTCGGATCCCCTGATTCCGCACAAGTATCCTTATGCGTTTTTTGTAAGTTAACAGAGCAATCTCCTTCCCCGTACTTAAGATTATAATCCCCTAAAACAAAACTAAACACTGAGGAGTAACTATTCAAAAAAGTTGTAATAAATTTGTTGAGTTCATTACAGTTCCCATTTAAATTCGGCCCAAAGTGTACATTAAAAAAAGTTAGCGGCAAGTCATTAAAATTTACCACCGATTTAATCACATCAGTTTTACAGTAAGTATCGTCACTTGTTTTGCATACATCCGGGATTGTGAGCACCGCCTGTTCTGTAATTGGATATTTGGAAAACGTAGCTTGAGTCATCTGGCCTCCAGTTATGTCATGCCAGTAAGGAGTTGTTTTGTATATATATCCTGCAGCCGCAAATTTTGTGCTTAATAAATCATACAAATTTATGCTTTCCCCATTTTTTGCATCATCGCCTTTGAACAGGGCTTGCAATGCTACTACATCCACCTTGTGGTCCACTGCCAAGTCAATAATTTTTTGTGCAGAAACATCCTTGTTAACCCAAAATACCCTGGAACTGTTCCTAAACGCTTCTCCAGCAATATTGTAGGTCATTACTTTGAGCTTTACAGGGGGGATATAAACACATGTAACTGTTTCTGTTGCTGGGTGTGTTACTCCTCCTGTGCAAGTTCCAACTTTGCTCCAGGTTTTTGTCTGCTGTCCAGATGAAGGGCATGTGGAAGGACTTATAGAAGAAGACCAATTGCTTTCTGTACATGGATTACTGGATTTTTTTGCGGCAACTCTTCCTAGCGCCTGGATTGCTCCAATGTCGATAGGCTTTCCATGGTAACCATAATCATAGTAAATAAATCCTGAATGACAGGGAATATTTATTCCACCGGCGTAAGTTTCAAGTCTTGCTTGGTTAACATTTCCCCACCCATTATTTTGCCTACTGGCAAGGTAATCTAAAATTTCAGGGTCATCGGTCGTTACTATTGCCCCTACTGCAAATGGAGCGCCAGGATCAACCGAAGGGCTGATAAACCAATCAGCACTCGGAGCAGTTTTTACTTCTCCATTAGGGCTGTATGATTTCATTCCCGCCCAATTCTGGGCCATCCAAGTATTCCATCTTTCTGCTTTCTGCCAGCAAGCCCCGCTTTTCTCCGCAGCTTCAAGACCCATTTGCATTATTACTTTATCCGTTCCACCCAGTGCCTGAATAAGTCCGCCCATTCCATCAGTAAACCATTTGTCAGAAAATTTAGAATCATTGCACATATCGGGGAAATTCCAATTAATGTAATTAATGAAAGTTGTAATGTTTTTTGCTCTCATGGCATCAACGAACCTCCTTGCAGAAGCGTACATTATTGAAGGGTTGTTCATTATTTGTGTTGCAGTGTTCGGTCCGTCATCTACGCCCGTGTACTCTATATAGGTTACTGTTAATCCATTTGTAGCAAGTTGTTCTGCAAGCTGTTCTGGGGAAATAACGTCAAAATCCATCCAGTGGCGCACAGGACCATAACCTAAAGCTTGTTCCGTGTTTCTATTATAAGTCCCATTATATTCCCTGCAGTTCCCGGCAACATAATCCGCCGCGCTTGCCTCCCCAAAGAACATTATTAGTATGAACAAACAAAATATTATCTTCATTCTCATATATTCACCTGTTTTTTGTTAATGCCTCTATCTTCACTGATCTTTTTTCATTCGGACTTATTTTTATCAAAGTTGCATCTGTTTTAAGATCGGTTACTATTGCAATGGTTCTTTCCACAGAACAATTTGAATCAATTACTATTTCTCCTGCCTTGCCATAATTAAGTTCAAGTGTCGGGTAATCCATGGTTTTCACATCAACCCCGTTTATTTTTACTGAAATGCATTCAGTTTCATCCGGAGTTGGTTCAGCAAATGGTTTTGACACAATTATTTCAAGCCTTGCAGGATTTGAATTGTTTTCATCGGTTGCAGTGAAAATTATTTTTTGCCCTGCTGTTATATTTGACAAATCAAAGCTCAACAATTGGATTCCGTTTTCATCTGTCACACCTGTCTTTATCGGCATGCCTGCCCCATCTATTGTTGCTGTCCAGAATGCCTTTACAGGCTTTTTGGTTTTATAATAAAAAGTTTTTATGAAAAAGAACGGGTAATTCGTTTTTTCAAAAATAGTGTTTTGCATGCCTGTGGCATTGATTAGCATGTTCAAATCATTTTTGCTTGTTACTTCAAACCGGAGAATGTTTTCGTTTCCGTTATAATTTTTCAGTTTATCAGTACCATTAACAATTTTTTGCAGGCTTTGGTAAACGCGTACTGATGAAAGAGAGGATTTTTTCAGCATTAATCCGGATTCTTTCGGCTGTGTTTCTGACACAGGGTTGATTGTCACTTGCTGTGAAATAAAGTTTTTATCACCTGTGAAAGCAAGTATTTGTGAATCGTCCCCGTTTATTCCCGTTAACAAATCCGTGCTCCCTATTGCCTCATCACCCAGGTTTTCCACTATTGTTTTTATGCTGTAACTATCACCCATTTGTATTTTTTGGGTGTGTTCGCTGAGAGGAGTTTCTTTTAAAGTCCCGTTTGAATTCCACAGCAGGTAATTTGAAAACAAGAATACCGGGCAGTCAAAGAGGCAGAATGCTTGCCCGATAACAAATTCTTTCGAATTTTCTATTCCATAATAGTCCTTGAATTTTGGCTGGAAAAATATTTCCGCTTTGCCAACAGCATTTTCATCCACCCTGATTTCAACTATTACCGGGATTAATTTGAGCCCTGTCTGGTTTGGCAGGATTGAGTTGAGTTGTTTTGCGTTGTTATCGACAAGGCCAGGGTTTGCTGAGGAATTGTCAACCAAGAAACCTGTTTTCCTGCTTGTCATTGCGTAATATGAATTGTTAATCGAGTAAGCTCCTTGGATTGCAAAGTTGCTTGTGTTGTCAAGGGTTTCTTTTATTTTTGGTGCAATATAAAAATTTGCTATTGGATCCCCTGTTTCTGCTTTGTTCAATACCAAATCAAAGAGCAGGAAATAACTTTTTCCTGGAAGAATCCTTGTTGAAAATGTTTCTCTCAGCAGAGTAGGGTTTGTGTCATATACTTGTCTTAGCATTAATTGTGCTTCATTATCATTAGGCAGGCTGTTTGCACGCCTTAAGAAAATATTTCTTTGCTGTGCTCCGCGTTTTACTGTGTATACAAGGCTTTCAAAGGGGATATAATTTCCGTCTTCAACTGCAATTTTTATCTGGGCCCCTGCTTTCAATGTCGGAGTGGTTATTTTTCCTTGTGAAGAGTTTTTGTCAGCCAGGACAGAGAACCCGTTTGAGTCTTTTTGAAGTATTTTGCATGAAAGGTTAGTTTTGTTGTTTGTTTCATCAAAGAAACTGAATTCAATTGTTCCTCTTCCTATAACCAAGCGTAAAGTTATTTCCTTGTCTGAACTGCTTATGCTGATATTATTTATTTCTCCTTCCTCAGTATCTGTTTTTGCTGTTATCCTGTAAGTGCCTGAAGGCAGCCCTGAATAATAGGTTACTCCATTTTTATCTGTGGTGATTGCTTTTTCAAATGGTGCGGGGAATTGCGAATTGTAAAGAACTGTCTGTACTCCTTGTACCGGCATATTCATATCATCTATTACTCTTACAGTTAATTTCGCTCCGCCCTGATTCATCTGCACCACCTGAGGCCCCTCAGCCTTGGTCCTCCGTTCAATTGGAGCAATTTTTGTTTCATACCCGCTGGCCTTGATAATTGCGGTAAAAGTTTTTCCTGCAGTATCAATGATTGCTTTCGGCCCTATTATTCCGTCAATTGAACTTGCTGCCTCAGATAATTTGTTTGTATCATTTTCTTTAGTGAAAAATATTGATGCTATCGCTAATGGTACCGGCGAATTGTTATCCATCAGTTTCAGGTAAATATTTTTTACTGCATTTAAATCCCGCGGGACTGACACTAAACCCTTAAAATAAATATTTACATCTGTTGTCCTGTTTATTATTATATTAAATTCCCCTGATTCAATGAATCCTTTTACTGATGCGTTGTAAGAATAAGTTCCCTCAGCAAGCGTTGCTTTTGCCTGGCCGTTTGATTGTGTTTCAAATATTATTTCCTGTTCAAATTCATTTAATACTATTATTTGTGCTCCTTCCTGCACTCCTAAAGGGCTATCAGCAGTGAATATCACCTCCCCCTCATTCATGCTTCTTTCAAGAATAATTGTTTTGTTTTCCTCATTAAGACCTATTGTGGTCATTTGTTCCTTGTAACCCTGAGCAGTAGCGTGGAGTTGTATTGAATCGCAGCTTTCAGGAAGCTCAAATTCATACCCGGTCTGCGGCTGCATGTTATTATTCAGCTTTGAGGTTATTTCTTTTCTGTCAACTTTTCCGCTTGAAGTGCAAATCATCTCAAGCTTTGTCCTGGTAATTATTTCCCCTCCAGTGCTCTTTATTTTTGCATTGAATAATTTTGTTGGAATTGTTTTCGGAGACAAGGTTATTGTTTGTTCTTTTTCTTCACCGAAAAAAAGTGTTGTATCAATGGGAATATAATTTTCTTTGATTGTTTTTATTTGAACAAATTCAGAACAGGCTTTGAATTTTGCTTTTCCTTCCTTGTCAGAAATTATTTCTATTGAAGAGTTTTCAGGCATTGAAGTGCATTCCTGGGATAAAATAATTTTTACCCCTTCCAATGGGGCGCCGGTTTTTGTAACAATAGTTAATTCCGCATCAAAAATACTTTGCCCGGGATTTAATAAAAATGCGAATAAGATTCCCACAATTAATATAAGCAGTAATGCGGAGAAAACCAGGAAACTTGGGACAATGTCATCTATCCTGTCGGTTATGCCCAGCACCGGAATGTAGTTATTGAGCCATTCAAGGAAATCATACCATTTCCCTTCAAGAGTAAAATAAATCCCCAAGCACACCACTTACAAAAAACTGTAAAGAAATAGTGTTTTTTGTTTAATAAACCTTGTGATGGGGGAAAGAAGTTTGTTATGAACAAGCATTGCCGCTGCTTGAATTCATGTCTTGTGCTAGTGAATTTACATAATCAGGGTTCCACCATATCTGTAAAGTGTTTTCTGAATTCTGCGACATGCACATTTGGCTGTTCGCCACTCTGTCAAACATTCCCTGCAAAGTATCATAGTCAGTTACCCCTGAATCATCAAGGTATTTGAGTATTATTGTTGAGCCTGAAGTAAGCGAGGGCACTGAAGGAGTTGTGGCTAGCTTTGTTTTTTCTTCAGCGGGAGTGAGGGTTGTAACATCTGACACATTCACAACTTTTGGAGTAAAGAAAGTTGTTAGCATGCTTATTGCACCTGCTTTTACCCCGTCAGGCCAGGAAAGCAATCTGTTTCCCCCTGCTACCGCAACATCATTGAATATTCTTTCTTTGTTTCCTGAAAAGTCAAGGCATTCTTTTTTTCCGATTGTTGATGAAACTAATTTCCATTTCTTGCTTATTGAGGTGTCTGAATCAAATCCTCCTATTTTGTATCCTGTATTCACTGGACCGCCGCTGCTTGTTATTGTTATCATTACTGGTGTTGGCTGTGATGGATTAAACCTAAGTGTTTTTGAGCCATTATTATAATTAAGCACTATCTGGCTGTCCAAATCGCTTAGTGAATTGCTTGTTCTGTAATTTACATTTATGAATGGGCTTGAGTATTGATATGCTTTTGTGTTTGCACTGTTCAGTTTCATTCCTTCTGTTGCACCAATGCTTACCCCATAATTATCTCTAATAAATTCCTCTCCTTTTTTACCCACTTCTCCATCAAAAGGGGTTTCATAGAATGCATTATAATTTTTAGCACTGGTTACTGGGGTGAATGTCACTGTTATTGAAGCATTTGGCGCATTATTATCAAACAAGCTTTGTAAATTTTCATTATCATAATCAATTCCTATTTCAACTCTGTATAATCCTCCGTAAGGAAGTTCTCCTTTGTCCTGGGTTGTTTCCCCAGTCCTTAACTTAAATTTTATCCTGTTTTCCCCGTTTAATTTATTTGTAATGAATTGATCGTATCCTTTTATTGCCCCCACTGTGTTAAACATTGCACTGGTAAAAGGGCTGCTTGAGTAATACTCATCATAATCTTCAAGGAATCCTTGTGAGTAATTATCTTTTATTAAGTAAGCATAGAATCCTGTTAATTTTGGTATTTCCTGGTCCTTGTTGCCCACAAGTTTCAAATCCTGTATTTTGTTTATTCTCTTAAATAAACTTGTTGTGAATTGAGTTGCATCACAATAAGTATAATTGTCATTCAGTGAATCGCACTGATCATAGCTTATTGCATTCCAGTCCCAGTTGAATAATAATTTTGGAACAAATTCTTTTCCTGTAAATCCTGCAACTCCTTCATTTGTGTAACAATTTGTAGGATTACCAACTAATTTTACCTGGAATATTTTTTGCTGTTTTTCTGTCCCTGAAACCCAGTCTTGTACTGTTATTATTGCGTATTCTGTTCCCATTAGGTTTACTTTTGTCAGTGTGAAATTAATATCAGGCCCATCTACATCAGGAGGTAATTGTTCTATCCAGCACTGTGCCCATACATTGCACACCCATTTCATGTTCCCTATGTATTCAGCATAAACGTGCCCTTTCTTTATGAACATTCTGAA
>Ga0247841_10000079_pt1 | contig 238215 bp, 246 predicted proteins | sample LaCruzMarch2015__2_FD_192410 | JGI IMG/M metagenome (GOLD analysis project Ga0247841, IMG submission 192410) | Freshwater microbial communities from meromictic Lake La Cruz, Castile-La Mancha, Spain - LaCruzMarch2015_18m | ecosystem: Environmental > Aquatic > Freshwater > Lake | place: Spain... | reverse complement strand
AGTTCTGTGATTGTCCGACTGTACCGTTTGCTTGGCAAGAAGTTATGTTAATCCAATTTGACCAAGTTGTGTTTGTTATTGACGGAGTGCAGAAATCACATGTTGTATAGCTGTAATTGAAGAATGTTGTATTACTAATTTCTCCACAATAATTAGAGTCATACTGAGTTAAGTTCTGTGATTGTCCGACTGTACCGTTTGCTTGGCAAGAAGTTATGTTAATCCAATTTGACCAAGTTGTGTTTGTTATTGACGGAGTGCAGAAATCACATGTTGTATAGCTGTAATTGAAGAATGTAACATTAGCCGCACATCTATAAGTATCATATTGTGTTAAATTCTTTTTCTGCTGAACTGTGTTGTTAGCTAAACAGCTTGAAGTATTATACCAAGATGTCCAACTTGTGTTTAAATATGTTGGTCCAACTAACTGATATTGGAATTGAGTTAAGTTACTAGCACATCCAAATATGTCAAACCTTATTCTATTCTGACTTTGATTCATTTGACTACTTAAACATGCTAGATTGCTCCAAACAGTCCAAGTAGTGTAATCATATGTAGGTCCAACTAAATGGTATTGATAGAATGTTTGATTAGATCCACCACAAGAATTGGAATCATATTGTGTTAAATTTCTTGTTTGATTCATCTGTATAGCTGAACATGTTGTATTGCTCCAAGCACCCCAAGATGTATTGACAAGATTTGGAGTGCATATATCATTAACAACAATTAATTTTGACTGTTGCTGTGCATTCTGACTTAAACATTTACAGTCAGGAACTGTTGTAATAATAGTAATATTATATGTTCCTGCTTGAAGAGAGGTAGGAGTCCAATAGAAATTTTCTGTTTTTGAGCTGTCCCAATATATATACTCTAGTCTTGTTTCTGTATAAACTATATTATTTGCTGGATTTTTTATTGTTATTGTTATATTTGTTTGAGATGAAAGGAAATTTTGAACAATGTCTGCTTCGCTTGGTGCAGCAGGAGGTGCATGATTACCTTCTGTGAATGCTGAATTGATATTTGCAATTATGTGGAAAGACTGACCTTCTTGTAGTGATGATAAATTATCAAAACTGTTAATATTTGCCTTGCAATTAGGATACTTGGTGAATTGTACATTTTGAGTGTATGCTCCATTTGATGTTGGTTTCCATGCCATTTCCTGGGCAACATAACATGCGGATAACCAATAAGTTGCATAACCATTTATGGGTGATGGAATTCCATAAGGTACAGTAATACTGTTAGTTAAAGTTGTCTGATCAAAAATCTTTGTTCCAAGATTATAACATCCATTATCAGCGCATTGATAGTTCTCTGCTCTAACACCGTTTACAGGATTGCCATTATAATACCAATTTGTAGTATATTGATAAGCTGCACTTGCAAAACTAACACTAAGTAAAAATACAAAAAATATAATATTTATTAAAAATATTTTTTTCATTTTATCTTAAGGCATAATTGGTCCTGGACCAGGAGGTACTGAAATTGGAGTAACAGGAGTTCCTGGATTATTGAAAGTTGGAACTAAAAACAAAAGAACTTTTGCAGCACTCTTCACTTGTTCTCCAATAACTGCTCTGCTATAAGGGTTCTCAAACCAGTCAATCTTCCAAGATTCAGCTCTATTTCCACTAGAGGGATTATATTGAAACAATATTTTGTCAAGTGTGTTTATATTATTAGGCTGATCTGCTCTTTCAGGCAGATAAATACCAATAGGATATGCATTTTTTTTCCTTAATTCTTCAACATCTTTTTTGAATTGCTCTGGGTTTATTATCTCATACTCGCTAGAAAGTTCCTGATGAACTCTTGGTATTGAAGGATCATTAAATATACGTGCAGTATTATCTAACTTTGGAGCCCAAATATCTGTGAAATCTCCGAACTGCCCTATTTTAAGGCCTGCTGTTGTCTGCGCAAAATCATAAACAGTGCTATAATCACTGATTTGATATTTTATAATTCCTGCTTTTTGGACTAATGTTGTGTCTGGTTTTGCTGATTCATTTAAAGCAATGCTTGGAAAATATTTTTCAAGAGTAGGTGTAATTTGTGTTTCTATTACATTATATCTCCATGCTTTGTTTGCTGCACTATATTCCTTCCAATGAGGGAAATTGAGCAAAATTTCGTTGCCAATGTGTTCTGATGTAGTGTGTTTTTTAAGTTTGATTTGAGAAGAATCTGGTCTTGAAGTAAACAATAATGTATCAGTATTTACTATCTCATCAAGAGTTATTGTATCTGTTTTAGTAGATTCATTTAAAACTAAAGTATCTGGTTTTACTCCTTCGTCTAATACTTTTGTGTCTGGTTTTGTTGCTTCCTCTAAATTTGGTGTTTGTATTTTTTTATCTACAATTTTTCCAGATTCATAAGATGTTATTGTACTTACAACATCATCAATTTTAGGTGCAGGTGCTTCTTTTTTGATTATTTCATAAACAGGTCCTGCTTTTACTTTTTCCATCAAACTTTCTGTAGAATATTTTTTGATCTCTCTAAGCAATCTTATATTTTGTTCTGCTTTTCCAGAATAAGGAGCATCAATTCCGAATAATGTTTTGTATAAATCATTTCTGAACTCTATATTGCTTGATAAATCCCTTGATTTTAAATAATCAACAATACTATTTTGATCTGGGAATATTGCTTTTACTTCTAATTTTTGTGAAAGTTCTTGTGAGGATGCTGCTGGTTTAGGAGTATAGTTTTGTTTATGATAGCAAGAACGAATATTTATTCCTAAGGTTGTTAGTCCTAGTGCTAATATCGCAGAGGATATAATTACTTTTTTTTTCAAATTCTTTTTATTAAAAATATATTTTGCCATCTGGTACCCCCAAAAGTATAGTTATATTGTTAGTTTCAATTGGTAGTTACATTTTATATTTAAATCTTACTATTATTTACTATTGGATAGTACTGAAATAGTTCTGAACATAAACTTTATATATAGTGGTAAATCTCTCTAAATCATTATGTTAAGGACAAATACGTGCGGTGAACTGACTAAGAAGGATATTGAAAAAGATGTAGCTCTATGTGGATGGAACAATGCAAGAAGAGATCATGGCGGAGTCATATTTATTGATTTAAGAGACAGATATGGACTAACGCAGATTGTTTTTAATCCAGAGCATAACAAAGAAATTCACAAGATTGCAGAGCATATCGGAAGAGAGGATGTTATCTGGGCTAAAGGAAAGATAAGAGCAAGAGGAGAAGGTTTAGAAAACCCAAAATTAAAAACAGGTGAAATAGAAGTTCTTGCTGACGAGCTTAAAATTTTGAGCAAATCAGAAGTTCCTCCTATAGAAATCGATGACAGAGTAAAAGTCAATGAAGATGTTGCACTAAAATACAGATATCTTGAATTAAGAAAACCAAGATTGCAGAAAAATATTGCAACAAGGCACAAGATTGTAAAGATAACAAGAGATTATTTAGATGAACATAAATTTCTGGAAATAGAAACTCCTATTCTTGCAAAATCCACTCCAGAAGGAGCAAGAGATTATCTTGTTCCAAGCAGAGTTCATCCTGGAAAATTTTTTGCACTTCCTCAAAGTCCGCAATTGTTTAAGCAGTTGCTCATGGTTTCTGGCATGGACAAGTATTTTCAGATTGCAAAATGCTTTAGAGACGAAGATTTACGCGCAGACAGGCAGCCAGAATTTACTCAGATTGATATTGAAATGAGCTTTATTGATGAAGAAGACATTCATCATTTGACAGAAGGACTGCTAAAAAGAATGTGGAAAGATGTTCTTAATCTTGAAATAAATATTCCATTCAGAAATATGACTTATAAAGAAGCAATGGATAAATATGGCAGTGATAAACCTGATTTAAGATTTGGGTTAGAGCTTGCTGATGTTACTGAGATTGTAAAAGAATCTGAATTTAAGGTTTTTACTGATGTACTTGAAAAAGGAGGGGTTGCAAAAGCAATAAATGTGAAAAAATCTACTTTTTCAAGAAAAGATATTGATGAGTTTATTGAATTTGTAAAAATATATGGGGCAAAAGGATTGGCATGGATGAAATACGACGGAGAAAAACTTGAGAGTTCTGTTGTAAAGTATTTCAGCGAAAAGATACAAAAAGATATTGTAAAAAAGCTTGGTGCTGAAAAAGATGATTTGCTGCTTTTTGTAGCAGACCACAAACACAAAATTGTAAATGATGCTCTTGGAAATTTAAGAATTAACATTGCAAAGAAAATGAATTTGATAATGCCTGGCTATGAATTTTGCTGGGTTACTGATTTTCCATTGCTGGAATTTGATGAGGATTTGCAAAGACACGTTGCTGTGCACCATCCATTCACAAGCCCTAAAGAAGGGCATCTTAAATTTATCGAGACAGAACCTGAAAAAGTTCTTTCAAAAGCATATGATGTTGTTCTGAATGGAACAGAGATTGGTGGTGGTTCTATAAGGATAAATACAATTGATGTACAGCAGAAAATGTTCAATGCACTTGGTATTAGAGAGAAAGAAGCACAGGACAAATTCGGATTTTTGCTTGATGCTTTTAGGTATGGAGCTCCTCCGCACGGAGGAATTGCTATTGGAATTGATAGGTTAACTGCAATAGTCTGTGGAGAGGAAAGTATAAGAGAGGTTATTGCATTTCCAAAAACAAAGAACGCAGAAAGTTTGCTTGAAGGAAGCCCTTCTGGTGTAAGCGATGAGCAGCTGAAAGAGCTGCATATAAAAACTGATGTTGTAAAGGAACAGAAATTATAGTCTACGTAAAAGGGATTTTACTGAATTTTCCAATAAAACTAATTTTTCTTTCGAATGCGTTTCGTGTGGTGCTTTCGAAAAATGTTTGTCATAACTTTCTCTTGTTTTTCCTAGCAATGATCTTAGCTCAGTTACCTTTTTATGAGAAATATTTGGAAGTTTTCCATTTTTCCTTGCAAGGTATGCTTCTGCAAGTTTTAATGATCCTAGTGAAAGATCATACTGGGGAGAAGCTTCTGAAAAAACATAAGCAGATGTTATAAAGCCCTCAACTCTTTTTCCTTCAGGATAGAGTATATCAAATAATTTGCCTAAAGGATACCTCCCATAGTCGCTTCTTAGTCCTCTTAACATATTTTGATTTACAAACAAATGAGCAACGATGCGAGGTTCTTTGGAATATTTTTTCATCATATCTTCTAACGTCATCCTCAAGTCATTGAACTGGACATTGAGATAGTTAATCTGCTGGGAAAAACCTATCTCTGCACTTTTAGTTTTATTAGATATCCTTTCCAGAATATGCTGCTCACTTTCTTCTATTTTATCAGGAGAATATATTTCAGGAAATATATCTTTTATATATTTTGCAGATTTTAAAACACAAAAAATACTGTGAATATCTTCAACACAAATATCAAATGTATGCTCTGCATAACTTACATCAGTTTTACCTCTGAATATAAAGTGTGATTTTTTTGCTAAGACCTCAAGAAAATTGTATCTCAATTCTTCGTAATCTTCAAATTCTGATTTTTTTCCAGATTGGTATGTCTGGTATATGGAATTAAATAGAGATTTTGACTTGTAAAAGAGTTCTATAATACTTGCAATATCTCCTAATTTTTGTGCTTTTTGAAAATCATTCATGGAAAAAGAAGTTCTTATTTATTTTATAAATGTTTCTATCAGATAGTAACTAATATATTTGCTATGCAAAAATTATTTAGCATAGCAAATTTTATATAACCATATAGTTATCTTATTCTTATGGAAATCACGAGAGAAACTCTTAAGCATGTTGCTGAGACAGCAAGATTAAACTTAAGCGAAAAAGAGATTGATGAATTTCTGCCTCAATTAAAGGAGATTCTGGATTATTTTGAAACAATTGCAAAAGCAAAGACAGAAGATGTAAAGCCTAGCTTTCAGCCAATTGAACTTAAGAATGTCATGCGAGATGACAAAGAGAAAGAATCTCTTTCACAACATGATGCATTGAGCAATGCAGAAAACAAAAAAGAGGGTTATTTCCTTGGACCGAGGGCTGTTTAAAATGTTTAGATTAACTCCTAGTCAAGAATTTGGAGATAAAGTTGGTAATCATATCATTCCTATATATAAGATGTTTTTTGATGTCCTTGGTTCTGATAAAAAACTTTTAGAAAAAGAAGCATTCGAAGATGCAATTGTTGTATTTAGAAATAAATACAGGAAAAAATTAGTTATATCTTATAAAAATGTTGAGAGATTAGTAAAACAAAAGTTTGGTTAATATGATAAAAAAAGCAGTTGAGGAATGTAAGAAAATAAATGAAGAGTATCATTACTTTAACCATGTAATTGAAAATCCAAAACACGAAGAAAAAGGCAAACTTGAGAATATTTTTGTTTCTGTAAAAGATTGTATTTGCGTGAAAAATGTTCCTTCTTCTGCAGGCTCTGCAATAATAAAAAATTACAAACCTTTATTTGATGCTACAGTTGTCGAGCGAATAAAAAAAGAAGGAGGTATTATCATTGGAAAAACTTCGCAAGATGAATTTGGATTTGGTGGTTTTAGCATAAATACAGGAATTGGATTTGAAATTCCGCTGAATCCTTTTGACAAAGAAAGAGCCGCAGGAGGTTCTTCTGGAGGAGCTGCTGGAATCACGCAAAAAGCTAGCTTCAGACATATTGCAATTTCAGAAAGCACAGGGGGAAGTATTGTAAATCCTGCTTGTTTTTGTGGTGTTTACGGATTATGTCCTACTTATGGAAGGGTTTCAAGGTATGGTTTGATTGATTATGCAAATTCTCTTGACAAAATTGGAATAATGGCGAAAAATATTGAAGATATTGCTTTAATGCTAAAGGTTATTTCTGGTTTTGATGAAAAAGAATCAACTTCTTCTGATGTTGAAGTTACTAATTATGAAAATTTCCTAAAAAAAGATATCAAAGAGATGAGAATAGGGATAATAAAAGATGCTTTTGGAGAAGGAACTGATGAAGAGATTAAAAAAATAATAAAAGAAAAGATTGCAGAACTTGAAAAGCACGGTGCTATCATCGAGGAGATTTCACTTCCTATAACTTTCAAATATGCCTTAGCTTGTTATTATATTCTTGCTCTAAGCGAAGCATCTACAAATCTTGCAAAATACTGCGGAATGAGGTATGGAGAAGATGAAAAACTTGAAGGAAGGAATTTTAATTACTATTTCAAGGATGTTCGAAGTAAAAATTTTGGAAAAGAAGCAAAAAGAAGGATTATTTTAGGAACATTTGCAAGAATGTCTGGCTATAGAGATGCATATTATATAAAATCTGCAAAAGTAAGGACAATGATAATTGAGGAATACCAGCAGGCATTTGAAAATTTTGATGTTTTGCTAAGCCCAACAATGCCTGTAATTGCTCCAAAGATAAAAGATGTTGAAAAACTTACTCCATTGCAAAATTATATGATGGATATTCTTACAGTAGGTCCTAATCTAGCAGGACTGCCGCACATTAGCATTCCAGCAGGATTTGTAAAAGGAATGCCAGTAGGTTTGATGTTGATTGGAAATCATTTTGACGAAGGAAAAATATTGCAGGTTGGAGAGAAAATAAGATGATACAAAAATTTTCATCAAATGTAGTCATAGGATTAGAAATTCATATAGAGTTAGACACAAAATCAAAACTTTTTTGCTATTGTGCTAGAACAGGGAGTGAAGAGCCAAACACAAGGACATGTGTTACATGCCTTGGAATGCCAGGAAGCAAGCCTGTTTTGAACAAAAAAGCAGTTGAATATGCATTAAAGCTTGCACTAGCAACAAAATCAAAGATTGCAGATGAGCTAATATTCTCGAGAAAATCATATTTTTATCCTGACATGGCAAAAAATTATCAGATTACGCAATATGAACTTCCGCTTGCAACAGATGGAAAGGTAAAACTTGAAAGTGGAAAAGAAATAAATCTAAAAAGAATCCATATGGAAGAAGACCCTGCTGCATTAGTGCATCCAGGAGGAATTTCTCATTCAAGCTTTGTACTTGTTGACTATAACAGAAGCGGAAATCCTCTTGTTGAGGTTGTCACAGAGCCTGAAATGACTTCAGCAGAAGAAGCAAGAGATTTTATGAAAAAATTAATTGTAACTCTTGAATATTTAGAGATTTTTGATGTCAATAACTGTGTGATAAAAGCAGATGCAAATGTTTCGATAAAAGAATCTGGCTACACAAGAGCTGAAATTAAAAATATAACTGGATTTAGAGATATTGAAAGAGCTTTGAAGTATGAAATTCAGCGTCAGAAAAAAGAAATAGAAGAAAAAAATATTATACATCAGGAAACAAGAGCATGGGACAGCGAGAGAGGAATAACATTTTCTCTTAGAACTAAAGAAACAGAAGATGATTATGGCTATATAATAGATCCAGACCTTGTGAAGATTGAACTAACCACAAAAATGATTGATAAAATAAAGGCAAACATGCCTGAATTAGCTGATGAAAAATTGAAAAAATTCACAGGTGAGCATAATATAAGCGAGGAAATGGCAAAGATTCTTTCAAAAGACAAAACACTCGCTTTATTGTTTGAAAAAGTCGCAGAAGAAGTCAATCCAGAGCTTGCTGCAAAATATGTAAGAAAAGAAATTCCAAGAGTATTGAATTATAACAAAAAAACACTAGAAGAATCAAAAATTGATGATAAAAAGCTGATTGATTTGCTGAAATTGCTAGAAAAAAACAAAATAACAGACAAAACAGCACAAAAAATACTTGAACACATGGTTGATAATGATATTGATATAAAGGAATATGTAGAAAAGCACAATCTTGTTATTTTTTCAGACGATAATTTAATAAAAAATATCTGCGAGAAAGTTATGGCTGGAAATCAGAATGTTGTTGAAGATTACAAAAAAGGCAATGAAAAATCCTTTAATTTCCTTGTTGGCCAAGTTATGAAAGAGACAAAAGGCAAAGCAAGTCCTAAAGAAATAAATGAAATACTTAAAGAATTGATAAAATAATCAATCTTCTGGAAGCATCATTATAATTTTTTCTATTTCGGAGATAAGATCCCTTAATTCACTAACAGATTTAAACTTCAGCATATTGGTCAATCTTTTCTTCATTTCGTTACAATAAGTTTCTATCTGTTGTGGTGAAGTACTTCTATTACCTTTTAGTTTACTCTTCATTTTTTCATGATATTGATTTGCATTAATTGTTATAATGTCTAACTCATGGGTAACCGGCAAAGTGAAATTTCCTAAATCTTTAAGATGATCTACTTTTGGAATACCTCTTAGATTAGCATAAGCTAATTCTGTTAAAATTTTGTAATACTTATTAAAAAGAATGTGTACTTTTGTTATTGCATCAAGCATAAGTCTTCTGTTATTTTTTCTTCTGAACAATCCCATTTTCTCACCTCTATTTATAAGTTATATTTATAGTATTTAACCTTTACTAAAATTCAATAATCTTTCCTATGTTTCCAACAACTCTTTTCTCAAAATCATCTGATGTTTCTCCTTCTACTTTTTCCATGTCAAGCATGCTTATCAGGCTTCTGACAAGAGTTTCCTCTGTATCAGGAGTCATGCCATCAACTTTAATCTGCCCAAGATGTTCTTTTATCAATAAATTTTCAATTTCATCGCTTGTCTTTTCGCTGATTTTGATTTCATCCATTTCTTTTGAAGCAAGATTGAAGATATTCCTCATCACAAAATACGCAGATTTAGAGTAAAGCTCTGTGAATATTAATTTAAAATCAATGTCAGAAGGTTTTCCTGACTCCAAAACACCATGAAGCTTTATTGTAACAATTGTATCATAAAATTCCTTGTTTTTTATGTCTTTCATTATCTCTTCCTCTATCTTTTTCGGAGTTTTATGATTGCAATCAATGTCTATTGTATAAACATTGCAAACTTTTATTGGATTAAATGCCAATTTTCCATCTTCGTAAATATAAAATCCTCCTCCACCTGACTTTTCAAGCTCCTTGAAGTTATTAGGAAACAGTGGACCAGGATAAACAATTAGTCCATATCCATCAATTTTTCTTTCGATTCTTTCATGCACATGTCCTGCTGCATAATAATCAAAATTTTTAGGTAAAAAGCTTAGTGGCTGAGCTTCGATTGCTTCCAAATCTTTTGGTTTAAGCTCACTTATTGCAGAATGGAACATAAAAATCTTAAAACCTTTTTCATTTTCAAGGTTTTCTTTTATCATATCTTCATAATATTTTTTTTCAAGACTACCTTTTTTACCTAGCATTCCTGTTATTTTTGCCCCTGTTTTTCTGTCTTCTGTGAACTTCAGCTTTAACTTTCCATCTATAACATCCCCTTTTGTCACATTTATGCACAAGCCAGCATTTTCAAGCACATCTATCATTGTTTTTCCGCTTGGCGAGAAGTCATGCGAGCCTGCAATAATATAAGTTTCCACATTATTGTCTTTTATTTTTTTCAAAACTGTTACAACTTCCTTCAAACTGTCTATTGAAGGCAGAGAAGTGTTAAATAAATCTCCTGAAATAAGAATAAAATCAACTTTTTCATTCAAGCATTGCTCCATTGCCTTTGTAAAACACTTTAATGGAAGTTCTTTTAATTTTGGATCTCTCCATCCACCTATATGACAGTCTGCAAAATGCGCAAATTTCATTTTAGTATATGCTAACACCAGAGAAAACTTTCTCTGGCTTAATTTCTTTTTTACTTTCTGTTTTATTTTTTGATTGCACTATATCATTAAAGTAAGGAATCTTTACAGGAATTGCAAACTTTGCAAAGTTAGAACTTATTATTGCCTCTCCTGTGTCAAGTGAAGCAATATTTCTGTCATCATCGCTTAAATCCTGTGCAGCTGACTCAATTATTGCCTGTCGTTCTGGCTTCATCTCAATTCCAAGGATTATTTTTGTGTTTATGTTTGCAAGAATTTCCCTAGGTATAAGGCTTGGAAGCTGTGTAATTGCATACAAACCAATTTTGAATTTCCTTCCTTCTCGTGCTATTGTTGAAAATATATTCTGCCCTTTTTCAAGAATTTCTTTTCCAAGCACTCTTGGAGCTTCTTCAAGCACAATTGAAACAACTGGCTTATCATCAAGCTTTGCTTTTGCCTTATAATTTTTGTATTTTCGCAATATTTCAGTGCTTATCATACTTCCAATCAATAACTCTGCGTTGCTATCAAAACTTGAAGTGTCTATAATAACTGTTTTTCCTGTTTCAAGTTCATTGCAGATATCAAAAATTGTTGCTTCTCCTGCTTGCAAATCAAAAACCCCATTGGAAAATATGTTGTTTTCAATCACGTCTAAGTCGAGAATATTCATCATCTTTCTTTTGATAACATTGAATGTTCCTTCTGAAAATTTTCTCTCTCCAACATCTTCTCCGAAAATTATTGCATGAATCCATGTTTCCTTAAATTTCCTAAAATATGAATTTATAGCATCCTGTTGTGCATCGCTCCAATCAATAACACCTTCAAAATGATGAGGTTTTATAATTTTCAAGTTTATTTTTAATGTCCTACAGCCTGATGGAACATTTTTAACAGAATAATAAATTACTTTGTCCTTTTTATTGTGGTCTTTCATTCCAAGCCCATTTCTCCCATAGTATTCATCATGCGGGTCAAGCACAAGCATTCCACAATAGTCCTTGTCAATGCAATCCCACAAAATACAAGAGGTTAGGTTGCTTTTTCCTCTGCCTGTTGTTGCTGTTACAAGAACATGATGCGAGAGAACTTTCTCGCCATCAAGATAGATAGGAACATCAAGCTCTTTGCTTCCTGAACGAAGATTTCCTACAAAAAATGAATTTTTTGGTTTTGTAAGAAAATCAAGATCCTCTTTTTTTATTTCCCTTATTTCAGAAAACATATTTGGAAGCTTTTTCGGCAAAAAAGCTTTATTGCTTTTTATAGAAAGTATTCCTTTCATAAGCGCAATTTTATAGTTTCTAAGATTGCTGTCCATCAAATTCAGAGAAGTTCCTTCTTCAAGATTCATTCCAGAGATAAGCTCAAGATTTTGAGGGCTTATCTGGCTTCCATAAACAAGGTCAAAAACCTGCATAAGAATTTTTTCATCTCCTGTTTCTGCCACAAGAAGCTCACCAATCTCTATATCGCTGTCAAACTTTTGCCTAGCGCTAAGATTGCTAAATCCTCCACCTATAACAAGCCCCTTAATCATACAAATAGATAGAAAACTATATTATATAAAGATTGCTGTTACAAAACATAATAAAAAAGAAAGCCCAGAAATTTTATTTCTGGAACCTTTTAAAGAAAAAAATAGAAGAAAATTTATCTTCTTTTTCCGCCTCTTACCATCTTTGCGCAAGAGATATTTCCTTTTTTATCAATAAAGTATAAATATCCTGCTTTCTTCTTAACTCCTACTTTAGCTACAAGCTCAATTTTTGTTGCGCCTTTCTTTTTTCCTCTTGCCATCTTAGCTCTGGATACGTTTCCTTTCTTGTCAACGAAATATAGAAACCCAGACTGTTTTTTTACGCCGACTTTTGCTACAAGTTCTGCCATATTCTCATCCCCCTTTATTTTTTTAAATAGTAAGACTTTTATCGTCTTATTCCTATACGATAAACTTTGAAGTTTATAAAGTTTTTGTTTTTTACTCGGTAAATCATGCTTCTTTCCTGGAGATATAGTCGATTTCGCTGTCTGCAATAGAACATCCATTGAGCTTTAATCCCCAGAGAATACCGTCTAGAATGTTCTCATTTGCCTGTTTTATATTAGGAATATATTGTTTCAGAAGTCCTAATTTGTAGGCCACAACAGCAAGCTCAGAAGATCTTATGACTTTTACATCATCTATTTTTTCCTTGATTTTTGTAAGGTTTTCCTTGTTTATTGCCAAAGGAGTATGAAGTTTGTTTGATAATATAGTTCTTAACTGTTCTGGTTTTTCAATTATAAGCCTCATTGTTCTTTCATCAAAAACAACTGCATCTCCTTTCAAAAGCTCACATGCACAAAAGGTTTCAACCTCTGCATCATGCAAAATATCAATTGGCTTGCCATAGGCAAAGAATGTGTTATTTGCAAAGTAAAGGAGCTCTTCTGTCATTTTTTTCAGCTCTGGTGTTTCTTCTATAACTTCGAGAATTCCATTGTCTATATAATGCATAATCTGCATTGCCTCGAACTTAAATCTTTTTATTAAAAAAGGTTTGTCAACCAGCTCTTTTTTTACAGATGAAGTGATATAGAACTTTCCTCCAAATTGTTTTTTTAATGGTTCAAGAACCCAAAGCAAACTATTCAAACTAAGGCTTATTATTGGGCCTGTGTCAAAGATTATGGACTTCATATTTATTTAACTCCAAAGATTGATTTTGCAAATTCTATTCTGTTTTTGAGATTAGCAGATATATCAAACTCTTGTGAGATATTTGTATTTCCTATATAACTCATTAGATCCCACTGTGACAAGCCAAGAATTTCTGCAACTCTTGATAGAGAAACACCATGAGCATAGATATTAGAACCTTTTTTAATTGCAGCCTGCCTTAGAACATCCTGTAAATAAATCCTCATTTTCTGGTCTATATTTCTTATCTGTTTCACAATTCTGTCAATCCTGTTCCTGTAATTGTTGTACTTTTCTTCTGATAAATCTTTTTTAGCGCTGACAAGCTCTGAGATTATTGTTTTTTTTATTCTGTCATTCATGCCTCGCTCTATAACTTTTGACAGTGAGTATATTATAATGGCAATTGTGATTGCATCGCTGTCCTGGAATATTGCTGAATCATGAGTTACATGATTGCTTAGTTCCTTAAGAAGCGTGATATCTTTATTGTTCTGCAGAATATCTATTGTTTTTATAATTACATCTATCACATCTTTTTTTACAATATCTTCCATGATAAGATTACTTAGAATATTAGTTATTTAAATCTTGCTATGAAAATGTTATAAACAAAAACACAAAAATATATAAACACTCTTGCTCTATTTTTTTCTATGGTAATATTGTTAAGAAATGCTTTTAGGAAAAAGAAGCACATAAAGATAGGTTTGTACGGACCTTCAAACAGTGGCAAAACAACTCTAGCAAACAGAATCTGCAAAGACTGGCTTGGACAAGAAATTGGGATAGTTAGCAATGCTTCTGAAGAAAAAAGAGAGATACAAATCAAAGAACAGATAAATGTAAAGTCAAATAATAATGAAATACGCTTTAATCTTGTCGATGCTCCTGAACTTTCTGCAATAAGGGGTTATGAGGACTTAATGAAGGCAGGATTAGGCAAAGAAGAGACAAAGACAAGAACAAAAGAAGCTACAAAAGGGGTTATTGATGCCATAAGATGGCTTGAAGGCATGGATGCTGTTATTGTTGTCCTTGATGCAACTAAAGACCCTTTTAGCCAGATTAATATAACGATAGTAGGAAACCTTGCTACAAGAAATATTCCTGTAATAATTGCTGCAAACAAAATTGACTTGAAAAATGCAGAAACAAAAAAATTTGAGGATGCTTTTCCGCAGTATACTATTGTTGGAATCAGCGCAAAATCAGGCAAGAATATTGAAGAATTTTACAAGGCTCTGTTAAAAATTGTTGGATAATTATTTTGAAGTAACTATTTCTACAACATCTCCGTCTTTTAGAAGATGTTCTTTGCCTACAACACGTTTTGTTTTGACATCAATTGCTCTTATGAAACCATTGCCTATGTCAGTATGAAGCTTAAACGCAAAGTCCAAGGCAGTTGAATTTGGCGGCAACAAAAAGCAGTCTGGAATAACGTTCCCGTCTTTGTCAGACAGCTTGTTAACTCCTCCAGGAAATATTGAAATATATTTCAATATTCCAAACACAGCATAATTAAGGCAGTCCTGCACTCCTGTTGTACTATATTGGTCAAGGATATTTTTCTTTATAAAATCAAGAGCTTTTGTTTGAGCATCATTAAGTTTTTCAGGATGAATTACTTCAAATGTGTTTTCTCCAGGTATATATTTTATTATTCCATGCTTTGCAGCTTCTCTCAAAGCAAGCTCTGATTCTGATGAACAAGGAATCAACAAATGCTGAGGAAATTCTTTTTTCATTCTTTCAAAATTTTCCCTTGCTCCTGCAACATCAATTTTGTTACAGGCAATAACCATTGGCTTTGTCTTTTTCCTGAATTCTTTTACAAGTTCAAATATATTTTCATCAGTCCATTGTAGTATTGGCTTTGAATCAAGATTAAGTTTAATCAGCGATTCCTTAATTATCTCTTCTGTAACTTTAAATGCAGAAAGCTGTTTTTCCAGAGCTTTTCTAACTTCTTCATGAGATTGGTTGATTGTTCTTGCAAATTTTTCCCATCCTTTTTTTAGTATTCCAAGATACCAAAAATCAAGCTCTTCTTCAAGAAATCTTATATCTTTTGCAGGGTCATAAGTTCTGTCTGTAATAGGCTCTCCTTTTTCATTTGTTGTTCCAGCAACATCAACAACATGTATCAATACATCTGCTTGACGCAAGTCATCCAAAAACTGATTTCCTAATCCTTTACCTTCATGAGCTCCTGGAACCAAGCCAGCAACATCAATCATGTCAAAAGGAACAAATCTTTTTCCATCAATACAGTAACCAAATCTTGGATTGCATTTGACATTGAAGAATTTATCAGCACAATTTACTTTAACATATCCAGTCCCATGGTTTGGTTTTATTGTTGCAAAAGGATAGTTTGCTATCTCTACTTCTGCAAGAGTTGATGCTTTGAAAAAAGTGCTCTTGCCTACATTTGCTTTTCCAACTATTCCTATTAACATATTATGTGAAAATATCCATTGATTTAAATAATTTCTTACGAAATGTTTATAAACATAAAATTTATGATTATACATATGGCTAAGCTTAAGCATGTTTACACAGATATCAAATATCTTGAAGCAACATATTTCAGAGTTAAGTACAGAGATTATTTTGACATGAGACAGCTCTATCTTACAATGCATGAATGGCTTATTCAAGAAGATTATGCAACAAGAGAAGATCATACATTTCCTGAAACTTACTACATGCACAGAGAAACTTTGCAGTCAGGCAATGAAGGCTGGATATGGTGGAGACTTAAAAAGATTCCAAACAATAATTCTTATTATAGGTATGTATTGGATGTGGATTTCCATATACTAATGATGAGAGACGCTGAAATAATGCATGAAGGAAGAAAAGTAAAGACCAACTGGGGAGAGGTTGAAATTAAGATATGGGCAAAGTTAGAAGGTGATTATGGAAGAAAATGGAGAGATAGCACTATTATGAAGCACTTTGAAGATTTGTTTAGGAGAAGAATATTTTTCAAAGATTTCCAGATGCACAAGCTTGAGTTTTACAGAGAGGCTTACAGGTTCCAGGAGTTTATCAAAACTTACTTAAAATTAAGGACATATTTACCAGAAGTTGAAAATGAGAAATTTTTCGCTCCTCTTGGACATGGAGATATTAGTCAATCATAAGGGCAAAGTTTTATAAAGATTGCAATCCAATTATTTTAAAATGCCACCAGTTGATGTACCCGGTTATAAGCAGACTATAAAGTATAAAGGAATCTTTGATTTTGACAAGTTTTACAAGATGGTTTATAGCTGGATGATGGGCAATAATTATTATTTTGAAGAGCCATCATACAAACATAAAGTACCTTCTGAATTTGGAGCAGAAGATGAAGTTGAAATCAAGGGCTGGATTAAAGTTAATAGCTATGTCAGGTATTGGATTTTTGTTACTTGGCATACATGGGACCAAAAAGAAGTTGAGGTTATAAAAGAAGGCAAGAAAGTAATGCTGACAAAGGCAAGAATATGGATAGAGCTAAAGAATAAAGTTGAACTTGATTATGATGATTATTTTGGAAAATCAAAATTCACAGAAGCATTAAGAACATTTTTAAATAAGATAGTTTTAAAGTCAAGGATAGAGAATGTTTATACAGATGAGCTTCATTACAGAATGTTGAAGCTTCATAACCTTATAAAAGAGTATCTTGACAATGAAACAAAAACAAATGCATTTTATGATGTATGGTGAGGAGGGAGATTAAAAATGGCTGAAAGGGAAGTAATTGTTGATCATGCACGCCTGACTTATGAGGGCTTGTTCAGTGTTCCTGAGTTCTACAAAGCAATTGATACATGGCTTAGAGAAAAAGGCTATGATAAGATGGAAAAGAAGAATGTTGAAAGTGTTACTCCAACTGGAAAATATATTGAGCTAGAGCTTTTGCCATGGAAAAAGACAACTGATTATGCAAAAAATGTCATAAAATTAAGGATTATAATGAGTGATGTAAAAGATGTTGAAGTAAAAAAAGATGACATAAAAGTAAAGCTAAACAGCGGTAAGATACAGATTGTTTCTGATGCATACTTAGAGACTGATTATGAGCATAGATGGGAAGGAAAGCCTGCTTTCTTCTTTTTGAGAACAATATTTGACAAGTATTTCTTTAAGCCTTATACAAAAGGTTACCAGGGTAATCTATTGAAGGATTACAATGATTTGATTGGCAACATAAAATCATTCCTGAATCTTTACAGATATTCTGCAGGAAGAGCGCAGACAGCTTAAGCTTATCAAAAAGCAAACTTTTTAAAGCACATATAATTTTACTTCTGTAATGCCCCTGTAGCATAGTAGCTATTGTATCTGACTTGTAATCAGAAGGTCGGGAGTGCAATTCTCCCCAGGGGCTTTTATACTTAAAATGGAACATCCACAAAATTCAGTAAAAGAAAAATACGAAGAGATAAAGAAAAAGTACAAACTGCCAGATTACGAAGAGATTAATTCTGAGTTTGAAATAGAGATTATTGAAAAACCAATTTTCTTGATGAGCGATATAAACAAAAGAATCAATGAAAAACTTGATTACTACCTGCACATTTTTGAGAATATTCTTAATCCAGAGGGAAGTCTTGCAAGCATGCATGAATGTAAGGTTATTGGAGAAAACACAAAAAAAGAGATTAATCTTATTTACAAAAGGATGATGTTTTTGAAGAGAAGTCATGATCTTGTTTCAATAAACAACCAAGAAAAAGAGCTTGGTGAGTTTGTTTCAGAATTCCTCAAAGAATGGAAAGAGATAAAAATTAAGCTTTTAAAAATAATGGCTATGCTTAAAGATGAATGGGAGAAAAGCGAAGGAAAGAAAGAAAGCTTTTCTTATTTTGGGTGATTTATATGAAAATGATTTTTTTAGGTCCTCCTGGTGTTGGAAAAGGAACAGTAGCAAGCATGTTCAGAAAAAAGTATGGGATTGAAACAATTTCTTCAGGAGATTTGCTAAGGGAAAATATAAAAAATGATAGTGAGCTTGGAAGAGAGGCAAAAACATATATGGACAAAGGACTGCTTGTTCCTGATGATTTGGTTATAGCTATGATGAAAGCAAAACTTGGAAATATGGATAATTATATTCTTGACGGTTTTCCAAGAACAATAGCACAAGCAGAAGAACTTGACAAAATAGAAAATGTTGAAAAAGTGGTTAACTTTGCTGCAGATGATGAAACAATAATAAAAAGGCTTAGTGGAAGAAGAATCTGCCCTAAATGCAATACAATTTACCACATTACAAATATTCCTACAAAAGTTGAAGGAATCTGTGACAAGGATGGAGCAAAGATTATACAGAGGGATGATGACAAGCCAGAAGCAATAAAGAAAAGGCTTGTTGTTTATGAACAGCAGACAAAGCCATTGATTAATTATTACAACAAAAAAGGAATCCTTGTTGATGTTGACACAGAGCAGGAACTTCCTAAGATTTTTGAAGATACAAAAGAAGCTGTCAAAAATCTTTGATTTTTGAAAACCGGAAATCAGAGTGATTTCCTTGTTGTTGGTATGGAAGAATAATCAATTAAATAAATAATCCACAACCACAGTTGCATAGCAACCTTTGTTTAAAGAAAAATCAAGTATTATTTTCTTTTTTCCTTTGTTAGTTTCGTCATTTTCAATTTTATAATTTAGATCCTTAACTTCTACAAATAAATCTCTATCATCACCATTACTGCTTAACTCAGGAATCTGCTTTATGATGAAATCTCTGAAGGTAATTTTTTCTTTTTCCATCAATTTCTTGATTATTTTTTGTAATTCATTATCATAATTTTCTAATTCTGTGCCAAAACCTATAACAGGAATTTTTTGATGTGATTTTCCTTTGTATTTTTCAATTGTTTTGTTAAATATCTCGCTTTGATATGCATGGATGTAAAGTTTTAGAATTTTTTTATTAATTTTTCTTAATGCTCCGATATAATCTGTTGTTTTTTCGCTTATTGCATCGCTGACTTTATTCTCGCTGTAACCATTATTCTTTAAGATAAGAGCAACTGCTTTTTTGAAATCTTTTTTTATAATAGATTTTCCAATTTCAGCATTATTATTTGAAAATCTCTGCTCTCCAAATAAGTTTGGCACTAAAATTGTTTTATTTACTTTACTTTTTAAGGATTTGATCTCCTTATTAATAAGATTTCTCACTGTAATCTTGAATTTATTTCCTTTAAGCTCTCCAAGACTAATCGGAGCTTTGCCATAACCGAAGAATTTAAGTTCAATATCTTTCAGATTTAAATTTTCTAAAGTTTCTTTTGAAACTTTATAGAAAGATATCAATTGTGTGGTTATTGCTTTCCTGTCTTTATTGCCTGCAAAACCTATGTTTTTTGTATTTAGTTTAAGTTTGTCTGCAATTCTTTGGATTGCATCATTTGTTGTGTAATCTTTTTTCTTCAGAATAAGATAGATATAATCTCCTTCTTTTTGCTGTTTTATATTTATAATTTCATCTACAATAAAGTCTTCTGGAATTTGTTTGATTTGATACATAATACAGAAAAGTTATTAAAACAATATAAATTTAACCTATTGTGCGCCTGTAGCTCAGCCTGGATAGAGCACTTCACTCCTAATAATAAGAAGATATGAAGGGGCCGGGAGTTCAAATCTTCCCAGGCGCGTTAAGAACTTCTTTCTCTAACATAATCTCTTTCTTTGCGCTACTGTTAGGATGCTTTTCTAATTTATGTTTTAGAAGTTTGAGATAATACTTGCTTTTATTTTTGATATTTTTTGGTTTGTGAATAATAATAATCCCTGTTTTTCCAATTTTTCCTCTTAATTTTTCAATGTTTGGTTTAACGGTTTCATGAACATTGTAGATAAACTTTATTCGCTTGTCGTTTTTGAACAATCTACAGATGCCTCTTATGTAAGTTTTTCCATTGATTTTTGTCTTTTGGATAAATCTATAGCCAAGAATGCTTTTTTCTTTTGTTTTTGTTAAATCCTTCAATTTTTTCAAATCTTTATAGCTAACTTTCTCGTCTATATCCATTATTAAAATCCATTTCTTTGTAGTTTTGCTAATGCTGAAGTTTCTTGCTTTGCTGAAATCGTTATTCCATTTGAAATCATAAACATTCTTTGTGAATTTTTTTGATATCTCTTTTGTCTTATCTTTAGAACCAGTATCTACGATTATTATCTCATCTACAAATGGATTTATTTTCCTCAGAAAATTATTAAGAAGTTTTTCTTCATTTTTAACAATCATGCAAAGCGATATTGTCATTCTGATAAAACAAGGAATGCTTTTTTCCTCATCAAAATTGTCTTTGCCCCTTTGTTTCTTACCCTTCTCCTTAAATCTATATCATTTGTAGCTACAACTGTATTTTTATCAGCGATTTCAACTATTAAATCATCAGCATATTTGTCTGATGTGGTTTTTATTGTTTTAACTCCTTTGGCAACAGCAATTTTTATAGCTAATTTTGCAGCATCTCTATCTTTAACTTTTTTGTTTCTATTCAAAGCTAATCTGTTAAGTTCATCTACTGTCTTATCAAGCACATAAAGTTCATATTTTTCATGCACTATGCGCTCTATCTCTAAAAAGATGTCTACTTTAAACTGCATAGGCACTAAAAGAAAGTTTGTGTCAAGTATGATTTTCATTTTTATATAGGATAGATTAAAGTATAAAAAGTTAACTAAAATAAAAACAGAGATAAAAGAAAAAAATAAGAAAAAAGAATTATTTCTTCTTTGCTCTTGTTTCTTTGACAACCGCCTGTGCTGCTGCTAATCGTGCAATCGGAACTCTGAATGGACTGCATGAAACATAGTTCATTCCAACTTTGTGGCAGAATTCTACGCTTCTTGCTTCTCCTCCCTGTTCTCCGCAAATTCCAACTTCTAATCTTTTGTTGGTTTTTCTTCCTCTTTCAATTGCAATTTTCATAAGCTCTCCAACTCCTGACTGGTCTATTGTCTGGAATGGGTCATCTGCAAGAATTCCTTTATTTAAGTAGTCAGGCAAAAACCCACCAATATCATCTCTTGAAAATCCAAAAGTCATCTGGCTTAAGTCATTTGTTCCAAAGCTGAAAAACTCTGAGACTTCTGCAAGCTGGTCTGCTAATAAAGCAGCTCTTGGAATTTCAATCATTGTCCCAACCATGTATTTCATTGCTTTAAGATTGTATTTTTTCAAAACTTCTGCATAAACTCTTTTTACAATCTCAAATTGATTATGCAATTCCTTTACATCACATACAACTGGTATCATTATTTCTGGATAAGGTTTCTTGCCTTCTTTAATAAGCTCTGCAGCTGATTCAAAAATAGCTCTTACCTGCATTTCTGTAACCTCTGGATAAGTTATTCCTAACCTTACTCCTCTATGCCCCATCATTGGGTTTGATTCATGCAATGCATATGCTCTTTTCTCAAGTTCCTGCAAATTAATCTTTAATTCTTTTGCAAGCTGGTCAAGCTTTGCTTTTTCTTTTGGCACGAATTCATGCAAAGGAGGGTCAAGCAATCTTATAACAACTGGAAATTCTCCCATTGCTTCAATTGTTGCCTTGATATCTTTCTTTACATAAGGATAAAGTTCTGTCAAAGCTTTTTTTCTTTCATCTACTGTTCTTGACATAATCATTTTTCTTAATCTGAATAATGGCTCTTCAGAACCTTTGCCATAAAACATGTGCTCTGTCCTGAACAATCCAATTCCTTCTGCTCCAAAAACACGTGCTTTTCTTGCATCTTCTGGTGTATCTGCATTTGTCCTTACTCCAAGTTTTCTTATTCCATCGCACATACTCATAAATTCACTGAATATTTTGTTTTCTTCAGAAGCATCCATCATTTTCAGCTGTCCTTCGTAAACATTTCCTTTTGTTCCATTTAATGTTATGAAATCTCCTTCTTTGAATGCCTTGTCGCCAATTTTCATTGTTTTTTTTGCATAGTCAATATGAATTCCACTGCAACCAACAATGCAACATTTGCCCCATCCTCTTGCAACAAGAGCTGCATGAGAAGTCATTCCACCTCTTGCAGTTAGAATTGCTTCTGCTGCTCTCATTCCTTCAACATCTTCTGGAGAAGTTTCTTCTCTTACAAGAATTAAGTTTTTGCCCTGCTTTTTCCATTCAACTGCAGTATCTGCAGTAAAGACAATCTGTCCATTTGCTCCACCAGGACCTGCTGGCAGTCCTTTTGCAAGAATTTTTGCATCTTTTTCAAATTTTGGATCAATTACAGGATGCAATAACTCATCTAACTGTGTTGGAGCAACTCTCATAACAGCTTCTTCTTTGTTAATCAGCTTTTCTTTTACCATGTCAACTGCCATTTTTACAGCAGCTGTTCCATTTCTTTTACCAGACCTGCACTGCAGCATGAAAAGTTTTCCATTTTCAATTGTAAATTCAATATCCTGCATATCATGATAGTGTTTTTCCAAGCGATTTCTTATATCAAAAAGTTCTTTGTAAATTTTTGGCATTAATTTTTCAATTGTTGTCAAACTTTTATTGTGCTCTGAAGTTGAATAGCCATTTATTGGGGCAGGTGTTCTTATTCCTGCAACAACATCTTCACCCTGTGCATTGACAAGATACTCTCCATAGAAATTATTGTCTCCATTGCCTGGATTTCTGGTAAATGCAACTCCTGTTGCGCAATTATTGCCCATATTTCCAAATACCATTGTCTGGACAGTAACTGCTGTGCCCCATTCATCTGGAATTTTCTCAATTCTTCTGTAAGAGATTGCTCTTTTTCCATTCCACGATGCAAAAACAGCTCCAACTGCACCCCATAACTGCTCTTCTGGATTGTCTGGGAACTCTTTTTTCAGAATTTCTTTTATTTTTTTCTTAAAGTCAGCGCATAATGATTTTAAGTCAGTTGCGCTTAAATCTGTATCATGCTTGTAGCCTTTTGCCTGTTTTAATTTGTCCATAATTCTTTCTAATTGCCTTCTTATCCCCATATCATCTGCTGGCTCTATGCCTGCTGCTTTTTCCATTACAACATCAGAAAACATCATTATCAATCTTCTATAAGAATCATAAACAAATCTCTCATTTCCACTCTGCTTGATTAATCCTGGAATTGTTTTTTCAGTCAATCCAACATTAAGAACTGTTTCCATCATACCCGGCATTGATTTTCTTGCTCCAGAACGGACAGAGAATAATAATGGAATTTGTGAATCTCCAAATTTTCTATTCATCAACTTTTCAACTTGAGCAACTGCTTTTTCAACTTCTGCTTTTAGTGTTGAAGGATATTTTTTATTATTATCATAGTATGCTGTACATACTTCTGTTGTTAGTGTAAATCCAGGAGGAACTGGTAATCTTAAATCTTTATGTCCTGCCATTTCGCAAAGGTTAGCTCCTTTACCACCAAGAAGATTTTTCATGCTTTCGTTTCCGTCTGCTTTACCGCCACCAAAAGAATACACATATTTTACTGTTTTTGCCATTTTAATTTACCTCTCAATTTATTTGTTATAGTGAGTATACACCCCATTAAAAGAGTTTTATGAGGATTTATAAAGATTATGGTAGAAGTATGATAATCATTATTTATTTTACTTTACAATCTTCTTCAGCATCTGCATTGCTTTGTTGCCGTCAATCTTGCCTTTGAACTTCGCCATAACTAAGCCCATGTATGCGCTAGCTGAAAGCCCTGGCTTGTCTGCAATGATTTTTTTGATTTCTTTCTCTAGTTCTTTCTCATCTACACTCTGATATTTTGCAATATCAAATTTATTCTGCGCAAAATCTATTAAAACATCCTTTATCGCGTCCTTTGAAACCTTTCCTTCATCAATATAAGAGAAAATATCAATAAAATTTTCATCATTAAGGTTTTCAACATCAATTCCTTCTCTTCTAATTTCTTTTACAGTTGAAATTAACGTTGCTGCAATAAAAGCAGGGTTTATGCTCTTGAATTTTTCTACGCATTTCTCAAATAAATCTGGCTTTTCTTTAGCAATATCTTTTGCCACATCTTCTGTCAATCCTAATTCCTCGTATTTTGCAATCTTTTCATGGATTGAAACAATTTTTTTGGTTTCCAGCGATGGCTTTATCGGCATTACATCTGTCTCAGGATACATTCTTGCAGCACCCGGGATAGGCCTTAGAAATTTTGTCATGAAATTTGGCTCTGCTTTTCTTACTTCTTCTTTAAGGTTTTTTCCTTCTTTGATTAATTTAGTTTGTCGCTCGATTTCTTTTTCAATTACTTTCGGTATTGACTTTAAATCTTGAAATCCTTTTATCTCTGTTCTTGCTCCTCCTTTAATGCTTATGTTTACATCCTGCCTTATTGTTCCAATTCCGCGCTTCACATTTAAGCTCCTAAGAATTAATCCAATTTTCTCAGCAGTTTCCCTGCAATGTTCTGGTGAAACAATATCTGTCTCTGTTGCAATCTCTATAAGAGGGACTCCTAATCTATCAAGCCTGAATGTAACTGAATTTTCATCTTCTGTAATTCTTTTTGCAGCTTCTTCTTCAAGGCAAATTGTTGGAATTCTGACTTTGCCATGTTTTGTTTCAATAAAACCATTCATTGCAATAAGCGCTGTTCTTTGAAACCCTGTTGTATTAGAACCATCAATAACTGTTTTTCGCATTATATTAATTTCGTCAACAACTCTTGCATTTAACATTAATGAAATTTGAACTGCAATATCAAGCGCTTCTTTATTTAGCTCATGAGGAGGTTCTTCATCTAATTCAACAAGACATGAAGAAGTTGAGCAAGATTCATAAACAAAAGTTTTATCTTTTTTCATCTCATGCTCTGCTGCAATATCCACTTTGCCTGTTTCACCTACCACAGCCCTTAATTTCCTTGTAACAATTATGTCTGGCTTGCTTGTATCATTAACTAAACTTGGACAGTCACAGAATAATTTTTTGGTTTCCAGCTGCTGGTGTATTTCTAATCCGCATCTGAATCCTATATTCTTATAGTTATCCTCCTTTTTTTCCATAGAATTAATTTAATGTTTTGGTTTATATATCTTTTGCTAAAAGTTGTTGTAGACAATAGAAATGATTATAAACTAAAAAAACAATTTTATATCCATGAGGGTGTTAAATAAAGATGAGTTTAAGCTGGAAAAGGAAAAACTTTTTGAAGATATAAAAGAAGGAGCTATGTTTATTTATCCCACTGATACAGTCTATGGTATTGGTTGCGATGCAACTAATTTCAAAGCAGTAAAAAAAATAAGAGAAACAAAGGAAAGGTATATCAGACCATTTTCAGTCATTGCTCCTTCGAAAGAATGGATAAGGGAAAACTGTATTGTTGATAAGAAAGCAGAGCAGTGGATTGAAAAGCTTCCTGGACCATATACTTTGATTCTGAAATTAAAGGACAAGGATGTAATTGCTCCAAATGTAAATTCTGATATGGACACCTTAGGAGTAAGAATTCCTAAGCATTGGTTTACACAGGAATTGAAAAAATTAGATATTCCAATTGTAACAACTTCTGCAAACATAATTGGAGAGGCTTTTATGACTTCGATGGATGATTTGAACAGAACTATAAAAGAAAAAGTGGATTTTATTATCTATGAAGGCGAGCTAAAAGCTAAGCCATCTCAGATTATTGATTTAACAAAAGAGGAAGCTGAGATAATAAAAAGATAAAATGAGAATTCTTGCAGCAGGAGACATACATGGGGATACTACTCTAGCTAAAAAGCTGGCAGATGAAGCAGAGCATGAGCATGTTGACTTAGTTGTTCTTTGTGGTGATTTAACTCTCGCTGAAAGGTCTACGAAAAATATTATTGGCCCTTTTCTGAAAAAGCACAAAAGAGTGGTTATTATCCCTGGAAATCATGAAACTGTTGCAACAGTTGACTTTCTTGCGCAATTTTACGGAGTTAAAAACTTACATGGATATTCTTTAAAGTATGACAAATTAGGTATTTTCGGAGCAGGAGGAGCTAATATAGGCTTGTTCCAAATAACAGAAAAAGAGATTTATGATTTATTAAAAAAAGGATTTGAAGACATAAAAAATCTGCAGAAAAAAATTATGGTTACGCATGTTCATCCTTCTGATACAAAGATGGAAAAAATGACAACAATCTTTGAGGGCTCAAGTGGTGTTAGAAAAGCAATAGAGAAATTTAAGCCCGATATCATGCTTTGTTCTCATGTACATGAAGCAGAAGGAATTGAAGAAACCATAGGCAAGACAAGAGTGATTAATGTTGGAAGAAAAGGAAAGATTATAGACATCTGATGATGTCTAAATCCATCGCTGATGCTCAGGATATAGATATATAAAAATAATAAAAAGAAATACAGAAAACTAAAAAGTTTTCTGAAACCTTTGTTGGCTGATGCCAACTTCAGGTAAAAAAATTCTTAAATTACTTATCCACAACAAGAGTTACTAAATAATCAGAGAGTTTTATTTGTTGGCTTGCTTCTGGTTTTGGCTGTACATCTTTTATTGTTATGGTGTACTGGTCAAATGTGTCTGTTCCATAAGCTGTGCTTCCTTCTCTATAAGTTATGCTCAAATTTCCTATTAACTTGTCGTCTTTAAAAGTTTGTAGTGTTGGAACAACTTGTCCTTGCCATACACATACAACTCCTGCTGCACATCTTGAATCTTCTTTTATGCCTGCAAATTTAACTTCTAATTTTACATTTCCATTTTGCAAAAAAGCTGATTCACCAATTCTAAGGTTTAAATTCTCTCCAAAATTCTTTAGATTTTGTGTTTCTGTCTGAGTTGTTGTAATTATACCAGAACTCTTCTGGTTAGAGCAAGCTGTAATCACTAACAAACAAACTAAAAATCCTATTATTAAACTTTTTTTCATTTTTACCTCCTTTATCCTTTTATAACTCCTAAAGGAACAAACTTAATAACTTTTTTTCCGATTCCTACTTCGTCAGATACTCTAATAACTTCGTCTATATCTTTGTAAACTTCAGGAGCTTCTTCTGCAATACTCTTCCATGAACCTGCTTTTACCTCAATTCCTCTTTTTGATAATTCATTTCTTACATGCTCTCCGCTAATATTTCTCAATGCAGCGCTTCTTGAAGATATTCTGCCTGCGCCATGAGCTGTTGAACCAAATGTCAATTCTTCTGCTTTTTTTGTTCCTACAAGAAGATAAGATGAGGTTCCCATGCTGCCTGGAATGATAACTGGCTGTCCAACAGAACGATAAATCTCTGGAATTTCTTTTCTTCCTGGTCCAAAGCTTCTTGCAGCTCCTTTTCTATGCACGCAAACTTTCATTTTTTCTCCATCAATCGTATGTTCTTCAAACTTTGCGATATTATGGCACAAATCGTATACAACATCAATTTTCACATCACCAAAAACTTTGTTAAAGCCTTCTCTTATCCAATGTGTTATCATTTGCTTGTTTGCAAATGCAAAATTTGCAGCACAAGACATTGCTTTGTAATATTTCTGCCCAAGTTCTGAATTAATTGGAGCATTGATTAATTCTCTGTCAGGCAAATCAGCAAATCCGTATTTATCTTCCATTAATTTTATGTAATCGCTAGCAACCTGATGTCCTAAACCACGAGAACCACAATGCACCATAAATGTAAGATATTCTGAATTTTCAATTCCAAATGCTTTTGCTGTTTTTTCATCATATATTGCTTCAATTTTCTGAAATTCCAAAAAATGATTTCCTGCTCCAAGAGAGCCAAGCTGAGGCTTTCCTCTTTCTAAAGCTTTTTGCGAAACAGTATTTGCATCTGCTTCTGGCATACATCCATTTTCCTCTGTTCTTTCATAGTCCTCTTTTATTCCATAGCCCTCTTTAACAGCCCATTTTGCGCCGTGTTTTAAAACTTCATGAAGCATTTCTTTTGTAACTCTTAATTGTCCTTTGCTTCCTACTCCAGAAGGAACTTCTTTGTAAATTTGCTCAATTATTTCTTTTCTTTTTTTTAGAAAATCAGCTATTTTTAAATTTGTTCTTAATAATCTAACACTGCAGTTGATATCATAACCAACTCCGCCAGGAGAAATTATTCCTTTTTCCATGTCAAAGGCAGCTACTCCGCCAATATTAAAACCATAGCCCTGATGCGAGTCAGGAAGAGCAATTGCATGCTTAAGAATTCCTTTAAGCGAAGCAACATTTTGTATTTGTTCAATTGTCTTGTCTTGTTTTATTCCTTCAAGTATTTTTTCAGAAGCGATTATCATAGCAGGAACTTTCATTGTTCCATGTTTTTGAATCTGCCAGATATTATCAGATATTTTTTTTATTTCCATTAGGCTATTTTATTTTCTTTCTTTTATATAATCTTCTGTTAACAGCATGGTTTTATGAATTTTCATAAATCAACAACAACCTGAACACTAACTTTTTCCTTTATTTTTTTTATTTCCATATCGTTATACGTAACTGCCTTTATATCTCCTGATGTTTTATAGTTTTGCGCGCTATCACCAGATACAAATGCAGTTAACTTGTTACCTTTTATAGAAATTTTCTCAACTTTATGCAAAAGGAAATGTTTTGCATCAAGAAGAAAAAGAATTTCTTCAAGAAAATTGTATAACAACGCTTTTTCATCCTTGCCTTCAACTTTAATCTCTTTTTTTATCTTAGGTTTTACTTTAGGAGGGTCAAATAGTATTGAAGTCAGTGCTAAAGCTGCATTTGAAAATGCCTCTCCTATATTTTTGCCATACGCAACAAACTTTGCATCTGCTGTGTGCTCGAGGAATTTGTATTGTTTCATTTTAATTGACTGTTTGTTTATTATTTAAATTATTCTATATTATTCCAACTTCAAAGTCTTATCCCGATACTCTTGCTAACTCCAAATTCGTCCATACTTACACCATAAATTGTTTCAGCTTCTGTTATCATGGAATCATTGTGTGAAATAATAACATATTGCGCGTGCTCTGAATATTTTTTAATCAAGCGACTTAAATTTTCAGAGTTTTTCTTGTCAAGCGCTGCATCAACCTCATCTAGGATATAGAAAGATGCTGGTTCGTATTCCTGTAGCGTGAAAATAAATGCTAATGCTGTAAGTGCTTTTTCTCCTCCTGATAATGACCTTATGTCAAGGAATTTATCGCTGGTTATCCTTACTTTTATCTTCAAACCACCATTAAAAGGATTTTCCTTGTCCTCAAGCTCAAGATAAGCCTCTCCTGCCTTTGAAAGTGAGGTAAAAATTGTTACAAAGTTATCATTAACTTTTATCAAGGTTTCCATGAAAATATCTTTTTTCTTTTTTTCTATCTCTTCCATAAGTTTCATCACATCATTCTTCTCGCTTTCAAGCCTTTCTTTCTTTGATAGCAGAGTATTGTATTCTTTTTCAACCTCATCATAAACTTCCAAAGCCCTCATATTCACAGTTCCTATTTCCTCTCTCATTCTCTCGAACTTGTTTATTTCATTCTTCAATTCATCTTCAGTTTTACTTGTTAAAATCTCTACACCATGATATTTTTCAAATTCTTCGTTAAGAACAGATAAATATGCGTTGATTTCCGCTCTTTTTAGTGCATGATTATTATCTTTTATTTCAAATTCCTTGCTCAAACCTTCGGTTTTTGTTATTTCAATCTCTGTTTTATGTATCTCTTCCTTAAGCTTGCTCCTCTTGTCAAACAAGGACTTGTATTTTGACCTAAATTCTTTCTCTTTTTTCTCATTCTCAACTACTTCTACCTCCTTTTGTTTTATAAATTGCTCAAGTTCCTGCTGCTCTTTTTCAAAATCTTTTATTTCCTTATTGTGCTGCTGTATTATTTTCTTTGCCTTCTCTATCTCTGGCATAAAAATTTCTTTTGTTTGTGTTTCAATGTTTGTTAACTCTGAACTTATTATCAAAATTGACTCTGAAATCTCTTTTTCCTTGTCAGAAAAAGCATTAAGCTCTGCAAGAACTTCTGGATTACGCAATTTTGAAATCTCATCCCTTAATTGCTGTTTTTTTGTTTTTAGCTCTATAAGATTCCTGTTTATTACATTTATTTGATTATTTGCTTCATTTAGTTTATTATCAATAGATGTTTTTCCATTTTCTAGCTCTTCTTTTTTCTTTTTTGAGATATCCATGTCTGAAGAATCAAGATGTAAGCTTTTTTCTGTTTTTATAACATCTCCCTCAATCTCTGATTTCAAAAGTCTTAGTTCTTCAATATTTTTTTCAACCTCTTTTCTTCTATTTACCATTATTTCTATTTTATTTTCTGTTTCCTTTACTGAAATTTCCTTTTCCTCAATTCTTTTCAGGATATCTTTTCTTTCAAGATTGGATTTTATTTTCCTAAAGCCTCCCTGCATAACTCCGCTAAGCTCTGTAACATCTCCGTCAAGAGTTACCATTTTTGCATTGCCTATACCTAATTTTCTTGCAGAATCTATGTTGTCAACAACAATTGTGTTTGCAAGAAGATGTTCGAAAACAGCGCTGAATCTGCTGTCATACTTTATCAGCTGATTCGCAAACCCATAACTGCCTTCTTTTTTAGAAATCTTTTCAGCTTCTGCTGTTACTTTTCCTGGTTTTATCTTATTCAAGGGCATGAATGTCGCTGTTCCAATCTGATTCTGTTTAAGATAATCAATGCATTCTGCTGCTGTCTTGTCTGTATCAACAACAATGCTTTTTATTCTAGGCCCTATTGCTATTTCTACAGCAATCGCATATTTTGCATCCACATCAATCAAGTCAGCTACTGTTCCGTAAATTCCTTTACTTTTTTTCTCGAGAATTTTCTTTACTGCAATATCTGATTTTATTGAATCACTTAATGCAAGCTCTTTTGTTTTTAATTTTTGCAGTTCTTCATCTTCTACTCTCAATGATTCTTTCAGTTTTGAAATCTCATATGAAAGATAAGAATCTTCTGAAAGTTTTTTGTTTAAATCTTCAACTGTTTTCTTAAAGTTTACTCTTTTCTGCTCAAGCTCTTTCAGCTCACCCTGGTGCTGTTTCTCAATTTCAGAAACTTTTTTTATAGTCTCTTCAAAGGATTTTATCTGAAGCTCTATTTTGTCTTTTTCCCTTAGGAGATTATGCTGTTGTTCTCTTAATTCCTGCACTTTTTTCTGCTCTTCATCTATTCTCTTTTCAAATTCATCAAGATTTTTCTCAATTTTTGACTCTGTTTCAAGATTATTTTTCTTTCTGAACTCTGAAATTGTTTTTTCAAGCTCTATTTTGTCTTTTCCTTTGGTTTCTTTTTCTTTTTTAAGTTCATCTGCCCTTGATTTCAGATCATTTATCCTTTCTTCTGTCTGTTTTGTATTGCTGTTCAGTTCATTTATCCTTTTTTTCAGTTTTTCAATCTCTGATTTGCACAAATCTTTTCTTGCAAGATTTGTTGCAAGCTCTATTTTCAGTGTTTCTGTCCCTTTTGTAAGCTTTAACTGCTCTATTTCACCTTTTTCTTCAATCTCTTTTGTAAGATTATCTATCTCTTTTTCTCTTTCTATGTTGCTATTTTTTGATTCTGTAATCTGGTTGTTTATTTTCTGTAGTTTTTCCTTAATATCCTTTATTTTATCTTCTATATCTTTTCTTTCTTTTTCTTTTTTATCAATATTAATTTTTGTATAAGAAGCTCTATTCTGATTGATTTTGTCATTCATATCTTTATATTTTGCAGCCTGATCCCTATCTTTTTTCAAATCTCTGAGATAAGTTTTTCTTTCTGCTAGAATTATTCCTGATTCATTCAGATTTTGCTCTACTTTTGCAAGCTCGTTCATTGATTTCTGCTTTTTTTCCTCATAAATCCCTATTCCTGCAATCTGCTCAACAATCTGCCTTCTATTCACAGCAGGCATTTCAGTAAAAGCATTTATGTCTCCTTGTAAAATAATATTATATCCATCAGGATCTATTTTTGCAATACTTAACAAATCTAAAACTTGCTGCCTTGTCCTTGTCTTGTCATTTATTTTGTATTTGCTCTGACCATCTTCTTTTACAATTCTTGTTATCTTTACTTCTTTGTCCTCTGTTGGAAACTCTTTTGTAAAGTTATCAAAAAATATGGAAACTTCTGCTGACTTCATTGCTTGCTTTGTTTTTCCTCCATTGTAGATTAAATTAGAGGATTTTTCAGCTCTTAGAGTTTTTGCAGAGCTTGTTCCAAGGACAAAACATAGAGCATCAAGGACATTGCTTTTTCCAGAGCCATTTGGTCCTAGGATACAGTTGAATTTATCTCCGAATAGAAGCTCTGTCCTTTTTGCAAACGACTTGAAGCCATGCAATATAAGTTTGTTTATTTTTGTCATGAGATACGCTCTTTTAATTTTTTATTTAAAACTTTTTTATTATTAGATTTATTTAACTTTTCTATTATAACAGTAATATACCTATCTTTATACTTTTGTGGGATAATTATATGACTGCTATTGCCAAACACAGTAGCGCTTTTGCTAAATACCTCTTCAAAATCTTCTATAACCAAGCGTTTATTAGTCATATATACTAAGTATATACATGATTATATAAAGATTTTGGAAATAGAAAAAGGAATCAGAATTCTCCTAATTTTTTCTGTTTTTTCCTTGACTTAATTTGTTTGTATGGCGCCCATGTTTTCCTGAAGAAATCATATTTGTCATGATTAATTTCCAAGAAATCCCTTGTTATACTATCTGAAGGATATCCTGAACCAAAATCAACTTTATATTTCTTTTTAAGATTTTCAATCTCTCTGTCCCTTGTAACTTTTGCTAGTATAGAAGCTGCGCTGACAGCAGGATAGATTACATCAGCCTTGTGCTCTGCAATGATTTCTGTGCTTTTGTCCTTCAGATGTTTTTTTAAATATCTGAGAAATTCTTTGTCGTTATTGCTTGGGCAGTCAATTATTACTTTATCTGGCTTTAGTTCATTTATTATCTCTGCCATTTTTATTGCTTCAAGCCAGTTCAAGTTTAAATCCTCTGACAAAAGCGCATCGTCTATTTCTTTCGGAGGGATAATAATTATTTTATATTTTTTAATTATTTTTTTAATTTGCTCAAAAAGAATTTCTCTTGTCTGCTTTGTCAGTAATTTTGAATCCTTTGCTCCGATTGATTTAAGTTTATATGTGTCTTTCTCATCAATTGTTACTCCGCAAATTACCATTGGACCTATGACTGGTCCACGTCCTGCTTCATCTATACCGCATATTATTACCATATGTCGATGTTATCAACTGAAGTTTTTAAATCTTGTTGTAAAACTTAATATCAAAAGATATATAAACAAGGGAATCAATTTAATTTTATGGAAAAGATACAATTTATCGGAGCAAACCAGCTCAATGATGAAGAAAGAGGAATTTTTGAAAGGTTTTCAGCAGAGATATACGACAAATCATCAATGATGCTTAGTGATGTTTCTATTGTGATTCATTTGAAAGAATATAAGAAAAGTGATACAGATAAAAGGAAGAAGTATGATGTTCTAGTTAGAGTTATTTCTAAGGAAGGAAAGTTTGAGAGTTCTGATTATGAGTGGGATATTGCAAAAGTAATGCATAAAGTCTCTAATGCTTTAGAAAACGAAATAAAGCACAAACTAAGGATATAATCTTATTTTTTCTTTGATTTATGTTTAATATGAATTAAAAACAAAAAGTTATGAAAAGAAAGTAGCGGGAGTTGGATTTGAACCAACGACCTACGGGTTTCTTGCAAGCGAAGTCAAAGCTTCGCTTTGATATGAGCCCGTCGGGCACTCCTGGCTGCCCTATCCCGCTATGATTTTAAAAATATAAAGCGGTTTATAAGCCTTTTCATAGTCAATACCTTTTCACAAGCTTTATATACTTTCTTCAAGGTATTTTTACTATGATAATTGGAATTCAGTTATTAGGAGTAGCATTTGGAATGTTTATGATATATCTTACTTTTGTGCACTTCAAAAGAAAGGAATATACTGCAAAAGAATTTTCTGTTTGGATGGTTCTTTGGCTCTCTTTTATTTTCATATCTTTGTTCCCGCAGGCAATACAATTTTTTGTGCACAAAACTCTTGGTATGAGCAGAACACTTGATTTTCTTATTATTATAGGATTCATAATGATTGCAGGAATAATATTTTATACTTATTCTATAGTAAGACAGACGCAGAACAAAATTGAGGAGATTGTCAGAAAATTTGCAATAAAAAATCATAAAAAAAGATAATCAAGATGAAAATATTATTTGTTCTTGAAAACTACATACCTCATATTGGGGGTGCAGAGGTTTTATTTAAGAACCTTGCAGAAGGACTTGCTGAAAAAGGCCACAAAATAGATATTGTGACGCATAAGATAAAGGGCACAAAAAGTTTCGAAGTCATAAATGGTGTTAATGTTCACAGAGTTAACTCACTCTACAGCAGATATTGTTTTAGCATTTTTTCAATACCTGCTGTTTTTAAGCTTGCTAGAAAAGCTGATATAATCCACACAACAACATACACAGGCACTTTGCCTGCAATAATTGCCTCAAAACTAGCAGGCAAACCTTCTGTTATGACTGTTCTTGAGGTCCTTGGAAAAAACTGGCAGAAATTCGGTGGAATGAATTTTCTTAGCGCTAAAATGCACCAATTTCTTGAATGGATTATAATGAAGCTCAAATTTGATTTTTTGGTTTCAATTTCAAAGTCAACAGAATCAAGCGTGCTAAAGTTTGTGAAAAAACAAAAATCCTCTGTAATTTATCCTGCTGTAAATTATGATATATTTAATCCAAGAAAATACGACGAAAGAATGAGAAAAAAGTTAGGACTTGAAAAAAAATTTATTTATTTTTTCTACGGAAGGCCAGGAATAAGCAAGGGTTTTGAATATTTGATAAAAGCAGTACCGTTAATAAAACAAAAAATACCTAATTCAAAACTTTTAGCATTAGTCAGCAAAGATAGAACATACAAGAAGAGATATAATCATATTTTAAAACTTATAAAAAAACTTGGTATTGAAAAGGATGTGATTATACTAAATTCTGTTCCTTTCAAAGAACTTCCTTATTACATAAAAGTAGCTGACTGTGTTGTTGTGCCAAGCCTTACAGAGGGTTTTGGGTTAACTGCTGTCGAAAGCAACACAATGGGAATACCTGTTGTTGCTTCTAACACAACATCTTTGCCAGAAGTTATAAGTGGAAAATATATGCTTGTAAAGCCTGCTAATGAAAAGGCAATTGCAGAAGGAGTTTACTTTATATCACAAGACAAATTCAAAAAAACGAAAATAAAAAGATTCACAGAAGAAAGAAGCATAGAGCAATACCTCAGTATTTATAAAAAATTATTGAAAGACTAAACCTGCTTTCTCCAAAAATTCAATATATCTTTAAGAGTATCTTCTATTTTTATCTCTGGCTTCCAGCCAGTAAGATTTACAAATTTTCTGTTGTTTGCCTGTAGTACAGGTATATCCCCTTTACCAAACTTATTTTTGTCTTCTATAATCTTTATTTTAATTTTAGAATATGAAACTAATTTTTCAAGAATAAATTTCATTTCATAAGCCTTTCCGCTGCCGATATTGTATATCTCTCCAGGAACTCCTTTCTGCAGAAGCAGAAGATATGCCTTAACAATATCTCTGACATCTGTAAAATCTCTTTTCTTGCTCAAATCACCTGTATGAATTTCTGACTTTGCTACTCCTTTTTCTATTTCAGCAATCTGCTTTGCAAAATCGCTGCATACAAACCCTGTTAATTGCCCTGGGCCAATGTGATTAAAGCTTCGCGATATTATCACAGCAATCTTCTTTTCTCTGAAAAACTTGAGCGCTGCTTTTTCCTGCTCAAGTTTTGACTCACCATATTTATTTATCGGCTTTATCTGGTGTTTTTCATCGATTGGAGTATAAACCGGAGCACCATAAACCTGTGCAGAACTTGTTATCAGTACTTTTGGATTTATTTTGTTTACAAAACATGATAAAAGAATATTTTCTGTTCCATTTATATTAACTTTTTTCGTAAGTTCTGGATTATTTTCACAGCTTTGAGGAGATGAAACAGCTGCAAGATGAAAAATGAGGTCTGGCTTTGAATTTTTAATTGCTGCATTTACACTTCTAAAATTAGTTATGTCACATTTTATATATTTCACCTTTTTGTTATCATTATTGTCCTGCATATCAATACCATAAACTTGATATCCTTTTCCTAGAAGAAATTCAGAGAGATGCTGGCCAACAAATCCATTTACACCTGTTATCAATGCTTTCATTTTAATTTAATATTTGTTCAATCCTGTAGAAACCTGTTCTAAATCAGATTCAACCATCATCTTGACAAGCCCTTTAAAATTAATTTCTGGCTTCCATCCGAGAATTTTCTTTGCTTTGCTGTAATCGCCAAGCAAAATATCAACTTCTGCAGGCCTGTAAAATTTTGGATTTACTTTTACAACAATTTTGCCTTCAATTTTTCCAACTTCATTAAGACCTTTTCCTTCCCATTTTATTTTTTTGCCTATTGCTTCAAAAGCAGCTTCAACAAATTCTTTTACAGAATGCGTGTCTCCGCTGGATATAACGTAATCATCTGGTTTTTCTTTTTGCAGCATTTGCCACATTACTTTTACATAATCCCCTGCATAACCCCAATCTCTTTTTGCATCAAGATTGCCCAGCTCGAAATATTCCTGCAAACCTAGCTTTATTTTTGCAACAGAGTGCGTTATCTTTCTTGTAACAAACTGCTTTCCTCTTCTGGGAGATTCATGATTAAAAAGTATGCCGTTGCAGGCAAAAATATTATAACTTTCCCTGTAATTTTTTGTTATCCAATAACCATAAACCTTTGCAACTCCATACGGGCTTCTTGGATAAAAAGGAGTTTTCTCTGTCTGTGGTGTTTCCTGAACCTTGCCAAACATTTCGCTACTTGAAGCCTGGTAAAATTTTATCTTTGGGTTTACTATCCTTATTGCTTCAAGCATTTTTAAAACTCCAATGGCAGTCATCTCTGCTGTTGCAATAGGTTCTGTCCATGAAGCAGGAACAAATGACTGCGCAGCAAGATTGTAAACCTCTTCTGGCTTTACTTCTGTAAGAACATGGATTATAGAAGCTTCATCTATCAAATCCCCCCCAATCAGGTGAATTTTATTTTTGAGATGTTCAAGCCTATCAAAAACATCAACACTTGTTCTTCTATACATTCCATAAACTTCATAGCCTTTGCTTAAAAGAAATTCAGCAAGATAAGAACCATCTTGTCCTGTTATGCCTGTGATAAGTGCTATTTTTTTTGTTTTTGCCTGCTTTGCTTCTTGTTTCATAGTTCATAGAAAATTCATTCATTTATAAATCTTTTCGAATTAAAGACCACATCTATAACCTGTGCAAGAATAAAGATTAGGAAGTTTTTTAAATCTCCAAAGATATTAGATTAATATGAAGATAGCAATACTAAATCCAACTTTCTCTGCATTCAGCGGTCCTGACAGAGTTGTTGAACTGCAGGCAGAAGATTTTTCAAAAAAAGGGGATTCTGTTACAATCCTTGCCTTAAAAGCTGGCATGAAGGCTCCTAAAAATGTGAAAATTATTGAAATAGGCATGCCAAAAAATCATACTTTTGAAAGAATCTACAGACTTTTGTTTTTTCTTGATTTTAAAAAAATAAACAAATATGTAAAAATGCTCAAGGGCTATGATTTAGTTATAAGTCATCAGTATCCTATGAATGTTATTGCCTTGAGAGCAAAAAATAAGTATGGTTTGAAATATGTTTATCATAACCAGGGTGTTGCTTATCCTGAACTTTTTAGAAGTGTTATTGAAAGAGTTTATATGAGAATATTCCGATGGCTTACAAATTTTACTGCAAAAAGAGCTGACGAAGCTGTTTCAATCAGCAAATTCCTGCAAAGAGAGCTCAAAAATGAAACAGGAAAAGACAGCAGAATTGTTTATGATACAATAAACAGGGAACGTTTTCACAGTGGAATCTCAGGAGAAAGAATAAGGAAAAAATATGGCTTTGGAAACAAACCCATCTGTCTTTATGTCGGAAGAATTTCGCCTCATAAAGGCATTCATCTTTTGATAAATGCTTTTAATATTGTTCTAAAAAAAATTCCTAATGCAAGATTATTAATTGTTGGAAAAGAAACATTTGGAAATTATGCAAAAGAGCTAAAAGCTCTTGCAAATAAAGTAAACCCAAGCTCAATAATATTCACTGGTTTTGTTCCTGACAAAGAACTGCCATATTATTATGCTGCATGCAATATTTATACAACTGCAAGTATGTGGGAGGGCTTTGATATGCCTATTGTTGAAGCAGCTGCATGCGGAAAGCCTAGCATTGTATTTAACATAGGGGCACATAAAGAGGTTTTAAAAAAAGGAAAACTTGTTAAAGCTGGGGATGTAAAAGAATTTAGCAAAGCTATTATGGGGTATTTTAAAAATGAAAACAAAAAATAAGAAAAAGTCAGAATTAAAGAGATATTTTACTTTTATTACTGGTGGAGCCATAAGCACAGGAATAGGGGTACTGATAACATTCCTTCTTACAAAATATTTACATATGTGGTATATGCTTTCATTTGCAATTGCTCTTTGTATTGAAATAATCTTCCTGTTTGCCTACCACACTTACATAACTTTTAAAACAAAAGGGGATTTTATAAAATTCACGATGAATATAATTATCATAAGTTTTTTAAACTGGATATTTGTTTACTTTTTCAGTGTTATAGTTGGTATTAATTATGTTATTTCAATACTTTTTGTGGCTCTGATAATATCAGTACTTAATTATACAGTAAATAAAATATTAATTTTTAAAAACACAAAATTGATTAAATAAAATGAATAAAGAAGAATATAAAACACATTATAAGTTAGAAGATGAATTTTGGTGGTTTAGAGGAAGAAGATTAATTTCTTTTATGCTACTAAATAGTTTTTTAAAAAATAAGAAAGATAATAGATTGCTGGATGTGGGCTGCGGAACAGGCATAAATTTAAAAAATCTAGGAAAATTTGGAAAAGTTTACGGAGCAGATATATCTAAAGAAGCCTTAAAGTTTTGCAAAGAGAGGAAATTTAAAAATCTAAAAATCTCATCTATTGAAAACCTTAAATATCCTAATAATTTTTTTGATATTATTACCTCATTTAATGTTCTTTGTTGTGTCAAAGATGATTTTTTAGCAATGAAGGAGATGTATCGTGTATGCAAACCAGGAGGTTTAATTTTAATAACATCATCTGCAATTCCTTTCTTATATTCTAAACTAAGAACAGAACATGATCTTTCAGCACATACCCTCAGAAGGTATGATAAAAAAAGAATGAAAACAATAGTTACTTCTGCAGGATTTGAAATAAAAAGGCTTACACACATGAATATGTTCCTATGTCCAGCAATAATTGTTATGAGAATTATAAAGAAGATACTAAGACCCAATATAAAAAGATCTGAAAGTAAATCTGATTTGGTAATACTTCCTAGATTCATCAACAATATTCTTTTTTTTATTATAAAAACAGAAGCTGGTATAATCAGGCATTTTGATTTACCTATAGGACTTACTTTAATTTGTGTAGCACAAAAACCTTTTAAAAAGTAAATATTTTTATGATACAAATAGATATATAAATAAGTTAAATATTATAGAGATAATGGTGTGGGAATTTTTTACAAAAATTAAGAATAATATTAAACCGCATTTGTGGTTTCTGCTTATTATTATAGCTATTACTATGATTCATTTTTCTGTTTTGTTCACAGAAAAAATGCCATACCACACAGCAAATGATACAACAATTAAAGGGTGGCAGCAGAGTGACAATGTTTTTTTTTACTTTCCTATGCTTATGAGGATACATCAGGAGATACAAGATGGAAATTATTATCCTCTCTGGAATAAATATACTCTTGCAGGCTCACCACTAATGGCTGATCCTGAAGTGCCCATCTACACTTTACCGGTGTTGTTTATGTCTATGGGAATTGACCCATATTTAAGCGATAATTTAGGAATAATGAGTCATTTTCTACTGGCAGGTATATTCATGTATATTCTTATCTACTTGATAACAAAATCTAAGGAAGCCGCATTAATCTCTGCACTTTGCTATGCAAATGGAGGATACTTTGTGTGGGATATGATAGCAGGAGCCTATGCTTTTATCCAGTGCATGTCAGTTCTACCTCTTGTCCTAATTTGTTTTTATTATATAATCTTTACAGAAAAGTATGTGGTGGCAAGTTTATTTTCTGTTTTAGCATTAGTCCTAGCATCAACATTTAGCCCCACAGTTTTTGTTTATTTTAGTATTTTTGCAGTTACGCTATTCATATATTTTCTGATTATTTCAAATAAGAAAAGCAAGATGATTAAAAAATATTTTATTGCTCTTCTTATCATTATACCATTGGTATTTGGGCTTGTGGCATATAAAGCCTTTCCTGCAAAAGAATATATGAGTTTAAGTGAAAGAGGTGGAGCAGGCATAAGTTTTAGTGAATCACAGAGGGGTTGGGCTGTAGAAGACTTAGCTCTGATAGACCCTTTAATCTCTCCTAAGTATATACATGATAACCAAAATTTTAGAGATGTTTACATTGGCTTGGTGCCTTTTATCTTAATATGTTTTGCACTACTATTTAAATTCAAAAATAAGTGGGTAATTTATTTGTCTATTTTAACATTAATCCTTGTTTTAGCTTCTTTTGGAGGTAATGTATTCAATATGTTCTACAAGTTTTACCCAATGATGTATAATATGAGAAGGCCTCAAAGATTTTTGATTATAGCAAATCTTGCTGCAAATATACTTGTTGCCTTTGGGTATATTGCGTTTTATTCTAAATTCGGAGAAAGAATAAATAAATATCTCTCAGAAAAATTTAAAAAAATAACTTCTTTCTTTAAGAGTATAACCTTAAATAAATCTTTGATGGTTGGACAAAAAATAAATTATTTTAACTGGACTTTACTGATAGTTATATTACTCATAGTCTTGAACCTTGTTGTTCCAGGACTCATTTCTCATTTTGGACTAAACTACGTGGACATGGAGAAAGAAGTTTCTCAAAATAAGGTAATGACATATATCTCACAACAGCCAGGGGTATTCAGAATGCACTCTTGGGAGATGGTAGGACAAGAATATGGAATGGAAGATTTTACCCAACCATTAAAGTTACAGCATCTGTATGGATTTGTTACTGTTTGGGAAATTGATTATATGAATATTTTTATGAGTGCTTCCTTCCAAAATCCTGCAAGATTATGGGGAATGCTTAATACAAAATATGTGACTGCAATGACTCCAATAAATGTATCAGGATTAAAATTTATACAAAAATTTGATGACTGTCCTACATGTGACCCTCCAAAAGCAGCTGGACCTTATCTTTATGAAAATGAAGAATTTCTGCCAAGAGCATATGTAACCAAAAACGCTGTTTTAATATACGGCAAAGACAAAAAAGTTACACAGCAATTAAACTATTGGATGATTTTGGCAAAATATTTTAATCCAAAAAATACTGTTGTAATAACTACACACGATCCTAATGATATGAATGATCCTTCTTTTCTTTCAAAATTCAAGGCAGTATTTCTTACAGAAATGCCTCCAAACGAGCCTGCATTGAAGATATATGAAGATAATGGAGGAAAGGTATTCCCTGATGTGCTTAAAGGAGAAACCACAATAGATATTTTAAAAGTGGAAAATATTTTAAAATCTCTAAACGAAAATTCAGAATACTACCCGCTTGAAGATTATAAAGAATATATTCCTAAAAATTCAGATGAAATGGAAATAAGGATGAAGGAACCAAAAAGTGGATTTTTAGTATTAAGTGAGAAATTTTCCTATTATCCTGGATGGTATTTTATTTCTAATGGGAAAGAACTTAAGGTATTGAAAGCAAGTGATGTGTTAACAGCTGTCCCTATTGATAAAGACCAGAATATAGATATATATTACATGCCAGACAGCTTTAAAAATACTAGGTGGATAAGTATCATTTCTTTGCTTGTAACCGTAGGATTAATAATATACTTGGGGATTGTCAGAAAAAAGAGTGATATTAAAAGATAATATTATCTACCCGATCTTAATTTTATTATTTCTTTCATACAAAGATAACCATTAACCAAAAATTGAATTAGGTTAGAATCGGTTTTTGAAGTACCCTTTTTCCTATTTTTTAAAACAAAGCCAACTTCTTTTATTTTAAATCCTTTTCTTTTTGATTCATAAACAAAACGTATACAATATTCAGCATATCCTGTTGTCATTAGTTTTATCCTATCAAATACCTTTTTTTTGACTACATAAAACCCAGAAGTAACATCACTTAAACCGAGTCTTAACAAAAAGTTGGCTACTCTGCTAAATGCTTTGCTTGCAACAACCCTTATAAACTTTCTTTTATCTTTTCCACCCTCTACATATTGAGAAGCTGAGATGATATCATACTCAGGAATATATTTTAGCATTTTTGGTATTAATCTTGGAGGATGTGATAAATCACAATCCATCCAAATAAGGATATTTCCTCTAGAAATTTTAATTCCTTCTGATATTGCACTAGGAAGGCCTTTTTTGTTCATTCTTCTGTGAACCTTAAGATTTTTGAAATTTTTTTTGAGCTCTTCAACAATCTTCCATGTGCCATCCGGGCTATTATCATCTACTACAATCACTTCATATAGGTCCCTACCGGTATAATGATAGATCTGTTTTATCATTTCTTTTATATTTTCAGCTTCATTGTAAGTAGGAAGAATAACTGAAATTTTTTTATCCATAACCACCAAAAAAGCCCCTTTATTTATAAACATTTTGCTGTAAAAATTTATAGAGTGATACTAAAGATACTAATTTGTGGGCATACAGGAGATAGTAATGTTTATAAACAAATACTTATTTTAAAGTATACTATGGGGTGTGTAAAATCATGTAGGATGTGTAAAAGTGAAGATTTAAAACAGTTTTTAGACTTAGGATTTACACCTCCAGCAGATCAATTTCTTCGTAAGGAACAGTTAAATGAACCAGAAGTACATTATCCTCTGCAAGTAATGGTTTGTCAAAATTGCGGATTAATCCAGTTAAGCTATATAGTCTCACCAGAGGTTCTTTTTCGACATGATTACCCCTATGAATCTTCTATAACAAAAACAGGGCATTTACATTGGGATGAATTTGCTAAATCAGTAACCAAAAGGTTTAATCTTGGATCAAATGATCTTGTTATTGATGTGGGGAGCAATGTTGGAGTTTTACTAGGAGCATTTAAGGCTAATGGAACAAAGATTCTTGGTGTTGATCCGGCAAGTAATATCGTAAGAATTGCTGAGAAAAATGGAATTGAGACTATATGTGAATTTTTTAACATAGATGTTGCAAAAAAAATTCTTAAAGAAAAAGAACATGCTTCTGTTATTACTGCAACAAACGTTTTTGCTCATATCGATGATCTAGATAGTATAATGAAAGCTATAGATATTCTTCTTAAAGAAAAAGGAGTATTTATTTTTGAAGCACCTTATTTTGTTAACCTTGTTAACAGCCTGCAATATGATACCATCTATCATGAACATCTATCCTATCTCTTGATTAAACCTCTTATTAAATTCTTTAATAAATTTAAGATGGAGATATTTGACATAGAACAACGTGACATTCATGGAGGTTCATTTAGAGTGTTTGTATCAAGAATTGGAAACTATCCTATTTCCCCAATAATAGGGGAATTGTTAAAAAAGGAGGAGGAAATGAACTTGTCTTCGATGGAAGTACTTGGCGAATTCGCAAAAAGGGTTGAAAAGAACCGACAGGATATATTATGGCTATTAAGATCTTTGAAAAAAGAGGGCAAAACAATTGTTGGTGTAAGTGCTCCTGCCAAAGGAATGACATTGTTAAATTATTGTGGGATTGGCAAGGAAACCTTGGATTTTGTTACAGAAAAATCCAATCTTAAGATAGGGCGTGTTACTCCTGGAAAACACATATCTGTTTTTTCAGACGATGAATTGCTTAAAAAGAGACCAGATTATGCTCTTTTACTAGCTTGGAATTTTGCAGATGAAATTATAAAAAATTTGGAGGAATATAGAAAGAAAGGAGGAAAATTTATTATTCCAATACCTAATCCAAAAATTATAGAATAAATTGTAAATAAAATGAAAAAAATAAACCTAAAACCATCGTTTAAGGATGAAAGAGGAGAGATTATAGATTTATTAGAAGAGAACATTAATGCAATAACTTTGATAACTTTCAAAAAAGGTTCTGTTCGTGCTAATCACTACCATAAGAAAACAATACAGTGGAATTATCTAATCTCTGGAAAAGTTTTAATTCGAACACAAAAACATGGTAAAAAACATATAGACTTGATTATGAACCCAAGAGATTTTGTTGTTTCTAATGCTAATGAAAATCATGCCTTAAAGGGATTGGAAGATTCAACGTTGCTTGTTTTTACCAAAGGACCTAGAAGTGGAAAAGAATATGAGTCAGATACTTTTAGACTTGAAAAACCATTAATAAACTAAATTGAATTTTTGTAAAAAATATTAATAAGTAATATGGATATAAAATGATACCTGTATGTGAACCAACTTTGATAGGAAATGAAAAGAAATATGTAGTTAAATGCATGGACACAAGCTGGATATCTTCTATGGGAGAATATATACAAAAATTTGAAGAGATGTTTTCAAAATTCTGTGTTGTAAAATATGGAGTTGCTTGCAATAATGGAACTACTGCTATACACTTAATGCTTGAGTCTATGGGGATTAAAAATGGCGATGAAGTAATAATACCAACATTTACTATGATTGCAACATCTAATGCAGTTTCTTATACAGGTGCAAAACCTGTTTTAGTTGATTCTGAAGCTGAAACATGGAACATTGATCCTGCAAAAATTGAGGAAAAAATAACAAAGAATACAAAAGCAATCATGGTAATGCATACCTACGGCCATCCGTGTGATATGGATGCAATACAAAAGATTGCAGACAAATATAATATACCTGTAGTAGAAGATGCTGCAGAAGCAACTGGAGCAGAATACAAAGGGAAAAAAGTAGGCAGCTTGGGAAAGGCAGCTGCATTTTCATTTTATTCAAATAAAATAATAACAACTGGAGAAGGTGGTATGGTTGTTACTAATGATAAAAACATTGCTGAAAAAGCAAGGTTGTTAAGAAATCATGGATTTGGAGAACCAAGATTCTTGCACAATGAATTTGGATTTAATTACAGGATGACAAATGTCCAGGCAGCAATTGGAGTTGCACAAATGGAATATGCTGACAAATTAGTAGATGCAAGAATAAGAAATGCAAATTTGTACAATAGTTTATTAAAAAATGTCAAAGGAATAACTCTTCCTCCTGAGGAAGAATGGGCAAAAAATGTATATTGGATGTATGGAATCTTGGTTGAGAAAGAATTTGGGATGACAATGCCTGATGTTAGAGAAGCTCTTTTGAAAAAGGGAATAGATACCAGAGCATTTTTTATTCCAATGCACAGGCAACCCGTTTTTTTAAATAATAAACAAGATAATTTTCCGGATTGCTCTGGTTCCTATCCTATTGCAGATATGCTATCCCAAAAAGGATTTTATCTTCCATCTAGCTCTTCTTTGAAAGAGGAGGAAATAAAACAGATTTGTGAAGCATTGATATCATTAAAAAAGTAATACTAAAAAAATTAAGAATTAAATCTTATCTTTATCACTTCTTTTAGATATCTAAATACTTCTTTAAAAAATGAGGTCTTTGTTTTGCCATGTCTTCTAAAATGATAAGTATAACCTACTTCTTTAATAGAAAACTTTTTTTTGTTGGCAATATAAAAAAGTCTCATACAATAATCACCATATCCTCTAAAGATATAGTCTTTTGGAAGTTTATTTAATTTTTTCTTGTCAATTATCATAAAACCTCCTGTTAGGTCTGTAAGATTAATGCAAAGAATATACCTTATAATAAAATTTATTATTTTGCTGGCAATTGTTCTGTAAAACGGAGCTTTCATTCCGCTATAATCTGACAAAAATCTTGAAGCAGAGACTATATCATGATCCTCGTAATATTTGAACAAAGAAGGAAAATATTTCGGGTGATGGCTTAAATCTGTATCCATTGTCATGACATGGTCCATCTTTGCTTCATCAAAACCTCTTCTTATTGCTGTGGCAAGTCCTCTTTCATTTTTTCTTGTTATAAGCTTTAAGTGAGGATATTTTCTGCTTTTTTGCAGTTTTGAAACAATTTCTGATGTTCTATCTGGGCTGTTATCATCTACCACTATAATTTCATAGCTTATTTTTTCTTTTTTGAAGGCCTTTATTGATTTTTCTATCAATTCTTTTATATTACCTTTCTCGTTGTAGGTTGGAAGTATAAGAGATATGCTCATTTTATCACTTTTTAAATTTTTTATGTAAAATTTTTGTAACAATAGCTGCTGAAATCAGCAAAAGGTATGTAAACATAAGCGAAAGTTTGTATGAATATACAAACTGATTTATCCAATAGACAAAAAATGAAAAAAATGCAAGAGAAAGAAAAATTGAAAATATTATTTTTTCTCCTTGATTAAAATCAAATGAATCCATAATAAAGTAAAAAGGTAGTGCGAATGAAGCGAGTATAAGCACAACTTTAAGTCCATAAGCTCCTGAAACAAAAAAAGAGCCTGCTAAAAGTAATATGCTTGTTATTATTATATAAAATGTTTTTGTTTGTTCCATTTTAGTAAATCTCCATTCCAGTTATGTTGTATATCACTATGTTATCTTTATTATATAATAGCTTTTTGTCTGAAAAATAATGTTTTTCATAGTCTTCCATTGATGTAACTATTTGCTGATACGAACTGTCTTGTATAGCAAGAACTTTATAATCAGAGTAATCCAAAAGAAGGTAGCTGTTAGTTATCAAAGGTAGATTTGTGTTATATTTCTTATTAGCATCTGAATATTGCTTGTTAAAGTCCTTTATGTCAAAAGATATATTGCTTGAAACGTAAATTGGTCTATGTGCAATCGCTCTTATGAACCTAGCTTTAGAATATATTGCATAGCTAGGAGTTATTTTAGTAAAAATTGCAGACTCCATAGGAATGTTTTGTTTTATCCATTCAGATGCCTCTATCTGTGGAGCATTAACTCTTAAGATAGGAGAGTATGCATTTTCTGCATTGATTTTCATTGTATCTCCAATGTGCAAATAGATTAAAATCAAAACAGCTAATATTAAAATGTATTTTACATACTGCGATTTTTCTTTTTCTAAAAATGATTTAGAGAATGAAATTAAAAGTGAGATTATAAAATATATACCTAAAGCTATGAAAATCCAGAGGATATATGCCTCAAATATCTGCATTCTTGCGGTTCTTGATAAGACATTTCCGACAAATAAATCGCTATGCAAAATTATGTAAGTACCAAGAAGAGACCCTAAAACAAAGAGATAGTTTTCTGATTTTTCTGACCTTAGTTTAAACAATGAAAAAATAACTCCTAGAAATATAAAAGGTATGAAGAATAGAGAGTACTCGCTTCTAGCTGAAAGAAAATCCGGGGAATAGTTTCCTGCTACTAATTCTGGTGCAATATTCCATTGAAATATTCTTGAAAAATCCTTCTTTACCTGCCCGGTTTCTTCTGAGGCATGGCCAAAATAAATATTAAAAACTGGCAGAACTACAACTAAAATTACAAATATAGTGCAGATATAAAACAATATCTTATTTTTGGAAAAAATCTTTTTTAACAAATATGCTCTTTTGTTTATCAAAAATTTAATTACAAAAAGAATGGAAATTGAAATTATAAGCAATGCTGATATGAAAACTCCCTGCACATGCAAAAGAAACTGCGCAAGAATAAAAGCAAACATCATAAATAAATATTTTCTGAAATCCTCTCCTTTAGATACACTCTCTATAACTCTGTAAAAACAATAAAGCACAAGTGGAACAAAAACAAAGCTTATTGTAGTTGGCTGCTGACCAAACAAGAATGTACTAAAACTTCTGTTTGAAAACAAAACTCCAAAAGATGCTATTATTGCCACTGCTTGTGAAAAAAGGTATTTGCAGATCAAATAAACCCCAAGGAATACTATAAAAGAAGATATTGCCTTAAATATGCCTAAAGGAACAAATTTATCTCCTCCTAAAAAAATTATATTTGCATAATTAACATGATTCATAGCTGGATATTCTCTTGCAAGAGGCCCTAAAACAGGATTCCATAAAAAAGCCTTATTAATGTATGAGTAAGGCATTGTTTTATCTATGTGGTTTGACTCTACAATATAATCTGACTGGCCATAATGCCAATAAGAATCACCCTCTCCAAAAAGATAGGGTGAAGTTAAAGATGGAATAGCCCATATCTGCAATGCTATCAAGAAAAAAATACCTAAGACTATAGCATCATATTTATCAAGTTCTTTCCCCATGCATGCTATTATTTTAAGATAAATATAAAAAGGTGTTGGTTTTTACTTGCATAGGTTGATAAAATGCCATTTACAGACTATATAAAAAGAATATTTGTTTATGTATTCCAGAGAAAAAGAATAGAGGAATCTATAAGAACAAGAAAAGGCAGATGCAAACAGTGTGGAAAATGCTGTAGAATTTTTGGAATAAGATGCCCTTTTCTGTCAAAAGATAACAGATGCAGGATTTACAGGTTCAGACCTAAGATACTTTGTAAACTTCCTCCTCTAAATTTATACAAAGGAGAGATAGAAAAACATAAAGAGATTAATTGCGGCTATTACTGGGCTGCTAAGAAAAGAAAGAAAAACTAAATATTCTTATGAATAAGTTTTATTGAATTACATATATATCTTACTTGGTTCTCTGTAAGTTTTGTTGAAGATGGAAGATTTATTCCTTTTTCAGCAACAGATTCTGAAACAGGAAATTTTTCTTTTGTTTTGTATGGAGGAAGAACATTCATAGGATAGAAAAATGGTCTTGAATCAACATTTTTCTCTTTAAGTCTTTTCATAAGTTCGTCTCTGTCCATGCCAAATTTTTTCTTGTCAACAAGAATCGAATACATCCAATACGTGCTTTTTGCCCATTTTTCTTCAGGAGGAAGGGTTATTCCTGGAATTTCTTTCAGCAGAGAATTATAAATCATAGCATTTTTTCTTTTTGTTTCAATGAATTCTTCTATTTTTCCAAGCTGAGCAAATCCTATTGCTGCCTGCATATTAGTCATTCTGAAATTAAACCCTATTTCAGGATGCCAGTATCTTTTTTCCTTTGACATCCCATGGTCTTTGAGGAAGCACATTCTTTCATAAAGTTTTTTATCATCTGTCAGGCACATTCCACCTTCACCCGTTGTTATTGTTTTATTGGCGTAAAAGCTAAAGCAGGAAATAATTCCAAAACTTCCTGCTTTTTTGCCTTTATACTCTGCCCCATGTGCTTCTGCAGCATCTTCTATAATATGAATTTTATGTTTTTCTGCTATTTCCAGTATAGGCTCCATATCGCATACATGCCCGTAGAGGTGCACAACAATTATTGCTTTTGTTTTTTTTGTTATCTTCTGCTCAATTTTTTTAGGGTCCATATTCCATGTTTTTGCTTCTGAATCAATAAAAACAGGCTTTGCTCCTGTATATGTTATTGCGTTTGCAGTTGCCACAAATGTAAGGTTTGGGCAGAGAACTTCGTCTCCATTGCCTATGTTTAGTGCCTTAAGAGCTAACTGCAAAGCAACTGTGCCATTAGAAACAGAAACTCCATACTTTTTTCCACAATAGATTGCAAATTTATCTTCAAATAAAGGTATATATTTACCCCAGCAGGAAATCCAGCCAGACTCTATGCTATCTGCAAGATTTTCTTTTTCTTCTTTGCCTATGTTTGGCTCTGATACTGGTATGAATTCCATGATAGTTGTTTTATTTTTTGATATTAAATACTTTTGTTTTAAAAATATTTATTATTGTATCCAAATCTTTTTTTGTAAGCTCCTGATGACAACCGATATAGAAACCATTTTCATTTATCCATTTTGCAACAGGATAATCCTCTTCTTTTATATCCATTATCTTTTTGTAGACTGGCTGATTCGTCAATGGCAGCATATCTCTTGTCTCAATTCCATTTTCTTCTAATATGTTAATAACTCTCTGCTTTTTTTCTTTTAGTAAAACTATTGGAAACATCATAAAGGAATGCTCTGTCTCAGACCTTATTTTTGGCAATTGTATATAATCTTTAAACTCAGAAAGATTTTTTATCAGATAAGCGGCATTTTCCCTTCTTTTTTTGATCATATCTTCCCATGTTTCAAGCTGTGAAAGCCCAAGAGCACCCTCAAATTCTGTTATTCTCGCACTATGCCCCAGATTAACAAATGAAAATCTTTTTTGTATTATTTCCTTAAATTCTTTGTCAGATTTATTTTTAACATCATCAATGCTTATGTATATAGCATCTCTTCCATGATTAAATAATGACCTTAATTTTACTGCAAGAAGAGGGTCGTTTGTTGTGTTTATACCACCAACACCTGTTGATATCAAGTGGGCAACATAAGTAGAAAAGCACCCTATCTCCCCAAAAGTGCCTGTAAATTTCCCTTTGTATTTTGCGAACATTGTTTCGCAGGAATCTTCTATAACTTTAAGATTGTGCTTTTTTGCAATTTTCATTATTGGCTCCATATCACACGGCTGTCCGAATAAGTGAACTGGAATTATTGCTCTTGTTCTCTTTGTTATTTTTTCCTCAATAAGCTCGGGATTGATTTCATAGTAGTTTTTATCAACATCAATAATAACTGGCTTTAGGTTATTATGCAGCACTATATTCATTGTAGCAACAAAAGTTACAGAAGGAACAATAATTTCATCTCCATCTTTCCAATCATTAAGTTCTTTTAGTCCTTGTATTGCAACTTGCAATGCAGATGTTCCACTGCTGCTTGCTATTGCAAATTTAGCTCCATGAATCTTTGCAAATTCCTGCTCAAATTTTTTCAAAAAAGGACCATAAGAGATTCTTTTTGACTCTAGAATTTCATTTATGTATTTCTTTGCCTTATCGTTTATTATCTGAGTACCAACCCCTATCATAAGAGGAGAAAGAAGTTATTGTAATTTAAAGCTTGTGGTTTTTAGTTTTACTGTATCTCTTGGCTTCTTCAAAGAAAATTTGCTCCATCTTTCTTGCATATTTATTCCAGCTAAATGTTTTTAGAACAAATTTTCTTGCAGCATTTCCTATTTCCGATATTCTTTTCCTGTCTTCAAGAAAATATGAAAGTTTCTTAAACATATTATTAACATTTCCAACTTCGTATATCCTTGCATTTTTTCCATCTTTGAAAACATCTGCAATTCCTGTACCATTTGAAACAAGCGAAGGTCTGCCAAAATAAGCTGCCTCTAATGGAACAAGTCCCCAAGACTGGTTTTCTGGTGTGAAAACAACTATGTCTGAATGTATATAGGCTTCTGTAAGCTGCTTGTCTGTCAACCTTCCAAGGAAGATTATATTTTCAGAAACTTTTTTTGCCTGCTCCTTGAGGATTTTTTCATAAGGCCCAGAGCCACCAATTTCTATTTTAAATGGTATTTTTTTATTTTTTAAAATTTTTGCAAGCCCTATTAAATCCTGAACCCTTCTTTGTTTGTCAAGCCTTGAAACAGTAAATATTTTTATTTCTGCATCTTTTCCTCTTTGGCTAAGATTCATTTCTTTTTCAGAAATATTTGGATGATCTAGTCCTGTCCACAAAATTTCTGGATTTCTGCTGTAAGTTTTATTTATTCTCTTTTTGTTCATCTCATCTAAGACGATAATTCTGTCTATATACTTCAAAATTATTTTGTTTTTTAGAAGAAATTTAAACATAAGAATTCTGTAAATCAAGCTTTTAATCGAATAATTTATTCTGATGCCAGTATATAACGGAGGAAAAGGAGGTTCATTGCATGTCCAGACAATAGGAACTTTAAATCTTTTTTTAGCAGCAACTGCTGCATAGGTTGTTGGAAAGTTATGACAATTGATTATATCGCAAGGCTCAATTTTTTCTGCCATCTTTTCCATATATCTTTTTGAGAAGAGTATCTGTTTCCTTATGTTATCATAACCATAACCGCCACACTCTATAATTTTAAGACCATCCATAAGCTCTGAATAGCATTTCTCCTTGTCTAGTTTTGAAACATAAATCTTTATTTCGTGTCCAAATGATTTTAGCTCTCTTGTAAGGTTAAGCAACTGCTTTTCAGCTCCTCCTCTTACATCAAGAGAATTATGCAGAAGCGCTATTCTCAGCTTTTTCTTGTTTTCCATGGTGTTTTGTATTATAACTCTATTTAAAAATGTTATTAAATTAAAAGTTAAAGCAAAGTTTATATATGCAATTCCATAAGTTTTTTATATGGCTTTTGAGCTTACTAAAACGACAAAGAAAATGAAAAATATTGTTATAACAGGAGGTGCTGGCTTTATAGGCAGTCATCTGTGTGAATTTCTTCTTAGTAAGGGTGAGCATGTTATTTGTGTGGATAATTTTTTTACAGGTAGCAAAAATAATATCAAAGCGCTTATGAAAAATACAAATTTTGAGGTTATAGAGCACGATATCATAGAACCTTTATTTATCAATAAGAAGATAGACCAGGTCTATAATCTGGCATGTCCTGCTTCACCAGTCCATTATCAGTTTAATCCTATAAGAACTATTAAAGCTAATACAATCGGCGTTATAAATGTGCTTGGATTTGCAAAAAAGCATAATGCAAGAATTTTGCAAGCCTCAACATCAGAAGTTTATGGTGACCCCACAGAACATCCCCAAAAAGAGATTTATTGGGGTAATGTAAATTGTGATGGTATAAGAGCTTGTTATGATGAGGGCAAACGTGTTGCAGAAACTTTATTTTTTGATTATCACAGGCAAAACAAGGTGGATATAAGAATTGCAAGAATATTCAACACATATGGAACAAAAATGTCATACAATGATGGAAGAGTTGTTTCAAACTTCATAATACAGGCGCTTGAAAACAAACCAATAACTGTTTACGGAGATGGAAAGCAGACAAGAAGTTTTTGTTATGTCAACGATATGGTTGAAGGATTATATAAATTGATGAACTCTGATATCATCGGTCCTGTTAATCTTGGAAACCCAAGAGAAATTGTCATGCTTGATTTTGCAAAGAAAATTATTGAAATGACAAAATCCAAGTCAAAAATTGTTTTCAAGCCATTACCTAAGGATGATCCTAAAAGAAGAAAACCTGATATTTCGCTTGCAAAGGAAAAGCTAGGCTGGATTCCTAAAATTGATATTGATATTGGCCTGAAAAAAACAATTGATTATTTCAAAAATATAAAAAAATAAGGCAAATTTAATGAAACTTGGCATTATACGCGAACAACCTAAAATATGGGAGCTTTCTTTGTTAGAGGGACTTTCAAAATATGAAATATCCCCTGGGGTTATATGTCCTATAAACAAGTCCAGCAGTGTTTTAAAGTTAGATATGCATGTTGACCGACTTTTGAGCTATGAATTTTTTAATAAAATACCTTTGCTGTCAAAATTTTTGCAGTACAGATATTCGCTGAATGGCAGAATGTTTAATTTTAACAAAACTGCAAAAAAATATGATGTTCTCAGCCCGATAGAGATTGGATGGGCCTCAACATACCAAGCAGTAAAGTCTGGTGTGCCGACTGTTGTAAAAGTTTGGGAGAACATACCTTATAATTGGGATTTGTTTCCTTACTTGGATAAAATAAGAAAAACAAGAAATCCAAAATTTGCAAAATATGTTGCAAAAAATGCAGCATTGTTTTTAGCTGCTAGTGAGCTTTCAAAAGAAGCGTTAATATTAAACGGTGTTACTGAAGAAAAAATCAGAGTTATTTATGAGGGTGTTGATACAAATTTGTTCAAGCCAATGAAAGTTGACAAAGAAAAGTTTAGAAAAAAATACGGATTTTCTGTTGATGATAAAATTCTCTTGTTTATAGGCAGGCTTGTATGGGAAAAAGGAGTAAGAGATTTATTGTTCATGATGAAATCTCTTGTTTCTGAAAAAAAGAATGTTAAGCTGATAATAATAGGCGAGGGCCCTCTAAAGAAATCTATAAAAGAGGCTATCAATGTCTTAAAATTAGATAAAAATGTTATTATGATTGATAGAATTGATTTTTTCAGTTTGCCTGAAGTTTACAATAATACTGATGTTTTTGTTCTGCCGAGCATGCCTCTACTAAGATTTACAGAGCAGTTTGGAAAGGTTTTGACAGAAGCCATGTCCTGCGGAGTTCCTGTAGTAAGCACATTGTGCGGAGGAATACCAGAAGTTGTTGACGATGGTAAGGCTGGATTTTTAGTTCCTCCATGCAACTGGGTCAAGCTTAAGGAATCTGTGATGAATCTGCTTGAGGATGAAGATTTAAGAAAAAAAATGGGGAAACATGCAAGAGAATACATTCTAAATAAATTTGATTCTGATTTAATCAATAAAAAGCTTGCTGAAGCTTACAAATCAGTCATTAAGTAAAATGAATCCAAAGAAAATTCTTATCAAACAAACTCTTATCAGTTATTCTGGTCTAATTATAACCTATATAATCGGTTTTTTCTCAATATTTTTCCTTACAAGAGTTTTAAGTGTCGAGCAATACGGCGTATATTCTCTGCTTTTCACATTTGCTACAATGTTAGGAATTTTTGTAAATATCGGAGTTGCAGAATATATAAACTCACAATTCGGAAAATTCAATTCTTCTGAAAAAAATAAGCGATTCAGCAGGATATTGCTATTTTCTGCCATAATACAATTGATTTTCTGCATTATCCTTTTTTTGCTTAGGTTCGAAATTGTTAACGCGCTTAACATTAAAGATTATATTTTTGAATATACAATCGCAATTATAGTTATCTTCAACCTCGCTCTTCTAAGAGATGTTTATGCTTATCACCAATCAAGAAAAAGACTGGAGTTTACTGCAATGCTTAATTTTTTCAGCCTTAATGTGGGGACAATATTATTTGTAGTGCATTATCTTATAACAAAAACACTCAATATAAAGATTGTATTTTTCTACTGGCTTCTAGCTGTTGCATTATCAAACTTTATCGGGCTTTTCAAAAAAATTAAGTTTAAAACAAAAGTGAATACTAAAGATGTGCTAAAACCAGTTTTAATTTTCTCAATTCCTCTTATGTTCTTTATTATCTCTGATTCAATGATAAACTTCAGTAGCAGATTCATAATCAACTCCATTTTAGGAAAAGCTGAAGTAGCATTTTATACACTCGCATATCAATTACATTCAATAATTTTCAGTTTTGGCGCATTTATTTTTTATTTATTTCTTCCTTACATTGCAGAAAGAAGCCACAGAAACAAAGAAATCAAGCATTACATAAATTACGCTGTAAAATACTGCTTAATGATTGTGATTCCCCTTGTGACCTTGCTTAGCATAATGGCAAAGGAGATAATAACTCTTGTTTCTGGGGTAAATTACATTCCTTCTGTAAAATTTATCTGGTTTCTGGCTCCTTTCCCTGTAATTGCATCTCTTGTAGTTTTGCTATATAATCAAATGTGGATAAAAGAAAAGACGAAATTTCTTGGGATATTATGTCTTTTAGTAAGTTTGTTTAATATTGCACTAACTTTTTTCCTTGTAAAGTACTTTAAATCTGCTATAGGAGCTGCAATTGCTACGGTGGTATCTTATTTGATACTTTTTACTGTTTTATTTTTTGAGGCCAGAATGAAAATTTACTTGGATTATAGATTCTTAAAAATTAGGAAGATTATTCTTGCTTCATTATTAGCTGGACTTGCTATATTTTTCATTAAACCTGAAACTTTTGTTTATAAAGTTTGGACAATCTTGCTATTTTTTGTAATTTATATTTTGTTGATTATAATTTTTAATACTTTTGTCGAAGATGAAAAGAAAATATTTAGATTTATAACACTAAGAAGATGATAAAACTTGCATTGATAAATATTAATATTAATCAGGACCCTTCTCCTCCTACTGGACTAGCTTCTATTGCTACTTATATTGAAAAAAATATAAATTCTGTAGAGATTACTGTAATTGACTCTAATTTTGAGGATGTGTTTAAGAATATAAATGAGATTAAACCTGATGTTATAGGTTTATCTGCAATGACTGTAGAGTATTCTAAAGCAATAGAAATAGGCAAAAAGATAAAAAAAATAAACAATGCTCCTATTATAATTGGAGGAGTGCATATATCCACACTGCCTGTGTCTCTAGAAAAAATCTTTGATTTAGGCATTATTGGAGAAGGTGAAGAAACAATGCTTGAATTAGTGAAACTTTATGAAAAAAAACATATGTTTAACATTGAAGACCTAGAAAAAATTAAGGGCATTGTTTATTACGCAAAAGGAAAAATAAAAACTACTGAAGCTAGGCCTTTAATTAAAGACTTGGATTGTATTCCCTTTCCTGATAAAAAATATATTCATAAAAATTATTTTAAAAAAAGAATAAATTTTGACAAAAAACTTGTTACATATCCCATAATGACTTCGCGCGGATGCCCATACAGGTGTTTATTCTGCTCAACCTCAAGGTTTTGGAAAACTATAAGATTTAATTCTGCAGGACATGTTGTTGCTGAGATAAAAGATTTAATTAAAAATTACAAGGTAGAAAGGATTACTATTTGGGATGATTTGTTTACTATAAAAAAAGATAGGATTGAAAAAATAACTGAACTTCTAAAAAAGGAAAAACTGCTTGGAAAAGTTACTTTTGAATGCATGGCCAGAGTAAATACTATAACAGATGATATTTGCATAGCCTTGAAGAAAATGGGTGTTGTATTCCTTAATTTCGGCTTTGAAAGCGGAAACAAAAGGGTTTTGAAAATGCTGAAGCAAAATGTTAGTATTGAGCAGAACAAGGAAGCAATTTTGCTTGGAAAAAAATACGGATTCATGGTTTTTGGAAGCCTAATTTTCGGAAGTCCAACAGAAACTCTGGAAGAGATGGATGACACTATAAAATTCATTGATTTTGCTGTTAAAAACAGGATTGACGGATTATGGACTTTTGTAATGACTCCTTTTCCAGGTACCCCAATATGGGATATTGCAAAAGAGAGGGGCAAAGTCAGCGAACATATGAACTGGAAATTGCTGAGCCACCAGAGCATAAAAAATCCATTGCTACTAGACAAAAATATAAAACTTAATGATTTTAAGGAGAGAATATTTAGTGCAAGAAGGAAATTAAACCCTCTTAGGGTAAAACAGGCTGTGAAGTATATACTTGCAGACCCTTTTAATCTTGTAAAAGAAATTGTATGCAGACCAAAGGTTATATTGAAATCTCTTGTACAGATAGTAATACACAAAAATAAGTATAATAATTAAAATTTTATCCTCAAATAAATTTTTTTATAATCTAGTTATTACTAAATTTTAAAAGCAAAAAATCCATTTGTTGACTGTACTGGCTGAAATCTTTTGTCTGAACTTATTAATTTTAAGAAGTCATTTGTTTCGTTGTAACCCCATAAATTAACCGCCTTTGCAGAAACCACCATATATTCATATCCTTTTCTTTTCAAAAGCGAATAAATCTGGTCGTTTGTATAATTATTTGCATTCTTTTGATAGGGAATTTCATCTGCACACCACATGCAGGAGTATTTATCAAGACCAACAGATTCTCCCAAGCCAGCAACTTCAAAGACTTTTGTATTAACCGGCAGAGTTTTCAGCCATAAATAACCTTGCAGTTCATCCTGTGATGTCCAGCTTCCACCCGGAGGCCATGTTGCTGTGTTAAGCTCATATTTCTGCATTCCTGAAGTAAACCAGACTCCTGTAACAATAAGTATGATTATGATTACACTTGGCATTTTTATCTTTTTTCCTAGAGAGATAAGCATGTAAACTCCATAAACAGCAAAGATAGCGCAGAATATTGAAAAAAAGAGCCAGAATCTGAATGTATAAAATGCAAAAGGCGCCCACCATCTTGTTCCTCCATTGCTTCCAAAAAATGTAAATATAAACCAGAAAAGCAAGGCAAGTAGTTCTGGCCTTTCTTTTAATAAACTTCTTTTTTTGATTAAAAGATAAATCACGCCTAAGACCACAAGGCACATAAGCACGATACCAACACCGATTGGAACATTTATCATATTCTGCCCTTTTGCGAAAAATATATCTTTTAGAGTATAAACTCCGTGCTGCCTTGTTGCAGAGCCAAGAACTCCAAAATATTTCACTCCCTGTATTGAAGGATTGAGAGCAGATGTTGCAACTTTTTCTCCTCCTAAACTTAAGCCTGTCTTCAGCAAGCCTGAAATTCCGCCATACTTAACAAGCATAGGAATCCACCATAGAACAGCTGATATCAAAAGCCCAAAAAAACCAGCAGATGCTGACTTGTAATCAATTTTTTTCATAACTATGCTTCTTGCTATGAAAAAAAGGGCAATCAGCAGGATAAGGTTAAGGCTGTCTGACTCTGATGTAACAAAAACAGCTGCAATAGGAATTGCTGCAACAAAACTTTCTTTAAAAGAGGATGTAAACTTTATTAAAAAATAGAGAGAGGATATCACAAGTGTTAATGCAAGACTGTGAGTCCATATAAAGTGGGTAAGATAAGTTGGAATTATTGCAAGAAAAAAAGTTGCAAGGATAGCTTTGCCTGAGCTTTTCAGCAGAGAATTTGCAAAATAAAAGAAGAAGAGAATACCAAGAGAGATTATCAGGGCATTGAAAAATTTCAAAGTCCAACTAAGTGAAGTGCTTGTCTGGTGCAAAATTCCCATTAATCCGTCATACCCAGGCCCTCTTGCATCCAGATACAGCAAAACCTGCTGACCTGCAACAGGCTCATAAACTGTTTTTTCTATTGCAACATATTTTGCAGCTATTGCGTGCGCCCATGGATCGTCATCTTCGAGATAAGGATAAGCAAAAGCTCCTTTGTGATACATAAAAAGTGTAGATGCAAAAATTAATACAAGCAAGAGAATTGTTATTGAAGGTTTTATCTCTTCTTTGAATTCTTTTGAAAAAATTTGTGAAAATATTTTTTTGAAATTTTTAAAAATGTAGTAGACAGGATAAACAATGCTTAAAACGAGGATAATTTTCCAGTCTAATGGTATTCTTAAGAGAGGAATTAACGCCATCAAAAGTGCAAGAACAGACAAGCCCAAGGCAAGAGAGAGGATTACCTTCTCATAAAAATCTTTGAATTTTATATTGAATAGAGAACTAACTGTAAAACCTAAACCGAAAAGATACACAAAAAACAAAATGATTGTTATGTTCATTTATCCCTAGCTTATTAAAAAATAAAGGTTTATAAAGGTTTCTTAATTATAATTCTTAGAACAAACATGACAAAAGAAAAAATAGAGCTTTCTGTTGTAATACCAACTGTAAACTCAGAAAAGTTTATAGAAAAAAACACGAAAATACTTGAAGCCTTTCTTGACAAAAATGAGCATATAAAAGAATATGAGATAATTCTTGCTGCACAGATAAGCAAAGATGATACATTTGAAGCTGTAAAAAAGCTTAAATCTGAAAGAATAGTTCCGCTTTTCCTTGAGAAAAAGGGCAAGGGTATTGGTTTGACTGCTGGTTTCAAGAAAGCGCGATATGACTGGGTTTTGATGATGGATGATGATTTGCCTTATCCTTTTGAAAGCATAAAAAAGGTTTTGGAGAAAACAAAAAATTATGATGTTATAATTGCCTCAAGATACATACAGAAAATAAAGCATAAAGTACCTTTGATAAGGAGGATAGCAAGCAATGTTTATCTTCTTCTTGTAAAAATTTTTGTAAATATTCCACAGAAGGATATCCAGGCTGGAATGAAGCTTATAAAAAAAGAGTTGTTCGAAAAAACAAATTACCCAAAGGAAGAGGGTTATGTCTGGGATACTGAGATGTTATATCTTGCCAACAAGGCAAAAAAAAGAATTGTTGAGGTTCCTGTTGCTTGCATACATAAACCTAACCAACTCGTGGTTTATAAGGTTGCATTACAAATGCTTGCAGGAATACTAAGAATTAAGAAAAGATATTCTAAAAAATTTAAGAGATGTTATTAAAAATGAGAAAAAAGTTTGACTATAATTCTGTTCCAGGAGATTACCAGTACAATGCTGCCAAAAAAGGAAGGAAGCTGCAGAAGTTCTGGCACTTGTATAAAATAAGAGTAGTTGAAACCTTACTTAAGGTTAGAAAAACTGATGTCATTCTTGATGTTGGCTGTGGTTCTGGAAATATACTCGTTGAATCAAGCAAAAAAGCAAAAATTGCATATGGAGCAGACATAAGCAGCAAGGCATTGAAGTTTGTGATTAAAAGAGCAAAGAAAGAAGGGATAAAAAATTTAAAGCTAATTAAGATAAAAGGCAATAAATTCCCTTTTAAGAATTCCTTTTTTGATAAAATTATTGCAACAGAACTAATTGAGCATCTTGAAAACCCTTCTGCTTTGCTAAAAGAATGCTACAGGGTTTTAAAGCCAGGGGGATTAATCTTTATAACAACACCAAATTATAAAAGTTTCTGGCCTGTTTTAGAGGGAATAACTGATTTATTGCATTTAACACCAAAAATGAGGGATGAACAGCACATAACAAAGTTGAATAGCAGAAAGATGCAGCATATTTTGCAGGAAAACAGATTCAAAATATTAAAATTAGGCTCATTTTATTTTTTAAGTCCTTTTATTTCAGTATTTTCTGAAAAGATTTCTAGAAAGATATTTGCACTTGAATTAAAACAAAGGATTTTTCCAGGAATGTTGCTTTACTGTATTGCAAAAAAATGATTAATCTAAGGTATAATGCTGGATTATAAGATTGTTATTTTCATCAAAAATTCTTTCATACTGAAGTTTAAGATTTTTTTGCGCAAAATCATCAAATGGCTCTCTCAACTGATACCTATAATAGTGAACAACCCATATACTTCCATTTTTTTCCTGCATTTTTTCTTTTATTGATTTGAATGCTCCTGGATTCTCTATTTCAGGAGCTCTAAGCTCTTTTTCACTGAATTTTGTCATTGAAAAATAACTATAAATCTCTGGAAGAGCTGAATAATTGAATGATTTGTTAGGGAAATAGTACAGGAACGGAGCAATATTATCTCCTCCAGGATAAACGATAAAATCATTAGATTTTATATTTTCCTTGATTACTTCTGTTGCTTCTCTCCAATCTGATTTTACTGTAACAGAATAAAAATTTATGATTAGTGCTATATTTATGAGTAATATTATAGTAAGTGAAATAATAAGTTTTTTCTTCTTAAAAAGTAAAATTATTATTCTTGCTACAAAAATATGTGTAAAAGCAAGAATAAAATAGGGATATTTTGTTATAAAATAAGGATGCAAATATTTTGTTCCTATAATCACTGAACCTGTAATATAAATCAAAACAATAAAAAACAAGCTAGAATTTAGTATCTTATTCTTTCCTTGGGTTATTATCTCTTCAAAATTCTGATAAGACTTAACAATTTTTTTTGTATTTTTGTATTTGAAATAGAAAACTAATGATAACAGTAAAAAAATTAAACCTACCCAAAGCAGATTAAGGTAACCGAGGTTTGCTATGAACCATGGAAAATTTCTTGCAAGCATCAAAGAGATAACATCATGCTGACCATTAGAGAATGCCCAGACAATAAGTAAAATGAGAGGTAAATAGAGTAAAAAACAAACAATCTCCCAGATAATTGCTCTTTTTGAAAAAAGAACTTTTCTTTCAAAGAATAATAAGAAAAGATTCTGCAAAAAGAAGGCAATAAGTCCTATATGGTGTGTATAAAACATCAAAATTGAACTAATAAAATAAAAATTCATAAATTTTTTTCTGTTTTTTCTTTCACTTTTAATGGTTTTGACTAAAAAGTAGGTTGAAAGAAGAACCAAAAAACCAAGCATAGAATACTGTTTTGCTTCTTGTGCATAAATTAGATTTATTATAGAAAACGTACTTAAGAGGGCAGCTACAAAGGCTGTTTTGTGTTCAAAAAACTCTTTTGCAAGAAGATACGTCATTAAAACAATGCCTAAGCTAAAAATTACTGATACAAATCTCATTGAAAATTCTGAAAATCCGAAAATAGTTCCCCAATAATGCATAAGTATGAAGTATAGCGGTGGATGATTTTGGTGTATTAAAACAAGATTTTTTATTAAATCGGTTATATTATTTTGGCTTGCTGTAAGAACAGTCAAAGCTTCATCTTTCCAGAAACTTGCTCTTCTAAGATTTATTATTCTAATAATTGCTGCAATGAATAGTATTAAAACAAAAGCAAGAATATTTTTTTGCTTATTTTCCATATTATTGTATTTTAACAAATGTTTATATAACTTTTGGTATTATAATAGATTTAGCAAATTTTATAAATTAAAACTATTTACAGATACTAACGTCAGTTGTTAAAATTCAGAAGGTTTTTAAATAGATATAAATTAGGTTTATAGGGGGAAACGATAACAATATGAAGATAATAATAACAATACCTGCGTATAATGAGGAGAAAACAATAGGCAGCGCAATAAACAATATAAAAGAAGCAATGGAAGGTTCTAGATATCATTATAAAATTCTTGTTTATAACGACGGAAGCAAAGACGAAACAGCTGAAATTGCAAAAAATAAAGGTGCTGTAGTTTACTCTCATAAAAGGAATAAAGGTTTAGCTGAAACTTTCAGAGATGAGATAAAAGCATGCTTAAAGGAAGGAGCAGATATAATCATACATACAGACGCTGACATGCAGTATGATGAGAAAAAAATACCTTTGATGATAAAGAAGATTGAAGATGGCTATGACCTTGTTCTTGGAAGCAGATTCAAGGGAAAAATAAAAGGTATGCTATTTATGAAAAGATTTGGGAATGTTTTGTTTTCCAAAACAATAAGCTGGCTTACAAATATTAAGATAACAGACAGCACAACTGGATTTAGGGCTTTTACCAGAGATGTTGCTGAAGAAATTGAGATAATAAATACTTTTACTTATACGCAAGAGCAAATAATAAGAGCTGCAAAGCACAAGTTTAGAATAACAGAGATCCCTGTTGACACAAGAGAAACAAGAGAGAGCAGGCTTTTTAGTTCTCCTTTTAATTATGCTGCAAAGGCATGGATAAATATTTTCAGGATTTACCGTGATTTCGAGCCATTAAAATTTTTTGGTGGGATCGGCTTTGTTTTCTTTTTACTTGGTTTTATTCTTGGGACTGGGATAGTTTATCTCTGGGCAACAACAGGCAGTGTAGGTGCAATACCAAGGGTTATACTAAGCATGCTTTTGATAATGATGGGAATTCAGATAATTCTTTTCGGATTCCTTGCTGATATGATGAAGAAACAATGAAATCAAAAAAATTTGATGTTTCTGTTATGCTAATAAATTTTGAAGGATTTAATATAATTTTCAATATGTATTATGCAACTTATCCTCCTCTTGGTCTTGCTTATATAGCATCTGTTATAAAACCTATTGTAAAAAATGTAAAAATAATTGATGCTCCTCCATTAAGGTTGAGCATGAGGGATATACTTGAAATTGTAAAAAAGGACAAACCTAGATATGTCGGGCTTTCTGCCTATACTGCGAGCATAAATGCAACAGGATATTTGGCAAGGGAAATAAAGCACATAAATCCTGAGGTAGTAATTGTTCTTGGAGGCCCACATGTTTTTCACGAATACGAACAGACAATGAGAGATTTTCCTGCATTTGATTATGTTATAAGGGGGGATGGTGAATATGCCTTCAAAGAGCTTATCGAAGCAATAGAATCAAAAAAAGGAGTTTCTGAAATAAAGGGGTTGGTTCACAGGAAAGGAATTAACATTATAGCAAATCCACTGAGAGAAATACCCAAGAATCTGGATGATTTGCCACTGCCGAGCTATGATTTGCTGCCTATGAAGAAATACCTGGCTGTAAGATGCCTCGGAGGAGTGGATCATTTTGCAGCAATGATAACAAGCAGAGGATGCCCTTTTCACTGTACATATTGCGAATCAAGCCAAAGATGGAACAGGAGGATTATTTACAGAAGTATAAAAAAAGTCATTGAAGAAGCAAAACTTCTGCAGGATAAATATAATGTAAAGATGATTAAATTTAATGATGATCATTTTACTCTTAATCCGAACAGAGTTTTAGAATTCTGCAGACTATACCACAAAAACAAACTAAAATTTGAGTGGGCATGTTTAGGCAGAGTTGACAGCTTGGGTCCTGAGGTATTAAAAGAGATGAAAAAAGCAAACTGCAAACTCATATTTCTTGGGCTTGAGTTTGGAAATGACAAAATAAGAGAGGCATGCAATAAAAAACTTTCAAAAAAGCAGATGTCAAATGTTGTAAAATGGGCTGATGAAGTTGGTATAGACACTTTTGGCTCATTTATGCTTGGATATCCTGGAGAAACACTAAAAACAATGAAAGAAACTGTAAGACAAGCAACAATTCTTGGATTAGATTGGGCGGGTTTCTGCATTGTCACCCCTCTGCCTGGAACAGAGCTTATGAAAATGTGCAAAGAGAAAAATTTACTAACCTCTTTTAACTGGGATGACTATTCAACAAAAGGAATTACGGTAATAAAACACAAGAATTTTACAGAAAAGCAGTTATTGAACATGTATTCTTATGCTCAGAGAAAGTTTTATTTCAGGACTGGCTATATTTTTAGAAGACTGAGGAAGCTGAAGATAGGTGATTTCTATCTATTGCTTCAATTCACAAAAGAATATTTCAAGAGTAGGGGGATAATAAAGGGGATGTTCAGATAGTCTTTATCTATACTTTTCCTATATCCTCTTATTTTTTATGTGTTTTCCATAATTTATCAGATATTTAAAATCCCTGAAAACTTCTGAAGGATTTTTAAGAAGCATTGTCCAATAATGTATGAATATTGTTTTGAACAAATATCTTTTTTTAAAAAACATAACTGGATTTATAAAATATTTTATGAGCTCTATTTTATATGCTTTGGCTATTTTTTGTATAGACTCATAGATATCTTCGTTAGAAAAGTCTTTCAACTTCATATAACCAACATCAAAAGCCTCATATTTATTAAAATCTGATGTAGTTAGCATATTATGCTCTTTTGCGTAATCAAAAAGATCTGAACCAGGCGTTGGTGTTGTAGCTGATAGATAGATGAAATCTGGCTTTGATTCTCTTATAAAATCTATAACTTTCTGCACAGATTCTTTTGATTCTCCTGGAGAACCAACCATAAAATTTGCTCTGCCACATATACCTACCTGCTGACAAAGCTTGAATGCTGTTTTTATTTTTTCAACAGTTATTCCTTTACGGAATGTATTTAGTATCTCCTGACTAAGAGATTCCACACCAAAGCTTAGATTTATGAAGCCTGCTTTTTTCATGAGTTTCATTGTTTCAAAATCAATTGTGTCCACTCTTGAAGAAACTGTGATTTTTACTTTTACTTTTCTTTTAATCATCTCTTTGCAGAAGGCCCTTGTCCATTTTCTGTAAACAACAGGTTCGTCTGTTCCTAGATTTATTCCTCTGACTTTGTATTTTTTGACTAGATAGGATATTTCATCTACTAATTCTTTCACATTTCTGTTCCTTACCTTAGGACCAAACATTTTTCTTAAAACAGGCTGACAGAAAAGACAGTTTCCAAAACATCCTCTTGAGGCTTCGACATCAGTAGAAGGATATGGTAATGGCATTGTTGGCTTTGCAGAAAGATATTTTTCCATTGGCAACTCTTCCCTCAAAGGCAAAGGTCTTGAATTCATATCTAAAAAAGGGCGAGGATTATTAATAATTATTTTTTTCCCTTTTTTATATCCTAATCCTAACACAGAAGAGGGCTGCTTTTTTTGTGAAAGTGCTTTGACAAGTTCAATGAAAGTTATTTCTCCTTCTCCATAAATTATGAAATCAATCTCTTTTTGATTTAATGTTTCCTTAGGATAAACACATGAGTGAGGACCACCTAAAACAATTTTTATGTTAGGTAAAACCTCTTTTGCTGCTTTTGCATACATCATTGCCTTTTTTATTATAAACGAAGAAGCTGAAATTCCTAGTATATCTGGCATATTTTTTAGCAAGTCTTTCTGAAAATCGCTTACTGTTTTGTAAAATGCTCCTTCTCTAAGAAAAAAAGGAAATTCTTCTTTTTTTAGATAAGCTGCAATGTAAGCAATTCCTAACGGAACTCTAAAGGGAATTTTCTCGTTAAATCTCGGATACAATAACATTATTTTCATTTTCATCATTTTTATTTTTTCTTACATACAACAAGTATTTCTGATTTTCTTGTCAAAAAATGTTTTATAGGATTAAATTTTGCATTAGGAGGATAAAACCTGAAATATGTTATTACGAAGCCATGTCTTTTCAGCAGTGCTTTAAGAGTGTATTCGCAATGCCAGAGCGCATGTGTTGGGTTTGGCTTTAGCATAACTGTAATCCACTTTGCGTTTACAGTGCTAAGAATCAGCTTGCCTTTATCTTTCAGATGTTTTTTTATGTTGTCAAGAAGCAAACCCTGGTTGCTTACATGCTCAAGAACATCTCCTGCAACAATAATATCAAATTTTTTCCTGAAATTATATTTTTCCATATTTCCAAAAGCTATTTTCTTATCTTTTGAAGGAACTATATCTACTCCTGTAGCTGATTTAGCATTTTCTTTTATTAAATTCCATAATGTGTAAACATGCGCCTGCCCGACGCTGCCTATATCAAGAACATCTTTGTTTTTGACAAGTTCCCTGACAATTTTGTATTTAAGATTGTTTTTCTTCATTTTTAACCTCCAATTTAAGGAATAAAACGAGTATAAATACAAAAAGGTATTGCAGTGCATTTGAGATTATATAAGAACTTAACACAATTGCAGAAGGTATTCCAAAAGAACCATAAAGCAGGACAGATAGTGATTCCTTGAGCCCTATGCCATTGATGGTTATAGGTATTAAAGAGGTTATTGAAACAAGAGAGGTTATTACATATACATATATGAAAGGTATTTTTATACCAAAGCCAAGAAAAGTTGCATATAATATCATTACTGCCATACCCCATTTTATAAATGTAAAAATTATGTTTAACAGAGATATTTGTGGTTTTTTTAATAACACAAGTCTGAAATATCTTGAAAATCCCTTCATATGCACAGAATATTTTCTTAGAACATACTTTCTTATAAAAATTCTTATTTTTTGAGAAAATATTGCTATCAAAAAGCAAGCTAATATAATAACTAAAATAAATATTATCCAAATCAAATGTATTGCTGGAAATATTTTGTAAAAACCAAACAATGCAATAAGAGACAAGCAGACTAAGGTTATTATTTTATCAAGCAAAGACATTGCGAAACCTTGCCCTAATGTAAAGCCTTCTTTTTTCAGGAGGTATGCTATTGAAAATTCTCCTATTCTCCCAGGAGAAACCATACCAAGAGCATATGAAACAAAATAACTTTTTGCTAAGGAGGTATATTTTACTTTTTTAATAGGAATACTGACGATTTTAAGATTTATGATTGCTACTAGATGATTAAGCAAAAGAAAAACTATTGCAAGAAATATATATTGGATTTTGAATGTCTTAAAAGTCTCTGTTATGCTCTGCAAACCTATTTTATAGAACAGAAAAATAATTAGAAGAACTGATACAGAAATCTTGAATATTATGCTTTTTTTCATCTTTTTACCTTTTCATAAATTTTTTCATATTCTTTAGCAGTATTTTCCCAGCTTAATCCACTTTCTTTTATGAATTTTATTCCATTTTTTGAAAATAATGCTCTAATTTTGTTATTATGCAATAATTTATCTATCTTTTCAGCAAGTTTTGCTGAATTTTTAGGAGGAACAAGAAAACCATTTTTTCCGTCTTTTATAAGTTCCGGAGTTCCACATACTGCTGTCGCAACAATAGGTAGTCCTGCTGCAAGAGCTTCATAAAGAACATTTGCACGACCTTCTGAAAGGCTCGGAAGAGTTAAAATATCGGCTGCTACCATGTATTTTGCTATTGTTTTGTGAGGTTTTGTCCCTAAAAAAACAAAATTCTCAGAAATATTATACTTTTGTACCAATTTTCTTATCTTTTGCTCCTGATTTCCTTTTCCAATCACAAGGAAGAGTATATCTTTATGTTTTTTTATGATTAATTTTGCTGCATCGACGAGATAATCCAATCCTTTTCTAACAATTATATGCCCGACAAACAAAACAATCTTCTTGTTTTGAGGAAGTTTTAGCTCTTTTCTTGTATTCTCCTTGTTCAATGGCATGAAAAGCTTTGTTTCAACTCCATTAGGAATGAATTTTATCTTGTTTTCACTTATTTTGTACTTTAAAATAAGAGTTTTCCTTAAATCATCGCTAACTGTAGTTATATAATCACATTTTTTAAGCAATTTTTTGTTAAGCGCAAAAAGAATTTTGTTATTTAAAGATGTGCTTATGTCTGCACCTCTACACGTTACGATTATAGGTTTTTTCAGACCAGCCATGAATGGGAAAAGAGCGAGATATGAAAATTGTGCATGGATAATATCACATTTACTTCCTATTTTTTTTGTTTTTGCAAACATATTTGCCATAAATGAAGGAAATTGCAGCCATGAAAGAGGATTACTCTTCAGAATCTGAGCCATGCTGCTTCCATATGTTACAATTTGCCATTTTTTTGGAAGAAAATAGTTAAATCTGTGCACATGTATACCTTCCATCAGCTCTTCATCTTTTGTTTTCTTTCCCCCTGATGTAACAACATGCACTTCGTGTTTTTTTGCTAACTCTCTTGCAAGAAGATAGATAAACCTGCACTGCGCATCATCTTTATTCTGCGGGAATGAGAATGCGAGCATACATATTTTCATTGTGAATTTTTTATTTTTTATTTAATATTTTTATATTTTTTATACCATTCTACAAAAAGTTTTATTCCTTCTTCAATTCTTATTTTTGGTTTGTAGTTTAATTTTTCTTTTGCTAATCTCTGGTCAGCAATTGTTACAGTAAGGTCTCCTAGCTGTGAAGGAAGCATTTTCTTATTTGCTTTTTTATCAAGAGCCTTTTCAATGCACTCTATGAAATAATTGATATCAACTGGATTATCTCCTCCAAGATTTATAATTTCATATGGAAATACCTTATCAAGTGCTGCAAGAACTCCTGCAACAATATCAGAAATATAAGTAAAATCTCTTTTCATTTTTCCGAATCCATAAACATCTATTGGTTTTCCTGCAATAATATTTTCAACAAATCTAAAAGTTGCCATATCTGGCCTTCCCCATGGTCCGTATACTGTAAAAAATCTAAGGCCTGTGCAATTTAATCCATATAAATGATGATAAACATAGGCATAAAGCTCATTTGTCTTTTTTGTTGCTGCATAAATTGAAATAGGATGCGAAACATCATCCTGCTCTGAAAATGGAACTTTTTTGTTGCCGCCATAAACAGAAGATGAAGATGCATAAATAAAATCTTTGATTTTATATGTTCTTGCTAACTCAAGCAAATTTAATGTTCCTAAATTATTCCAGAGTTCATAACGAAAGGGATTTTTTAGAGAGTATCTTACACCTGGCTGTGCTGCAAGATGGCATATTTTGTCAAATTTGTGTTTTTTAAAAATTTCTTCAAGTTTTTTGTATTCAGAAATATCAACTTTACAAACTTTCATGTTTTTGCTGTTTTTTCCTTTTTTAAGCTCATTTATTCTGTCATATTTAAGTTTTGGATCATAATAATCATTGAAATTGTCAATAATTACAACACTGTCTCCTCTTTCAAGAAGAGCTTTTGCTACGTGAAAACCTATAAATCCAGCACCGCCTGTAACAAGAATTTTCATTTGAATTGTTTTTTTGCTTCCTCCAAATGCTCTATTCCTCCTATATCAAGCCATTTTTCATCTGAGACATAAACATAAACATTTGTTTTAACCAAAAGGTATCTTATAACTTCACCCATATTGTCTGGCTTTTTATTACTTTCCAAAAGCTCGCTCAAAATCCCAAGTGTTTCTTTTTTGAGAAGATAAATGCATGTAGCTGCTATGTCTGATTCAGGTTTTTCTGGTTTTTCATCGAATTTTATTATTTTTTTGTTTTTGTCAGAGATTATGTTTCCAAATCTTTTTGCAATATAATCCTTGCTCATCCTTATTCCAGCAATTACTGTAGAATTTTTTTCCTTAAAAAACGTAAACATTTGTTTTAGTGAAAGTTTAAAGAGATTATCTCCTGCTATAAGTAGTATATCCTCATTTAAATGCTCTTTTTCAACAGCAAATGCAAAATCTCCAACAGCACCTAATTTTTCTTCATTTGAGTTTGTGCCATCATTCAATATTTTGATAGCAATCTTATTTTTGAAATGTTTTTCCCAGTTTAAAAAGTTGTGATAAAATTTATTGTTTGTAATGATGTATATCTCATCAATATTATCCAATTCTTCTATTTTTTTGATTATATGCTCTATTATTGGTTTTCCTGCAATTTCAATAAGAGGTTTTGATTTGTTAATCGCCAATTCTTTTAACCTTGTCCCATATCCTGCTGCAAGAATAACTGCTTTCATCTATCTTCCTACTCCGATATAATTAAAGCCCAGTTCTTTCATTTCATTAGGTTCATAAACGTTTCTTCCGTCAACAATATTAGGGCTTTTCAGAGATTGTTTGATCTTTTTTTTGTCAATGTTTCTAAATTCATTCCATTCTGTAAGAATAACCAAGCAATCGCAATTTTTCAAAGCATCTAGAGGATGTTCAAAATATTCCATGTTTATATCTTTGAATATTTTTTGCGCTTGCTCTTTTGCTTCTGGGTCAAAGGCATTTATTTTAGCACCTTCCTTGTTAAGCTGATTAATTACTGTTATCGAAGGAGCTTCTCTCATATCATCTGTTTTTGGCTTGAATGCAAGCCCCCAAACTGCGATTGTTTTTCCTTTTAGATTTGGAACAAGTTTTTTTATTTTTGGCAAAAGAGATTTTTTCTGTTCTTCATTAACTTCTTCTACTGCTTTTAATATTTTTGAAGAACTTTTATGATCATCCATTGCCATCATTAAAGCCTGAACATCTTTTGGAAAACAGCTTCCTCCATAACCTACACCTGCTTGCAAAAACCTTGGACCTATTCTACTGTCAAGCCCCATACCTTTTGCAACCATTTTTACATCTGCTCCTGTTTTTTCGCAAAGCCTTGCAATCTCATTCATGAAAGATATTCTTGTAGCAAGCATTGCATTAGAGGCATATTTTATCATTTCTGCACTTCTTATGTCGCAGAAGACTATTGGCTTGTCTGTCCTTGCAATGCCTTTGTAAATATTTTCCATTATTTTTTTAGCTTTTTCTGTTTTTGCTCCTATAACAACTCTTTCAGGAATAAGGAAATCATTAATTGCCTCTCCTTCTCTAAGGAATTCTGGATTTGAAACAACATCAAAATTAGTGCTCTTGCTTGTTTCTTTTATTATTTTTTCAACTTCATCTGCTGTTCCAACAGGAACCGTGCTTTTGTCAACAATAACTTTGTAGCTATTAAGATTTTCACCGATTGTCTTTGCAACCTGCCTGACAAAAGTAAGGTCTGCTCTGTGATCTTTTCCAGGAGGAGTACCCACTGCTATGAATATTACTTCAGATGATTTTATTGCAGAAGGAATTTCTGTTGTAAAAGAAAGTCTTTTTTCTTCTTTGTTTTTTCTGAACATATCCAAAAGACCTGGCTCATATATTGGAATTGCTCCATTGTTAAGTTTCTCTATCTTTGATTTGTCAACATCACAACATATAACCTCATTTCCTAATTCTGAAAGGCATGTTCCTACAACTAGCCCAACATAACCAGTGCCTATAACTGCAATTTTCATATTACTAGATAGAATTAAACCCTTTAAAAAGCTTCTGCATTTTTATTCAATAACTAGCTATCAAATCTTTAAATTTAATTCCTTTTTTCTCTGCGGTTTCCTTATCAATAACAAAATTCTTTCCAACTTTTTTTAATTCCTCTGGCCTTAGAAAAAGCCATTCTGTTTTTAGGAATTTTATTGCAACAACAGGCCTTGCTCCAAATTTTTTTGAAAAAATCATTAATTGCTCTACCTGCTCTTCTTCAATATATTTTGAATCCTCTCTTGTTGCCTTGCACTCTATTGCAAGAATTCTTGATTTATTGCTAGCAATTATATCTACTGAAGGATATTGCATTGAGCCAGAACCAGCTACTCTTACAGCACACCAGTCTGGCTTGCTCCAGAATAAGTGTATAATCTCACGTTCTGCATTAGAACCTTTATGTTTATTGCTCATATAGTTTTATTAGAAACGTTATTTATATACTTTCTGTATGCATATGTCCAGTGAATTTAGAGATTTAATTTCATAAAATCGTTGGCGCAAACAACATTATCAAAATAATTTTTTGCATCTTCTCCTATTTCATGCGTTGTCTTATAGCGCTGTGAGAAGTGCATCAAGACAAGCTTTTTGACATTTGCATTATTTGCAATAGTTGCAGCGTCTTTTGCAGTCATATGCTGGTATTCTGCTGCCTTGGCTGCCATCTCAGAAGTGTAAACTGCTTCTGAAATAAGGATGTCTGAATCCTTGGCAAGCGATATCGCGTTTTTGCAGATGACTGTATCAACAATATATGTTACTTTTCTTCCTTTTTTAACAGAAGCAATATCTTCTGGCTTTATTTTTTTTTCATTAAAAGTTATTGTTTCTCCTTTTTGTATCTTTCCAAGCAAAGGCCCTGATTTAAGGCCGAATTTCTTTGCTTTGTCCAGGGAGATTTTAAGAGTGTCTTTTTCAACAAAACTATAACCTATGCATGGAACACTATGTTCCATTTCAGCACATTCAAGTAAAAATTGCTCATTTTCAAAGAACGTTTCAACTCCTTTTGGTTTAAGCTCCTTAATTTTAAGCTTTAGCTCAGGGCAAACAAGTGTAAAATTTTTCATGTTTTCAATTGTGCCTTTAGGACCATAAATTTCTACTAATTTTTCAGGTTCTTCTTTGTTGATTGTCATCAGCAAGCCAAGGATACCTATTATATGGTCTCCGTGCCAGTGGCTTATCAAAATTTTTGTGGTTTTTGTTCTTTTTATTCCTGCAATATTCATCTGCCTTTGTGTTCCCTCTCCGCAGTCAAACAAAATTCCTTCCTCGTTATAACTAAGAAAAACAGCCGGCAGATTTCTTTCTTTTGTCGGCACCATACATGCTGTTCCTAAAAATGTTAGTTGCATATTAAATGAGAAGAAATAACTGTTAATAAGGTTTTTGTTTTTTATAAAGGAAATGTTTTTAAAGATAGTATAAATAATATACCTATGGTTAAGAAAGAGAAAGACAAAGAGAATATTGAAACAGACATACTTAAATCTGTACTGCATGGAGAGCATGTGCTTACTGAGATTTCTGACAAATCCAGACAGCTATATGAACAAAGCAGATATGGGGTTTTGCTTGAAGATGGAAAATTACAGTTAGCTCTTGTAGATGCACTTTATTTAATTGAGAAAAAGAAACTGGAAGTTTTTTTAGGAAAGAAAAAGATTAGTGTTCAGGATTTTGTTAAAAGGGCAAAGAAAAAAGAGCCTAACTTCTGGATAAGGTATTGCGTTTACAAGGATATAAGGGAAAGAGGGTATATTATCAAAACAGCACTTAAGTTTGGAGCTGATTTTAGGGTTTATGAAAGAGGTGTGAAGCCTGGCGAGGACCATGCAAAGTGGATTGTCTATCCTGTCCATGAAGGAAGTACTTCAACATGGTATGAATTTGCTGCAAAAAATAGAGTTGCTCACTCAACAAAGAAAAGGCTTTTGATTGCAATTGTTGACGGAGAAAATGATGTAACCTATTATGAAGTCAAATGGGTAAGGCCTTGATTTATTTTCTGAATTATAAAAAAGTATTTAAACATAAAGGTTTTCTTTTTAGTTATGCTTGATGAAGATAGGGTAATGGATATCATAAGATTAAGAGGACCTGTTATACCTATACAGATAGCAAGAGAATTAAGGACAGAAATTCTTTTTGCATCTGCTATGCTTTCTTCACTTGCTTCAAAAGAAAAGATTTTTGTTTCTCATGTCAAAGTTGGAGGAAGCCCTGTTTATTATGTAAAAGGGCAGGAAGAGAAACTGCAAAACTACATAAGTTCACTAAATGAAAAAGAAAAGCAAGTATTTAATCTTCTAAAGGAAAAAAAGATTTTGAGAGACAATACTTTTGAAAAAGAGCTTAGATTTGCATTAAGAGGCTCTTCTATGAAAGATTTTGCAAAACCTATTCATGTAAATGTAAATGGTGGTGAAGAATTATTCTGGAGATGGTATCTGTTATCTGATGATGAGACAAGGGCTTCGCTTGATAGAATATTGCAGCCAAAGAAAGAAGAAATCAAAGAGAAGAAAAAAAGGGGAAGAAAAAAGAAAGATGCTAGCCAGCAGGTTATTAGTGCTATTGAACCTATAATAGAATCTGTTAAAGAAACAGCAAAATCTACTATTACACAAGATACTAGTGGAGTAACTCTTTTAGAAGAAATAAAACAAGAATCTTCTGCACAAATAGAAGAGATCACAACAGCTCAGATTGAAGAAGAGAAAGATTCTTTCTTTGATTCTATTGCAGAATTTTTGAAAAAGAAAGATATGGAAATTATAAGCAAAGAGATTGTGAAAAAAGAATCTGAAATTGATTTAGTTGTGAAAGTGCCAAGCAATGTGGGTAAATTAGAGTATTACTGCAAAGCAAAAAACAGAAAAATTATCAATGAAGGAGATTTGGCTTATGCATTGATACAGGGGCAGGCAAAAAGATTGCCAGTTATATTCTTGACAAACGGCGAGCTTAACAAAAGGGCAAAAGAAGTTCTTGATAAAGAAATCAAAGGGCTTGTTGTTGTAAAGCTGGAATAGGTTTTATAAAATGGGTGTGCAAATAACTGATTTGTTTGTTAAAAAAGAGATTGAGTTAGAGCATTTAAGAGGAAAAATTATTGCTGTTGATGCTTCTTTGTTTCTTTATCAGTTTTTAACAACAATAAGACAGCAGGATGGCAGTCCTCTGACAGATTCAAAGGGAAATGTAACTTCACATTTGGTTGGCTTGTTTTCAAGAACAACAAGTTTGATGCAAAAAGGGATAAAACTTTGTTATGTTTTTGACGGAAAAGCTCCTGAAATGAAATCTAAGGAACTGGAAAAAAGAAAGGATATGAAAATTGAGGCAGAAAAAAAATACAAGATTGCTGTTGAAAAAGAGGATGTTGAAGAAATGAAAAAATATGCAGCAAGAACTGTCAGATTGACAAAAGAGATGGTTGAAGAGGCAAAGAAAGTTATTGAAGCTCTTGGACTTCCAGTTATACAGGCGCCTGCAGAAGGAGAGGCACAGGCAGCGCATATGGTAAAAAATGGAGATGCTTATGCTGTTGCATCTCAGGATGCTGATTGTTTTTTGTTTGGAGCTTCAAGGCTTATTAGAAATCTTTCAATTGCAGGCAGAAAGAAGAAAGCCAACAAATTGAGTTATGAAATTGTAAAACCAGAAATTATTGAACTTCATGATGTATTAAATGGGAATGGAATTGATAATGAACAGTTAATTGCTCTTGGAATGCTTGTCGGCACTGATTATAACAGTTCAGGAATAAAAGGAATTGGACCTAAAAATGCTATTAAGTTAGTAAAAGAGCATGGCAAGAACTTTGAAAAGCTTTTTGAAGATGTTAAATGGAAGGATTATTTTGAATTTCCATGGAAAAAAGTTTTTGAACTCTTCAAAAATCCTGAAATTACTGAAAAATATAACTTAAAATGGAATTCTGTAGATGTTGATGGCTTGAAAAAGCTGCTTGTTGACAAATATGAATTTTCAGAAGAAAGAATTGATAGTGCAATAGGAAAGCTGCACGATGAATTAAAGCAGAAATCGCAGAAAGGACTGGGGGATTTTTGCTGATGGCAGAGATAAAGGAGATATTAAATAAAAAATTAAGCAAGAAAGAGTTAGATTTAGTTCCAAAATCATTTGACGCAATTGGTAATATCCTTATTTTTTCTGATTTTCCAAAAGAACTAAAGAAGAAAGAGAAGATGATTGGAGAGGAAATATTAAAAAATTTCAGGCAGATAAAAACAGTTGCCAAGAAAACAGGAAAATATTCTGGTAAGTTTAGAACTCCAAAGATAAAAATTATTGCAGGAGAGAAAACAAAAGAAACTGTTTACAAGGAGAACAACTGCTTGCTGAAACTGGATGTAGAAAAATGCTATTTTTCTATTCGTTTGAGCAATGAAAGAAAGAGAATTTGCTCGCTTGTGAAACCAAATGAAACTGTTCTTGTCATGTTCTCTGGCGTAGGGCCATATCCTGTTGTTATTGCAAAGAATACCAAGGCAAAAGAAGTTTATGGAGTTGAAATAAACCCAACTGCGCATAAATATGCAATGGATAACTTAAAATTAAACAAAATTAACAATGTAAATCTGTTTTTAGGTGATGTAAGAAAGGTTTTACCTAAAATCAACAATAAATTTGACAGAATTCTGATGCCTTTGCCAAAAGATGCAGAGGATTTTCTGGACATTGCTTTGAAAAAGATAAAGAAAAGAGGAATAATTCATCTTTACACATTTTCAGAGCTGGAAAAAGTAAAAGATATTGCTGAAAACATCAAAAAAATCTGCTTGGAGAACAAAAAAAAGATAAAAATACTTGATACTGTCAAATGCGGGCAGTATTCGCCTTATGTTTATCGCATTTGTGTGGATTTTGAGGTTTTGTAATCAATAAGTTTTTTAAACTAAACAAAGTAAGTTGTTAAAATGTACAAAAATGATTCATATGCAGGAAATAGTATTGATTCTAAAGTAGGTTATATTGCCTCTATCTACAAAACTCCTCTTAGTTTTAGTTATAGGAAAACTAGAAGCAATAAAAGTTATCCTTTACAGCACAGAAGAAGATTAAGGAGAAGAAAAGACGGCTTTACAGTAACAAAAAAAGGGATAAGTTTTGCAAGGCAGAGAAGAGTTTTATTTCAAGCTCCTGAAAAAAAGAGCAGAAAGGATACAAAAAAGGATAACTATAAAATTTACAAGCCAAGAGATATTAAAAATATTTATTCGAAAGGACTTTACGAAATGATGCTTAAAGATAATCTTGTTGGATTTGTTTTTGGAAAAAACGGCAATTATAAAATTTTGTTGGTTCCTGTGGATTATATAAAAATAAAACTAAAAAAAAGAGAAAACACTTCAGTCAGCGCTCCCAATAAGAGCGGACTTGAGCAAGCTGTTTCTGTGAATTAAATTAACTAAAATTTTAATTTTTAATAAATTCTTAAGGCTCTATAGCCATCCAATAAATACAATCACAAGCAACACCACTGCTACCAACCCAACTATTCCATGAAAAAGAGCTTGCACTTCTGGCTGTTATTCTAGCTGAAGTACATCCACTATTACTACCCTCTTCACTTACTGATAAAATTATAATTGGAATTGCAGAAAAAGCAACAGGAAAGTTAACAGTACCACTTGAAGTAGCAGACCCAGAGGCACAAGTACCAATAATACCAGTTTGAATCTTATCCATAAAATTTTCACCACCAATCTTCCCTTGGCTTATAGCATCCTGCAAACTATAAGCAGTTGTACCTATTGTAACTTCAACATCATTTGAAGAGTGCCATCCCTTTGTCTTGTCTACTGCTGCCAAGACAAATATCAATCCAGCAAATACAATAACTAAAGCTGTCAAAATATACAAATGCTTTTTTGAGATATTTAATTCAATTTTCATTTTTATTCACTTTTCTTATTTTTATTTATTGAAGACCACGGATTATGGTTAAAGTTCTTTGACCGTGAGTTAAACCACTTTGACTACCTGTTCCACCATTAACTTTCCATTGGACTTTAATAGTGTGGCTTCCGGCAGTAATAGGCCCAGCCCAGGATATCATAGGAGAACCATAATGTAAGGACGAACCAGTTACTCCAAACTGTCCAACAACTTTAGAAACAGAATCTATTGTGATTTGAAAAGATATCGCCTGCCCATAACCCGCTACGCTAAATGGAGCGTTAAAAGTAACTAAAATATTCCCTGCCGTAAAAGTATCTGTATAAGTCATATGCAGCATATCATCATAATTTGTGTTGGATGTTTGTATATTAGTTGTTCCAACAACTGAATTAACTTTAGGTATACTTAATCCTTCAATCTCACTAGCAGTATGCCCAAAAACAGCAGGATTATTTGTTCCATAAGCTACTGCGAAGATTAAGCCAGCAAAAACAATAACTAAAGCTGTCAAAATATACAAATGTTTTTTTGAAATGTTTAATTCTATATTCATTTTAGTTCACCTTCTTTTTGGTTCTTATTTATTTCTATGGATTTAATGTGCAAATACTGTTAACACAACTATAGCTCGGGCACGGAGCTCTTATACACTGAAGGATAGGACAATCTGAATTTGTGTTGCAATGAGTTCCTCCTGGAGATCCAACTTCACAGCAAATCTTTTTATCATAACCATTTTGCGTAGTACAATCTGCGATATGTGCATTTGTATCTGCTGAAATAGAAGCAATGCAAGTATCATAACCAGCATTCTCGCATGTTCCTGAATTTATTTCACCACAAGATATTGGTAATGAGGAGTTAAGATAATAATTGGTGCTGTAATAATTTTCTGTTGAAGAAACATGAGCATTAGAATGGCCTGTAGATGAAATAACAAACTCTCCATTAACTGGTGGATTATTACCAGGGATAATCTCATATCCACTTAAAGGGTATCCTGATACTCTGCAGCAAACATTGTATGGATAACCGACATTTCCTCCTGCATGCGCGTTTGTCAGCGCTGACATGCTGAAAACATTGGAACCTGAGTAAGAATAGAAACAAGGATAGGTATTTGTTTTTATAGCACACTCTAACTTTGGCAACACTATTGTCTGGCAGATGTTATTTACACACTCTTTTCCTGTTAAGCAAATTCCACAGCTTCCACCACAACCATCACTTCCACACTCTTTTCCTACACAATTAGCAGTTCTTGGGTCAGTTGCTGAACAAGTTCCATACTGGCCGCTAGAACATGTTTTTGTTCCTGAAACAACACATGAACCAAATGTTGATGTGCATATTGTTGTTTGTGAGCCGCAGTCTAAAGTTCCTCCGCAAAGATCACTCCAACTTCCACAAGTTTTACCTAGGGATATACATGTTGCAGGAACACATGTATTAGCAACACACGCTCCATTAATACATGTTTGTCCTGATAAACAAGTTCCACAGTTCAAAGTTCCTCCGCGACAATTACTCCAACTTCCACAAGTTTTACCTAAAGATGAACAGGATTCTAAAGGAGACAGCCCACTTATTGTTGTGTCTGTTAATCTTAGCTTTGCTGTTAAATCTTTCCAGATTGTAAATACTGAATTAACAGATCCTCCTCCGTTTGGGTCTGGCTTCATCATAACATAATAAGAGCTACTTTTATTTTCACAGTTTATGTAAAACTGATTGTTGTTGTAATTATCTATTGAGTTACAAATATTTGTTGTAAAGCAGCTATAGGTTACTGAAAGTGATTTATTTCCAGCAACCTGTTCAATAATGCCCCTCACCTCTCTTGTTCCTTCTTTTGCAAGATAGATATTATCAAATTTACCTATATTTCTCAGGAAATTATAACTTATAGGCTCTCCTGCACCTCCTGTTGGATGAAAGTTGATAATCATCTCAAATATTGTTCCAAATGGATTTTTGAGGAATTGAAGGAATAGCTGCTGGAAGTAAGTGACTCCTGTTATTGAAATTGTTTCTGCAGAAAATAGAAGACTTTTTGTTTTATGATTATACCAGATTTTACCTTCCGTATCCTCGCAAACATAAAATTGGCCATCATTATTAAAATTGCAGTTTACATTATCTATAGTTGTAAGTGCATGTATTATATAAGGTAAATTTTCTGCTGTGACAGATGATTCCAAGCTTGCTCCAAGTATTACATGCTCTTGCCCAGCAAGATTTTTATATCTTAAAACGCAAGCTTTGCTATCTTCAAAATAACCTGTTACAAACGCGGAATAATCTGGATTGTTAAATGCTCCCTGTAATCCACCATAATTATCGCAGAATAGTGTATAGGAGTTTGGATTTGCTTTTGTTGCTATATCTAACATCTGAAGAGCAAGAATTTTTGTTCTTGTTGTCCATGTTCCATTTTCACAATAATGGTTGTCTGAGTAATATCCATCTGCTTTACATCCACTTGTTGTAAAGCACTGGTTTAAACTTGGACAAAACCCGCTTGCTGTGCTGTCCCAGTTATATTTTAGAACTGTTTCTGACCAACTGCTATCTGAACAATAGTAATACTTGTTATTATGATTTTCAACTGTATTGTTTGAAACACATCCTGTTGCATTCCAGCAATTAGTTGGAGCACAACACTCTGTTCCATCCCAAGGAGATATACTTGCAGTTGTTCTTGTTGCTCCTTGTTTCCAAATGTTTGTATAAGAACAGAAATATGTCTCTTTTATTGAACAATAAGATTTTGAAGATATAGGGGTTAATCCAAGATTACATCCATAAAAAGTACCATTTGAAACAATTGTTTGATTTGTTCCTGGAATGAAATTTTTATTATTTATCTTAACTCCTTGCCAGCAAGCACCTGTTCCTCCTGCATCATTATAAGATTCAGCTCCATCATCACCGCAACATTTTGTTCCAGTCCAGTTGAAACCCCTTGCTTCACAAGCACCTTTGTTAGAGTCAAGATTAGATGTCCAGTTAAAATCTGATGTGCAGTAATAAGCTGTTGTGCCTATGTTATAGCTATCGCCAACATCTGCTTTATGATCAACAGAAGCACCAGGAGAAAGGCATGATTCAGAGCCGCAACATTCAATTATCTTATTTGCACTACAAATAAAAGCTCTAGTTGATGTTGAGAATGTAACTTTTTTTATTGTGAAAGGGTTAGTAGTTCCACCACAACTAGACCATTGAGTCCCATCTGTTAAGTATTCAGTATTAATATCGTTACAAGAAATATCTAATATCTGTCCTTTGTTTGTAGATGCAGACCACCATTTATTTGGTGTACCAATTGAGCAGATGTATTGGTTACTGCTCTGAAGCGAACCACAATCAGTTGTATCATCACCACAACAAGGGCCTGTTGTTCCTAAAAACGCACCACCTACACATTCACAATCTGTTTTATTTGCATCCCAATTTACTGTTTTTGCAATTATAGGTCCTACAGTAGATGTCCCATTTTCGCATTGAGATGCAACAGAGCAGATTATCTGCCCTTCTTTTGCACATTGACCAGCAATGCTACAGGAAGCAGAATCACCAGAGGATGTAGCAGTACAAGCTGTATCTCCTCCTGCGTATAAACATGTAGCTGTTGTAGTAGTTGCCGCAGTTGTTTTTATAGTTACTACGTTTGTATCAGCATTTACTAACAATAAGATGGATATAAGAAACAAAGAGATAAACACTAATAAGAATGTTTTTTTGGAGATCATCTTTTTTTCTTTTCGTCCTCTTTTATTTTTAACTCTATAGATTCGTTGATATAACTAATCAGAGTTTTATTACTAAGAAGAGCATTTAATTTAGCTTTTTTGTGCAAATCATCCCTTATTTCTACATTTATCCTTGCCATTATTAACTTATCTAAATTAATTAAATAACTTAACTAATCTTAATTAATTGATTAAATTTAGTTATCTTTTGATAATAATTTGTTTTTGAGTATATAAACATTTTTATTTTGTTAAGGTACAATATTACTAATACATACTAAGGAGTATTAAGTATGATAAATATAAGGTCTCCTTTACTTATTTCAATACTTATAGCCTAATTCTAAAGAATTTTTTTGATTGATGTTAAAATCTTTTTTATAAAAATTAATAAACTTTTTGTTGTCTTTTAATTTATTAAAAAGATACATCAATAGACTAGAATGTATCCTTGAAAAAAGATAAAAGTTTTTTAAAGATTTTTTTAAATTTTTCCTGTGTAATTTTGAATAAAAGTAGACTCCATAAGGGCAATATATCTGTTTATCTTGCTCATGAAGCAAAAAAGTTTTAGGAAATATATCTTTAATCCCTATTTTAGCTTCTTCTCTTAAATTTTCAATTTTTTCTATTGAAAACCCATTTTTCACATTACCCACTTTATACTTACTTCTTTTTTTACATGGAATTGAAAAAAAAGCATCGCAGAAATAAAGGTTTCCGTCTGGTGCAAGTTTTAAACGATTACATCTATCCATTTTGTCCCAACCACCAGAAAAAAGTTCTCCTAATTGATGTATTTTAAAGGGCACCCCTTTATTTTCTATGAACATTGAAGTATAATACTTATAAAAAATATTTAATTGTTCTATCAATTCTTTTAATGATTTTTTTGGCCAATGTGAATAGCTTAAAAGAGATAGATCTATCGAACTAAAACCAAATTTACTTAAAAAACGTACATTCTCCATTAAATGCTTACAGTTTTTAGGCCCAATAACCATGTTTATATGCATATTTTTTAAATATTCTTTTGGGAGAGAATTCAAATTATTCATTATAAGATCAAAAGTAGATATACTCTGGTTGTATCTGAACTTACGGTAAGAGTCATTAGATTTCTTTGAGCCGTCTAAACTAAGATATATCCTGACATTTTTTTTAAAAAGTTGTTTTAAATCTTCTTTTAAAAGTATGCTACCATTAGTGAATAAAAGTATTCCAATACTAATAGATTTTTTATTGGCAATTTTATTTATTTTGTCAACTGTCTGGAATAAAATGGTTTTTTCTAAAAAAGGCTCTCCACCAAGAATAGTAACATTAACTTTTTTTTCCTTGTCAACTTGACTAAACAGTAAATTAAGACACTTTTCCAATTTGCCTAGGTCTAAGGTAGTTGTAAAGTTCTTATTATAATAACAATAACTACAATTAAAATTACATTTTTCAGTCAAATATATTGTTAAATCATTTAGATATCTCATTAAAATAACACCTTAATTTTTTCAGATAGCACAATTTTTAAGTTCTGCAGAATATGCTTCTTGAGAGACATCCTTAAGACAGAGTAAATAAACAAAATAATCCTTAATTTCCTTGCACTCATTCAAAGTTTCAGCTTTTAGCCATTTAACTTCTTCTGTGCAATCAGTCTTAGATAGTTCATTTTGTATAAGATTACAATAAGATATATCTTTTGTAATAGCAGCGTTTAAACCAGTATATTGATGATTTGGATCATCTATCGCTTTTTCTGAATAAAAATTTAAACTTATCTTTTTGAAATCATCTAAATTCATGTTTGGTTGATATTTTATTAGATAATCAAGATATATTTTATTCAATGTAGAATCTGGATTAAATGCATCTGATTTATTATTTTTAACATTATATAGAAAAAAATCATAGAAAAGACGTCTGCAGCCATAAGAATTTGAATCACAATAAGATTGGATATCTGCTGGCTCTTTTCCTTCCATAAACATGGTAATAAGTGTTACTTTTTCTGGATATGCACACAAATTTGTTTTTAAATTTGGTTTCTTTAAAAAATGCAAAAAACTAAAGATACTCCCAGCTAGAATAATAATAATAAATAAAACTAAAAATACTTTTTTGCTTACCATCTATTTACCAACCGCAAGGTCCACCTTCATCATGATTCCCATGACTTGAGTGTGTTGCATATGAGTGATTATGCGTTGCTTTTGCTAAGAGAGAGTTGTAATCCATAAGTAGGCTATTACAATGATCAGCTCCGTTGGCAGGAGGAGCTGGAGGGCAAGCAGCTCTAGCACTACTCATTGAAAGTATTGCAAAACCTAATAGAACTCCTCCTTTAATTAGTGCTTGTTTAGTTATTTTACCATCCTCTTTTGTTAAAAAAGAACTTATCTTTTTCGTTAATTTTGGTATTTTGATCATTTTTATTATTTTTTACTCTTTACCTATATATTTTTACTTGTTTATAAATTTTTCTCTAATTACCCAATCAAATTGTTTTTTGAATTTCTTACATCTATCTGTTTGAATTATTTTTCCAATAACACTTCCTTGTTCAGCATAATTACAAACAGGACAAATTCCACAATATGGTTTATACACACAATTATCACAAATATACTGATCATTTATCGAAGAATTAATGATAGCACATGCTTTGTTAGATGTGGTTATATTTTTATAATTATCTTTTTTAACATTCCCCAATTTGAATAAATCGTCTCCAATCATTCGTGCTTCGTCACAGCTATAAATATCTCCATTATAGTTGTATGCTAATTGCCCGATTACAGCTCCACAAGGGCTTCTCAAATCTAAAAAATCAGGATCAAATTCATTATTTACTTTATTAAACATTGTATTAACCATTCGTTCACTTATATCTATTCCTTTTTTTCTTAAGTCTTCAATGTAATCTACAGCATTCTTCCAAAAAGCTATATATTCTTCTACAGAATATTTTATCTCGTGCCATACCTTTTTAGCAACTCCTAACTTGTTCAAAAATCTTAAATGGATTTGATTAAAACCTAATTTAACATACTCATCAATAATTTCTTTTGGATATTCCAAACTTTTTTTAGTTAAAGTAACCAAAGCATAAATCTTTTTATCATTAATCTTTCTTTTTTTGTATTCCTTATTAAATTTTTTAATCCAAATTGCAACTTGTTCATAATTGCTTCCTCTGATAAATTTTCTATTGCAGTCATGCAATTTTTTAGGTCCATCTAGTGAGGTGCATACATCAACGCCATTTTTAATGATAAAATCCATTTTATCTTTATTCATCAAACTTAGATTAGTAACGATAGTTATCTTCATATCTTTTTTTACTTTTTTGTTCTTTTTATGAGCATACTCTATTGTATACTTTAAAATATTCCAATTTAAGAGCGGCTCACCACCTTGGAATTCTATAGTGATTGATTTATTAGGTGTCTGAAAAATAAAATCTACAGTAGATTTAGCAGTTTTTTTGTCCATATCAAATTCTTTTTTACTTGGAGATTTAGAACTTGCTTGACAGTAAACGCAATTCATATTACATCTTAACGTAACAACAATAATATGCAAAGAAGTTCCATAGAAAAGAAAAAAATTCCTATTTGCAGTCAACCTTACAGCTTCCTTGAAATTATTATAGTTTATTATAATCTCTTTTTCTTCTAATTTTTTACATAATTTATTGTCTATTTTTCCTTTACTTAATCTTTCAAATTCAATTTTAGAGAGAATACAATAACTACCATGATCTGTTGTTATAAAATATTTATCTCCAAATTGCTTGAATCTATAATTATTGAGTATATTCTTCATCTTAAACCAAATCAGCTAAATTAATGTTTTATTTTTCATTAAACCTAATACATAATTACAAAATTCTTCTTTTAATTGTTTGATATCTCCTTTTGGGCATAGCTCAATTTCTATTTTATCATTTAATATCCTTCCTTTACAAACTTTTTTAAAATCTTTAAAAGCTTCTTCTACAATTTCAATATTATAAAATTTTTTGTTCAATTTGAAAATCATCTTATTTCTTTTTCCTTTTATTCTTCTTTAGACTATATTCTTCTTCCCATGGAAGTGCAAGTTCTTCAAAATGATTATTATCTTCTTCCAATTCTTTTAATGAATTATCAAAAATAGCACCAACATTACTATTTTTTAAAATCGATGAATCATTTGTTAAAAGCGCTCTTTGCAATAAAATAGTTTTTATCTCTTTTGTTTTTTCTGCTCTTTCTTTATAGTCAGCATAATTTAAAAGTTCGTTGCCAAACTCTCTTCCTAATTTCTCTAACTCCTTTCCTTCTCCTTTTCTTCCAGATTTTAATTTTAATTCAATGAGAATTTCTTTTTTAGGATCTCCATCAAGCAAAATATAAGCCTTATCAAGAAAAACATAAGCTGTAGAATAGATAACATCAAGAGAGTATATTTTAGAATTTACATAGATTAAAACATAACCTTCTTTCTCGTTTATTTTAATTTTACTTCTTTCAGATTGCATATTATTTTACAAAGAAACTCATTTATAAACCTTTCGTTGATACCAACCTCAAAAGAATATAATGCTTATAAAAGCGTTGTTAAATAAAAGTTTGTAAATTAAAATCTAATTTTTCCTTGTTTTTGAAGTTTTTTTATCCTCTTTATGTTAAGATGTCTATATGTTTATTATCTTTAAAAATTAGTAGCACGAATGGATATGAGCTAATTTTAACATCTTAATTAGATAGGAAGATTTATTAATTCCTAAAGTTTAATGATATTTGATGAAAAACCGAAGATTTGGTTATGAAGAAAATCTTATGAGCCCAATACAAAATAATAAAGAAAAGGAGAACAAATTTAAATCTCATAAAAACAAACAAATTAATAAGTTTTTAAATCACAAAAAATTATTTAATATAAAAGAGAATAATTTTTTGAAATTATTTGAAGATTTATTAAAAAATACTGAGGATTTTGATTTAGATTGTTCTTGTAAGATTGAAAAAGAACAAATATTTCCATGTAGGTTCAATATTAATATGGGGTATGGTGGCAAAGAGAAAATAAAAAATATTAATATTGTATTTAATTTTTTAAAAAATTTAAACGCAATTGGAGCAAAAATGAACTATGATTTGATCAAAAAAATATTTGATAACAAAATCGATTTAGATAATATCAAAGAAGTACTTTTAGGTATAGATTTAAGAGAAGATAAGAAAAATTCTAGAGCAAAGTTTTGGTTAGTAATAAATAAAGAGGATTATAAATTATTAAATTTAATCTTAGAACTACATGGTCATAATCAAAAGGTAATTGAATTGATCAATAAAAATGACTTACTCTTTGGTTTTGATTTTTATTTTGATGGTAGGACTAAAATAAAAATCTATCCACAATTTACGGAATATGAATTGAAAGATAAATTAATATTAAATAAAATGGAAAAGATTTTTTTCACACCAATAGTTAGTTTAATTTCTGAGTGTCATACGCTTCATATTTCTTTTCAAGGCAAGGAGTTTAATAGAATTCTTCATTTTCATCCTAATAATTTGTTTGTTTTCTTAAGTAAAATAAAGAACAAAAAATTAAATAATTTAGTTAATTCTATAGACTATCCAATAAGAAAATGTGTAATTTCATTAAAAGAAGAGGAGATAAATAAGAATAAAATTGAAAGTTTTAATTTTTATTATTAAATTTACTAGGTTAATGCTTATTTTTATGACTCAAATTAAGATTGATATCAAAAAAAGAATAAAATTTCCTTTTGCAATAAGGGTTAATAATACTCCTAGGAATATAAAAGGAGCAAATGGCAAGGTTTGATGAACTTTTAAACTTGAAAAACTAAGCTTTCCTTGTTTTTGAAGCTTTTTTATCCTATTTATGTCTTGCTCTGTGAGCCCTTCTGCCTCGGAGTTAATAGAAAACAAGTCTTTCTTTTTACCTAACATTAACTCTCTTGATTCTAAAATTATATACTTTTTGCCTTTCTTGTATATCTCTCCAAGGAGGATTATTCCTGGTTTCAGTTCTGATATTTTAACACTTTTTGTAAACATTGCAGAACTAAATTTAAAGACAAAAAAGATAACTGTTATCAACAAGAAATAAATTAGAAATTGTTCTAAAGACGCTAAATTGATTGTTTTGTCAAACATAATTCTTAAAATGCAAAGAAATAGAGATACTAAAATGATCTTTTTTTTGAATAATTGTTGTACACTTATAGATAATCCCATTATAACTACTAATGAAGTTAAAAAGTCTAAATTTATTTTTAAGAACGTAAGTAGTTTAGGTATCCACATGATCCAAAAAATATTTAATGGTAAAATCAATAGTTCATTTTTCTTTGTTTTTTTAAGCTCCTTATGCAAATTGTTAACTTGCTCTTTAGCCTTTATTATAAAAATAAAGAGTGCGAAAATAAGAAAAGGCACAAATGTATTAACAAGAATTACGAATGAAGGAAAATTTTTAACATAAAAATTGCTGTATAAACTTAAGGGCAATAAAGCAGAATAAGCAATAAATAATTTTCCATCTGCAGCATTCCAAAATTTGAAATTCCAAAGCAAAAATCCAACAAGACAGGATATAAGCAAATTCAAAATAACATCTGTAAAATAGCTATAGTTTAAGAGGTTGTTTGAAAGTTTATATATCATCATAATAATTGTATAAGAAATCAAAGAATATATAATCGAAAGGATAATCCATCTGTTCTTAATTTTTCCAAATTTGATATCTTGGTAAGAAGTTATTAATCCTAGTAAAATTATTGCAGGCAAGAATATTAATTCAATAATGTCCATAAACTGTGATAAGAAGTATAGTATTTAAAATTACCTCTATAAACATTTATACTGTTATCTTTCAGAAACAAATATTAATTATTATATCCTTAGTAGTTCATAGCTTTTTGCGCTTCAGAAGGATGTATTCCAATAATTTGAAATAAACTAGCTAAATCATGTAGAGCTCTCATTTCAGAAGGTTTTGCAGCAAAGCTCGCTATCAATGTCTTTACTTTATATTTTCTGCAAAGCCAGATATTCTGCATTATCCTGCCAAAAATCTTTGCTCTCTCATACTTTTCAGTGTTTAGAATACTATTGAATGAAAAACATACAATATTGTTATTCTTTACAGCAAGCTTACAAAGTATTTGGTCTAAACCAGAGTTTCTGTAAAAAATAAAATCATCGATTTTGCTTGATTCCAAACCAAAAATCATTAATTTCTTTTTTTCAAAGAAAAATCTGTTTTCTGACTCTGCTTTTACAATAATTTTACCAAATTGCCTTGCTTTCTCTATCTTATTCTTGCTGACAATGATAATTAACTCTATTTCTATTTTTTCTGAACTAAATTCTTTCAATTTCTTTATTTTGCTCTTAAAACTTTCTCCTTCTTGAAATTCATAGAGAAAATAAAGCTTGGAATATCCAAGATTTAGAGCCATATCTACAAAACTCTGTTCATTATTATTTGGTATTACAATGTCTGAATACATAGATATCTTATTGTTTGTTTTTATTTAAAGTTTTGGATTTATGATATTGTTTTATTTTGTTATTTTAAAAATAATTTTAGTTATAATTCTCTTTTATATTCTGCAGTTACACAAAATATAAATACTAGGATTACTTAGAGAGTAATATGTCAGCAATATTTAGAACACTATCAAAGAGAAAGGTTTGTTCAACTACTGCTGGCTATATCATGCCTTCATGGCACTAGAGCAAAAAAATCAAATGGGCTCTGGAATCATGGTGGCGTGAAAGAATTCTAGAGTCTGTTTGAGGAGGTGAAATTGAGATGGAAATATGCCCAAAATGTGACAGCAATATGAAAAACAGCGTTTGCATAGACTGTTTGAAAGAAGAGATTGTGGAATGGATTGGAAGAGAAGAAAAACATCTTGTAGAAATAGTAGAAGATGTAACAGAAGATTTGAAACTTTACAAAGGAAAGCATTTTGGATGCGTTTTTTGCAACAAAAAAATAAACCTTTGCGAGGATTGTTACAAGCAAGAGGTTTACAATACAATAAGAGAGGCTGACAGCAGACTTGCAGAAGTATTTTTATCTAAATTCATGAAAATTACTCCAATGATAATGCTGTAAATAATGAAGAGATTATGAGCGATTACAATTTTGCAACATTTCTCTAGTTAGAGCTGTAATCTTCAAGAATTTCTTTGTTTTAGCCCTTCTTTCAAAGGAAGCCTAGGAGGCTTATATTCTTGGATATAGCTGTTTATAAACAAAAGTATTTAAATACTAGCTCATTTATAAAGGATTTATAAACCATTCAAAATCGTAAACAAACACTTGGGGGTGTAATATATGGCTAAAAAAAATGCAAAGAAAAAATCTGCTAAACATGCAGTAAAAAGAAAGAACAATAAAGCTGTAAGAAGCGTTGTTGGCAAAGAAACAAAAAAAATAGAAGTAAAAATTGTTAATATTGTTGTAAGCACTTCTCTTGAACACGCTATTCCTCTTGAAAAGATGGCTTCTACGCTTAGCAATACAGAGTATAATCCTGAACAATTTCCAGGACTTGTACTAAGGATTAAGGAACCAAAGACATCTGCGCTTATCTTTAGCTCAGGAAATGTAGTATGCACAGGAGCTAGAACTATGGCAGAGGTTGAAGAGTCAATTAAAAAAATAATTAAAATTTTGCTGAAGATAAACATAAAGATTATTGTTCAGCCAAAAATAAAGATACAAAATATTGTTGCAAGCGGAGATATCAATATGAACTTGAATTTGAATTCGCTTGCAATGAAGCTTAACAATACAGAATATGAACCAGAGCAATTCCCTGGATTAGTTTACAAACTAAGAGAAGCAAAAGCAACTTTTTTGCTGTTCAGTAATGGAAAAATTGTCTGCACAGGGACAAAATCAGAGCAAGAAGTTTACAGCGCAATCGACAAGCTGATTGTTAATTTAAAGAAAGTAAAATAAAAAACAAAAGGGGCTGGGTTAAATTATTTAAAGATTAGGAAGCAGTATAACCCATCTAAAAATTAAATGGAAATAGAAGAACAGATACAGAGGTTTAAGGAATTTCTAGAGAAACAATACTATGCAGAGCTTCTTGAAAAATCAAGAAAAGGAGAATATTTTATTGTAATTGAATTCCAGAAACTTGCAAGATTCAATATACAACTAGCAGAGCTTCTTTTGGATAATCCTGAAGAGACAATAAAAATAATTGAACTTTCTATTGAAGAGTTTGACATAAAAAAACCATTCAAAGTAAGGATAAGAGGCTTAGGAGAAAACCAGAAGGTGATGGTGAAAGATATAAGAAGTGCTCATCTTAACAAATTTTTATCTGTCGAAGGAATTGTAAGGCAGAAATCTGATGTAAGACCTCAGATAACTGCTGCAAGATTTGAATGTCCAAACTGCGGAAATGTTATAACTGTATTACAGATTGACACGAAGTTGAAAGAGCCGACAATGTGCGGCTGCGGAAGAAAAGGAAGGTTCATTTTAAAAGATAAGGAACTTATTGATGCACAAAGAATTGTTCTTGAAGAGGCAACAGAAGATTTAGAAGGTGGAGAGCAGCCAAAAAAAATAAGTATTTTGCTTAAAGCTGATTTGGTAAGCCCGATAACTGACAAAAAGACCAACCCAGGAGCAAAGATAAGGGTTAATGGAATTTTAAAAGAGGTTCCTATAATTCTACGCTCTGGTTCTCAAAGCACAACATTTGATATTATGATTGATGCTAACTTTGCAGAGCCAATGGAAGAAAGTTTTGTAGAACTTACAATTTCAAAAGAAGAATTGAGGCAAATAAAAGAGCTTTCTCAAGACCCGAAAGTTCTTACAAAGCTGATAAAATCTGTTGTTCCTTCGATTTATGGTTATGAAATGATAAAAGAGGCATTAGTTCTGCAGCTGATGAGCGGTGTAAGGAAGATAAGAAAGGATGGCGTTGTTACAAGAGGAGATGTGCATGTTCTTCTTATCGGAGATCCTGGTTCTGGAAAATCACAGATGTTAAAGAGAATTTCAAAAATTGCTCCAAAAGGAAGATTTATTTCTGGAAAAGGTGTTAGCGGAGCAGGTTTAACTGCTGCTGTTGTTAAAGATGAATTTTTGCAAGGATGGGCTCTTGAAGCAGGTGCATTAGTTCTTGCAAGCGATGGTATATGTTGTATTGATGAGCTTGATAAAATAAGTCCTGATGATAGAAGTGCTATGCATGAAGCCTTAGAAGGACAGACAGTTACAATTTCAAAAGCAAATATTCAGGCAACTTTGCGTGCAGAAACAACTGTGCTTGCAGCTGCAAATCCAAAGTTCGGAAGATTTGACCCTTATGGAAATATTTCAGACCAGATTGACCTGCCACCAACATTAATCAACAGGTTTGATTTAATATTTGTTGTAAAAGATTTGCCTGATAGAAAAAAAGATGATATGATGGCAACATTTATACTGAATTTGCACCAGAATCCTGATTTTATTGACCAAGATATTGACACAACACTTTTAAGAAAATATATTTCATTTGCAAGAAAGAATATTAAGCCAAAACTCACTGATTCTGCAATGGAAGAAATCAAAGAATATTATTTAAAAACAAGAGAAATGGGCAAAGGAGAATCAGGAACAAGAAGTATACCTATTACAACAAGGCAGCTTGAGGGTTTGGTAAGATTATCAGAGGCTGCTGCAAGAGTAAGGCTCAGCAGCAAAGTTACAAAAAAAGATGCTGTAATTGCAATTGAACTTCTTGATTTTTGCTTGAGGCAGATTGCAATGAATGAAGAGGGTGTTATAGACATTGACAAAATTGCGACAGGAATTACAACTCCACAAAGAAGCGCAATTATGACAATAAAAGAGATTATTGATGAGCTTGAAAATGAGACAGGAAAACTTATTCCTGTAGATGATATTATGAGAAGAGCATCGGAGAGAAATATTGATAGGAATGTTAGCGAGGATATTATCGAAAAACTTAAACGTTCAGGAGATTTGTTTGAGCCAAAGAGGGATTTCATAAGCAAAGTATAAAACTGGAGGAGATAATGGAAACTAACTTTAAAGACTATGAAGATGCCTTGAAAACAGCTAGCACTTATGTTAAATATGTTAGTACCATGTTAACTAACGCAACAAAACAGGGCTCATTATATCTTCTTGAGAATTCAATGGGCTTGTATAAATTGCTTCATCACCCTGATTCTAAGCTAAAGCAACATAGCAATGATATTTCCATAAAAGTTTTTACATGGGAAGATGAAAAAATTGGAGATGTTGTTTTAAAGGAATTTTTGGGTTTGGGGGCAAGAGTTTTTTTAACAAAAAAAACATGGTTACATTACGCAATGTTTGATAATCCTGGAAGAAAAGAAAAATTTATGTGGATAGAAGAAAGGCATGAGGATGGCTCTAATATTGCATACAGAGTTCATTATACACCAGAGCCATTGGAAGATGTATGGAAAGATTTTATGAATGATTTTTCTAAAATGGAGAAAAATTCTAAGGAATTAGTTAAATAAAATGCCAGAACAAACATCACAAAAAAGGCAGACAGCTTACAAAGTAAGGATTAAGGATATTCTTGAAAATTCTTATGTAAAAACAGAGGGCTGGAATCTGAATTATTTTTTAATGAATGGCAAAAAGGTTTCAAGAGTTAATATTATCGGAGCTGCTGTCTCCAATATTTCTGAAGCTCCTAATTTCAAAAATTTCGATTTTGATGACGGAACAGCCAGGATTTCTATAAGGGATTTTGGTGAGAATATAATAAAAGATATTGTAATCGGAGATGTTCTTCTTATTATAGGTAGACCTAGGCAGTATGGCAATGAAAAATATATTGTTCCTGAAATAATAAAAAAAATTGAAGACAAAAGATGGATTGAAATAAGAAAGCTTGAGCTGAAAAAAGAATTCGGAGAAGATACTGTAAGAGCAGAAAAGCCAGAAGAGATGTTTTTTGAAGAAAGTGTTTCTGTAAAAGAGATTATTATTGAAGAAGAGATAGTTGATTCTAACAATAACAAGGAAAAAACTCCTTATCAAGTTGTTTATGAAACAATAAAAGGTTTGGATAAAGGAGAGGGTGTTAGTATTGAAGATATAAAAATTGATAATGCAGAGAGAATAATCAATGACTTATTAATGCAAGGAGAGGTTTTTGAGCTAAAGCCAGGGAAGTATAAGCTGTTGGAATGAAAATGAAGCACCAAAATCTGGAAATCCTTGTAAAAAATCATACAAAGAGATTTTTGAGCAGAAGAAAAAAAGCAGGGTTCACATTATTAGAAACTCTTGTAGTGACTGGAATTGTAACTCTTCTTTTTAGTGCTGCTGTTGGTTATTATTTAAAAGCTAAAGATAATGTTAAAGACTCTAATTGCTTGTTAAATATGCACAAGATTTCGATTGCACTTACAACCTATGCTGAAGACCATAATTATTTTTTTCCAGCAACATATGATTCCACATATACTGATTCTGTGTTATCAGATAATACTATCTGCGAAGGTGGTATTCCTAAAAACCTTGGACTTTTGGTACAAGGAGGTTATCTTGATATAACTAGTCTTGGTTGCCCAAAATCAAATTATGCTGATACTAAGAAAGTAAAAGACGATTGGAGAAATGCTATTACATCAGGAGGAACAGCAAAATGTGCATTTGATTACAGAGGAAATGCTTGTGGACCAATTATACCTGCTAAAATTAATTCTCAACTAACAGAACCTTTGCTTTGGGAACATAATCAATTTGGTTGTGGAACAAATGAAATAAATGAACATTATAAGAATAAAGTTCAGCAAATTAATGTTTTGATATTTGATGGAACTGATAGACAAGTTAATAATGAAAAAACATGTGATTATCCAGAAGGAATTTATACCTTAAGAAACGATGAAATAGTAGAACGTAATAGAGTTATAAAAGAGCTAAAAAATAATTTATTTAACTAATCCAAATTTAGAACATCAATGGAGTTACATAAACTTCTATCAGCGCTGCAAGGAATAAAATACCTACTGCAAGCAAAATCATGTCAACTGAATCTAACATTATATGCTCAAACTTCTTTGTCCTAAAATCGTGCTTTATTATTGCAATTGATATTATGCCTCCTGCAAGTCCTGCAACAAAATAACCTAATATTTCTGGAATTCCATGTACAAAATATCTCAACAAACCTAATGAAGCTGCATGAAAATAACTATAATTGTTTGCTAGGTGAATTTTTACAAAATTTCCAATTGCAACTCCTATTACAGTTGCATTCCAAGTCAATATGAATATTGCTCCTGCACCATAAACCAAAGCAAATATCAGGCAAAAAATCATAACCCTCATATTATTAAAAAATATTTTTGAGAATATTGTAACAGATGAATCAAAATTACCCGTAACCTTTGCATTTACTGCTGTTATTGTTTTTGACTGCACTGAAAAAACGCTTGCTGCTGTCTGGTCTGGTAGTATAATATAAAACAATGCAACTGCAAGTGTTATTCCAATGAAAAGGCAGACAAAAAACATCAAGGCTTTTCCGTGCTCTTTTATTAAAATTGCTTCATCCTCTTCATCAATATCTTTTTCTTCCTCCATTTTTATTGTAGAGTAAATCAATGGAACACATGCAAGAACTATCAAGAAAACCATTACCATGCTTGCTTGTTCTCTGAAAATCCAGAGACTTAAGCCAATAGCAACACAGCAATAGACAAAACCAATTGGAATTAATTCCCAAGGCTCTTTTTCTGCTTTGAATGGATTTATAATCCCTTCTAATACCATAAATAAATAATTTAGGCTTGAAGTTTAAAAATCTTCGTTTTTAAAACCCTTATTCATTAATATGAACTTCAGGTTTTAAATAAGGTTTGTTTGTTTTAAAGAAAAAAGAATAAACGCCAGAAAGCCTTGCTTTCTGGCAAAAGGGTCGAGGTGTTTAATATTATTGTTTCCAAATTGTACGGAGTTGGAAAAGCAATATAGAATGTATAGCTAGGGCTTTATAAATAGGCTATGAAAATTTAATACAGAACAATCTTCTATAGGTTGCTGATTCTTCTGCTTTTGTAGACGCATAACTTATCATAAAGTTTACCGCAAGTTATTTAAATGACAAAGTCATAATAAGAATATGGTAGACCTTATATTCAGTCCAAATTGGTTTATGGGTAAAGATATTATAATTGATGTTTTCAGTATGATTATCCTATTTTTTATTGCATTTTTCAGTTTTAGATGTTATAAAACAGATAGATGCAATAAGAATCATTTTTATCTTTCACTTTCATTTTTAATGATAGGGCTGTCTTTCTTATTCAAGATATTCACTAATTTTGTGGTATACAGAGAAATTGTGTATAAAGAAACTTTAGGGCTGCTGACAGTTATTCATACAGTTACTGTTCAAGCATTTCTTCCTTCTTATCTAAGTTCTATAATGCAAAAATCTTTCATGCTTGTAGGACTTTATTTTTTATATGTTGTTCTTGAGAAGAACAAAACTATCATTGATCACGTAATGGTTATAGCCCTTCTTTTGATGATAACTCATTTAAGTCATATGAGACATTTATATTATCATATAACTGTACTTGTTATGCTTTCGATAATAAGTGCAAAATACTATCTCTTATTCAAAAAAAACAAACAGAAAACAACAAAATATCTGTCTTATATTTTTGGGGTTATAGCTATAAGCCAGATTTTATTTTTCTTTATTACCAAGTACAAGAATTTTTATGTGCTAGGAGAAATAGTGCAGGCAATTGGATATGTTATGCTACTTATTATTTTTATAATGGTATTAAAAAGAGGCAAGAAAAAGAGATAATCTCTTGCTGGTTGAGGTTTTATGTCGCGCAAAAGAAGTAGAAATGATATAATTCTGGATATGCTCCTTTCTATACAGAAAAAGGGCGGTGAAATTAAACCAACTCATCTTATGTACAAGGCAAATCTTTCGCATTCTCAGATGAAGCTATATCTTGAGGATTTAATAAAAAATGATATGGTAAAGAAGATTAACAAAAATGATTATGAATATTTGATAATAACTGACAAAGGCTGCAATTTTGCTGACAAAGTAAGGCAGATGAGAGAATTCGAGAAAACATTTGGATTGACTAGTTAATAGAAATGTTTTTATAGTAATCTTAATATTTTATTCTTATGGATGTTAATGAAAAGTTAAAGCTAATAAAAAGAAACTGCCAAGAGATTGTTACAGAAGAAGAATTAATAACGCTTCTGAAGGAAAAGAAAAATCCTTCTGTTTATCTTGGAGTATCTATTACAGGAAGGCCTCATATTGGATATTTTATGTGGGTTCTGAAAATGGCTGATTTTCTTAAAGCAGGATTTAAGGTTAAGTTATTGTTAGCTGACATTCACGGTGCTTTGGACAATACTCCTTGGGATTTGCTTGATAACAGATTCAAGTATTACAGCATTGTGATTCCTGCAATGTTTGAATCAATTGGAGCTGATATAAAAAATTTTGAGATTGTAAAAGGTTCTGATTTTCAGATGAATAAAGAATATATTTTTGATGTTTTGAAAATGTCAACAATTGCTTCTGTTTCAGAGTGCAAGAAAGCAAGCTCTGATGTTGTGAAACAGTCAGAAAATCCTAGATTATCTGGTTTGATTTATCCTATAATGCAGGCGCTTGATGAAGAATATCTTAAAGTTGATGTTCAGTACGGCGGCATAGACCAAAGAAAAATTCTTATGTTTGCGAGAGAATATTTGCCAAAAGCAAGTTATAAAGCAAGAATTGAAATTATGACTCCTTTAATTCCAGGGCTTAATGCTGGAGGTAAAATGAGTTCATCTGATAAAAGCTCAAAGATTGATTTGATTGATTCAGAAGAAAACATAAAGAAAAAATTAAATTCTGCTTTTTGTCCAGAAGGAGTTGTTGAGAATAATGGAGTTCTTGCATTCTGTAAATATGTTGTTATGACAATAAAGCAGGACAATAATGAAGAATTTGTAATAAAAAGGCCTGAAAAATATGGGGGGAATCTTATTTACAAAAATTATAATGAAATTGAAAAAGATTTTACTGCAAAAAAACTGCATCCAATGGATTTAAAGAATGCTTTGGCTGATGAAGTGAATAAATTGATAGAGCCAATAAGAAAAAAGATGCATTCACACTCTGAACTGATAAAGAAGGCGTATCCTGAATAAAATGCTGAATAAAATCAGAAAAGCTTGTTCTATAAATGATAAAATACTTTTTAAGATAAAGCAAAAACTTGAGAAAAAAGAGTTTTTAACTGAAAAAGACATTGAAAATTTTATTCGTTCTGAAGCTAAGAAAACCAGATGCACTCTAGCGTTTAAATCTGTTATAAGCACTGGAAAGAATACTTCTGAAATTCATCATAAGCCAACTGACAAGAGAATTGGGAAAGGATTTTTGATGCTTGATTTTGGAGTTAATTACAAAGGATATTGCAGTGATGTAACAAGAATGTTTTACATTGGAAAGCCTGCGAAAAAGGAAAAAGAGATTTATGATTTGGTTTTGTTAGCGCAAAAGACAGCGCTTTCATGCGCAAAACCGGGAGAATATGCTGCTGATGTTGATTTAATAGCCAGGAATATTTTATTGAAATATTTCAGTCATTTTAGGCATGGGTTAGGCCATGGGGTTGGGAAAAAGATTCATGAAGGACCGCATCTAAGGCCAAGAGGAAGAAGAATTCTAAAAGAAAATGATGTGATAACAATAGAACCAGGACTTTATTTTAAAAATTTTGGAGTTAGGATTGAGGATACTATTGTTGTTAGAAATAAACCAGAAATTCTTACAAAATTTACAAAAGAATTGATTATTATTTAACTTCGCTTATTGCATTATGCTTACATGCACTAACGCAAGCATAACAGCTAATACACTTTGATTTATCGAAGACAACTTTTTTTTCTCTTTTTAGTGCTTGAACAGGGCATGCTTCAACACATCCTACACATGCTTTTCCTCCTCCACAACCACAACTGGAGCACTTTCCATTTTTCCAGCAGCACTTAGAATAATTTATTTTGATTGGCATTTATATCATCCACTTTCCGTTCTTCTGTATGCACTTGCCATCTATTATAATCTGTCCTTTCTTTCTCAAATCTTTTATCATGTCCCAGTGTATCGCTGACTTGTTCTTTCCACCACCCTCTGGATAAGCCATTCCAAGTGCTAAGTGAATTGTTCCTCCTATTTTTTCATCAAAAAGCGTGTTTTTTACATGATTTTTAATTGTGTAATTCAATCCAATTCCAAACTCTCCAATTTTTTTAGCTCCATCATCTGTATTTATTGCTTCTTTTAGCATATCTTCATTTTTATCTGCGCTAAATTTAACAACTCTGCCTTCTTTAAACCATAATTTTATTTCAGTAACTTCTTTTCCTGCATAAGAAGCTGGAAAGCTGTAAGCAATATGTCCATTAACAGAATTATCAACAGGTGCAATAAAAACTTCTCCATCAGGCATGTTTCTATGTCCATCGCATTTTATTGCTTTTCTTCCTTTTATGCTAAAACTTATGTCAGTATCTTCTCCAACTATTCTTACAGTACTAGCATTGTCAAGCAATTTCTTCAGCTTATCCTGTTTTTTTGACTCATTTTCCCATTCTATATTTGTTGCATTGAAAACAAAATCCTCAAATTCGTGCAAAGACATTTCAGCATCCTGTGCAAGAGCATGTGTTGGAAAGTCAACAATAACCCAATTGTTTTGGTTTATCCTGAAATCCTGGATAGGTCTTACTACTTTCATTCTCATTGATATTTTTTTAGGGTTAACATTTGTCAGCTCTTTTGTGTTGTAGTCAGAGCCAATTGAAATAACTCCATCACTATTTTTGACTTCAAACTCAGTTATTTTTGGAAATGCTCTTAGCTGTTCGTCTGATGCTGTTTTGTAATAAATATATGCAAAACCAGGAAGATCCATATTTAATCTAGGAAAAGCTCCTTTCTCTAAAATTAGGCGGCAAACTTCAAGGACTAAATCTTTTGCTTCTGTTCCTCCATTAACTATTATCGTATCTCCTTTTTTTATCTTTATAGAATAATTAGTCAAGATTTCTGCTAGCTTTTTAATTCTTGGGTCCATATAAAACTTAAAAACAAAAAACTATATAAAGATTGCTATATAATTTCAGTGTATGAAATCGAAAAACAGCAATACGACTAACTCTGAAGAGATTATTTACAGGTATTCTACAAATATTTCAGGGCTTGAGGATGAGAATAAAATTCTTAGAGAGAGTCTTGATCATATAAGAAAGGAAATTGAAAAATACAAGGAAAATCCCTTGATTGTTTGTGAAGTTACAGATATTCTTGGCAATAAAGCAGTAATAAGACTGGCAAATGGTAGCGAATTTCTGGTTAATGTCTCTGCTGAATGTGAAAAACTAAAGCCAGGGGACAGTGTTTTATGCGAGCAGAAAAACTTACATATTATCAGAAAAATAAATTCATTGAAAGCATTTAATGTTGAAAGATTTGTAATAATTGAAAAGCCAAAGACAACATGGCTTGACATAGGCGGACTTGAGATACAAAAAGAAGAGATAAAAGAGGTTATAGAATTACCTTTGAAAAAACCAGAACTTTTTGGAAAAATTGGAATAGACCCTCCAAAAGGAATTCTGCTTTATGGCCCTCCTGGAACAGGGAAAACCTTGCTCGCTAAGGCAGTTGCAAACTCCACAAACTCTACATTTATTGAAATTGTTGCGTCAGAACTTGTTCAGAAATTTATTGGAGAGGGTGCTAAGCTGATAAAAGAGATTTTTACACTTGCAAAAGAAAAATCTCCAAGCATTATTTTTATAGATGAAATTGATGCAATTGCTGCAACAAGGATTGATATTGGAACTTCTGGTGAAAGAGAAGTCCAGAGAACATTTATGCAGTTATTGTCTGAGATAGATGGTTTCAAGAGACTTGAAAATGTAAAGGTAATTGGTTGCACAAATAGAAAAGATATTCTTGACCCTGCAATTTTAAGGCCTGGCAGACTTGATAGATTGATAAAAATTAATATACCCAATGAAAAAGAGAGGCTTGAAATCTTTAAAGTTCATACAAAAAGAATGAAGCTTGACAAAAAGATTAAGATTGAGAGATTGATAAAAATGATGGAAGGTTTTAGCGGAGCAGAGATAAAAGCAGTTGCAACAGAGGCAGGATATTTTGCAATAAGACAAAATAGGTTTAAGATAGTTGAAAAAGATATGACAGAAGCTGTAAACAAAGTAAAGCAAGAAGAAAAAAATAAGGATTATTTGGAAATGTTTGGATAAAAAGATAGTATTATCGATAGATATTGTTAATAAAAAGAGGTAAATTATATTTTCATGAAAACTGCACAGGTTACTGTTTTCGTTCTTCTTGGAATTGTTATGCTAAGCATATTTGGATTTTTATTTTATGTAAAACTGAAAACAATAACAGCTCCTATTGAAAAGGACAGAGAAAAAATATTAGATGAATTAATTGACAGAACTTCGCTTAAATACTATGTTACACAATGCTTGGAGCAGGCAACAGTAGATGGATTACAATTGGTTGGACTACAAGGAGGAGTATTGTATGATTATCAGGTTGCTGGTGGAAAGCATATAACTAATTTAGAAGAAGAGGCAATACCTCTTGTTAATTTTACAGAAGTTGCGACATCAAAGGGAAACTTGACAAAAATTTCTGTGAATGTTTCTTATGGTATAAAAGCACAACCAGATTCTCTTCCTCCGCCAGACTATCCTTATGTTGGAAGTTTGATTGAAAATCCTTGGACAAATTGGTTATTTGTAAAAAACATTATAACTCCTATATACACTAGGGCAGGATTACCTTATTTATGTGAAACAGGAGGGCCTAATGTTTTCAATATAAAGGGTGCATTGAATAGTTGCGAAGTTTATTCGATAAAAAGAGAATCAATACAATATTATCTAACAATTTATATAAACAATAAAACCCAAGAATGTTTTAATATATCTATGTTATCTGAAAAAACAGGTTATAATATAAGCATTGGAAATATTTCATCAACTGTAACTATGGGTGAAAATGATATATTTGTAAATCTTAAATATCCCATTGTGATGAGCAAAGAAGGAAAACCTCCTGTAATAAAAGAATTAGATTTTGTAAATACACAAAATGTCAGGCTCAAAAAAATAAATGAGCTTGCTTATCATCTGATAAAAAATCCAGTGAAGAACTCCAATTCTTTAGCAAACCATAAAAATATATTTTTTGACTTATTAAAAGATGATCCTAATGACTGCAACAAGGGATTTAGCTGTTTATATCTTGGATTTGAAAGAAATATGGCAGAGAGCGCATGCAAGGAAAGAATTATTTCTGGTGCTTGTGTTGGTGATGATCCTTGCTGCAGTATTAATACACATTATAGATATTCCCATATACTAACGATAACAGATAGTGAATCACTTTTAAGAGGTTTACCTTATGTATTCCAATTCGCAATTGAGAATAGAAGACCTGCACTTGATTTTATTGATATGAATGTTAACAGTAGTTATAATTATTATTGGTATCTTAATAATGTGTATGGAAAAAATCTTACTAAAGTTTATAATAAATCAGTCCAGCCTGCTCCTTCAACAGATACAACCAATTACAGCATAATAGTTGATGTTGGACAGATGATTGAGATATTTCCTCATGGACTTGACCCAGATACTCATGAAGAAAATCTTATTTATCATTATAGCGGCAAGAATATAATAACAGGAGTTAATTTTTTTGATTTAGAGAGTTCTGATTATTACATGACAGGATTTAGCAGTTCTGCTTTGCATAAAATAAGAAAAGATGCTAATCGCACTGCTTCAAAAGCTGATATTGGCTCTTATTTGCTCAATATAAGTGTTTTTGATTCAGAAGGACTTGTTGACTGGCAAAGTGTAATGTTAAAAGTAAGATGTATTAATGATCCTTACTCTCAAAACGACTGCTGTGATAATAATTATGATTATACTGGAGGAGCAAGATGCGGAATGTGCCAGAGATGTGGAGCAGGAACTCTTAATGACCCTAACTTTGAATGTACGGTTACAGATGTAATAGGAGACTGTCCAACATGTTATAAATGTGATAGTCTTTCTCCTAGCTCATGTTCTCGTCAAGATGATGGACAAAATTTAGGTGAAAGTTGCTTTGGAGATAATTATTGTTGTAATGGAAATTGTAACTCTGAAGCAGCTCCTTCAGCTGGCACTCTTGATTATAAATGCAGGAAACTAGAAAAAAAGTGTTATGGAACATCTTATGAATATGAAATAGATCCTGGACTTGCAGGTACAACTTGTGATTCTAATAATTGCTTTGCTTGTGATAATAGTGGCAGTTGCAGCATACCTTTATGTAACGAATGTGAAAAATGTATTGGGAGTGGAAATTGTAGATATGATCTGAATAAACTTGGCGACCCTTGCAATAGCGGAGCAGGAATATGCAAAAGAGTTGGAAATCGTGCTATGTGCTCTTAGAGATATTACATACTAGGTAATACATAATATGTAATCATATGTTTTGTAATTACTGTTTTTTAAATATATTTTATAAATAATTTTTACCGTCTAAAAATATTCTTGAAACCAAACATTTATATATACATACTTCTAAAGATATCATAATTAATTGTATGTAGTTGTATGTAAGATATAAAAGAGGCTATGTTTTAATGAAAGAAAGAATCACAATTACTATAGACAAAGAATTTCTCAAATGGCTTGATGAAAAAATAGATGATAAAACCTTTGCAAATCGTTCTCATGGTTTTGAATTTCTGATAAAAAAAAGAATGGATGAGGAAGATGAAGGCAAATAAAATATTTTTAATAATTGCAATTCTAGTATTCATAATTTTAATAGGTGCAAAAACAATAAAAGTAAATGCAGTAGACACTTGTTGTGTAGTACCTGCAAGTGGAGTTTGTATAGATGATATATCCATTGCGGAATGTGACACCTATGAAGGAAGCACGGATACTAATGCATGCTCTTCACTTGGTGCTTGCCAAGAGGGTTGTTGCTGTTATGATAGTCCAATTATTAGTGAGCTAACTATAAAAATAAGCTGTGATGATTTATTTGGTGATTTTACTCAAGGAAGTTTTACCCAATTAACATGTGAAGCACAATGTAGTGCTCCAGCAATTCCTGTATGTGATCCTAATTGTGGTGTTAATACTGAAACTTGCTCTAGTAAACATGGTACTCCTACTATAGATCCTAGTAAATTTTATTGTTATGCAAATGATCAAGATTATACTGACCAGACAGAATGTTCAAATGCTTGTACTACAAAACCAACATGTGATCAATATATTGTTTCTAATCCTGATGTTTACAAATGTACTAATCTACAAACTTGTTCTGGAACAAGATTAGGAGCAGATACGATTTCAGATAGTGTTAGTGCAATATGTTGCAGAGGAACTTGTACAAATATAGTTTCTAACTGCAATACTTTGCCTGGTTATGTTGCAGTATGTAATTCTCCTTTTTATTGTCCTACTGAGAATATAATTCCTAATGCAGTAGAAGGAAATAGATGTTGTAATGCTAGTTGTACAACTTTGCCTCCACAAAATTGTGCAGAAGCTGATGGGGTAAATTGCGGATTATACCAAAATTGTACTCCTGGAGGATTTAATATAACTTATGGCCAATACTGTTGCACACCACCAAATACTTGCCAAGATGTAACATGCTCAGACAGGGGGGGAGAAGTATGTTTAGTAAATTATCACTGTAGTGATAATGTTGTAGCAGCTTCTGATACAGCTTCTTGCTGTTTAGCTAATTGTGAACCAGATACACAAACTTGCTTAGATCTAGGAGGGCATTTGTGCACTGCTGCATTTCCTTTTTGTATGGGGAATGTTTTAGAAGGAGCAACAGATGCAACAACATATGTCTGTTGTAGTGGTAGTTGTTCAGCAAACATACCCACTGTACAGGTTGAAGGTTATATTTATGATGAAAATGGTGTTGGGATTCCAGATGCAACTATATCTGCTGGCTCTCGATCTACTGTCTCTGACAATGGTGCTATTGGTCTTGGAGAAGGATTTTATTCTATATCTATTCCAAAATTAGTAACAACCTTTGTTATTTCAAAAGGTATGACTTATACACCAAATACAACTATTATTGATTTAACAGAAGCAGGAGATTATTACAACGCAAATTTCATATTGCAAACAAGAAGCGGATTTTGTGTAACTGAATTTCCAAGCATTAACTTAAGTATTAGTAATATTCATTGTAATTCTTCGCTAAATATAAATTGGAATTACCCATGTGATAGTATTGTAAAAAAGTATGAATTATACAAAAATGGGAATGTTAATCCTTACAAAATATTCTCCAACGGAACTTTTAGTTATATTGATTCTGAAACAAGTTTTGGTAATACTTATTATTATAGCCTGAAGATTATTTTTACAGATGAAACATCTATCCAAAGTTCTAATATATACAAAAGCACTGGAAATATTAAATGCGCAAATTATACCCAATGTTTAGGATCTTGTGGAGGGAACTTAAAAGATGGTTATTATGATTCTAAGATAGGCTGTAATGCAAATAATGAATATGTGATAGAACCTTGCGCTAATAATGCTGAGTTCGGCGTAAATGGAATCTGTGTTCCTGATAGTAATGGAAATCCTATATGTAAAGGTAAATCCCTTTGCACTAGTGCTGGAGGACAAAATAATATATTTGGTATGTTCTGGTATATTGACAGTATTTTGCCTCAAAGTGTGATAAATACAAACAAGGGTATTTGTTATATGGATTTTTATTCTAATTTCCAAACACCACAAACAACTGTTGACAATTATTTACAATGTAAGTCATCTTCTTTTTGTTATGATTATAATTCACAAAGCGCTTGTGAAGATGATAATTGTAATGTTGTAAAAGATGGTAAAAAATACACGTGTGCATGGTATGAAGATGTAAATTATTTTAGCGAACTTGGAAAAGGAATATGCTATGCAGAAGAATATAATGAAAATACTTACTGTGATTTGTGCAATTCTACAAATACTCCTTTTGCAAACGCTCATTGCTCTGCAGAAGTCTGTGATTTGCTAGGCGGATGTTATTCTGGTGCTTCTGAATCAAGCTGCATATCTTGTAGAAATCCAAAAACAACACTTTATACAAATAACCCCACAAGATGTGAGGGTTATGAAACAAAAATTGCATGTGTTGGTGGGCTGGATAAAGAATTTAATATTCCTGGAGTAGGAATGAGTGCTGATGGTTTTGATTACAGCGATGATGCATGCCAACTTGGAGTTTGTAAATGGGATGAAACCAACCAAAACTGCTACAAAGATGCTAATGATGATGGTAATTCTGACTGTGCTACAGACCTTGTTTGCCAAAGAGATACTCTTCCTTCAAAAACTTCTTTAGATAAATCGCAAATTACTTTTAATTCACAAGGGAAAAATGCAAGATTCAACATAAGCAATATTTATGGCTCACCAGATCATACAATATATTATTGCATTGATAAGAATAATACATGCATACCAACACCTTCCAAAAATGTAGGTTTGAATTTAAATACTCTGTTTATTGATGATATTCTTGTAAGAACATTCTTAGGCTCTAATTACAGGGATTTTGCTTACTTAAGATTCTTTTCAATTGATGGTTATAAAAATGTTGAAACAATAAAATCAGAAAGAATTTATATCAACACAAAAGGACCTAATATAACTCTTACTTATGGAATTTATAATAATTCTAATAATGTTAATCGTTCAGATATTCAATTTAATATAACTGTTGATGTTGCATCAAATTGTAGTGATTCTTTAATTTTAATTGGTGTTCCTCCTGCAAAATCAAGATTAATTGGCAGAGGGGTAACAGCTAATGAAAATATTACAATATACTACACTAGTTTAACAGATGGTAATTACAAATATAATATTTCATGCAGAGATGCTGAAAATAATATAAATACAATAACAATATCTCCGATAAAAGTAGACAGAATACAAAAAATTATTGATCTAAAACCATCTGGAGATATGTATAATAATTTTAGCTCTGTATACATCAGTTTTAAGACAACACTTGAGGATATTTTTTATTGCAAATACAACCAAACATCACCTCCGATAGCTTATGGAGAAGGAGGAATTTCAAGAAATTCTGTAGGGGGGAATTGGGTTTATACCACGCAGTTCTTGCCAAATCTTGCTGCAAACCGTCTCTATATATACAATGTAAAATGTTATAATAGTTCCTCTTACTCAAAACTTGTTGATACAGGAAACGCTTACTTTACAATTGATATGAATGCTCCAACAACAACTCTCTTTTATAAAAATGGAGCTGCAGATTACATTAGTTATAATGAAAGCAAAAGATACAACTTTGATAGGCTTAATTTAAAATTCTCATGTAATGATACTTGGACAGGTATAGACACTTATGGATGCAAGGAAACATATTACTGTATCTCAACAAATCAAACTAATTGCGTACCAAACATGAACTTAAAATTAAATACTAATAATTATAATCTTACTGAAGCAATAAATTCCAGCACTACAATAAGCAATGGAAGGTTGTGCTATTATTCAATTGATAAAGGAGGGAACACAGAAGATTTAATTTGCAAAACTCTTATATTTGACAATATAAAACCTATATTTAACATAACTATTGTTGATCATGAAGACCAGCAAACCCCAAGATTAAGAGGTGGTATAGGTTCTGAGATTTATGCAGCTATATTAAGAACAAGCGAGGAAATAAAAACACCACAAATAAAATATTTATTCAATGGAGTTTATACAAATGCAGAAGGTATAAATAAGATAAACACAAATGAATTTACATTTAACTTAAATCTTAATAATATTGGCAAAGGGTTATATGGAAATGCTACAATCTCAGTTACAGCAGAAGATTTGTATGGGAATGTTGGCACAAATATAACTTCTGGTAAAGATTTTATAATAGATGCAAAAGGTCCAAATAAACCTATATTCTACATACCTAACCAGACACAAGTAGAGTATTATGTTGGAATTGATCAATATGATATATCTGGAAATATGACAGATGATTCAATGTATGTGAAATTCTGTATGGGCAGTGATAACACAACAAAACTTTTGACAGAGCCAGAAGCATTTAGCGCTGCTGATGGAAATTGCTTCCCTCAGATAATTACTCCAAAAAGAAATGTTAATTTGATTGACAGATGGGACCCTAATGACAGAAATGATGCCCCTGGAGGATATAATAATATACAAATTATTGAGTCCAACAAAATGAGGATATACTCATATAAACAACATGAGAATATTATTATTGGTAATTATTTTGAGTTTGCAAATGATAAAAGAAAAGGCAGAGCTTTTTATAGAATAGAAAATGTGGATATTAGCCCAGTGGGGAGTAATATTCAAATTTTTGATATAACATTTAGTCCTTCAATTGAAAAATCACTTTCAAGCCCATGGCAAAATATTTATTTCTATGATGACTCTGCTCCTAATGGGTGGTTTGAATTTTCATTAAGTGGTATGAATGAGGACCATAATTATGTAAAAGCATTTGCATATGATGAAATAGGCAATGCTGGAAATGCTTCTGACTGGTTTGATATTGTTTATGATAACAAGGTTCCTGAATTCAAAGATAAATATCCTATAGATGGTGATTGGATAAATGACAACAAAACCGATATAAGGGTTGTAGTTGAAAGTTCTTCTCCAATAAAAAATGCCAGCTGTATGATTGATACAACAGTAAATCTGTGCAGTCTTTCCTGCGATTCTGCTAAAAAAATATGCAGTATAATATTTAATAAAAATTATGATTTGATTGAGAAAGAATATTTAGTAAGCGCCCAAGCAACGAATGTAGTTGGATTAACAGGAACAATACAATGGAGATTTACTATTGACAGAAGCGCTCCTTCAAAACCAAATATAACTATCACTCAAGGAATTTATTACAGCGAAGAGGATAAATGGTATATTTCAAACAACAGCCCAGAAATAACTGTAAACTCCGGTGAAATAATAAATGTTACTGGGATAAGGCTTTCAAATGGCTCTTGGATAAATGCAACTTTTGAAAGAATTTCAGAACATGAATATAAAACCACAGATTATGAAAAAAATCTTGCTGATGGAATATATAATATAGAACTTTCTGTTAAAAAATATATAGAGGGTCATTGGAGCGGTGCTGGAAAATATAATTATTTGTTTGTTGTGGATACAACAAACCCTATTGCAATTGTAAGGGCTGTTAATCTAATAAATTCTTTGAAAGTAAAGACAAACATAAGCTATTGGGATAAAAATGTAGAAAATATAAGTTTAATAGGATATTTTAACGAAAGTCCTGTTAATATGAACCAAAAAAACAGCACAAATGTAACTCTTACGACAGGAGAAGGAGTTAAATCAATAAACATAAATGTAGTTGACAAAGCTGGAAACGAATTTACAAATTCAACCTCTGTTATTTATGACATAACTCCCCCAAAATTGAATATAACAATAACTTCTCCAGAGATAATTCTTAATAAATATGTAACTGAGTTTGTATTCAATATAGATTGTACGTGCGCAGATACAAATGGATGCAGAGGAATAATAAAGGATTATAATATTAATAATGGTTTATGGCATGCGCTTGTAGATAATCAAGATTTAACAAGTATAGTTAATGGATATGTAAACCCAGTTATAGATTTTAAATGCTCTGCATTAGATAATGCAAATAATTCAGGAAATGCTTCCACAAAAGTTACTGCAATAAATTCTGCTGCTCAAATAATTTCAAACTCACCTAACAGTACAAATAGTCTGACACCAGAGATAAAAATAATCACAGACCAGCCAGCAGACTGTTATCTTTCTCCTATCCAAATCTCAGATAACTGGATTAAAATGAACAATATTGCAATAAATACAACACATATTCTTTCTGTAAGTCTTGAATCCTGGTATACTAGAAGTATGGAAGGCATAACCTCACGACAGTTTGAATACTATGTCAGATGCGTAAGTTATTTTGGTTTAGGTTCTACAGAAGAGAGATTCACAATATTATTTGATAAAACTCCTCTGCAAATAACATCTATAGGCTCATCGAAAGGGAATTATATAACAGATGGCTTTGATACTATACTTACAGTTATTACAAACAAAATTTCTATCTGCAAATACTCTGATATTTCCTCAGGAGAACCAGCAATAGATTATAACTCATTAAGGCATAATATCTCTGATAGTTTCGCAAATTATCAACAGAAAGAAATAATATTCCCAAGCCTTTCTGTGTCTCATAATTACACCATTTATGTGGACTGCGCTGATGAAGCAGGTAACAATGCAACAAACCCTCAAATCTTGGATTTCACTATCTATGTGAACGAGCCTTTAAACATAATCTCAGTAGGACTAAATGGAAGTTTGACTAATTATACTAACAATAGAAATCCTGTATTGTTTGCAAAAACAAACATCAACAGTACGTGCATGTTTAATGGTAATCTTGCAAACTCAAAACAGCAAATTCTTGAAAATGGGAGATTTATTTACAAGCACAATTTCAAGATTACTTCTAGTTTAGCAGAGGGTGTATATACTCACAATGTTGTATGCAGCAAGGGAAATGTAGATGATACAAAAGATATTACATTTACTATTGACACAACCCCTCCAACAGCCCCTGTAATTGATAGAAACCTTGTTCCAGAGTTAGTAAATATAAACACTGTTTTTCTAGAAGGAACATCAGATTTAGAAACAACTGTTCTTATTTATGTAAATGGTGTTCTTGTAACAGAGACACAAACATCAGCTGATGGAACTTACAGCTCTGTTGTAACTTTAACAGAAGGAGAAAATCCAATTATTGTAAAAGCAAGAGACCTTGCTGGGAATATGAATTTAGAGCCGAGCGATACAATAACGATTGTTTATTCCACTAAAGGTCCTAAAATTTTAGAAACGAACATAAACAGAGGCAATGTTGTTCCACATCTTGATAATATAACTGTAAAAGTATGGAGCATATTTGGAATAAATATACAGGAAAGCGGCATCATTGTATCAAGAGAGAGTATTCCTATTACAGGAACCTTGATAAAAGACCCTAACACAGGTATAACTAATACAGATATAATTGCATTTATGCCTACGGTGGAATTTATAGACGGAAATTATAGTTATACTGTCTACGCAGAAGATTCTAATGGTAAAAATACAACTGAGACTTATTCCTTTGTAATTGACAGCACTGTTCCTGATATAACCTTTATTGGTTATGGCACATCATATAAGACAAAAAATAGGATACTAGTCATACCAGTAGCATTTAGTAACAATAACAACGATATCATTACAAACAGGAAAGTTTATTTTTATTTCAATCAAACACAGATTAACAGCACTACTGTAAACACTAATTATCAAGATTTTTCAATAAATATGAACAGAGGAGATGGAGATTATAGTGTGAAAGCTGAAGCGCAAAATCAGTTTACAAATTTATTTAATTTATTAAGTCAGAAAGGAATCAAAACTTTGGAGATAACACTGGATACAAAACCTCCTAAACCTCCTAGAGTAAGGATCGAATAAAATGAAAGAAAAAACAAGCAAATGGCTGATTTTATTGGTGTTTTTGCTAGCTACAGCATCTGTTTACGCATATGTTGAGCTTGGCAACAATATAAATACATTGCAACCAATTATAAAAGTTGATTTCGTAGGTAATGATGACTTTTCATATATAATAAACTATAATTTGACTGATTCATCATCTAACCTTTTCCAAATAAATGAAATCAGTAGTGATTTGGTAAACAAAATTTTTAGATACCAGCCAACATCAAATCTTGCCAACAACAGGGATTATTATTTTACAATAGCTTATAGTGATGACATTGGAAATATAAATACAACAAATTATCACTTCAAAATCAGTTTAAGAAATCTCAGCATAAATATCACAGAACCTGAATTTGGATATACAAGCATACCCTTGGTTAATGTAACCATACACACTGACAGAAATGTTGAATGTAAATACTCGGGTTTCCTTGTGAATAATTTCAGCCAGGATATAATATTAATAAGATTTAATAGCAGCGACGGGTATGATCACAGAATACTTGATAAAACAGTAGGTAATAATGAAATTTTATATGTTATCTGCAATGATTCCTTCACAGGATCGTTCCCACAGGCAAGGTTTACATTTGTAATCCAGACAGAGCCTCCTGTATTTAATTCTGTAAGAGCAGAACCTAGCGAGATAACTGACCCAAATGATGTAAACACTGATTTAGTTGTAACAACAAACCAGGAAACATTATGCAGTTATAGTTTGATAAATGGTTCAAGAATATCTGCTGGAACTTTCCCAGAAGGTTATTCCACAAGCCATAGAACAAACGTGAATATGGATACTTTTGCATCAAACAATAGAGTAAGTTATGATTATAATATCAACTGCCAAAACAAAGCAAAACTAAGCACAAATACAACGGTAAATGTTGTAATTGATTTATTAAAAGCATTTGGGATAGCAAGCGTACAGTATCCTAGTTATGTAACAACTAATATTGCTCTGATAAATGTAACAACAACAAAAGAGGGCACCTCTTGCTTATTATTAAACAGCACCGACATGTCTGTTCTGAAAACAATGACCCTTAGTAATGGTAATAAATTTTTCTCAACAACTTTCGAGAACAATAAACTAAAAGAAGGAAATAATTTATTTTATGTAAGTTGTGCTGGAGGAAATCCTTCTACAAGTATTGATAGCTCTTTGACTATTGTAAAAGACACACAAGCACCTGTTTTGGTTAAATTCAATGTGACTGATATTTTCATAGGAGCAATATACCTTGAATTAAAGGCAACTGATAATGTATCTGGAGTTGATTATTTTAGAACGAGGTTGTATAATGGAAGTAATCATCTAATCCAGACTGAAGACCTTTCTGCAGATAGTGAGGGTGAATTTAATGATAAAATAGATGATGTGCATTTAAATGAAAATTTAACTTATTCAATAAAAGTTTATGCTGTTGACAACGTTGGGTGGAATAGCAGCGAGCAAACAAGAAGCGGTTTAATAGCTGAGGAACAAACTTCTTGTAACAATAATGTAAAGGATTCTGGAGAAACAGACATTGACTGTGGAGGAGATTGTGATTCATGTTCTTTAGGAGGCAGATGCAAAATTAATAGCGATTGTACAAGCAATTTCTGCAATCCTTCTGGAAGGTGTGCTTTATCTAACTGCTCTGACAAGTTGTTAGGGTCTAATGAGGCAGATGTTGATTGCGGAGGAAATTGCTCTGCAAAATGTGAGGATAATAAAAAATGCACAAAAGATTCTGATTGTAAATCAAACAATTGTGATGCAGCTACAAAAAAATGTAAAACATTAAGCACATGTAGCAATCTTAAACTTGACCTTACAACTGAAACAGATGTTGATTGCGGAAAAATTTGCGCTGCTAATGAAGGAAAACTTTGCGCTTTAGGAAAAATCTGTGAAATTAGTTCTGATTGCAGTTCTGGAAACTGTACAAACAAAAAATGTACAGCAAAGGCAGTAATTACCCCTCCTAATGCAAACACAGATACAGACAAAGATGGTCTACCCGATTGGTGGCAAATAAAATATTTTGGTAGTGCTGTCTGTAAAAATCCTAGTATTTGTGGACCAAATGCAGATCCAGATAAAGATGGCCTTACAAATTTAATGGAATACACTTACAATACTGACCCCAATAATAATGATTTAGATGGTGATGGTTGCAATGATAAAGCTGAAATTGATAAAGGCAGTGATCCAAATGATCCTAGCAGCAATAACTGTGGTCCAAATGTGATGCTTATTATATTAATTATTATAATTCTCGGAGTGCTTGGATTTGCTGGTTATATGGCTTATAAGAATTTTGCAGGAAAAGGACTTGGAGGAATGAAAGGCACAAAAGGAAAAAATGTAAGCAACTTAGGAAAACTTCCTCCTTTAGGCCCTCCTAAAATGCCACCTCCTTTGAGAATGCAGCACGCAGCTATACTAAGAACAGCTGATAGGAATAAAAATAGAATGAAAATGTTTGATGTTTTTGGGGGTTCTGGAGAACAAAAAAGCAAAGAAGAAGTTAAAGAAGAAATAGTAGCAAAGCCATTTGCTAAAAAAGAAAGAAGCGGCTATATTGAACTCAAACAAAAAGAGAAAATTAGTAAAGATGATGAAATATTTAGTAAATTGGAAAAATTCTTGAAAGAAAACAAATCGAAAACAGGGAAAAAAAGTAAAAGATGAAATCTTCTATAAAAAAAGGACAAATAAACCAAGTTTTTATTTATATTATGGCAGTGATAATTTTTGCAGCAATAATGCTCTATGGTTACAAAGCGATAAAAAACATAATGGAAAAAGGAAACTACGTAGAATATACTAATTTCAAAAAAGATTTTGAAAATACTGTTGAAAATTCAAAACAGTATGGAGAAGTCAATATAAAATCATTTTCACTTCCTCCTGGCGTAAGTGAAATTTGTATTGTTGATATTAAAGAACCAGTAGATACTACTGCACCTATGCTTGTTCAAGATGCATGGCAAAGCAAAACTTATAATGTAGTACTTCTACCAATAAAATATGACAATCTGTTCGTAGAGGGTATAAAAATTGACACTCCTGGATTTTTATGCAATCATACAAGTGCTGTAAGATCTAAAATAACATTAAGATTTGAAGGATCAGGTAATGCAGTAAGGATTTCTTAGAGTTAAAATGAAAAATAACAAAGGAGCTATAGAAATTCAATTGAATTGGGTTTTTGTTTTGATAATTGGAGCAATAATCTTTGTATTTTTCTTTTCAATTGTGCAAAAACAAAGGAGCATTGTTGAGCAAGAAAGTGATTTTAAGATAACTAAAGAAATATCTAGTATTATGAATGGTGCTTTGAGTTCTGAAAAAACACTTTCAATAATTGATATAAATGGAATAAAGTTTGATGTTGATTGTAATGGTTTTGGCAGTGATAAAAATTATTTTGGATTAACTCCTGTGTTTTCTCCTAATTTTATTGAGGGTAAAAATATGATTTTGTGGTCTAGGGATTTTAACATGCCTTTTAGAGCTGCTAATTTCCTTTATCTAACAAGCAACCAAGTAAGATATATTCTTGTTTATGATGATGCCAGCGAAGGTTTTATGAATGATATTTATAATTTATTCCCAGAAGGAATAAATATTGAGAAAATAAAACTTAATGAGTTAGATGATTTAACAGACAAGAATAACTACAAAGTTAAACTTGTTTTCTTTGAAGTTGAACCACCGCTATATCTAAACCAGTTTACAAATACTCCTGCAAAAGATGTAAAAACTATTAAAGTTGTTCCTTTTTCAGAATCAGGTTTAGAAAATGATGAGATTGGAACACTTTCCTTTTCTTCAGATGGAGATAGTTATTATGCAAGTAAAGAAGCGTTATTAGGAGCTATATTTGCAGAAAATAAAGAAGAATATGAATGCGCAATGAAAAAAGCTTTCAAAAATCTTGACTTGCTTTCTCAGATTTATACAGAAAGAGCTCAACTTATAATTGATGAATATGTTTCTGGTGGGTATACTGATGCTACAGAATGTATAAACAATCTTGATTTAATAAAAACAAGATATCTTCAAAACATACAACTAAAGGCAAATGCTTTAACCCTTTCTTTAACTGACGCAGAGGACATAAAATCTATATGGTCCAATTCTTACATGTATAGTGATAGCCTAAGCCATTACAACAATGTTTTAAAAATAAAATCTTGTCCGGTGATTTACTAATGAAGAAAAAAGCTCAGATGAAAATGCTGGAAACAATTGCAGTAGTCATAGTTTTCTTTTTTTTAGTTTCTTTTGGTTTTAAATTTTATGCTAACCTGAAGACAGAAAGCATAAACAAAGACAATGCTTATTTTACTGAACTTAACTTTATTGAAAAAACAAATACAATCTACTACATGCCTGAGCTTGAATGCCCGCCATCGCTTGAAGAGGTCAATTGTTTTGATAGGATAAAACTTGAAGCTGCAACAAATGTTATGACTAATAATTTTTTGGACTATGCTCAAAAGTATGGGTATATGAACATAACTGTGGAGGATATTTCTGATAGCTCTGTAGCTCCATGGGTTATCTATGATAGAGCAAAGACAGGAGATGCTTCTAAAATGCTTTTCAAAACTCCTGTAAAAATTTATGATCCTATAACAAAAACTATAGATTTTGGCGTTGTTACAATTGAATATTATAGGTAAAATGAATAAAAAATCACAGACAGAGATAATGGGATTAGTGATGATAGTTATACTCATAACAGTTATCATACTCTTTGTAATAAAGTTTAGTGTAAATGCAGAACCGAAGACAGTAAAGCAAGATGTTTTCAATCAAAAGCTTGCTTCAAACACATTAAATGTTCTTCTTTCTACAACAACAGACTGTAATAAGGCAACTATAACTGAACTATTGAGAGACTGCGCAGAATATATGCCTGATGGAGATATAATGTGTGATACTCAATTATCATGCATTTTTGTGAATGAAACTATAAAAAATTATTTAGAACAAATAATTATTCTACAGCAGAAAGATTATGAATTTTTATTTGATGAAGCAGATATTAATCTAACAACAAATGTCTGCCCTGGTGATTTAAAGCAAGCTACTGCAAATATACCTTTAAGGTATGGAACCAAGGAAATAAAACTAAGAATCTGCGACAAACAGACATAGTAATAGCAAGATTTATATATAACAATTATATAAAAAGATTATAATATTTAATTTAATGGAGAGGTGAGTTAAATGAAAAAAGCACAATCGCTTTCAATGAACACAATAGTAATCGCAGCACTTGCGCTTCTAGTTCTTGTTATTATAGCATTGATAACAACTGGAAGAATAAGTATATTCTCAAAAGAGAGCGCTGCATGCACAAACCAAGGAGGAACTTGCAAACTAATATGCGCTACAGACAGTGAAAAAGAGTTTACGGGAGCAAAATGCTCAGTTGTAACAGGAGAAGCTGCAAAAGTTTGTTGCATTCCAGTATCATAAATTTGTTTTTTTATTTTTGAGGTTTTATGAAACAACGAAAAATGAGATTTTTCGAGTCTCATTTTTCATGGTGTGAAAAATGAAAAAGGCAGAAGGATTACCAATAACAATAATTGTTGTAGCAGTTATGGCACTTTTAGTTCTTGTTATTGTTCTTGTTATTTTCACAGGCAAGATTGGAGAATCTAATAAAGGGTTTAGCAGTTGTATTGGTAAGGGTGCTAAATGTGTTTATGAGGAATCTTCATGTGGTAATGATGCCGCTATTCCGAAGAGCTGTATTAATCCTGAAGGATCTGCTCCTGCTGGAAGTACAGGAGGTATTGGTAAGTTTTGCTGCACGCCACTAACTACACCCTAACTCTGGTTGATTATAGCACCGATTATAAAATCTTCTTCTATTCATTTTTATCTCGTTTTCTTATAACTCTGTAATACACACAATGTGTGTATTACTAAAATGGACATATTTTTGATAAATTTTTTATTTTGTTTTTAGCATTTCTATTAAAAAGATTTATATATAATCATAACTAAAAGATTGTTATGTTAAGGAAAAAAGAGGGAGTTGGGAAGAGAGGGCAATCTATAAATCTTAGCACTGAAGTTATTTTGATTATTTTATTAGCATTACTATTACTAAGTATTTTTGTTTTTATTATATCAAAAAATACAAAAATTTTTTCACCATGAAACAAAAAAATAAGAAAGGGCTTGAATTTAATATGCTTATAGCAATAATTATTATAATAATTGGTGCTGTGGTTCTTTTTCCAGTAATAAGTTATACAATGACTAAAGTTGATGATTCCTCTGCTCCATCTATTTGTAGAGGTAGTGTTGCTTTGAGAGATGCATCAACAAAAGAATTTGCTGCTGGTACTATAAAATTTACACCTGTTCCTTTTTTGTGCAGAACTACAGATAAAACTTTAAAGCCCACTTCAAAGGAACAGTTAAAAAAAGATTTGTCTGATATGGCTGCAGTATGCTGGTGGCAGTTTGGAGAGGGAATGATTGAAGATCCTTTCAGAGAAGGGAATGTGGGTGGAAGCGACAGCTGTTTTATATGCAATACATTTACAATAAGAGAAACTGCGGCATTCTCTACAAAGGATCCTTTAGAAAGTGCTGATTTATTGACTTACATGATACAAACACCATACAAAGTTGCTGTGGATGATAATGGAATAGATTGTGAAGCAAAAAAAGATGATCCTGCTTGTAAAAATTATGATAATTTATATGAGTGTGAAAAAAAAGGGGGAATATGTGATTATAATTGTGGCACAGCAGATGAGATGGTATATGATAAATGGAAGTGTCAGAATACGAGAAAATGTTGCATAAAGGCTACTAATGCATTTAGCTATGTTGATTATGTCCAGGAAAATAAAGGTGTTGTTGTTGTACAACCTAAAGAATTTATTCCTGGGGAAGAATATGCAATTCTATATGCTGGGCAAACAAGCAATTGTGAGTGGTGTAAATCTACAGGTTATACTCTTGCTATTGCTGGCGCTTTAGCAGGATGTGTAAAAGGAGGAATTGTAGGAGGTACTGCAGGGACTATAATTCCTGGTGCTGGAAATATTGCTGGAGTTATTGTAGGTTGTGTTGCTGGTGGTGGTGTTGGCGCTTTAGCAGGTATATTAGTAAATGCTGTTGGAACAAAAGTAGCTACTGAAGGTGGAGAAGTTATAGTTAATTGGCAAGGTAAAAAACCAAGCGTACAAATCACTAGATTAACTGATGTTAAGAAATACTGTAATATTGTTAGTGGTGTTGGTGGCAAATGATGAAAAATAAAAAAGGAGACTTAACTATTGCAAAAATAGTGATAGTAGCAATACTCTTGGTTTTACTAGTATGGGTTATATTTTGGTATATTGGTTTAAGAGGCGGCATGGTTTCTGTTGTTGACAGTATTTCCGGAAACTTGTTTGGTTAGGATGAAAGGAAAGAAAGCTTATGAATTCAGCAAAATTGTAGAGTTTGCAATAGGTGTTGCTGTATTGATTGTTATAATACTTATAATCGCTGGAGGACCTAAAGGGCTTTTAAATAAGGTTGCTGGAGCAGCAGACAGTTTTTCCAGCAAATATATTAAAGGACTCGAAGCAAAAAATATTAATCAAGGAGAAGAACCTATACCCAGACAAGTTGATGAATTATTTGTCTCATTATCAAATGCATTTGATTATGCTTCTAGCCACAAAGAGGATAAAGAATGTTTTATCTATGGGGTATGGATTCATAATGAAAATCTTGAGAAAGATTATAAGATTATAATAGAAAACAACGAAGAAGGAACTTTAATCACAGTCAAAGATAAAGTTGGACATATAGTTGATAATAAAGTTATAAATAATATTCATCCTTGTATTGTTGGAGGGCAAAGATTACCAATTATAACCCAGAATTTTTATAATGAATATTTATTAATACCTGAGAACGCAAGGAAAACTGTCTTAGGTGATGATTATGATGGTGCTATTAAAGCTATTACAATAATTAGAACAGATGAAGTGGTTGTTGATGATTTTTCTTACTCTATTGAAACTAACGGAGAATTAAAAACTGCTAATGATCAGGTAATAAATCTTCTTTACAAACCTGATGCAGACCATTTGTGTTTTATAGCTACAATAGATGGAAATTTTTACAATGCAAAGGGCGTCAGTGACCGCCAATTGGTTTTTTATTCTAGCAGTTTATCGTCTTGTTATAATGGAGGTTAAAATGAAATATAAAAAAGCTGATGGTGAGTTTTGGAAAATTGTTGCAGCAATAATAGCCTTAGTTGTTTTAGTTGTCATGATTGTAATTTTTACAAAATTCATAGGCAAGGAAAAAGGTACTGTAGGCACTCAAATTGACGAGACAAGTAATGATTATGATTGTGATGGAGTTAAAAATATAATTGACCGATGTTGTGATACTTCAACTGGAGCAAGAGAAGAGGTTGATGTTATGGGTTGTGCTCCTGACCAAAAAGAACCAAAATCTTGTAAAGGGTTAACACAACAAACATGCTAAGATGAATTTAAAAAAAAATACGGTATTCTGGAATGATGTAAAGAAAGATAAAAGAGGGGTATCTGTTCTTGACTTTCTTGTAAGATTAGTTATGGCAGTTATTGCATTTGTAATTATTTTAACAATAATCTCTAGGTTTACAAGATTAAGCCAGCAGGGAGTTGATTCATACCAAGATTTGGTTTCTATTATAAATGATGATTCTCTTGGTAATAATGAAAGGACAAGCATGGTTCTTTATATGGATTACAAAACAGCAATTATCGGGTTCCAAAAAGGAATGGAACAAGTTACTCTTGATGAAAGGGCAATTATAGACAAACCCAGGGGGGCTTGCGCAGAAGGTGTAGCTTGTATTTGTTTATGTAGAAGCGCATTTGAGGAAACGAAAGACCTCAAATTCGAATGTAAAAAGTCTATGTCTTGCAGTGATGTAAATAAAGATTTAGATTTTGAACCGTTTTCTTTCGCTGTTTCTTATGGTATAGTTGGTGTTGAAGATTCAGATATTAATATGAAAGGTTTTATTTTTTATAGAGGCCCTAGAATGGTAAATGAGGGCGGCATAACTATTCAAGATGTAAGAGATAGAATAGTTTTCATAGGAAAAAAAGATAATAAGATTTCTATTTCAGAAGAAGACCGTGACTTAACTGTGCAAGATATTTCTATAGAAGGGCCGTGAATATTATGTTAAAAAAAGGCAAAAAAGGGGAGGTCGACTGGATAATATTTGTTGCTGCTGAATTAGTTATCTTTGCAATAATTTTCTTTAGTTTTATGAGTATGGTTAAGGGATGGACAAGTGGAGATGTCATAAACAAGGTTTACATATCAAGAGACACTGCCTTGCTTATTGACAGTCTTTATTCTGTTCCTTATAATGTTTATGTTATGTACCCTAATAAAGTTTCTGAGATAACCTCGTCAGTTTCAAAATATACTCTTGAGTTTAAAGAAGGAGTTGTAAGTGTTTATTCTGATATGGTAGTTGATGTTACAAGAGCTTCTTATCATTACACTGAAAACGGAAAAATGAAAATTGACAAAAAGTTCATCCATCCGAGTTCTCTTGTTTTTTACAAATGTAATGATGCAGTCAATATTGAAGATTTCAAAACATTTGCAGAGATTAGTGAAACCTTTTGTTCTGGAATAGATGCAGAAGGAGGTATACTATCAAAAAGATTTGTTGTTAACCCTGTAGATGACTATGATGCTTTTGATATTGCAGACAGTGTGAATAGTATTTTCTTTAATAATGTCGTTTTATCTAGAGACAAAGGAGACACTGGCATAACTGATAATAGAATACAAGAAAAGATTGATGAAAAACCCACTGATATTATCTTAAATCTTAATACAGATATAACTGGCAAAAAAATTGTAATAAAAACTCCACAAGAAACAGAAAAAAGAGTTGAAATAACTGCGCTTGTAAGTTTGTTAAATTATTTTATCAAAAAAAATGTGAAAGATATTGAAATAGAAGAGAAAATTGTAGAGGATATATCTTTGTTCAATGCAAACACAGGTAAAATTACAGTACAAATAGAGATCCCTCTAGACACGGGTATTTCAAATAATGGGCTTATTGCAAAAGCAATAGCTGATGCAATAAGAAGATACTATGGTGGTTAAAATATTTAAAAACAAAAAGGGAGAAGAAACACCCCAAAAGATGTTGTTTTATGTTATTACATCTATCTTTATTACTATCTTGTGCTTTATTATTGTTTATTTTGTAGTTTATGACTTAAGAACAGAAACAATGATTCCTAAAAACCTGGAAAGGAATTTATTTATACAAAGATTTTTAAATTCAGAGGATTGTTTTGCGTATACAGATACTAAGATACAAAGAATTTATCCTTATCTTCTTGATCAGAAAAAACTGACACAAGATACTCTTGATAAATGTTATAGTATAAATGATGATAAAACTATTCTTTCTGATGCAGAGAAAAAATTAGAAGAAAAAATAAAGATTAGTAATGACGGAGGAATTGCATTCAGACTCACATTCATAGGAGCAGGAATAGTTCCTAATAATGTTTTAAAAACTAAAAATTGGGTTGATGGAAAAAATTCTGAGCAAGAAACGCCTATTCGCATAAAAGTTATTGATGATGAAAATGAGATAAATGAAGCTAAACTTGTTGTTGAGGTGCAAGAGGGGCCATGAAACATGATTTTTTAAATAAAAAGAAGGGAGATTTAGATGATTGGTTACCTTTTATCATAGGAGTTGTTCTTATTGTATTCATAATATTCTTCTTAGGTACGATTGAACAGAAAAAGCAGGGAACAACATGGGCAACAGTCCAGGAACAAACAACTAGAATGGGTAATTTAAAGAATTTAATGGATTTTTTAGATAAGCCTGTTGACGAAAATATAAATTATGGCGGTAATTCTGATACTATTGCACAAGAAGCTTCACAAAAAGGGTTAAGAATTATTGATTTGATTGCTCTTAACGAAGATAATCCAGATTTAGGTTACAGCTGGATTGTTAAAAAAATGGCTTTTGAATCTTTTGGTTTATATTATGGTATAGAATCATGGAAGTTTAGTGTTGAATATCAAGATCCTGCTAAAAATCCTCTTGCTAAATTTGAAACAGGTAAAGAGCCTGCAACAAATTATAATACTGAAGTTTATACTCCTTCATTTAATGATATTGCAATAATATCTTTGAAAACAAAAAGATGAAAATTAATAACAAAAAAGGAGCTGTATTCATTTATTTAATTGTAATTGGTTTTGTGATAGCCCTTGCTTTTTATTTTATCTGGACATCTCCATATAAATTAAACAGAACAAGCTATATCGGAGAAGTGCAACTGCAGGTAATGCAAGCTGGAATTGATGTTGAAGAAATGCTTTTCTATCTTGATAACTCTGCTGGATATGCTGCATTTAATGCTGTTAAAGATTTGGCTGAGAATGGATTTCAAGAAGAGTCTAAATGTGGCTATTATGAAGGAAATAAACAAGAATATTATGGTTATACAATTGTAAAAGATACTTCAAATTATGATGAAAATTATTGCAACCCAGATGCTAACCAAGTACTAAAAGATTTTTTATCTTTTTTTAGTTATAATCTTGATTATTTTTTAAGGAATTACCAACAATTTATATCAAGTAATTATAAACTATCTTTAACACAAGATAATAACTTAAAGATTACAGGTATAGCTTCCAATAAAGAAGAACTTGAAGTTCTAACAGAGGGTAGCTTTTCATTTGATAGAACTTTTTCTGAAGACCCAAGTAAAGATTATGAAACTTACGCAGGACAAGCTACTACAGATGCTTTAAGTAAACATATTTATGATACTGCAGTAACTTTTTTAGGTAGCGATACTGATAGAAATGGAGATAAAAGTCTTGTATGTGCAAGATTTGTTACAAATGTATTAAAAAAAGCTGGAGTAAAAATAGGCACAATAGATGGTGTTCCCCTACTTCAACAAGAAATCTTGAAAAAATCTATTGGAGATCGAATTTACTACAAAGATAAAGATGGTGTTATGACAGAAGAAGAAGCTAAGGAGATGATAAAGCCAGGATATGTTGGTGTTTTCTGGACAGGAGGGGATAGGAGGGATCTTTCAAGAAGTGGCTACCATGTTGTTATTCTTTCTGGTTATGATGAAAAAAGCGGTAGGATTTTGTATATTCATGATCCTGGAGTAAGTTCTCTTGTAACCAAGGGGAGTAATGTAAAAAAATCTTTAGTTGCGGTTTATGTTATGAAATTGACTATAGATGGAAATACCTTATCTTCTCCTATCATACCAACAGGACAAATTATCTCAGATTTATCTGAAAAAAAGAATGAAATTACTGGAATGTTTGGCACTGAAATTGTAGGCCCTTCTTTTACAGGTAGGTATTTCTTTAATCCTAATTTCAAAACAAGCATAAATTACAATTTAATTGATAGTTACAAAGATTATAAATCAAAGGCAGATACTGCTGAAACTACTGTAAAAACCTGTCTTGCTGCAGGAAGCTATGAAGATGATGTAAATGATTTAGATACTTGTTATACTAAATATGGACAGAGTGTTGTTGCTGGTGCAGAAGATCAGGAAGGAAAATTTTACCTTTTCTTTAATATAGTTGATAACTCGCTTATAAAACCATTTACTGTTAAATTTGCATATTTATTAAAAGATACTATTGCCCCTCCATTAGTAAAAAATTTGGAGATAAAACAAGAAGGGAATGCTATTGTGCTTAGATGGGAGAAAAATTTGGCATCAGACACTGCAATATACAATGTTTACTACAGCGAAAATAACTTTGATAGAACTTCTGAAAGTACCTTCTTGGGAACGGTTCCTGTTTCAGAAAATCTTGGTACAACAATAACACAAAAAGGTTATTACGCAGTCACAGCTGTTGATGAGGCTGAAAATGAGATAAAAAATGGATTAACTGTTATTAGATATGAATGATTTAAAACATAAAAATATATAAACACCTGCTTTGTCCTTGTATTATGATACAGATTCCTTATGAAGAGATAGTTGAAAAGATAAAGGAAAAAACAAACCTTTCTTATGTGGATATAGAAGAGAAGGTGAAAGAAAAACTTGAAGCACTTTCAGGGCTTATATCAAAAGAAGGAGCTGCTCATATTCTTGCAAATGAGTTTGGAGTTAAAATTTTTGATATGTCTGGAAAATTAAAAATAAAAAATATTCTTGTTGGACTGAGAAATGTTGAAGCTGTTGGAAAAGTTGTTGCTATTTTTGGTGTTAATGAGTTTACAACAAAGAATGGAATAAAAAATAAGGTTGGTTCTTTTATTATAGGAGATGAAACAGGAAAAATAAGAGTTGTTTTATGGGGCAGCATGGCTGAAAAGCTTGCTGAACTTAGCAAAGATACAATTGTAAGAATTGAGAATGCTTATGTTAGAGAAAATAGAGGTGAAAAAGAAGTTCATCTTGGTGACAGCAGCAAATTAATAATAAATCCTGAAGGAGAGAGTGTAGGAATTATAAAAGAGAGTTCTACTGAAAGAAAAGCAATAAAAGATTTGAAAGAAGGGGAAAATACTGAAATATCTGGATTTATTGTACAGGTTTTTGATTTAAAATTTTATGAGGTCTGCCCTGAATGCAACAAAAAGGTTACAAGGCATGATGAAGGTTTTATCTGCAATACCCACAGTCTTGTAATACCAAAATACAATTATGTTGAAAATGTTTTTATAGACGATGGAACAGAAAACATAAGAGTTGTCTTTTTTTCAGATGCTTTTGAAAAACTGGCTGGAAAAACAAGAGAGGAAGTTCTTAATTTAAGGGATAATGCTGCTGATTTTGAAGCACTGAAAGAAGAGATTATTGGCAGCCAGAAGAAAATCAAAGGCAGAGTTGTAAAAAATGCTATGTTTGACAGGATTGAGATTATTGCAAATGATGTTTCTGATTTAAATCCTGAAGAAGAGATAAAGAGAGTTGGGTAATTTTTCAATCTCGGACATATTTTTTCTTTAATTCATATGCAATTATTGTTGTTATGTAAAATATCATATTAGCTAAAATAATTGCAACAAAAATACCCATAGACATATTGCCCAGCAACAAAGGAAAATAATACATAAATGCAGGTCTTATAATAAAGCTATCAAATATTTCTGCAAAACCAAATTCAAGGAGTATATTTCTTATATTTTTAAGAAAAGAAATAAGACTGTAGATCCTTTTTTCTTTTTTGTGCTTTTTTCTGCTTTGGATGTCTTCCCTTACAGATACAAAAATGTAATAACTTAATGTATCTGCCAATGTTCCTACAAAAGCAGTGGCTATTCTGTTATGTGTTGTTAAGAAGGTTATATTTGAGAACACTAAAGCAAATATTATAGACACTATTTCAGCAGGGATATATCTTCTGCCCCATTCTGCGAGTTTTTTCTTCATAACCTTTCTGTTTATTTAAAGAATATAAATATATCCTTTCACTGGACATCTGCAGCCATAAGGTATTTAAATAAGGTTTACTTATTAAAGATTGGTACCGAGAATAAGCCTCTAAAGGGCTTGTTTGATACCCCTCCTTATCTGCTTAGTAGATAAGATGAAATAAAAAGCGAAAAGCAAGAGGTAGAAAAAATGGAAAATGTAAATACAGGCAAAAATATGCCTGAAAAAAAATTTAGCGCAGGAGCTATTTCTGCAGCTGTTTGGAAAAACAAAGGAGTCAGTAAGAGGAATGGAGAAACAGTAGAGTTTAGTTCTGTAACAATACAGAGAAGTTACAAGGACAAAAACAATACCTGGCAGCACACAACTCAGCTAAGAGCAAGTGATTTACCTAAGGCAATATTAGTATTGAACAAGGTTTATGAATACTTGACTTTAAGAGGAGAAAAAGAAGTTGCAAGCAGTGGTGGAAGTTCTGAACTAGTTGAAGAAGAAAGCGACATAGAAGAAATAGTAATGTAAGAACTTTGAAAAATTAATACTTAATGAGGTGAAACTATGAAAAAAATTGAGAATTTAGAGGATTTGCCTGGTGTAGGGCCAACTACTGTTGAAAAGCTTAATTCAGTTGGAATTACAGATTTAATGGGAGTTGCTGTTTCTAGCCCAAGCCAGCTTATGGATGTTGCTGGCATCAAAGATGTTGCTGCAAAAAGAATGATTGCAGCTGCAAGGTCTTCATTGAACATGGGCTTTGAAACAGGAGCTGATTTATTGAAAAGAAGAGAAAGAGTAAAAAGAATTCATACTGGTTCAAAAGCATTTGATGAATTAGTTGGAGGAGGATTTGAGACAGGAATAATCTTTGAGTGCTTTGGGGAGTTTGGTTCTGGAAAAACACAGCTTGCTCATCTGCTTTCTGTCAATGTGCAGAAAATGGAAGGAGAAGAAGAACCTATTGCTGTTTATATTGACACAGAGAATACTTTCAGGCCAGAAAGAATTATGCAATTTGCAAAAGGAGCAGGACTTGACCCTGAAAAAACTCTTGAACATATTAAGGTTGCAAGAGCTTTTAACAGCGATCATCAGATGCTTGTTGCAGAAAAGATTGAAGAACTACTAAAACAAGGTTTAAATGTAAAGCTTGTTGTTGTTGACAGTCTTACTGCGCATTTTAGAGCAGAATTTATTGGAAGAGGAACTCTTGCAGACAGACAACAGAAACTTAACAAGCACATGCACGTTTTACTTAGACTTGCAGATAGATACAATCTTTGTGTTTATGTAACAAATCAGGTTATGTCAAAGCCAGACACTTTTTTTGGAGATCCAACACAGTCTATTGGAGGCCATATTGTTGCGCATAACTCAACTTTTAGAATATATTTAAGAAAAGGTAAAAAGGGAAGCAGAGTTGCAAAACTTATTGACAGCCCAAATATGCCTGATGGTGAGTGTGCTTTCTTTGTAGAAGAAGAAGGACTAAAAGAAGTAAAGAAAACTGAAGACGAAGATTAATTACTCTCTTTCTTTTTTATATTTTTTTTATTAAATACTTTTAATCAGTTTTTGGTCATGCAAGTAATATGAAAATGCCATGCTGAAGAAAAAGAAGATTACAACAAGAGTTTTATCTCCATATCTTGCTCCAAGCATTATGCCAAGCAAAAGCGCCATCATTATAACAAACAATGGAAATTTCAATCCTCCTTTTTGCCTGAACCATATTCTTCCAAATAGCATACCAAGAAGGATTACAACAGTATAAGTCAAAATTGCTGAAGGAAGTGTTATTGTCAGCACAAAACCAACTATTAAAACAAAGGTTCCAATAATTTCAGGCCAATTGTGATATAATGCTGGTGTTGCCATTTTTATAAGGGATTTATATTTTGTTCAAATTTAACCCAATATATTAACCATAAAATAAGAGCAATAAGGAATGCTCCTATAAAAGAGTGTATTTTGAATATAAGCAAAAACATGTATCCTAGTATGAAAGCAAACGCGAAAACAAAGACAAGCCTTGACTGGAAAAATACTTTTGAGCCATTAAGAGGAGGTATTGGTAAAAGTGTGCACACAGCAAAAATCCAGTTGATTAAAATAAACTGCTGCAAAGCGTAGGATTCTGGGAACAAATGAAACCATAACTGAAGTGTCCATAAAAGTGTTGCTATGATTATGTTTGCAAGAGGACCTGCAATTGATATAATTGACATTGAAACAGTATTTATCCCATACCTGAAATACCCTAGTCTGTGAGACGCAAGATGATGTATAACAATTCCTCCTGGGATAAGAAGCCATAATGAAAAATTTCCTTTAAACAACGCTGAAGTTACTATTGAAAGCACAAGCCCTACTATAAGCCCAGCCCACCAAATATTATATTCTATGTTATAACCCAAACTCAAGCCAATTATTTTTTGAGCAGAAATATGAACCATAACTGCTATTACTATTATCACGAAAACAAGGAATAAATTAGTAGACCAGTGCGAAAAATTAAAAGCTTCGCTCTTGTCATTAAAACCAACTATAAATGAAAGAACTATTATTGTTATTATAAGAGCTTTTATTTCATCTTGTGTAAACCTAAAATACCTCTTTATTTTGTCTTTCAGGTCATTAAAACCATACATTGCCATGTTGTATAAACTGTAAGAATGCGACTATATAAAGTTTTTTAATTTTCAGCAGTAACATCTTTAAATTTTATTGTAGTTGTGTATTCTACACTTGGGATTTTTACCAAATCTATAATTCCTATCTCATGCCCTGCTCCCACAACAGCAATTATTTTTTTATGTTCCTGCATTAATAAAGATAACTTTTTTGCCATAAAATGGTTTCTTTCTTCAACAATAATCCTATAAAGAGATGGATATCTTGTTTTCAGCTCTTCCATAAGAAAGTTTATTGTTTCCTGTTCTGGAACTTTTGAAAGGTCTATTTTAAGGTTTTTCTTAGGAGTAAACGGGAACAAAAAAAGATCTTTCAGAAACCTTATTTTTTCTTTAAATGTAAATTCTTTTGAAAGTTTTTTTAAGGTTATTTCTATATCTTGGTCTATAAGAGCAATTTTAATGTTCTCTTTTTTTGCAAGATTAAAAGCAGTTAACATCTCTGCTCCGGGTAGTAATCCTGTTTTTTCTCCAAGTTTTTTTGAAGCATAAGAACCAATGAGATAAAAAATAAAACCTGAAAATCCTAGTTTTAGAAGTTGTTTTAGATTTGGTTTTGATTTTTTGTTAGAAACAAGAGCATAAATCCTCCTAGCATCAAGTTCAAGAGCAATAACATCTGGATTTTCTTCTTTTATGGCTTTTTTCACTTCTTCTAAGCTTTGTTTTGCAATATGGCTTGTTCCAATTAAAACAAGATTTTTGTATTTTAACATAGTACTAATGATTCTAGCTTGGTTATAAATGTTATGTAATCTTTCTTTAACCAAAAGATGTTGTATTTGAGTAATCTTTAAAAACCAAGCACTACTTCTCTTGTTTATGAACTATGAAGAATTATTAAAAAAAATAAGAGAAGATATGCCTGAAACTGTAAAAGAAAGGATAAGATTTGAGATTCCTAAAGCAAAAGGCCATATCCAAGGAAACAAAACAGTTATTATTAACTTTAGCCAGATATGCGATACTTTAAGCAGAGAGCAAAAACATGTTCTTAAATTTCTTTTAAAGGAACTTGCAACTTCAGGAGATATAAAAGGCAGTGGTTCTTTGATTTTTGGAACAAAACTTCCTGCTTCAAGAATAAATGAAAAAATAAAAGAATATGCTCTTGAGTTTATTTTGTGCAAAGACTGTGGCAAGCCCGATACTAAAGTAATAAAAGAAAAAGGTGTAAGCATTCTAAAGTGTAATGCTTGTGGAGCAAAACACGCTATAAAGGATTTTGTTGTTTGAATAAATCTAAAATGATTGTAAAAACACATAAAACTGAAAACGGACAGCTTATTCTTGCTGTATGTGATAAGGATATTCTAGGGAAAAAATTTGTTGATAATGATTTGCAGCTAGATTTAAGTTCAAATTTTTACAAAGGAAAAGAGATGAGCGAAGATGAGATAAAAAACCTTTTTAGAGCTGCTTATATAATAAATATTGCTGGTAAAAAGTCAGTTGCTCTTGCTTTAAAAGAAGGTTTAATCAATGAAAATAAGATTCTTTTTATAAAAAATATTCCTCATGCGCAGATTTTAATGGAGAGCTAACCAAACCAACGACCTAATCCTGCTTGTTCTTCTTTATCTTTGCCAAATACATCTTCAACTCTTCTTTCTAACAAGATCATGCTGTGTTTTAGATATGCAGGAATATCATATTTCCTAGCAAGACTTAGAGAAGGTTCTAGATATTTTGTAACAAAACCTTTTGATATTGTAAAAATAATTCTTCCACCACATCTTGTGCATTTGCCTATTAAAGGTGGACGTCTGTATTTTTCATTGCATTTTACGCATCTGAATTGCTGCATTGAAAATTTTCTCAGATTTCCTTTTATATCTTTTATAAAATGTTTTTCTATAACCAATCTTGCTACATCTGGTAAATCGACTGCCCTTATTTTTTCTGCAAGTATCATTTGTCCTTTGAGTTTGTCTTCCATTGAAGGTATTGTCTTATATGCAGAACATCTAACTCCTTTGTTGAAATTTGTAGTATCATGTGTGAACTTAAGGCCCTGATATTCTTTTCCTGTATTAAGCACACCTTTAATCTGCTGTATTTTTACTTCTCTAGGATCTTTAAATTCAAGTGTTGCAAGATAAAACTCAAGAGGATAGCTACTGTCAATATCAAGGTCAAAAACCATATCATCAACCTCTGATGCGTTTATGTTTGAGGTCAATACAAGAGGTGCATCTTGTCTTGAGCCCCTGTGAGAAGGTAAATATTCTTTTGAAAAATTAATTAATGCATCTGCAAGCAGACTTACTGAAGCTTCGTCTCCATCACAATCTCTTCTTGTTGCAGCATGAAGCAGAGGATGCGCTAAGAAACCTTGTGTTTTTGAAAAACCAATAATCCTTGTAACAATTCCTGCAGAAGTATGTGGTGCTAAAACAAGAGCAAGATGGCCTATAATATCATCTGTTTTTTTGAAATTATAAAACGTTTCTTCTTTGTAGAATCTGCTTAAAAGTTCATCAACAAAATTTCCAATATTTAAAAGAACTTTGTCAGCACCTAAATCAGGACTTTCTTCACATGCAGGCAAAACAATATCTTGTGGTAAAAGTTCTAGTATCTGGTTTTCTTCAATTAATTCTTTTCCGTACACATCATGAGTATAACCTAATTCTTTCAATTTTTCTATTGAAGTTCTTACTTCTGCTGGTTTGAAATGAGTTAATGGCATTTGAGTCATATCATATCTTATTGTTCCGTCTTTGTTAACATAAACATCATGCTTTGCTCTCAAGATTCCTTTGAATAAATGCTCTGGTGTATGACTTTCATTGCTTGTTCCTCTTACCCCTTTTATTAAATCTGGTATTGATTTTAATTCAAGCTTTTCCAAGAAAGTATTAATATAATGGTTTATATCTATCTCCATTGTTTTGTATTGTTTTGCTGGTCCATGCAAACAAGAAGTATCATCAATCAAGCCACATTTTTCGCAAATATATTTTTTTTGTGTTTTGGTTTCACACATCTCGCATATAGGAAATATTGTTTCTTTTTTGCATTTGCTGCAGAAATAAACAGGAAACTCTCCCTTGATTTTTCCTTCTTTCATTGCAGACTGGAAACTTCTTAATCTTCCTCCTTCATCACCAACCGGAAAAAGCACCTGCGGAGAACCTGTTAACTGTCTTATTTTTGCTTTCTCTGGCCTTCCCATTCTTGCTCCAATAAAAACGCCACATTTATCCCTTAATTTTATTTCAGAGATTAAATCAAGCAAACTTTGCACATCTTTTTCTTTATTTTGTTCTATGATACTAAGAATTTCTTCTGGTGTTTTTGTGTTAATACCTATAGAAACAATCAAAGGAAGAGCATATTCTTTTTCAACAACTACAAATTCATTGTTCACAAATGTGTGAGGTAACCCTATATCTTCGAATGCTTCTTTACCTTCTTGGTTATATGGAAGGATTATTTTTATTACTGTTCCTTGTTCATCTTTTTCAAGCTTCATGTGATTCATCCAAAGAATTATAGCTTTTAAATTTTCCAATGAAGTTCCTGCCCAATAAAATGTGTAGTAGGGATGCAGAGGAATATTAAGTTTTTGGGAAAGTTTGACTGCTGTTTTAGCAGAAGGTTTTGCAAACTGATCTTTTAATAAATTTTCAATTTCTTCAATAGGAATTTCTGCAAAAAGAGCAAGTCTTCCTGCATCAAGAGTGCCGAAATTATCAACAATAGATTTTTCAAATTCTTTAGACCACCATTCTTCACAATATCCTGCTGGAACAAGAAGATGATTCCTATTAAAAAAATCACCATAACTCAAAAGAATATCTCCTAAAAAGAGAATTTTTTTGACTTCTTTATCTTTGAGCTGGGACTCTTTTTCTATTTTTTCTACAGAGCCATCTTTGAATTTTACAATAGGACCTTCAATTAAGTCACATGAAGAGACAACTGTTGCTTTTCCAGGCCTTTCAACTTTAAGCTGTGTTCCTATTGCAATAAAATCATCAAGAACCTTCATTGTTAATGGATTTATTGCAGATGCAGAATAACCAGAGGTTCTTGCTCTTCCATATCTTAATCTTAAGCCTCCTTTTCTGAGGGGGTATGTTATAACTGGTCTTCCTGCTACTAAATCTGCTATAAATGTAAAGTCAGGATTAAGTTTTTTTGTTGTTTCTGTTTTTGCTTTTGTTCTTTTCTGAAGTTTTACAAATTCATCCAAAAAAAGCCAGTGTTCTAGCTCAAAATCTTTCCCCCATAGATGTATTTGTTTTAAAACTTTAGGAGCTTTTTGCGCAAGGCCTTCGCAAAGAACAAGGCAAACTCCGTTTCTTATCATATTTGTTTCAACTCTTTTCAAATCTTTATAATTTGAAACTTCTATTTTCTCTGATGGTTCTCCATCTATCTGCACAGGCAAATGGCTTGCAATAAACTCTATCTCCTGTATGCTTGGCAAATATTGTAAGTTAGTTATTCTTTCATGATAATCATATGCTTCTGTAACAAATCTTTTTACTTCTTTTTCATCAGGATCAAATTCTGCAAACCCTAATTTTTTCCTTAGATAGTCTGCTATAAGCACAGAAACTGATGCTCCTGTTCCTCCTGCTGACCTAACAGGACCAGAATACATAAGCGCAAAATAATCTTTTCCATCTCTTGTTTTTCTTATTTTAAGTTCTGTAAACCCTTCGAGAGGAGAAGCTACTGTTCCTATTGTAATATACGCAAACCCTACTCTTATTCCAACTTCAATCGCCTCTCTTTTGTCCTTAAATTTACAAAATTTTTCCTGTGCAACTTCAAGCGAAATTGTAAGAGCAACTCTCCAGTCCATTGAGCCGTACTTCTCTTCAAGTACTTTTATTCTGCTTGGTATGCCTTTTCCTATTATTTGTGGAGCAACTGAAGAAATTAGACCTTCTACTCTTTCTGCTAGATTTTTAACAAGAGGTATTTCTACTTTGTCAATAGGGTCATATCCTTTTTTCCTTGCTTTTTCAGCTGCAATATAAACTATATTTGTTTGTTTGTTCAATAAATCAAAATATTTTTGTGTTTCCATCTCAAAATTTTAATATTTTAACCTCTCTTGTCTTTAAGTTCACTAATGGTACTCTGCATGGTTCAGGATGATGTCCTACTTTTTCCTGGAAGGGTGTTTTTGACTGCCAGCAACTGCCTGAGATTAATGTAATTCCTTTGTAGTTTGAAACAGCGGTTTTATGAATATGCCCTGTAACAAAAAAATCAGGCTCTTTTTCAATAAACAAAGGGTCTGTTTTATTGTCAGGGATATAGGGGGTAGATGTATAGCTTGGAGCAAGATGTCTTCTTTTCAACAAGAATTTCATTATTAAATCTGCTCTGTCATAACCTCCTTGCTCTCTTATTGAATCTACATTTGCAACATAATAATCAAAACTATAACCATGATATATCAGCACATCAAATCCTTGGAAAGTTTTGGTTCTACCTATATTCACTAAAGCAGGGTTTGAAACAATTGTAACATTTTTTAATTCCCAGATTGCTTTTGCAAAATCTTTATAGAAAATTGGCTGTGGCTCTGCTATGCTCAATGCATCATGATTTCCTGGTGAAAGAATTATTTTTATGTGTTGTGGTATCTTTGACAATAGTTCTGCACATTTGTTATACTGTTCTTCAACATCTAGCATTGCAAGCTCGCTTTCTTGCCCAGGATAAACTCCACAACCATCAATTAAATCTCCCATCACAAATATATATTTCATTTTTTTAACAATATCCTTCTGTTTTTCATCACCTAATTCTAGATTGAGCCACTGTAAGAATTTGTTAAAATTTTCTTCAAGGAAAAGTTTTGAACCAACGTGCATATCTGAAAGAAACATACAATATTCTTCTTCTTCCTGTTTTTTGTACTCTTTTTGCTGTGTTTCTGGCCAGATTATATTGTTAACAAAAAGTATGTTGTCCCCATTAACTCCTGTGATGCCTATTATTTCGTCTAAAACAACATTTCTCGCTTCGTTGAAAAGTTCTGGTTTATTTTTGCTCACAAGAATGGGCATTGTATCTGTAAGGTCTTCAATGACAAAAAGTAAGTTTCCATTTTTTGTAGTTTGTTTATCAAGAATCATCCCAATTATAGAAGATTTTTCTTTTTCTCTTTTCTTTTTTATTCTACTTATAGAGGTTAAATTTTCTAGTTCTGGTCTACTTTTCATCAGTTTTTCTATTAGTTTGTATCTATTGTTGAATAATGCAACAAAATCCTGCACATCTCTTTGTTTTGGTTCTTCATGATAGGAGGTTACAACTTTTACACTATTTTGCTCGTCTTTCTCTTCTTCTTGTTCTTTTTGTGCAACTGAATTCAAAGAATCTATGAATTTATTATAAACTCTACCTTCATTGTGTTTTTCGAACATCACTTTTGATTTTTCTAATTCTTCCCAATTTACGTTTTCTTTTTTGTTTGTTTGTAAAATATTTTTAAACTCTTTGCTAAGGATGGTTATTGTATCTTCATCTGCCTTTCCTTCCATAAGAGCAAGAAGTTCATCTAAATCCATCTCTTCTTTTATCATATCTGGAGAAAGAAGTATATTTCGTTCTAATAATGCTTTTATAATCTTCTTTTTCTCTTCGTTCATTTTACCCCAAAAAATAATTTATTATTTTAGTTCTAATCCTTCTTTGAGAATTTTTACTATTTCTGGATTTGAAGAAATAAATGTAGGTATAGATATTTCTCTTGTTCTGCCATATCTTCCTTTTGAAATTACTTTGGCAGTGATAATACCCAACATATCAAGCTCTGCGATAACATCACTAAGCCTTCTTTGTGTTAAGGGTCTTAGTATTGTTTTGTTGCATAACTCTTTGTAAATCTCATAAACTTCTCCCGTGTAAAGGATTTCTTTTTTTGGATTATTTATCAAAAGAATTGAATAAAGGATTGCTTGGAATTGTTTTGGTTGTGTTGTGATTATATCTGTTACTCTATCATGTTCTATCTTGTCTTGCGCTTCATCAATATCTTCAAGAGCTATTTTTGATTCACTTTTTCTTTCAGCTAATTCTCCTGCAACTCTCAAAAGTTCAAGGGCTCTTCTTGCATCTCCATGTTCTCTTGCAGCATATGCTGCGCATTTTTCTATAACTCCTTGGCTCAAAGCTCCTGGCTTGAAGGTATGTTTTGCTCTATCTTTAAGGATTTCTTGTATCTGTACTGCATTGTATGGTGGGAAAACAATCTCTTCTTCTGAAAGTGAGCTTCTTATTCTTGGGTCTATGTTATCAACAAAAGTAAGGTCATTTGAAATACCTATAACTGAAATTTGCGCATTTTTCAAATCTTCATTTATTCTTGTGAGATTATACAGAATTTCATCACCTGCTTTTTTGATAAGTTGATCTATCTCATCTAAAATCAAAAGCACTATTTGTTTTTCTTTGTCTACTGTGCTAAAAAATATTTTGTAGATTTCGTCTGTCGGAAGTCCTGTTGGAGGAATGTCTTTGCCGAACTCTCTAGCAAGCTGAGCAATAAGCCTGTATTCTGTATCTGTTACTTTTTTCATCTTGCAGTTTAGATAAACTACTTTTATTGGTAAATTTTGTTTCTGTGCTACTTCAAATAACTCTTTAGAAGCATATTTTATTGTGACTGTTTTGCCTGAGCCTGTTTTTCCGTATATGAAGAGGTTAGATGGTTTGTCTAGCCTTAGTGCTGGAGCAAGAACTTGAGCTATTTGTTCTATCTGCTTGTCCCTGTGTAAGATGTTTTCTGGTAGATAAGAAGATTGTAAAAGTTTTTTGTTTGAGAAGATAGATTCTTTTTTGATATACTTCTCAAAAAAGTTAGTTATTGTTTTTTCCATAGGAAATTGAATTAAAAAAATAGGTATATAAAGATTGTTATGATGTAATATAGATACCCCTGTGCTTCTGTTGGAAATTTTGTGGTTGGTTTTTGTTTGTTGTGTTCTTTGTGCTGTTTTTTGTTTGTTTTTCTTTGATTTTTATATTTTTATTTTATTTTATAATTTTTATCATTTTTTAAAATTTGTTTTTGTCGTCTTTATTATTTATTTTCATTAGTGAAAAGAATTAATAACAAAAGAAAGGAAAGGAAAATGTGTATACTCTGTAGTATATTATTTAATATATATAATCAAATATATAATAAATATAAACCCCTAAAATTTTGTGTGGTTTTCTCCAAGAGAAACCAAGGTGTCAGTTGACTTCCTTTGGAAATCAAATAAAAAAGAGTTTTTGGTGGTGTGTTGTTTTATTACTCTATGATAGTTACAAAAACGAAAGGTTTAAATACAACAAATATACTCTCCTAATAAAAGGGGTTCTTAGTAGTACAAAGAGAGTGTGGGGGTAAAATGATTGTTGATAAAGTTTTTTTAAATAAATTAAAAGATTTTGGTCTTAATAGCTATGAAGTTAAAATATGGACTGCTTTGCTTTCCAGAGGAGTAAGCACAGCAGGAGAGTTAAGCGATATTGCTAATGTTCCTAGATCAAGAAGCTATGATGTTCTCGAAAGTTTGGAAAAAAAAGGTTTTATTATAACAAAAATAGGGAAACCAATCAAATATCTTGCAGTCCCTCCAACAGAAGTTGTTGATAGAGTAAAACAGAGAATAAAAAGAGATGCAGAAGACAAGGAAAAAATTATAGAGGAAGTAAGAAAAGACAGTTTGCTTGGAGAGTTAGATATACTTTTCAAGCAAGGAATAAAATCAGTAGATTTAATGGAAATAACAGGATGTTTTAGGGGGAGAGATAGTGTATACACACAATTAAACAGTATGATAAAAAATGCAAAGAAAAGTATTGTTCTAAAGACCACAAAAGATGGGCTTGCAAGAAAAGGAGATGCTTTGAAAATAACTCTTGAAAAAGCAAAAGATAGAGGGATTAATATAAAAATATTTGCTCCTTTAGATGAAAAAAACAAAGAACATTCAAAGAAACTTTCGTTCACAAAACTCAAACACAGCGACACAGATTCAAGAATGTGTATTGTTGATGGAAAAGAAACATTACTTATGCTAGCAGATGATAAAGATGTACATCCAGACTATGACACAGCAATCTGGGTTAATTCAGAATATTTATCTTCATTCTTAGAAAAGACAATTAATGAATAAATTATTCTAAAATTTTCTTTTATTAATTTTTTCTAATCAAAAGTTTTATATACAACTTCTTTTATATTATATGTAAAAAGGAGGTGGTTTAGATGGCATTAGGGTTTCAAGAAATAACTTTAGCAATAATAATAGGAACATTGGCTGCCATTGTTTATTCTCTTAGAATTTTAGTTATAATGGAGAGAAGAATGGCTAGAATGGAATTGCATGTGGAAAATCTTGCTGAGAAGATCGTACAAGAAGAGCTCAAGATTGAAAGATCAATTTCAAAGAGAAGAAGATAAACTCTTTTTTCTTTTATTAAAATGGAATTTAAACATATTTTGCAGGATATTAAAAATGTAAAAATACAAGGAGCTGAAAATGTAGCAAAATATGCTTCTCTTTCTTTAAAACTTATAAAAAGCAAAGATGAAAACTATCTAAAAGAGTTGAAAAAAGCAAAATCTTTGTTATTGGGATTAAGACCAACAGAACCTTTGATGAAGAATTGTCTTCATTATATCTTCTATCATCTTCATGGTAGGACAAATAATGAGATAAAAGAAGATTTAAATTTACGTATAGAAAGAATTATAACGCATATTGAGGAAACAAGGAAAAGCATTGCCTTGTTAGGAGCTTCTAAAATAAAAGATGGAACAGTAGTATTTACTCACTGCCATAGCTCTACTGTCATGAACATACTAAAAAAAGCAAAAGACCAAGGCAAGAAATTTAGTGTTTGCAACACAGAAACAAGACCTTTGCTGCAAGGTAGGAAAACAGCAAAAGAACTTTCTGATTATGGAATTCCTGTTGAACATTTTGTTGACTCTGCTGCGAGAATAGCTCTTAAAAAATCAGACCTTGCTCTAGTAGGATTTGATGCAATTGATTCAAGAGGAAGAATTTACAATAAAATTGGCAGCGAACTTCTAACAGAAGCCGCATTTAAACTAGGAGTTCCTGTTTATTTTTGTGGCGATTCATGGAAATATGACGAAAAGCCATATGAGAATATAGAGGAAAGAAGCCCAAAAGAAATCTGGCCAGAAGCTCCAAAAAAAGTTAAAGTAAGCAATTATGCCTTTGAGATAATAAATCCTCTTTTGATAACAGGGGTTATAACAGAGTTGGGAATTTTCAAACCGAGCGTTTACCTAGAAGAATTAAAAAGAATACATTCTTTTATTTGATTTTAAGGTCTTTTTCAAGAGAGGAAATCTCTTTTTCAATATCTCCTATGGTTTTTGTATTATCCTCAAATTCTAGCAAAGAGCCGCATTCAGGGCATTTGAACATAAAATTACTTGCTTGGTCAAAATCAATACGCATGCATTTATTTATGCATATGAAGAACTTATTTATCTTTTCCCTCTGCACCCTATCCTTTAACATATCCAACTTTTTCTTCTTCAAGCTTACAACAAGGTCTTTAATTTTCCTGCTATTGAAGCTCCAGTAATAGATATACCAACCCTTCTTTTTGTCCTTTTTTCTGATAAAAGAGACTAAGTTCGCTTCATAAAGCCTGTAGAGCATGTTTCTAGTCTCGTTTACCTCTTTCTTTATTCTACTAGCTATTACAAACTCAGAAATGTTCTTTTTGTTCTTCAAGAACTTGATTAGTGGCAAAACTTCTTCACCAGCTACTTCAGCGATAACTGATTCTACCTGGTTTTTAGCCTGTTTTTTCTTCATAAAACTTCCAAGACCCCTTTTGGCGCCATCTCTTAACCCGTGTTTTCCCTTTATAAATCTTTTGTTTTATTACCCAAAAATTACAAAAACCATTAGATTTATAAATAAAACAAGAATACTTATTAATAGACGGCCAAAGCTGCCTGGTTCCACTGGTTCCCATCTCGAACACCAAAGTTAAACAGGCATACGTTTTGTTGTGTACTGTACTCATGTACGGGAAATTCAGAAAGCCGTCACCTTTTATTTTCTTTGTTTTTTATTTAAATTTTTAAAAAAAGATTCAATTTTAGAAATATCCTCAGGACAACCAAGATCAAGCCAGTCCTTTATTTCTGCAACCTTGACTTTATTTTCTTTTGCAAGAAGTTTTATGGCGTCTGTAAGCTCGTATTCCCCTCTTTCAGAAAGCTTTATCTTTTCAATAGCTTTGAAAATTTCTGGAGTGAACTTGTAAAGGCCTGTATTTACAACATTATTCACAAAACATGTTGGCTTTTCAACAATTTCTTTTAAGAATATGTTTTTCTCTACAACAACACCATAACGTTCAGGACATTTACTCTTTATAGCGGCAATATAATTTATATTATCTTCTTTACATACTTTTCTTAAATCTTTTTCAGAATAATAATTATCACCCATAACAACAAGGAAATTATTATTTCCAACAAAATCCCTTGCGTGTTTTATTGCGTCTCCTGTTCCTTTTTGTTCTTTTTGCTCAATAAAAGTGGCTTTGATATAATTCTTTTCACAGAATTTTATTATTTCACCCCCTTTATAACCAACAATAATCCCTAAATCTAAATCCAAACTTTTGATATTCTCAAGAAGATAATAAAGAAAAGGCCGATTATTTATTCTTATAAGAGGTTTTGGAATAACATTAGTAAGTTTTCCCATTCTCTTACCCATTCCTGCTGCAAGAATAACGATCTTCATAACAACACAATAGAACAAAACTCTTTTTATATCTTATGGTTTTGAAATTTTTGTTTAACAAGGTTTTTATATTACTAACAAATATTATCTATAAGATGAATTGCGAACTTTGTGGTAAAGAAACAGAAGAACTTTTTCTAGCTTCTGTAGAAGGCACAGAAATAAGTGTATGCACCAACTGCACTGGTTTTGGCAAAGTCATCAAAAAAATAAGAATAGGAATACCTATTCATAAGAAAATCATAAAACCAATAATTTTAGCACAAGTAGAACCCTCCCTTGTTTTAGCTACTGGTTTTAGTATGTTAACCAAAAGTAAAAGAGAACAGTTAGGACTAAGCCAGAAAGATTTTGCATTGAAGATAAACGAAAAAATGTCCTTGGTTCATAACATAGAGTCAGGACATTTTGAGCCAGGTATAGAATTAGCAAGAAAAATAGAGCATTTTCTTAAGATAAAAATAATCGAAGAATACAAAGAGGAAAAAGAGGAAAAGAAAGAGAATAGGAGTAACGAATTTACTATAGGAGATATGATAAAAATTAAGAAACTATAATGGAAGGAGACTTAATTATGAAGATTGGAAGCCTTGTTTTTGCAGTATTATTTCTTTTCCTAATGTTTATTTTTGTAATAGTGATTATATCTATGTTCAAAAAAGAAAAATATAAAAATTACCAACCCAAGGTAAGTATTATTGTCCCTTGTTACAACGAGGAGAAAAATATAAAAGAGTGTCTTGATGCAGTTTATAAGTTGGAGTATCCCCCAGAGAAGATAGAGGTAATAGTTGTTGATGATGGGAGCAAAGATAACACCTTGCAATTAATTGTCGATTACAAGAAAGGCCATAAAAACTTGATTATCTTAAAAGCTAAACATCAAGGAAAATCTGCAAGCCTTAATCTAGGAGTAAAAAAAGCAAAGTATGATATTATACTTACTATTGATGCCGACACAATTATTAATAAAAATTCACTGAAACTGCTTGTGAGACCATTCTCTGATAAAGAAGTTGGAGCAACAAATGGTTCATGCATTGCAAAAAATACTAAATCTATCTTGGGCTCTTTCCAAGGGATTGAATATCACTACAACAATTTGATGAGAAGAGCCTTCTCAGAAGTTTTCAAGAATGTAATATGGTTTTTTGGTGCGTTTGCGTGTTATAGAAAAGATGTTCTCAAAAAAATTGGATATTTTAAAAAAGATACATTAACAGAAGATATGGACACTGCAATGGAAATATATTCTAAGGGTTACAGAACAGTTACGATTTATAATGCATTATGTCTTACAATTGTTCCTTCAGGAATAAAAGATTTGTTCAAACAGCGCGCAAGATGGTGGGTAGGAGCTTGGCAGACACTGAGAAAAAACCAAAAAGTGTTTTCTTTTAAATCAAATCCCTCAATCATTTTTCTTTTTATAAATCAATACTGGTGGTCTTTTTTTTCAGTAGTTTCTCTTCCGCTTATTGTCTATCAGATACACTATTGGCTGCCGGTTAGTTCAAGCAGTATCTTAGATTTTTTTATGTATTTTTTTAGATGGTTTTCTCTGCTTGGTCCCTTCTATGTTGTCTACAAAATCCCTGTTTGGGGGATCTCAACTTATAACATCTTCGGGGTTTTATCCGGAATTATGAGCATTTTCCTTATAATAAGAGCAATAAACATGTTTGGAGATAAAATGAACATAAAAAATATTTTTGCAATTTTCTTTTACTTTCCATATACGATAATTTTAAATACTATTATTCTTACCAGCCTTATAAGGCTAATATTTTTAAAGAGGAAGTATTTTATATACAAATAATTAGCAAGAGGAAGGAAATTTTATGACGTTTGTAGGAGTTATAACTTACATAAAAGAAATCAACCAAGCATTTTGGAGATGGAACCTTGAGCATGGAAGAGGAGTCTTAGACCCAGCTCATGCTTTTTTTAACACAATTTTCCATGTTTTGGTTTATACAGCATTAGCACTCACTATCTTTTATTTTATTCTTTCAATTATAATCCTCTTAAACAAGAAAACAAAAGAAAAAGATTTTGATATCAAAAATGCTCCTTTTGTAACAATACAAATACCTACTAGGAATGAAATAATTGCCCTAAGATGTGCTGAAATGTGCCTTGATTTTGATTATCCTAAAAATAAATATAATATTTTAATTGGTGATGATAGTAATGATAAAACAGTTTCAAAAAAACTTGAAGAATTTGCCGCTTTACACGAAAAAGTGACTATTATACATAGAAAAGAAAATACGGGCTTTAAGCCAGGAAATCTCAATAACATGCTTAAGCATTCATCAGGAGAAATAATACTAATTTTTGATTCTGATTTTACTCCTGAAAAAGATTTTTTGAAGAGAATTGTAGCTCCTTTAGTGAATGATAAAACAGTTTCTGCTGTGCAGGCAAAATGGAACTATAACAACTTTAGCCAGAATTTTGTTACAATTCTCGCTTCAACAATAGGATATATATGCCATAATCTAGCCCTTACATTTATGAGAAAGTTTGAATCTGGATTTTTATGCGGTTCTGCAGAGGCTGTAAGAAAAAAAGATTTACTCAACATGGGGAAATGGAAATCAGGGAGTATGACAGAAGATATAGAATTCTCATTAAGGCTTTATAAGGAGAATAAGAAGATTGTTTATATCCCTACTCTTGAATGTTATGGAGATGTTCCTTTTAAACCAAAAGATCTTTACAAACAACAGATGAGATGGGCGTATGGAGTTATAAGTGCATATAAAGAGCATTTTAAAGGCATATTTTTTAATAAAATTCTAACAAAAAGAAAGAAAGTACTTGGTTCTTTTGCAGCGTTTGGATACCTGCTTCCAGTATTAATAATACTTCTTTTTCTCTTTGGCTTGCTTAGTTTTATTACTGATACTCCTGCACCACTTAATCTTGCAAAATTCTTTTCTGAAACAGGAAAAAATATATTGTTAACTTCTGGCCTTATTTTTGCCAGTATTATATCTTTGTATAAGGCAAGAAAAATAAAATATTCATTTAAGATGATAGCTTCCTCTTTTACAGTAGGACTAATGACTACATTTTATGTTAATAAAGGAATAATAAAAGCAATTCTTAAAAAACCAATGGAATGGTATTTACTAAGCAAAAATATAAATTATTCTGTTAAACATTAGTACACTTTCATTCTAAATATTATTAGATTATAATATTAAAAGTATATCCTTAATCAGTGTAGTAAAGTTTATACTCCCAAATCTCTATTCCTTGATTTTTATAAATATTTTTGAACAATCTATCATTTGTAAGCATAATAAGAAGTCCATCATCTTCTAATTTCCATTCCCTGTTCTTTATATCGCTGTCAAGTATGACATACGCTATTTGGTTTTTGTGCATAAGTATCTTCAATTCTTCCACATCCCTTGTGTGAAATAATATATTAACATCATTTTTTATCTCAATGTTTTTCCTTTGGTTTTTGAAGGATTCATCAAAAATAAAAGGCATATCTGCCACATTTTCAACAAGATAAGTATATTTCTGGTCTGAAAGAACAATCCCTTTTTCATAGGGTTTCAAGAATAAAAGTGCATTGATTGTGTTGTCATTTGGTTCAGAATTTACAACCCGTACTCCAAAAGAAACAAAGGAAAAAATAATCCCATAAAAAAGTGCAAGAATTGTAAGAGTTTTAATCAGTTTCAGCTGCCATTTCATTTTTATTATCTTCCTTAAACCTATTGCCGCAAATATAGAAACTAAAAAACTTAGATAAACAAAGGAATAAAGAAAATAAAGTGAAGTTACCAGAAGTAGAACTATCATGAGGTAACTATAATAAAGTTTTTCTTTGGATTTTATTGTAACAACAAAACCTATCAAAGCCAGCATAATAACAAAAACACCAAAACCAGCCATACCTCCTAAGTCAGATATTACTGACTGGAAAAAAGTATTCCTTATCTCGAGGTTTGGCAATAAAAGATTAGGTTTGAAGTAAAGAGGAGCAAAATAAAAGAAGGAAACAATAAGCATCCAGATCACTTTTTTCTTCACATCTTCTTTTTTTATTTTAAGGTTTGTTTTTGCCAAAAGAAGAGTTATAACAGCGATTATAGAAGCAAGAATATTAAAAATAGGTAATAGGATAAATAATAAAAACGAAAAAAACCTTGCGATTTTGGGATCCTTCAACATCAGCAAAAATGAAAGGAAGAATACAAGAAGAGTTAATGATATAGAAGGATAAAAGGTATAAGAATATACAAAAGCAGGAGAAGTTAAGAAAATAAAAAGAATAAGAGATTTACTAAATCTTTCAATCTTTAAATTAGTGAGTATAAGATAGAAGATAATTAAGTAAATGAATGTAAATAAAGCTGGCAATATAATTGAAATGAGATTAATCGGTAAAATAAATGAAAACACAAGCTGAACATAATGATAGGGATCAAAAACACATGGAAAAGAGTTATTTTTAATATCCTCAACACATTTTGAGTCATAATAAGGTATATTCCCAATAAGCTGATGGTTTCCAAGTAAGGTTCTCAACAAAAAAGGAGAGGATATGATAACTATAGAAATTATCAAGAAACAAACTAAAATATTTCTTTCTGTGAGATAGCCAAAAATTCCTTTCCTCTTTTTGTGGTTTTTATTAATATTCATTTTAATACACATACAGGCTTATAAATTTTTATTCCCTCTGAATATACAAGTTCAAAACATTTATCATTTATAAATTTAAGCTGTTCAATACTATATTTTTTCTTTGCAATGTCTGAAAATAATATATAATCTACTTTATATTTATCCAAGACACCTAGGGCAGCGGTTTCGTAAACTGTATTATAAAGAAGATCTATATCATCAACTCTCTGGCTGGCATCTTTAATCATGATAAAATTTTTGTCAGCAATATTAGCTCTCTTTGCAACAGCAGTGATAAGATATCCTTCCTCAAGAGTTCCTAGAACAACACTATCTAACTCTGTGTTTGCCTTTATCCATCCCAAAGCATTTAATTCTTCTTCTGAAACACTGTCTTTCAAAGATTGTTTTGTATATGCTATTGATGTTGTAAAAGAAGTTGAAATTATGATTATAACTAAAAGAATACCGATTGCGTTTTTTAGTCTGGATATCTTTACATTACCCATAAATCTGAAAAAGAAAACATAAGCCTTTGAAAGGAAGATTGAAAAAACAATACCTAAGAGTATAAGTCCAATATCAAGTTCAATCAACCTAAGCCAGAGAAGAACAAAAATAAGCAGAGAAAAAGAAACAAACAAAGAAGTTTTTTTGCTTTTTTCTGCAACAGTGCATCTGTAAAGAGTATATGCTCCTAGCAGTACAGGTATAATTCCGATATAATGCACTGCTTCAAATAGGTTTAGTTCATTGAAATAATTTGATAGAACACTTTTAGGGATATTCCTCCAGATTAAACTGAATCCATGTTCGAGAATCGGTTTTTTGAATGTCAGGAACAAGGTCCACATTACAATAAATGTTGAAAAAAGGATTAATTCTACCTCCTTTCTTGTTGTCTTTATTTTCTCAACCTTAAGAAGCAACAGATACAACAAGAGCGAGATTATAATCAATATTACAGATACATGAAGAACTCTTAGCAAAAGCAGAGAAAAAATAAAGTAAAAAAAATAATCTTTTTTCTCATTTATTTTTATGAAACAATAGAAAATAAAGAACATTAGTGGGATTGCAAGAGCATATAGTGAGATGTTATTTGTAGTTTTTGCAAAGAATATAGGTACAAATCCAGCATTAATAGCAGAAACAAAAGAGGCAAATTTATTTTTTGTTAAGTCTTTGGATATAAGGTAAACTACAAAGATGATTAAGCAAGCAAAAATATTTGGTAGAATTTTGCCAACAAGTTCTGTTGGAAACAAAACAGAAAAAAATGTCATTATATAAGAAAACGCAGGAAGATTGACGATAGTTCTTCCCCCATAGCTGAGCTCATCATTTGTTAATGGAGTTAAATTTTTTTTCTCAAAGTCTATATGTCTGATTATATTGTAAGCATCTGGATCAAATGTGGATGTTTGAAAAACAAGGAACAATCTTAAGGAAAGAACCAATCCAAAGACTATACTTAATCCTATTATTTCCTTTTTATCCATAACTTTTGTTATATTTTTTAGTATATAAATCTTTAGTAAATAACCAATTACAGCTTCTCTAACACCATAAACTTAATAAATTTATAAGAGAATATAGAACTATGGAAGAAAGAGTTAGAACAGGAAGCAAAATATTAGATCTTGCACTAAGAGGAGGCTATGAAAGGGGTACTATAACCACAATTTTTGGTCCTGCTGGTTCTGGTAAAACAATCCTCATGATTCTTGCTCTGATAAATATGGCAAGGAGCAAGAAGAAAATAATTTATATTGATACTGAAAGCAGTTTTTCTGTAGAAAGAATAATGCAGATTGCAAAAGATTACAAAAGAATAATGGATTATGTGCTTTTTCTTACTCCCTCTGATTTTGAAGAACAGAAAAAAGCATTCGAAGAGCTTAAAAAAATTATAAAATATGATGTTGGACTTGTTATTGTGGATACTATTTCAATGCAGTATCGTCTTGAGATGGGCAAAAAAGAGGACATTTCAGAAACAAACAGACATTTGATACAACAGATAACTTTGCTTGCAGATATTGCAAGAGTAAAAAATATACCTGTGCTTGTAACAAGCCAGGTTTATTCGACATTTGATTCAAGAGACAGTATCAATATGGTTGGAGGAGATATTTTGAGGTATAGGAGCAAGACATTGATAGAACTTCAGACAACAATTTATGGAAACAGAAAAGCCATCATAAGAAAACATCGCTCAATACCAGAGAACAGAGAAGTTCCCTTTAAAATAGTAGAGGGCGGAATAATAGGAATAAAAGAAGAAAAAGGGTTTGATTTTTTCTGATTTATTCTTCTGTAAAATCTTCCAGTTTCAGCTTATCGTATTCTTTACCTTTTATTTTAAGGAATTCTCTTGCCAAGATATAGAACAACAAACCAAGACTTTTCTTTCCTTTATTATTGCATGGAACAACCAAATCAATATCATTTGACTGGTTGTTTGTATCGCACAACGCAATCACAGGAATACCTATTTTTATAGCATCCTCTGTCGCATTCCTGTCCGGCCATGGATCTGTGACCATTATTAATTTTGCTTCTGTGTAAATTTCAAGTTTTGGATTTGTCAGTATTCCAGGAGGATATTTTCCAGCAAAAATTCTTACACCAGTGGCTTTGCCGAACACCTTTATTGCTTTCCAGGCAGTTTCCCTTCTTCCAACAATTATTATATCATTCGGTTCATACTGTGCCATAAATCTTGCGCAGATTCCTATTCTTTTGTCAATCTCCTGCAGATTCAATACAGAAAGTCCGTCTGGCCTTGATTTATAGATAAATTTAGACATGTATTTTGTCCTAAATTTTGTTCCTATGTGTATACCTGACTTCAAATATTCATCTTGTGCAACTAAAAGTTCATGTTCTGCCATATTATCCTCCATCACTCAAATTGTCCACTCAATTTATCACCGAGAGTGGCTATGCATAAAGCACATAGTCATGCTTTAGCACGGTAATATACAATAGAGATGGATGTTCATTTAAAAACCTTGCGGTTTATTCCTTTTTCTCAATAACTTCTCCAAAAGCATATTTCATAAGAACTCTATTAATTTTAACTTTAACCTCTTCGCCTTCTTTTGTGTTAGGAACAAAAATTATAAAGTTATCTTTTTTTGCAATTCCGTCACCCTTTGCACCAACACTTTCTATTTTTACTTCAATCTCTTCTCCTTCTTTTACAGGAGGAACCTTAAAACCAAACCTGCCTTCCATTAGCTCACCTTAATATTATCTTTGTTTTATAAGTTTATAAAATTATCTATACTGCAAAAACCATAAGATTTATAAACAACATATGAATTTATGTTCATATGATAAATAATTCATACTACAACTTTTTTGCAAGCTTTGCAAACAAATCAAAACTAGATATAATAATGGCTTTAAGGGAAAGGCCGCTAAGCGTAAGCGAGATTGTTAAAAAAGTTGATATGGAACAGAGCGCTGTTTCTCATAATCTTCTTAAGATGACAAAATGCCATATGCTAGATGTTAAAAGAAAAGGCAAGGAAAGAATATATTCCTTAAATAAGGAAACAATAACACCTATATTTGATATTGCTGAAAAACATGTCAAAGCAAACTGCACAGGGCAATGTTATTGCGAGTATAAGTGCAGCAAACCAAGGAGGTCATTATGTCTAAAAAAATAAAAACCAAAGAAAAGATGATCACAAAAGACACAACTCTAAAAAAAGTTCTTGAAATAAAAGGAGCTGAAGAGATTTTATCAAAGCACAACATGCCCTGCATGAGATGTCCAATGGCATCTATGGAGATGGAATTTCTTAAGGTAGGGGATATTGCTATGCATTATAGCTTGAACCTAAAGAAATTGCTTAAAGAACTTAATTTATTAATAAAAAAGTGAGTTTATATGAAAAAAATATATCTTGATAATGCTGCAACAACAAAAGTGGATAAGAAAGTAATAGGAGCAATGCTGCCATTTTTTGACAAGAAATATGGTAATGCATCAAGTTTACACTCTTTTGGTAGAGAATCAAGAGGTGCTTTGGAAAAAGCAAGAGAAATAATAAAGAAAAAACTTAGTGCTTATGGTTACCAGATTATATTTACTTCAGGGGGTACAGAAGCAAACAATTTTGCAATAAAAGGGATTGCTTTTGCTAACAAACACAAAGGCAATCATATTATAACCACACAGATAGAACATGAATGCATTTTAAATTCTTGCAGATGGCTTGAAACACAAGGATTTAGTGTTACATATTTGCCTGTGGACAGAGAAGGATTTGTTAAAAAAGAAGAGTTAGCAAAAGCAATAAGAAAAGATACAATTCTTGTTTCAATAATCCATGGAAACAATGAAATAGGAACAATACAGAATCTGAGAGATCTTGGCAGGATATGTAAGGAAAAAAAAGTTTATTTTCATACAGATGCATGTCAGTCATTTACAAAAGTTCCAATTGATTTGCTTAAGGATAATGTTGATTTGATAACAATAAATAGTCACAAGATAAATGGACCAAAAGGAGTTGGAGCTTTGGTTATTAGAGATGGAATTGAGATAGAGCCATTGCTACATGGAGGCGGACAGGAAAAAGGTTTAAGAAGCAGCACTGAAAATATACCGGGGAGTGTTGGATTTGGGAAAGCAGTTGAGATTTCAAGCTATAAAGATAGTATTAAAATAGAAAAAATTAGGAATTATTTAATAAGAAAAGTTATTGAGATAAAAAACGTTAAATTAAATGGTCCTATGAAGAATAGGTTATGTAACAACGTAAATGTGTCTTTTAAAAACATAGAAGGAGAAAGCGTTGTGCTTTATCTTGATAAAAAAGGAATTGCTGTTTCAACAGGCTCTGCATGTTCCTCTAAATCTCTTGAGCCTAGTCATGTTTTGATTGCAATTGGATTAAAACCAGAAGAAGCACATGGAGGCATAAGAATCAGTATTTCAAAAGAAACTACAAAAAAAGAGATTGATTATACTATTAAAATTTTAAAAAAAGCTGTTGGGTTTTTAAGGGGTTTGAGTCCCTTTGTATGAGGTGGAAAATGTATAGCAAAAAAGTTATGAATTTGTTTTTGCATCCTAAAAATATGGGGGATATGAAAGATGCAGATGGTGTTGGCAAAGTAGGTAATCCTATTTGTGGTGATGTTATGTGGATTTTTATTAAAGTTAAGAATATCAAAAATAAGCTGATTATAAAAGATATAAAGTTTAAAACACTTGGATGTGCTGCTGCAATTGCAACAAGCAGCAAAGTTACTGAATTAGCTAAAGGCAAAACTATCTCAGAAGCTCTGAAGATATCAAAAAAAGATGTTGCAGATGCTCTAGGAGGGCTTCCTGCTGTTAAATTTCATTGTTCTTTGCTTGCCACAGATGGGCTCAGTGAAGCAATATATAATTATTTCAAGAAAAATAAGATTGCGATTACAGAAACACTTGAAAAAACGCATCAGAGAATCCTAAAAGAGTTTAGTGAGATTGAAAAAAGAAAGCATTAATTTTTATTTTTTAGTTACATTTATAAATTCTAATTCTTTGTTGGGATTATGAAGAAAAGCTTGTATAAAAGAGAAATCCTTGCAAAGCATGTAGAAAAACATAGTTCTACAGGAGCATTTTTTCGTGATTTTATTCTTGGAGGCCAAGATGGGCTTGTAAATGTTCTTGGTATTATTCTTGGTGTTGCTGTTGCGACAAATGACCCAAAAATAGTGATTATTGCTGGCTTAGCAGCTACATTTGCAGAATCTGTTTCAATGGGAGCTGTTGCTTATACTTCTACAAAGGCTTTGTCAGATTATTACAGAAGCGAGGAAGAGAGAGAAAAGTATGAAATTGAACATATGCCTAAGAAAGAGAAAAAAGAGGTTTATGATATTTATTACTCCAAGGGATTTAGAGGAGCATTGCTTAACAAAATTGTTAGTAACATAACCTCTGATAAAAAAAGATGGCTTGACATCATGATGAAAGAAGAGCTTGGATTAAGTAAAGAAATAACAACCCCTGTTAAGAGCGCTGTAATTGTTTTCTTTGCAGCACTCATAGGATCTTTTATTCCTCTTACTTCATTTTTCTTTCTTCCAATGAAAACAGCTATAACAGTATCTTTGATAATCTCTTCTATTGCACTTTTCATTACAGGAGCAGTTGAAGGCAAAATAAATCTGAGTAATTGGTTCAAGAAAGGTTTACAACTGATGATAATTGGAATGTTAGCTGCTTTTGTTGGGTTTATTGTAGGCAAATTATCTGGACATCCTTAGAATGTAAAAAATAAAAGTTTAATATTCTTCACATTTAACCTGATAGAATGATGTTGGGTGATCACAGCTTGGGCATTTTTCTGGTGGAGTTTTTCCAAAATGTACATAACCGCACTCTCTGCATACCCATTCAATTTCCTGACTTTTCTTGAATATTGTTTTGCCTTCTAACTGCTCAAGAATCTTCTGGTAGCGCTCTTCATGATGCTTTTCAGCAACAGAGATTGCTCTCCAGCGTTTTGCAATATCTTTTAATCCCTCTTTATCTGCAATTTTCGCAAACATAGGATAGAGCTCAGTATACTCATGATGTTCTCCTATGATTGAAGCTTTAAGATTTTTTATTGTAGTGCCATAAACATTAGGAACAGATGTGGGAATTTCAATTTCCTCATCTTTTATTTTAAATTTTTTCTTCAGTTCTTGTATATGCTCGAAGAATCTTTTTGCGTGTGCCCTTTCATTATCAGCTGTAATTGTAAATATCTCTGCAATTTGCTCATAGTCCTCTTTTTGCGCAACTCTTGAATAAAAAGTATACCTATTCCTAGCTTGGCATTCTCCTACAAAAGATTTAGTTAAATTTACTATTGTTTCTTTCATTAAATTCTCCTAATAAAAAGAATTATTTTTTCTTTTTAGTTTTTGAACATCCACAACTTCCACACATATTGCACCTCCATCGATATATAATAACTATAATTAATGAATATATAAAACTTATTATAATTTACCATATAACCAAAAACCTTATTAAAACAGAATATATCCTATTTTTATGGTGAAAAGAAAACTCTTTAGCAGGACAAAAGATAGATGGATTTCTATGAATAAAACAAAGAAAACTATTGTAATATTCTGCCTGTTGCTGGTTTTGATGATGATTTTTGTCTTTGGTTCCAGAATTTCACTATTCATAAACATAGTTATGGGCAAGGACATTGTTTTGAAGCTGCAGGCTGACAGAGAAGATTTAAGGATAATTAATGGGCAGGAAAGCAATATAACTTTTACAGCAGGTGTAACAACAAATCCTTTTTGCAGCGCTAGTTGTCATTATAGCTTTAATGATTTGAGCAATAATATAACAGTCGACAGTAGTAATTTTGTTTTGAAAGCAGGACTTCCATTCCAAAAAGTATATCCTATAGAAACTACTGCAAAAGGAACAGGGCAATACCTGTATTCTTTTGGAATGGAATGCAGAAGTATAGGCTCTTTATTATGTCCTGTAAATGAAAAGGTTACAAAAAGAAACATTCTTGTAACTGTCGAGCATGATTTAAATGAGGAAGAGAAAGTTTTGAAAGATTACATAATAACAGAAATCGAAAATATTTCTGCAAGAATAGAAGCAATGTACAACAAAGAGATTTTTATTGGTTATGAAATCAAAATTTTGGAAAATAATCTTGCTTCAAAGGAGATTATTAAGTATGAGGTTGCAAAAGATATGCTTACTTCTTTGTCAGAAAGTGTAGAAGAACTTAAGAAAACATGGCTAGAACAAGATTATTATCTTTTAAAAGGACAAACAGAAAATTTAACTGCTTCTACTTCTGAAGTAGAGATATCTTTTTCAAAAGCAGATGAGGTTTTATCCTCAAAAATAAAAATATACAATAAAATTGCTGATGATATTACTTCTTCAGGAAATTATCTTGAGGAACTAAAGACAAAACCTATCTTAAGTATAAATGAATACGAAACTATTTTGAATATTGTAGAAGATTTTAATGATATATCTGCAGAATTCTTTCAGACAAGAAATATCTATACAACAGCGCAGGAAGCGGATAATGTTGCTAATAGAACAGTAGAACTTTATATTTCTATTAATAATGAGATTATTAAAGAAACTTTGAAACATGAAATAGAAACAGACATTAATTATGATGCACTTTGCTTTGTAACCGGAAATTGCATACAGCACCCATCAATTCTTGAACGAGCAAACCAGAGCAATTATAATTTAACTTCTGCGTGCTCATATTTTGGAGGATTGCATGATTATTATGCAGCGATAAATCTTTCAATAAATTACACTTTGCTGCAAAGTCCAAGTGCAGAAGTAATAAATATAAAACAAAACATAACAAATAAATATCTTTCACAGGTTCCTGAAAATTCAACAAATGTGAAAATTATAAAAGAAATGTTTCCAATAGGAAATATATCTGAAGTAGGAAATTACACTACACAGGAACTTCTTGCAGAACTCATAAAACAGCAGCCAGAAGCATGCAGCAATTTTTATTATTTGAATGAAACAATAAATAAAATAGAAAAAATAAAAACAACTGAAACTAAGCAAATAAATTTTAGTATACTATTACCAGAACAAACAGATATTTGTTGTGTTTACAATAAATGCAACCCTTGTTGCAAAGGAGAAAATTGTTATAATGATAATTCAACATATTCTATAATCTTTATTCATGGACATGATTTGAACAGCAACATACCTGCTGATTATAGCCTTGATGTATTCAACAAAATAATTGGAAAACTTGAGCAGGAAAATTATATTGATGCAGGAGCAATTTCATTTTACACTACATCTGACAGCACACAAAAAGGTGTCTGGGGCGTTTCAGGATACCCTCTTTTGATTAAAGGAAGTTATTATTTTGATACTCTAAAACAACCTGAAAATTATATAACTTTTCAGGCAAAAAGTGAGAGCATAGATACTTATGCAATAAGACTGAAGGATATGGTTGATACTATCAAATACAGAACAAATAAACCTAAGGTTACAATTGTTACTTATAGCATGGGTGGTTTAGTTGCAAGAAGATATATCCAAATATTCGGTGCAGAAAGCGTTTACAAATTGATTTTAATAGGATCTCCAAACAAAGGCATTGCAGGCAAGGTTGCAGATTACTGTACTTTGTTTGGAGGAGGAGAGCTTGAATGCAGAGATATGATTACAGGAAGTTCATTCCTTGAAAAATTAAATCTTGACCCCTTGCCAAAGATATCAATCTACAATATTTTTGGGCAAGGATGCAATATGCAGGGCGGAATTGGAGATGGAATTGTACTTGAGCAAAATGCAGTGCTTGATAATGCAAAGAATTACCTTATCAATGGAACATGCCAAGCATTTGGCACATTGCATAACAGTCTTATTGATACAGATATTCACCCAGAAGTTTATGATATTGTTAGCAAAGCGCTGAAAGAATAATCATTCTTTTAGAATTTTCATCAATTCACATGTTTTGCAGATCTCATTTCTGCTCGGTTCTCTGCAAATTTTGCAGTATTTCAGCTCCTTTTTGTTTTTATACTTGTTTTTTAGCTGAGGTAGTATATTAAGAAATTTTTTCACAATGTTTTCTTTTGTATTTTTCCTGTTTTTTTCCAGTTCTGTAAGATTTTTTCTTATTTTTCTTCTGAAAACTTCTGTTGAGCAAGGGCATGGTTCATAGAGAACAGGAAATTTCATTAATCTCGAATATTTTTTAACATCTTCATTTCTGCAGAAGTACAAAGGTTTTATTCTTGCGACAAATTTTTGGTCATTTATTGAGCCTGTTTTAGGTCCTAGATTTATTGATAGTTCAGGATTGCCTTTAAATAAGTTTAATAATATGTTTTCTGCCTCATCATCAAGATTATGTCCTGTTACTATCTTGTTTGCTTTTAATTCCCGTGATTTTTTATTTATGAGCCATCGTTTTATAACTCCACAGATTGTGCAGTTGCTCATTTTCTTTTTTGACTGTATAATATTTCTTATATAGCAGATAGAACCTCCAAATTCTTTTCTTATGTTGATTATATTCAACTTTATTTTTTTATCTTTACAGAATATTTTTATGTTTTCAAGGTTCTTTTTTGAATAATTTCCTATCAATAAATCAATTGTAAGAGCTTCAACATTATATCCTAACTTTTTTAACAGATATAAAACAGTTGTTGAATCTTTTCCTCCTGAACAGGCAACTATAAGTTTATCCTTTTTTTTTATGAGATTGTATTTTCTTATTGTCTCTCTTACATTTTTCTCAAATTTTTCTTTAAAATCCATCTTAATCATTCTCTTTAAGGAAAAGAAGCATAATTATTGAGATTACAGTAAGCCCAAGAGAGAGATAGAAAGGTGTTATAAATCCTACTCTATCCCATAATAATCCTGCTCCAAGCGATGCTGGAAGTGCGCATAACCCAATTATCATTTCAAAACCTCCTAGAGTACTTGCACGAAATTCTTTTGGAGCAAGCTCTGCAACAAGAGTTTTTTGCACAGGGTCTAATGCTCCTTTGTGTAAGCCATAAAGTATAAATGTGATTATGATAAGAAAATAATAATATTGCATAAACTGACTGTTTGTGAGAATAAAAATAATACATAATAACATCCAGAATGAAAGCGAAATAAACAAAACCCGCTTTCTTCCTATCTTGTCAGCTAGTTTTCCAAAAGGAATTGAAAAAACAGATGCAGAAGCTACGAAGATTAAGTAAAGGACTGGAATAAAAACAATAGGAAATCCGAATTTTTTTGCATAAACAAGCAAAAAAGAATAACTGAAAGAACCTAGTGCAAATATTGCACTTAAAATCATGAATAATTTTAGATTTTTGCTTATATTTTTAAATGAAATACCTTTATGAACTTTTATTTTTTTCCTTTTCTCCTTTACAACTCCAAGAATAAACATTGTTCCTATCAGAGGAGGAATTGCTGCAAGAAGAAAGAGATTTCTATATCCCAATGCTGCTAAGAAAAAAATTGATATTAAAATCCCGAAAACTCCTCCGAGTTTGTCCATTGCTCTAAGTATTCCGAAATTTTTGCTGCGATTTTTTCTTGTTGAAACATCTGCTATTATAGCATCTCTTGGAGAATCTCTTATCTTTCCTGCTCTGTCAAAAATTCTTAAAGGTATTAAGTTCTGCCATACTACTGCAAATGCATAACCAATCTTTGATAATCCGCTAAAAAGATATCCAAGAACCACGAAAATTTTTCTTTTTCTTATTCTATCTGATAACCATCCTGAAAAAGCCTGTGATATAGAGACAATTGCATCACTCAAGCCGTCTATAAGTCCAAGAACAGCCATATTTGCTCCAAGAACAGTTGTAACAAAGATAGGCCATATAGGATAAATCATTTCTGCGCCAAGGTCATTCAAGAAAGATGCAAGTGCAAATGTAGCTACGGTTTTTTTAGTGTTTTTTGTCATTAATGCATATAGAAATATAGAGTTTAAAATAGTTTTGCTTTATTTATCTGCTTCTCTTTATTCCTATCTTTGGGCAGATATTTTTAAAAATGCATTTGCTGCACAATGGAGAGATACTCAAACAAATATCTTTGCCAAAAAGAATAAAAAGAGTATTAATTTCTTTCCAGTATCTTTTAGGCATGACTTTCATAAGCTCTAATTCTGTTTTTTCAGGAGTTTTTGCACTTACAATCCCAAGCCTGTTTGAAACAATATGAACATGGCTGTCAACAGGAATAACAATCTGTCCATATGAAAAGCATAAAACAATGTTCGCTGTTTTTGGTCCAATACCTTTTATGCTTAGCAATTCTTCTTTTTTGTCAGGAACTCCGCCTTTATATTTTTCAAGAATTACTTTTGAAACATGCTTTATTGTCTTTGCCTTGTTTCTGTAATAACCAGAGCTGTAAATAAGTTTTTCCAGTTGTTTTTGTGGCAATTTAATTATTTTTTCAGGAGTATCTGCAACTGCAAAAAGTGCTTTTGAAGTTTTTGCAGTATTCACATCTTGAGACCTAAGAGAAAGAAGGCAAGAAATTAAGGTTTTGAAAGGATTTTCTGATTCAGAAGTCCTTCTTACGGTTGGTTTTTTATGAAACTTGTATCTCTTTTCAAGAGCTTGCATTATTTTAGCTATGTTTTTCTGCGATTGCATTTTAGAAATTAATTTTTCCAGAGTCCATGGACATTACAAAATGCTCTTGCTGTAACTCTCTTTGGTTTTATGTTAAACTCTGCATCTGGTTTTTGTCCTGGTTTTAGTATTTTTTTGTCAACTTTTTCTTCAGTTATTATTTCTATAAATTCAATATAATGTTCTAGCAGCATAGGATGTTCTATACTCCCTACCTTAATTTTTATTCCATTTGCTATTTCTTCTTTAACAGGAACATGTTTTTCTTTGCTTGCATCTACAGAATTTTCCTTCTGTAAAATCATAGCTTCACCACAGCAGACTAAAGTTCCTGCTCCACTATGAATAAGTTCGACAATATTCCCACAGATGTTACATTTATATATTTCATTTATTTCAGTCACTTTACCTCATTTTTTTCCAACTTTTTCCTCTTTGAATAAATATTTTGCAACCATAAAAACAACAAGTGCAAGTATTATGAAGTTTATTAATGCACCAACAAAACCTCCCCAGCCAATTACTACTTTTCCTATAGTTAATTTAGCAGTCTGCCATTCTCCTCCTGGAATAAATGGAGTTACAATTGGCATAATTATATTGTTTACAAGCGATTGCACAAGTGTTGTTGCAGCAGCACCTATTATGAAACCTACTGCCAGTCCTATTACTTTATATTCTTTTAAGAATTCTTTGAATTCACCTAGTATGCTTATTTTTTCAAAATTAACAGTTTTTAATTTGGCTAAATTTGAGTCTTTAATTTTTTTCAAATCCATTTTTTCCACCTCCTATAAGAATATAATACTTTTTCAAGTTTATATATTTTGTTATAAAAACATTTGAGAACAGGTAATTATTTAAACTTAAGGAGTTTAATATGAGCATATAAACTCAGAGGTGAGACAAATGGGTAAAGATAAAGAGTGTAAGTGTCATGGAAGACATGGATGGAAGATGCTTATTGCAGGTATTATAGTGACTATAAATGCATATTGGCCGTTCATGGGCTGGGCAAAGCTTATTGGAGTATTGCTTATTTTAGGTGGATTGTTAAAGCTTGTAATGCCTTGTAAATGCAAATAAATTAAATTCTTTTTTATTTTTTATCAAAATAACTGTTAGCTCTCTTCATATCACAGGACATATGCTACCCAAGAGTATTTAAATAAAAAGTGCTTCTTATTTATCAATGATAAAAGACTTTATACCAAGATTATATCAGGAGACTATATTTGCATCTGCTGCAAAGAAAAATACCTTAGTTGTACTTCCAACAGGCATGGGTAAGACAAATATTTTCCTTATGCTTGCATCTCATAGGCTGAAATTGTTTCCTGGCTCTAAAATACTTTTTATTGGCCCTACAAAGCCATTAATAGACCAGTATAAAAACGTTTTTCTCAAGCATTTTGAGATAGAAGAAGATAAGATGGCTATTTTTACAGGAAAAGTAAGCCCTGCAAAAAGAGCAGAGCTTTGGAAAAAATCAACAATAATTTTCTCAACACCGCAAGGTTTGGAGAACGATATTATCACAGGAAGAATAAATCTTGAAGAAGTTTCCCTACTTGGTGTGGATGAAGCCCATAGGTCTGTTGGAGATTATGCTTATGTATTTATAGCAGAGCAATACCAAAAAAGAGCAAGATTTCCAAGAATAATAGCATTAACTGCCTCTCCTGGCAGTGATATGGAGAAAATAAATGAAATATGCAAAAATTTGTTTATTGAAAACATAGAAGTAAGGACAGAATCTGATCCAGATGTAAAACAGTATGTGCAGGAGATGGATATTGACTGGGTTGAGGTTGATTTAACACCTCCATTCTTTGAAATACAGAAACCCCTCAAAACTTTTCTAAAGGAAAAAATTCAGAAACTAAAAACATGGGGCATTATTAAGAAAAAAGATCTTAATTTTGTTAGCAAAAAAGATTTGCTTATGCTACAAGGAGAAATAAGGGCGCAGATTTCAAGCGGAGAAAAGGATTTTGTTCTTTGGAATGCCATAAGTGTTCTTGCAGAAGTTATGAAAATTCACCATGCTGTTGAATTGCTCGAAACCCAAGGAATCATATCTTTATACAAATATCTTAAAGCACTCTATGATGATTCTTTTACAACAAAAACAAAAGCAGTAAAAAATATTGCAAATGATGTCAATTTCAAGATTGCTTTAATGAAAGCTGAAAAAGCATATAATGACAAAATTGAGCATCCAAAATTAATTGAATTACAAAAGATTGTTGAAAAAGAGATTGAAAAGAATAAAGATGTAAAGATTTTGATATTCAATAATTTTAGGGAAAATGCTTCTAACATAACTGAAAAGTTGAATGATATCAAAGGAGTAAGAGCAGAGCTTTTTGTAGGGCAGCAGAAAAAAGGAGATACTGGATTAAGCCAAAAAGAGCAAAAAGAGATTGTTACAAAGTTTTCAAGCAACGAGTTCAATATTCTTGTTGCAACTTCGATTGCAGAAGAAGGTCTTGATATTCCATCAGTTGATTTGGTTATTTTTTATGAGCCAATTCCATCTGAGATAAGGCATATCCAAAGAAGAGGAAGAACAGGAAGGCTTGAGAAAGGAAGAGTTATAATTTTAATGACTAAAAATACAATGGATGTTGGCTTTAGATGGTCTTCCCATCACAAAGAAAAGAGAATGCATAGTAATTTGATTGACTTAAAAAAGAAGATATTATTAAAACAGAACGATTTAAAGAAATATGAAAAGGAGGAAAAAATGATAATTTTTGTGGATTTTAGGGAAAAAAGTTCAGGAGTTGTAAAAGAACTTGTGAATATGAATGTTACTTTAAAGATGGAGAAATTAGACAATGCAGATTATTTACTTAGTTCAAGATGCGGAGTTGAGTTTAAAACAGTAAGTGATTTTGTTGATTCAATTGTTGATGGAAGATTATTGCAACAATTAAAGAATCTGAAAGAATCCTTTGAAAGGCCGCTTATAATCATAGAAGGAATAGAAGATATTTATTCTATGAGGAATGTTCATGCAAATGCAATAAGAGGAATGATTGCAACAATAACAGTTAGCTATGGAATTCCGCTTGTTTATACAAAGAATTTTCAGGAAACAGCTGCCTTGCTTTACATAATTGCAAAAAGAGAACAAGAAGAAACTGGAAAAGAATTTTCACAGCATCCTGAAAAAAAAGTTTTCTCTCTTAAGGATATGCAGGAGTATATTGTTTCTGCTTTGCCTGGCATTGGAACAGCACTTGCAACACCTTTACTAAAGAAATTCGGTTCAGTAATCAAGGTCTTTAATGCTACAGAAGAAGAGCTAAAAGAAGTTGAGAAAATAGGAAAAGAAAAGGCAAAGAAGATAAGGGATATTTTGGACAAGGAATGGCAAGAATAACACAAGTTTTATAAATATAACAATAGATATTTTATAATATAATTGTGGGGTGAAGAGCAAAATGGATGCAGGATGGATTATTATTGGTATTGTTGGAATTATTGTTCTGTATGTGATTGTAGTATTCAATAATTTGATTACATTAAAGATGAGAATTAAGAATGCATTCAGTCAGATAGATGTTCAGCTAAAAAGAAGAGCTGACTTAATTCCAAATTTGATTGAATCTGTAAAAGGTTATATGAAGCATGAAAAAGGAGTTCTTACAGAAGTTACAAAAGCAAGGACAGCGATGATGAATGCAAAATCAGTTGGAGATAAAATTTCAAAGTCAAACCAATTAACAGGAGCACTAAAAACATTATTTGCAGTTGCAGAGAGCTATCCACAGCTAAAGGCTAATGAGAACTTTTTACAGTTGCAGGAAGAGCTTGCTGGAACAGAAAACAAAATAGCTTATTCAAGGCAGTTTTACAATGATTCTGTAACAGAGTACAACATCTCAATAAAAAGGTTTCCAACAAATATATTTGCAAATTTGATGCACTTTATAGAAGAAAAACTATTGGAAACAACCACAGCAGAAAGAAAAGCTGTTAAAGTTAAGTTTGATTAATTTTTATTTTTTCTTGAGGTAAAAATGAGAAGCATGTTTAGTGAAGTAAGCAAAAATAAGTTTAGTTCTGTTCTACTTATGCTATCTTTTGTAGCAATACTAATTCTAATCGGCTATGCTTTCGGGATTATTTTTACAGGCAATGCTTATTTTGGCCTAAGCATCGCGCTTTTTATATCAATAATTTACACACTTGCCGGATATTTTTCAGGGGATAAAATGATACTAAGCATTGCAGGAGCAAAAGAAGCCAGCAAAAAAGACTACCCGCATTTTGTTAATGAAGTTGAAGGTTTGGCGCTTGCAGCAGGAATTCCTGCTCCAAAACCATATGTAATTGAAGATTCTGCACTTAATGCATTTGCAACAGGAAGAGACCCAAAACATGCTTCGATAACTGTAACAACAGGTTTGCTAAAAAAGATGAATAGGGAGGAATTAGACGGAGTTTTGGCGCATGAAATGAGTCATATCAAAAATTATGATATAAGGTTTATGATGCTTGCAGCAGTTCTTGTTGGTGTTGTTGCACTGCTTTCTGACTTTATGCTAAGGTCTTTTTTATGGGGCAAGCATAGCAGTAGTAATGATAAGGGAAATGTAAATCTGATTATAATAGCAATAGGGCTTGTGCTTGCAATTTTAGCCCCAATTTTTGTGCAGCTGATAAAGTTTGCAATAAGTCGTAGACGTGAATTTATGGCAGATGCTTCTGGAGCAATTTTAACAAGGTATCCACCTGGATTGGCAAATGCACTTGATAAAATAAAAAATGACCCAGATCCTTTAGTGGATAATGCAAACAGAGCAATTGCACCTTTGTTTATCTCAAATCCTTTTAGAAAAACAAAGAAAACAAAAATCAGTGCGATATTTTCTACACATCCTCCAATTGAAGAAAGAATTAAAAGATTAAGAGAAATGTAATTCTAGTTTAAATAAAACAAAAAAATTAAAATAAGAAAAAAAGTTGCCTATCTAGCAACTACTTTCATTGCTTTCCAAGCAAGATCAAATAAGGTTTCAAGTGCTGATGCAAAGCAAGGTGTGTTTACCCAGATGCCTACATCATATGTTGGATGAACATCTTTGTCATCAAGAAGCATAAAAATTACTTCCTTGCCGTCAACAATAATAAATCTTGCGCTTGTGTCAGTGTGCTTTACTTCTGCAACATCTTTTAAGTCTCTTACAGCTTCTGCATTTTCTTTTGTTATAGGAGCTGCAACCCTGACTTTAACTCCTCTTTTTTTAAGTTTTTCAAATACAGGTCTAAGCCCTTCTGCAAGCCTTATCAATTCCTGTGTTGTTGCCATTATAACAACTGACTCTTCTGCATTTCTTATTGTAAGCTCAATATGGTTGTATAAATTATGTCTTCCTCTTAAACTGCCTGATAAGTCAGTAGGTTCTACAAGTTCAACTCCTTGTGTATGCAATGTGTTAAGCTCATTTAGAACATCTGTGCCTTTCAAATCCTCAAGTCTTTTTACTTTTTCATCAGACTCTTTCCTCATATTCTTTTTTACTCTTTCAACAACTTCTGTAGGAGAGACAGCAATGTATTTGATTGGTTTTCCAATCTTCATGATAACAAACCCTTTTTTTTCAAGGCTTTCAAGAACATCATAACTTCTTGATCTAGGAACATTAGCAATATCACTCAATTCACCAGCTGTGCTTGTTCCTCTTGACAGCAAAGCAGCCCAAATCTTTACTTCATACAAGTTTAGCGAGAAAAATCTTCTCAGTTTGCTTAAAAATTCTTCTTTTACAATCATATTAGCACACCCCCTTTTTTGTCTTTTGTCCTATGACACTAACAAAAAAGGTATACTACTTATTAAATATTACGTTTTTTCACCCTTACTAAGTTAGGTATTTAATTTTATATTATACCTACTCAAGAGTAAAAACCTTTATAGTTATATTAGACCACTAATATATAAAGGTTTATATTTTTTAGTATAACAAACACAAAATATAGTTTGTAAAGACCCAAATAAAAATACCTCCTATCTTTAGGTAGAGGTATTTTTAATCTAAAACTTGGTAAAGAGACATGCTTAAAAGCCAAAATATACCTCCAAGTTTTAGAAATCAATAAGTTTTAAATACCCTTTTGCTTACTTTTTGTTTATGGAGCAGATAGGATTTTTTGAAAGCACAAAATTATTGAAAAAATATAAATTAGATTTTTCTGATTTTCTTGTTATCAAATCAGCTAAAGATATCAAGAAAATAAAAAAATATCCTATTGTTATGAAGATTTTCTCAAAAAAAATAATTCACAAAAGTGACGTAAAAGGAGTTAAGTTGAACATTCAAAATGAAAAAGAAGCTGAAAATGTATTTTTGGAATTAAAGAAAATAAAAAATATTGATGGAATTATCTGCCAGCAGCAGGCAGAAGGAAAACAGGTGATTCTTGGCATTAAAAGAGACAGCCAGTTCGGGCCTGTTATAATGTTCGGCTTAGGAGGAATTTTTGTTGAAGTGCTGAAAGATGTTAGCTTTAGAATATGTCCTGTCGATAAAAAACTGGCTCTTGCGATGATGAAAGAGATTAAAGGACATAAAATCCTTGAGGGATTAAGGGGAGAAAAAGGAGTGAATACAGCGGCGATTGCAGAGATAATTGTAAAGCTTTCAAACTTTGCAATGAAAGAAAAAAATATACAAGAGATTGACCTTAATCCTGTTATTGTGAATGAAAAAACAGCAGTAATAGTTGATGTGAGGATGATGAAGTAAAATGAACCTTGATATAATGTTTAGTCCAAAGAGCATTGCAATAATTGGAGCTTCAAGAAAAGAGGGTTCTGTGGGTTATGATATATTAAAAAATCTTGTAATGGGATGTGTTTTTGAATGCGAATTTTGCAGACCTTTTATAGGAAAGATTTATCCTGTAAATCCCAATGCAGATGAAATTCTTGGAAAAAAATGCTACAAGAAAATTTCAGAGATTGAAGGAGAAATTGATTTGGCAGTTATAGTTGTTCATGCTGATATTGTCAAGGACATTGTCAAGGAATGTACAAAGAAAAAAGTAAAATCAATTATAATTATTTCAGCTGGTTTTGCTGAGATAGGAAAAGAAGGAAAGAGATTACAAGAAGAAATAACAGAAATGCTTTTGAAAGCAAAAATACCAATGCTTGGCCCTAACTGCCTTGGCTTGATAAGACCATCTACAGGTGTTAATGCAAGCTTTGCACCTGCAATGCCAAAAGAAGGAGATATTGCATTTATATCCCAGTCAGGAGCGCTTGTCGACAGCGTGATTGACTGGTCAATTGAAAACAATTATGGGTTTAGCGCAATAGTAAGTGTTGGAAATCAATCAATGCTTGGGATAAATGAGTTTCTTGAATATTTTGCAAATGATGCAAAAACAAAAGCAATAACACTATATATAGAAGGAATTGATGATGGCAGGAAATTTATGGAAATTGCCAAGAAAGTTTCTGCAAAAAAACCAATTATTGCTATTAAAGCCGGAAGAACAGAGCAGGGAATGCATGCAATTGCCTCTCATACAGGAAGTCTTGCAGGAAATTACAAAATTTATGAAACAGCATTCAGGCAGAGCAATGTTTTCATTGCAGATAATCTTGAAGAATTGTTTGACAAAGCAAAGGCATTGGCAACACAGCCTGCATTGAAAGGAGATGTTGCAATCGTTACAAATGGAGGAGGAGCAGGAGTTTTATGCACTGATTATGCTGCGCATTTTAATCTGCCTCTTGTTGAGCTGAAAGAATCTACCTTAAAAAAACTGGATGCATCTGGCAAAATGCATGAGGCATATTCAAGAAGAAATCCTCTTGATATAATAGGAGATGCAAATTCTGAGAGATACAAAACAGCTGTCAGCATTTTGCTTAAAGAGAATTATATTGCTGGCTTGATAATTATAGTTACACTTCAATCAACAACAGACATTGAAAATATTGCAAAGGAGATTATTGAGGAGAAGAACAAAAATCCCAGCAAGCCTATATTGCTTGTTTGTATGATGGGAAGGTTTACAAAAAAAGCAATAAAACTTCTTGAAGAAAATAAGATTCCTGTTTACAATGATATGAAAAGAGCAGTGTTTGCAATGAAGAGCTTGCAGAAAAGAGAAATACAGCTAAATTCTAAATCTTAACAAAGCAGCAATCCCAGAAATCTTATCCAGTTCTTTATTTGTTCTTATAACTGTAAAATCACCTTTCATTTCTTCTGTTTGCTTGATTAAATCTTCTACTTTTTTGTAATCGCCTTTTTCCATTTCTTTGTTAATGAAATCCTGCGATATAACTAAAAGTTTTACAGCTCCTGAACTAACTGAATTTTCAACCTGCTCAAAGCCATAACTAACAAGCCCATTTTTTGCAATCTCTTTTTTTATTTCTTCAACTATCCTTTTTTCATTTGTAGCCCTTTTGTCTTCAATCGCTTTCTTGATTTCCTCTCTTTTAAGAACCTCATCAATCGCTCCTTTATCTATCCTTGAAACATTAGCAGTTATTATCTTTGGGCCAAGCTCTTTTCCAGGATCAATAATATTTGCCTTATTGCTTGCCAGAATTATATAATCAATCTGGAATTTTTTTGTAAATTCCTTTAATTTATTTAAGGTTTCATTTCCAGAGAATTCTCCAAGGAAATTATAGCCCTTTTTTCTTGCAATGGCAAAAAAAGAGTTTTCTTTGCCAGAAACGCAAATTAAGATATTTGCTTCATTTGTCTGAGTCAATTTTTTCAGTTTTTCAAATTCCTCTTTTGCAAATTCATGGTTTAGATTTATTATAGAATCTTCCTCAACATTGAAAGTATGGTAAGTTCCTTTTTTAACATCTTCTACTTCTTTTACTATTTTGCCGGAAATACGCAATAAACCTTCTTTTAGCTCTGTTTTTTCTGTCTCTATCTCAAGAAAAAGGGATTTTTTGATAATCTTTTGTTCTCTGTCGCTATCACTGCCTAGCTTTATTTTTCTTAGAGTTTTGCCACTGACTAAATCCCCTTTTCTTAACGTTTGGTTAAGAAATATAAGATCTTCCTGATCCTCTATTTTAAGCTTAACTTCGTTCTTTTCCCTATGAATGATTTTCATACCCTTAAAAACAATAACTTTATATATAAATTTATTTATTTCTATAGTATAATATTCATATTAAATGTAAAAGGTGATTTCCATGAAAAAAAGAGGGCAGGCATCTGGTGCACAAGCAGCAGGCTTGATAGGTTTAATATTAGTTGTTCTTTTGCTTTATATTCTTATAATGCCAGGAGAAGATAGAGATGAACTCCTTGGGACTGATTCCAGCAGCTCTAGTGGCACGACAACACATACAACCTCAAAGTCAAAGATTAACACATCTATACTCCTTTCTGAGAATATAGGAAGAATAGATTATCAACAAGATACAGAATATGAGCTTAGTTTACCTTCATTTAAAATATACCAAACCACAAATTCACAGGAAATTAAAAAAATAAACCCTTTTATAGTAAGAAACGGTGTTTTTGACAAGAAAACCAAAGAAGAGAGTTTTCAGATAACTGACTTTGCTAATACAGAAAATGTTCTGCTTTCTTTTAATGCAAATATTAGAAAAGGTATTTTAAGCATACAGCTTAATGGAAATAATATTTTTGAAAATTCATTGGAAAGCTATAATGTAGAGCCTGTAGATTTACCAAAAGAATATTTGGAGGATAAAAATATACTTCAATTTAGTGTTTCAAGTGTAGGTGGAGCATTTTGGAGAACAAATGAATACAGCCTTGAAAATATAAAGATAACTGCAGATATAACTGACAAATCAAGGCAAGAAAGCCAAAATTCTTTTTTCATAGAAGAATGGAAATATAATACTCTTGAAAAAGCAACTCTTAAGTTTAATCCTAACTGCGCGCAAAATAGCGTTGGCTTTTTAACAGTTGATGTAAATAGAAAAAATATTTTTACAGGAGTGCCTGACTGTGGAATGCTTAACAAGATTGTTATTGACCCAATGATGCTTGAGTCAGGGACAAATTATGTAACCTTTAAGACAGACGCAGGAAGTTATCTTGTCGATTTGATAAAAATTGTTCTAAATCTTAAGGAAGCAAGCTATCCATTATATTATTTTGAGTTAAATTCAACTGAAAGAAAATATTTAGAAAATGGAACAAAGGATGCACTGCTTACAATAAAGTTTGTTGATGATACAAGCGTTGTCAAGAAAGCAACTTTAGTTGTTGATGGACATAAATTAACTATTGACCAAAGGGATGCTGAATTTACAAGGAACATAAATACTTGGGTATTGGAAAATGAAGATGAAAATAATTATGTTCAGATCATACCAAAGGATACGCTCGAAATCATAAAGCTTGAAGTCAAGACGCAAAAGAAATGATTTTTTTCTTATAAAAGAGGAATGGATGGTTAAGGATATTCCGGGTATGAAATATGGAGAAAGAGAGAAGTATACTGATAAAAGATATAAACAAGGAGCAGCAAACACACTTGCCTGGAATGAAGCTATAGCAGAAAATGAAAGAAAAAAGATGGTTGGAATGGCTACTGATGAACAAAAGATTAAAGAGGAATTAAATAAATCTCAAAAATTTAAAAATCTTATGTCTCGTGATGTAGGACAGGATGCCAGAAATTTTGGTAACACATATTTTCCAACATTTAAGAATGCCGGAGCTGCTGCAGGAAGAGGTGCTATTTCTGGAGCAAAAGGAATTTTTAATGGTAGTAAAAAAACAATAGGGGTTGCTGCAGCAGTTGGTGTAGGAGCTTTTTCTTTCTTGTTTTCAGGTAGCGAATTTTTCGCAATAATTCTTTCATCATTGATCTATGCTGTAAAATTTTCTATGAATTTTAATGTGTCTGCAACAATATATTTAGACATAGCCTTTTTTATTGCATTATTTTTCGGCTCTTCGAAAGAAGACAGACAAAGTGGGATGGGTTACTGGATATTTGCATTGTTTATGTCGCTTGTCCCTATTCTTAATACAGTGGACATTGTTTCAAGATATTGCTATGGTAATTTTTGTTCAGGAATAATAACTTTTGCAATTTATTTCCCATGGTGGTTTTTTTATTTTGCATTTGTCAAAAATAGTCAGAGCACAACATTTTTAAAATTAATACATAAAGCATGCATGCTTATACTAATTGTAGGAATTTCAATACTTATGTTTAATCTTATCAAAACAAGTTCAATTGAAGCAGCAAATATAGGAGCAACACCAGAACAAGAACAGCAAGCACTTACTGCCTGGCAAAAAGTTAAAGAAAATCTTAATCCTGTTAAAGGATGGAATTATTTAACAAAAACATTGCCAGATACTGTTAGAACACAATATAACAAACAAGTAGAATTTGCCACAGGAGGATATTATGAAGGAGAGGTTGACGCAAAAGCAAAAGAAAAGCTTGGAGTTTATATTGAAGAAATAAAATCAGCAGATGCAAGAATCTACAATACTCAAGGAAGCACTGTTTTCTGGGCAATAGTTAAAGCCCAGACATTAAATAATGATAATCCCTTAAATATAGCCTTAAGTTGTTGTGTTGATAAAGAAGAAGGAAAGGATTGCAGTGCAGGAAAATCAAGGCTGGGAAATACAACACCAAAAAAACTTAGTGAAGTTTACTCTCAAGCACAGGAAGAGGTTGACTGTACAATAACTGACAAGACAATTCCTCCAACACCTCTTGAAAAAGGCAGACACACGATAACGTTTAATGCGGATTTCACTTTTCCTACAATGTCTTATCTAAAAACATATTTTATTGATGAATCCAGAAAAAAAGCAATGATAAGGGATAATATAGACGTTTTTAATACTTATAAAATAACAGATAAAAATCCAACTGCAGTTTATACAAGTGGACCTATAATGCTTGGTTTAGGTATTGGTAGAGATTTACCTGTTGGAATAAATATTGAAGCAAAAGAACCACAGCAGATACCTCTTGGTATAACAATTGAAAATCAGTGGAATGGAATTGTAAAGTCAATAAATAAAATTGTTATTTTTACACCCAAAGGAATTGAACTTAGTAGTTGTGTTGGAGCTTCGATAAATCCAGGTGAGTGTTCTGATTTACCTTCACAAGAAGGAAGCAAAACAACAGATGAATGTAATGTAAAAAAAGATGATTATAATATTTATAAAATTAATAGCGAAGATATAAAATTATACGCTGAAATAAAGAAAGGAGAATTTAAATCTGTCAGATGCACTCTTAATATTAAGGATATTCCTTCTGCAGTTTTACTTTTAGGAAATGAGCCAATAACAACAAAATATTTCAGAGTTTCTGTTGATTATAACTACAGTCTTGAACAATCATCTTCGTATGAAGTTTTGACTGAGCCTGGAAAAGAAACTACTGGAATAGGAACAAGTACAGGATTTATACAACCATACACTGGAGCAAGCATAGCTTTTTCTTCTGGTACACAAGTTCCAGCAGATGATGCGGTTACAGGAAATATTTATCTGAAAGATGTTTATGACATTGCAAAAGAGCTTAATATAAATTATAATATGTTACTGGGTATACTAGGGACAGAGTCTAGCTTTGGAGTTAAGCTTAATACTCAAGGAGACAATCTAGCTCATGGAGCAATGCAAATGTTTCCTCCTGCAACAAAAGATGTTTATAATAGCTTAATAAAAAAATATTCTGAATTGAGTAATTATGATTATTATACAATTTATGATTCTATTTTTACATTGAAAGATAGAACATACATAAAAATGCAGATTTATGCAGGAACACTTTATCTCATATGGACTGAAAATTGTCTTAAGGTTAGTGGAAAACCGTATGATGCAAGAACATCTATACAGGCATATCATGACGGATGTGGAAATATAAATACAGATGGAAGCTCAAACCTTAATACAGAAGAAGCACTTTCCTATGTTTCAAAAGTTTCAACTAATGGAAATATTGTCCTAACATGAAATCAAAAACATTAATTATAATTATGCTTATTTGCTTTACCTTAATTTTATCTTCATGTTCACTATTAAACAAAGGAGCATCGCAGAGAAAAGAGGTTAATATTTACACAGGAAAATCTGGTTTAGAGATGAATTTTCTTAAAAACTCTCCACCTGCAAAAGTTATGGAAAAGAGTGAATTTCCAATTATTTTAGAATTATCAAACAAAGGAGCACATAATATAGCAGATAAGGAAAGTGAGGAAAAAGGATATATAACTTTTTATAACAATGATTATTTTCAATTTGTAAAATGGACTGATAACAGCGAAGTTGCTTCAACAAATGAACAACTTCTTTCTATTAATCTTGGAGGAAAATCAAATTTAAATCCTACTGGTGAAAGTAGTACTGTTTATGCAACAATAACTGCAAAAACACTTGAACAGCAGACAGAGACAATGAGCCCAAGCGCAAGGTTTACAGCATGTTATGACTATGAAACAACTGGTCAGCAAGATGTTTGTGTAGATACAGACCCTTATAACTTAAGGTATTTTAAAAAATCCTGCGAATCAAAAACAATTACATTATCAGACCAAGGAGCGCCTGTTGCAGTAACAAAAATAGAGCCAGTAATAATGATAGAAAATGATAAAATAAAGCCGACTTATGAAATAACTATTGAAAACATCGGTAATGGAGAAGTTTATCAGTATGGCAAAAGTATGGAAGCGTGCTCAAAGATTTCAAAAGATGATTACAAAATATTTTTTAATAATATTAGCATACAAGTTTGGCTTGGGGAGATAGAGCTTGTATGCACGCATACAAATACAAAACTAATTGACAAAAAAGGAACATTCAGATGTTCATTAGAATCAGGGGTTGATAAAAATATTGATACATATTCAACAACCCTTAAAATAATTTTAACTTATGGTTATATGGAAAGTATATCAAAAGATATTGAGATAAGAAGAAGCATTGGATAATATTTTAAGCCTTTGATTATTAAACAAATAGCAAATTTTATATATACAAATAGTTAACATATTGAAATAAAATGGATAAGAGGATAATATTAGTTTTAATTTGTGCAATTCTTTTAGTTATTACAGGTTGCCAGACAGGTGTGCAGACAAAAAATATAGAGGATAATATAAGAACAGGAACACAGGGCATTGTTATGAATTTCATGTCAAATGCACCTCCTGAGCAAGTTTATCAAGATGATGAAGTTAGTTTTATTGTTGAACTTAAAAATAAAGGTGCTTATCCTGAAGAAAGTGGAGCATTTGAAGGCAAAGTAGAAATAACTGGCTTTGACCAATCTGCAATACAAGGCAGCTGGGATGGAGGGAATATGATTTCTCCAAATCTTGAAGGAAAAACCCAGACAAATGTTGAAGGCGGTTATGAGGTAAAAACATTTAATGCAAGAGTAAATGTGCCTTTTTATGGTAATAGTTATTCTCCAAAAGTAATTGTTCATTCATGTTATAGATATCAAACAATAGCAGAGCCAAAGGTTTGCATTGATTCAAATCCTTATGAAGTTGTTTCTGAGAAAAAAGTCTGCCAGCCAAAAGATGTTACAATGTCTGGGCAAGGAGCTCCTGTTGCAGTAACAAAAGTAGAAGAAGATATATCTAGTGAAAATGTTATTTTCAAGATTTATATAAAGAATGTTGGTGGAGGAAGAGTTGTAAGTTCTTCTGCATATGGTTCTTATTCAGGAAGCAGATGCCCGCTTGATTTAAAAATAAATGACCTAGACAGAGTGTGGGTTAGAGCAGAATTATCTTATGATGGTTCTCCAGAATGTACTCCTTTAGGAACTGAGAGCGACCCAGTAAGACTTAATACTGCTGGAGAAGGATTTATAAGATGTAAGTTTAGTAAGCCAACTTCAGAGTTTGCATTTGAAACTCCTTTATACATACAGCTTGACTATGCATATTCTTCATCAATAGAAAAAACAATAAAGATAATCAATATAAAGTAATTCTTATCAAAAAGTTTATATACCTCTAATGATAATTTAGTATATAAACTTAAATAAAGGAGGGTCAAAATGAAAAAAATATTCTTAATAATAGCTGTAATCGCGATTCTTTTTTTATCTGGTTGTGCTACAACAACAACACAATCACAATCTACTTCCCCATACATTGGTGGAACAGATGGTCTGGTTGTAAAATTCCAGGACATGGGTATAGTAAGTCAAGAGTCAGATATGGAAGAAATATATACTGGTGAATCTTTCCCTATTGAAGTAACACTTAATAATAAAGGTGAAGAAGACCTCGGTATAGGAGATGCATCTGTAACTTTAAAAGGAGTTTTACTTTCTGATTTTTCAGGTATTGTAAATGGAACTGTTTCAAACTCAGAGCTTATTGAAAAGGTTTCTGATGTTAATACAGCAGGAGGAGAGTTAACACTTGATTTTACCTCTGGCGTAGATGATGCAGTTTATCTAAGGAATATGAGCGGTTCACATTATGATATCAGTGTTTTTGGGGAGGTTGTCTATCATTACAAAACACATATAGCTGTTCCAAGAGTCTGCTTTAAAGAAGATTTGCAGGATAAGACAATATGTGAGGTAGATGAGATAAAAGATGTTTTTTCTTCAGGAGCTCCAATCTCAGTTGATAAAGCAACTGAAAAAAGAGCTGGCACAGGAAAGATTGCAATTGAATTTGAAGTTAAAAACAATCATGTAAACACAGGAGAGGTTACAAAACCAAATGATGCCTTTAACTCACACTATGAGCAGCTTGCATTTTATCCTAATGAAGATACTTTTGTCTGCAAGTCTGGTGGAAAAGTCAATGAAGGCAGATTTGATGAGGATGGAAAGATTACAATTGTCTGCACTTTGAAAGATGCAATGCCAACAGATACTTTATACGAAAAAGAGCTTGATTTGACATTGGATTACAAATACAGAGAATTAATACAACATCAATTAAGAATTAACAAGCAGTAAACTGCTTTTTTTATTTTTATTTATTCTAAACCAATTAGAGCAATCTTTGCAAGCAAGGCTTCTAGCTGAACATATTCATCAGAGCCTTCTGTCATTCTGAACTCTGCTTCGCCGCATTTTGCAATCATTTTCATTCTCTTTACATCATCGCACTCAAGATTTATAATCTCTTTTTGTATTTGTTTTATAATATCAAGTCCGCTCAAACCATATTCAAGCATTATATCAAGCAATTTTTTTCTTGAATCAATAAATTTTCCCTCTAAAGCAAGTTTTAAAACAGAATCAATATCTTTTGGCTTTGCAAATGATACAAGAGAAAAAATAACCTCTTCTGTTATATGCTTGTCAAAAGCACTTGCGCTTTGCAGAATATTCTCCATTTTTCTGCAGTCACCTTCGCTTATTTCAAACAAAGCTTCCATTGCATTTTCATCAATCTTTATTTTTTCATCTTTTGCAATACCCTCTGTTATTGAAAGCAAATCCTTTTTTTCAAGTGGTTTGAACCTAAAGACAGCGCATCTGCTTTGGATAGGGTCTATTATTTTTGAGGAATAATTGCAGGAAAGAATAAATCTGCAGGTATTTGTGAAATTTTCCATTGTTCTTCTCAATGCCTGCTGAGCTTCTCTTGTTAGAGCATCACTTTCATCAAGGTAAATTATCTTGAAAGGAACCTCTCCAATGCTTTTTGTCCTTGCAAAGTCCTTTACTTTGTTTCTAACAACATCAATTCCTCTTTCATCGCTTGCATTTAACTCTAAAAAGTTTTCTTTCCATGAATCTTTGAATAGTTTTTTTGCAATAACCAATGCTAGAGTTGTTTTTCCTGTTCCAGCAGGCCCTGCAAATAGAAGATGAGGCATGTTTTTCTGTTCTACAAAAGCCTTTACTCTTTGGATTATATGTTTCTGGCCTTTTATTTCAGAGAAATCTTTTGGCCTGTACTTTTCTGTCCATATTGATTGTTCCATTTATAACATCCCCATCTAGAAGAATTCAGTTCGATTTAAATAGTTTATTGAAAGAAATCAAATAATATCTTCTTCTGCAATAACTACAAAGTCTCCAATTGCATTTACTGCTGAAAAAGGAATCAAAATGTTGTTATCGCTGTCCTTCTCCAATTCTAATTTCTCGCTATAGCCAGTTGGATTTTTAAGAACAACATGTATAAGTTCTCCTGAACGTGTCTCGAAAACTAAGTCGCCAACATCACCAAACTTCTTTCCTGTCTTGCTTATGACTGTCCTGCCTATTATCTGCTTTGAAAATCTTTTATCATCTATGGTTTCTTCTGGCATTTTTACCTCATTTGTCCATTTCTGGCTCTTCGTTAGGATTATAGCTAGGAACTGCTGATTTGGATATAATCATTATGTTGCCAACGCTCTTTACAAGCTGATGTGGCACAACAACACCTTTTGCAGAACCCAAAACTTTGTTTAAAAATGATGTTTTAGTTGCTCTTACTCTCCATCCAACAACTTTGTTCTTAGAAATCATTACTTCTTCAATATCTCCAAAATATTCGCCGTCGTCTGTAAAGACACGCATATTAATTGTTTCGCTTATCTTTTTGAGCTTTAACATCTAATCACCTTTGTTGAGTATATATTGGATATCATATATATAAATGTTTCTTTTTGGTTATAGTCAGCAATTCACAGGACATTTGCATGCAAAAGCTATTTAAATTGCACAATCAACATGATTTTATGCTGTCTGTAACAAGTTTAAGCTCATATTCTTACTGTCCAAGAAAGCTTTTCATAACCAGCATTCTCGAGATAAGAGAGCCTGAAAAAGCTGAATTTGTTGCAGGAAACATACATCATAAAGTTTTTGATGCAATAAACAAGAAAGAAAAGGAAATAGTTGAAGGAATAACTGAAAAAAAATCAGAAAAAGAGATTAAAAGGATTTATTTGATTGCTTACAGCAGTGTTTTAAATGATGTTCTTGCATCTGAAAAGGAAAAAATTGAAAGATTTGACCTTGAAAAACTGGATATAATAGAAGATATGGTTGTTGCACTGGATGCAGAAGCAAAAATAAGAGCAGAAAATATTTTTAATTTTATTGAAAAGCATATTATTTTTGGAAAAGAGCTATGGGAAAAGCTTGAGCCAAAGATAGAAACAGAGGTAAGAGTAGTTTCAGAAGACCTTGATTTAAGTGGAATAGTTGATAGGCTTGAAATTTACAAAGATTTTTGCATTCCTTATGAAATAAAAACAGGAAAAACTCCAAAAGAAGGCATCTGGCCAGGGCATAAAATACAGATTAGCGCTTATGCGCTTATGGTTGAAAATGTTTCTGACAAAAAAGTTAGGGAAGGATATGTTGTCTATGCTGAAAACAACGAGAAAAGAAAGATATTGTTCAATCCTTTTTTGGAGCAGGAAGTAAAACAGCTGATACAAAGGATAAAAGCCATGTTTGATTCAATGGAAATACCAAAACGAGCTGGCAATGACAACAAATGCATGCGGTGCGGACTGAAAGATATTTGCTTTGATGAAGATAAGATTAGAGAAATGATAGAAAACAAAAAATCCAGCAAGCAAATCGCTTGCTGACTAAATAAAAAATTTATTTCAATCTTATTGTCAAATATTCTACTCCGCCTTGTCCGACAATGTATGCGCTTTCTGGAACTGTAACATTCTTCTGCCCTATAAGTTCCTTGAATCTCTTTATGTCAACCTGCTGTATTGCCTTAAATCGCAGAAGCTCATCAACACTTGCATACTGAAGTGCATTTTCTACTGGCAAAACATATCTTTTTGGGCTTATTCTTCTTGTCATTATAATCTCTTTTCCATTATATTTCACTATGTTCCCAATAACAAGTTCTTCCTTAAGCTGTGTTTTGCCTTCGTTTACCTCATTTTCAAGGCTTTTTATGTCTGTTTCTATTCTAGCTATGTGCTTCCCTCTGTCCTCCCATGAAGGGTGGTATTGTGTTTCTATTTTTCCTTTTATTGCCATTTTTCATCACCTGCTCTTATAGAAGCAGCTGGATATTTAGATTATTGTGGTGATAAAAATCACCATAAAGTTTATATATTTGAATACTAATGCCTGGTTATGGAAGAAAAACTGCTTGAAAAATTAGGGCTTACTGGAACAGAAGCAAAAATTTATCTGGCTTTGCTTGGTTTAGGGCAGAGTTTGGCTGGTAGTATTGCTGCAAAATCCAAAGTTCACCGGAGAAATGTCTATGATGCTCTTGAGAGATTGATAGAAAAAGGGCTTGTTAACTATGTTTTTTCAAATAACAGGAGATATTTTTCTCCGGTAAACCCTAAAAGACTCCTTGAAATAACGAGAGAAAAAGAAAGTATTGCACAGCAGATAATGCCAGAGCTTGAACTTGCATTCAAATCAAGAAAAAAAGATGAAGAGGCAGTATTTTTCAAAGGAAAGCAGGGATTAAAAGCTGTTTTTGATGACCAGATAAATGAAAAAAAAGAGATACTGATAATAGGAGCATTTCCCAATGCTGATAAGATTGTAAAATACTATTTTCCAAAGTATGACAAAGAAAGAGCTAAAAAGAAAATAAATATAAAGGCGATTTTTAGCAAAAAGATTGCAAGTAAAATAATTCTAGCAGAAATAAAATATCTCCCAGAGCATTATAACACAAATACTGCAATAAATATTTATGGCAACAAAGTTGCGATAATACTTTGGGCACAGGAGCCGTTTGCAATTCTGTTCAACAACAAGGATATTGCAGACAGCTACAGGAATTATTTTAAATTAATGTGGAATACAGCAAAGAAATAACACGGTAGTGGTCTAGTGGTATGATACGAGCTTCCCAAGCTTGTGATGCGGGTTCGATTCCCGCCTGCCGTATCAAATCTCTTTTCTGAAATATTCTATGCTCTCTATCAGCAGTTTGTAGGCATTTAGAAGGTCCTTATTCTTCAAGATAAATGTTAATTGACTTAGTGTTGAAATTATCTCGATTATGTTTATAGAGTTTCTTGAAAGCTTTGATATGAAATAGGAGTAAATTCCAGGTACATCAATACCTTTCTTATTTTCAGAATTATTTGAATATGCTTCTTTTATTGATAATAAAGATAAATTATTTGTTTCTTCTATCAAATATTTTTTACAATCGTTGAATAAGCTCTTGTTCTTTTTGTCAATTATAACCGTTATTTCACCATGGCCCTGGTTTACAAGGAAAATATCTTCCTGATCCCACTCTATTCTCTTGGAAATTTCCCCGATTTTAGAGCTTATCCAATCTGTTCTTTTGAAAGTCATGTGTACAATATCATTTTTAGTAGACAGTTGAGAGTCTGCAATGATATTTTTCATTGTTTTAGAAACGTAATTTTTCTTTTCCTTAATTACATACCTCTTAATTGCTATAGAAATGGATTCAATATTTGTTTTAGGATTTTCTTTTTTTATTCTTGACAATAGTTTACGGGCAAGAGCTGTATAATTTATTATTCCTTCCTTAAGAGTTTCTAGCAGGAATAAATCATTTTCAAGCTCTCCTTTTACTAAATCTGCGGTTTTTGTATTTTCTAACATTTTAGTTAATTTTTGTTTATTTATAGACAAAATGTTTATATGTTTATATATTTTTCCCTTTTGAATGACAACTAAAGATATAGAAAGATTGGCAAAAGAACTGGTTGGAGTATTCGAAAATGAATATCACATTCCAGCTGAAGTAAATGTGATAGTACCTCTGGATATAGATAAAGTTCGTTCAGGTCCTTTTGCTAAATTTGAATCTTACCGTGAGTTTTTTTATCCTGAGGATTGTGAAGGCAGTAAAATAATTTTTTGCCCATTAGAGACTAAACCTGTTCGTTTAATCCCTTGTGAAAATTATTCAAGGGGTAGTTGTCTTAGAGAATTACAAAATGATTATGAGGAGAAGAGGTTTTTGAAATATCAATCTTTTTTAAGTAAAATGCCAGGGGAATATAAATCACTAAAAGAATTAGAAGAAAAATTAAAACCTGAAAAGAAAAGGCTTGAAAAAGAAAGTGATAAAAGAAGCGCTAAGTGGCATCAAAAATTACAAAAATTGATTTCTAATAACTTTTCTGACTTTTCAGAGTCTATAGAACCTGTAACCATTTTTCAACCAATTTATGAAAAATTAATTGTAACACCATTATTACTCCTACTTTTATGGGAAGAGGGTGGTAATGCGGGCAGAAATGGAAACATAAAACTTGCAAATATAGAATATATCTTGTAAAATTTCATCTAACTTCTTCAACACCCCCAAATATGGATTTTAATCCAGTTGCTAGACTGCTGTTGTCGCAGATTGAATTGTGCACATAAGGACGCAAAATCCAGACTTTGTCTGAGGATGAAGCAGGATTTACGAAATATATTGCAAGATTTTTCAAGACTTTGAGAGTGTTCCATTTCTTTATTATGAAATCAAGATTCTTTTTTGAGTTTAACAATACAAGAACTCTATTTTTGTCATCGCTTAAACCTTTTATATCCCCCTCTTTTAATTCAGGAACAATAATAAACTCACAATCTCTGTCTTTGTACTTAACATTAAAGCCAGTATCAGTATTATTGATTGACACAATCTCCTTCTTCATGATATCTTTATGCTTTACATATATCTTAGCCCATTCTTTTAGGTCTTCCATACAAAGCATTTGAGAAAACTTATTTAATAATCTTTCTAAAATAAATTCTAGTACTTCCTAAACCCATGCTTGCACAAGAAAACAGAAACAATAATCAGGTATTCAATCATTTTCAACCCTTGGAGCAAGTATAAATATGAATTGGATTTTATCTCTCACTTTGTAATCAAGCTTTAGAGGATAATCAGAGTTAAACTGCACAATAACCTCATCACTTATTTTCTCTCCTTGCATCATTTTTTTAAGATATTCAATTGAATATTTTGCTCTTATGACTTTGCTTTCATCTAATTTTATCTCTGTTTCACTGTCTCCTATTTCAATCTCTGCCTTTGATAAATCTCCTTCTGCTTTTATTGCAAAACTATTAGCATCTCCAATAAAAGTAATTGCTTCTGCAACAATATCAGCATCCTCTATTGCGCTTGTCAAGTTGCTGGATTTTGTTTTTATTGTTATAGGAAACTTTAAGTCAGGTATTTTCTGCTCTTTTTCCTCCATTTCAATCAGCGGAAGGCTAAAAACTCTTACTGTTTTTCCTTTTAATGTGATTTTAAGCTTGTTGTCAGCGCTTATTTCAATAGAAAGCATGTCATTCTGGTTTGCTCTTCTTAAAACCTGCTTCAAATTGTTAAGGTTAATACCAATATTCATCTCTTTTTCAACATTGTATTCAACAAAGTTGGAAGAAAGCAATCTAAAGATTACCATTGCAACATTTGCAGGGTCTATTGCAGTAAGCTCTATTGCATTTTTTGTTATTTTAAACCTTGCTTCGCTGACTAAATCAGAAATTATTGAAATACTGTCTTTAAGGTATTTTGGTTCTGCTAATGTTAATTTCATCTTCCCCCCAATAACTAAGAAAGTTAACAGGACTATTTAAAATTATCGCTAAAGGAATTATAGCTTTATATTCTCCATATCTGACATAAGATGAACTGTTTTTTTAGGGCTGTAGCCCATTTCAGATGCTAAAGCAAGCATTGCAGATGTCATTGTCCTATCTCCATGAGCAGGAATAATATTTTTTGGTTTTACAAGATTGATTAAATCTCTTAAATCCTCTCTTGCAGCATGGCCAGAAACATGAATATCTTTGAAAATTCTTAAGCCCATACTGCTCATTATCTTTTCCATCCTATTTCTGTTGTCAATATTTGTTTTTGTAGGAATAACTTTACATGAAAATATCACTTGGTCCTCTGGCTTTAGCTTGAATTCAATCTCTCCATTTATTATCTTTGAAAGAGTAGATTTTTGCTCTCCTTGATGTCCTGTTACAACAAAAACATATTTCTTTTTGTCGCTGTCTTTTATACTCTTAAGTTTATTTCTTATCTTATTGCCATATTTAACTATTTCAACTTCTTTGGAAAAATTAGCTATGCCTACTTTTTCAGCTGCATCTGTATATTTTGCAAGACTTCTTCCTAAGAACATAGGCTTTCTATTCATCATTTTGCTGAACTCTACAATGCTTTTTAGTCTTGCAATATGGCTTGAGAATGTTGTTACAATAACTGCATTATCTTTTGAAACAGTTCCAAGCATTACATCTTTGAGCATCTGCTTTGCAACAGATTCAGAAGGCATTTTTATAGCTTCTTTTGCATATGTTGAATCAACAATAAGAACTTTTACTCCTTTTTCTCCAAGTTGTTTCAGCCTTTCAAGCTGAGGAGGGCTTCCAAGAGTAGGATATCTGTCAAACTTGAAATCATTTGCATAGAGAATAACACCTTCTTTTGTATGTAAAGCAACCATAACTGTCTGAGGAGTTGAATGTGTTATATTTATGAACTCAACCCTTACATCATCATTGATATGATAGACAGAATGCACCTGCAATGGCTTTATTTCATTTTTTAGCTCTATTTTTTCATCTCTTAATATATTTTCAATAACTGCTTTTGTAAAAGGAGTGCATAAAATAGGAGCTTTGAATAGTGTTGCAAGGTAAGGAATTGCTCCAACATGGTCAAGATGAGCGTGTGTTGGTATAATTGCTTTTACATTGTCTTTGAGATGCATTATTCTTGAAAGATTTGGAATAGCTCCTGCATCAACAAGCTCTTTTCTGCTTCTTCTTTCAACATCATCATCTTCTGTCAGCTTTATGTAGTTTTCAAGATGCAAGCCCATATCAAGAATTATGGCTGTATTGTTTATTTTTACAACAGTGCAGTTCTTTCCTACTTCATTGTAGCCGCCAACTGTAAATATTTCTATCATTGAATTATCTATAGATAAGTAATATAAAAATGTTTGTTAAAAAAGAAGAACTAAAAAATGCGGAGAGAAGGATTCGAACCCTCGAAGGCACTAAGCCAGTAGATGACTTACATTTCTTTCATTGCACTCGAATGAGCACTCAAACTTTAAATGCCTTGAGTCTACCCCGTTTGGCCGCTCCGGCATCTCCGCATCAGCGATAAGAATTGGTTGGCGGTTTAAAAGATTTGCTATTGTATAATGCACCAAAGAAAACTTTATAAATCAAACTGCTTCTATAAAAGTATAATGTCAGGATTTGATGATATTGAAACAGAAAGAGAAAGAATAAAGAAACTCCTTAAACAAGGAAAAATAACCAGAGAAGAGGCTAAAGAAATGATGGCAGAAACTGATGGTGAAGAAAAAGAGGAGTATAAAGGTGGATGGTCGCTTTAGATTTTTAAGATAATTCAAGAAATATCACTAATTCTACTTTCTATATCGCTTAACTCTTCTTCGAGCTTGTCAAGCGCTGTTTTTTTCTTTTTTACAACAAATTCAGCAATCTTTTTTGTGTTTTTAGCAGGCTTCTCAGGCTTGAATTCATCAGCAGGAAGCTTTTCCTTCACCATGTCATCAAGAACCTTTATTTCATCAATTATATTTTTAAGAATAATAATCTGCCTTGCTTTTTCAGAGCGTATTTCTTTCAGAATCTCGAAGGATTGCAGTGTTTTTATAACATCTTTTGAAAGTCCTAGAGTACCTTTTCTTAATTCTGTAGGATCTTCTATATTTGTGTAAAGACTACTAGGCATTAGTCACCCATGTCTGGATTTGAGAAATTATTGTCAATTGTAATCATCTTCGATTCTATGAAATCAATCCTTTCTTTCCATTTTCCAAGTTCAGCATCTTCCTTGGCTTTTAGTTCTTCTATTTTTGCCAGTGCTTCTTTTGCTCTGCCTACTTTTTCTTTTATCTGCTCCATTGTTTCAAGAATTCCTTTATAGTCATCCACTTTCACAAAAATAGATTTTTTATTGTACATTTTTCACCTTGCCAAACTTTTGTCAACAGCCAATAATTTTTTTTGAGTGTCTTCTAAACTTAATCTCCATTCTTCAAATTCGCTGTCTTTCTCGTTTTTTATCTCATTAAGTCTGACATAAACATTCTTCATCTCTTTCAAAATCTTTTCTATTTCATCGAGCTCTTCTATAGAACTTCTATATTTTTCAGAGGTTATGAAAACAGGACCTTTTCTATCAGATTTTTTTGTGGCAGGAGCATTTAATGTTGGCAGAGGATTTGTCAAATCTTCTGCATTGTCTTCATAAGAGCTTAAATCAAAGTTTGGTTTCCATTGTTCTGGTTTTATTTTCTGCCCATTATCTATAATCATTGGTTTAGGAATATTAAGTTCAGGCAATTCAGGAAGTTTGCTGTAATCAATAGGTTCTTCTTCTGAGCCAGACAGTTCTGGCAGGCTTGAGTCAGGAAAATTAGGAAGTTCTGGAAAGTCAGGTATTCCTGCATTTCCTCTTATTTCAGGTATTTCAGAATTATAATCTTCTAAAGGAGGCAAATCTAGCTCTTGTTCAGGAATTTTTTTCTTTTTGAAAAATGCCAAGCTGTCACCCCTTTTTCTTAATGACTATGAATCAGTTTTCATTATAAACTTTGTGTAGTATTCTACAGTGGTGATTATTTTTTATAGAGAATATATGCCTGCATATAAAATAAAAACAAAAAATTATAATACTACTCTATCCTTGTACTCTTATGAAAGAGGCATTATTCTGGAAAAAGCTGAAAGACAAAGATGTGCAATGCACTCTTTGCCCTAATTTTTGCGTTATAAAAGAAAACAAGACAGGAAGCTGCAAAGTCAGAAAAAATATCAAAGGAAAACTTTATTCTCTTGTTTACTCGCATCCATGTTCTGTAGCAGTTGACCCGATTGAGAAAAAACCATTCTATCATTTTCTTCCAGGTACAAAAGTATTTTCAATCGGTACAGCTGGTTGCAATCTGCATTGCGCTTTCTGCCAGAATTATTCAATTTCGCAAGTCAGCTTTGATGAAACAGCTCCATATGATATTGAGCCAGAGGATGTTGTTGAGCAAGCAATTAAAAATAATTGCAAAACAATCGCCTATACTTACAATGAGCCGACTATTTTTTATGAATATATGCTGGAAATAGCAAAGGTTGCAAAGAAAAAAGGCCTGAAAAATGTTATTGTTTCAAATGGATTCATAAATGAAGAGCCTCTAAAGAAATTAATTCCACTTATAGACGGAGCAAATATTGATTTAAAATCATTTGACAATGATTTTTACAAGAAAATTGCGCTTGCAAGACTTGAACCAGTGCTTAAAACACTTAAAATCTTGCATGAAAACAAAGTCTGGCTGGAAATAACTAATTTAATTATTCCTACACTGAACGATAACATAAAAGATATAGAAAAAATGGTAAAATGGATAAAAGAAAATCTTGATGAAAATGTTCCTCTGCACTTTTCTGCATTTTTTCCAATGTTTAAACTTGCAAATCTTCCTGCTACAAAAACAGAAACACTGCTTAAAGCAAAAAATATGGCTGAGGAGTCTCTAAATTATGTTTATGTTGGTAATATAATCTCTGAAAACAGCAATACCATGTGCCCTAAATGCAGAAAAATGGTTTTAAGCAGAATTGGTTTCGAGGTTTTGTACAATAAAATCAAAAAAGGTGAGTGCTATAATTGTGGCGAGAAAATACCCGGGATTTGGGAATAACAGGATTTTTATTTTGTTTTTAATGATTTTTATTATTGGTTGTGCTGAATATGTTTCTGCAGAGAGTTTTGATTTAAATTTAAGTATTGAAGTTAATGAAACATTTGATTTTGGCAATATAATTGAATATAAATTTGTTATCAGAAACATAAATTATAAATCTGGGATTGATTATATAAATTTCACACTTGATTATTGGATTCAAAATTCAATAAATATTCTTTCTGAGTATCCAAAAGAGACAAAAAACAATTTAAAACAGCAAAAAACACTTAATTTTCAGTATACTCCGTCGATTGCACAAAATCTTACAATTTGTGGAAATATAACAGATTCTACTGGGAATGATACTAATTATTTGAATAATTTTGTTTGCAAAGAGGTTTATGTTATTGCAAATGAGATAAATCAAACACAAAATAATACAAATACATCAAATACAACAAATCAAACTACTCAGTTTACATTGCCTACAGAATCATCTTTAGAGATAGAAAGCCTCTGGGACAAAAATATTGAGTTTGGTGATATTGTTAATGTAAAATTAAGATTATACAAAGGAAAAAATACAAAAGATGTTGTTTATGTTTATGTTGAAGGTAAAGAAAAGATTAGCGATACAACACGAGTTTATTTATATGATAATTATAAAAATTATAGTGTACTTGTTCCAGTACAGCTATATCCCAATTGCAATTCTGAATTTGAAGAAGGAGATTATGATATTATTGTTGAAGGATTGGATGAATATATCTCAGAAGAAATTGAGGTAGAAGGACAGGCATCTGGTTTATGTGAAAAAGTATATGTTAATAGAACTGTAATTGAGAAGAAGATAGTGCAAAATAAAACAACAGAGACAATTATTATTAACCCTCTTGATGAAATCCCAGAAGGAAGAATAATACTTAGTGAAGTTAAGCATCCTTTTGTTGTTTATGAATCAAGTTCTTATAAAACAAAAAGATTTATTCCAATATTGCTGGTTTTTATTCTAACTTTAATTGCTGTCCTTCTTATATGGAAAAGATAATGCAAAAAAGCATTAGATAAATTTATAAACAAAACAGAGTTATCCTTTTAGATGGTACTGCAAAAAAATCAGGTATTGTCGAGGATTATAATAGAGATACTTGGAAAACCAAAAGAACATGTTAGCAAGACACTGCAGATTGTTGCAGATAAGCTTAAGGAAACAAAAGATATCAAAATTGAGCATATAGAAATTGCAGAACCAGAGCCTGTTGAAAATGAGGATATTTTTACAACATTTTTAGAGGCAGAACTTATTGCAGAAGATTTAAACACTCTTCTTGGAGTGTGTTTTTATTTTATGCCAAGGTCTGTTGAAATAATGGAACCAGAGGATATAAGAATAAAGGCAAATCAGCTTTCTGGATTTATGAATGATCTTCAGGCAAGGCTTCATGAGGTTGATATGAGGCTTAAAACAGTGAATGAGGAAAATAATATACTTAATCAGAATGCAATGGCTGTTCTTCACAATTTTATCATACACTCTCTCAGGGAGAAAGAAAGAGATATTGCTGAACTATCAAAAATAGTCGGTGTACAGGAAAAGGCGCTTGAAAAAATAATTGAAATTCTTGTGAATAATAATTTTGTAAAAAAAGAGGGCGACAAGTACAGGTTTGCTTTGAAAGAATAATAAAATGGATCTCCAAAAGGAGTATAGGGAAAAAGCAGAGGCAATTCTTTTTGCATCAGGCAAACTTATGAAGTTTGAGGAAATTGCAAGAGTAGGCAGATTTAGGAATCTTGAACTTCTTAAACAAACTTTGCTGGATTTAAGAGATGATTATGAACAGAGAAATGGGCCTATAAAGATTGAAAATCATGAAGAGTTGTGGAAAATGAGTGTCAATGAGAGGCATGCAGAGACTGTAAAAAAGATTGTGCCTACAACAGAGCTTTCAAGGTCTATAACAGAAACACTTGCTGTGATTGCATTCAAATATCCAATAATGCAGTCTGATTTGATAAAGATAAGGTCTAATAAAGGTTATGAGCATTTGGAAGAGCTTGAGAAAATAGGATTTATTTCAAGACAGAAATATGGCAGAACAAGACTGATTAAATTAACTCCAAAATTCTTTGAATATTTTAATTTACCAGAAGGAAAAATTAAAGAGCAATTTAAGGATTTTGAGCAGATTGCAGCTTCGCTTGAGAAAAAAGAAGAAGAAATAGCAAATGAAAAAGAAATCAAGATAGAGCCTTACGAAGAAAAATTAGGAGATTTAGATGTTTTTGATGAAGGAAAAAAATCTGTACATCATGCTAAAGAAATAAAAGAGAAGAAAGAACCTATGCATGTAGAAAGAGAAGAAGAGTTAGAAGTAAAAAATTATAGTGAAGAGCTAAAAGAAGAGAAAAAAGAAAGAGAAGTAGGACCAAAGGTAAAAGAGACAGAAGAAAAACAAGAAGCAGATGTAGGTAAATTTTTTGACAAACAAAAAGAAAAAAGAAACAGAAAAAAGCATGATAAACAGGAAATTAAAGAAGATAAAATTTCTGAGGAAGATTTAAGTTATGAAAATATTATGAAAGAAGTTAGACAAGAAGAGTTAGGAGAAAAACAAAAAGAAAAACCAAATAATCTTGAAGAAGAGATTGAGAAAAAGTCAGATGAGATTGCTAATGAAATAATGCATGGAGAGAAATCAGAGGAAGAAGAACAAAAAGAGTCTGAAGAAGAGGGCTCAGAAGAAAGCAAAGAATCTGATAATGAAAATTCAGATAAAGAATTAGAAGAACAGACAGAAGATGTTGAAGAAGAGCCTGAAAAAATAAAGCATAAACGCGGAAGAAAGAAAAAAGAAAATGTTTCTAGTTAGATGCCCAAACTGCAAGCACAATATGAAATGCCAGCCAAAAGGATTTAATTTAGCTGGCAAATCAAAGAGATGTGTTTATTGCGGCAAGAGCTTTAAGATTAACGATAACATGATTAAAAGGCTCTAAAACAGCTGTTTTTAGTCGTTTTAAAACCATCAAATTCTTCGGTTTTAAGCCGTAAAAAGGCATTTTACAACAGCAAAGTTTATAAACAAATATCGCTTCTTTTTTATTATACTTTTAGTTAATTTTTAGACGTAAAAAAGGGCTTATGACAGAAACAAAACCAGAAGACAAACCAGATATTCAAGTAAAGGGAATCACTCCAAGAATAATTGAAGATGAGATGCAGAAATCCTATCTTAATTATTCTATGTCAGTTATTGTAGGTAGAGCACTACCTGATGTCAGAGATGGCTTAAAACCAGTCCACAGAAGAATTCTTTATGCAATGTCTCAGTTAGGCATGACTCATGACAAACCTTTTAAAAAATGCGCAAGGATTGTTGGAGAGGTTCTTGGTAAATATCATCCTCATGGTGATGTTGCTGTCTATGACAGTTTAGTAAGAATGGCGCAAGATTTCTCATTAAGATACCCTTTGATAAATGGGCAAGGAAATTTTGGTTCAATTGATGGTGATAGTCCTGCTGCGATGAGATACACAGAAGCAAGGCTACATAAAATTGCAGAAGAGATGCTTGAAGATTTAGAAAAAAACACAGTTATTTTTGCTCCTAATTTTGACAATACTTTGAAAGAGCCGACTGTCTTGCCTTCCAAACTTCCTAATCTTTTGATTAATGGTTCATCAGGAATTGCAGTTGGAATGGCAACAAACATACCTCCTCATAATGTTACAGAGGTTTGCGATACTGCAATAAAATTAATTGATAATAATGAGATTAGTGATGATGAGTTGATAAGTACAATAAAAGGCCCTGATTTTCCAACAGGAGGAATGATAATTGGAAGAGCTGGAATATATTCTATGTACAAAACAGGCAGAGGAAAAGTTCTTGTAAGGGCAAAGACACATATTGAGCAAAAAGGCAAGGAAAAAAATATTATTATTGTTGATGAAATTCCATATGCTGTAAATAAATCAGAGCTTGTGAAAGAAATTGCTAATCTAATCCGTGACAAAAAAGTAAATGGAATAACTGACTTAAGGGATGAATCAGACAGAAAAGGAATAAGGATTGTTTTTGAGCTAAAGCAGGGAATGAATCCTGAAACTGTTTTAAACCAATTATTCAGACAGACAAGACTTGAAACAACTTTTGGAGTGATAATGCTTGCGATTGTTGGCAAAAAACCAAAAGTTCTGGATTTAAGAAATATTATTTACAATTATATTGCTCACAGAAAAGAGATAATAACTTTAAGAACAAAGTTTGACCTTGATAAGGCAAAAGCAAGATTACATATTGTTGAAGGTTTGCTTATTGCGCTTAGAGATATTGACAAAACAGTAGATCTAATCAAAAAATCAAAGTCAGTAGATGAAGCAAGAGAAAAATTAATTGCTAACTTTAATCTAAGTCTTGAGCAGGTAAATGCTATCTTGGATATGAAACTACAGAGGATTACCTCTCTTGAGCAAGGCAAATTAAAAGATGAAGCAAAAGAATTAATGGAAAAAATAAAAGAATTTGAATCAATACTTGCTTCTGAGCAGAAAATTTTGAATATTATCAAAGCAGATCTTGAAGAAATGAAGAAAAAATATGGGGATAAGAGAAGGACAGAGATTGTGGAGCAAGAAAATGAAAGGGTTTCTGATGAAAAACTTGTTGAAGAAGAGGAGAGTGTTATAACTATTTCATATCATGGTTATGTGAAAAGAACTCCTGTTGCAGAATACAAACAGCAGAGCAGAGGAGGAAAAGGCATAATTGCAGCAGGAACAAAAGAAGAGGATTTTGTTTCTGACTTATTTTCAGCTAATTCAAGGGATAATGTTTTATTTTTTACAAACAAAGGAAAATTGCAGTGGATGAAAGTTTATGAAATTCCTAAAACTTCAAGGCAGGCAAAAGGAAGCGCACTTGTAAATTTATTAAAACTTGAGGAAAATGAGAAAGTTACAACATTTATTCCTGTTAAGAATTTTTCAGGTTATCTTATTATGATTACCAAAAAAGGAATAATAAAGAAAACAGAGCTTGCAGAGTTTTCAAACCAGAGAGCAGGAGGAATAAGAGCTATAAATCTTAGAGATAATGATGAGCTTGTTAATGTTATCCTTACTGATGGAAAGAGGAAGCTGCTGATTGCAACTGCAAATGGCTTTGCAGTAAGGTTTGATGAGCAGAAATTAAGGCAGATGGGAAGAAGTGCTAGTGGTGTAAGAGGAGCTAGGTTAAGAGAAAAAGATGAGGTTATACAGATTACTGCTTCAGAAGATGAGGACTTGTTGATGAGCATTACAGAAAATGGCTATGGAAAGAGAACAAAAATTTCACTTTATCCTATGGTTAACAGAGGAGGTAAAGGAGTGATTGATATAAAATGTTCTGAGAGAAATGGGAATGTTGTTGCAGCTCTTGCACTAAAAGATACTGATGATGTTATGGTTGTAACAAAGAACGGAATTTCAATAAGGTTTAATGCAAATGACATAAATGTTGTAGGAAGAAATACCCAAGGAGTTAGATTAATCAAGCTTGATGCAGGAGATAAAGTTGTGAGCGCTGTTGTGATTAAAGGAAATGGTGAAAATAACTCATAAGATGAAAATTTTGAAAGAAATTTTCAAATCTACTCACGAGGTTCGTAGAAGATGAAATCACTTGCTATAACAATACTAAATCTTGAAGATATTGCTGTTCTTGAAGTTAAAGAAATTCTTGGCACCAAGAAAATTCTGAATAAGAATAAAAAAAGTCAGAATTTTCTGGGTGATCAAAAATCAGAGATTTTTGACAAGAAGGCAGAAATTGTTCCAGGAGCTGTTATTTTTGAAGCTTCAGACAAAGAAATTGCTGATTTTTCTTATAAATCACAATCACCAAAAAGAGTTTTGAAAATTATTGATTATTTTAAGTTTTCTGGAAGCCCTTTAAAGAAATTAAAAGAAATTGCTGAAAAAATAACTAAAAAAGAGATGTATAATGCAAAAAGCTTCAAAGTTGAAGCAGAAGATATGGACATTAAGAAAAAAGTTGGTGGTTTTATTCACGACAAGCTGAAAATAAAAGTGGATTTGGAAAATCCAGCAATTGTTGTCTATGTTTATGTTTGTAATAATTTTTGCTGCATTGGAATTGATTTTTCAGGAGAAATTGACAAAAGAGATTACAAGATATTTAACTGTCAGCGTTCAATTAAAGGGAATCTGGCTTATTGTCTTGTGAGATTGTCTGGTTTTGACTGCAAAAAAGTATTATTGGACTGCTTTTCTGGTTCAGGAGAAATACCAATTGAAGCAGCGCTTTATTGTATGAAAAAATCATTGCATTTTTTCAGCAAAGACAAGTTTAATTTTCTTAAACTTGGAGTTAAATATGATTTTAAAGATGGAACTAAAGAAAAAAGTTTAGGAATTCATTCAATTGATAATAGTTTTGGCTTTGTTAAGTTGGCAAAGCAGAATGCAAAGATAGCTGGCATTAACAAAGCAATAAGTTTTTCAAAACTTGATGTTGAATGGCTTGACACAAAGTTTGGCAGGAATTCAGTTGATTGCATTGTTTCACGAGCTCCAGAAGCATCAAAGAATATTTCTGAAAAAGATGTAAAGAAGCTTTACAAGGAATTGTTTTACAATGCTGATTTTATTCTTACTAAAAAAGGAACAATGGTCTTTCTTTTAAGAGAGCCAGAGCTTTTGAAGAAATCTGCAGAAGAGTACAAATTCAAGGTTAAGGAAGAGCGCGATGTCTTTATGGGTAAAGAAAGGTTTAAGGCTGTTGTATTTGAGAGGAATCTATAATATCTTTTCCAAAAGAATCAGAAAATCTATATTCTAAAAGATTAATAACCTGCTTTAAAGATGTTCTTCCAAGCCCTCTTGCACACTGATAAAAAATTCCTTTTATCAGATCATCCATATCTTGCGGTAAAAAACTTGCAATGATCCTCTTTTTTGGATTTTTGGCAGTTTCTTTATCTTCATGAGAAAGCACAAGATTGCCATTATGAGATATATAAGTGCAATATGCTCCTCCGCTTTGTTCAAACAAAGCATGAACAGTTCTTTGCTTTGTTGAATAGTTTTCATCTAGCATTGGTATTGGGAATTTATAATCTACAAAAATTAATCTTGAGCTTTCTTCAAACCCACCAAAATGTTCTGCGCATGTTGCACTGCCATGCACTACGGTTTTGGACCATTCTATTAATTTTCTTGCCCTGTCATCAAAAGTAGATGTCTTTATCTTTTGCTGGTCAATATATTTCACAGCAGCTATAAGTAAGCTGGATTCTGTAGAGTGATATGCAGCAACTATTTTTTTATCACTCTGCGTTTCTGGCCTGAAAAATATCTGGTTACCAAAAGGGTCAAATGTAGGATAAGGAGCAACATCTGTTTGTATAATTCTTAAATCACAATTACTGTCTCCAGTAATCTCAGTTAATATCTCTGAATTATCTCCTCTTTTTGTCAACCATTTATACCCTTCTCCGAAAATACCTCCTTCTCTAGATTCTTTTATTATATAAGCACTTAATGTAGATATAAATTCTGTAGCTGATGAAAACCCAAATTTTTTGAAATCCCATATATCTCTTTGTTTTAAGATTATAGATGCAATTTCCCCTGTGAACAATTGAACATCTTCCAGCTCACATTCTTCTTTTATCTCTTTGGAATGCCTTTTAAAAGTCCAATAAAATTTTTCAGGTTTTTTAAAAAATTCATTCATAATTTTTTTGTATTTTTCTTTGAAATCTTCAGGGATATGTTTATAATATCCCTTTGTTGCCAAATCTTTGACAGATTCAGCTATATCTCTTTGTGAAACAAATCCACCAATATAATCAAGTTCATTCCTAGACTTTAATTTTTTGACTCTTTCTTCTATCCCAGAATTTTTAATTCTTTTAATTCCTTCTTGATAAATCATAAAATCAAAACGCATACCACCCTAGAGTAGATATTTATTAATAAATCTTTCTAGATAAAACCAAAACCCTTATAAATCGTCTTTTGTTTTCTATTCTTGGTGTAGGTCAGGAGCTTAGCACACGCGACCTAGTCGTGAGGAAAGTCCGCCCACTACAAAAGACAACCTGCTCTGCAGGGCTTGGAAACAGGCGGCAACATCACAGAAACGAAACAACCTTTGAGGAGGATGACAGCCTTGAAGTTTCTGGCAACAGAAATAAGATAACAGGCAGACGCTCTTAAAGGAAATGGTGAAACGGATAGACCTTGTTTGTGCAACTCCTTTGCGAGGCTTAGTTAAATGCTAAGACAGACCATCCGAAGCTTAATGCTTCACTAAAAGGGGTCTGACAGAAGGCGGCTTATTCCTGACCGACACCACTTTTTACAAGGTTAACATGGCACAAGACAAAATAAACATGCCGACAAGTACAGCAGGACTTACAAGGTATTTTGACGACTATAAAAGCAAGATAAGGATAAAGCCTGGCTATGTTGTTGCTTTAATAGTTGTAATAATAATTCTACTTCTACTATTAAATATGTTCTTTAAAAATACCTTAGGAACCTAAATATGTACCCTGGAATTAATCCTAGTATGATGAAGCAGGCTATGAAAAAGCTTGGCATAAAGCAAGAAGAGATAGATGCAGAAATAGTAATCATAAAGACAAAAGATAAGGAAATTATAATTGAAAATCCTTCTGTTGCAAAAATAGATATGCAGGGCAACGAAACTTTTCAGATTTCTGGTGATATAAGCGAGAGAGCAAAAGAAATAGAAATAAGTGAAGAAGATATAGCTACAGTTATAGAACAAACAAATTGTTCAAAAGAAGAAGCACTAAAAGCAATAAAAGAAACAAACGGAGATTTGGCAGAAGCTATACTAAAATTATCTGAATCATAGGAAAGTTTTATATAAAATAAGTGATTTTTATCTTTGGGGGAAAATGAAAAAAGTTATATTGATTTTATTTGTAATTTTGATGGTAACATTGACTAGCTGCAGTAAGGTTGATAAAGATATAATCACAAAAATAGAACCTATATCAGAAATAAATGTTACACTCAATGACACCTCTGCTGATATAGAAAATATAACAGTATCTCAAAATATAACAGATATTCCTAAAAAAGAGATTGTAAAAGCAAATCAAAATGGAGTTGTTGTAATTCTAGGAACTTATAACTGGAATCAATTAGATGCAGATAGAGGTTTATTAGGCAGAATTAACATAACAATAACAAATGAAGATAGCGATACTTTTACTCCAGATGTTGTTGTTGTTCTATATCAAGGCCAGATAGATCCAAAAGATAGGGCTACAAAATCAATAAAAATGAATGATGTAAAGTTAGCTAAAGGAGATTCTATTGAAAGAGAGCTTAATGTAGACTTGCCATTTTCAAATCTTGGTGCTGAGCAGAATCTGATAATTTATGTTTATGATGCATTTTCTATGCCAAAACAACTTCTTGTAACTTTAGAAACACAAGTAAAATTTGAGTAAAAATCATAACTTTAGAAATTGATATTTCTAATTTGTAGTTTCCTTATGGAAACCACAAACTTTAAAAACAAATATATGCTTATTTTTCTTGGTGAGCTAGGTTGGCAGGTTAGTCCTCTGCTGTTACTGCAAACGGACTTTAGGCAGAACCGAAGCTTGAAGCCAGCTTTGCATAAGGACATTAAGTCTTGGTTCGTACAATGACTTTCTGTCCTATGGGACCGATAATTTTGAAAATCTTGTCAGGCCAGGAATGGAGCAGCAATAATCATTTTTACTGGTGCTCAAAGGGTAGCGGAAACGAGAAAAAATCAAGGAAACTTGTGTTTTTGTGCAACTGCGACCTTTGGGCGCGCTCACCGCTTTATTTTCATAATTTAGAGAAAAATTAATAAAGAAAGAAATTGGTGAAGATTAAATGCAAGAGATGAAGGATTTTTTAACAACATATGGATGGGCTATTGCTGTAATATTTATTTTTATAGTTGTTGTTCTTGCAAAGCCTACAATTTTCATACCAGATAGCGAGGAAGGAATCCAGATTATAGACCAAAAGCTCGACCATAATGGAACTTTAGAGGTTTTCCTTAAGAATAATATTGACGCAGATGTATCTAATGTTATGATCGAGATAACTAGCTGCAGCAAAAGCTCTGAAGCAATTGATTTGAAAAAATTTGAAACAGATAAAGTTACACTTAGTGGATGCGGGCAGTTTAAAAGAGGAAGTTCTTTTAATAAAGATGCAACAATTTCTTACAGCACTATTGCCGGAACAAGCAAAATAAGTCACACTGTTACAAGAATAGTCAAGGCAATTGTAGAATAATTATTCTAAAACTATTGCTGCTTTGTTTGGCATTGCATTGCCTGCTTTTGCTTCTTTTGAATTTTCCTCTTTTTCAACAATAATTTCAGAATTTAGCATTCCTTTTATTTTTTCTGCAGATTCATGAATATTTTCAGCTTCTTTATCCTGCGAAAGAACAATAGTAGGCATTTTTGATTCATCTTTTAACAAAGAAGGGATGATTTTAGCAATATCTTTTGCATTTTCACTAAACTCTTTTGTAAATTTCTGCATTAAAACCTTTAGGTCCCTTGATTTTTCCAGCTCTTTCTTGAATTCAAGCATGAATTTCCTTTTCCATTTTGCAGCAATGATTATTTTTATTTTTTTTGGCTTTATTTTTGTAAGTTCTATAACATTTTTAATGTCAAAAATTGTTTTTTCAACAAATTGCTCTGCAAATTCAATCTCCTCATCAATCTTCCTCTCGTCGTATTCTGGCCATTTTTCTATTGAGATAAAGGGTTTATTTCCAATTTCGTGCCACATCTCTTCTGCAATATGTGGGCAGAAAGGAGAGATTAATTTTAATAGAATTTCATAATTTTCCTTTGAAATTTCCCCTGAAATTTCAAGCTTTGAAAATACTTTCGAATTTCCAAACTTTGAAATTTTGCTTGAAAAATAGTCAATTGCTTCAATTAATGCAATAACTGCTTTGGGATATTCAAAATTTTCAATGTTTTCAGTGACTTTTTTGATAGTAATATTTATTTTATTATCCTGCTTTTTGTCATTAGTTTCAACAATGCTATCTTTTAATCTTATCAGTTTGTTTATTATCCTATAAGCTCCTTCAACACCTTCATCAGACCACTCCATTTGTTTGTCAGGAGAGGAAACAAACATCAAAAACAATCTTGCAGTGTCAATTCCATATTCATCTGAAATCTGCGTCTGAGAAACAATGTTTCCCTTGCTCTTTGACATCTTTGCTCCATCTTTGTAAACAATTCCTTGATTGAAGAGCTTACTAAAAGGTTCATCAAATTTTACAAATCCTAAATCTTTTAGTGCTTTAACAAAGAATCTTGCATATATTAAATGCATTACAGCATGCTCTGCTCCTCCAACATATTGGTCAACAGGCATCCAGTAGTTTACTTTATGGCTGTCAAATGGTTTTTCCTTGTTTTTGTTATCGCAATATCTCAAGAAATACCATGAACTGTCTACAAAACCTCCCATTGTATCTGTCTCTCTTTTTGCAGAACCGCCACATTTAGGACATTTTGTGTTTACAAACTCTAGATTTGTCGTCAATGGATTTGTTTTTGATTTAAAATCAACTTTTTCAGGTAATAAAACTGGTAATTCTTTTTCAGCTACAGGAACAACTCCACATTTATCACAATAAATAATTGGTATCGGAGTTCCCCAATATCTTTGTCGTGAAATTAACCAATCTCTAATTTTATATTGTACTGTTTCTCCTCCGCATTTGTGTTTTTTAAAGAATTTTACAAATTCTGGGATAGCATCTCTGTTATTTTTTCCATCAAATTCCTGAGAATTAATCATTGTTCCATCTGATATGTAAGCTCTCTGCATTTTATCTGGTTTTAAATCAAAATCAGAAGGATTAATTACAATTTTAATAGGAATATTATATTTTTTTGCAAATTCAAAATCTCTTTGGTCATGTGCAGGAACAGCTATTATTGCTCCTGTTCCATATTCATGCAATACAAAATTTGCTATATAGATTGGAATTTTTTCTTTTGTTATAGGATTTATAGCATATTTTCCTAAAAATATTCCTTCTTTTTCTTTGTCTTCTGCTGTTCTTGCAAACCTATCTTCTTGTGTTACTTTTTTTATGAATTTTTTTATGTTTTCTTCATCTTTTGTTCCCTTAATCAACTCTAGAACATCTGGATGTTCTGGGGCATAAACTAAAAAGGTTATTCCAAAGAAAGTATCTGGCCTTGTTGTGAAAACTGTTAATTTTTTATCAGAACCCTCAATTGGAAATTCTATAATTGCTCCTTCACTTCTTCCAATCCAGTTTTCCTGCATTGTTTTTATTTTTTCAGGCCAATCTATTTTTTTTAAATCTTCCAAAAGTCTGTCTGCGTATGCTGTAATTTTGAAAAACCACTGGTCTAATTCTTTTACAGTTACATCACCTTCACATCTCCAGCACTTGCCTCCTTCTGATTCCTCGTTTGCAAGCACTGACTCGCATTTAGGGCACCAGTTGACTGGTGCTTTTTTTCTGTAAGCAAGCCCTTTTTCCAGCAATTTCAGGAAAAAGAATTGGTTCCATTTGTAATATTCTGGCTCATGGCTAGAAAGAGTTTTGCTCCAATCATAACTATTTCCTAAAGCTTTGAAATATTCCATAATTTTTTCTATAGCTTGCTCTGTGTATTTTTTAGGATGAATGCCTTCTTTTTTTGCAGCTGTTTCAGCAGGTAATCCGAAAGAATCAAAACCCATTGGATAAAGAACATTAAATCCAAGCATTCTCTTGAATCTTGCATAAACATCTCCAATTGTGAAATTTCTTACATGCCCCATATGCAAGTAACTTGCACTTGGGTATGGATACATTTCAAGAACATAGTATTTTTTCTTATGAGAATCCTCATTGACGTGAAATATCTTGGCTTCTTCCCATCTGCGCTGCCATTTTATTGATATTTCTTTAAAATCAACCATATGGATAAAGTTTAGGTTTGCTCTTTATAAATTTTTCACTAAATAACTTTAATCCTAATCTTTTTTTCTTTTGCTTCTGTTGATTTCAAATTTTCTAGAATATAGCTCTTTATCTTATTTTCTGAAGCATATTTATTTGCAGATTCCTCTGTTCCAAATGTTTTTGGCCTTGATTTTCTTCCTCTTGGACCAAAAGCTCCTTTTGAACCGCTTCTTCTTGCATCCCTAATTTCAACATGATTTGACATAATAAAAATCCTCCTGGTTGTTTACCTTATATTTTCTTGAATTTTCCAGCTGTTTGCGCTATGTCTACTGTTCCAAGGAACATTGACCTGCAGCAATATCTTTCTAAACCTAAATCATCCATTACTTTTTTCCTGTCTTCGCCCTTTTCAATTCTCTCTTTATATTTCTCCCATAAATGTGCTATTGGTTTTCCGCAACTGAAACATCTTATTGGAATTAACATTTTGCCTCCGGTTTTATCTGTATGATTTCTGGCGTTTTGCCCTTGCTTTTCCGTGCCTGTTTGGCTTGTGAGTTTCCTTTCTTCTTACATCTGCAACAAGCAGTAATCTGTCAAATTCAAGGAATGTTTTTTCAAGCTTTTTATCAAATTTAGCAAAAGCTCTTGCAATTGCAAGTCTTGCAGCTTCTGCCTGTGAATTAAATCCACCGCCTCTTATTGTTACATCAATATCAGTACTTTTTGCAGCATCTCCTGCAAGCATTATAACTTCTTTTATCCTAAGCCTTTCTATCTTTGGCTCGTAAAAATCAAAATTTATTCTATTTATCTTTATATTGCCTTTACCTTCTCTAAGAACAGCTCTTGCGACTGCTCTTTTTCTTTTTCCTGATGTAACAATTGGTTTCATTTTTTTTCTTTAAACCTCATTTTCTTGAAAGTTCTATTATCTTGTAAACAGGCATATAAGCATTATTAGGAAGTTTTGAAACATCTGCCCCTTTAACAGTTTCCATTTTTTCATTCTTTAGTTCTTCAGGAACTTCGTCATAGCATTTTATTCTTTCAAATGCATCTCTTCCTCTAGCATTTTTGTATGGAAGCATACCTCTTATAATTCTCCTTACCATTTTGTAAGAAACTCTGTAATAAAAAGGACCGTGTGCCCATGTTCCCATGCCAAGTTTTCTTTTATATTCTGAAATTAAATGATCTTTTTTTCCAGTCATTATAGAATATCTACAATTAACTATAGAAATCTCTTCTCCAAGCAGAGCTTTTTTTGCTACAAATGCAGCAACTCTTCCAACAATTAAATTTTTTGCATCAATTATCATTTTTATCCCATAATCCTTATTTTCTTTCCTTTTACATCTTCTTTTAAAATATCTCTTATTGATAAAGCCTTGCACTTTGAAATTTCTAATTTTTCAAGTGCACTTGATGAAAATGCATAGGCAGCAATTGTAATTTTATGGTCTAGTTCTCCTGAACCAAGGACTTTTCCAGGAACAATTATAAATTCATTTTCCTCGCTGTATCTGTTTATTCTGCTAAGATTTACAGCTCTTCTATTCCTTCTTGGGCTTTCCAGTTCAGTTGCTATCCTTTTCCACAGAGGGATATTCTTCTGAATAGCTAAAGTCTTGAGCTCTACAATTAGTTTGCTCGTTTCTGGATTTGTTGGACCTGTTCTCATTGACATTTTAGTTTTTTACTTTTTGTTTTGATTTTAATATTTGAATGCGAGGGACGTGATTTGAACACGCGCACCTACTAAGGGACTAGCCCCTCGAGCTAGCGCATTTGACCGGCCTCTGCCACCCTCGCAAATTTCAATTTGTGAGGTTCTGGGATCTCAATCACAGCACCCCGCGAACGAAGTTTAAATGCGCGTAACCTATTCCTCTTTTATTTTCTCTGAAAAATCTTCAAGCTTTTCTAGCAAGATTTCAGCGGCTTTTGTTGCAATTTCTTTGCAACTTAGTTGTCCGAATGATTCTATGTAAAAAATAAATTCATCATCTTTGTATTCAACTTTAATTATATCCTCACATACACCGTCAACAGCATCAACAAGATTTGGTGTGTTTATTTTTTCTTTTTGTATATTTCCTTTATCATCAAAAATCTGAGGAGGATATTTTTCCCTAAACTGTGCAATTAAATCACTTTTGTTGTTTACTGTTAGTATTGGTTTATATGTAAAGTGAACAAGACTTGATGAAAATTTTGCATGTTCTTTTCCTGTGCCAAGAACAGCTGTTGCAACAAATTCAAGTTTCTGGTCTTTAAGTAAATTTACTATAATCATGTCAGGAAATGCTGGTTTTATAGCAGAATCCTTAGATTTAATATCAGAAGCATAGATAATGCAAGGCCCTTTTTCCTTAAGGCTCAGCTTGACACTGCACTTTGCGCATAAAGCTCCTTTACAACTGCATTCTGAAGGAGTATCATATGATTTTAAATCAGTGGTTAATGGCAATAATCCAAGTCTATGGGCTACTATTTCGTCATAAAGTATAGAATCATTTTCCTTGAATTCAACTTCTTCAATTGCCATCACAGGAACATCTTCTACCATAACTCTTCTTAGCTCATTTGCAAATGAAGCAGTTACATCTTTAATTAAAAATGAACATTTTTCTTTTCCTTTTTCAAGAGATGTTATTTCCATTTTAAACTCTCCTACCTCTTCTTCCACCCTTAGGTCTGCATCCACCATGAGGTAAAGGTGTTACATCCTCTATAACTCCTATTTTTAATCCCATTCTCGATAGTGCTCTTATAGCTGCCTGTGCACCTGGGCCAGGATTATTTGGGCCATTATGTCCACCAGGAGCTCTGACTTTTATGTGAATCCCTCTTAAGCCGTGGTCAACTGCTGTTTGTGCAACTCTTTTAGCAGCCATCATTGCTGCTGTTGGCGAACTTTCAAGTCTGTCTGACTTTACAACTTGTCCACCAGAGCATCTTGCAATTGTCTCTTTTCCGCTTAAGTCAGTAATTGTGATTATTGTATTATTATAACTAGAAAAAATATTTGCAATCCCCCATTTTACTGGTTTGTATTCTCTTCTATCTTGTGAATTTTCCATTTATCTCCTACCTCTTCTAGCAGGTTTTTCTCTTATTTTTTTAATTAAAACTTTTTCTTTTTTGTTGAGGTCTATTTTTCTCTCAGGATGCTCTTCATTTGCTAAAGAGGATTTTGAATAAAAGGAAATTAAGTTTTCCTCTGAAACAAGAACATTATAAGAAGGTGATGTTATTTTTTTACCATTAACCAGAATATGTCTATGAGTAATAAACTGCCTTGCTTGTTTTGGTGTTTTTGCAAGCATTTTTTTACAAATAATTGTCTGTAATCTTCTCTCTGCAAGAGCTTTTATATTTAGATTAAGCAGCTCTCCTATCTGTGCGTCAGTATTTAACACACCCATTGCTTTTAATTTGTTTAACAAAGCTTCTGTTTCCATTTGGCTTTGGCTGGTTTTTATTGCATTCAACCTTTTTGCTTGGTCTGTGTACTTTTTTAGAATAGACCTTAATTTGTAAATCTCGGTTTTGTTTGCAAAACCATACTCTCTTACAAGATCCTTTTCATCAGCAAGCCTTGCAGCCTGCCAAGGATGTCCTGGTTTTCTAAATTTATTCCTTTGTCTTATTGGTTGTCCCATTTTTAGTTTTTCTTATCTTTTTTTTCTGAACCAGGTGCTGCTTTTGTCTTTGTAACACCAAGGTGAACTTTTCCTTTATTTTTTCTGAAATTTGATTTTGTTCTTTGTCCTCTGACTGTAAGTCCAAACATATGCCTTACTCCTTTGTAGCTCTTCATTTTCTTCATCATTTTAATATCATTGTCTTTTATAAAATCAAGATCATTTGTTGTTAAATGCATGTTAGTTCCTGTTTCAGGATCTTTTCTTCTGTTAAGCAACCATGCAGGAAGTTTTGCAGTATTCTTAAGCAAATCCTCAATCTTTTTTATTTCATCTGGTGTAAGCTCTCCTGCTCTTTTCATTTTGTTGATTTTATTATAAGTACAGATAGCATTTGCCAGCATAAAGCCAACACCTTTTATTTTTTGTAAAGCAATAAGAACATTTTTAGAACCATCTAAGTCTGTATTGTAAACTCTAATAAGATATCTCATATCCATTTCTTTTTTTTGGTATTGTGGTTTTTCTGCCATACTTAAAATCCTCGGATTTTTAGTACCCTGGAAACCTTTAGGGTTTCCATGGTTTTGATTTTTAATGCATAACAGCGAGAACTAACTATCTGCCCTAAAAACGCTCTAGTCGAACTCGGGCTGTTATAGAGTAAGGAATTCAGGGAGCATTTAAAAAGCTTACTATTTTTAGCTATTTCTTTACGAAAAGCTGGCAATGGCATTTAGCCTGAAGCTCTATCTCTCCCATGTGATAGACACATGGGCAGATTATCTTCTTATCCTCTTCTTTATCACCAGTAACTCTTCTGCAAGGGCAGTATCTTGCTCCATGCTTTTCTTCGTTTTTGAGAAGTCCTTTTATTATTGCAGTTGCTACTGTTTTGTCTGGGTTTATTTGTATACCCATCTTTTCTGCATGTTCTTCATATGGTTTTAACAGTTCTTTTATTTTTTCTTCCATATTTACTCTATATTTTTTTCAATCCACTCTTTGAGGAAATCTTCTGGAACAGCACCTACAAAATCATCAACCACTTTTCCTTTCCTGAACATCTTGACAGCAGGGATTCCTGAAACCTTATATTTATTGCTTGTCTCTTGAGCATCATCCACATTCATCTTTACAAGGAGAAATTTTCCTTTGTATTTTTCAGCCATTTTTTCAAGAATAGGGCTTAGGATATTGCAAGGCATGCACCATGTTGCAAAGAAGTCAACAACAACAGGAACTTTCATAGACCTTTCTATAACCTCTTTTTCAAAATTATCATCATTTGCATTTATTTCAAAATTTGTCATTTATATCACTATAAATCTTTTTCTGCTGGTTTAAATATCTTGTGCAGTAAAATAAATAAGGGCGGCAACCGAGATTTGAACTCGGCCTTGAAGATCCACAGTCTTCTGTGCTAACCAAGCTACACAATTGCCGCCACAAAAAGCATAATTCAAGGGCATAATATAAATATTGCTATATTACTCATGAAGAAAACTTTGCAATTCTTATTATAAAATATGGCAGAGAAAAGAAAGCAACATATAGAATACCAATTGCAAGAGGATTATGAGTTATAAGAGGAAGACTGAAGGTTTTGCTGAGGTAATTTGAAAAATTTGTCATGTAAAAAATATTTATTAGTGCAATTGCTGGTATAAAAAAATCCAGAACAATGTTATTCTTTGAAGATATTTTTTGTATGTCCTTTATCAGAAGCTGGAATAAGAATCCAAATGCAAGAGCTATGACAATAATAATAAAGTAAAGCGGTAAGTTCTGAAGAAGTACAAGAAAAGGAATAAGGATTATTGAGATAATCAAGTTACCAATTATAGCTATGAAAAGTGAGGACCAATAAGCAATTACATCAATTCTTTTTACACTCTTGTTTTTATACTGCTCTGACTTATTTATCAAAGAAAGGGCATGAGATATTTCTGTATTGCTCCACCCCTTTTTTCTAAGCTTTTTTATAAATTCATCATCCATTTTGCACAAATCCTACTAATTCCTCTGCATGGGAAATGAAACTTTTCATTTTTTCATGCATTTCATATATTTTATTAATATTTAGTTCAAACTCTTTGTCATCTAACTGTGCAGTCATTGTGACATTTCTTCTGAATTCCATAGATGATTTGTATTTTGCTATTGCCAGTTTTCTAAGAAGAAGATAAAACTCACAGAGTTCCATAATCAATAAATCCTCTTTAAAAATTTCTTCTATTTTCTTGCATTTGAAAATAGGTTTTTCAGGAATTTCCTTAATCTTTTTCTTCTGCTTTAAATAAGCAAGAAGAAGCTCGAAAAGATTATCACATGCATTTACAAGCCTTTCAATTATATGCTTCATTATGTCTACTGTTCTTGTATACTTAAGGCTGACATAAATTAGATGGTCCACTCTCTTCATCTCTTCTTTACATTTGAAAAGAGATTCCATTAAAAGTTCATTTTTTTCTGGATTCATAGCACTAAAGCAATATACACTGTTTTTAATGGTAATGGGGCCATATTTATAATTGTTTTGCCAAAAAAGGCATTAATTTAGGAAAACCTTTATAAATCATCTTGAAACTTCTATACCCTATGGAAGAAATTGTATGCATGTCATGTAAGAAAAGAATCACAAATACTCCTGGTGTTGCTAAATTCAAGTGTCCTAATTGTGGAAAATTTGATATTATAAGATGCAGGCACTGCAGAGAGATTGCTTCTAAATATGAATGCCCTGAGTGCGGGTTTATAGGACCTAATTGAGGTTATTATGGCAGACGTAATTATTACACTTAAAATAATGCCTAGTTCTCCTGATGAAGATTTAGAGAAAATAAAAAATAATGCTCTTGAAGTTATAAAGGAAATTACAGGAGAAACAGAAACAAGAACAAGTGTGCATCCTGTTGCATTTGGACTTCAGTTCATTCAAATAATATTTGTTATGGATGAAAAGAAAGGAAGTACAGAAGCAATGGAGAATAGGATTGCAGAAATAGAAGGAATTAATTCTGTTGAAGTAACTGATGTAAGAAGAGCTATTGGATAAAAATTATTAACACTTCCTAGTATTTTTACTGTATTACTATATATCTATATTTAGTATCTCTTGTATCATCATTATGTACGTGTAATCTTACAAAATATTCTCCTTTAGGAAGACTATCTGTGTTCCAGAAAAGAAATTTGCCAGTATTGCTATACTTAGCTACATCAAATCCATTTGTGTTAATCATTATACCTGCTTCAGGCAAGTAAGCATGTACAGAAACATCTTTCATTTTAGATTTATCATTATTAACAACATTTGTGTGAATTTCAACATCACTATTCTGATAAACAACTTCATCAAGAAACCTTATCTGCCCAAAACCGCTTAATAAAAGCACTGCAAAAAGCGATATTATCATAAAATATTTTATTTCCATGTTTATCCCCCCAAGATATACTAGTGGAAAGTGGCTTCTAATATTTAAACATTTCTATAGCTACTATTTCGGAGGGATAACAAAGATATATAAATAGAATTAAACAATAACCGTCTATGGGGAAGGTATCACTTAAGGAAATAGATAAGATTCTAGAGAATGCTCCAGAAACTTCTGGAAGAGCAGGTTTTTTAGGCATAAAACTAAGAGCAAGAAGCATAAATATTGAAAAGACAGCAGAATTGAGAGAGCTAAAAAAAGAGCTTATTAAAAAAGAAGAACTTCTTTTTGGAGAATCAAAAAGAATAAGCAAAGAATCAAATTATTGGAATAAAAGAAAAGAAAACCTTCAAAATAATGTTCTTGAATTAACTACAATGAAAAGAACTGCAGAGTCTGCTCTGCATAATATTCTTGGTGAAAGGAATAAAATAATAAGAGAGGATGAGGCAAGGAAAAAAATTCTTGAAAGAAAAGAAAAGGAAACCTTAGAAAAAGAAACTTTGCTGAAAGAAAAAGAAAACCTTCTTGATGAAAAAGAAAATGAACTTGAAAAAGTAGAGAGAGAAGTTAAATTATTAAACCAAAAAAGATTAAGTGAAGAGACATTAAAGCTAACAAAAAGCATAAAGAATAAGATTGAAGAGCTGGAAAAGGAAAAGCACGATGTTGGAGATGAGATAGAACAGGGAAGAAAGCTTCTTCTTGAAGAAAGACTAAAGGCAAGGAATGCTGTAAAAGATGCTTTTTCAAAAAAAAATAATGAAATCATGCAAAAGATAAGTGAAATAAAAGTTCTTGGTAATGGTTTAAGGAAAAAAGAGAATGAATTAAGAAAAAGAGAGGATTTAATCAACAAAAAAGCAGAATATCTTGCAAGGGAAGAAGAAAGGGTAAATCATTTTGTCAAAAAAGTAAATCCTGATTATCATATAAAAGAATTACAAAGCAGAAAAGAAGATATTGAAAGATTTTCAAAGGAATTAATAGGAAGAGAGCAGGGAATTAAGATAAGACATAAGACAGCAGAGGAAAAGGAAAATCATTTGATAAATAGGGAAACTGATTTACATACAAGAGAGACTGAAATAAGAGTAGATTTAGCAAGTATGAAAAAAGTAAGACAGCAGATTGAGCAAAAGCAGAGACAGCTTGACAGGGAAATAATAAAAATAAAAGATTTAAAGGAAAAAATGGAAAAAGAGGCAATGGAAAAATATAATATCATGATAAAGTTAAGGAAAGAGCTTGATGAAAAAGAAGCAATGATGACAAAAGATTCTGAAATGATTAAAAATTATCCTCTAAACCTTACTTTTGTCAAACATCTAAAAGATAATTTTAATAAAATGAAGAAAGTAGAAAATGAGCTTAAGAAAAACTTTGTCAAAATAGAAGAAGAAAAGAAAGATGTTGAAGAAAGAGAAGAAAGTGTTGAACATAAGCTTTCTGAGCTTGAAAAAATAGAAAAATTGTTGAAATCTAAGGAAAAGGAATTAATAAAGAAAGAGATGAAACATGAAAGGCACAAAGATTTAAAGAAAGTTATGCCTATTCTAGAAAGAAAATTTAATTCTCTTACAAAAGATGTTGATGATATTACCAAGAAACTAAAGAATGCAGAAAAAAGATTAAAACAGCAGACAATTGAATCAGAAGCAAAACTTGGTTATATGAAAGACAAGGAAATTGAGCTTGAAAGAAAAGAAAAAGTTCTTAGAGAGCTAGAAATGAACCTTAGATACAAGGAAGAAGGGCTAAAAGATGAGGAAAAACAGCTGGATGGTTCTGCAAAATTGCTTTATAGCGAAGGCATAAATTTAAGCCCGCTTGAGATTAAGAACAATTATGAACCTTACAAAAAACATCCTGAACTTTTCAAACTTGTTCTTGATGCAAGAAAAGCAATGAGAGAAGGAGATTTGAAAAATGCTAAAATTATAGTTAAAGAGCTGAAAAAGCAGTATTCAAAAATAAAATCAGAAGATGAGGAGAAAAAAAGAATTAGTTATGATATTATGGATTTGAAGACAGATCTTGAGCTTTCTTTTTTAGGATAAAGATTATTCAAAACTTCTGAAAAGAACAGTAACTCTATAAACATCTTTACTCGTAATCTTGTTTCTTGTGTGCAATCTTCTAGAAATCTTTATCTCTCCTTTATAGCTTCTCTTTAGTTTTCTTCCTAAAGCTATTGCAAATCTCCACGAAGAAAGATAGATGTCAACACCTGTTTTCAATTCCTCTTCTTTTGCCACAAAAACATCTTTTCTGCCCTTTAGCTGGTTGTCAATAAACCTGAACATTTCATCATTAGGATTTCTAAGCTGTAAAACTGCTTCAAAATAATTAGGATTTTTCTCAAGTGTTTTCTTTTGCATTGTAAACCACAACCTTTTTTATAACCTGAAGTTTGCACCAGCAAACAAGGGTTCTTAAAAAACCGAAGGTTTTTTAATATGCTTATTATTACTTAAACTAATGGACTTTAAAAAACTTGTCAAAAGAATGTGGCACTTTATCTGGGAAGAAGATAGTTTGCTTAGTTGGATTGTTAATATTATCCTTGCTTTTGTGCTAATAAAATTCATAATTTATCCTGCAATAGGATTTGCTATGCAGACAAACTATCCTCTTGTTGCAGTTATATCAGAGAGTATGGTTCATGAAACAAATTTTGACACTTTTTGGGAGCAGAAACAAGATTTTTATGAAAAATTTAATATAACAAAATCAGATTTTGAGGGTTATAAGTTCAAGAATGGTTTTAACAAAGGAGATATAATGTTCTTGCGTGGCAGAGATCCAGGCAACATTAAAATAGGAGAAATTCTTGTTTTCAAAGGAACACCAGAATACCCTTATCCTATAATCCATAGAGTAATAAGCAAAAATCAAGAAAAAGAGTTTTATTATTTTCAGACAAAAGGAGACCATAATTCAATTTCAATAAATGGTTTAGAAACAAGTATAAACCAAGATAGAATATTAGGAGTTGCTATCTTTAGAATTCCTTATGTAGGATGGATTAAGATATGGTTTGTAGATTTAATAAATTTGTTTAAGTTTTGAGGAAAAATGTTATGTCCTGAATGCAAAAGTTTTATGATTGGAAAAGAGAATAATGGGAAGAAGATAATGGCATGTTCTAAATGCGGTTATGCAACATCTTCTGAAAAAAATAGCGATAAACAAACGAAAAAAGATGAGAGGATTCATGGAGTTGCATATGAAGAAGATGATGCAAATATTCTACCTGTTACAGAAGTAGAATGCCCTAAATGTAAACATGGAGAAGCGAATTTCTGGGAAATTCAAACAAGAGCAGGAGATGAGCCACCTACAAAATTCCTGAAATGTGGGAAATGCAAGCATACATGGAGAGATTATTCCTGAAATGGAAGAAAGATTTTCTAGTGAAAAAAAGTGGAAAAAATTTATAAAAAAGTTTTCTATAAAACCAGTTATCTCTGAAAAAGAGAGCGAGATAGTAAAAAAGCTAAAAGATTTAGTTGTTAATGCTGTAAAACAGAACATTCCTCAAGAAAGATTTGGAATTTTATTTTCAGGAGGAGTTGACAGCAGTCTTATTGCAAAGATATGCAAGGATAATAAAAAAGATTTTATTTGTTATACTTCTATTTTCGAGGAAAAAGGACTCAAACAGGCAGAGGATTTGGAGTATGCAAAAAAAATTGCAAAAAAATTTGGTTTTAAGTTAAAAATTGTCAAAGCAAATCTGAAACAGACTGAAAAATACATCAAGGAAATCCTAAAAATAATAAAAGAACCTAATGTTGTTAAAGTTGGTGTTGCTCTTCCGTTTTATATTGCTTTTGAAGCTGCAAAAAAAGACAGAATAAATATAATGTTTTCTGGTCTTGGAAGTGAAGAATTATTTGCAGGATATAAAAGACACACAAAAGTTACTGATATTAATAAAGAGTGCTTTAATGGATTGATAGCAATGTATGAAAGAGATATAACAAGGGATTTAGCAATAGCAAAATCAAAAGGGATTAAACTTAAAATTCCTTATCTTGATGAAAATATTATCTCTTATAGTTTGAGAATTCCTGCTAAAATGAAGTTTAATGGTAAAAATAATAAGATTGCAATAAGAAAAGTTGCTGAAAAATTAGGATTAGGTGAATTTTCTTGGAGAAAAAAAAGAGCTGCACAATATGGGAGCAGATTTGATAAGGCAATTGATAAATTAACAAGGAAAAAGGGTTTTAAATATAAGAAAGAGTATTTAGAGAGTGTTTTTAGAGGATTAAAATGAAAGTTGGAGTTTTGGTTTCAGGAGGAAAAGATAGTATTTTTGCTAGCTATCTTGCTAGCAAGAAAAATGAAATTGTTTGTTTTATTACTTTAAAATCAAAGAATAAAGACAGCTATATGTTTCATGTTCCTAACATAAATCTAGTTAAATTACAAGCAGAGACAATCGGAGTTAATTTAGTGGAAAGAGAAACAAAAGGCGTGAAAGAAGAAGAACTTATTGATTTAAAAAAAGCAATTGAAACAGCAAAAAAGAAATATAAAATTAAAGGACTTGTTTCAGGAGCATTGGCTTCAAATTACCAAAAAACAAGAATTGAAAACATATGCAAAGAATTGAAATTAAAATCAATAACTCCATTATGGCATATGGATCAGGAGAAAGAATTGAGAAAAATCATAAATTCTAGCTTTAAGTTCATAATTACAAAAGTTTCTTCATATGGACTAAATAAGAGATGGCTAAACAGGGTTATAATTGAAAAAGATGTTGATGAACTTATTAAATTAAGTAGTAAAGTTGGCTTTAATATTGCTTTTGAAGGAGGAGAAGCTGAAACTCTTATGATTGATGGTCCTATTTTTAATAAAAAGATAGAAATTGTTGATAGTTCTATCGAAGAAGAGTCTGAAAATGTTGCAGAGTTAGTTATAAAGAAAGCTAAGCTCGTTAAAAAATAAGAATCTAAGTTAAAGTAAATTTGAATATAAGAGAAAACAAGGTAAATACAGATGTTCTTGATCTTGTTGGTATAATTAATTAATAAAACCATTAGGTTTTTAAATCCAAAAGAGATTATATATAAAAAGAGGTGTAAACCTCAGACGTGTTCTGAGATAGATAACATGGAAACATTAGAAAACGAAATAAAATATACTGTTAAAGATATATCTCAAATAACAGGAAGAAAACCAGGAAGTGTTAGGGAAGAGCATGTAAAAAAAGGGCTCGGAACAATAAAAAATAGAAAAATATATTTTTCTGAAAAAGATAGAGAAGATATGGGATTTAAAGGGATAAAAATTGAGAAAACACCAAATTCCGATGAAATTATTGTTTTAAAAGAATTAACATGGAATGGTTCTGTAGAAGACTCATTATATAAATATGGAGAAAAATATATATCCACTCAAAAAGCAGAGGAAATTTCAAATTACAAAAAAAGAACATGGGATAAGAAACTTTTAGAAAAAAAAACTCTAGGAATTACAGTATGTAAAAAAAATTATGTAGAAGAAGGATCTGTTAAAGAAACAACAAGATTAGATCAAAGATTAGGTATTAATGAAATAAAAAGCAGGTATAATTCCGATGAAATAGCTAAAATAATTGGAATTAAAAAAAATTCAGTAAAGTTTTATCATGAAGATAGCAATATAGGCAGTTTAGGAATTGACGGAAGACTTTATTTCACAAAAAAAGAAATAGGGGAAATGGAGAGAAGGAAAAAGAAAAACAAAAAGTTATATTCAAGAAAAGAAGAAAAAATAGAGGTAACAAAGCCTCAAGAAAAACCTATAAAAAGAATTGCTTCAAGTGAACTTCCAGAAAAAGATATCAAAGAAAGATTGACTAATGTATTTAAATGTGAATATAACTGGTTCGGAAGATTTATAGAATATCTGAAAGAGTATGGCATAGGTGGAGCTAAGGTAGATTGGGAAAATTTGCCTGATGTAAAGACATTGAGGTTAGATTTTTTGAAAATGATAAAATCTGAACATGATTCAAAAGAAGAAGTAGATCTCTTGTTAAAAGGAGGACAACAAGGACAAGGAAGACATGAAGAAACAGAGGAAGAACCAGAAGAAGAAATAGAAGATCTTACAACCATTTACAAATAAACACATTTAAATATTTTTGTTATATCTACTTCTTATGAGCATTGAAATTAAAGTAAAACCGAATTCTAGGGAAAATAAAATAGAGTTTGACAGCAATAAAAATATCTATCTTGTTTCTGTGAAAGAAAAGGCAGAGGACAACAAAGCGAATAAAGCTGTTCTTAAGCTGATGAACAAGAAATTTGGCAAAAGATTCAGAATTATAAAAGGAGCGACTTCAAGGGAAAAAATTTTGAGTGATTAATTAAATATATTTATCTAAATACATCATAATCATCTCTGTGATTCCTGAATTATCCATTGCTATAGAGCTAACTTGCTGTTTTTCATTTTCAAGTATGCTATGAGAAAAAGAGCCCCTTATTATCTGAGCATTTCCGCACCCCTTATAAAAATTTTCAAGTCTGTTTCTTTTCCATGGGAGAAATGGCATTAAAGTAAGATCTCTCATACCATATACAAATAATTTAGGTTTTGAAAGAAAGTATTTATTGTAATAGTACTCAAAAAACCCAACCTTTTGGTCTACATGCTTTAATTTTATTAATTTTTCGATTAAAGTTATAAAATCAAATGGCTCGTTTAACTTACTCATATATTCCATAAAGCTGTGTATGTCTTTTGTTTTGAAAAAAAGCCAATTAAAATATTCTTGATCTTTTTCAGGAACATATTTTGTTAGATTTCCTTCTTTCAAAGTCATTCTTACCTGATGCTTATGCAGAAAAAATTCAAACATAGGCTTTAATTTTTTATGTTCAACATTTCTTAAAAGACTCATTCCAGGAATTGAAATTTTTATATTGCTCGGTGGAGAAAGAAGGATATAACATCCTACATCAACTCCTTCACTAATCCTTTTTTTCAAAGAGTAAAGAATAACTAATTTCATTTTATCATATACTTCTTCTGCTTTATTTATAACTTCAGATAATGTTTTAAAATCCTTTTTTTCAGCTAAAACAGATTCATATTCAACTAATCTTAGCAGGGCTTCCCAAAATTGATAGATACTTTTTTCTATTTCATTATTATAACCAAAACAAGAGAATAAAGCGCCAATTGCACCAAGACTGTGCCCTATTATAGCTACCTTATTTACCCCATAGTTATATTTAATAAATTTAACACTTTCAGTTATCTCTTCACTTAAATTACCCAAAGTCAAAGGAAGAGGATTTTTGTAATGATGGGGAAGGTCTATACTTAAACATAAAAACCCACCTTCTGCTAATCTTTTAGCTAATGTAGCTAAAACATGCCTATTTCCCATCATCCCGTGTATTAAGACAACACCTTTTTTAGGAGAAGTGTTTTTTTTGTACCAAACAGTCCCTACAACTTTACCAGAAGAAACCTCTTGTTCTACAAGGTCTAATTTTTCTCCCCATATAGATTTTTTTATCAATTCTTTTTGTATCTTTTTCCATCTTGACATAGATAGTGTTTAAAATGTAGAGATTTTTAAATGTTTTGTTATATATCCTATAAAACAACAAACTATTTAAACTAATATTTTCTATTTTTATTGTGGGGGAATATGAAAGCTTATTTAGAGATTGTTGAAAATATACTAAATAATGGAGTTCTGAAAAAAAGCAGGACAGGAGTAGATGCTATTACAATCCCTGGAATAATGTTTGAGCACGATATGTCAGAAGGATTTCCTCTATTAACTACAAAAAGTGTTCCATTTAGGTTAGTTGCTTCTGAGCTAGAATTTTTTATAAAAGGAATTACTGACAAAAACTGGCTTATTGAGAAAGACAATCATATTTGGGATGAGTGGTGTTCGCAAAAGAAAGTTCCTTATGGACATGATGAAGAAACAAAGAAAAAAATGAAAGAAGAGCGTGACTTAGGACCTATTTATGGATGGCAGTGGAGAAATTTTGGAGCAAAATATGATTCTTTTGATAAAAAACCCATTGGAAATGGTGTTGACCAGCTGAAAAATATCGTTGAAATGCTGAAAAAAGATCCTAATGATAGAAGAATGATTGTAAGTGCATGGAATCCTGTGGATTTAAAGGAAATGGCTCTGCCACCATGTCATTATTGTTTTCAGATTATTGTTATTGAAGGCAAACTCAGTCTTATATGGAACCAGAGGTCTATTGATAGTGCTTTAGGACTGCCATTTAATATAGCAGGTTATGCATTATTACTTCATCTGCTTGCAAAAGAAGCTGGATTAAAGGAAGGTAGGCTTGTTGGTTTTTTAGCAGATACACATATTTATACAAATCAGGTTGAAGGGATAAGAGAACAACTAAAAAGAAAACCCTTTAAACTACCTTTAATTAAAACAAATAATTTCAAGTCAATCTTTGATTGGAAATATACTGACACAGAGATTATTGATTATGAACATCATCCGAGAATAAAATTTGAGTTGGCGGTTTAATACATGAAAATAGTCGTAATAGCAGCTGTTGCAAAGAATAATATTATTGGCAAGAATAATGAAATTCCATGGCATATTAAAGAGGATTTCCAGCATTTTAAAGATAAAACATTTGGAAGCCCTTGTATAATGGGAATGAAAACCTTTGAATCACTGCCAACAAAGCCATTGCCTGGAAGAGAGAATATTGTTTTAACATTTGATAAAAACTATAAGCCAGAAGGAGTTGTTGTAAAACATTCGTTTGAAGAAGCATTGGAATATTGCAAAGATAAGAATTATGATAAAGTTTTTATTATAGGAGGAGCAAGTATTTACAAGATCGGGTTAGAAGTTGCCGATATATTAGAATTAACAAGAATAGACAAAGATTATGATGGCGAAGTTTATTTTCCAGAGATAAATTTTGAGCAATGGGAGATTATTAATCAAGAAGATTCAGAAGGAGAGGATATAAAAAATAAAGAAATTGTCAAGTTTTCATTTTTGACTTATAAAAGGAAGAGGTAAAATGCTAGAAAAAGAAGATAAACAAGTTTTTGATATTATTCAAGGAGAGTTAGAGAGACAGGAGAATGAATTAAATATGATTCCTTCTGAAAGTTATGCTAGCAAAGCTGTTTTAGAGGCTGTTGGAAGCGTGCTTAATAACAAATATGCAGAAGGTTATCCTACAAAAAGATATTATCAAGGAAATAAATATGTAGATGAGATAGAACAGCTGGCAATTGACAGAGCTAAGAAATTATTTGGAGCAGAACACGTAAATGTCCAGCCAAATTCAGGCAGTCCTGCAAATATGGCAATTTATTTTTCTGTTTTAAATCCAGGAGATAAGATAATGGGAATGGATTTATCACAAGGAGGACATTTAACACATGGAAGTCCTGTTAATTTTTCAGGAAAATTGTTTAATTTTGTGCATTATGGAGTTGACAAGGAAACAGGATTACTTGACATGGAAAAAATAAGAGAAATTGCTTTAAGAGAAAAGCCGAAAATGATTATTTCTGGTTATACTGCTTATCCAAGATTGATTGATTTCAAAAAATTCCATGAAATTGCAGAAGAAGTTGGAGCATATTCAATGGCAGATGTTTCACATATTGCTGGTTTAATTGTAGGAGGAGCGCATCCTTCACCACTGCCTTTTACAGATTTTGTAATGACAACAACACATAAGACATTGCGAGGACCAAGAAGCGCAATAATTTTATGCAAGGAAAAATTTGCAAAACATATTGACAAAGCTGTGTTTCCTGGATTGCAAGGAGGTCCTCATGAACATGTTATTGCAGGCAAAGCAGTTTGTTTTCTTGAGGCAATGAAGCCAGAATTTAAAGAATATGCACATCAGGTTGTAAAGAACGCAAAAGTTCTTGCTGATACATTGATGAGCAAGGGCATAAAGCTTGTTTCAAACGGCACAGACAATCATTTAATTCTTATTGATTTAATAAATACAAAATCAGTTGGAAAAGTCGGAGTTGGAAAAGATTATGCAGTTGCACTTGAAGAAGCTGGAATTGTTTTGAATGCAAATACAATTCCTTATGACCCTTCAACACCATTTAAACCCTCTGGTCTTAGACTTGGAACTCCAATACTAACTCAAAGAGGAATGAAAGAAGCAGAAGCAAGACAGATTGGAGAGTGGATTGCTGCTGTGATTGAGAACAAAGATGATACAGAGCTAAAGAAAAAGATAAAGCAGGATATTAAAGAGCTTTGCGGAAGATTCAAAGCTTATTGAAACAATTTAATAAATACATCAATTTCTTTATGAAAGAAATCTGTTAGTTTTGTTTTTGCTTTCTTTACTTCTATCCATTCATAGTTAATATGTTCTTTGCTCAACTTTATTTTAGTCTTCTTTGTTAATTCACATAAGAAAACAATCATTGTAATCTTTTGCTTGTCATCCCTTGTAAAATGCCTTACACTTAATGGATGAAGAACTTCAATGTCAAGATTTGTTTCTTCCTTTATCTCTCTTTTTAAGCCTTCAAAAGGGTCTTCTCCAGGTTCTAATCTTCCTCCTGGGATTTCCCATATATTCGGTTTTTGGATATCATCTGGACTGCGCTTTATGATAAATAATTTGTTACTATCTACAATAAATGCTTTTGCTGCAAAACGGAAATTATTCATAAGTATAGTAAGAAACAGAGTTATATAAACTTTCCCAAACTATTAAATATTTGCTTAGTATTTCTTATATTGGGGGAATATGCACACAGTAAAAATTGGCTATGATAAAATTCTTGGTAAAGATATAGTTAAATTAAAATATAATAATAATGAGCTCCCAAAAGTTCAATTATTCAATTCTTCTGATGTTATTGTAGGAAATCCAAGTTCAAATATTGCAATTGCTTTTGTTTATACATGGAAAACAGACTCTGCTCCAAAAGAAATCAAGGAACTGCTTGTAAAACTGTCAAACTACTCTGCTTTGACAGGATTTTGGAGAACTACAAATGGAGCAAAGTATGTTTTTTCAAATCTTTTAGCTAATCCAAACATAAACAAACTTGTTGTTTTATGTTTTGGAGCAGAAGATAATGGACATTTAGTTATTGATAGTTTGACTAATTTCTGGCAAAATGGAGTTAATGAAGAAGGTATAATCAAAAATTCAAAATCTCCTAATCCAAGATTTGAACAAGTTAATCTTGAAGCACTCGAAAGATTGAAAAAACAGGTAGATTTGGTTGTTTGCAACAATATTATTGAAAAGGATTATGAAAAAATAGAAGAATTGCTTAAAGCATTGATACAAGAGCCTGAAAATGCTGTTGATTCTGATAAGTTTGATGCAAAATTTTATTCTAATGTTATAAAAAACAACAAGTTTTATGACGATGGAGCAAGATTTCAAGAGCCTTATATGATTGATTTGTCAATAACTGCAAAAAATATTAGTTTTGTTGAAAAAAACCTTATTTCAACAGTTGGACAGTCCTTGCAGGCAAATAATCTTGATGATGCAATCGAACAAATCGCTAGTTTTGTCTTCAAGAATGGAAGCGCTCTTATTGATGAAAGAAATATAATAACAATTGAAAGTAGAAGCATAACAATAACAATCCTTAATCCTCTTGAAAAAATTCCAGATGGATTTTCAAAAGAATATATTGAAAAATATACTGATGAATTTATGAATGGTAGAGGAGAAAAACTGGATGAATTTGCATATACTTATCATGACAGAATATTCAAAAAGTGGGGAAACCAAGTTGATAAAATTATTGAAGTTCTAAAGAAAAGGCCTAATACAAGAAGAACAATGATAAGTTTATGGGACCCTAAAGAAGATTTAGAAAATACAAATCCTCCTTGTCTTGATTTTATCTGGGTTGTTGTGAGAAACAATAAATTAGAATTCCATATTGTTTACAGAAGTCATCATATTGCAACTGTAACAAAAGAAGGAAAATTAATGAAAGGAGAGGGTGCATTTGTTCCAAATCTCTTTGCACTTGCAAAACTGCAGGAAAAAATAGCAAAAGAATTAAATATCTCCTCAGGTCCATTAGTATTAACAGATTTCAGCGGACATCTGTATGTGAGTGATGTGGATTAAAATGAGCGGAATATTTGTAATGGTTGATGGCCTTGACGGCTCTGGAAAAGGAATAATAGTCATGACTTTGGCAGAACATCTAGAAGCCAGAGGAAAAAAGATTTTTGATTTAAGGCAATATTGTAAAAAACATGGAACTTTACCAGAAGTTAACGATATAAAAGAATTTGATGTGATTATTTCTGCAGAGCCAACTTATAGTCTTGTAGGAAGAGCACTAAGAGAAGAAATAATAAGAAAGCAGGATAGGATTTATTCAGGAATAAGCACAGCACATGCATATGCGCTTGATAGAGAGATTCTTTATAGAAAATTGATAATTCCTAGCCTAAAAGAAGGAAAAATTATTTTGCAGGAAAGAGGAGTTATAACATCTCTTGTTTATCAGCCTGTTCAGATGGAACAGATAAGCTTGCATGATATAATGAATTTGCCAGGAAATAGGCTTGCTTTGAAAACTCCTCCAAATCTGCTAGTTATAACAAGGACACATCCAGAAGTTGCAATGGCAAGGCTTGATGAAAGAGAGAAAAAAGACCACGCAATCTTTGAAAATCTTTCATTTCAACAGAAAATAGAGTTAAGATATGAAAGCGATTGGTTGAAAAAGATTTTTGAAAGTATTGGAACAAAAGTTTCTTATATGGACACAAATGGAACAATAGAAGAAACAAAAGCAAATATTGTTAGAATTTTTGAGGAACAGTTTGGTAAAAGTTAAGTTCGAATACTAATCTTGATATTAGGATATTCTTTAGCAATAAAATCTTTTAGAATTTCAAGAAAGTTTTTGCTGGGTGCATTAAGATTAGCTAGCTTTTTTTCAGCAGCACCATAATCTGTTTTAAATCCCTGTAATACCCATTTACATTTCAGATTTTTAATCAGCTCTGCAATGCCTACTAAATCTTCTTTTCTATAAATTAAAGAAGGGATTATAGTTGTTCTTACCTCAATTTCAACTTTGTTTTCATACTCTTTCAATATTTCAAGAGTTTTCATAATGTTTTTCATAACTTCTTCGCTGTTAACAAAAAAAGTTCCTGAATTTGTTACTTTTTCAAATATTTCTTTTTCCATAGGTGCTTTTATGTCAATTGCAATATAATCAATAAGATTCTGTTTTAGCATAGTTTCTATAATATCTGGTTTTGAGCCATTTGTTTCAATACAAACTTTTAAATTCAAAGATTTTGTATATTTTGCAAGTTCTGCAAGCTGTGAGTTTTGTAAGCATGGCTCTCCTCCTGAAAAAACAACTGCTTCAATCACATCTTTATTTTTTTCAATATCTGTCTTTATCTGTTTTGTATCAACAAGAAATTTTGATTTATAGTCAAGAATTTCATGATTATAACAGTAAGCACATCTAAAATTGCATCCTGCAAAGAAAATCATAAATGAAACTGTCTTTGGAAATTCTGTAGCGCAAATAGGAACTGTATTGCCAATATAAACTTGCATGTTAACACCCATTTATAAGAAATCAGAAACAGCTTATATACTTTTCTTTTGAAATTTATTCAATCTTTTTTATAAGAGGATTTTCATCTTCATTATCTTCGCTGTCAAAGAAACTAAGAATTCTAGTATTTTTTGTTGCTTTATAGCTGACTGTACTTTTTATCATATAATCACCTCTTTTTCGTTTCTATATAAACATTGGTTGTCACATTAAAGTGAACTACTCTTTTTTTAATCCAGTACTTCCAAATCCGTTCTTTCCTCGCGTTGTATCGTCGAGCTCTTCAACTTCCACTAATTTTGCTGTTTCAACTTTTGCAAAAACCATTTGAGCAATTTTCATTCCTTTTTCTATCTTGAATTCTTTGTTTCCAAGATTTGTCATAATTATTTTCAATTCTCCTCTGTAACTGGAATCAATTGTTCCTGGAGAATTTGTAAGAGTTATGCTATGATTAAGCGCAAGACCAGATTTAGGCCTTATCTGAGCTTCATATCCTTTTGGTATTGAAAAAGCAATGCCTGTTTTTACAAGTTTTGTTTCCATTGTTTTAATTATAACTTCTTCAGCAGAATAAACATCCATTCCAGAATCTCCGTCATGCACATAGTGCGGAAGAATTGCATCAGGAACTAATTTTTTTATTTTTATATCCATGATAAGAATGCCGGCTGCCTTGATTTGGTTTAGACATTAGGGGTGCCATCCAGAATAAAGACAGCCGGATCACCTCTGAATTTAATTTATGATGTAATATATAGAATGTGCTAGTATTTAAAGAAACTCAAAATCAAAGATATATAACTAAAACAATAAGATAAAACATATATAATGGATTAACATATTTCTTTATAAACAGAACCACTGCAGAGTTAAATTCTTTTTATAACTTTTAGTTTAATTTTGTAAGAAACGAAACTTTCTCCTCTTTAAGGACTTTACCTGTTTCAGCATCAATCTTTATATTTATTGTTTCAAAAGAATTTGTAATAAAGGTTATATTGTAAACCTGCCCTGCTTCGATGTTTTGCAATATTACAATCTCTTTTATAGATTGAATATTGTTATATTTTTCCTTGTTTATTTTTCTTGCAATTTCAATTGCCTGCTCAAAATCCAGTTTTACTTTTGCGATGTCTAGCATATTTATTTTTAGATTATCTTCTTTGAGTATCTCATCTTCCTCGCTGAACCTAATTCCTCTACTGCTTAGAGTGAATATTGCAAGAATATCATTATTTGTATAACCAACTTCAATCTCTTCTTTGCTGCAATCCTTGAAAAAATGTGCAAGATGGAAATTTTTATGTTCTTCTCTCCATGATTTAAATTCAGGACTTTTTCCCAATTCTTCAATTATTTCCTTTGGCTGCATAGCTAATCTTTTTTCCTTACATTTATATATTTTTGGTTTAACAAGCAAAACTCTTTTATACTTCTATGACTAAGTATACACATGACTGAATTTATCTATGGGCACAAAAAGTCGAATAATGGAATATTACACAAAATTGCAAATTTTCTCATAAGAATAAGATTTTTACTTGCAGTTGTGCTCGATGTAATTGATTTTTTAACTGCATGGAATCCAATAATAAATCCGATCTGGGATGTTGTATGCTTTTTGTTCCTGCTTGTTACATTAAGAAACAAAATGCTAGCATCATCAAGCCTTGTGGAACTGCTTTTTGTAGGCTATCCTCCTTTTTCTATATTTGATGCATTCTTACCAATATGCACAATACTTACTTTTTTAGATGCTTCACAGAAAAAAGTTTATTTTGCAGGAAAAATTTAATAACAAGAAATTATTTACTCTTTTTATCAGATTTACTATCTTTACCTTTTTTATCATACTTATTCTTATTATTGTTAATTCTTTCAATATACCTGCATTTAGGATAGTTGCTGCATCCAAGGAATGAGCCATACATGCTTCTTCTCAACAATATTTTTCCTTCTTTACATTTAGGACATTGTTTGTCAATTTTATCATTTACTCCTTTCATCATTTCTTTTTCTATCTCTTTTGAAGGGCAACTCGCATTTATACAAACTTCTTGAGGTCTTTTCCCTCTTCTTATTATCATTATCATAGGATAATTACAGTGCTCGCAAAGCTTTTCGCTATTCTTTACAAGCCCATTAGAAGGAAGCTTGAAAGTGGTTTTGCAGTCAGGATATTTGCTGCATGCAATAAATCTACCAAACTTTCCTCTTCTCATCATTAAAATTCCATCTTTGCATGCAGGGCATTTTCCTATTGTATTCTGCCTGTCCATGGAAATCTTATAAGCTTCTGATAAACCACTTCCTATAAATTCCTCTTTTGATTTAAACTTCTTGCTTATTTCTTCTATAACTTCCTTGGCCTCTTCAAGAACCTCTTTTTCTTTTTTCTTTCCTTCTCTTATTTCATCCATCTCAATCTCAAAGTGCCTTGTCATTTCTTCATCAAGAATCTTTGGACTGTATTTCTGAAGAACTTCTACAAGCTTGAAGCCAAGTTCAGTAGGTGTTATTGATTGGTCCATGACATAACCTCTCTGATAAAGAGTGTCAACAATCTGGGCTCTGGTAGCTTTTGTTCCAAGATTTCTTTTTTCAAGTTCCTTTATTATAGATGCTTGAGTGTATCTGTTTCTTGGTTTTGTCTCTTTTTCCTCCATTCTTATTTCTTTAACAACTACACTATCTCCTTTTGCTATCTTTGGCATTTCTTCTTCTTTTACAGCAACATAAGGCATATAATAATGGAACCATCCTTCTTTTATTGTTCTTGTTCCTGATGCAACAAAAATTTCTTTGTTTACATCTATATCAACATTCATGCTTTCCCTTCTTGCATCTTCTCCGAATGTTGCTAAAAATCTTTTTACAATCAAATCATAAATCTTATTTTCTCTTTCCCCAATCTTTGCTGGCTTTATTCCTGTTGGAAATATTGCTGGATGAGCAGGGTCTGTCTTTTTTCCATTGTTAGGAACCAAAGCTTTATTTTTTGTAAGTTCTTTTGCAAGTTTTTCATAAATAGGATTTTTTGAAAGTTGATTTAGTATATTGTTATAGCCAATTTCCTTAGGCAAAATTTGGCTTGATGTTCTTGGATAAGAAATATAACCATTTGTGTAAAGCTCTTGTCCAATAGAAAGTGTTTCTTTTGGATTTATTCCAAAGCATCTGTAAGCCTCAATCTGCAATGCTGTTAAATCAAAAGGAAAAGGAGGATTTACATCAAATTCATTTTTTTTAATGTCTGTTATTTTTCCTGTTTTTTCTTTGTGGGTTTTGTCATAAACTTTTTTTGCTTTTTCTTTTTCCCAGAATTTATCTTCTTTGTGTACAGCTACTATTATTCCGTTTTTCTCTGCTGTAAGGAATATCTGCCAGTATTTTTTTGGCACAAATGCCATGATTTCCTTTTCCCTGTCAACAATTATCTTCAATGCAGGTCCCTGTACACGCCCGGTTGACATAATCTTAAAATAACTTTGCGATTTGAATGCAGAAGTAAGTGCTCTTGAAGTATTTATTCCATAATACCAATCAAGCATATGCCTTGTCTCTCCTGCAAATCCCTGCTGCCAGTCAAGATGCTTGCTTTTGTGCTCATAAGCAGTAACCAGGTCATTTTTTGTCAATGTGGAGAATTTCATCCTGTTAGCTTCTTTTTTCTTGGCAATAAATCTTATTATATTCATTCCTATGACTTCTCCTTCAACATCATAATCGCATGCAACTGTGAATTCACCAGCATCTTTGCTTAGTTTTTTCAGTGCTTCAAAATATTTTTTTGAGAAATGAGCCTTTTCAACTTCATAACTGGGCTTCCATTCAATGTCAAAAACAGGAAATTTCATGCCTTTTTTATTTTTTTCAGCAAGCCCGTATAAATGCCCAACTGCGCAGCCAACTATAATCTCTTTTCCATCATGTTTTACTTTATAATAAGGAACTCCTTTAAAATTCTCTTTCTTGACGCTGCCATCTGCCAAAGCTTCTGCTATTTTCTTGCTTGCCGCAGGCTTTTCAGCGATGATTAATTCGTACATAATCTTAAAGCTAAAGTAGATTTCTATAAAAACCTTCGGTTTTTAACTCCCTTTTCAGCTGATGCTGAATTCAGGATTTAAAAATTTTACCTTTCAGGGAGTTTTTTAATATTTTAAGCAGATATTTCCTTGGATTTTTTTAAAATTAAATGCTGTTTCACAGACTGCGAATTCGATAGAATTCAAGCAAAAATCAATAGAAAAGTTTATATACCTCTATTCCTAATTTAAAGATAATATGGTTGAAACTTCAACTTTAAGAGAGGTGTTGCTATTCTTTGACAAGATAGGCATATATGACGTAGTTCTTCCATTTCTCCTTGTTTTCACAATTGTTTTTGCAATACTTGAAAAAACAAAAGTTTTCGGCATTGAAGAGGTAGAAGGGAAAAAATATTCAAAGAAAAATCTGAATTCCATGGTTGCATTTGTAATTGCATTTTTTGTCATAGCTTCTTCAAAGCTTGTTGAAACAATAACCCAGGTTTCATCTTATGTTGTCTTACTGCTTTTGCTTTCAGTTTTCTTCCTGCTCTTAGTGGGCTCTTTTGCAAAAGAAGGAGAAGTAGAATTGAAAAGTGGATGGAACATATTTTTCATGCTGATTATGTTTGTAGGAATTGTGCTAATCTTTTTGCAGGCAATAAAAGTTGAAAGTGGAGAGAGCTGGCTGGAATGGGCATGGAGCAATCTTTCTGACCATTGGACAAGTACAGGCATAGCTTCGATTATTTTGATAGTTGTGATAGTATTATTTATGTTTTATATTACAAAATCACCTTCAGAACCAAAAAAAGCTGAAGAAAAAAAATGAGGTGTATAGAAAATGGCAAATTACGAGCTTGAAAATTTCATACAAACAATGAATTCGTGGGGAATAACCGATATATTACTGCCTTTTATTCTTGTTTTCACAATTGTTTTTGCAGTTCTGCAAAAGGCAAAGATTTTTGGAGAGGGCAATAAAAAAAATTTTAATGCAGTTATATCTCTTGTAATGGGTGCTGGAGTTGTAATCCCCCACGTTATGGGAACATATCCTGAGCAATATGATGTTGTGAATATGATAAATAATGCACTGCCCCAAGTATCAATAGTTCTTATTGCAGTACTGATGCTTATGCTTCTTATTGGAATATGGGGAGGAAGCACTGAATGGAAAGGCGGAAGCCCTGCTGGATGGATTGCAGCTGTTTCATTAGTAATAATAGTCTGGATTTTCGGAGCATCAGCTGGCTGGTGGCAGGGATGGAGCAAGTTTACTGATTTCTTTGGAGAGCAGGCAATTGCGCTGATAGTTATAATACTCATATTTGGAGTAATTATATGGTTTATAACAAAAGAGGAAAAGACAGCCCCTGGAGAGACATTTATGGAAAAATGGGGCAACTTCTTTAAGAGATAAGAATGGCATCCCCGCTTGATATAAGTGTTTTGCAGAACTTTTCTCCTATTTTTGCATTCTTATTTGTTTTTGCAGTTGTTTTCGGAGTTTTAAGCGCAACAAAAAAATTCAATAGCGGGATTAATGCTCTTATAGCGGTGCTTCTTGGAGTAATGGCTCTTTTTTCAGGCACAGTCGTAGATACAATAACAACGATGGCTCCATGGTTTGTGCTTCTCTTTATATTTTCAATCTTTCTGATTATAGCATTCATGGTATTTGGAGTGAAAGAAGGAGATATTACCGGTGTTTTCAAAAGCAAGCAGTTTGGTTTTGTTAATTTCTGGGTTATAATCCTAGTTGTAGTAATATTTATAGGCTCTTTTTCTTCTGTTATAGCAAAGCACAGGGCAGAAAGTGGGAATGAAACTATTTCAAGCATTGACGATTTAGTAAGCCAGGATTCTTTCTGGGGAAAGCTTTTCAATATTAAAGTTTTAGGAGCAATTGTTGTTTTGCTGATTGGAATGTTTGCAATACAGAAACTTTCTTACAGTCCATGATTTTTTCTTTTCCAGATAAATTTATATAGCTATAAATCTAAGGACTGCTATGGGGTCTTCAATAATATTTCTAGGAACAGGAAGCCAGAGCTATGTTGTTGGCAGACAGCTGAGATATTCTGGAGGAATAATAATAAAGTCAGATGATAATCAGCTGCATATTGACCCTGGTCCGTCTTCGCTTCTTCTTGCAAAAATGTACAAGGTAAATCTCAGGGAAAACACTGCCTTGCTTGTTTCGCATAATCATATAGGGCATTGCAATGATGTTAATGCTGTCATAAGCGCAATGACACTGGACGGAATTGACAGAAAAGGAGTTCTTGTTTCAAACCAGACAATTATGAACGGAAATGAGAAAGAAAAACCATATCTTACTGATTTTTTCAGAAACTGTGTTGAAAAGGCAATGGTTTTGAAGGCAGAGCAAAGAATAGGAATAAATGATATTGAAATAATTGGCCTGAAAACAAATCATTCTGATGCAGAAGCAATTGGATTTAAGATAATAACCCCCTATTATGCACTCTCTTATACATCAGATACTTCTTATACAGCAGGAATTGCAGAACAGTACAAAGGTTCTGATATTTTGATACTAAATGTTGTTGCTCCATTTGAATCAGAATCCAAGGGAAATCTGAATTCTGAAGATGCTGTAAATATTATAATGCGTGTAAAGCCGCAGCTTGCAATAATAACACATTTTGGAGAGAAAATGATTAATTCTGACCCAATCAGCCAGGCAAGAATTATACAGAATCGAACAGGAGTTCAGACAATAACTGCAATAGACGGGCTTATGATAAATCCTGAATCATATTCTGCTAAAGCAAAGCAGAAGAGACTGAACTCTTTCTAGTGCAGAAAAAAGAAAACTATTGCATAGCCAAAAAAACATCCTATTGTTATAAATGGCATTGCTGGATAAAATTTTCCTTCTTTTGATTTCAGCATTAAGATGAGAAGGGCAATTGCGGCGAAAACAGGAACGATTAATGATTCCAGGAAACCGATGAAAATAAAGTTCTTCATCATCAAGTCCTGCATTACTACACCGGCAAACATCAATGGAAATCCTATATCCCCTCCTCCTAAAATTGCGCTTCTGACTTCTTTTTTCATAATTCTTTTAGAACTCTTTTTTCTTTCGCTAACCTCAATATTTCCTTCCTTTCTGTAAGGTATGAACAAACCTGCAAATATTTTTGATTCTGTCTGGAATTTAGCCATCTTTATCATATGCTTTGCTTTCCAGACAGCAAACATATCATAGGCAGAAATAATTAATAACAAGATTATTCCTGTCTTTATGTTCAGGATAGGAACAAATATTGCCGCTAAACCTCCATAAATAAAAATTTCAGAAAGATTGTGCATGTAAACATTTGGCCTGAATGTTTTAAAGATACCAAAAATTATTGCCAGCACAAGAGCAAAAGCAGGTTTCATAAATGCTGAAAAAGCAATTGTAAGCGTCAGTGTTACAGCAAGCATGAACCAGATTTTCCAAAGATTCTTCTTGTTGAATTTTATAAGCACCAAAAGGATTCCAGTTCCTACAATTATTGCAGAAACAATATACCATATTGTGTTTGTTTCTTCTATTGGCGGCCTTTCAATGCCGAATGGAAGGTTTACATATGTTAGATTGCCTGTTTCTGAAGTTGTTTTATGGTCTATATACTTGTTTACAATGGATAAACCGACAATCTGCGATATAAAGAAGATAGCAATTATCAGCAATGTTATTTTAAATGTGTGCTTCATAAATTTAGGGATATGTTTTATTATTTAAACCTATCTTTTAGATTGTTTTCGCAACATTTAAATAAGCTCGATATTAAAACCATACACATGGAAAAAACAATAGATGTATACGGCTCAGAACTGCCAGAGGATTACAAGAAAATTGTAAGGGAATTTGGCTTAGAGGAGTTTAAGCTAGATTTATTTCCAGAGCCAAACAGATTAATGCGAAGAGGCATTGTATTTGCAGGCAGAGACCTGGCTATTATATCCAAGTGCATAAAAGAAAAAAAGAAATTCTATGTTTTGTCTGGCATAATGCCTACTGGAGAGAAAATTCATCTTGGCAACAAAATGGTTATAGACAATATAAAATATTTCCAGGAGCATGGTGCAGAAGCATTTGTGCTTGTTGCTGACCTGGAGGCAAATGCTGCACGAGGAGTTTCACTTGAAGAAGGCAAGAAAAGAGCAATGGATTTTCATATTCCTGCATATATTGCGCTTGGGCTTGACCCAAAGAAAACAACTTTTTATTTCCAGTCTGAAAATATGGAAGTTATCAACAAGGTTTATGAGTTTTCTGGCAAGATAACATTGAATGAATTCAGAGCAGTATATGGAAGCGCTGACCCAGGAAGAATCCTTTCTGCCCTGACACAAGTTTCTGATATTCTTTATCCGCAGTTTAAAGAGAGAATTCCAGGCATAATCCCTGTTGGTGTTGACCAGGACCCCCACATAAGGCTTACAAGAGATGTTGTTGCAAGAACAAAAACAAAATATAATTTCTTTCCACCATCCTCTCTTTATCATAAATTCACTCCAAGCCTTGATGGAAGCATAAAAATGTCAAAATCAAATCCAGCTTCTTTTATAGAACTTCCAGAAGAGCCAAAAACAGTCTGTAAAAAAATAATGAGAGCGAAAACAGGAGGAAGAAATACAGTTGAAGAGCAGAAAAAATTAGGGGGAATCCCAGAAGAATGCATGATTTTCGAGATTTACAAGATGCATTTGATTGAAGATGACAAAGAACTGGAAAAAATTTACAAGGATTGCAAAGCAGGAAAATTATTATGCGGAGAGGATAAGAAGAACTGCTGCAAAATGATGGAGAAGTTTATGCATGATTTCAGCAAGAAGCTTGAGAAAGCCAAAGATAACACGAAAAACTTAAAATTTATAAAGCAATAAGCCCTATATTACAAAAAGAGGTGGTTTAGATGAAGAAAAAGAAGAATTACGCTAAAAAAATAAGAAATAAAGTTTCAAGAAACAGGAGAATTGCTCCTTTAAAGGCATCTTTTATGATTGTGAGCATTATAGGTTTTTTTGTATCAGCATTCTGGCTTTATGGCCTTACACCAAGCTATGCAACAGCTTTTGCATTCCTATTCTTCTGCATGTTTATAGCATCGCTGATATCAATGACATATGCTCCAACAGAAGACTATGATTTCAGGAAGGGATAAGATTATTTTTTACTTATTCTTTTGCAACCTATAGAATATTTGGCTGACTGATTGGTCGTAATGCAGTCTGTTTATTGTGCAGGCAAGTCTCTCTGCAAGCGAGTGAACTTTTAAAAATTTTAGTTCAGTAATATCACTTATTTGCGGAACACTATCTGTAACATGCAATTCTTTTAAGCCATATTTTTCATTTGCTTCCAAAAGCTTAGGTATAGCACTTTTACTTAGTTTGTTGTGGGATATTGCTACATAAATGTCATGCACACCATGAGATTCATACAGGGATTTTGTTGCATTGAATATAGAACCAAATGTTACGCTTTCATCATCAGCTATTATTGCAACCTTTTTGCCACCAAAATCTCCAACTATTCCTAGTATATCTGCAACCTGCTCTTTTGGTCTATACTTACTAGAAATTGCATAAGGTATATCAAGTTTTTTTGCCAAATTTATTGTAAACTTTGCACCACCGGCATCTGTTGAAACAGCGATTACATCATCAATTCCTTTAAATCTCTCAAAAAGTTCTATGAATAAATCCAATCCAGTCAGTGCAACAACACGATGTGGCTCATAAATTCCTTTTATAGAGTCAGTGTGCAAGTGATAAGCAAGAAGGTCATCCATACCAGAAACTATAAACAAGTCAGCAACTAATTTTGCAGTTGTTAATTCTCTTTCACCAAAAGTAGGTTTCTCCTGCCTTACATATGACAAATAAGGTGTTACAGCAGTTATTTTTTTTGCTCCATGGACTTTTAATGCCCTTATCACTTGATATAGTTGCATCAAATTATCATTCACTAATGTTTTGTCTGCCTTGTTAAAAAGGGATTGGAATACAAATGCATTAGAGCCAGCAACATGGTCTCGCAATCTTGGTTTTGTTTCAGTGTCATCAAATACTTTTGTAAGCATGTCAAAATCTTCTGCTCTGTCTAATAAAGGAACAATCAGCAAACTACTTTTATTTTCTGTTAATTTTCTTTCATACTCTTTTTTTACATTTCTAGCTAAATCCACACCAGAATTACAAGCAACAAACAAAAGCCAGCCATTTGGCCCGTTTAATTGCGCTTTCTTTATCTCTTCATATCTTTCAGGTGTTATAAAAGTTTTATCAAGACTCATTTTCCCCCAGAATCAGGAACAAACTGCGCTTTATAAGAATTTCTATCTTTCAGTAGTTAATTTATCTAGAAAGAGAACTTTTTATCTCCTTCGTTTATTGCACTAGGGCTTCCTCCTCCGTGCCATGTGAGCCTTGGCCTTACGAGCATTGGGAATAATCTTTCATTTATATCATCAAAGATAATCCCAGAACCTTTTGTATCAGGAAGATTGTTAAGTTTTATATCAAGACCTTCACGCATATAGCTCTGCATTAAAGTTCCCAATGCATCTGTATCTATTTTTGCAGTTATTCTGTGTGCAAGGACAATGTCAGATTGCGTCATAACATCTGTATGGATTTTTCCAGGCTGCTGCGAGGCAAGAATCAAGCTAATACCTGGCTGCCTGCCCTCTCTTAACAGAGTTATAAGTGCTTCTGTTGCAGCTGTTTTTCCTTCTTTTGGCAAAAATTCATGGGCTTCATCCACAATAAGCCAGACAAGAGGCCTTTCTTTTTTCTTTTCTTCCTCCTTATAGGAAAACATTTCAGAAGCCTTGATACTTTCAACTTCCTCTTTTTTCCTCTCTATCATTCTTTCAATAAAAAGTTTTTTTGAAATCAATCCGATTACAAGCGCTCTTATGCCCTCTGCTCCAGGAAGAATTGTGTAGCAGCTTAAATCAATTACACTAACCTGTCCTCCTTTTGAAATCTCCCCTATTTTTGTTGCTTTTTTGCTGAACAAACCCCATGATTTTGCTGCAAGGAATCTGTTTTCAGCAGCAATTTTTACAATCTCTCCCCCTGGACTTGTTTTTATTTTTTGGATTATATCATCTATTTCGTAATCTTTTCCTTCTTCCTGCATATCAGAGACAACTCTTTCAATAAAAACACCTAAGTCACTTGTTAGCTCTATGCTGAAAGTCAAACACCAGTCATAAGCAGATAATTCAGATGGCTTTATTGCAAAGCGATAGTCTGTCGGTATTCCCTCTGCTTTTATCTGTTCATAGTATCCTGTCGGTGTATAAATTTTAATATCAAGCCCTTTTGGCTCAAGCTCCCATTCATGAAGCATTTTTTTGTCTGTTTCATTTGGGTATTTCATTGTCCAGTAAACTCCCATTGTATCCAGCATTATGACTGAAAGATTTTTTGCTATCTCTGGGTCAATATTTGCCATGCCTTCTGCTATTACACCCATGCTGTAAGATTTTCCACTTCCTCTTTTACCACAGATAAACACAACATGGCTTCTTAGAACATCCATATAGATATTATTTGACAGCGAAGTTGTCTGCCCCATCTTAACATATTGCTTTCCTATGAAAACAGTTCCCTTTGTTCCAAACTTCTCTTTGTCCTTTTCATCTCTTCCGATTACTATTTCATATGGCATTTATTCCAACCTCTTCTGCATATCCTTTCTTATTTCCTTTAGATAAATGTTTCCCTCTTTGTCTTCAATAAACATTAAAACATGTCCTTTTGTCCATCCTTTGGAGATGGCAAGCTCTTTGGGCAAAGTTACTCTATACTGCCTATTATTTAAAACAATCTTCATTTTTTGCCAGAGCCCCCTATATCTTTTATTAAATTTTTAATAACCTCAGAATCAAAGCCAACTTCAGTCAATTCTTTTTTTATTTGTTCAGCACTTCTTCCTTTGCTGAATCTATTATTTATGTAATCAGACAAAATTCTGTTAATTCCGTATCTTACCCTTTCTTCTCCCAGCCTTTGTTTTAATCCTATCACTTTTTCTATTTTTTCCAGAAGGGATTTTTCCTCGGCAACATCTCTTTCAGCTGCTTCAAATCCAGAAAGAATTTCCTTGTCTGTCCAGCCCTTGTTGCCTAATGTGACAATAATCTTTTTTTCGTCAATTTTATCATTCGTGCATTTTCTTATATATGCTTCAAGAACTTCAGAAGGATTGACATCTGCTTTTACTCTTGAAAGAGCATTTTCTATAACTTTTCTGTCATAATCGTAATGCGATAGAATATTTACAATTTCTTTTTTGTCAATGCCTTCTTTCAGCCATTTGCTTATGTAATTTTCGAGAATAGCAGTTTCTTTTGTTTTGTTCTCCTCTGTTTTTGGTTCTGTCCTGCTCTTTTGTGATTCTCTGGCTTTTGAAATCAAACTGTAAATTTCATCTTTATTCCATCCTTTTGAGGAAAGAACATTCAATATTCTTTTTTCATTAACACCTTTGCCAAGCCATTTTTTGATATGAATTTCAAGATGAGGCTTTTCCTTTTCTATAACTTCTTTTTTAGCCTTTGCCAGAGCAGGAACAACATCATTTTTGTTCCAGCCGCTTGCTGTCATTGTTTCTATTATACGGCTTTCATCAATTCCTCTGCTAATCCATCTTTTTGCATGTGATTCTATGAGCTCTTTTTGTTTGTTAACAAGACTCTCTTTTACATTTGTAAAGAAACCATGTATCTTTCTTTTGTCAAATCCTTTTGAAATTAATTCTCTTATTATCTTGCCTTCGCTTATTCCATCTTTGACCCATTTAGTTATATAATGCCATAGTTCTGTTTTCTGCTCCCTTATAATCATCTCTCTATGAATTGCTTTTCTCCTAAAAATAAGAGTAAGAATTCTCTGGCACTTAGCCATATAATGCCTGAATTTCTTTTTCTGCTCTGCTGTTATTATTTCTATATGAATTACTCTTCTTCTGACAGGAATGATAATTCTGTTTGTGTTATAGTAATAAACAGGAACTGAAACAAATATAAGAATTATTACACCGACTAAAATATACGCTCTTGCATAAAAGAAATCAAATACTGCCCTAAACTTGGATTTTGTGAGCTCAAAATAATTTACCTTTGGAGCAAGCATTTCTTCTGCGGTTTTGTTTGCTAAATCTTCTTCTGCGGTTTTGTTTGCAATCTCTACAAGCACAGGCAGTGCTGCTGGTTTTGTTGCCAAGCTTGCAAATGTTAATCTACCACCAAGCTCTGTTATGCTCTCAAGTTTTACGCTTATATCTGCTTTATTGTCTCCTGTTATGTCAATATACTTTGTTTCTCCTACACTTAGTGTTACTGAAATAGGATTGGAGTTTATTTGCAGAGTTATTGTCGATGCAGTTAAATCTATAATCACTATGGTATGCCTTACTTTGTATAAATTAAATATAAATGCATCTCCATAAATCATATCTAATGTTTTGTTTCCTGTTGCTAGGTCATAATTTGGTGTTTCTCCTCCGCCTCCCCCTCCTCCTCCACCACCGCCCCCTGCAGGTGATGTTGTAGGGATTTCAGTTATTGTCAAATTTCTGGTGCTGGAATTTCCCTGTGCGCCTAAGCTATCTGTGCAGTTTATGCTCCATGTATAATATCCTACTGCTAAATTTTGTGCGAAGGTTTGTTCTATATTTTTTGTTATGCTTGTGTCTGTCTGGTTTATAGTACCATTGAATATCAATCTGCAGCTTGAAACAGCAGATACATCGCTTGCATTATACCTGAATGTCTGGGTATTTAACTCGGTTGATAGCCCGTCTGCAGGTGATATCAAACTTATTACAGGAGGGCTTGTATCAGAACCATAAGTCAAACTATAATTTGTTGAAACATTTATATTTCCAGAAGTATCATTGCAGCTTACCCAATAAATATAACTTGTTCCAAGAGTTAAATTTGTTACATTATAATGTGCTCTTGTTGAGGCACCGCTGTTAACAGTTGTCATTGTGTGATTTATTATTGCCTTTGGTGCTCGAATGCAACGTATAAAGTAGGACTCATTCTTATAAGAATTATTTATAAATCCAAAGCCGAAGTGCACTGGCCATGCAGTCCACCTTGAAGTCTCGGTAGAGGACCAATAACTGTCGGCTTGAGCGTTTGTATCCCAACTTACTCCAACATTTCCTGAATCACAGGATACATTACCACAGGTAGTCATCCAAAAGTTTGTTAAATCAGTAAGAGTAGGCAATACCCAGTCAGCATAACCAGCATAAATTAAGTTATCACAATAATTCTCAGCTGGACAAGCTGAACCCTGACCAACAGGATTGCCTTGACAATCATAAGGTGTACTGCCAGTACTCCATGCATATGTTGTCGCTGAGCCGCTAATATTAGCAGTTGGTGCCCAAAGTTGTGTACTATTATCACAATAAACTGCATCTCCCAATATAGTTCCACTTTCATTAGCAGAAAGTATGCCATCACAACCAGACAGGTCCCACTGCAAATCCAAAGTACAAGAAGAAACATTTTCATTCATAGTAACATTTATCATCTGAGAATTAACGTAAATTATGCTTCCATTATCCGGTGTTGGAAGTGTGAAGTTGATGTATGGTGGTGTGTAATCTACACCAACATTGAATACCACGCTTGTAGAATTAACATTTCCAGCAGAATCATTTGCATATGCAATAAATGTATATCCGCCATTTGCTAACAATATAGATGTAGGGCTTGCGTATATTATGTTTGCTGTTCCATTATTATACCAGATTGTCTGGTTTGTAACATCACTTGTGATATTTATTGTTATGTTGCTCGTTGTGTATATAATATTTGTTGGAGACTCTATTCTTATATACGGTGAGATTGTATCAATAGAGAATATAACAGATTTTGAATTAACATTTCCTAAACTATCATTTGCATAAATAGTCACTGTATTTGAACCCTGACTCCATGTTTCTATAATATTTTCTCCGCAGGTTATAATCTCTGCAGGATTGCTATTAGCAGAATACCAGCATGAGGCAAGATGCGTATCTGAAACACTATAGCTTATTTCAGTATTATAATTAAACAATAAACCATCTGAAGCAGGGCTGACAAATGATATTGTTGGGCTAACTGTATCAATTGTAAGAGTCCTATTCTCACTTGTAAACAAATTTCCTGAAATATCAAGCAAACTGTAAAACCATGTATAAACTCCATTTACTGGCTGGACAACTATTCCTGTTGTGGTATGCAGCATTCCTCCGAGCCAGACAGTTGTTTGATTATACAATCCTGACTGATTATAAATAAAAAGTGTTGCATTTCCTAAACCTCCAGCGTCGCTAAAATTAGCAGTAAAGTTATATGCCATTATATTTGATAATGTTAAGTTCGCAGGACTAATCAAAGTTATATTTGGAGGGGTAAAATCAGGAATATTCGGATCTTCTCCATTGGTTATTTCTACTCCGTCAGAGATGCCATCTTCATCAGTATCATTAGACTTAGGATTGGTATAATGCACAAATAGTTCATCATAATCATTTAAATCGTCATTATCGCTATCATACCCTTGCAAGGATGCATTGTCCGGCAAATTAAAGATAACAAATCCCTGCTGATGTTTTCCTAGCTGCTGATTAGTCCACTGGCCGTCTGTCATAAACCCAAAATTATAAATTTCATCTCCGCTAAAACCATCAAACGTTATTGGGTTATTTTCAAAATTTCTGTAACCTGCAATAAGACTTTGATTATATTCATATCCTGGGAATATTTCTGAAGTAGCATTTGCTACATTTATTGGAAGTCCTGCACCATTTCTTCCTTCAGGCCAGCCTGTTGTTCCATTCAAAGAAGCTTGTTCCTGCTCTTTCCAATCTCTTGTAGCAGAAACAATATCATACTCCCATTTGAACAAACTGTTATAATCATAAGTTCTTTCCTGTGCATATCCTAAGTATGTTGACATTCTCTGATTTGTCGTCCAATAACGATAATAGTAACTGGTGATATTATTTGAAGGAGTCTTGTCTATATCCCAGAAATAAACTGTGAATGCAAAACAATGCCTTTCTAATCCTCCGTCACCAGATGTAATCGGTCTGCTTAGATTAATTGTTTCCTGCAGCATTCCGGTATCATAAGGCTCACCATTTGGGATTCCTCCTCTGAATAATTGTCCCCTGTCATATCCTGTTCCTGATAATTCTGGTCCTATTGTATTCTCTCTTTCCCCGCCCCAATATTGAACACTCATGCAATCATATAAATTTCCTAAAGGATTGCTTATAGGGTCTAACCCTTGCGCCATGCACCACTCATATGCAGTTGTATTCACAGTAGATGGCGATGGCGGGGTTAAATACATCAACTCATAAATTATTGCTGCTTTTGTTCCTGCAAATTTTACATATTTTGATTCATCTTCTCTTTCATGCTGAGCTTTATGAATTAAGCTTGGCTTTGTCCAATTTAAAATTATATTACCTGTACTATTCACAATATAAAAAGTGTAATAATTTGCGCTTAAATTTTCGAGTTTTGTATATATCATGGTACTATCGTTGTCTTTTGTCATTATATTATTTGACCATGAACTTCCATTCCATAACTTTAATGTTAAAGTATCATTAGCACCTCTTACTTCTGCATTTGTTTCTACCCACATCCAATCTTCTGTTTGCTGAGAACCTTCCCAATAACCTTTTTGGTCATAGCAAGGAGGTATTCCTTCCCAAGTTGCATTTGCTCCTCCATAATAAGGGTATGCAGTGTAATAATCGCTGTATCCATTTGGACAATATTGCCTTTCTCTGTCATCATTATCATCTTCTATTGGATTGCCTGCAAAAAAGTCCTGTATTGCCATGAATTCATTTACATAAGGAGTGCTCCAGGATTTTTGTGCTCCTTCTGCAATTAATCTGTAATAATAATTATTTCCATAGCTAACATTCATTGTTCTGCAAATAATAGACCCGTTATTGCTCAAAGTTTCTGAAGTTGTTGTATTTGAAGTAAGATTTCCAGAAAACCAGTAATCAAAGTATACATCCAGATTATCTTCTCCGTTATCATTTGTCAGGTTTCCGCATATTGTAACCTGCTGGTTTGGCCTGTCTTCAGTATAATTTAATATTGTTAAAACTGGTTTTGAACCTTCTGTTCCCAGTGTAAAATTGCCATCTTCTGTTGTTATTTGCGATGCTCCGCCATAAGCATAAGCCCTGTAATAATAAGTTTTATTTGTTTGAAGATTTTCTGCTATAAACGCAGGATTTCCTGTTGCTCTTTCCCAAGATTTATTCTCGGTTACTGTTACTGTCCAGTTTAAGTATTCCTGTGTTCCAGTTGCATGAAACATTATTGTTATAGGATTTGCTGAAGTATTTATTGTATAATTGCTGTTATACGATGAATTTGAGCATGATACATTGATTAGGCTTTCATAATCATCACCATAGCTTGTAAGAACTTCTGAATTATTTACCAACCCATATTTATGGTTGAAATTATCTGTTATATTAATCAATCTGCTTGAGAATTGCCCGCCTATCATCCAAGGATTATCAGCAATTAATAATCTATTATCTGTTGACCTGTCTACATGCCAGCTTATTGCTATTCCTGTTGCTGTCTGATTTGATTCAGTAAGCTCGCTTATTGTTGGAGGAGGCAGTGTATAAGCTATTTCGTCTCCGAGTGTTGAGTTGTCATAAGATGCCAATGCTCCAAGGCTTTCAAATGCCGTAGAATTAGGAATGTTTCCAACACCATCTCCATAATAAAAATATAATTTATTTATATAATCACCATCTAACCCTGGCTTGTTGCTTTGAGTATCATAATCAAAGTGAAGAGGCATTACACTTATTTTTGCCTCGCAATCATAAATCCATTTTATGCTTGTTTCATAAAAGAACCTTCCATTTGTTGTGGTAATTAAACTCCAGGCATTTAAAGTTTGATTCCAGCAGTATGTATCAAATTTTCCTGTTCCGCTGTAATTATAATCTGCTTCTGTTTTGAATTGCAAATTTTCCTGGCTCCAGCAATCAGATGGCAAAGGTGTATTCCACCAGCCATAGCTTCCGTCGTATTTATTGAACCAGCTTTCTGATTTTGCATATTCAGGAACACTGTAATTATAATAATATGTTCCTGTTGTATTAGCCATTGCGTATGAATCCCAGTTTGCATCATAAAGATTCCCATTGTCTATCCAATCTCCTGTTATTCCAGTTTCATTTGGAGTTGTTTGTGTTGATTCCCCGCCTTCTCCAGGAACTCTCCAGGAGGTTATATTAAACAATAAAGTAGCTGTTTCTTCGTAATTGTAAAACTTTAAATTACTTGCTTCAGTGTAATTTAAATGCATAAAGCCAGGAGCATATACATCATAACCTGTCCCGCAATATGCTGAGCAATATTTGAAATCTTCTTCTGTCAAAGTTATATTCAGGATACCGTACTCAATATCTTGGGTTGTATTTTCTACTGTGATTAGCCTTTTGTAGCCTGTATCAGATTCTAAATCCGTCCAGCCAGCGGTTTTTACTTTAAAGCCTCTTCTATCGCTCATTTTAAGCTTATTGTCGCCAACTTGCCAGAAAAAGTCATATTCTGTATCCTTATATAATCCTGTTGCAATCCAAGTACCGCCTAATTTTCCTGTTAATGTTTGAACATGGATTAACTGATTTCCAACATACAATGAAATCCATTCCATATCTGGTTCGTTTTCCCATGCAAATGTTAATGTTGAATCTGTTTTGTTTTCAACTCTCATGTTCATAACAAAAGGCTCGTCATTTGGTGTAAAGTTATACACGCTTGTATTAAGGTAGTTTAATCCGTCTGTGAATGATACAAACCATTTGTAGCTTGTTCCTGGTGTTAAGTTTGAATAAGTGTAATTTACAGTTGTTCCTGAAGCAACACCAGAGACATTGTAAATGCTGACATTCGCAGATTCATTTGTCGCATCATAGAATGTTAAGTTTAATAAATCTCCAGATGGAGAAGATACATTTACCTCTAAATTAGGATTTAATTCTCTGTCAAGAATCTCTCCTGCTTCAGGATAAATAAGTGTAACAGAAGGAAGACCAAATATAAAGAATGTTACTGTTGTTGTGTTGATATTATTCAGGCTGTCGTTAGCATAAGCTGTAATTGTATGCGAGCCTTCTGAAAATATGTGTGATGTAGCTCCTGTATAAGTTAAATTAGCAGTTCCATTATTCCACCATACAGATGAGCTGGTTGAATCTGAATTTATGTATATTGTTATGTTGCTTGTGCGGTATGTTGTGTTTTCTGGATAGTTCCACCTGATGTATGGCGGTGTTGTATCAGAAGTATAAGTCGCACTTCTGTTCACAGAAACATTGCTGTTCCCAGCAATATCATTACAGCTTACCCAATAAGTGTAATTTGTGTTATTTGTTAAACTTGTAACAGTATAGTTTGCCCATGTGATTGCATTATTATTACTTATGTTCATTGTGTAATTAATAATTGGTTTTATTCCAAGATAACGAATTATTACGGTACCATTTGCTCCTCTCCAGCCTGATGGGTTTCCTCCTCCGTGCCCACCAGAACCATATGTATCATTTATTGTTCCTCCATTGTCACCATGCGCTCCCCCCCCATCACCTCCCTTTGCATAAGTAATGTTTGACCCATTGTAAATAGTTGATACTACTCCAGCACCACCAGTGCTATTAATCCCATAATTGACATAGTTACTTCCTATTCCACCAGCTCCCCCTCCACCTCCACCAGATTTAGAAGAAGTAGAAGTTCCATTACCACCAGCATATCCTTGGGTAGCAGTTCCTACTGCACCGTTTGAAGGAGTGTCGCTGGATTGACCACCACCACCAGAACCACCTATTGTGGGGTTGTTGCTCCCAGAACCACCTCTTCCCCCACCAATTGCTGTTAGTGTACTAAATGTAGAATTGGTACCTGCGCTACCAGCAGAACCTAAACTTCCTCCTCCTGCACCACCAGATCCAATGGTTACTGTATAATTTCCAGGAGTTATAGGATAAGATGGATTATAAATTAAACCACCACCACCACCTCCTCCACCTCCACGAACAGCAGATGTAGCAGCACTTCCACCACCTCCACCACCAGCAACAACAAGGACTTCAAGAGTCTTGCTG